>Ga0153948_1000001_pt1 | contig 417012 bp, 361 predicted proteins | sample TSNJ032MetaG_FD_104696 | JGI IMG/M metagenome (GOLD analysis project Ga0153948, IMG submission 104696) | Attine ant fungus gardens microbial communities from New Jersey, USA - TSNJ032 MetaG | ecosystem: Host-associated > Fungi > Mycelium > Unclassified | place: USA: New Jersey, Wharton State... | reverse complement strand
TTTAGATTTTCTTAGTCTTGTTTAGCTTTTATCCTAAACCCTTTCTAAGCTTTTATCCTTTCCCTCAAGCCGAAAACTCAAGAGCTCGCGAATTCTACATCAATCAGCTTTTCTGTCAAGCGGCAAAATTTTTTTTAACTATTTTTTTAGAAAAAAATAAGCCACTTAAAAAAGTTTTCTGCCAAATCTATTTATTAACTTTTATACGGTAGAAGTGCTTATTATACCATTATTTCGTAGAGAAATTAATCTTTATTTAACTCTATATTTATGTTTATTATGATTTTTAAACTGTATATCTAATGATGATAATCATGTTTATACAAGATAATTTTTTAATAGTAAAAATCTTTACATAGAGTTTTGTTCCCAGCGCTTTAACATTTGCAATGCTGCTAATGCCAGATTTAATAAATTGATTAAATGGTAGGAGCAATAAATCAAGGAGGGTGCCAGCAAATCTAAATTATTTTAAGGAAAAATATAACATACAATCGTGCATTTCGCTAAGCTATTACTTTAATCAAACTGCATCTGACATTGGCTAACGGGTGCAAAAGAACGGCGGTGGATAGGACTAGGACCTAGCTTTTTTAAAGCCTGCAAATGTTGCTGTGTGGTGTAGCCTTTATGCTGCGCTAAACCATAACCTGGATATTCCACGTCCAACATCAGCATGGTAGCATCACGATGTACTTTGGCTAAGATGGAAGCAGCACTTATAACGGAAATTTTCTCATCGCCTTTAATAATGGCCTTAGTTGCACAATTTAGCTTAGGACAATGCTTACCATCTACTAGCACTAAGCTCGGTATTAACATTAATGCAGACACAGCACGTTGCATAGCCAGTAAACTGGCATGAAAAATATTTAAACGATCGATCTCTTCCACTTCAGCACGACCTATCGCCCATGCCTTGGCTTTTTCTTGAATTTTTTTAGCAAGATACTCGCGTTTTTTTGCAGTTAATTGTTTCGAGTCTGCTAAACCTGCAATTGATTTTTTGCTATCCAAAATAACTGCTGCTGCAAACACGGGACCCGCCAAAGGCCCACGACCTGCTTCGTCAACGCCCGCTATGCTCTTCACACTTGAATTTTTGTCTGTGTTGTCGCTCAATTCGCAATCCTCATGTATGTGCATACACTCCGGTTGCTCTCATGACGCCTTGCCAAAAATCCAATTGTTGTGAGTATATCAATTGCTTTTTTCCATGATGACAAAAGCTTATGGATTTAAAAAATTAAATCACATCTAGAAAAACATATTTTAAACGTGGGTACTTAAAATTTTTAATACGGCATCCACAGCTTGTTTACTTGCATGGCAACGTAGTTGTTGATGGAGCATTAAAAATTCTTTTTCTAGTTTACTCACAATATCTGCATTGTTCAAATAATAAAGTAGTGCTTGCGATAAATTATCAACGTTAGCATTTTCTTGAATAAATTCGGGAACCAATAATTTTTTAGCTAATAAATTTGGTAAAGCAATATAATCAACTTTAATTAAAAGTTTTGCCATCCAATAAGAAAGCTTGCTCATTTTATAAGCGACAACCATGGGTTTTTTTAATAGCATTGCTTCTAATGTTGCTGTACCTGAAGCCAACAATACGACATTGGCTGCTGCCATCACTTGGCGAGATTGACTGCGAACGAACTGTAAAGGGAGATCCGGTGTTATTTGTTTGGCCAACTGCAGAAATTGCTGTTCCCTTTCTTGATTGACCATAGCAACAACAAAAACCAGTTTAGGATTTTGTTGATAACAACGTTGAGCGGTTTTGAGAAATAATTCTCCTAAATAATTAATTTCATTACGTCGACTACCCGGCAGAATGGCAATGATAGCAGCAGATTCTGGTAAGCCTAAAGCTTTACGGGCGACTAAACTATCGGTGGAGAATGGAATTTCATCGGCGCTAGGATGTCCGACAAACTGTACAGGGATATCATGCTCCTCATAAAAACATTTTTCAAATGGAAAAAGACATAACATTAAGTCGACGGCTTTCGCAATTTTTTTTAATCGCCAACGACGCCATGCCCAAACACTGGGACTCACATAATGGAGGGTACGTATACCATGCTTTTTTAAATTTTTTTCTAAATCGAGATTAAATTCAGGCGCATCAACACCTATAAATACATCCGGTGGATGTGCGATAAAATATTCAGTGATTTCTCGACGACAACGCAATAGTTGCGGCAATTGCTTTAGGATTTCACCTAAACCCATGACAGACAAGCGTTCCATGGGAAATAAAGAACGGACGCCTTGTTGCTGTAGTTCTGGTCCAGCAATTCCTGAAATACTAAATGGAATTTGTCTGCGTTTTAATTCCTTGCACAAATCGGCAGCCAGCAAATCGCCTGAAGTTTCACCAACAACGATACCAATACGAAGTGGAAGTTTAACGAATGATGCCACGTTCAGAATTTTTAAGTGCAGATGCCATGAGTTTTACCTGAGGAGAATTAAGTTCTAGAGGTTTTAATTCTTCTAAAGCTTGTTCAACGGTTAAATTTTTACGAAAAATTAACTTGTATGCGCAGCGTAAAACACTAATCGCTTCCTCACTGAAACCATTTCTTCTTAGACCTTCTTTGTTGAGACCACAAGCGCGCGCTTCATGTCCACCTTCTACCAAAATATAAGGTAATACATTTTGTCGTACCATACTTGAAGCGGCAATGAAGCTATGATCACCAATATGGCAAAACTGATGCACCGCACTGTAAGCACCCAAAATGGCATAATTGCCGATGGTAACATGACCCGCTAAAGCCACATTATTAACAAAAATAGCGTGGTCACCAATAACACAATCATGCGCAATATGGGAGCCAACCATGAAAAGATTGTGGTGGCCAATTTTAGTTAAGCTTTTATCTTGAGTAGTTCCACGATTAATCGTGCAATATTCGCGAATGACATTATAGTCACCAATTTCTAAATAAGTTTTTTCGCCATGATATTTTTTATCCTGCGGATCATCTCCGACAGAAGAAAAAGAATAAATTTTGTTATATGCACCCAAACGCGTGGGTCCTTTCACTATGACATGCGATCCAATAACAGTACCAGAACCTATCTCTACTTCAGGTCCAATAATAGTCCAAGGCCCTATACTCACGTCAGAACCTAACTTAGCAGTGGGATCTACAATAGCCAGCGCATCTATCATTTTAGCACTTTCTCCCAGCGCCCATCAGCGTTGCTTCACAAGCTAGCTCGTTGTCTACTTTAGCGGTAACTTTGCATTTCCATACATTACCTTTTACCTTAATAACCTCAGCTTCTATTAACAACTGATCCCCTGGAACAACGGGTCTTTTAAAACGTGCATCATCAATACCTGCAAAAAGATATAAAAAACCTTCTTTATTTTCTCTATTCGCATGTAAAGCAAGAATACCTGTTGCTTGCGCCATTGTTTCTAAAATAAGTACACCTGGCATAATCGGATTACCAGGGAAATGACCTAAAAAATAAGGTTCATTCACAGTTACATTTTTTATAGCCACTATCGATTTTCCGGGTACTATTGAAATGACTTTATCGATCATTAAAATAGGATAACGCTGCGGTAAATAAGATAGTATTTCTTGGATATCCATAACGTCGTTCATAGTGCTTACCTAAGTATATTTTTTCTGTTTTTAATAATTTTTAATCATTGTCGATCGATTTATTATTAACTAATGCTTCTGTCTTTTTCAATCTTTTCGCCAATTGATCCAGTTGACGAAATCGTATGCTATTTTTTTGCCATTCACGCTGCGGTTGGGTTGAATGTGTTGAAGAGTAAATTCCAGGATTACGGATAGAATGCACTACGCTCGACATGCCGGTAATATAAACATTATCCACAATTTCTATATGCCCGTTGATACAGACCCCGCCACCAATCATACAGTTTTTACCGATATGTGTACTTCCAGCAATACCGGTGCATCCCGCAATAGCAGTATTTTCACCAATCCTAACGTTATGACCTATTTGTATTTGGTTATCTAACTTTACACCATCACTAATGATCGTATCATCCAATGCGCCACGATCAATACTAACATTCGCTCCGATTTCAACATCATCACCGATTTGTACTTTGCCTAATTGAGGAATCTTAAGCCATTTATTATTTTCTTTGGCTAAGCCAAAACCATCACTACCAATAACCGTTCCATTGTGAATAATCACTCGTTCGCCTATTCGTGTATCTGCACACACACTGACAAGCGTCGTTAAGCGGGTATTAGCACCGATAATGACATTATTGCCAATCACACAGGCAGCGCCTATCACAACTCCTTCATCTAAACGCGTGTTAGCACCTATCACAACGTATGGGGCGATACTCACACTAGGGTGAATATAACAATCTTCACCGATGATAGCCGTTGCATGAATTCCGGAACTAAATGCTGATACGGGTTCAAATAATTTAGCAACCTTAGCAAAAGCAAGATAAGGATCGGCAACCACTAAGGCATTATTCGGGGCATATTTCAAACATTCTGCACGCAAAATAACTGCTGAGGCTTGCGTAGTTGTAAGATATTTTATGTAACGTTTATTATCTAAAAAAGAAATTTGTCCCGGCTGTGCATTTTGCAAAGTCATAATGCCGCTGATCGAACAAGCCGGATCACCTTTCAGATCAGCATCGATTAAATGGGCAATTTCTTGTAATGAATGTTGACGCGGCATCTCTAACTCTATGCTTTATTAAAAATCTTTTTAAACGAATGACAAGTGCGAAGCGCAGTTACTCACAGCAATTGGATTTTTGACAAGGCGTTGCGAGAATGAGCAACCGGAATGTATTAGCATACATAAGGATTGCGAATCAAGCGACATAGACAAAAATTTAAGTGCGAAGAGTATTAAGCTCTTTTTAATGCATCTAATATTTGTTGCGTAATATCAAGATTATTTTTAGCATATAAAGTACTGCCTTTTTGAATGACTAAATCATAACCTGATTGCGCAGCTACTTTACTCACCACGCCATCTAGTTGCTGACTAAAATTGTGTAATGATGTACTTTGCTGCTTAGATAAATCTTTTTGAAATGAAGCTATCATGGAATTCACATTATTACGATCCGTCATGAGCTTATTTTCTAAATTATTACGCTCATCTGTTTTCATAACAGCCGCGTTTTTTTGCAAATTAGAAGCTTCTTTCTGTAATTCGTTTTGTGCTTTAACAATACTATCTTGTCGACCTTTAAATTGGCGCGTTAAAGCATCATTGATTTTTGAAATCTGTGGAGCCTTTTGTAATATTACTTGCATATCAACAACTGCTAATTTTAATTCGTCGGCATGAACCGGCAAAGTCAACAGACCGGCCACTAATGTCGCGATAGATACTAAGCAAATTTTGTTCATATCAGCTCCTTAAATAAGCTAAAATTAAAAACCTGTTCCAATATTAAACTGGAAAACTTGGGTTTGATCGCCAGGTTGAGGGTTCATAGCCTTGGCTATGCTAAAGCTTAATGTTACATTAAAAACCGGAACTCGCCAATCTACATCTATTCCAGCGGAATAGCGCAGTGGTCCTGAGCCGGTCCCCCCCCTAACCACAGGCGGTGGAGGGTTCAGCCGGGTGATGCCTAAGGTTGAATAAGTATTACCCGCATCAACGAAGATACTGGTTCTTAATTTATCAGATACTGGGTTCGGTACAATTAAAGCCAAACTTCCGACTGTCATCACATTACCCCCCAGATAATTGCCGTTGGTATCTTTAGGGCCTAGCGTACTAATTTCGTAACCTCTAACTTGGCCATCGATACCGATACCACCCGCGTAATAATTGGCGAAGAAAGGCAATCCAGAAGTTGAAGCAAATCCATTACCATAACCTAAACTTAGATGACTTTGCAGAATAAAATTATGCTTGAAAGGCAAAAAGCCTGTTCCTGAGTAACTCGCTTTATAATAATATAAGGGTTGACCGCCAACAGGTAAAACAAGTTGGACACTGGCATTTTGAAAAATTCCACTGGTAGGGAATATCAATCGATCAAAGCTATTTCGCGACCAACCTAATGTGAATAAAAATTGATTAAATTGCACACCATGTTGTGCAACAAATTTTTGCACTTCGAGTGATTGTTGAACAGTTGGAGGCAAATTCAGCTGTATTTTTTGTAAACCACCTTGTATCAGCAAACTATCCCCTCGCTCATCAAAAGGGATACTATAATGGAGATCACCACCATAGGTGTTGGTGTTGTAGGTCGTGGTATTCAAGTCACTCGGTGTTGATCGTTGATAGAACAAATCATATCCGCGTTGTATGCCATCTAGGGTGTAATAAGGATTGTTATAGCTAATACTATAAACAGTAGCTGCACGGGTATTATTGAAATTTAAAGCTAATTGATTACCGGTTCCGAAAACGTTATTTTGATTCAGCGATGCACCTACGACAGGTCCGTTAGTACCATAACCTAAACTAAATAATGCTTGTGCCGCATGCGCTTCATTGACATTAACATCGAGATCAACTTGATCGGTATATCCAGCAATAGGAACCGGCGTTAATTGTGGCTCCCCTTCAAGATAGCCACTGAGAGCAAGCTGCCTTAAAGATGTTTTCATATCGGTTTCAGAAATCACACTCGCTTCTTGTTGACGTAACAAACGTCGAAATACCAAATCTTGTGTTTTTAGATTACCGGATATATTGATGTGTCGTACATAAACTCGATTACCTGGATCAACATAGAAAGTTAAGAAAACAGTTTTGTTTGCTTCATCGATTTGCGGCGCAGTATTGACAGTCGCAAATATATAACCAAAATCGCCTAGCGCTTTTCTAATGCCCTGCTCTGCCGCTACAATTTTTTCACGCGAAAATATCTGGCCTGATTGTAAAGGAACCAACAGCTTATGTAGTTTAGTTTGCGAAACAATTGCACTTCCTGTGAATTGATAACCGCTGAGTTTGTATATCGGCCCTTCGGTAATATGGATAATAAGATAAACATGTTTTCTATCGGGAGTTAAGCTAGCCTGCGTAGAATCTACCTTAAATTTAAGATAACCCCGATCCATATAATAAGATTGTAAGGCATCTAAGCTAGCGGATAATCGATCTTGACTATATTGATCACTATTCGTGAAAAATGACCAAAAATGGTGTGTACCCAAAGGTAAGGCGCCACGTAACTTTCTTTCACTAAAAACATGATTACCGATGATAGAAATATCGGCAATTTCTACGGTAAGACCCTCTGAAATAATAATTCGCACCGAAACACGATTATTAGGCAACGGTGTAACGATAGGTGTTACCCGCGCAGAATATTTCCCCATATTGTCGTATTGTGTACGGAGTTGTGCAACAAAACGATCTAAAGTGGCTTTATCAAATAAGCGACCGCGAACTAAACCAATTTTTTTTACAATTTGTTTTAGCTTATCTTTAGGAATTTCTTTATTACCGCTGATGTCTACTTCACTAATAGTCGGTCTTTCCACCACTTTTATAATTAAAGCATTCGCTTGCTCTTCTAAAGTAACATCACTAAAAAATCCAGTGGCATACAGCGCATCGATAACAGCAGACGATTGATAGGACTGAAAAGACTGACCGGTTCTGACCGGTAAATAACTAAGCACGGTATCATGACTGATACCTTGTAAACCATCAATTTGAATCCGGTTGACAGTAAAAGCTTGCGCAGGCAGAGCAAGAAAAAAAATGATCGATAACGATCCTACTAAAAAAATTCTCAATAAAAGTCGCAACATAATCGTTATTTTTTAGCCAAAAAAAGACATTACTCTTAGCATTTGAGTTTTTGTCTGCGTTGCCCGCTCAATTCGCAATTTTCATGGTTGCTATATACACCAGATTGTGGCATGGACGCGGCGCTTGCCAAAAACCTCATTACGGTGAGTATTTAAAAAGTTTGCCAAAGAACTAAACTGTGTTTTTACATGCACACTCTAACGGGTAACGGATTCTCTTCGCACCATTTTCGTTACTCTCGCGCTATAATGCTTTAAAATCATCTCTTTAGCAATCTCACGAGCTAAATTATCATCCTCCAAAATAACACTGAGATTAGAAACAGGTCGGGAATGAAGTTTTTCCAATACATCCTGATTGAGCTTAGCAATATCAGTAAAATAGATTTTGCCATCTAAAAACGCTTGTACTGCAATCTCATTCGAGGCATTCAGGATCGTTGTTGCTGTTCCGCCAATACGTAATGCTTGATAAGCTAAGTTTAAACAAGGATAGCGTTTTTCATCAATCGCTAAAAAATCTAGACGTGCTACTTTTAATAAATTTAAAGTCGCTGCAGAATTATTAATTCGCTCTGGAAAAGCCAAAGCATAGGAGATAGGAATACGCATATCAGGACTTCCTAATTGCGCTAAAATTGATCCATCCAAGTATTCTACTAGGGAATGCACGATACTCTGCGGATGTAACACCACTTCAATTTGATCCAGCGCTAAGCCAAACAAAAAATAAGCTTCTATGACTTCAAAACCCTTATTCATGAGCGTCGCCGAATCAATGCTAATTTTGCGTCCCATACGCCAATTCGGATGTTGGCAGGCCTGTGCGGGTGTCGTTGCTTGCAATTGTGCTAAGGATTTATGGCGTAGTGCACCGCCCGATGCAGTTAAAATAATTTTCGCCAGATTTTTACAAGAATTTTCAGGTGCAACTTGTCCATGTAAACACTGAAAAATAGCATTATGTTCACTATCTACGGGTATTAAAGTAATTTGCGCGAGTTGCGCTTCTTCTATGAATAAAGGACCTGCCATAACTAAAGCTTCTTTATTTGCAAGGAGTACTTGCTTCTTTGCTTTAATGGCTGCTAACGTAGGTAATAAACCTGCAGCGCCTACGATAGCGGCCATCACGGTATCAACTCCATCTAGACTCGCAACAAAAGCTAAGGCATCCCCGCCAAATAATACTTTCGTTTTTACAGATTCCGCGTGCAAACGTTGCTGAAGGTGTTCGCTTAGGCTTTCACTGCCTACTACCGCATAAGTAGGGTTAAATTTTAGACATTGTTGAAATAATAAATCGATATTGTAGTGAGCTGTTAAAGCGATCACATTGAAACGCGTGGGATGTTTACTGATAACATCTAAGGTATTAACACCAATAGATCCGGTTGCACCTAAAATAGTTAAAGATTTCATGTGACTAAACCTAGTAGTAATAAAGATCCTGCATACACAGGAGCGGCAGCCAGTAAACTATCTATCCTATCCAAAATTCCACCATGGCCGGGCAACAATTGGCCACTATCTTTTAAACCTCGCAGTCGTTTTAATTGACTTTCAAATAAATCACCTGCTACCGCTGCTAAACTCGTCAATAATACCAGTAACCACATTTGACTCAGCGTTGGCTTCATTCCTTGGAAAAAATAGAGCATTAGCATTGCCGAAAAAAAAGTAAACAATAATCCGATAATAAAACCTTCCCAGGTTTTTTTTGGGCTCAAGGTCGGCGCTAAAAGATGTCGACCCCATAGACGACCACTGACATACGCTGCGGTATCGGATAACCAAATAATCAATAATACAAACATTAAATAAATCGGTGTCAGCTGTAGTTTTTGTAACGCCACCCAACATAAGCTAATGATTAACCAACCTAAGCCAGCACTGATAGCTGGACTTATCATCGGTAATTTGGATTGATTACGCGCCCAAATTAGATAAACACTTAATAGTAACCAAAAAATTAAACCACACTTCAAAATCCAGTCATAGCTTAAATAAGATAAAATGAGAAATAAAATCACCGCTTGCACACCTACATATAAAAATCGCTGCGCCAGATCCTTGTAAGCACTCAAACGTGCCCATTCCCACGCAGCCACTAACATGATAACTGCTGTTATCAGCTTAAAATAAAGTTCCGATGTATAAAAAATTCCAATGATAACTAATGGAATCAATATCAGTGCTGTTAAAATTCTAAGTTTAAGCATTTATTTCCGCGAGTTGCTCACTAATGCATCCAAAGCGCCTTTCTCGTTGCGTATAAAATTGCAACGCTTTATTCAGCTCATGCTCATCAAAATCAGGCCATAAGATATCGGTAAAATACAGTTCAGAGTAAGCCAACTGCCAGAGCAAAAAATTACTGATTCGATATTCACCACTGGTGCGAATTAACAGATCGACCGCTGGTAGATCGGCTAGGCTCAAATACTCTGCAAATATTTCTCGAGTTAATATTTCGGTCTCGAGCTTGCCAGCTTTAACTTGATTTATAATTTTCTGAGCGGCCTGAACAATATCCCACTGACCACTATAATTCACGGCAATTACCAATTGCAGACCTGTATTTTTAGCCGTTAAAGTCTGAGATTTATCGATCCATTCACGTAGTGGTTGATTAAAACCTTCCAAATTACCTACCATTCTTAACTGCACGTTGTTTTTAGTTAATTTATCGATTTCGTTTTTCAAGGTGTTTAGGAATAGCGTCATTAAATAATTAACTTCTTGTTCAGGGCGCTGCCAGTTTTCACTACTAAAAGCAAATAAGGTAAGCGCTTCAATCCTCATTTCGCCACAGAGTTTTATTACCTTACGAACTGCTTTCACACCTTCTTGGTGACCTAGCATCCGTGGTAAATGACGGCGTTTCGCCCAACGACCATTTCCATCCATAATGATAGCAATATGGCGTGGACGTTTTAATGCATGAACATTGTCTGGAATTGACATACAATGGTGAGATTAAATTTGCATTAACTCTTCTTCTTTGGTCTTTGCTATCTTTTCTACTTCTGCGATATTTTGATCAGTCATTTTTTGTACCATATCCTTAGCGCGACGTTCTTCATCTTCAGTGATGAGCTTTTTCTTAATCAATTCTTTAAGTTGTTGATTGGCATCTTGACGATAGTTTCGGATGGATACACGGGCATCCTCAGCTTCTTGTTTGACTAACTTACTCATATCGCGTCGACGTTCTTCGGTTAACATGGCTAATGGAACACGAATGACATTGCCTGCTGTTACTGGGTTTAAACCTAAATTAGATTGAATAATTGCTTTTTCGATGGTAGTAATTGACGATTTTTCCCAAGGCGTAACCAATAAGGTTCGTGCATCGGCGACAGTAATACTCGCCACATGATTCAAAGGGACTTCTTTTCCGCCATATTGGGGAATACGTAATTGCTCTAATAAACTCGGATGCGCCCTGCCCGTTCGTAACTTAGCTAAGTTAACTTTTAAAGCTTCCAATGCTCTTTGCATACCTTGTTCAGTTGTTAATTTTATCGGTCCTATCATACAAAATTCCTCTTACTCACTAATGTACCTTTACTTTTGCCTTGTAGAATATCAACTAAGGCATTTTTGCATTTAATATTAAAGACAAGTATCGGTAAATCATGATCGCGACATTGTGTAAAAGCACCTAAATCCATGATGCCGAGTTCTTGTTCCAAGGCTTTTTCATAGCTCACCTGGGAATATAACACAGCTTTTGGATCTTTTTTGGGATCAGCATTGTATATACCATCAACATGCGTTGCTTTAAGCAATAATTCAGCACCAATCTCTACGCCACGTAAACTCGCAGCAGAATCTGTACTAACTAAGGGATTTCCTGTGCCGCCTGCAAAAATAACGATGTATCCTTTTTCTAGATAACGTATCGCCTTATAACGTTCAAACAGAGGGGCGAAACCACCAATAGGAATTGCAGACATAATTTTGGCTATTTTTTTGTGTTGCTCAAGGGAATCACGCAATGCCAATGCATTGATCACAGTACCCAACATCCCCATTTGATCTCCGGTAATTCTATCAATACCACTACGTGCTAATACTTCGCCACGAAATATATTACCCCCACCTATTACGATACCTATTTGCACGCCTAAATCCGCTGCAGCAACAATGTCAGATACAATACGGCTAAGCTCTATGGGATCCAGCATTTGCGAAGATTCTCCGTGAAGCGCTTCCCCACTGAGTTTAAGCAAAACACGTCGATACTTTAATGGATGTGCCATCATAAAATAACAAATTTAAAGAGAAAGAATAATAACCTATGCAGCTTGCTGATTCTAGAGTTTATTGATAATTGGCCAAATTTAACTGGTAGTATTCTAGATTGCAAAGCGGTGGTGCATTTGCTTAGTTAAATAGCCCGCTAACCTTTCCGCAGAGTTAATGGTTTCAACATGATGTTCAAGCCTAGCGATGCTATCTTGTACCTCATCCAGGTGCAATTTATCTGACAGTACAGCATGAATATCTGCTTTTTTGCTAAGACATCCCAAAGTTTTTCTAGCCAAGTATTTACCATTCTTTCTTTTACAGGCGGGTAGTTTTTTTTCATCTCAGGCCAATAAAAATGCCAATTCAAATTTTTCTCGCAAAATAACCGATGCTTATAAAAATTAAAACATTTATTTTTAGTAACAATTAAGCGATTTTAATTACAGAATAATAAAAAGATTCGAATACTAAACACTGACTTTGAAAGTCAGTGTTTAGTCAATGAGGTGTTTAAGAAGAGCCTTTAACTTGTGCCATCACTGCTTCAGCGAAATCTTCAGTGGGTTTTTCTATTCCTTCACCGACGGCAAATCGCACAAAATTTATGATCTCCGCTTTTGCGTTTTTTAATAGCTGTCCGACACGCACGTTTGGATCTTTTACAAATGCTTGCCCTAATAAACTCATTTCATCACGGAATTTATTCAGTCGTCCTTCTACCATCTTATCGATAACGGCTTGTGGCTTACCCGTGCCTTGCGATTGTGCCATAATAATTTCTCGTTCTTTGGCCAGAATTTGTTCTGCAATATCATCAGCCGAAATGACCACTGGATTATTAGCAATAATGTGTAAGGCTAAATCTTTAGCCAGTTGTTCGTCGCCACCTTTTAATTGCACGATAGCGCCGATTCGGCCCATATGCACATAAAATCCCAATAGGGTATCGGCTTGTCCACCAACAAGATGTAAACGTCTTATTTGAATGTTTTCACCTAGCTTAGCAACGAGTGCTTCACGGGTTTTTTCTACTGTTTCGCCGGTATCCGCAAATGTAAAGGCTAACAATGACTCAAGATTAGTAATCTGATGATCCAGTGCGCATTGTGCAGTTTTCTCGGCAAATTGTTTGAAATTTTCATCGCGAGCAACAAAATCCGTCTCGCAATTCACTTCTAAAATAATTGCAGGGCCTGTCACCGCTTTAGATTTAATAATTATTAAACCTTCAGCGGCAATACGTCCTGATTTCTTTTCAGCTTGAATTTGACCTGATTTACGCATTGCTTCAGCCGCTGCGTCCAAATCACCCCCCACAGACTCTAAAGCTTTTTTACAATCCATCATGCCAGCGCCGGTTCGAGCACGTAAAGCCTGAACCATAGCGGCCGTTATTATTGTTGGCGTCATATGCTTATTCCTCTTTCCCTTGCGTAGAGTGAGTCGATTCCACTTCAGGTTCTTGAACTTCAGCTTTTTCTGCTTCAGTGCGTGTTAAGTCGCTTGGTTTTTTTGCAGCCGCGCGAGCTTCTAAAATAGTATCCGCAACCATCTGCGTATACAGTGTAATCGCACGTGCCGCATCATCATTACCTGGAATGATATAATCAATACCTTCGGGTGAATGATTGGTATCAATAATACTGATGACCGGTATCTTTAACTTTTGTGCTTCACAAATAGCAATATGCTCATAGCCTCTATCAATCACAAATAAGGCGTCCGGTAAACCACTCATATCTTTAATACCACCTAAACCCCGTTCCAATTTATCCATTTGTCGCTGTAAATTCAGCGCTTCCTTTTTAGTCAATTGATTAAAACTACCATCTTGGCTTTGCGCTTCTAATTCTTTAAGTCGTTTAATAGACTGACGGATGGTACGATAATTTGTTAACAACCCACCTAACCAACGATGGTTAACATAAGGCATACCGCAGCGTAATGCTTGTTCTTTAACTAAATCCTGTGCGGCGCGCTTTGTTCCGACAAATAAGATTTTACTGCCCGGCCGAGCCGCTATTTTCGCAATATAGTTCAGCGCTTCGGTAATATATTCTCGGGTTTTTTCTAGATCGATGATGCTAATTCCATTACGCACACCATAGATATAAGGCGCCATTTTTGGCTCGCGAAAACACGTACGATGACCAAAATGCACACCTGCTTCAAATAACTGTCTTAATGTTGCTGTTGCTGACACTGTATATAATCTCCAATTGGGTTAAACCTCCACCTAGTATTATTTGAAGACTATCTTTTAAAAGATAGCCACCCTCAAATAACGCTTAAATAAATAGGTGTGTGAAATAACGCTTTTCAGCGCGGTGTTTTATACCATAGAATGACTTGTTGCATCAACATCAAGCCCGATATACTGGGTCTTTATACTCACAGCAGTGGGATTTTTGGCAAGGCAGCGCGAGAATGAAACAACCGGAATATATTCAAGATACATGAAGATCGCGAATTGAGCCCCAACATAGACAAAAATTCAAGTGCGAAGAGTCTCATCAAAAGGAGGCAATCCATGCCCTATGTATTAGTACTTTATTACAGCCGTTATGGTGCGGTAGCCAAAATGGCCCAACAAGTCGCAAGAGGCATAGAATCTATCGCCGATGTGGAAGTAAGAATTCGTACCGTCCCAAATATTTCAACGGTGTCTGAAGCCGTGGAAGAGAAAGTTCCATCCGCTGGCCCTCCTTACGCCACACACGAGGATGTTCGCGATGCTATCGGTATCGCTTTAGGTAGCCCGACACGTTTTGGTAATATGGCGGCACCTTTAAAGCATTTTATTGATAGCCTAAGTGGCCTATGGTTTTCAGGCGAACTCGTCGATAAACCGGTTGGGTTTTTTTCTTCGACCTCAAGTTTACATGGCGGACAAGAAACCACACTACTGAGTATGATGCTACCCATGATTCATCTCGGCATGATTGTCGTTGGCGTCCCCTATACAGAATCCGATTTAAGTACCACGCAAACGGGCGGTACGCCTTATGGGCCCACACATATGGCCGGTAAGGAAAGCAAAAATCCGCTAAGCGACGAAGAAAAACGTCTTTGCCAAGCCTTAGGCAAACGTTTAGCACATATTGCATTGAAATTGACTACATAGTCATTATCTGGAATCAGTTCCTACCGATTCCAGATAACCTAAAAATTGATTACGCTCCTGGAGGAATTATAACAATTTCAGTTTCGGGATTACTCTTAGCAGGAAAAGGACAACTGATAGCTTGTAAAAATTTATCTAAACAAACTCTAATTTCTGACAGTTCTTTATTAATATTGATTACACGCACAGAATCAGTTTTTAAATTGGAATTCTTTAATAAAAATAAAGCTTTAATTTCTTTAACTTTTTTAGTTGTTTTGGTATCGATATGATCAAAAAAATCAGGGATTTTAATTTCTGTAAATGCCTGCTTAGATAAGTCAAAAAATTGCTTTGGATCAAAACCACTACACCTTCCATGTTTTTGCCATTCATGTTCGATTAATTTTTTACTGGGTATAACTGATAATGTATCCGCAATAACTACATCGCTCAATTTTTCTTGAGTACAGGTTTTATCTATGCTAGGCCATAAACCATGTAGTACAAAATGGTAAGCTTGTTGAGCTTGTCTTTTACACTGCATGCCTAATTGATGATGAGTTTTACAATATTCAGGAGACCAACTTAACGCCAATACATAATAATCCAACTTATTTTTTTTAGTGGTAAAAGAAATAGGTTGTGTTATTGAGAGAAATTGTGGCTTTATTGGAATAAATTTTTTTTCCGTGTGAGTGCAAGCAACTGAGCTCAAACAGAAGAATAAAATTAAAATTGAGAAAAACTTAAAAAGACTATTTTGCATATAATTTTTATTTTTGGTTGGAAAAGAAAGATAAGTATCTCTATAAAAATTTTTAATGTAAAAAATAATTCTAATTTAAATAATAAATTTTATTAATTGTAAACTATAATTTTAAAATCGTTTTAACTAATGGAATCGTTAATTTACGTTGTAAACGTAAACTTGCTTTATCAAGTTGTGTCAACGCAGAAAAAAGTGCTTGCGAATCGCGCGGAAGACGAAGCAATAAAAATTGTCCTACTTCTTCGGAAAGTTCCAAGCCTCTTGAGTCAGCACGCTGTTGTAATGCAATGAGTCTTTCAGCGTCATTCAATTCACGCACTTGAAATAAAACACCACTAGAGAGACGTGAAGCTAAATCAGGTAAGAATAGATTTAATTGATTAGGAACATTTTTGGCTGCAATAAGTAAATAACGCGCCTGTTCTTGCAAGCGATTATAGAAATGAAATAACGATTCTTGCCAAATATTATCATCAACAACACTTTCAAGTTCATCGATACAAACCATATCCACTGATTCTAAACCGCGCAATATCTCGCTGCTATTATTTTTTTTTAATGTATTTAAAGGTAAATAAGCAACAGAAAAACCTTGCTGTTGCGCCTCATGACAACAAGCTTGCAATAAATGTGTACAACCGGCACCGGGATTGCCCCAAATATAGATATAGGGCTCACCTATTTTTCGAGAAAAATGTCGTAAGCTATTTAATAGAATAGCATTTTGACCGATATAAAAATTTTCAAAACAGCATGCATCAGGGGGTTGAATCGGCAAAATTAATTGTGTCAACATTGCTTTTGATTCTTAGTCGTTAATTTTTTACTCGCTAACTTTAAATAATAAGCCGCTTGCCAAAACCACATCCATGTATATTGGATAAAACTCAACAAGGTGGTAACAAAGACCGCTTCTATAATACGTGGAATTAATTTGGCAGGGATATCAAAAAAAGCTAATTTAATAATAAGTAAACTCACTAATACCAATTGAAAAAAAGTATTTAATTTACTAATCCAAACCGGTTTGTAATCTAGAGGGCCAACCCAATAACGATAAAGTAAAGCACCACCCATAATCCAGATATCACGACCTATCACCATAATAGTTAACCAATAGGGAATTTGTTGCAGATATGCCAGCACAACAAAACTACCCATGAGTAACAGTTTATCGGCTAAAGGATCCAATAAAGCACCCAACGGAGTCGTCCAATTAAAAAAACGTGCTAACAAACCATCTAAGCCATCACTCAAACCCGCTATCACAAACAAATAAAAAGCTAAGGGATAGCACTTTGTCAATAAGGCCCATAAAATAGGGCCAATTAGGATAAAGCGAATGCAGGTAATCAAATTAGGTAGATGACGTAGTTGTAATTGCATCATTTTTTTGGCTTAATCAAACTAATCATAGGTGATCCATGCTGAAACCAGAACTCATTAACCAACTCATACTAAGGTTCCCTCAACTTCAGGCAGCTACTGTTAAGAAAAGTGTGGAGCACTTAATCCAATTGTTGGAACAAACATTATATCAGGGTCGTCGCATAGAAATACGTGGCTTTGGAAGTTTTTCACCTCATTATAATGCAGCACGTTCTGCTTTTAACCCAAAAACCGGTGAACACTTTTTAGCACCTGAAAAGTATCGGATCCATTTTAAAATGGGGAAAACACTCAAATATTGTGTTAACAAATCTACTCTTCCGACTGAAATAAATTCTGCTGACTAATGCTCGATTTGTCCCAAAAAATCTCCAAGAGCATAACATAATGCTTTCGTCCCGACACGCTGTAAAGCCGAAATTTCAAATATCGGCACCTGTGCAGGAACTTGAGTCTTTATCGATTTAACAAACTCCTGTAACTCCTCACTAGAGAGTAAATCTATTTTATTTAATACTAACCATCTGGGTTTTGCGGCTAATTCAGGACTGTATTTTATCAGCTCATTTTCAATTAAGATCATATTTTTTAATGGATCGCTACCATCTATGGGTCGGATATCCAATATATGCAATAATAAACGCGTGCGATCCAGATGCTTAAGAAAATTTATGCCTAAACCTAAACCTTCGGCAGCACCCGTAATCAATCCGGGAACATCTGCCATCACAAAGCTACGTCCTGCTTCCAATCGCACCACACCTAAATGTGGTTGCAAGGTAGTAAAGGGATAATCCGCTACTTTAGGTGTCGCCGCCGATACTGATCGAATCAAACTGGATTTTCCGGCGTTGGGTAAACCTACAAGCCCTACATCAGCCAATAATTTTAAAGAAAGTTTTAAGCGACGTGTTTCGCCCGGATGACCCGGTGTAAATTGACGCGGACTACGATTGGTACTGCTTTTAAATCGTGCATTACCTAAACCATGCCAACCGCCTTTTGCGACACACAGCATTTGTTCTTTAGTGGTTAGATCGCCTATTAACTCTTGTGTACCCGCATCAAAGATTTCGGTGCCGATAGGCACATCTAAAATAAGATCAGCACCTTTTTTTCCTGCGCAATCACTGCCCTTGCCATTTTCGCCCCGTGCCGCTTTATAAAGGCGGTTATAATGAAAATCGATCAGTGTATTGAGATTGGTATTGGCTTTTAAATAGACACTACCCCCATCGCCCCCATCGCCCCCATCAGGACCGCCTAGGGGGATAAATTTTTCGCGACGAAAACTAACGCAGCCCGCTCCGCCCTTTCCTGCCTCTACTAGTATCTCAACTTCATCTAAAAATTTCATAAAAAACCCCGCTGAGCGGGGTAACCATTAAAACTATTAAAGAACGATTTTATTTTAAACGTGTTCAACCGATTCAGTTAATACAGGGACCACATTCACATAACATCTGAGTTTAGCCCCTTTACGAGCAAACTTAACCACGCCTTGCACTAAAGCATATAAGGTGTGATCCTTGCCAATACCGACATTATTACCTGGATGATAATGGGTGCCGCGTTGACGGATAATAATATTGCCTGCTTTAACCGATTCACCACCGAAGTGCTTTACACCTAAACGTTTTGAGTGTGAATCGCGACCATTGCGGGTACTACCACCCGCTTTCTTGTGTGCCATGGTAAAATACCCCTATAAAATCTCGGTAATTTGAACCGCTGTATAATGCTGCCGGTGACCCATCTGTTTTCTATGATGTTTACGGCGTCGAAACTTAATAATGGTAATTTTATCACCACGACCGTGCTCTACAACACGCGCTTTAACTTTTGAATCCGTTAAAAGAGGTGCTCCCACTTTGACATCGGTTTCGTTAGCCAACAGTAATACTGGAAATTCAACAATAGAGTTAACCTCTGCCGTTAGCTTTTCTAGCTTAATCACTTCGTCTTTAGCGACTTTATATTGTTTTCCACCAGTGGAAATAACTGCGTACATTAATACTCTCCAATGAAACTTACCTGCAGGATCTCGTTACAAAATTCTTTAATGATGCTGGCTCCCCGAACAGGACTCGAACCTGTGACCCAATGATTAACAGTCATTTGCTCTACCAGCTGAGCTATCGGGGAATTTAAGCCGTTAAGGCCGCTTATAGTAATAGTAGAGGTAGCATGGGTCAAGTGCTGAAATAAATTTATTTATGTAATTTTACCATTTTAGTTACACTTTATTTTTGTTAATATAGTCTCTGTGCTCGCGCACTCGATCGAGTAATTTATTGCGGTACTTCTAAAAAATAGCCTAGTTGCCAATGCGGCGTATTTTGCGCTTGTCGACTAGAGGTCGGACCCAAGGAGGGGGATATACCCGCAATGCGCGCTTGCCTCCTTGACCGGCTTTAGAAAGGATACCTTGCTGTACTAATACTGACTTGGGTATAACAAATTGACCAAAAAGCGCGCCATGCTGATAACTAACAAATCAAAAGGATCTAATGCTTCATAGGGTTGAATAGGTTGTTTCGCTACCCTGTTATATAGAGTAACAAATTGACCTATTTTAGATAGAACCGAAAGACAGCAAGTAAATGACTGTTAATCAAGCACTCAGTCGTCTTTGCTAAAGTTAAAATTCTATTAAAACAATAGCTTAGCCAATTCAATGCAATGCTCAAAAAAGTCATGACGCGAATTTTGCGCGTCATGTTCATTTTAGTTTGCAAGGCTTCTGAAGGTGTTAAAGTGAATCCATGGTAGCTTCTCTATGCTTATTAATAATTTCTCTGAATACTCATCCCTTCTTTAGGATAGTATTGAGAATATAAAAGATACACAGGTTTAGACAGCTAACATCGTATTAATTTCCAAAATATTGGTTTTATTTAGCATTGAAACTGTTAGCTGAATATACCCCTGTATAAGTTTAGATTATTAAATTATTTTTTCTCATATTCATCAAGCTTATTTTTAAGCTCTCCCCCTCTACTGTTCAGACTTATCTAATTGTTCTTTTAATTCTTTACCTTGCTTTTCACAATCATCCAACTTATCTTTGACCTTGTTGATCTCACCTTCCAACTTCTTTTTGTCGAGTTCGTCTTTTAATTCCTTACCTTTTTTCTCACAGAGATCCAATTTTTCATTGTTTTGTCACTCTTCTAAGCTTTTTTCATAATTAATTTTATCTAATTCACATTTTAATTATTAAAATTAATAAAAAAGATTATCTATCAAAATAAAGTAATATAATTTACATTCACACTCGCCAGATGTGTCCAGCCGACAAACCTTCATTTATAGTCCATTTGTCGGGTACCTGCTTTAGTTGCTTAAACAATATTTAAAAAATTGACGCGAGCTATACGCGCGTCAATAATGTTTGCTGAATATTCAAGTAATTTTATATTTTTTCTCACACTCTTCTAATATATTTTTATTCATTAAAATAATATTAGTAAGTCATCAGCAAAAGATTTAATGAAGCTCTTTTTTGTGCATTCGGATAACCAAAATAAGCAAGAACTTCAATCGAAGTATAGCGTTTATTGCATTTAGGACAATGTCTTCTTCGTAATATTTTTTTTCCCTCCTCTGTCTTACGTGAATTAATAACACGGGTTTTGACATATTCACAACATGGATTTAAACACTTCATCGCAGATTTCCTTAATTTAAATTTCAATGAAGAAAAAAATTAATATTAATAATTAATTATAAATTAATTTAATTTTTTAATTTCAACTTAAAATATTTTTTAGTATTAAAAATTATAATAATCTTTATAACTCGTTATTTGCTACAAACGACGTATCGTTCCCGATTGCAAGATGTAACGTCTTAAATGTTTAGGTTCATCTTTTGATAAACGACATTGCATTTTTAACCTTTTGTGATGTATTTTTCTATGCAAACGCAACTCTCTTACGAATGGAAAACTATTTACTAATAATGATAAAAATTTACGGATTTTTGAACATTTCGAACATTGATTCATATTTTTCTCCTTTAATAAAAAATAAATTTATAATGTAATCTTTTTTATTTTTCTCCTTCTTTAAGTAAATGATTTTTTTGCTTACCCAAATACTTTATGCTCCTTGGTTTAGGAATATATTCTGTAAAACCACTTAATAAATTTTGTCGTTCAATATGTCCGGTTAGATACTCCGGCGCTTTATCTATTTTTTTTAATGCGACACAATTTCGATAGCGACGTTCGAATTCTTTTTGTAAAAAAAGCAATTCTCGTTCTGGTTGTTGACATAAAAAAATCCATCCGCCCATATCATGAATTACATCGTGAATCAATGAATCGATGAATAGTACGCTCTCATAATGACCTACTTGACGAATGGCTGTTATAACCTCTGTCCAAGCAGCTAAACTTTTGCTTTCACTATCTCCTTCAATCGCTTTTATCCAATCAGCAGGGCTGGGAAAATTTCTTTTGGCATAATTTGGATTTTTTAAAAAGTCCCATAAAGCCTCTTCAAATACACTGTAAGAATATTTTTTCAAACAATTCCAATAGGTATGTAATAACAAAGAAGAAAGCTTGCGATTATAAACTTCAGCTAAAACCATTAATCCTTGTGTAAACTTCTCCTGGTCACTGGTGGTCATAAAACTTTTTCCCATTTAATACTTGGAAACTAATAGATTTATCGGATGGTTGCGTGGAATCAGAAAAGGGAATCAGCCATTTTTTAGCTGTTTGTAAGTTATGATCAAAAGTCATTGGAAATGTATGAGGTAAAGAAGAAAACTTTAATTTTTGTTGTTGTTCCCTGGCCAACCACGTATGAATATGTCTTAGAATATGTCGACGTTGTTTACGTTTATTGGGGTTTACCTCATTCCAACTAACCAGTTTGTATAATTCTTGTAAAACATCAACTTCATTATAAATACGCTGCCATTCTGCAAATTTTCTCTGTGTTACCTGATAGAAAGAATTGTTTTCAAGCGGGATGGTTAATAAATACTTTGTCTTCGCTGCAACGGGTGGCTTAGCCACTAAACTAACCGGAGACTCTTGAAGAAATTGAATTTTATTTTTCTCCTCCTGTTCCTGTTCCTGTTCTTGTTCCTGTTCTTGTTCCTGATTAGAACAAGGCTTAGTACCTGCTTGTTTAGCTTCTTTAATGCCACATTGCAGCAAGGTTTCACTAAAGGCTAATGCATAGGCTTTGCCTAGGCCTTGAATAAATGACTCTAATTTATAATATGCTTCATTTTTCAGTGCGCACTCTGGGATTTCATCCCAATGCACTGCCCAGCTTCGAACGACATTCGGAGATTGAGGTTTATTATATTTAATCGCATTAGGGATAAAAATAACGCGTGCTTTTAAATCTGCTTTTACCAAGCCTTGTGCGATGACTTCTTTTAATGCGCGCTTAAATCCTAATACTGACCAGGCAAGCTCTTCCGCCATCGCCCCAGCACCCGCACGATAAAGACCTGGAATTGATGTAGTATGCGGATTACTTAATAGATAAAGAAATAAAGCCTGGCCACTTGGTTTAAGCGGTGTTAAGGATCGAAATTTTTTATCACACCAAATTCTGACATCTAACATTCGATAACGCATAATTTTCCTTATTTAATAAATCAAACTGAGAATTTATCGATACAACATTAATTCATGTTTTATTTAGGTAATTTTTTTGACAATATTTTTTCAGTTAAAACTGAGCTTAATTTTTTGGCTTTAGAAATGCTTATGATTCGTTGATCAACTTTTTCAATTAGTTCGGCATTAGCAAACAATTTTATTTTCTTGGCATTCTGATAAGTAAAATGACTACCAAAACCTAATCGATGAGCAATTAATTGTCTTAACGTCATTTTTTTTTGCAGTGTAACTTGTGCAGCTTTATTCATAAGTCGAGTTTTTTTAGAACGCTTTTCACTTGGATGCAGTGAATTTTTTAAACTAGCTAGATCCGTGCGAAAACCTTGTCGACTTCCTAAAAATTTTTCTAAAGCAATACCTATATCAACCCGTTCACTGATCAGAAAATTTTTGGTAAATAATTCACTCGAATAATGGCCATTGGCCAATTCAATCAAAGAAACACGCCAAGCCGGAATGGTTTTTTTGAAGTATAATTTATATAAATAAAAAGTTTTTTCCCCAAAGATCAATGTATTGTTTTCATCAACACAAATGGGACGTTGTTTAAACAATGGAAGTAATTTATCTTCTTGAGAAATTAACAAGGAATTTTTTTCCGCTGTGATGCGTTCTAAGGCAACATAGACCAGTTCACAAGGGGGTAAATCAAACTTAGGTAATTGTAAAGTTAGATGCTTTAAACGCTGTACGATATGAAATGGTACTAAATCTTTCCAATGAATTTCTCCACCGGTTAAATATTCTATTTGTAAGGCATATTCTAAAGGTATTTTACTCACACCTTTAATCCAGGCATACACATGTTCACGATGTATACCTAATTTTTTTGCCATATGCTTGACTGAACCTAAACTACATATGGCTTTATCTAACATTGCTTCTTGCATGAACTGACATCCTTATTTTTTGGTTCTACAAAAAGTTTAAACAATACAAATTAATTTTTTTTACTTCATCATTGCGTATCCTAGTGTAAATAAAATGAATATTAAGTAAGAGCTAGGAACTGTTATGCAACCCCGTTTAATTCGTTTACGTGATGCACCAAAATATTTAGGTATGGATAGAAATCGATTTAATAAAGAAGTTAGGCCTTTTTTAATTACGGTAAAAATTGGACAACAAGGAATTGCTTTTGATCGTTTAGATCTCGATCAATGGGCCGATGTCTACAAGAAATATCAAGGGAAGCCAGCACAACGTCCGATACAATGGCAGACTAAGGAATTACAAGCTTTGGCAAAAGAAAAAAAAGCTTCTAAACAAATTTCCAAAACTATTGATGAAGAATTTCAACATTTGGTTGAACAATTGTTAGAAAAAAAAACTACGCGTACATTACCTTAATGGTTATGTAATATTGCTTATTCAAGCTAACTTTGTTTTTGTATAAATTTCCAAATTTAAGTGAGTGAATTATTTATACTTGAGCACAATAATAATTTTCAGCCAAAAAATTTCGTTCATACAGGTAATCTTAGGACAACTAAAAATTTGACAACTACTTTTTACAGATGATTATTTTTTAAAATTTTTTTACGCTGTATTTGCGTATATTACTCCAGTAATTTTACGGTAATGACACATTAGCCTTCATAGGTTATAAGTTTGAATGTAAAGGAGTAAGCAATGGCCAATAAACGATTACCAGGTCTAATTAAAAGAGGAAAAATCTGGCATATTAATAAAATAATTTATGGTCGACGAATTTGTGAAAGTACAAAGTCTTCATCTTTAGCAGAAGCAGAACGCTATCTAATTTATCGCCTCGAAAAAATACGCGAGACAAGTATTTATGGAATAAGGCCAACACGTTACTTTCGGCAAGCTGCTCTTAAATTTTTAAATGAAAATCAACATAAAGCCAGCTTACATACGGATGCACGCTTACTCAAACAGTTAGATCCATTTATCGGTCATTTACCATTGACAGCGGTTCATCATGGCAATCTAGAAAGTTATATACAGACACGTAAAATTGCGGGAGTAAAAAATCGAACCATTAATTATGGATTACAAGTAGTGCGTCGGATTTTGAATCTCGCCACGCAAGAGTGGGTAGACGAAAATGGTCTAAGTTGGCTGGCCGCCGCGCCAAAAATTCGTTTGTTAACTGAGAAAAATAAGCGGTTGCCCTACCCTTTATCTAAAGATGAAGAGCAACGTTTATTGGAACATTTACCCTTTCATTTAAAACAAATGGCTATATTTGCAATAAATACCGGTTGTCGTGATCAAGAAATTTGTCGCTTACAATGGCAATGGCGAGTTGAAGTCCCCGAACTTAATACTTACGTATTTATTATTCCCGCCCATTTAGTTAAAAATCGGCAAAATCGACTAGTTATTTTAAATCAATGCGCCAAGCAAGTAATTGAAGCCCAGCAGGGAAGACACCCAATATACGTTTTCACTTATCGAAATAAACCTTTATCACGCATGTTAAATTCTGCTTGGCTAAATGCACGAACTAAAGCGCAGCTGTCACAGTTACGCGTGCATGATCTAAAACATACCTTTGGTCGACGCTTACGTGCAGCGAATGTGAGTTACGAGGATAGACAAGATCTTCTTGGACATAAAAGCCAACGTGTAACCACCGATTATTCTAATGCAGAACTTGCAAATCTCATTTCCGCAGTCGATTCGATTGTAACGCAAAACAGTAGTACCAATGTATTGACGTTATTGAAACATTCTATATCATCTACTTTCATCCGATAAAAGACAAAAATTAATAAAATTCCCTAGCAATACACGTACTTAGCACTATAAATTCCAGTTTTTTATGTTATCGATCAGTGATAAATTATATTTATCATAAATGGCAATAATTAATTAAAAATCTAAAGTGCTATCGCTTCAGTAACTAGCTCATTAAATATTATAAGCTCATTACCTATCCCCTAAGATTTATTTAAAATAATGAAGGAAGTATTTTACTTCCTTCAACTTTAATTAGTATTAGGTTTATAGAACTTAAAATAATACATTCATTTATGACAGTTAAAAAATATGTCCATTGTAATAATAGGAATGCTCTCCAACATATTAAGTATATTGACCACTACATTAGCGCGGGTGCAAACAATATCAGGTACTGAAGCAGCTGCTTTAGCTATTAAAGCGGCCATTGTTTCAGTGACACAAGCCATTTGGTATTTTAAATGCATTACCCCTATAACCCTTCCATGGAAAGGTGTAATCTACTAAGCAATTATTCTCTGCTTAGTAGACCATTCGTTTGCTATTTTTTGCATGTCTGCGAGAAACGCCATGCACCGTCGTCATACACATTGAGATAATTTGAATAATTCAAAAAAAGACTAAATTCAAACGGTTAACCTAACCAGTGGCTGACTGTTAATCATCCACTCAAAGATATGATGAATGAAAAGATTAGAGAAAAACAACCCTTCATATCCTGTGATTTATAGCAAAATAATGCCTGTAACCATCGTTTATTTATAGTGCAATTGTTCTATCATTTGCCATCTAAGCCTGATAGAATAGCCCACTTTTCGAGCTAAAGATGTTACTTGGCTCACATTCTAGCCAGGAACTTTTTAGTGAACTTTACAAAATTTAACTTAAACGCCCAAATTTTATCCGGTATTCAAACCGAAGGTTACCAAACCGCCACACCTATACAAGCCAAAGCCATACCGGCTATCTTGCAAGGTCAAGATGTCGTTGGCTTAGCACAGACCGGAACCGGCAAAACCGCCGCTTTTGCCTTACCACTCTTACAACGTCTCATGGGTAGACCTAAAGGTCAATTACGCGGACTTATTCTTGCACCGACGCGTGAATTAGCTGATCAAATTTGTGTTTCTATCAATAAACTCGGCGCTAAAACCGGTTTGCGCTGCGCCACAATTTATGGTGGGAGAGTCAATTATATCGAACAATACCGCACATTACGTGGTGGCATCGACATTGTCGTTGCTTGTCCTGGTCGTTTGCTCGACTTGCTGCAAGGCGGGAAAAGCAAACGCGAACAAGCTAATCTGGATCACATCGAAATATTGGTTTTAGATGAAGCCGATCATATGTTCGACCTGGGATTCCGCGAGCCTATTTATGATATTTTAAAATATTTACCCAAGCAGCGCCAAAACTTGCTTTTTTCTGCCACAATGTCGTCCGACATCCGCTTATTAGCGGACAAGGTTTTGAATAATCCTGTTTCGATAAAAATTGGTGAATCTGCTCCGGCTAATACCGTCACGCAAACACTGTATCCGGTTCCAGAAGCACTGAAAACCGATTTGTTAGAAACCATTTTACTAAACAACAGTACGGTAGAGTCGGCCATTATTTTCACTCGCACTAAACAGCGCGCCAAACGCTTGGCAGAACATCTTACGCATCTTGGTTACAAAGCGACTTCCTTTCAAGGTAATTTATCACAAAGTAAACGAAAAATTGCGCTCGGTAAATTTCGGCATGGAGAATTAAAATTCTTAGTGGCTACAGATATCGCCGCACGCGGAATTGATATTGATCATATTTCGCATGTAATTAACTTTGATATGCCAAATACCGCCATCGATTATACTCATCGTATTGGGCGTACCGGACGTGCCTCTAAATTAGGTGCTGCTTTTAGTTTGATTACTAACGGCGATAGACGTCAAATCCGTTCTATTGAACATCTACTTAAGAAACGTTTAGAAGAATGTATTATCCCTGAATTTGATTATAAAGCGAAAGCCAAAGCCCCCGCTGAACTGACTAAAGCCGATCGATCCAGACAATTTTCCTATGCTCATCAAAATTCAGCGCATAGAAAACCGAAGTCTCGCTCACATCCAAAAAGCTTTGCTAGTAACCGAAGAAAAAAAGCAATTGATTAATCAAATATACTTACATTAAATAATGATATTTTTTTAAAGATGCAAAAATAACGTATCCTTAGAATTTATTGTACAATAGCCAACGATTTTCTGACGAACAGAATAAAACTTTTAGGGTGGTACAGGCTATGAATTTTCTCGATGATTCGCAACGCGTCAAAACTGGACTCGCCGAAATGCTTAAAGGCGGCGTCATTATGGATGTCACTAATGTTGAACAAGCACTCATCGCCGAAGCTGCAGGTGCTTGCGCCGTCATGGCGCTAGAACGAGTACCTGCTGACATTCGTAAAATGGGTGGCATCGCACGTATGGCCTCGCCTAGAATTATTCAAGAAATTATGCAAGCCGTTTCTATACCGGTGATGGCAAAAGTGCGTATTGGTCATTTTGTTGAAGCACAGCTGTTACAATCATTATGTGTTGATTTTATTGACGAAAGTGAAGTGCTCAGCATCGCCGATGACGAATGCCATATCGATAAACATGCTTTTGAAGTACCTTTTGTTTGTGGATGTCGCAATCTCGGTGAAGCATTAAGACGGATTGCTGAAGGCGCCGCCATGATACGTACTAAAGGAGAAGCAGGTTCAGGAAACATTCTCGAAGCCGTGCGTCATATGCGTGCAATCACACGCGAAATTAAACAACTGACTATTTTAAAAAAAGAAGAACTGTACGCACAAGCGAAAATTTTAAATGCTCCTCTAGAATTAATACTCTGGGTTGCTGAGGAAGGTAGATTACCGGTACCACACTTTTCTGCAGGAGGTGTCGCGACACCGGCCGACGCGGCTTTATTACGTCAATTAGGTGCAGAAAGCGTTTTTGTTGGTTCAGGGATTTTTAAATCCACGGATCCGGAAAAACGTGCCTGCGCCATCGTACAAGCCACCACACATTTTGATAATCCAGACATTTTGCTCAATGTTTCAAGTGATTTAGCAGAAGGGATGGGTGGCTTTAACCTGAAATCAGAAGAAGAAATCAACTGTTTGGTTTAATTATGCATATTGGAGTTTTAGCTCTACAAGGTGGTTATCAAGCACATATCGACTGTTTAAATAAGCTGGGTGTGTTTTGTTCACTGGTACGTGATCGCCGCGCAATGACTACCAGTGATGCATTAATTATACCGGGTGGAGAAAGCTCGGTATTGATCAAGCTGCTTAAAAAACAGCAACTTTGGACCAGTCTTATAGATTATAACAAACCTATTTTAGGTATTTGCGCCGGAGCTATACTACTGGCTAAAACTGTATTATCGCCAACACAAGATAGCTTGGGCCGAATTAGCATTTGTGCGACTCGCAACGCCTATGGAAGACAACTCGCGTCGCAAGTGGTCAAGGGACAATGTATTATAAGAAATCTAGCAATGGAGATGGTTTTCATTCGCGCTCCTCAATTCACGCTCCTAGAAAACGCTGACATTAAAGTATTAGCAAAATATCATAATCAAATAGTTGCCGTACAAGAAAATAATGTTATCGCCGCTAGTTTTCACCCGGAACTAAGTCAAGATAATTTTTTACATCGTTATTTTGTCCAGCAAGTAGCCTGCAGTACAGCAAAACCCTTAAACTAATACAGTAGATTGCCGCGAAAGCGCGTGGCAATCTATTTAATTATTCTGAATTTTCAGCATTTACGACTAGATTCCCTGTAATAATACTTTCTTGAAGTTGCGCAGCAATATCTTTTAACCCGCCTGGCGAATGCGGTAACAAGATAGTCGTGCTTTTACTGTTAGCACCAATTTCTTTCAGTGTATCAAAATATTGTGTAATCAACGCCAAATTCATGGTATCAGCTGCTGTCACTCCCGGAATAGCTTTTTGGAATTCACCTACAGATTGTTGTAAACCACAGATAATCGCTTTACGTTGATTAGCAATCCCCTCACCTTGTAAACGTTTACTTTCTGCTTCAGCTTCTGCTTGTTTAACTTTCAAAATCTTTTCTGCTTCCCCTTTTGCTTGTGCAGCGACTTGTAAACGTTGTTGTTCATTGATTTCATTCATGGCATGTTTCACTTTCTCATCAGGATCAATATTGGTGACCAACGCTTTCACAATCTCATAACCAAATTCTTGCATGGTGCCGGTTAATTCATTTTTTACGGCATTTGCGATACTATCTTTCTTTTCGAAGACTGCATCTAAACTCATGGTTGGAACTTCAGCACGTACCAAATCCAAAACATAAGCAGTGATTTGTTCTCTGGCATTCTCTAGTTTATAAAACGCATCATAGACGCGGTCTTCTTTAATCCGGTATTGAACGGAAACCTGAATTTTGACGATCACATTGTCTTGAGTTTTGGTATCTAAGGTAACATCTAAAGGATAGATTCGCAGCGAAATAGCGCCGGCAATACGTTCGATGAAAGGAATTTTGAAATTTAAACCGGCATGTGCACAACGTGTATATTTTCCGAAGCGCTCAATCACGTCAACGGATTGTTGACTGACGGTAAAAAGGCTCGTAAATAGCAAGATTGCTATCGGTATGATGAGAATGAGTAGCAACGATAGGGACATGAGGACATCTCTGGTTAAAATTTAAACTATATTAGCATAGAGTTTTATCCAGAGGCCATAGCAGGCCGTAAAGCTTCGATAGCAGACGTTTGTTGTTCTAACATTTTCCCGTAAGATAAGTAAGCTCGCAAAATATCTTCACAGGCGCCTGTTTTTTTAAAAAAAGATTGTTTAAACAATTGTGAAGGAATTATATTTTTTTTTCCAAGCATATCGCGTGCATATAGAATTTCATCTAAAATAGTTATCTCAACATTCTCTTTGATTTCATTTATAAAATTCTCAATAGCCTCTTTAGAGATCGATGTTTTATTATTTTTATTTTCTGAAACATCTTCCTGTAAAGCATTTAAAACTTTATTAAACAATGTGGTATTATTCTCACCTTCATCCTCTAACAATGTACCTGCTAGTTGTTTTAACCCTTCTATCTTTTCAAGTATTTTTGGTTTTTCTGAAAAAAAATTAAGTCTTGAAGATGAGCAGTTTTTTAATTTAATCTTTAGCTGAAAAATTTTTACGATAGTTTCTTTTAACAGATAAATGCGATTACCTTCTGGATCGTTGTTTTTGAGTCTCGCAGTACGACATTTTCTGTAATAATAATTATTATTTTCATCATTGAAGAATGCATTTTGTTGGGGTAATTGCGCAACTACAGGCTCTGGCACACTGCTGCCTTTTGCATAGTAATAGATAGCCTTTACCATATCGATTATTAAAAAAATGCTCGCGAGTGCCACTATGACCCAAAACCAAGGTCCGGTCACTAAACCTAGGCTCAATAAACTTAAAAGAACTGTTATGGGCACTGCAACTATTAATATCTCACGATGTTTCTTGAGATTATTTTCGTATTGCTTTTTCAACCAAACGTGATCGAGAGTACTGTTAGCGTTTTTATAATGAATAAAACCAAAACCTAAAGTAAAAAAACTAATTGCAAGTTTCGACAAACTGTAAATAAGAAAAAAAATTTTGATGTTATGGTAAAGAGCTAAATTTAAGAATGCTATGCCATGCGCCAGCATCACAATCATGAAAGCCAGCATCAACAAGGAAATTAATACTTTAAAAACAGCATATAAAAGTTTGGTCGTTTCAACTAGGTTTTTATTATCTTGATCAGAAAAATAATCAATGATCGTTAAAAAAGCTCTAAAAAAATGAAGGAAATATAAAAAAATATATAAGCCTTCAAAGGCCCCTAAATAAGCACCATGCAAAATAGCCTTAAGCCATTCATCAATTTTATTTTCCTTAAGCCAATTTTTGGTAATACTGCCGAGCCGTTTTAACACAAGCAAGATCAGCCGCCAAAGAGCTATGGAAGCGATAGATCGATACATTTCTTGCAGCTGAAACAATATAGCTCTGTTTAAGCGCCGCAATTTTTCTAAAGCTAGACAAGCTTCAAGCTCGACAATCTCAAATTCTAAAAGAAACCATTCGCTAAGCACAGTAATAGGCATAATCTACTCTATGACATGTTTCTTAATGACATACCTGATGGTATGAAGTGGCTCATTATAGTTAAGTTTCCTTTTACTATCCTTAACGCCACCATAAATAATTTTTTGATTTAATTAGTTCATATAGACCCCCAGGATGGATTGGATAGACTTATCTGTTCCTCTATGTTTCGCGACGCTCGAAATGCCTGTGAGATCGCTTCACAGGCACCGACCTTTTTCCAAAAAGATTGATAAAATGCTTTGGGTTTAACAATTTCTGTCTGTTGAACACGCTTTTCCTGCTCGGCTAAACCAACTAAATGACCTAAGATTTTTTGTAGTTCAAAATCTCCTAAAACCCCAGCTCTTTTATTTGCAAGCAAATCGCTGCTGGCAAGAATAAGATCGATTAAATCTTGGAGATTATCTGTATTTAAGGTCCATGCTAATTCACGCAGTAAATATTGTTCTTTGGTCTCAAATTTTTCTTCAAGTGAAAAAAAACGACTGACTAAGCCTAGTCTTACAGTTTTCGCTCTTTTACTTCTTAATTGCAGTATTTTTATTAAAGTAACTTTTAAAAGTAATTTTTTATTGGCTTTAATGACATCGTTTAGCTGAGGGAATTTTTCTGAAACTTGTGTCTGCAAATAATAAGTGGGTGAAAACGTTTGATAATAATCGCGACTGGTTTGATCCAAGCGTGCATTTAATTGTTCCTCATCAAGATTAGCCGGTTCAGGATCTGCTATATAAACACCATAAAAATAATAATAAATAGTTAACAAGACATCTTGTGTGCAGAGTAATATCAAAGCACTAATAACCGCTGCGACACCTAAACTCGGCGCCGTAGCAGTAACAAGCAAAGCGACTAAATTTAGACCAAACAGCAATAAAAATTTTTTTATTGCTGTAATCTTATCCCTTTTTGTCCATACATTTTCGCTAGTTGTCCGATTTTGAGCAATTCTATAGCTGAAATAAAATGTGCTAGCGAGTACGGCCACGCAAATCAATACATCAACCAACAATAGCAACGGGTTAGTCCATATTAAAATGCTTGCACCCGCGTTATATAGGCAGGTTAATAATACAAACAATAGGCCGCCACTGAGCAGGTTAACATGTTTGGTGATATTATCGCGATATTGTGCTCGTCTCCACTCTTGTTCGAGGTAATTTTTATCGATTTTTAAGTAGGAAACCGAGCTGATGAATAAAACAATCGAACTATGAATAAGCTTCAGAATACTGTATGCAAAAAACGCGCTTAATAACATCGCTGGTAAAGAAACAAGACCACATCCAAGTAAAATTAAGGCGATAATGGCTATCGATACTTTAAATACCGCAAATAATAGCTTAAATGTATCACCTAAATTTTTATTTTTAGCTTTGTTAAAATAGCTATATATTCTCAACCCTGCTCTTGTCAGGTGTAAGATATAGAGGCTAAAAGTAAATGAAAGAGGAAGTTTAGTCAGGTATTTAGCGATAGTTTCGAGGCGTTTCAAGACGAACGACATGGCCCGCCAAAACTCAGTGGTAGTGATGTGTTTCTTTATGCTAGAAACAATCATGGGCATTAAGCTTATTTACCCCCTAACTAGGAAGGCCGGCATTATACTAAATTTTTTTAAAAATTACTTGATAAATATTATATTTTTTATTTATTTCCTATTTTTTCATAAAAGCTTGTTAAACTAGAAAGAATCTTATTAAAATACGCCTATGTCATTTATTTCTCCGACTCCTTTATTTGATAGCTTAAAATTTATCGATCCAAAAAATAATCTTAAACATTTTCCAGTGTTGACACAGGATAAGCCTTATGCCGGCCAAGATTATTCTCAAGCTTTACAGTTTCTATATAGTTATCGAGGCAGCGAAGCCACATTTAATGCATATCGACGTGAAATTGAACGTTTATTACAATGGAGCTGGTTTGTTTTAGGAAAATCGATTAAAGAATTGCGCCGCGACGACTTTGAATCCTTTATAGAATTCTGTCAGCAACCTCCTAAACATTGGATCGGTGTTAAAACCGTAGCCCGTTATTTCACACATCAGGGCCAGAGAACCCCCCACCCCGATTGGCGACCCTTTGTCGCTAGCATTAATAAAATGGCCAGTCAGCAAGGCATCATGCCGGATATAAAAAAATATGCCTTATCCCAAAAAGCCTTACAAGCAATTTTTGCGGTATGTGGAAGTTTTTATAATTATTTGATTCAAGAAGACTATATTCATTTCAATCCAGTAGCACAGATTCGACAAAAAAGTAAATTCATACGACAACAAAAAAGTAATCATCAAGTACGCCGCCTAAGTGAATTACAATGGTCATATGTTATAGAAACTGCAGAAATGCTCTTTGCACAAAAACCGGATCTGCATAATAGAACCTTATTTATTATGAAAGCTTTATATGGCATGTATCTACGTATTTCTGAGCTCGCCGCTAGCGCACGCTGGGAACCACAGATGGGTCATTTTCAAAAAGATGCCGATGGTAATTGGTGGTTTTTAACGGTCGGTAAGGGAAATAAAGAACGTTTAATTAGCGTCAGCGACGATATGTTAAATGCATTAAAACGTTACCGCGAAAGTTTAGGCCTGATGAGTTTACCGAGCCGCGGCGAAACCACGCCTTTAATTAGTAAAGCCAATGGTCAAGCTGCGATACATAGCACTCGCCAAATTCGCTGTATCGTCCAAACTTGTTTTGACGAGGCTTTTGTCCGTATGGTTAAAGATGGTCTTAAAGACGAAGCAATAGAATTAAAAACCGCAACCGTACATTGGTTACGTCACACGGGAATTTCCGAAGATGTCAAACACCGCCCGCGTGAACACGTACGTGATGATGCGGGCCATAGCTCTAGCGCGATTACTGATCAATATATCGATGTCGAAATGCGTGCGCGTCATGCTTCCGCCAAGAAAAAAAAATTAGATCCCCTTGCTTAATATTCTTCGTACTTTAGCCAATCTCTAGCGGCCAAAAATTTTTCAGTTAATTTCGCTTCATTAGAGCCAGGTTCGGGCTGCCAATTATATTGCCAATTCGCTTGTGGCGGCAATGAGGTCAATATTGATTCTACACGCCCGCCACTTTGTAAACCAAATAAAGTCCCGCGATCATAAATCAGATTAAATTCTACATAGCGACTGCGTCGATATGCTTGAAATTGACGTTCGCGCTCGCCATAAGCAGTATCTTTACGCAGTTCCACTATGGGGAGGTAGGCTAATAAAAAATGATCACCGACACTTTTAACAAACTCAAAACATTGCTTAAAGTCCCATTGATTGAGATCATCAAAAAATAGTCCACCAATACCACGTGCCTCTTGCCGATGCTTTAAATAAAAATAATCATCACAATTTTTTTTGTATTGCGGATAAAGTTCTAAACCAAAGGGATCACAGCTTTGTTTAGCGATCCGATGCCAGTGGCGACAATCTTCTAAAAAGGGATAATACGGTGTTAAATCAAAACCCCCACCAAACCACCATTGTGCGGCTTGCTGATCAGTTTCGGAAACCGCTATAAAACGCAAATTCATATGTACGGTGGGCACATAAGGATTACGTGGATGGAGAACTAAAGAAATTCCGGTTGCTTGAAATGCAGCAGCTGTTAGGGCAGGACGACGTTGACTAGCACTAGGAGGTAAAGCCTCACCAAAGACATGCGAAAAATTAACTGCACCGCGTTCGATCACCGCTCCTTCACTCAAAACACAGGTTTTTCCGCCTCCACCTTCGTTACGTATCCAATCATCAATCAAAAATTTTTCTTGTTGCTCTTCATTTTCTAAACTCAAACAAATTTTAGTTTGCAATGCGAGTAAATAATCTTTGATTACCGGAATAATTAAGTCATAATTCATAATAAAGTTTTTTACTTAAAATTAAAAAAATTAAATCATCAATAAAACTTGGAGCACTACATGCCTTGGATTAAAGCATTACATATTATCGCCATGGTCGCTTGGTTTGCAGGTTTATTTTATTTACCGCGCTTATTTGTTTACCATGCCGATGCCAAAGATAGAATCAGTATTGAACGCTTTAAGATTATGGAACATCGTCTTTACTATTATATTATGGCACCCTCGGCTTTATTAACCCTTTTATTTGGATTAATTTTGTTTAGCTACTCCGCCAACTATTATGCTGGAGCGACTTGGATGCAACTAAAATTAGCTTTAGTGGCCATATTAATCCTATTTCACCTCTATTGTGGAAAATGCTTACGCGACTTTAAGCTTGAGAATAATCAACATTCCCGCCTTTTTTACCGTTGGATTAATGAGTTCCCAACCTTATTGCTCATTGCCATCGTTATTGTCGCTGAAGTACACCCTTTGAGTTTATAACTCTACCATCTCAAAATCTTCTTTCATCGCACCACACTCAGGACAACGCCAGGTAAGAGGTACATCCTCCCAATGCGTTCCTGGGGGAATACCATCTTCTTCCCAGCCTTTCTCCTCATCGTAAACGTAACCACAAAGTAAACACATATATTTTCTAAAAACTTTTGCGTCTGCTGTCATTTTTTCCACTCTTTTAAATTAACTCATTTCTGCGTAAAAGCAGCCTCTAGTGTATTTTTTTTAAACTTATTTTTCAATAGTAAATAAAGCGCGAACGAATTCCTGAGCTGAAAAAACTTGTAGGTCATCAATCCCTTCACCCAAACCGATAAAACGGATCGGCAGGGCTAATTTTTTTGCGATGGCAAAAATCACCCCCCCTTTGGCGGTGCCATCTAATTTAGTCAGCATCAAACTGGTTAAAGATATTGCTTCATTAAAAGCTTCAGCTTGCAATAAAGCATTTTGACCGGTACCGGCATCCAGTATTAACATAATTTCGTGTGGTGCTGTTGCATCTAATTTACTAATGACTTTTTTAACTTTTTGTAATTCTTGCATTAAATTATGTTTGGTATGCAAACGCCCGGCGGTATCAGCAATTAACACATCTGTATTTCTTGCTTGCGCCGCTTGAAAAGCGTCATAAATAACAGAAGCGCTATCCGCACCCTGATGTTGGGCTACGATCGGGATATGATTGCGCTCAGCCCAAATCGTTAATTGTTCAGTGGCTGCTGCACGAAACGTATCACCTGCCGCTAACATCACTTGCTTCCCTTGCTTCTTCCAGTAATGTGCTAGTTTGCCAATACTCGTCGTTTTACCAACACCATTAACTCCAACCACTAATATAACAGTCGGTTTATGTGCAGAATTAATCACTAATTCCTGTTCACAAGGTTGCAGTAATTCACCTAATTGTTGTTGCAATACATCCCATACCGCCTGACCATCTGCTAATTGATTACGCGCCAACTTCAACGTTAAAAGCTGAATAATTTCTTGTGTCACCGTGTGACCAACATCCGCTGTTAACAGTAAATCTTCAAGTTCCTCAATTAATGCGGTATCAACCTTTTTTTTACCTAATACTAAATTGGCAAGATTTTCAGTGAGTTGTTGACGTGTTTTCTGTAAACTATTTTTTATGCGATTAAAAAAACTATTTTTATTGCTAGATGAACCTTCTTGGTTAGGAACATCGGGTTGAGGTTCTTTGCGTTTTAAAAATTTAAACATAGTTTATACTCACAGCAATTGGATTTTTGGCAAGTGCTGCGCGATCATACAACAATTTATGTATAGACAACATAAAACATTTATTTATTGAAATTGTATTTTTTATGAAAAAAGATGAAGTAAGGATCATTGGTGGACAATGGCGCGGCAGAAAACTGCATTTCCCTGCTACGCCGGATTTACGTCCGACACCGAATCGCATCCGAGAAACTTTATTTAACTGGTTAACTCCCTATCTGACCGATGCTTATTGTTTAGATTTGTTTGCCGGTAGCGGTGCTTTAGGTTTTGAAGCACTGTCACGTCACGCTAACTCAGTTTGCTTTATTGAACAGTCGAAGCTATTAGTCTCCTATTTAAAAACTCAGCTAAAGCAGTTTAACGTAGAAAACCGCGCTCAGGTTTATCAGGCTCAATTTCCTTTTATAGCAACACAATTATTTAAACCTCAAAAACCTCTATTTAATATTGTCTTTTTGGATCCGCCTTTTCATCAAAATATACTCGATTCTGCTTGCATATGGTTAGTCAAAGAAGGCTTATTAGCACCCGAAAGTTTGGTTTATATTGAAAGCGAAGCGACCATTAAAAAGCTTTTGTTGCCCGAAAATTGGGAGATTCAGCACTGCAAAACGGCTGGCCAGGTCCAATATGCTTTAATTAAATCGAATCCATAAAGCATGGCTTGACTTTATATTACCTTCTTGATTCAATGCAGGGGTAGGTTACAGAATTTTATCTAAAATAAGATAACATGAAAAAAATAACAGTCGCGCTTTTTGTGAGTCTACTATCCGGGTGTGCTTCACAAAATTTACCTAACTCCATCACCCCTTCACTCAAAGGCTCAGATGATGCCTCGATTAAGCTAGCTGAAGCAGCACGTTCGGTGAGTCAATCATTAAATGAATTAAAAGAATTAGAAAAAGCTTCTAATCCTCCAATTAGCAAGCCATTGCCCTACCCTAGCTCTTCTGGATTAGAGAAAACTATTGCTTCGGTCGATTGGTCAGGTCCTATAGAACCGCTATTACAACGTATCGCCAAGCTTGCCAACTACCATTTAGAAATCATTGGAAAACTTCCAGCGGTTCCTGTTTTAGTGACCATTTCCTCACAAAATACACCACTGAATTATATTATCCGTAACGCCAATCTTCAGGCAGGAAAAAAAGCCAATATTATTGTTTATCCTGGTATTAAGACTATAGAACTACGCTATGCTAAATATTAAGCTTAAGTATTTCCACAATTTATTTCAAAATGTAAAGCGTAATTACTCGCAGCAATGGAGTTTTTATCAAGGCGCTTTGAAAATGAGTAACCTTCATTTATTAGCTGGTTTAAGCCTATGTGCACTACTCAGCTCCTGCAGCACTACTCAACCTAATTATAAAACCGTTGGTAGTTTAGATAATTTAACCCAATTACAAGATTTACATGCCCAGGTCACAAAAGATAAGAAGCAGCAGATGACCGCCTTACGTTCACAGGCTCTACAAGATATTGCGATGAGCATAGGTGCTCAAGCGGGTTTAGCTTGGCGCTCTGAACATATTAATCAAGTATTAACCAAAAATTCATCGCAATTAGATCGTATTTTTAATTTTAATTTAATTTTACTCGACCACAATGTCATCCCTCCTGTACTCGTTCAAGGAAATAATTCGCTTAAGCTCTCCGATGGTCAAACCTTACGTATCGACGATCGCACTTACCAAATTATTAGTCAAGCGCGTTTTACCACCGCCCCGCCCCAATGGCGTAATTATATATGGATGGATTACCAACATCCCGAATTACCTTTACCTGCTTTTTTGCCAAAAACACCCGAAGAACGTGTAATCTGGAAAAAATATGCCGCATTGGGTTGGCAGGATGGTATTAATCAAGCCAATGCTATTTTTAGTGATAACTTATCGCGTTTAAAGCGTGATTACACTGGAATGGCTTTATATCGAAATTTACTATTAAAAGGTATGGTCAGTAAACCTTTTGTTGCACATACCGATCTTGGCGTTACCGGTGATAGTTCTGATTTACACATTAACGATCAAATATTGCGTATCACTTCATTACCAAAATTGCAAATTAATCCGGGTCGATGGAAATCCATCGTGACGCATGATGATGACAGCACATCTACTTCCCGATGAACCGGTACGTTTCACTTCAGCTTGTCTAGCTCGACTGCTCATCCACTGCCAAAAGTTGGGTGCATCGGATATTACCTTGCAGACAGGCGAACCCGTCTTTGCAGAAAGGTATGGTCGCTTGCACCGTATCACCCAACGTAAATTATCCAATACCGAAGTCGCCGAAATACTCAATCTTATCTATGGACCTAATGGGAGTGCACAAATTTTAAGTGGTGTAGATATCGATACACATCATGAATTTCGGCCTAATCGTAACGAGCGTTATCGATTCCGAGTCAATGCCACAGGTTGTTTAGTAGAAGGCCATGACGCGATACAAATAAGTTTTCGTACTATACCGAGTACGCCACCTAAAATGTCGGATCTAAAGTTAGAAAGTGAATTAATTCATGCTTTAGCACCGACACAAGGCATTGTCTATGTCACCGGGGCGACTGGCTCAGGTAAAACCACCTTATTAGCCGCTATCATTCGCGATCTCGCTGAAAAAGAAGACTCACATCGTAAAATTCTTACTTATGAAGCGCCTATAGAATTTGTCTATGATTCGATTGACATGCCTAGTGCCATCGTCAGTCAATCCGAGATACCTAGACATTTACCCAGCTTTGCAGCCGGTGTACGCAATGCCTTGCGGCGCAAACCTCGACTCATATTAGTTGGTGAATCACGCGATCCAGAAACCATCGGCGCCTCCATCGAAGCGGCTTTAACTGGACATCCTGTCTATACGACATTACATAGTAATGGCGTGGCAGAAACCTTAAGACGTTTAGTCAATTCTTTCCCTGCTGAAGAAGCTAAAGCCAGAATGATAGATATTATCGAAACCATTCGTGTGGTTATTTGGCAACAATTGGTACCTAGTGCAGATGGTAAGCGCATTGCTTTACGTGAATTTTTAGTTTTCAATGAAAAATTAAGAGACATTTTATTAGACTCTAAACTTGAAAATATCAGCGCCAATACTCGACAAATGTTAAAAGAATATGGTCAACCGATGTCTATGGATGCCAAACGCAAATTTGACGCCGGTCTCATTACTCAACGCGTATATAAACGCTTAATTCTCAGTACAGAAGCCAACGAACACCATGAAGGACACTGAAAACAATTGGCAACCAACGACTAGCTTATCGATGCGGCGTTGTCGCGCCAAACTTTTCGCCGATATTCGTGAGTTTTTTGCCGAACGCCAGATTCTAGAAGTAGAAACTCCATTACTTTCACACGCTACAGTGACGGATCCATATTTGCATAGTTTTAAAACTGAGTATTGTTTAGATAATACCAAACAATCACAAACACTTTACCTGCAAACTTCCCCGGAATTTGCAATGAAACGATTATTGGCAGCGGGATCGGGACCCATCTATCAAATTTCTAAGGCCTTCCGTAACCATGGAGAATCAGGACGTTATCACAATCCTGAATTTAGCCTATTAGAATGGTATCAACCTGACTATGATCATCATCAATTAATGGATGAAATTGAAACTTTATTAAAAAAACTATTAGCGTGTGAATCTGCACAACGTTTTAGTTATGCAGAAATTTTTCAACGTTATTTGAATATGGATCCGCATCAACTTTCTATTCAAGAATTAAACCAAACTACCCTTTCGCTAGGTATTAATACTGAAAATTTAGGTTTAAATAAGATTGCAGATTATTTAAATCTCTTGATGTCGCATGTCATCGAACCACAATTACCTAAACAATTGATTTTTATTTATGATTACCCTGTTACTTTAGCCGCGTTAGCCAAAATACGCAGCGATATTACGCCGGTTGCAGAGCGGTTTGAAGTTTATCTAAACGGTATCGAGCTTGCCAATGGTTTTCATGAATTAAGTGATGCCAAGGAACAATATTTACGCTTTCGCAATGATCTCAATTTGCGTGCTAGGTTTGGTTACTCCCAAGTACCTATCGATAAATATTTATTAGCTGCTTTGACGCATGGACTACCTGATTGTGCAGGCGTTGCTTTAGGTATTGATCGTTTATTAATGCTCATGACAAAAGCAGATAAGTTATCGGACGTGATTAGCTTTCCCATCGACCGCTCATAAATTAAATTTATTTTTACTTTAATTATTTTCTTTCTTTTATAACAGGTATAATTAATTCTTAACATATAAAAATAAAAAATGAAAATTTCCATCATCCGCTAAAGGATTTAGCTTAGTTTGTTTCCAATATTTACAAGCTATATGACCAGCTACAATAGGATCCGCCGCTATATCAGGACTCTGTTCTAAATCTAGATCAACTTACCATATTTTTGATAATTATAACGCCCTGTTAATTGAAATATCCCTCTACCTCGAAATCGATAACCATCGCCTATTTGACTATTTCCTAATTTTTTACCAATAGAAGCTTCTGGCTTATATTTATTGAAATAACTTTCACGACCCAATTCATAAAACCACTTAAATCCACCCGTTTCATGGGCCGCTTGGGCAATAAAAGCAGCGATACGCTTTGCAGTAATTAATCTGGGAAATAGCTGTAAAAACCTTCTACGAGCTTTTCTAATAAACTTTTTTCTAATTCAGGTAACATATTAGTCATTCATTCAACTTCATCACTTTGAATTATCTCGACACCGACCGTTTTCATTTCAGAAATCGCTAAACGTCCATCTTCTGGATTGACATTCACAGCTCGACATCCATCTTCGATCAAAAAAGTTTTAAAACCTAATTTACAGGCATCCAATACGGTATATTTAACACAATAATCTGTTGCCACTCCCATAATGTACAGTTCAGCTATTTGCAACTCTTTGAGAAACTCAGCTAAGCCCGTTTCTTTTTTATGATCATTTTCAAAAAAACCACTATAACTATCAATTTCTGGATCACTACCTTTGCGAAATACTTTGATAATATGATCTAATTTAAGATTTTTTACAAATTCCGCACCTTCTGTATTTTGTACACAATGTACAGGCCATAACATTTGTGACAAACCCGCTTGTTGAATAAATTCTCCCGGAAATCGCCCTTTATGATTGTTGGCAAAACAGCTATGATCTTCTGGATGCCAATCCTGAGTAGCAATAACATATTTAAAATGTTGTTGCACACGATTAGCCACAGGAATCACCTCATCAGCATTATCCACTGCTAAAGAACCACCAGGCATAAAATCATTTTGTAAATCCACTAAGATCAAGGCTTTTTTCATAAAAGTAAGATTCCTGGAACAAAAAAATTGTTATATTAATTTACTTGCAAATAAAACGATTGCTCAATATCTTTTTATTTTAAACTCTTTTTGTAACTCAGGAAAGAGAAAAGTAGATAACAAGTTATCAATCTAAACTTTGTACTTTTTTCAATTTTCTATGTGTTACAGAAAAAATTTTTTATTCAAATATAAGGTTTGGGAAGAAAGAATTTTTTCAAAAAATTTAAATAATTTTTTATTTACTTAATTCTGTTTTAGCTTTTAAAATAAGTTTTAATTTTAAGTGATATAGATTTTCTTCTAAGCCCACTGGGTAAGCATGGGGATTCAATAGTCGTCGAATACTTTCATGGAATTGTTGTAATTCTCGATGAGTTTTTTCTTGACTAGATTTTAATAAAGGTCGTTTGTAAATTAATTTTCCTAGACGAAAAATCGGCGTTAATAAATCGCGATGCGGCGTGCCTGCTGGAATGATACGCCTTTTTGTGGGATCGATAGGATCAATAATAGTAATATTTTCTTCTGAAATTCCTAATCTTTCATCGTAAATTGCATCAGCCATCGCTGAACCATCCACTCTATCGGTGTAATAACGGCGTACTGATAAAATGCCCGGAGTAGAAATTTTAATAGTTTGTTCTGATAATTTAAGCTTGTTTTCCCAGATCCCTTCTGCCGACTTAATTGCACTCAGTTTATAAACACCTTCAAGTGCCGGTTGTTCATAGGCAGTAATGAGGTGTGTACCTACACCCCAAACATTAATGCTAGCCCCTTGTTCTTTCAAACTGGTGATTACCAAAGGATTCAAATCATTGCTACCGACAATGACTGCATCATAGTAACCGGCAGCATCTAAAAGTCGGCGTGCTTGTTGGCTTAAATAAGCAAGATCTCCAGAATCTAAGCGAATACCCGCTAATTTAAAGCCATTAGGTTTTAATTCCTCGCTAATTTTAATTGCATTTTTCACGCCTTCAAGTGTGTTATACGTATCCACTAAAAAAATACACCGATCCGGAAAGGTTTGCGCATAAACACGAAAAGCTTCTAATTCATTAGCAAAACTTAGTACCCAACTATGCGCATGCGTTCCACGTACCGGTATATTTAATAATTTTCCGGCTAATACATTCGATGTCGCGGAACAACCTCCAATATAAGCAGCACGACTTGCCATTAAAGCGCCATCAAAACCTTGTGCACGACGCAATCCGAATTCTAATACGGGCTCACCTCGTGTCGCTTGCAACAAACGCGCCGCGCTAGTAGCAATAAGACTTTGAAAATTAATAATATTAAGTAAAATGCTTTCTAATAACTGACATTGTAATAAAGGCCCCTTAACACGGATTAAAGGTTCTTGTGGAAAAACCATGGACCCTTCTTCAACGGCATCAATATCACAACTAAATTTTATTTGTTGTAAATACTCTAAAAAATCAGCATGAAATAATGCTTTGCCTTTTGTATCTGCTAATCCAGCTAAATAATCGATATCGCCTTTAGTAAATTGAAAATTTAGCAAATAATCAATGAATATGCCTAAGCCTGCACAAATGGTGTATCTGCCATTAAACGGTGCTTGTCGAAAGCTATGATAAAAAACCGCTTCATGTTCGTGTATACCCGCTTTCCAATAACCATAGGCCATTGTTAATTGGTAAAAATCAGTTAATAAAACCAAAGAAGATTTATAGAGTTGTGCTAATGCATTTTGCATTGAAAAAAACCCCAGCAAATAAGGAGAGTATAACTGTTTTTTCTTTAGGGATGGAAATTTCAAAACCCGATTTGCTGCATTTTCTTGAATGGCTGCGCACACGCTGGGTTAGCTTCAGCCATGCAAGGATCTTTCATCATTATTTGAAAAATTCGCATTTTTTGACCAATAAATCAACCACCCGTTTGTTTTTCTCGAATTTCATCCAAAGTTTTACAATCGATACAAAGATTGGCAGTAGGACGTGCTTCTAAGCGGCGAATACCAATTTCAACGCCACAGGAATTGCAGAAACCATAGTGACCTTCATCGAGTTGCTGTAAGGCATCCTCAATTTTTTTAATAAGTTTACGTTCACGGTCGCGAGCACGTAATTCTAGATTAAATTCTTCTTCCTGAGTTGCACGATCGCTAATATCAGGTAAAGAAGCACCCTCATCTTGTAGATGATGCACGGTTCGACCCATATCTTCCAACAATACGCGTTTTCGCTGTAATAATAAACGGCGAAAATACGCTTGCTGGCTCGAGCTCATATAGTCTTCCCCAGGACGTTCCTTATAAGGCGCTATATTTAAATCAATTTCTGAATGAACAGAAGTCAATTCTAGCCTTGTTTCTGGTAAAGAACGTTGTTTTTTAGATTCTTTTTTAGGTTTTTTATGTTCTGCCATTTTAGTTTCTATTGATGGTTGTTGTTTTACCGCAGGTAGCGCCTGGGAATCAGACTTTGCTTGCTGTTGTTTTTTTTTAGAAGGAGCTCGGATCACTTGTGCCTTCGCTACTTTTGTTGATTTTTTTTTAGCTATAGGCTTTCTACTTCTGGTAACACGAGAGGACGTCGACGTTTTCTTTGAGGTTTTGCTTTTGCTAGGCTTTTTTTTTACCCGACTAACTGCTTTTTTTTTAGTCTTTCTGCGCGCAGTCTTACGACGAGTTGCTGGTTTCTTACGTGTTGCAGCTTTTCTACGACGCGGTCTACGTACTGCTTTTTTAGCCGCAGTTTTTCTACGACGACGTGGTTTAGCAGCAGCCATACCCACTTTTTTCTTTCTGCGCACTGTTTTTCTTTTACGTGCAGGTGTTGCAGCTGTAGAGCGTCTTTTACGTCGCTTTGGAGCGGCAGATTTTCTTTTTACTGGCATAAAAAGTTCTCCTCTTGAGAATTTAACATTTGCCGGAATTGGCACACACACATAAACCAAACACATCTATACCAAAAATAATTCGACATGGCAATTATTTCAAAGAACGAACCATGTCTCTTCTTTTTATTAATGATTTATAGATCATATTTTCAATTAATTCCATTTTCCACTACTAACACGTTGATGACCAGCCAAATCTTTGTAATTTTTTATCTGATGGTAGCCATATTTTAAAAAAAATTCTTTAACAAAAGTCGCCTGCTGATAGCCATGCTCTAAAAATAAAATACCACCCTCTCGCAGATATTCACGTGATTGCTGAATAATAATTTCTAAATCATTTAAACCATTTTTCTCAGAAATTAAAGCATTTTTCGGTTCGTAAGCCAAAGCACATTCCGTTTGCAAGTGTGAATCATCCGCTGCAATATAAGGTGGATTACTAAGAATTGCATCAAATTTTTCTCCAACTAATAATGCTTGGCACCAATCACCCTGACGTAGTTCTATTGTATGTAGGTGATAACGGCGTATGTTACGTTCGGCAACCTGTAAAGCACCAGAGGAATAATCAATAGCAACGAATTGCCATGCTGGTCTAGCTAAAGCTAATGCGACAGAAATTGCTGCTGAACCTGTTCCCAAATCTACTATTTTTCGTCGCTCAGTGCTTAAGGTATCAAGTACTTGTTGTACTAATAATTCTGTTTCCGGTCGAGGGATGAGTACTTCTGGCGTTACTTCAAAAACCAATGACCAAAACTCCTGTCGACCCAGTAAATAGGCGATCGGTTCTCCCGATTGTCGACGCGCAATCAATTGTTGTATGTGTTTTTTCTGGGGCGTTGTCAGTAATCTATCTGGAAGTTGACTATGTAATTGCGCACGAGTAAGTCCTAAAACATGTGCAAATAACAATTCTGCATCTAAATAGGCACTGGGACTGGTTCGGTTTAATTCTTTGATTGCCCAACGCCAAGAGGAGATTAACAACATAATTCAGCCGTTAGAATACGAAGAGTCGCTATTCGCAGCAATGGGGTTTTAGTCAAAGCGCCGAGAAAATGAAGCAACCGAAGTGTATTTTCTATACATGAGGATTGCGAATTAAGCGGCAACACAGACAAAAATTCCAGTGCGAAGAGTATGGCTTAAAACTGTTGAGGATTTTGCTTACGTCGAATATAAGAGGCAAAAAATAGGATAATTAATAAGGGTAATAAAACGGGTAATAAAATGGGAAAAAAAATAATAGCGACGATAGTCCAAATAACAGCAATAGCACCGATTATTAGTGCTCCGGCCCAGGTTAAAATAAACAGTAGTAAAATACTCAAGGAAAAAAAGAAAACTGAAGCGACCAAAAACCCCCAGACACTAACACCAACCACAACAGCTCCAGTAAATAAAGCCAGCGCGATATGACCGCCAATAATCAGTAATAATAGTATAAACAATGCTATAGCCATTGATCGAAACATTAACATTTCCTCCTAAGGAGTAGTATAAAAGATTTACTCGTCATTGTGAGCATTGAAGGTGCACAGCAATCCATGGAGAGCGCGCATATTCATTCGCTCGTCATGACGAGAATTCGTTATTCGCCCAAGGCCGCTAATTCGTCAGCTTGATATTCACGCGTCAAGGATTGAATAACTGGTTCTAAATGACCTTCCATAATATCAGATAATTGATATAACGTTAGATTTATTCGGTGATCAGTTAAACGACCTTGAGGAAAATTATATGTGCGGATACGCTCTGATCGATCCCCGCTACCTACTAAATCTCGACGTGTTTCTGCTTCTTCACGTTGTTGTTTGGCCTTTTGAGCGGCTAATAGTTTAGCTTGTAATAAAGACATCGCGCGGGCACGATTTTTATGTTGCGAACGTTCATCTTGACATTCCACGACTAAGCCCGTGGGTAAATGTGTAATGCGGATGGCAGAATCGGTTTTTTGTACGTGTTGTCCACCAGCGCCTGAAGCACGAAAAGTATCAATTTTTAAATCCGCAGGATTGATGGTGACATCATCCACCGTTTCGATTTCAGGAAGTATCGCTACCGTACATGTTGAAGTATGAACGCGTCCTTGTGCTTCGGTTTCAGGCACGCGTTGCACACGATGCGCACCGGATTCAAACTTCAAATGCGCATAAACAGCAGTCCCTGCAATACGCGCAATAATTTCTTTATAACCACCTTGTTCACTAGGATTCACATGAATAATTTCCACCGCCCAACCTTGATTTTCTGCATAACGCGAATACATTCGAAATAAATCGCCGGCAAAAATAGCGGCTTCATCGCCTCCGGCAGCTGCGCGAATCTCTAAAAAAACATTTCGTTGATCATTAGGATCTTGAGGTAATAATAAACGCTCTAATTCTTTTTCTAATTCGACTTGTTTTTTTTGTGCAATTTTAATTTCTTCGATGGCAAGCTCTCTCAATGCCGAATCAGTATCATGTAAACATTGTTGGGCTTGATTTAGGATATCTAAGTTAGTCCGATATTGCTGAAAACATTGTACGACAGGGCCTAACTGGACATACTCCTTAGATAAATCACGGAAATGATTTTGATCTTTAATTACACCCATATCACCCAATAAAGCAGTTAATTCTTCATAACGTTCGACGATTAAGGACAATCTATTGAATAAAGAGGTCTTCATACGACCACTTTATACCTAAAGCTAACCGAGAAGTCGAGTACTGAATAGTACGCTATATAAAGCTTGGAAAATTGAATGTTAATGATTCATAAGCTATTCTAAAAAGGAGTAAACCGCTATAGCGGGCGCTATAAGGTTTTACACTAACTCACAGCAATTGGGTTTTTGGCAAGTGCCGTGAAAGAATTGCGAATCAGCGGCAACGCAGTAAAAATTCAAGTGCGAAGAGTATATATAACCTGAGGGGATAGTATGAAAAAATTATTACTAATGGCTTCAGCTATTTGCATGGGTTTATTAAGTAGCATCAGCGTGGCTAATGCCCACCCAGGCCAAAGTGCTTGTGCATTTAATGCTCACTTAGTAAAAAAGGCGGGTTTTTGTTCTGGAGCATATTATGACTGCGCTACCATACGTCAGTTATTGTCCAGACTCAACGTCACACCACGTGCTTGTACAAATATTGCATCATGTCAATATCGTTATGTTTGCAGCGAATATCATTATCTCGCTACCAATAAATTAATTCCTAACCGAGGCCCAACTATTTATTGGCATACTTCACAACCTTTTTAATAAAAAAGGAATGGGGCAAATTCAGGTATCCCTTCCCTAGTGAAGGGATATTTTTTTGTGCAAAATACTCTATACTCTTCGCACTTGAATTTTTACTGCGTTGCCGCATTTGCTTGTAAAGTCTATTTATCTATTTTTGGTTACGCCTCATGTCGACATCAGTTAATGCTTCTATAGTCATTTCTGCACAGCAAAAAAATCAAATTGATTGTTATGGTGCATGGACCTTATGTGGCATTCATAAAAAAAACTTAGATCACGCTTTTAAAAAACTGAATCGCAGCACAGAATCATCACTCATTTTAAATGCCGAAGCTATCACGCGTATGGACAGTAGTGGTGCCTGGCAACTTTACCAATGGAAAAAAAAACTCACTAAAAAAAGAGATGTACAACTTACTGGTTTAAATCAAAAACACCACGCATTGTTTGCAATGATAGAAGAAGCAGCCAAACAAATAAAACCGTTGCCTACAGTAAAAACTTATACCGGTTTAGCCTTGTTGGGTAAAAAAGTAATTGAACAATGGCATGAGCTTAAATCTTTTTTATGTTTTATTGGTAAAACCTTTACTACTGCTGTTCAAACAATTTGGCAGCCCAATCAACTTCGTTGGCGTGCCATCATGAGTATCATTGAGAATACCGGTTTAGATGCGTTGGGTATTATTGCTTTATTGTCTTTTATGATAGGTATTGTCTTAACTTATCAAATGGGTTTTCAATTAAAAAATTTTGGCGCAACTCTGTTTATTATTGACCTATTAGGCCTTGCCATACTACGTGAGTTTGCGCCCTTATTAACAGCCATTATGATAGCCGGCCGCAGTGGATCAGCATTTACTGCTCAATTAGGTATGATGAAGATCAAAGAAGAAATTGATGCATTAAACACAATGGGTGTCCCACCGAGGCAATTATTAATTTTACCCCGCATTTGGGGCTTACTGATTGCTTTACCCTTACTCACCGTTTGGGCAGATATTTTTGGCCTACTCGGCGGCATGGCAATGACGCATAATATGCTAAATATTAGTTACACAGATTTCTTACAACGTTTTCCAAAAGTTGTTTCACTTTCTTCGCTTATTATTGGTGTGGGTAAAGCACCGGTATTTGCGCTTATTATCGCCAACACTGCTTGTTTTCAAGGTTTACGTGTTAGCGGTAGTGCAGATAGTGTTGGCAGACAAACCACCCGTAGTGTGGTACAAGGCATTTTTTTTATTATTGTCGCTGACGCATTATTTTCGATTTTATTTAGTAACTTAAATATCTAACCTCACTGGATTATTCTACATACATTTATGTCATCGAATAAGCGCTATAATGCAATTATGCATGCTTCTGACCCCGTTATAAAAGTTAAAAATGTTAAATTGCTCCTCGCGGGTCAATGGATCCATCGCGGCATTAATTTAGAAGTACAACATGGAGAAATTATTGGCATAGTCGGTGGCAGCGGTTCAGGAAAATCGACATTGCTGCGCGAAATTTTAGCCCTACTGACACCTACTTCTGGAGAGATTGAAGTATTTGGTAAAAATTTAAGCAAGCTTTCTGCAAGCGAATTACTTAAAATACAATGTCGTTGGGGCGTATTATTTCAACAATCAGCACTCTTTACATCGCTTAATGTTATTGAAAATATAAGCTTTCCCTTACAAGAACACACAAAATTGGACAAAATGACGATCAAAGAGCTAGCTTTAATTAAATTATTAGCGGTAGGATTGCCGATGGATTCGGCCACAAAATATCCATCTGAACTGAGTGGCGGAATGCTTAAGCGAGCAGCTTTAGCACGTGCTCTAATCTTGGATCCCGAATTATTATTACTCGATGAGCCTACCGCAGGCCTCGACCCGCAAGGCGCAGAAGAATTTGATGCATTAGTCTTAAACTTACGCAACATTTTAGGATTAACAATAGTCATGGTCACACATGATTTAGATACCTTATGGCAAATTACCGATAAAGTTGCTTTTTTAAGTGCAGGATGCGTTTTGGAATTTGCACCTATGAAACTACTTACACAATCCAAACAAGCAGCTATAGTGGCTTATTTTCAAGGACCACGGGGACGCATGACGCAACATCTTTACGAGGGAGATCATGGAATCTAAAGTCAATTATACCTTAGTTGGTGCTTTTGTTCTTATTTTGACCATCGCCCTCATTATTTTTATTACTTGGTTATCTGCTGGATTATCCACGAAGCATTATAAAAATTTCTTAGTCATCATGCATGAATCTGTGGCTGGCTTAGGGGTAAATTCTTCCGTTAAATATAATGGTGTTAATGTCGGTACTATTAAGAAAATTTCTTTAAATGACCAGAATCCTGAACAAGTACGCTTGGTATTACAAATAGAAGAACATACACCTATTACTGAAGGCACAACAGCTACCTTAAATAGTCAAGGTTTGACTGGGATCACCTACCTGGCATTGCAAGGCAGTGATTCTAACCTTAATCCTATTCCACTCCTTGCTGGCGAAAAATATCCTATTATTAAAAGCACCCCTTCTTTATTCTTACGCTTAGATAGCACCTTACGTGCTTTAAATAATAATATGAATCAGATTACACAAGATATTAATGGCGTTTTAGGAGGAGAAAATCCAGTATTATTTAGAAAGATTTTAAATAATTTATCCATAACTAGTAATCACTTAGCGACGCAAAGTAAACGTCTCGATGCTATTTTAATTAATACCGCACGTTCAACACGTGTATTTCCATCATTGATGAATACATTAACCCAACAAACACTTCCATCTACCAATCAAGTATTAAATAACCTAAGTATCATGACAGATAATTTACTTGAACTGTCAGATAATCTAAGACAAAATCCCAGCATACTAATTCGCGGACAGAAACCACCACCCCTAGGACCAGGAGAAGAATAAAGTGCTTAACTTTTTAGGTCGTGTGGGCTTTGGTAAAAATAATTGCCTCCACAAAGCAATAATAGCTTTGCAATGTTTATTGTTGTTATCGGCCTGCTCGATATTTGAGCCTATTAAAACTCCACCGATGCATTATTTTACTTTAGCGATGCCTGATCCAGATTGGGATAATTGTGCACAACAAGGGCGTAGCACAATATTAGTCAATCAACCTCGTGCCAATGCAATTTATAATAGTCCACGCATGATATACATCCCCGCTTGCTATCAAATCCAATATTTTGCTCAAAATCGCTGGGCAGACATGCCCACACAAATGTTACAGTCTTTATTAATCAATTCTTTACAACATACCGGCTATTTCCAAGCAATTATTAATACCCCCTCCACTACTTATTATGATTGGGTGTTGAATACACAATTACTCAGCTTTCAACAAGAATTTATAAGCATTCCCAGTCGTTTTCGCATTGCGATGCGCGCGCAACTTATCGATGCCCGATCCAGACATGTCATTGCCACACAAGATTTTGTTGTGGTAGAAACCACAGCACATGATGACCCTTACGGTGGAGCACTCGCTGCAAACCTAGCGGTACAAAAAATACTTAATGAAATTAATTGTTTTTGCTTAAGAAATTTAAGCTGAGAATCCAGACTTTTTTTAAGCTTTTAATCCGCGGCTATTATTGTTTTAATCCAATTTAAGCTTTGTTAGGAAATAACCTAATGACATTTAAATGATCATTTTTTTGTTTCGCCTCTTCAGACCAACTATAAATTTTTTTATCATTGCAGGTTTTTTTTAAACCATTTATTTTTTTTCGCAATGAATAATGACGATTGGTTTTCTTGATCCTTTTTCTTATCGATAACATAGTGATGCTTCACCTCAATTAATGTTAAATGAGTAATAAATTTTTAATGGTATAAAAAAAACAGATGAGCAGTATAAATAGATTATATTAAGTCTATATTAAATAAAAATTAAATTGCGTGGTTAAATTATTAAAAATTAGGTTTGTTTACAATTAAAATTTAAAATATAAATTCACACTCAGGAAAACTAAATTGGCTGTATAATAAAACTGTATAATAAAACTGTATAATAAAACTGTATAATAAAATAATATCTGATTCAGATAATTTCAAGCTCTATAAATCGTAGTAATGTTCCGTTTCGATTTCAATCATTTTTTTAATAATTTTCATTATAAATTAGCCTTTAGAGTTTATTTTTAATGTTATTAGAAACTAATAATGTTATGGTTCTTATACCATAAACTAGTTAAATTAATTTAATATTAAATAGTGGAAAAATTTCCTAATAATTAGGCATTACTCACTTAGTCAATTTTTAAAATGAAATATTTAAAAAATAAAAACTTAATGATCCAATTTTTTCCACTGTTATTAGTTTGTTACGAAATAACCAATTATTTAGCCAACGATATGTATTTGCCGGCTTTGCCGAGTATGATCCACGATCTCGGGATCAATACCCGCTTAGCGCAACAAACTGTCACTGCTTGGTTTTTTGGCGCAAGCTCGTTACATTTATTATTAGGTCCGGTCTCGGATCGATTTGGTAGAAAACCTGTCCTACTTATCGGCGGGATATTGTTTACTACGGCCACTTGGACTTGTGCAATCACATCGAATATTCATATTTTATTGCTAGCACGCTTTATTCAAGGGGCGGTAGTGTCTACTTTAAGTACGGCTGGTTATACCAGCATTCACGAAACCTATGATCGCAAACAAGCCATCCAAATATTGGCACTGATGACCAGTGTGGTGGTATTAGCACCTGCCGTTGGCCCCTTAATAGGTGGAATTTTTTTGCAATGGTTGAATTGGCGTTGGATATTTGTATTTTTAGCGCTGAGTGCCAGCATCATTTGGCTAGGTTTATGTTTTATCATGTCAGAAACACATTCCAGTACACAAAGATACATGTTTCGCTGCTCAAATGTATTAATAAATTATCGACAGATACTAAAAAATAAAGCATTCATGCTTAATCTAAGTATTATTAGTTTTAATGTCTTAGCTAAAGTTGCGTGGATTGTAGGCGGACCGTTTTTAATCATCAATCAATTTAAATTAAACACCTTGTATTTTGGTCTGATCCAAATTTTGATCTTTGGCGGTCAGATTCTCGGTGCACAACTCGTCAAACGTGTTATCCATCGCATTGAAATAAATCGTTTAATCAACCAAGGTTTAAGCATTTCCCTATTCGCTAGCCTATTAGCCGTGGGTTTGTGTATTAATTTTCCCGATAAGCTCATAGGATTGGTCATTTGCTTAATGATTTTTTGTTTCGGTACCGCACTTTCCAGTCCTTTACAACGACTTTGTATCGAAACGAGTCCTGAACCCATGGGTGCGCGCATGGCCATCTATGCGACTTCGATTAGTTTATTTTGTAGCTTAGCCAGTTTTTTATTTAGTTTTACCTACACCGGCAGCTTACTCTGGTTTGCTAGTTTACTTTTTATATTTGCCAGTCTCGCCAAACTCGTGCGCTGGTTAAGTCTGAAATATTTTTTTAGTGTGTAATTTTTAATTTTATTCCAGAACAATTTCTAACAACCTAGTGCCAAACTTAAAAAGCCAATTTAGGATCCAGTTTGGCTTAAACCAAAATTAAACGCACAAACAAAGTAAGCCCTCAAGCTGTTATTGATAGCACTCAATCTTTTTTATCTACAACCTGTATGAGGCTGAAATACTATAAGTATTTCAGCCTCATATTATCAAGTACTTGCTGTCACTTACGCCTAAGGTAAACACGTTCTAGATCTAAGTTTATCTTAAGCTTAGATTAGTACTATAAAATAAAGTCCAATATCCCCAAGCTGAGAGCTTTATGCTGATAGTTTCTGAACAAGGAATTTACACAGCTGAACTTTGTGAAAACAGCAAAAAATATTTAAGTCGTTTATTGATCGGCAAAACCGGAATCAATCCTGTTTTGCTAACCTGGAAACTGCTTTTAACAGAAAAATTAAGGTTAGATCATTTTATTGAAACAGGGGATGAAGATTTAACTCAACTCCAGGAAGCAAGAGCTGAATGGAATCTAGCATTAAAAGAAAATAAATTACAATCTTATATCCAAAACAAATTAGTTAAAATCGAAACTTTACATGCTCAAGAATATCTAAAAGCTTATGATCCTGAAGTCAAAAAACAGCAAGTAGATTTACGCTCTAAACAACTTGCTTGGGTTTCTATCGCCATTATCGTTGGCCTAACAACTACTTTTACTGCTCCTTTTGCTTTTGGTTTACTCGGGAGTTTTGCCACGTTAATGGGTGTATCATGCTTAGCCATCGGAGTAATCTTAAGCAGCTGTTCCAGCATACCCGCTTTTTTCGGCGAAACACTGATTGATCCAGAGTGGGTGAAAGAATTTTATATTGAAAAAGAAAAATGGCAACAACAAAGAACAGCCATAAAAGCAACTTCTGAAACAGCCGTTATAAATGAAGAAATGCCAGAATCTATTAATAATACAACGACGGCATCGACTATTCAACAAACCCAAGCAATGATAAATAAAGAAGCAACAAAGCCACTAAGGATGGCCGATGCAACGACGCAAGCAACTGCCAATAGTATTATCAGTAAAGCTTATCCAAGCTACCCTAGTATTGCTTTTTTTAATCTCGACAAGCAAACCAAAAAGTCTACAGAAATTCATATTTTTACTCTATCACCCACTAAAAAATTTTAATTAAATAATTATTATTTAAAGTCATTCAATATGCTTGCCAATAAATCTTGTTGATTGAGCTTAGCGGCTTTGTTTAACGCAACACTCGGCGCATGTATCAGTTTATTAGTTAAACGATAGGCTAACTGTTGGATAACTTCTTCTTGTGCATGCCCTTTTTGTAACAAGGCTAAAGCTTTTTTGATTTCTGCATCTCTAAATTGTTCTGCTTGCTGACGATAAGAACAAACAATCGGCGCAGCAGCTGTTATTTGTAATTGTTGCTGATAATGTTGAACTTTCTCTTCTATAAGACTTTCAGCTTTTACAGCCGCAGCTTTTCGACCTTGTTGATTTTTCTGGATCAATCGATGCAGATCCTCAAGTGTGTAAAGATATACATCTTCCAATTCATTCACACTGGGTTCAATATCCCTAGGCATGCCCAAATCGGCGATAAACAAGGGTCGACGTTTCCGTTCTTTAAAAGCCTGTTCCAACATCAACTTTTTAACCAGCGGTACATCGCAACTTGTTGCTGCAATAATAATATCTGCCTTAGCCAAAAAATAAGGAATAGCGTTTAAACAAATTGCCTGGCCGCCGATCACTTTCCCCAGTTTTTCTGCTAGCTGCAGAGTACGATTAGCAATCCAGAAATGGCGCACGCCTTGAGAAAATAAATGCTTAGCAACTAAAGAAATAGTCTCACCCGCTCCCACCAACAAAATCTGAGTATCCGCTAAATGAGCAAAGATTTGTTTTGCGCAAGTCACCACCGCGAATGCCAGAGATACCGGATGCGCAGTAATATCTGTCGCAGTACGTATTTGTTTGCTGACAGAAAAAACATATTGAAACAAGCGATTAAAATGCGCACCTGCAATCCCTAAGGAATGAGCTAAGGCATAGGCATTTTTTATTTGACCAAAGATTTGTGGCTCACCTAAGATTTTAGAGTTTAAACCGCTCGCTAAACGCAATAAATGACGTAAAGCATGTTCTTGTTGATACACATACCAATGCGACTTGAGACTATCTTGAGGAAGTTTTTTATGTCGATATAACCAATTCATGGTAGTTTGTGCATCGCCATTGATGCAGTAAAACTCAGTACGATGACAAGTCGATAAAATCACCGCTTCTTCAGTTTGTGTGTCCTGCAACATAGCGCGCAAAGAACTTGCCAAATAATCCTTACCAAAACTAAGCTTTTCCCGGATGGCGAGATCGGCTGTTGCATGATTAATTCCACAGGCAAGCAAATTCATAAATTTACATTGCTCTCCCCACCAGACTCGCCCATTCTTGTTGATAACGGATATCGGTTATTTTAAATCCCGCTGCACTATAAGTTTGTCGCACAACATCGATTTGTTCATTTAAAATCCCTGCTAAAACACAATAACCATCGGTTTTAATTAAGGAGCTAAAATAAGTCGCTAAATCAATTAAAGGCTGAGCTAAGATATTAGCCAACAAAATATCAACTTGTTCTTGCAACTGAAAGTCCTTTGGCAAAACAATCGTTAATTTTTCTGCAGGTATATCATTTTTTTCGGCATTCATTCTGGTTGCGGCGAGTGCTTGCGGATCGTGATCGATGGCAGTTACATGTTTTGCACCACATTTCTGCGCTGCTATACCCAAAATGCCCGAACCACAACCATAATCAATCACGGTTTTTTCTTGCAGGAGCTGGGCATCTAACCATTCTAAACATAAAGCAGTGCTTGGATGCGTCCCAGTACCGAACGCTAAACCCGGATCTAAACGGATATTCACGGCCGTTCTTACTGGCGGCTCACAAACACTAGGACAAACCCACAGTTTTTTCCCAAAACACATCGGTTTAAAATTTTGCAACCACACTCGTTCCCAAACTTGGTCTTCGACTATTTCGCTTTGACTCGCAAAAATAATTTTTTCATCAAATGTTCGGTTTAAAGCATCCATCAATGTTGAGAGTACCGTATGCTCTGCAAATATCGCGCTTATTTTAACCTGCTCCCAGAGAGGTGTACTATCCGGCAAAGGCTCATAGAGACTTTGTTCATCCAATGCCTGCCAAGTTATTGATAAAGCTTCGGCGTTTTCTAAAAAATTACTCAGCACTTCTGTATGCTCACGCAGTGTATTTAAGTGCAATTGCAGATAGTGCATAGAATTATAACGCTAAACGTTGTTCAAGATAATGGATATTGGTTCCACCTTTAATAAAATTGGCATCACGCACTAAGGCCTGATGCATAGCAATATTTGTCTGTATGCCTTCAATAACAATTTCATCTAAGGCATTACGTAATCGCGCTAATGCAATTTCACGGGTTTCCCCATAAGCAATTAATTTACCTATCAATGAATCATAATAAGGTGGGACACAATATCCAGTATAAATAGGTGTATCCATACGGATCCCTGGACCGCCTGGAGCATGGTATAAGCTAATCGTTCCAGGGGATGGCATAAATGTTTTTGGATCTTCAGCGTTGATACGACATTCGATCGCATGACCACGGATTGCTATTTGTTTTTGTTTATAATTTAATTTTTCACCCGAAGCAATATGCAATTGTTCGACTACTAAATCAACACCGGTAACCATTTCAGTAATTGGATGTTCGACTTGGATACGCGTATTCATTTCAATAAAATAGAAATTACCATTTTCATACAGAAATTCAAACGTTCCCGCACCTCTATACTTCATATCGCGACAAGCTTTTACACAGAGTTCCCCCATATGTTGGCGTTGTTTTTCGGTAATTCCAACGGCAGGAGCTTCTTCAATAACCTTTTGATGGCGGCGCTGCATAGAACAGTCACGTTCACCTAAATGAATAGCATGACCCCGACCATCACCTAATACCTGAATCTCGATATGTCTAGGGTTAGTTAAAAATTTTTCTAGGTAAACACTCGCGTTTTTAAAATTAGCTTGTGCTTCGGATCGTGTTATGGCAATCGCATTTAAAAGTGCTGCTTCACTATGCACCACGCGTATTCCGCGCCCACCACCACCACCGGCTGCTTTAATCAAAACCGGATAACCGATTTTTTGTGCAATTTTCAGATTTTTTTTATCATCATTATCTAATTCACCTTCAGAACCAGGCACGCAAGGAATTTTAGCTTTACGCATCGCGTTGATCGCCGAAACTTTATCACCCATCATGCGTATTGTCTCAGGTTCAGGTCCAATAAAAACAAAACCACTTTGTTGTACGCGCTCAGCGAAATCTGCATTTTCAGAAAGAAAACCATAACCTGGATGTATGCCCACTGCATCAGTAATTTCAGCTGCACTAATAATAGCGGGAATATTTAAATAGCTGGCGCTAGCAGGCGGAGGACCGATACAAACGGTTTCATCAGCTAATTTCACATGCTTTAAATTATCATCGGCCGTTGAATGTAGAGCGACAGTTTGTATGCCTAATTCTTTACAGGCACGCAAAATACGTAGAGCAATTTCGCCACGATTTGCAATAACGACTTTATTTAGCATTATTTTTACCTAACTCAATTTTTAGCATACCAGCCGTTCCAATAATGAAATAAACAATTAATAAGCTATTCAATGATGAATAAAGGCTGATTAAACTGAACCGGCGTACCATTATCTACCAATCTCGCCTTAATTACGCCTGATCTGTCTGCTTCGATGTGGTTCATCATTTTCATGGCTTCAATTATGCACAAAATTTCGCCCTTTTTTACCTCCTGACCTAAACTTACGTAAGGGGGTGCTTCGGGATTTGGTGCCAAATAAACGGTACCTACCATTGGCGAGCGCACTCTATGGCCACTTACTTCAGCTTCTGCAGAAGCTGATTCAGGTGGAATAATCCCACTCGAAGGACTAGGCTGTAAGAATGTTGTCCGAGCAGGTGAAGATGATTGTCGCTTTATGCGTATCGATTGATCTCCTTCAGAAAATTCAATTTCAGTCAAACCATGCTCATTTAGGAGTTTAATAAGCTGATTAATTTTTTCCGAATCCATAAAAAACGGCCTCTTTTTCAAACAACAATATGCGGCTTATTGGAGCATATCCTAGCTGACTTTGCTAGTCTTTCTATACTCTTTGCACTTGAATTTTTTGTCTGTGAGTATCCACGCAAGTTTGTTAAGCTTAATCTTCTGCATTTTATTGGCTTTTTAATAATCGCTGGCATAGAGAAAGCATTATGCAAAATCTAGGTTTAAAAAATCCGCATGACGCTCACCGGTTGAGCTTGGCTGAAATTAGCTGCACACAATTACTGGGTGTTGGCCCAAAAATCACCACTTATCTAAGAAAATGCGGCATACTTAACTTGCAAGATCTACTACTCCATTTACCTTTGCGTTATGAAAATAGAACACAACTTACTCCCATCAAAGATGTCCGTTGCGATAGCAACGTACTGATTACGGGTGTAATTCATCCTGATCCGCACGCAATTAAAAGTAGAAAGGGATATTCTTGTAAACTCAGCGACGAAACCGGCAGTATCAATCTACGATTTTTTCATTTCAAGCTTAAACAATTTCAACAATTTAAAAAAGGACTCCGTTTACTTTGCTTTGGTGAAGTACATGCCAAAAAAAATAGCTTTTTTGAATTAGAAATGATACATCCTGATTATGAATTTATACGTAATCAGAATCCGCTTCTATTACCGACTTATCTAACGGGTGTTTATCCAAGCACGCCCGGTATGTCGCAACGCTTATGGCATAAGCTTATCGCTCAAGTATTTCATTTATTATTCAAAAATTTTGAAACTAAGTTAATTCATAAACAACAACATTATTTCCCTGAATATTTACCTGAAGATTTATTAAAACGAATAAAATTCCCTTCTTTATTAGAAGCATTATATTATATCCATCGCCCACCGGCTGATGCACCCTTAGAGGAATTAGCCATTGGAAAACATATTACACAGCAACGCTTAGCATTAGAGGAGTTACTTGCCCATTCGCTCAGCGTACAACAAATGAAAAAAAAACGCGCTAATGAAACAGCACCACATTTAAAAATAGATTCTGCTTTAATTAAACGTTTTTTGACTGCCTTACCCTTTCAATTAACGCAGGCACAAAAACGCGTTATAAAAGAAATTAATCGCGATATGCAATCGGCCATTCCTATGCAACGCTTATTACAAGGGGATGTCGGTTCAGGTAAAACAGTCGTCGCAGCCTTTGCTGCGTTACTTGCCATTGCTAATCATTACCAAGTCGCCTTAATGGCTCCAACTGAGTTATTAAGTGAACAACATTATCAACATTTTTATCGCTGGTTAACTCCTTTAGGCTTTCATGTTGTTTGTTTAAATGCAGGCTTACAAAGAAAAGCTAAAAAACAAACCCTTGCTGATATAAAAACCGGTAAAGCGCATATTGCTATTGGCACTCATGCTCTTTTTCAAGAAGGTGTCCATTTTGCAAACTTAGGTTTCATCATTGTTGATGAACAACACCGGTTTGGTGTACAACAACGTTTAGCCTTATGGAAAAAAGGTCAACAAGAAAATTTACAAGCTCATCAACTATTTATGACCGCCACACCGATTCCCCGAACCTTAGCCATGACGAGCTTTACAGACTTAGATATTTCTTTTTTGGATGAATTACCACCCGGTCGCCTACCGGTACAAACTATTGTTCTCTCGGATCATCGTCGTTCGGACGTAATAGCAAGGGTACGCGCCACGTGTACACAACAAAAACAGGTCTATTGGGTATGTCCGCTCATTGCAGAATCGGATTTACAACATTATCAAGCCGCTGAAACAACATTTAAAATCTTAAAAGCCGATTTAAAAGGTCTACGCTTAGGATTGATACACGGAAAACTGCCTAGCGCTGAAAAAGAACGTATTATGCGTGACTTTAAAAATGGTGAAATTGATTTATTAGTAGCCACTTCGGTTATCGAAGTCGGTGTCGATGTCAGTAGTGCTAATTTAATTGTGATAGAGAATGCCGAACGCTTAGGTTTAGCACAACTTCACCAATTACGCGGCCGTGTAGGCCGTAGTGATAGTAAAGGTTTTTGTATTTTGCTCTACCAAACTTTATCACCTTTAGCCAAAGAACGCTTAAATATTATGCGCAGCAGCAACGATGGTTTTATGATTGCGCAACGCGATTTGGAATTACGCGGTCCTGGTGAAATATGGGGTTTGCGTCAAACTGGCTGGCAACAATTACGCATCGCTGATCTTAAGCGCGATCACGATTTAATTCCGCATGTCCTTAATCTTAGTACAACGTTGCATAGCGAATATCCTTTTTTGATCGAGCCCATCATTCAACGTTGGGCACAAAACAATGATGGCAGCTATAGCAAGGTTTAGACTGATTTCCTTATGTTCTCATAAAATTACAAAAAATCCGGCCATCAAGATTAGTCGCTCTGTTATTAGTTGCAGTATAAGAAGGTGGTGGAAAAAAATGCGCCGAATGCTCTAAAGAAGTCCGTACAGGAGGATATATCGGAGATGGGCTGACAGGCCTCGAGAAAGTCTCACCATTCTTCATGGCTTGTTGATAAGTAGGCAGCTCTGAGTACGATGCCGGCGCAGTAGGTGGCGTATTATCCATTATCTCGTGATAAGAAGGTGGTAATGATAAACAAAAACGATGCAATGCATTTTCCAACTCCAGCAACTGTTCTTTATTATTGTGCCGAAAACAAAATGAGAAGATTCTAAATCCAAACTTCACAACGCCTACCAACGAATTAATAATTCCATATGCTGCAACACCCACAATCGGAATAATAAGTAATGCTATCCAACTTGTATTAACGGGATAAAGGCCGATTAGCAATAGCATTAGCATACATCCCGCGACAGCTGCCACTACAAGCGCTAAACCAAAAAAGATTTGTTTAATGGCTTGTTTTAATTCAGACTTTATTTCACTATTTTTATCCTTTCTTGCAGTATATTGCAGATAATTTTTCAGTGTTGTGACGGTTTCAGAAGTTGCATTACCACGTTGCATCTTGTTTAATACGGCATAGACTAATCCCGTATCAGAACTTTTAGGTAAAAAAGATATTTCTCTACTTGCATTGAAATGGCTGAAGACATTATCATCCAGCACAAAAACTTCCGAGTAATGCTCACATAAAGAAGCAATATGCAAACCACGCAAACCACTTAAAGTCAACGCATCAATTTTTTTTATCCGGTATTTTTTCATGTTTTCCTCCTTAAAAAAGCCACTGTCTTGCCAAACTCTTAAATAAAATAACATCTTTCCGATCTAAATTGAGAATGATCGCCCATGAATATTAACATTATCAAAGCAATCGTTAATCACGGGAACATAAAAAAAACTTGGACCATTTGCACGACCTAATGGTAAGGTAGATCCATTGTCACTTGTCGCATTTTCTAATAATACATCCTCATAAGTAGGAAGTAGGGATAACGAAGATGAAGATTCTGGATAATACTCGTCTGTTGGTGGCACAGAATAAAAAAGTAATTTAAGAAAATTTATTTTTTCCAGGAGTTTACTTTCTAATTCATGTAAAGCTCGCTCATTTTTATTAAATGACCATATTGAAAACAGCCAAAAACCTAAACTGTAAAAATCTGTGATTAAACTACCATAAATTAATGTTTTACTCGCCGGAAAAATTAATAAACACGTATGTAAAATTAGCAAAAAACCGGTCATTAGACCAGGTGTTATCGCGTAATAAGTTCGATAATTTTCTATTTGTTTAAGTAAAAACCAATATTTTTTGAACATTCTTCCTAACTGAATCAATTCAGCTGGTTCAATATAATCTTTTTCTAATTCTTGAAATAATTGCTCAATAAGCCGTTGCGGAGTGAGTGATCGCGGAAAAGCCAAGAAGTGATAAGGATGGAATGGCTGAATAGTCACCTCAACATAGGTTTCGAACTCAGTGGAACTGATTATAAATTCTGGTATACCCCTTAGAAAAGAAGCAAATTCTAATTTAATACGATAATTATTTCCGTTGTTTGGCATTTTTTTCCCTAACTAGCAGTTTATCTAAAAAAAATTTTATTATTTGCTTGCTACTAGAACGTATATCGTCGTTGCGTTGTACTATAAATAGCTTCATTGCTATCACTTTCGGATGAGGAAGACGATGGAATATAAAATTTTACGGTACTTCCAATCCTTTCATAAGAAGAATTAGGTGTATTATTAGGTGTAGGTGGCCCAAAAGCGAAGGTTTCGGGGTTGACTTGTAAATCTGGTGAGGTAGCCGCTTTAGTTTTGAGGTGAGATATTAAGAAATTGATTTTATTGTTTAGCATTTTCATCCCTGTAAATTTTTACATTGTCTTATTTTATACTTAAATAAAAAACTAATACACTTTTTTTATTTAAAAAATTTATTGACTTAATGTTAATAAGCTAAGCCGACGGCGAATAGCTTAACTACTCACCGCCCGTTTTAGATTAACTGGTTTTTTTCTTAGGCATATACAAATCAGTGATGGTTCCTTCAAAGATTTCACTGGCTAGCATCACCGTTTCAGAAAGCGTTGGATGTGGATGGATCGTTAAAGCAATATCTTCAGCCTCGCAACCCATTTCTATTGCGAGTGCAATCTCAGCGATCAATTCACCGGCATTGGGACCCACTATGCCCGCACCCAAAATTCGCTGGGTTTTCGGATCAAATAATAATTTAGTCAGACCTTCACCGCGTCCTTGTCCTAAAGAGCGGCCACTGGCAAGCCAAGGAAAAACGGCTTTTTCATAAGGGATCTTGTTTTTTTCATCGGCATTGGCAACAGTTTCCGTTAAACCAACCCAAGCAATTTCCGGATCTGTATAAGCTACAGAAGGAATACAACGTGGTTCAAAAAAGTGTTTTTTACCCGCTATTACTTCAGCGGCAACCCGCCCTTCAGCGGCCGCTTTATGCGCCAGCATAGGATTACCAACGACATCACCAATAGCAAAGATATGTGGAATATTAGTTCTCAATTGTTTATCTACTGGAATAAATCCTTGTTCAGTAACGGTAATACCTAAAGCTTCAGCGCCAATGAGTTTTCCATTCGGTTTACGACCAACAGCCGATAAAATTCGATCAAATCGCTGTGGTTTAGAACTTTCAGCTCCTGCAAACGTCACCCATAACCCCTCTTTTTTAGCTTCAACTTTAGTCACTTTAGTTTTTAATAAGAATTTATAATGTTCCTGTAAACGCTTATATAAAGGCATGACAATATCTTTATCGGCACCATTAATGATCATGTCACCGGCTTCTACTACTGTAATATCACTACCCAATCCATGATAGACAGTTGCCATCTCCATACCAATAATGCCACCACCTAATATTAAAAGATTACCTTTAACTTCTTTTAATTCGAGTGCACCGGTAGAATCGATAATCCTCGGATCTTCTGGTAAAAAAGGTAAGCGTATCGGTTGCGAACCCACCGCAATGATGGCTTGCTCGAACACAATCTTTTGTTTTCCAACCGTTAGTTCATTTTTTCCGGTAAATTTTCCATCACCAAAAACACATTCAACTTTACGTTGTTTGGCTAAAAGGGATAAACCACCGGTTAATTTTTTAACTATGCTGTCTTTCCAAGTACGTAATTGTTGAATATCAATTTTAGGTTTACCAAAACTCACACCAAACTCCGTCATGGCACTGGCATCTTCAATTACTTTGGCGGCATGTAACAATGCTTTAGAGGGAATACATCCAACATTCAAACACACACCGCCTAAAGTAGATTCTCTTTCAACTAAAATAACTTTTTTACCTAAATCAGCCGCACGAAACGCAGCACTATAACCACCTGGCCCACTGCCTAGTACAAGTACTTCGGTTTTTTTAATTTCTAATTCAGCCATAGTTTCCTCTAAAATAATTATAAAAATAAACGGGCAATCGAGCCTATAGTAACCAACGTCGTATATCTGAGAGACATGCGCCTAAATGCATAATAAAACGCGCTCCTTCCGCACCATCGATGACACGATGATCATACGATAGCGATAAAGGTAACATTAATCGTGGCACGAACTCTCCATCCTGATAGAATGGTTTAAACTGTGCTTTAGAGACACCTAAAATAGCGACATCCGGTACATTGACTATAGGTGTAAATGCTGTACCGCCGATACCACCTAAACTTGAAATAGTAAATGAACTGCCTTGCAAATCGACATTCGTCAATTGTTTTTCGCGCGCTTTAAGACTCACCGTAGCTAATTCCTGGGCTAATTCTAAAAGACTTTTTTTATCCACATCCCTAATTACCGGTACCACTAAACCTTCCGGTGTATCGACAGCAATACCAATATGATAATATTTTTTTAGGATTAATTCCTCGCCATCAGCCGATAAAGAAGCATTAAAAGAAGGGAATACTTTTAAACTGGCGACTACGGCTTTCATAATAAAAACTAACGGCGTTAATTTAATATTTTGTTTGGCTGCAAATCCTGTTTGTGCTTTGCGAAAAACTTCCAATTCAGTGATATCTGCTTCATTAAACTGGGTTACATGCGGGACTAACAACCAATTACGATGTAAATATTGTCCTGTTAATTTTTTAATTCGTGATAAAGCCCGCTTTTCTGTTTTACCGAATTGATTAAAATCAATCTCTGGCGCACTAGGTAAACCTATCTGGTTAGTAGAACCTTGACTTAAATGTGCTTTAACAAATCTCTGTAAGTCTTCTTTGATGATACGACCTTTTTGTCCGGTACCCGAAATTTTATTCAGATCGATACCAAACTCACGCGCTAAACGTCGAACACCAGGACCTGCATGAATATCACCTTTGTCCTCTTCTTCTATATATTCTATTTCTTGCTCAAGTTCAGTGGATCGGGATACAACTTCTTCTTTTTTTATATTTTTATTGTCTAATTCTGGCGCAATCGCGGGTGGAGCTGTATCTGAAGTCGATCGTTTTTTCCTCACAGCTTTTTCAGTCGATGCATTGGATTCTTCTGTTTCAATGATTGCAATCAAATCACCTTTTGAAACTTTATCCCCTTTCTTGACTTTTAATTCTCTTAACTTTCCAGCTAAAGGTGATGGAATATCCATCGATGCTTTATCACTTTCTAGCGTAATTAATGCATCTTCGACAGCAATATCTTGGCCTATTTCAACGGGTATTTCGATAATTGCTGCGGCAGCAACATTACCTAAATCTGGAACGACTATTTCTTTTAAACTAGACAAACGTTTTCTCCTCAATACTCTTCGCACTTGATTTTTGGCTATGCTGCTGCTCAATTAAATAGTAAATGGATTTCGCTTTTTAGGATCAATTGCATATTTTTTAAAGGCTTGTTCGATTTCAGTCATACTCACTAAACCTTCTTCCATCAAGGCATGTAAACTGGCTAGAAGAATATAATAACGATTCACTTCAAAAAATTGTCGCAACTGCTCACGCGTATCACTACGTCCATAACCATCTGTTCCTAATACCCTATAAGGTGCTTTAATAAATCCACGAATTTGATCGGCATTTAAACGGATATAATCGCTCGCGGCAATCACAGGCCCTAATCGATTTTGTAAACATTGTGTCACATAGCTCTTTTGTTCGACGTCATTAGGATGTAATAAATTATGTCGCTCAACACTCAATGCTTGTTTACGTAATTCTGAAAAACTCGTTACACTCCAAATATCAGCGGTCACGCCAAAATCTGTTTTTAATAACTCCGCAGCCGCAATCACTTCATTTAATATCGTACCAGAACCTAATAATTGTACGTGTCGTTTACTCGGTTTAGTTTCGGATAATAAATACATTCCTTTAATTATGTCTTCCTTATTAGTTTTGCTTAATGCAGGATGGACATAGTTTTCATTCATCAAAGTCAGATAATAAAATACATTTTCCTGATCTTGCATCATACGGCGCAAACCGTCTTGAATAATGACGGCTAGTTCATAACCAAAACAAGGATCATAAGCAACGCAGTTAGGCACTACTGAAAAAAACAACAGATTATGCCCATCTTGATGCTGCAAACCTTCACCGGCTAAAGTTGTTCTGCCTGCTGTTGCACCTAAAATAAATCCACGTGCTTGCATATCACCCGCAGCCCAAACAAAATCACCAACTCGTTGATAACCAAACATCGAATAATAAATATAAAAAGGTATCATGCTCAAATTATTTGTACTATAAGAAGTGGCCGCTGCCATCCAAGAGCAAAATGCGCCGCCTTCATTAATTCCTTCTTCTAACAATTGGCCTTTTTTATCTTCGCGGTAATACATTAATTGACCCGCATCGACGGGATCATAAAGTTGACCTACAGGAGAATAAATCCCAATCTGACGAAATAAACCTTCCATACCAAACGTGCGTGATTCATCAGGTACTATGGGTACGATACGAGAACCTAAGGTTTTATCTTTTAACAGATGACGCAAAATTTCCACAAATATCATCGTTGTAGAGATTTCTCGTCCATTTGAACCAAGTAATATATTCTCAAAATTACTTAATGGTGGTGCCGCTAAACTTTCGTCAGCATGCGTACGACGCGCTGGTAAATACCCCCCCAACTTTTTACGCTGTTCTTTTAAATACTTATTTTCTGGACTATTTTCACTCGGACGATAAAAACTTAAATTTTCAACCTCAGCATCACTCATTGAGAGATTAAAACGATCTCGGAACGCAAGTAACTGTTCTTGTGTCATCTTTTTCTGTTGATGCGTAATATTTTGACCTTCACCCGCCGTCCCCATGCCATAGCCTTTAATGGTTTTAGCTAAGATAACCGTAGGTTGACCTTGATGTTCGACTGCTGCTTTATAAGCAGCATAAACTTTTTTAATATCATGTCCACCGCGCTTTAGCAGCCAAAGTTGTTCATCGCTCATATCCGCAACCATGGCTTTTAATTCTGGATATTTTGCAAAAAAATGTTCGCGTATGTAAGCACCATCTTTAGCACGGAAATTTTGATATTCCCCATCAATGGTTTCCATCATTAATTGAGGTAACAAACCTTGTTTATCTTTTTTGAATAAAGGATCCCACGCACTACCCCATAAAACTTTATTGACATTCCACCCTGCGCCGCGAAATACACCTTCTAGTTCTTGAATTATCTTGCCATTCCCACGTACCGGTCCATCCAGTCGTTGTAAATTGCAATTAATAACAAAAATGAGATTATCCAATTTTTCCCGCGCCGCAATACAAAGTGCACCGAGCGATTCGGGTTCATCCATTTCTCCATCACCACAAAACATCCAGACTTTTCTATCTTTGTTATCCAATAAGCCACGATTTTGTAAATATTTCAAAAAACGTGCTTGGTAAATTGCCTGCATTGGCCCTAAACCCATTGAAACCGTAGGAAATTGCCAAAATTCTGGCATCAGCCATGGATGGGGATAAGAGGAAAGACCTTCCCCGCCGATTTCTTGACGAAAATGTGCTAATTGTTCTTTCGTTAAGCGTCCCTCTAAAAATGCGCGTGCATAGATACCTGGGGAGGAATGACCTTGGATGTATAATAAATCGCCGCCGTGTTCAGAATTAGCCGCATGAAAAAAATGATTGAAACCCACTTCATACAAAGTTGCCGCCGAGGCATAGGTTGCTATATGGCCACCTAGTTCAGAAGAAACCTTGCCCGCCTGTAATACCATCATCACAGCATTCCAACGAATTAATGCCGCAATACGTTTTTCTAGTTTTTCATCGCCAGGAAAAGGTGGTTCCAACTCGACAGGAATCGTATTTACATAAGGTGTATGTATGCAAGCACTTAAGTCCAGACCCCGTTGACGCGCCTTATTGATAAGCTGTTGGATAAGAAATTGTGCCCTATCTGCGCCTTCAAATTTTAAAACAGATAAAAGTGCATCTATCCATTCTTTGGTTTCAAGAGGATCCTTATCTAAGTAAGGAGTTTGCTGTGTCATATCAGGCTTACCCTTAGAAAAATATTCTTTGATTATTTTTTTTACAAACTGCTTAGTGACCTAACTATAACAGCACACCCAGCGTAACAGCGAATACGATAATTAAAAAGAGGATTAAATCACGGTCTATGAGTCTTAGGGCAGAATCATAGTTTTCATTAGTAAATTCAGTCGTTTCGTCTAGTCCTAATGCAATACGACCACTTTTTTCAATGAGCTCTCGATTAAATGAAACATCTCTTAGCAAGTAATCTAAACAAAAATGACTGGTTTGTACAAAATTCCCCGCTAAAGCAAACAATATTGAAAATAAACGCACAGGTAACCAATCCAATAACGCTCGAACTTGTTGAGCAGATTTTCCTAAAGCAGGATAACTAGGATGAATGTGGGCAGAACGTTCAACTAAACGATAGACTAATGCTGCAATTGGACCTAATAAAGCCATCCAAAAAATCACTGCAAATAAGGATTCATTCGCCTGCCAAAATATCGGTTGATGTATTTGCTTGGTATCAAAAATATTGATAGGACCCAAGCAGTAAAAAAGCACCACTGCGCCGATTAAAAAAGCTAATAAACCTTGGATAAAAGTAGCACTTAAAAAATAAATAATCGCCACCGGGACAACGATCGGTAAAACGACGAACAATAAAGGAATAAAATATTGCTGTGACCAACTGTTATTTTTAGTAAGCTCATTAATTTTACTAACATATTGTTCAAACCAATTAAACCGTGCTAAAAAGTTACCTCTATGTAGGAAACGTTCCAATCCCAAGCACAGTAACAATGTAATAAATGTCATAATCTTCCTCCGGGCATCCAGCCCTACTATTTAAAAATTATTATTTGATCTTATTAATCTTCGCACTCGAATTTTTGTCTGTTTGCCGTCTACTCGCAATCCTCCGGTTATTGTATAGACCAGATTGCTGCATAATGATACGGCACTTGCCAAAAATTCCATAGCTGCGAGTAATTATTTTTCTCACTTGCAAATGCAAAGAGTATATATTAAAAAGACCTAGTTTAGTCTACACGCATCTTTTCATTCAAGGCTAAAGGTGTAGGATACCGTAAAACCACCCAATAAGATGAGCCCACAAACGTCAAAATAGTGACCGCTTGAATCAGATAGTTGGCTTTATCACCGATCAAGGCAGGCGTTGTTTCTGCGGCTAAATAGGCAATCAATAAAGAAAATTCACTGGCCTGTCCTAAACGCACACCCACTTCGCGCGCTATATATTTTTTTTCACCCGACATTTGCAATAATACCTGAAACAACCAAGGTTTGATTAACAACACCAGTCCTGCTAATAACAATGCCGGTATGAATACCATGGGTAAATAATGTAAATCAAAACTTGCACCAATAGCAAAGAAAAACATGATTAAACAAAAATCACGCAGTGGTTTTAAATTATCGGCGATGAACACTGCAATCGGTCCTTCTGCTATCGACACGCCAGCTAAAAAAGCACCAATTTCTGCTGATAAGCCTAAAGCGCGTGACAATTCCGCTAATCCTAGACACCAACCGAGTGCAACCAAAAAAAGATATTCTTGCACACGATCAAAACGAATAAATAATTTACTAATGAAATAACGTTGCACGACAAAAGCAAATGCTAGTAAGGAAGGAAAAGTAATTAAGGTTAAACCCAGATCGGCTAATTTAGAACCCGTCATATGTGCACCGTGCACAAATAACAACATACCTATCGCTAATAAGTCTTGTAGTAACAAAACACTGATCATCGTTTCACCAATCGGTTTATGGTGTAACGCTAAGGTGGGCAATAATTTAAGACCGATAATGGTACTTGAAAAAATTAAACTAGCGCCTATTAATAGACTTTCTAAGAGTGTAAAACTAAACAGATAGCCGACTGCAAAACCAATCGTAGTAAATAATGCACTGAAGACTAAGGTTACAATGGCTGTTTTACGTAAACTTCGATAAAACTCTTGTGGTGTTAAATCTAAACCGACTAAAAATAACAAGAAAATAATACCGATGTCGCCAATACCACGTGCTAAACCTAAATTTGGCACTAACTTTAAACAACTGGGACCTAAAATCAATCCTAATAAAATATAAGCGACTAACAAAGATTGATGTGTATACAATGCAATCGTTGCTAATATCGCAGCGCCAGTAAAAATAACAAAAATAGAAAAAACAAAACTATGATCCATTACTCCTCCAGGCAGAGCAAAGAGGCATTACCTCCTGCCGCCGTCGTATTGATGGATAATGAACGTTCTAAGCAAAGACGAGGCAAATAATGCGGTCCGCCTGCCTTAGGTCCCGTTCCAGAAAGACCTTCACCACCAAAGGGTTGTACGCCCACCACTGCACCTATCATAGAGCGGTTAACATATTGGTTTCCGACATGCACCTGACGTGAAATCGTATCTACTGTATGTTGGATACGACTTTGAATACCTAAGGTCAAACCATATCCAGTATGATTGATGGCATGGATCACTTGTTCACGATCCTTAGCGGCATAACGAATAACATGCAAAATAGGACCAAAAACTTCTCGTTTTAAAAGATCCAAGCTACTTAATTCAAATAGACTCGGTGCAAAGAAATTCGTTTGATCCAACCCACTCGGCAGCTTGCATTGATAAAGCAATTTAGCTTCTTGAGACATGCGATCAAAATGTTCTTGTAAAGTTTTTTTAGCTGCACTGTCAATTACGGGACCAACATCCGTAAACAACTCGCTAGGATCACCTAATTTGAGTTCTGCCATCGCCCCGCATAGCATTTCAATTAAAGAATCCGCCATTTCTTCTTGCACAAACAATACACGTAATGCCGAACAACGTTGGCCGGCACTACCAAAAGCTGAATTCAATACATCCACCACCACTTGTTCCTTAAGCGCGGATGAATCAACGATCATTGCGTTTTGTCCACCCGTTTCAGCAATGAAAGGTAAGATCCCACCTTCACGACTTGCTAAACCCTGATTGATTTCACGCGCCGTTTCAGTGGAACCGGTAAATACTATCCCTTTAATTCGCGGATCAAATGTTATTTTGGGCCCAATCACTGCACCACTTGCGGGTAAAAGTTGTAAAACATCTCCAGGAATTCCTGCTTCATATAAAAGTTGTACCGCTGCCATAGCAATTAAGGGTGTTTGACTTGCCGGCTTAGCAATCACGGTATTTCCGGTCACTAAGGCAGCGGTTACTTGACCAATAAAAATTGCTAAAGGAAAATTCCACGGGCTTATACAAGCAATAACACCTCGGCCTTGCACACTTAACCAATTTTCTTCACCAGTTGGCCCTGGCAATAATTGTGGTATTAAATCTAAGCGTGCACGCATGGCATAGTAACGACAAAAATCGACTGCTTCGCGCACTTCAGCGAGTGCATCATTCAGTGTTTTACCACCTTCTTTGACCGCTAAAGCCATGAATTCATTTAAGCGTTGTTCAAAAAGATCCGCCGCACGTTCTAAGCAAGCAGCACGACTGTCTACCGATGTATTGGCCCAAGTAAAGTTTATCTGATGGGCATTACTTATTGCCTGTTCGAGTTGTTCAGCACTCGCCAAACTGACATGCCCTATGATTTCCTGTGGATTAGCCGGATTACTAATAGCCCGGATTTTTTCGCCCTCCACTAAAACACCTTTAATTAAAGGCCCAGCGCTGTATGACTTTTTAGTCGCTATTTCTATTTCGCTAGCCAATGGTTCCCAGGTTTCACTATCCGAGAAATCGATGCCGCGAGAATTTTTACGTGCAGGCCCATAAATATCTCTCGGTAAAGGAATTTTAGGATGTGGAATCCTATCTAATTGATATAATTTTTGCACAGGATCTTCTAACATTTCATCGATAGGAATGGTCGGATCAATTATGCGGTTAACAAATGAGGTATTTGCACCATTTTCTAACAAACGTCTAACCAAATAAGCAAGCAAATCTTCATGTCCGCCTACCGGTGCATACACACGACAAGGAATATTAAGATTTTTAGGTCCTACGATATGATCATACAAGGTATACCCCATACCATGTAAACATTGCATTTCAAAATCTCGATTCTTTCCAGCCAACTCGAGTACCGTCGATAAGGTATAAGCATTATGTGTAGCAAACTGCGGATAAATTTCTGCAGAGTGTGCCAGTAATTTTTTTGCACAGGCAACAAAACAGACATCCGTTGCTGCTTTGCGCGTAAATACAGGATAGGATTGTAATCCCTTTAATTGTGCATTTTTAATTTCCGTATCCCAATAAGCCCCTTTAATCAATCGAACCATCCAACGTTTATTTTGTTTTTTAGCCAGATCAACCAGCCAATCAATAACAAAAGGCGCGCGCTTTTGATAAGACTGAACGGCCAAACCAAATCCTTCCCAATGTGCTAAATCAGGATCGCAAAATACCGCGCCGATAATATCTAAAGAAATATCTAAACGATCCGCTTCTTCGGCATCGACTGTCAGCGATATATTGTTGGCCTTTGCCGCCAAAGCTAAGGTTTTTAATTGTTTAATTAAGAAGGGAACAACCACTTCTTTTTTTGCAAACTCGTAACGTGGATGCAGCGCAGATAACTTAACGGAAATACCCGGTGCATCGTTCAGTGATTTACCTGAAGCTGCTTTACCAATTGCAATGATTGCGCTTTGATATGCCTGAAAATAACGTTCAGCGTCTTTCTCAGTACGAGCTGCCTCACCCAACATATCATAAGAAAAGCGATAGCCTTTTGCTTCATAAGCTTTAGCTCTTTTTAATGCTTCGTCGATGCCTTGACCCATCACAAATTGACGACCTAACACCTGCATGGCTTGCTTGACCGCTTTTCGGATAATGGGGGCACTGCTTCGACCAACAAAGCGGCGTAAAACATTACCTAAACCGCCCGTTTGATTCGACTGTAACAATTTCCCGGTTAACACTAATCCCCAGGTGCTGGCATTAACAAAAAAAGAAGCACTTTGGCCAAGATGAGAAGCCCAATCCGCATTGGTAATTTTATCTTTTAGTAAGGCGTCTATGGTATCACTATCGGGAATTCGCAACAGTGCTTCCGCCAAGCACATCAGTGCAATACCTTCTTCACTGGATAGATCATATTCGTATAAAAAAGCGTCTAAACCCCCTTTCGACAAACGCTGCGCACGAATTTGTTCAATTAATTTAACCGCGCATTGTGCAATTCTTTCTGACACTTGGCGTGGTACAGCCGCTAATTGCAATAATTGTTTAACACACGCTGTTTCGTCGGCATAATAAGCTTGCGCTATAGCCAATCTTAAGAGATTTTTTTTAACTGATATTAGGGGAAATGACATTCGAGCCTCTATAAGTAATTCCACAAATTATTTTTTTAAATACGCTTCGCACTTGAATTTTTGTTCGTATTGCCGCTCAACATCTTCCGGTATACTAATACACTCTAGTTATTTATTTTTGCGACACTTGCCAAAAATCCCATTGCTTTGAGTATATTTTAAAAATATGAACCCAACTTCTTTACTGAATAATTCAAATAGTTTGTCTTTTAAAATGTACTAGTCGTACATGAGTTCATCAAGCGGAGTTTGAGTAGTTGAGCCTCCATTTTGCATTAACTCACATAGTACATCCGTAATACAAAGATAACGTAAAATATTCGGTGTGACTTCATCAAAATTTGCTTTCACTCCTAGCAAAGATTGTTCTATCTCATCAAAACTAACCCCAATTCCATAACCTAAACAAAGTGAACACAGTTGATCCGCACGACGGGCAATCGCTGGCAACAACCCCACCTCAGAAAAAACCTCATCATAGGTAATAGGTCTACCCTTTAATGTAAAATTGGCCCGTAAGGTTTTGGCAATGGAATGCAACGCTTTTTTTAATTCCATAGATTTCTACTCCTTCCACCACGGGATAGCTATTTTACGTGGCCCAGCCAATACCGTACGTAACCAACGTAAAAAAACCGTAACAGAAAAGCCATAACGTTCTAATAAACCAAAAAATGCCATAGCCACTATCGCCAACACAAAACTCCAAACTCGAATATGTAGCAAAAACAAGAGTAACGGAAAAGCCGCACGTGCATCGATTAAAAAAAATCGTGGGATACGTGCCGAATCACGCCAATGTGCTGCTGTAGGAACCCGTGACATAAATTAATCCCATGACCTCATTTGGTTAATATTCTATCATTTATGGCGGGAATCATACAGCAACTGCCTACAAATTTAAAGTTGAGAAATAGCGTATAGTCCTGGACTTGAAAGCTATATTATCTAGAGTTTAAGACTGGGTATTTTAAAATATCATATTGCATCGATCTTAATGCAAAAAATTTCATGATTCGCTTGACTCAACTTTAACTAAACGTTTTAATACACAGCCTATGCATTAGCATAATTTTTTGAGCATATGTTTTTAGGCCGAATAGCTCAGTCGGTAGAGCAGAAGACTGAAAATCTTTGTGTCGGTGGTTCGATTCCACCTTCGGCCACCAGATAAATCAAGAAACTAATAACATCCTACAACTCAAATTTTTACTTTACAAACTAACACGATATTCTTGTTCTTCTTAAGCTTTTTCACAGTATTTAAATTTGTTAAATCTAATCCAGTTCTACTTATAGGAAATGTAATAACTACATATTGTTATAATGAGAAAATTTATTCAATTTTTCTTAAATGAAAATAAAATTTTTACAATTTAAGGTAGTCTTCACACTTGCTTTTTGCAGCTTCCATTTCTTGAATCAATTGCCGATAAAGCTTATTAGTTTGTCTATTCGGACCATTTTCGCGTATATAATCATCTATCTGCTTACATGCTTGCTCTAAACGTTTGGCTCCACAATAGCTAGCCCCACCTTGTCTTTTATGTGCAATCTCACGTATAGCTTGCCAGTTTGCTGATTTATGCAATTCTGGTAATTCGACCAAATCTTTTTTTAATCCAAGCACCATTAAATGAATACAGTCTTTAATCAACTCTTCATCTTTTAATATGGCTTTCATCGCATCAATGTCTAAGACCGGTCCGGAGATTGGCTGTATTTTAGTGGCAGAGGAAATTTGATTTTCATTATCTGGGATAAAGGTTTTTAATAACTCTAAAGCCGTTTCTTTTTTTAAAGGTTTCAATATAACAGTGTTCATGCCAGCATCTAAACAACGCTGTCTATTCTCAATATCAATATGTGCTGTTAATCCAACAATAGGTGTAGTATCAGTTCGTTGCCATTGTTGTAATCGGATGCGGCGTGCCAAGGCAATGCCATCCATATCAGGTAATCCAATGTCCATTAAAATAAGCTGGTAATCTTTATTTTGAATGTTTTCTAAAGCAGTTTTTGCATCTGACGCTATATCAATCGCACAATCTAACCCGGTTAAAATGCTTTGCGCGATTTTTGCAGCCAATTTATCATCTTCAACCAATAAAATTCTTCGTTGGTCAGCATTCAAACCTTGATGGCTTACGGCAATGTTTGGCATGCTTCCCAGTGTATTTTTAAATATCTCACTTTCAGTGGGTAAAGGGATATCTTCCACCCCAACGTTATTCATGACCAGCGGTACTTGAAAGGGAATGAGACAAGTAAAGGTAGTCCCTTGCTTTAGCTGACTATCTACATAGATTTCCCCTCCCAGGTCATCAACCAATTGCTTTATAATGGATAACCCTAAGCCTAGGCCTTTATAGGTACCTTGATGAGAAGGAGTTAAACGCGTAAATCGGGTAAATATCTCGTTTTGTTTATCTTTTGATATACCCATACCCGTATCACAAACTTTTATCTCTATCACATCTTGTTGCGTTTCGCGTTTCTTTAGTTTTACTTTGACATCGATACTTCCTTGTTGGGTAAATTGTAATGCATTAGTCACTAACTCCAAGATAATTCGTTGCAGTCGTGCCGGATCTCCTATCAAATAGGGTGGAATTTCATCATCTACCTCTAGAGTTAATGCCAGATTTTTTTTTACGGCCAGTGATTTATTGAGATCGATAATATCTTGAATAGTATTCTTAAAATCAAACTTCTTTTTTAAGAGTGGCGTTTCTCCAGTAGCCACTTTAATATCTTCTAAAATCTTATTCATAAAGTTCAATAAAGACTCACCCGATAGAGCAAGATCTTCTGCGTATTCTGACACTTTTTCCGGATCGTTCGGTTGTGATTGAATAATCCGCGCACAACCCACAATGCCGCTTAAAGGAGTACGAATATCATGTCGCATGTTCTCTAAAAATTCCGTCTTAGCATGACTCGCAGCTTTTGCTTTTTCCAAGGCAATTTGCAATGCAGATTGGGTTTCTTTAAGTTCTGTTATATCAATAGAAACTCCTGCTATACCTACAATATGTCCTTGCTTATCCAGTAAGGGCCGTTTAGTAGATAATTGGATAATTTTTTTACCTGAAGGCAAAATAGCCGTTTCTTCTTTTGTTCTTGCAACCCCTTCATTGATTACTTCCCAGTCATTTCTGATAAAAGTATCTGCTGTTTCCTTATCAAATAAACGATCGTCAGTTTTCCCTACAATATCATTTATTTTCCATCTAAAACCCATTTTATGTAAGCTGTCTGTTCCTGTCCTATTCATACCCGAGTAAATCAATTTCTTACCGACACAACGTTTCCAATAAATATCGCCTGGAAGATCATCAATAATATTTTTTAACTGAGAAATTTCAATTTTTTGATCATCAATTATCTTTTGTAACTTAGTTACTTCATGGTTTTTTGTACCTTTTGTTTGCTTATTCATTTTAAACTCACCCTGTTAAAAAAATAATATTGAATAAAACCTTACTTAAAATTTAGCTTGATATGATTAGAGCTTGACCTCTTGTAATGTGATTCTTCTATGATTGAACTAGGTTCATAGAGACCTCCTGAGTTATTTATAATCCAATCTATATCCTGAAAATTTCTAATAATATCCTGAGAATAGCGAGCAACTGGCTGACATGCTAACCATTCATTGGCTAAAAATTGTTGAGTTTGGGCATCGAGCGCATAAATACCTGCTTTATTTAGTAAACTTTGCTTATTAAAGAATTGAATAGCTTGAATTATGCTTGTTAGCACTAAAGCTCTTGTTAATTGAATATCTCTTTGGGGAACAGATTCACCAGAATGATCAAAATTAATGGGAAACCCGCCCTTGAGAATACGAATAGTTGCATCTTTAGAAGTCATATATTGAATCTCAGAGAATGGATCTCTGACTATTGTATTACTTTTACTTTGTATCGCTTTAAGCAATGGTAAAAATTCTTTATCTTCAGAAGAGCAACTTATTAAAGTTTTATCTTTTTCGGCATGTATGAAAGCCTCAATAGTCTTTATAGACTCCTGACCCGTACAGCCAAAAATATAGTCTGATAATCTAACCAGTTTATCCAACTCATCAGTAAAGGCCCCGTCGAGTGTTCTTGAAGGAGCGCGACTGTCGTAAATTATAACCTTATAATTCATTGAAAGCAGCTTAGTTGCTATTGCTTTACCTATAGCGCCGAAACCAATAATTCCACAGGTTATTCTCTCAGGATTTTTTGGTAATAAAGTAAGAAGTTTATTCACCACTGCATCAGCTATTAACGGTGATTCTAGTACTTTTTTTGCTGCACAATCGGCAACACTAATAAGTGGGAATGGAGGTAAGCCCTGGTCTTTAAATTTTATTAGTCCACCAGTCGTTTTTTCCACCGCAATAACTTTATATTGTTTTAATAATGGGGCAGGAACAAAACTGGTGGCATATCCACCATGATCGAGTATAAGTAAATTCTTTATATCTTTTCCTAGATTATCTCCTACTTCTTTCCATAACAAATTAATATCACGTGTAAAACTATAGTTATATTGTCCTAATCCCAGTTGATCTGAACAAGGTTGATAATGCACTCCATATTTGCATATTTGTTGTACAACGGTTTTACACTCTGAGTATTTTTTTCCTAAAACAAAGATATTTTTTGGTATTGCCCCCAAACGGAGCATACTATCAACTAAATTGACTGATGTTTTCAACGGATGATGGATATAAACAATACCTACATTTTTTAATGAAAATTGTTTTTTTATTAAAACACGATGAATTAACTTTTCTAAAAGAGGAAGGTAAACAAGCGATGGGTTAGTAAAAAATTTAAATGAAGGATTATTTATATGCATTTGTTTAATTTATTAATTTAATTTTTATTATAAGTTTATGGGTATTAGGGCATTGAAAACCCAACCATGGAGTATAACACTCGAACTAATAATTATGTTACATTTCGCTCTTCATTTATTAATAATCCTGTAAAAAATAAATAAAATTCAAATGTTTAACGAACAATTCTTTAAAGTCATCAGACAATATATGGACCCAAATCAACCCTACCCCTTTAATTTTTTAACGAATATCAATAAGCTGGATGCAGCTCTTCAACAAATTAATCATTCTAAAATTGGTAATTATTTATACGAAAAATTTATTTTTTGGCTAAGTCACTACTTTCAAGAAATAAAAACTCAAGAGTATTTACAATCTTATTTTTCCTTAGAAAACAGTTTGAATTTTATTTGCATTCATTTTATAAACTATTGCTTTGATCATAAAATCAAGCTTGATCCTGAAAAAACCTTACAATCTTTTAGCATTCATAATCAACTATCTGATAAGGCTGTAAAAAAAGAACTATTAAAAATAACCAAAAAATCCCATATTAATTTACTAGGCTTTGGATTAGACGACGGCATCTATGAAAAAGAATTAGCAAATTTTCTGGTTTTACATAAGGTTTGTAATACAATAACCATTTATGGCATGGACCCCTACGCTATAAAAAGCAATGAGATCCAGTATATAACACCGGAGCAACTTAGCGTGGATTCCCTAAAATTTGACGTTATCATTGCTCGCTGGTCCTTACATCATGTTAAATTGAGCAAAAGGTGGTCCGATCTTTCCGCTTGCATCAGTCACTCCAATAGTGATGCTTCTATTATTTTCATTGAACACGGTTTTCTACAAAACTCACAGTTCACAGCCGAAAAAAAACTCTATAAATTGTTGAATGCCTTATTTGATATTATTGCTAATATTGGCTTAAGACCTACGTACTTTACCAACACTGCTCCCTCCTTCGGAGAACATTTTTTTATTCATTATCTTGAAATGAATGACTTTAGTTCTATTCTAAAAAATTCATCTGCGAACATCAGTTATCAAAATATTTATGATGTGGGTCCTAATTTTCCTAACCAAACTATTTGTTGTTTTCGTACCGCTCTCCACAAAAACATATAAAAAAAATACTTATCGAATGGTCTCATGTCATCTATGCATTGTAAATTCCGGCATAGGTTGGTTTATTTGAGCAGACTCTGGCTGTCCAAAAAAAGTTGGGTTACCACTTACAATAGGTTCTTGTGCTAGTGTTTGTTTTGATTTACTCGCTACATCGCACAGAGTATTATAATGAGAAAAATAAGCTGTTAATTGAGTTTTAATACATTCTAATTTTGTAATAAAAGAGTTGATTGCATTGTAAAGCTCATCCTCTTTTAATTTTAAAAGATCTTTTTCTAAAGCTTTACTCGGATTAAGGATAAAACCTAGGGAAGATAACAAATCTTCCTGAAGTTCTTTAATACTTTTTAAGTCAATCTGAGTGTTTACTACTGGATTTGTGTTGATATTTAGGTTCAAATAGTTTTTAATTTGTTCTCGTGGATATTTTTCAAAATATCCTTCTGCATGTGCAGATAACATAGTTTCATAGATCGCTTTTTCTGAATTAAGCAATAAATCTAAATATAGCAATTTAGATTTATCTTTTTTTAAATTATGCTTACTAAAAAAAGTTTCTTCAAAATTAGATCTTATTATCTCAATATTATCTAACATCGAATTAATTGAATCCCTCAAACCAGATTTCAGTTGCTCAGTAATATAATTATTTTCATTACTATTAGGGTTAGGCAAAGATAAAAGACAATAGCGCTGCATTAGACTGTCAACGATTAATAATGTCGATTCGAGTTTATTTGATATCATCCTAACTTCAGCTTCATTTGAACGTCTAATGGGTACTAAAAATTTTGTTAATGCCTCTTGTATTTTCTTTAACTCCTTGATTGCATCTTCCTTACTCTTTAAGCTAAGGAAAGAAGTATAGTGAACCCCAATTTCATCCTCATATCTATCTAGCTCTTTTAAAGATTTTAGTCTTTTATCTAATCGTCCAGCAATTTTCAGAACATGCAAACTATCTGGAATTGAATTTAAAAGTGGAATGTGCTCCGTAGCTAATCCCGAGCTTTCTGATCTATTTTTTTTGCTGTACCAAATGATCATAGCAACTATAAAAACAATAATTCCTATTCCCCCAACAGCAGCTGAGGTAATTATCTTCCAATTAAAACCTTCTGCAGATCGATCTACAGATCGATGAGGAATAGACGAGGTAGTATTTATCTCTGTTTGTAATACACTAGAGATTGCTGACTGAGTTTCCGGTCGCGAATAGTGCTCTCTATGCAGCGAAGTAAAAACTTTAGACTCTTCTGGTGCTAATTTTTTATGCTTCTTAATTTCTGAGTTAACTGCATTATTTACATGTGAAACGAGATTATCGTTATTTCTCTCAGGAGAAATAGACTGAAATCGATCAAATGTATATTTAGCATTAAAAATAAATTTTTCCAATTTAGGTTCATAAAAATTTTCTAAGTGATCCATACCCATAAGTTGTCTTGCATCTTGCTGAATGGGATCTATTGAGCATATATCTTGAGTAATTTGCGCAACATCTGCTTCATTAAGACTTAATCCCTGCCTCTGCGCTTCTGCGCGTACTTTCTTTCTTATATGATAAATAGTCATTGACTGTAAAAACCACCCATAGTCGGATTGGCACAAGCTTTGAGCATTTTTAGCTAAACTCTGGCGACTTATACAATCCTTAGTCAGAATAAAAATTGTGTCTTTGAACCTAAATTCTATTGATTGCTTTCGATTCAAAATATCAAAAAAACCCGAATTTTTTTGCAGATCATCCTGATACACTCTCATATCTAAATTTTGATCACCACATTGAGCACTATTTGGATTTTCGCAATGGTTGGCTTGTCTGGTATACCTGTTAGCTTGTAAAGGTCGTGCAGTTATTATTTGCTTGGTAAATAGTTGTAAAAAAAAAAGCATAGTTAAAAAAGGTTGAATTAAAAACGATTTAAAGTTTGATTTTTTTACCACTGTAGCTTCAGCTGGCAATCTAGCTTTTTCTTTTAATTGCTTAACAAGTAATGATTCTAATTTTTCTAATGAGTGTTGACATTCTTTTTCTGACTCTTTAGAAATAAAGATCAATTTATCTTTACACTCCCTTACATAAACTAAAAACTGCTGAATAGCCCTATAATAACGGTTATCTTTTTTTTTATTTGAAATAATTTTTTTGAGTTTAGTAAAGTCAAGTTTAGAATTTACTGCTGGATAAATTGTGGATTGGAATAGGTGAACTAATTTTTTATAAAACGAATTTTTAGCCATTAAGTACTTAACCTTTAAATAATGCAAAGCAAGTAGCATAAACAAACTAAATTAACGTTTTATTAAGAGCACATCTATTAATTTCAAGATTTGCTTTAGACTAAAGATTTTTTACAGAGAAAGAAAAGAGTAAGCGCAAAACTTTATCAGTCAGATGCTTTTTTTTAGCAAAAAAGTTTAGTTCACGCCTTATTAATTAATCCAATTACTCAGTTTGCAAAGTAACATTTTGTATATTTATTTTATATTAAGGACATACACTACCGTTGAACCATACACTGTATTCACACTAACTGTAGAATTGTTTACATTAGTGACATGGTTTTTATCTATTAAAATACCCAATCTATTCAGCGGACAACGAATGGCATAAAATAGACCTATCATGATGACCAGAGGTATCAAGCATGTCTGTACCGCTGACCCAACAATATACTTGCCCCATGCATCCCGAAATTATTCGTGATCAACCGGGCAGCTGTCCGATTTGTGGCATGTCATTAGAGCCTCGAATCATCTCTGCCAAAATGGCTCAGCATACTTGCCATCATGAACTGGATGACTTGTTAAAACGCTTTTGGCTGAGTGTATTGTTAACACTGCCGATTTTATTTTTGACCATGGGATTACATATTCCTGGAATTAAATCAATTATAGCCTCCATTCCAGACGTGTTTTCTTCTTGGTTACAATGTATTTTAGCCAGTATGGTTATTTTTTGGTGTGGCTATCCTCTTCTTAAGAAAGCAGGTCTTTCTATTCAGCATCGGCATTTGAATATGTTTACACTGATTGGTTTAGGAATCAGCGTAGCGTATGTGTACAGTATGATTGCCTTGTTATTTCCAAATCTATTTCCTGAGACATTTCAATCAGCGACGGGTCAAACTAATCTTTATTTTGAAACGGCTAGCGTGATAACCGCTTTAGTATTGATGGGACAAGTTTTAGAGTTAAAGGGTAGAGAGCAAACCGGCAGTGCTTTGCGTGCATTAATTGATTTATCACCAAAAACGGCACGAAAAATAAAAAATCAGACTGAAGAGGAAATTCCTTTAGATGAAATTCAAATAAATGACGAATTAAGAGTACGACCAGGAGAAAAAATCCCTACTGACGGTGAAATTATTCAAGGTCATAGTTCAGTTAATGAATCAATGATTACGGGTGAAGCCATTCCAATTGAAAAACAAATTGGATCAAAAGTAATCGGCGGTACTTTAAATATTTCTGGAAGTTTTGTCATGCGCGCATTACACATTGGTAAGGAAACCCTGTTAGCTCAAATTGTTCAACTGGTTTCCAAAGCGCAACGATCAAAAGCGCCTATCCAACGGCTGGCCGATCAAACAGCGAGTTATTTTGTCCCTTGTGTATTGGTTATTGCGCTCATCACTTTTGTTATTTGGTCTATTTGGGGCCCCAGTCCCGCCATGACTTATGGTTTAATCTCTGCCATTTCAGTGCTAATTATTGCTTGCCCTTGTGCCTTAGGTTTAGCAACACCGATGTCGATTACCGTCGGTATGGGCATAGGTGCAAAAGCAGGAATTTTAATAAAAAACGCAGAAAATTTAGAACGCTTTGAAAAAGTGAACGCAATCGTTGTTGATAAAACAGGTACGCTGACCTTAGGAAAACCTATGGTCAACCACATTATTGCTGCATCAGGCTTTACCGAAATTGATATTTTATTAGTAGCAGCCAGTTTAGAAAGGCATAGTGAACATCCTCTCGCTAACGCCATAATTAATGCCGCTGAAAAAGAACAGCTGCATTTAGAAGAAATTGAAAATTTTACTGCAGAAATCGGGAAAGGAATCACTGCGGATTGGCAAGGTAAACCTATCGCTTTTGGTAATCTAAAATTATGTCATGATCTGAAAGTTTCCACTGCTTCTTTAGAAGAAAAAGCCAAAAAACTGCGACAAGCAGGCGAAACAGTCATGTATTTAATCATTGAAAAACAATTAGCTGGATTAATCAGTGTCAGCGACCCAATTAAAGAGTCAACTATAAAGGCACTAGAAAATTTAAAAACACAAGGATTAGTGATTGTGATGGTAACAGGTGACAATCAAATGACTGCTAATGCAATTGCAAAAAAATTAGCTATCAATCAAGTAGAAGCTGAAGTACTCCCTGCACAAAAAAGCATCATTGTGCAACGATTACAACAACAAGGTTATATCGTAGCAATGGCTGGAGATGGAATTAATGACGCTCCTGCTTTAGCACAAGCCGACATTGGCATCGCCATGGGAACAGGAACCGATGTCGCTATCCAGAATGCGGGTATCACTTTAATCAAGGGTGATTTAATGGGTATAGTTCGCGCGCAACAGCTCAGTAAACAAGTCATGAAAAATATTCGCGAAAATTTATTTCTAGCTTTTATTTATAATATTCTTTGTATTCCTATCGCCGCAGGTGTTTTATACGTCTGGAATGGGCGCTTACTTGATCCCATGCTGGCAGCCTTAGCAATGAGCTTAAGTTCAGTTTCGGTCATTGGGAATTCTTTGAGATTACGCACGTTAAAAATAATTCAATAAAAATTAATTAATAGATTTACATTAAAAAGCTTGACATAATGTCCATCCATTTAAATATGAACTTGAAAATTTCGTTAGATTAAATACCCGTGACATATAAAATAAGAGGGTGTGTTAAAGTTCAATTTTTAACAAGGAAGAAATATGGTTTCACCTCTTACAAAAAAACAAAACGATTTTGCAAAAATTTTTCAACTCTATCAATATTTTATTTCTCCGAAACACACATTCCGAAACAAGTTTCAAGATAGATTAAATCAATTAAGTACAAAACCATTCGAAATTGGCACTGCACTCGCTAAAATCCGTGATGAAGGTATTCTTAATTTAGAAAATTTCTCTCTTATCCTGATGCATTCCTCCCCTATTGAAATAGCCTCAGGCTTAATTCAACTGCATAATTCGAATCTTTTAAATACTGAAAATAAAAAAACCTTAGCAAGACATATCAATCCAACAGGAATTGCCTTAGTATTACGTTTACTTCAAAGTGTAAAATTATTATCCGCAGAGAATAGAAATGCTATTCAAGAAAAAAAAGATCCGCATTCGATAGCGAGTGTGCTCTTTAAACTTTTTTATGCTGAACTTTTTACACAGGAAAATTTTGAGAGTGTTTTAATTCATTCCGATCTAACATCTATAATTAATCAGCTAAGCGAATTTAATCGACAAAATAGTTTGACGCAAAGAATGTTTGAACGACTAATGCGTTCACAAGAAAAAATTTTACTCCCCAATGATCTAAACAAATTAAGAAAAACAACAATTCTACCTAAACAAATTTCGAATTTATCGTTTTATCCTTGCCGTACAAACTTCTTTTCGGTTCATAAACATCCCCATGACTCCGAATCCCATAGTAAAACGGTAGAGTATAATAGAATTTGTAAAAATTAAGTTGTTTTTTTATTGCTTATTTTGCTCGGTTATTATATTCAAGTGTAGCGACGCACGTGAAAATTAAAATGTTATGAAATAGTTGCTCCAGCCATTGGAATTTTGACTAGGTGCCGGGGAAATGAGCAACCGGAGTATATTTAAGATGCATGCGGATTACGAATTAACCGGCAACACGTCAAAAATTTAAGTACGAAGAGCCCATTAAAATTTTTTACTGACTTCTGAAAAGACATGTATATCTAATTTTTTTAATTCTGCCAAATAGCTTTCCAGTGAAATTAAGTGCATACAAGGAATCGCTCCTGTTTCAGAGATTTCTTCTTGTAATATTTTTTTAGCTAAAAGAATAGCTGGAATGGCGGGGATATAAAGGTCATCCCCCCCTTTGGCTACCAAAAACCAGTTAATGTTCTTACGATTTCCCTTATGATCAGTGCCCGACATTAGCATATGCATACCGCCTGTATCGGTACCGAATGAATCAAAGTAATGACTGAAATTCAATAAGGCTTCGGCATGCTTTTCTAATTTAATTGGAAACTTAAATCGGATTAACCAAGATAAAAACCACAAACCAAGATGAGATACGCTGCTTTCTATTCCCGCTGAAAACCGAATCGATTTGATAGGGAAAAAACCTGGTAATAAATCTAAGTCCGGGACTTCACAATTTGCCATCCAGCGTTTTCCTAATAGCGGATATTCTTGCCGATATAAATCTTGCCATCCATATACTTTTTTGGATATACCACGAACATCTTGAAAACGTTTTCCTACATAACTTAGGATAGATTTAAAGGTAGCCAATCCTCTTTCGGTTTTTTGGCCAAGCGTAATTCCATACACCAAGGAATTGATTGTCTTAAACTCATCCTTATAATGATTTAAAACGGCCGAGGATAAACAAGGCAAGGTGCTAGCACCTGTAATAGCAACGCAATTTTTCTTAATCGCTTGCTCTTCTAAAATTGAAAAATCATTCACATATTCTCGAGAATCCGCGAGATCAATATAGTTTATACCCAAAAGTATGCAATTAATTGCTGTGGTAAAGTCTGCAGTTTGAAAGGGACCCGAGGCATTGATGACCAAGGGCGGCCTGAGGCGTAATAATTCTTGAGATAATCTTTTTTTAAAATCGAAACAAAGTATGTCAATACAAGCATCAACAGCAACTTTGGAAAGTTGTTTTTTTAACGCTAATAAGGGTTCTTTATGGCGACCAGAAATAATAATGGCAATATTTTTTGCCACTAATCCCCTTGCTATTTTCCTACCAAAATTTCCAGTAGCTCCTAAGATTAAAACTTTATTATCTTCATCAGGTTTCATAAGTCATCCCTTTTAATAGTAAGCTCAAATAGTTTATTTTTTTATTAAAATTAATAATATTCTCAGAAAATTTTTCTCTGAATTAATATAGGGCGTATAAATTGCAAGTTTTTTAATTCAAAAAAATGAAAAGTTTTGTCAGTATAATAATCATTAAAAAAATTGATAAAGATCCTCATAATTATTCCAATTTTTATTAGCTTTCTGATTTTAATGGTTAAAAATGATAAAATTGTAACATTATTTTTTTATAATTTAGTTCGCTAATCGATATTTAATGGCGTTTATAAATAAACTACTATTACCCTAATTTTTATTCTCTGATTTAATAAAATTAATTGCCATAAAAAAATTGACAAATGAGCCTAAAATAAAAGTGACTGGGAAACAAATAGATTTGAACCAATGTTGTTGTAATAAATTCGCTACAGAATCCAGCATGGATTGGATAAACACAACCAAAACTCTTGAAAACTCACTCGTTGATTCAAGATTATCTAAGTTGTTTTTGAAAAAATTTTTTGAAGTAGCCATTATTATTTTAATAAATGTTAAAAAACGTTAAATACAGGTCATTTTTTAAAAATTAATTTATAAAAAAATTATAACATAATTATCATTTCTGATGATACTTAGGTGAGAAATTTTAATCTATAGGATAATTAAAATAAAAAAATTTATTTTAATTAAGCTTGGTCAATAATTTTTTACCCACACCTATTAATGTAGGGCGCATGAGAAAAAGCTGCCAACGCGAGCCACCTAATTGACGCCATAATACAGCCGAGCGCACTCCTGCTAATAAGGCAGCACGTATTTTACTGACTGTTTCGGCATGCGCTAAATATTTACCTTGTCCAACAACATGCAAACGAAAAGGTAATGCACCTAAGGTAGTGACATAAATATCGGCTAAACTATTAATAATAAGTTGCGGTGAAGATGCAAAATAGTTAGCTTGTGAAATAGCATGCTTAATTCGTCGGCTTAAGTTTTTTTTGGTTTCAGGAGAACGGATGAGTTTACGTTCGAGATGCATTAAGCCAATTAAATAACGCGTTAATTCGCGATCCTGTTTAATTTTAGTATAGGTGAGTAAATTAACTAACTCTTGTAAACCTAAACGTAAACCACTAATTGTACCGCCATACACCTGCTCAACGGTGCTAACCTCAAGTGTGTAAATACTTTGAATACTCGTATCAAACGCAAGTTTCTCAGTTTTTCCAGTCCTAGCCAGATCACGAACTAAAGCGGCGGATTGGAAAACACCCGCCAGGGCTAAACCACGTTCGACATTTTTTTTTTCGTTGTTTTGCATAACACATTAAAATCAATGAAATAAATAGGTACTCCCAGCAATCGGATTTTTGACTTGGCGCCCGCGAAAATAAGCAACCGAAGTGTATTTAACACTACATGAGGATTGCGAGTTGAGCATCAACGCAAACAAAAATTCGAGTGCGAAAAGTATATTAGCGTAATTTCAAGGTTGCTAACCCAAATAATACCAATATAAAGGTAATAATCCAGAACCTCACAATAATTCTCGGTTCTGGCCAGCCCTTTAACTCAAAATGATGGTGTATTGGCGCCATACGAAAAATCCTTTTCCCGGTTAACTTAAAAGAAGCCACTTGCAATATCACCGAAATCGTTTCTAAAGCAAACACGCCACCCATGATGAGTAATACAAACTCTTGTCTTACAACAACTGCAATACAGCCTAACGCTGCACCCAAGCCTAAAGCACCAACATCACCCATAAATACTTGTGCCGGATAGGTATTAAACCATAAAAAACCTAAACCGGCCCCAACTATAGCGCCACAAATAACCACCATTTCGCCGGCACCGGGAATAAAAGGAATTGCTAAATACTTTGCGTAGGTAATATTTCCGGTAAGATAGGCAAAAATACCTAAACCACCTCCCACTAATACCGTCGGCATAATGGCTAGACCATCTAAACCATCGGTTAGATTCACGGCATTACTACTGCCAACAATGACGAAATAAACCCAGGGAATATAAAATATTCCTAAAGGAATCAAGAGATTTTTAAAAAAAGGAACCACTAATTGGGTTTCAACAGGTAATGTTGCATTCATATATAGCAATACACCAATGGTTAGGCCTAATGTCGATTGCCATAAATACTTCCAACGTGGAATAAGTCCTCGGCTATTTTTTAGCATCAGTTTTAGGTAATCATCAGCAAATCCTATCAGGCCAAATCCAACTATGCCTAAGAGTACTATCCAAATCAGATGGTTATTAAGATTAGCCCATAGTAAAATTGTCATGACAATGGCAATTAAAATCAAAGCACCACCCATCGTCGGTGTACCCGCTTTACTTAAATGTGCTTGAGGTCCATCAGTGCGGATTGCTTGACCAATTTGGCGATAACTTAGCGTGCGTATCATCTTCGGTGCTAATAAAAGTGAGATAAGAAACGCAGTTAAAGACGCTAAGATTGCTCTTAAAGTTAAATATTGAAAAACATGAAAAGCACGATAATAATTTGATAAAAATGCAGTTAACCATAACAACATGAGGTTAATTTTCTCCGGTTAAAAATTCAAGTGTGAAGAGTATAATGGCGCGTTATGATTCACGCATCGTTGTCCAATAAAGCAGCAGCTACTTTTTCCATTTGTGCACTGCGGGAACCTTTAATTAAAATAGTGACCTTCTCTCGCAAATGGGGTTTCAGAGCTAAAATTAATTCCTGATGATTAGGGTAATGCTTGGCGTTTGTACCAAATGCTTTGGCGGTCTCTTTACTTAAATCACCGCAAGTATAAACCTCATCGATTTTTAATTCTTTAGCTAATTGTCCAATTTGACGATGATAATCTATGGCATCTGGACCCAATTCTCCCATATCACCCATAACAAAAATTCGCTGCCCAGAATAATGCGCCAATAATTTTAAAGCCACAGCCACTGAACTTGGATTGGCATTATAACTATCATCAATCAGACTCGCGCCTTTTTTTGTTTTGCTTACTATGACTCTTCCAGGCACCGGAGACGTTTTTTCTAAGCCGGATTTGATGTGGGATAATTCAATCCCAACTTGGCTCGCCGCGGCAGCGGCGGCTAAAGCATTCAACACATGATGCTGCCCAGGTAAACTCAAGTTAATCAGCATTTTTTTTCCATTCGGGGCATGTAATAAAAATATTGCTTTTCCATCGGCATCTACTTGAATATTAGTTGCAGAAAAATCACAGCCATCGGACAAACCAAAACTCACACGGCGAAAACTAGCTGAGGCTTTCTGTAAAGTATCAGTAAATTTATCATCGGCATTAATAATAGCAACACCATTTTTAGCTAAACCAGAAAAAATCTCTGCCTTAGCCTTAGCAACGCCGCTCATGGATCCAAATCCTTGCAAATGTGCAGGCCCAACATTGGTGACCAAGGCAACATTCGGTTGCGTGATCTGCGTCAAATACGCAATTTCTCCGCTATGATTCGCACCCATTTCAATCACGGCATAACGGTGTTGAGTATTTAAATTCAACAATGTTAAAGGTACACCGATTTCATTATTGAAATTTTTAAAATTAGTTAACACGGGTCCTATTTCAGCCAAAATCGATCGGAGCATTTCTTTGGTAGATGTTTTACCACAACTACCTGTTAGGGCAATAATAGGAATGGAAAAATGACTACGATGTAATTTAGCTAATTCCGCTAAGGCTTTTCTGGTGTCCTGGACGAGTATCATGGATAAATCGGTATCTATAGCATGATCAACGATAGCGGCTGCTGCTCCGCGCTGTTTAGCAAGTTCAATAAAAGCATGTCCATCAAACTTTTCACCGCGAATAGCAAAAAAAAGTTCATGGGGTTTTATGCTACGTGAATCCAAACTCAGTCCGGTATAATTCACATCCGGACCTAATAGCTTCCCTTGGATATTTGCAGCCAATATAGATAGTTTCACAGGGTTACCAATAAATAGATGGGATAGTTTTAGGACTATAGCATTCTATACTATACTCACAGGAATTAATTATTAAAATAATAATATGCGCATTTTATTTTGCAACTTCCACACAGGCTATACAGGAGGACATAACACCTATATCTTAAGCTTAGTTGAGGGTTTAGCACAGAAAAATCATACTATTTCGGTAGCCTGTCCCGCTTCTTCTCAACTCTATTTGGACTTAAACCCAACTGTCGCTCGCTCGCAACAAAACAATTATTACGTCAACAATATGACATAAATCCCGATGATTTTGTTTTTGTTTCCCATGCCGGGATAGCTCAGTGTAAAAATTGGGTTCATCTTATTGCAGCAATAGCCGCATTATCACCCCAATTAAAGAAAAAAATTAAAGTTATTATTGCAGGCCACCACCCTCCTGAATTAGAAATAACTGAAAACATAAAAAAGTTCGATCTAACGACTCAAGTCATTTTTCCTGGATTCGTTCCTGACGTCAGACCTATTATTAGTTTAGGCGATATAGGTTTGTCTAATGCCTCAGAAACTGTCTCCTTTGCTTGTCGAGAAATGCTAGCGATGGCTCTTCCTCCTGTTATTGTTTCAAATTTTAGTGGCCTTCCTGAAAATAGAACCGCTAAATATGATGGCTGGATAGTCCCAGTTAATAATATTTCTAGCTTGACTGACCTGCTAATTTTAACGCGACTAACACCTAAAGATCTAAAACAAATGTCGCAGCATGCCAGAAACAAAGCGATAAAACAGTTCGACAAAAAATATTTTATCGACGCAACTGAACAAACTTATGCAGATATTTTACGGATAAAGAAGTAAAAACGAGATCATGCCTTTAATAATCGTTGCACTTCGAGGCCATCATCAAAGGGATATTTAATGCCTTTAACTAACTGATAGTCTTCGTGTCCTTTACCTGCAATTAATACAACATCACTGGATTGTGCAGTTGCAATAGCATAGGCAATAGCACGTAGTCTATCGGGTTCACTATGTATGGGTTTTTTATTCGTGAACCCTTCTTGAATATCCCATAAAATTTGTATTGGATTTTCATGGCGCGGATTATCACTGGTTACTATGACGCGATCGGCTTCCTGCTCGGCAATCTTAGCCATTAAAGGTCGTTTTCCTTTATCTCTATCGCCTCCACAACCAAATAAACAATACAACTCACCTGGACAATATGGACGTAAAGCACGTAAAACTTGCTGCAATGCGTCGGGTGTATGCGCGTAATCTACAACCACTAAGGGCTTTCCAATGCGGTGAAACGCTTGCATACGCCCTTTAACACCCTTTAATTTCGATATAACCTGAGAAATTTCTGCTAAAGAAAAATGCAAACTCTTTAATAGCGTCAACACCAACAACAAATTACTTAAATTAAACTGCCCCATTAAAAATGGATTTTCGATAAACACTTCGCCCCAGGGGGTATCGATTTCTGCCTGTAAACCTTGCTGATTAAAATCAAATTTTTTTACCGTAACATGTGGAATATGCGACCATGCCGATTGAGGTTTATTTAAAGAATAAGCATATACAGGTAATTGTTCAGCAAGCTCAGCTAACCATTGTTGCGCATAAGGATCGTCAGCATTTAAGATCGCCTGCTGCACACCCGGTAAATCAAAAAAAGAACGTTTAGCCTGTGCATAGGCATTCATTGTTCCATGATAATCTAGATGATCTCGGGTTAAATTAGTAAATGCGGCCACAGAAAATTCTGTGCCGTTTAAACGCTGTTGTGCTAAACGATGTGAAGATACTTCCATGACCACAGCCTGTGCTTGTTTATCTCGAAAATTTGCCAGTAATTGTTGCAACTCGATAGCATCGGGTGTCGTTAGCTGACCTGCCTTTAAATTCCCATAAAAACCATTACCCAAGGTTCCAATGACACCACACGGTTTTTGTAAGCGCTGCAAACTATCGGCTAAAAAATGTGTACAAGACGTTTTACCATTCGTACCTGTAATTCCAATTACTGGCAAATAACGACTCGGATAATCATAAAATCGGGCTGCGATAGGCCCTAATTGTGTAGTTAAATTAGGGAGGGCCATTATAGGTATAGGTGCTACATTCACATCAATAGAAACATTTCCGTCCGGTTCGAATAAAATGGCTGCTGCACCTTTAGCGATTGCCTCCGAGATAAAATGACGACCGTCATTACCCATTCCAGGATAAGCAAAGAATAAATCTCCTGCTTGAAGTTGGCGGCTATCTTGGCAAAGCCCTTTAATGACGGGGTCTACCTTCACTGCAACATCAATACCCATTAATAACTGACTTAAATTCATAAAAAATACTCGCCCAACCTAGAATCGATTAAGTCTTGCTTCACTATTAAAAAACCTCTATTATAAATAGTAATGATTCTCATTTAAAATATTTATGCTAACTAAGTCTATACCCCTCACCCAACTAAGCCCGGGACAATCTGCTACTGTAGTAGGTTTTAGTTCTGATATCGCTCCACCCTGTCGCAAATTATTACAACATTTAGGCATTACGCGACAAGTTGCCATTACTTTAATTCGACGGGCACCGCTTGGCGACCCCTTACAATTACAAATATTAGGGAGTCAATTTAGTTTACGTGCCAGTGAAGCCTGTCATATTTACGTGGAATATTCAAACTAAAACAAAACTCATGCAAAAAAATAAAATCATTGCCATAGCCGGCAATCCTAATTGCGGTAAAACTGTTATTTTTAATGCTCTCACCGGTAGTCGACAAAAAGTCGGTAATTGGGCCGGCGTCACGGTTGAGCAAAAAAGTGGGTATTTTAATGTCGGGACAGAAACCTATGAAATTGTGGATCTTCCAGGCACGTATTCCTTAAGTGTCGTTGCTAATAATTGTGCCATGGATGAATGCATTGCTTGCAGTTATCTCGTTAACAATCGTCCCGATGTTGTCATTAATGTCGTTGATGCAAGCAATCTCGAACGACAACTGTATTTGACTGCGCAACTGTTAGAAATGCAGATACCCGTTATCATCGCACTTAATATGATGGATATTGCTAAGCAACGCGACATACATATCAATATCCAACAATTGAGTCGATCATTAAAGTGTCCAATTATTCCTTTAACTGCAATTCGTGGCATAGGTATAAAAGAATTACGTCATACTTTGTCAGCAAACCTCTCAACACAGGCAGTTCTCCCTTATTCTTTTGAGCCTTTATTGCAGAACGCTTTGCAAACACTTACTGAAAAATTATCGACAAAAAAAGTCCCTCTTCATTGGTTGGCTTGTCGTTTATTGGAAGATGATGCTATCGCCCGCAATTACGCCACACCAGAAGAACTTTCGTTTGCGCAATCATTGATACAAATACTTAAAACCCAATTGGGTGAAGAAATTGATTTACTGATAGCCGATGCACGTTATACTTGGATTCAATCACTATTGAAACAAAGTTTAATCACCAACACCCCCCGCATAACTTTTACCTCGCACATCGATCGTATTATTTTAAATCGTTGGCTAGGTATTCCTATTTTTCTTTTAGTGATGTACACACTTTTTTTATTTGCCATTAATGTCGGCGGCGCTTTTCAAGATTTTTTTGATATGGGTAGCACGGCATTGTTCATCCATGGCAGTATCAATGTACTTACACAATTGCATTTACCGGTTTGGCTGATTGCATTAATTGCCAATGGCTTAGGTAAAGGGATTAATACCACAATAAGCTTTATACCGGTCATCGGCGCCATGTTTTTATTTTTATCCTTATTAGAAGATTCAGGTTATATGGCACGTGCCGCGTTTGTAGTCGATAAACTAATGGGGGCTATCGGTTTACCTGGAAAAGCTTTTGTTCCACTAATTGTGGGTTTTGGTTGTAATGTCCCTACAGTAATGGCTACACGCACCTTAGCTTCACCACGGGATCGTATTTTGACGGTGATGATGGCGCCCTTTATGTCATGCGGTGCACGCCTCACGGTCTATACTTTATTTGTCGCCGCTTTTTTTCCACAGGGTGGTGCACTCATCATTTTCGCGTTATATATCCTAGGGATACTAACAGCAATTTTCACCGGTTTATTACTACGCTCCTCAGCATTAAAAGCAGAAACAACGCCGATGATCTTAGAGTTACCGACCTATCATTGGCCACATTGGCGTTCTATCTTGCAAAGCACTTGGCAACGCTTGAAATTATTTTTATTTAAAGCAGGTCGTTTTATTATTCCAATTTGTGTGCTGATAGGATGTTTCAATACGATCAGCATCCATGGCAAACTTATCAGCGGTGAAGCCAATCAACATTCTTTATTATCCAGTATTGGAAAAACTATCACGCCAATCTTTGCTCCTATAGGAATACAAAGTGATAATTGGCCTGCCACTGTGGGTTTAGCAACCGGTTTACTCGCTAAGGAAGTGGTTGTCGGAACATTAAATACTTTATATTCACAAGTTGGCCAATTGACAGAGCAAAGCGAACAATCAACAATAAGCGATGAATTAAAAGCCGCTGTGTTATCTATCCCTAAAAATCTAGGTGAGCTAGGCAAAACCCTAACCAATCCTATGGCCTTAAAGGCAGAAGCACCTGACGTGACGCGCGGTGTTTATGGTGTGATGTCCAATTATTTCGATGGTAAGCTCGGCGCTTTTTCTTATCTATTGTTTATTTTATTGTATTTTCCTTGTATTTCGACCATGGCGGTAATGCAACGCGAGATTGGTAGAGCTTGGGCTTATTTTTCTATGGCATGGAGTACGGGAATTGCTTATGCCGTCTCTGCTTTATTTTATCAAACAGCCACATTTAAGCAGCATCCCATAACAACTATTCTATGCTACCTCATCGTTGCGATTGCACTTGGAATTACGCATTATTTCTTACGTTTTAAAACCAGCAAACTCACCGAATTACCACTCCCATTCGCACCCAATAGAGGAAACTATCATGATTAGCTTACTCACTTTAAAAAAATTTATTGCTGAAAAAAAATTAGTTAATCTTTCGCTTATTCTACAAACCTTTGGAACTAAACAAGAAGAAACCTTAGCAATCTTAGAACTATTAATACATAAAGGTTGCGTAAAAAAATATTTTAAAACACTGAATTGCGCAACACCTTGCCTTAAATGTTCATCCGAGTCCTTTGCTTTATATCAGTGGATAGAACAACCCGTTTAGCGCCGAGTACTGCTTAATTCACACACTCGGGACTATCTCTCGCAGTATCGCTTTTATTCCAACTAAGGGATTATCCATCCTCTGTAAAGTTTCACTTAATTTTTGTCGCCAACGTCTGCCGCCGGCTACCCCATGAAATAACCCAAATAAAGGTTGGATTAAATGCGTCAGGTTTTCGCCCGATATAAAAGCCTGTTCTAGATAAGGTAAATACAGCAAAACAATAGACAATCGACTAGGGATACTCAATGTATCTTGTGGACTAATAAGTTGATCGAGTTCGGCAAACAAATAGGGATTATACCAAGCAGCACGACCTATCATGACACCATCGACTTGTTTTAAATGTTCCTGTGCTGTGCTTATGCAAGATATGCCGCCATTTAAAGCAATATTTAAATGAGGGAAGTCACGCTTAATCTGATAGACCCAATTATAATTTAAAGGCGGAATTTCACGGTTTTCTTTGGGACTTAACCCTGATAGCCAAGCCTTACGCGCATGAATAATAAAAGTTTGGCAGCCTGCCAAATTTACTTGTTGGATAAATTGAGCTAAGTAATCATAACTTTCGCAATCATCGACACCAATTCGGGTTTTCACGGTAATAGGTAATTTAACGGCTGCGCACATTTCAGCAATGCAATCCGCAACACGTCTGGGATCTTTAAGTAATACTGCGCCAAAACAACCTGATTGCACTCTCTCACTAGGACAACCGACATTCAGATTAATCTCTGAATAACCATAAGGTTCGACTATTTTAGCCGCCCGTGCTAGATCGGAACCGATACCCCCGCCCAATTGTATCGCCAAGGTTTTTTCACTGGCATCAAAACTTAATAAACGTTCTCGCTGCGGGCTATTTAAAATAGCGTCTGTGGTGAGCATTTCCGTATATAACTGTGCTTTTTTGCAAATTAACCGGAAAAAATAACGGTAATGACGGGTAGTCCAACCCATCATTGGTGCTATCATATAGGAACTAATCGACTGTTTCTGCGGTTTTAGCATGATTTATTTCTATTCAGGGGCTTCCATGCTGGTTTTTTACTGGTATGATAGCGTCACTGGCTTTGTTATACAAAGCCTGTTTTTACAATAATAACAATTTGGAGTCCTCTCATGAAATTGAAACAAGCCTTCATCATCGGCTTAACCAGCGCGATTTTAGCTATCCCAGCTATCGCAGCTGAATCAACAACCGATCTTAATAGCTTACCAGCTGCTAATACCAACCAGCCAGCTGCTGTAACACCTGAAAAAAAGGAAGCTGTTCATCATCGAAAAGCTCACAAAAAAATCTCCATGGAAAAAAAAATAGATCCTAAACAAGAAAAAGGAAACACTAAATTGGATGAGCTAAATACGCTTAACTCCGATGATACAACAGGAACGGATCAAACAGAAAGTGACTCTGTAAAGTCTTAATCTTGTTAAAAAAGTAAAAAGGTCGGTATTTTATCGACCTTTTTTTATATACTTTTTACAATAGAATTTTTTCCTGCGCCTGCATTCTCGATCAATTCGTAATCTCTTCGTGGCATTTGCCAAAAATTCAATGTCTAGTGAGTACAATAATTTATATCAGTTCGAAACTCTCAACGATTAATTGCAAAGATTTACGGCCCTGATAATAGTTAACGCCAATACGATAGCGCGCATTAATGCGTTCTGCACGGTGATTAGGCCAATGACTTAGGCTGACATTAAATGCAATAGCCTCGATTTGTTTGCCTGCAACTTGACTCGCTAAGCTCATCTTTAAATGTTTGTCGCCTACCAAACGTTGCGCAAGTAATTGGAAACAACCTTCAAATAAGGGTTCTGGAAAATCTTGACCCCATGGACCCGCTTCATAACGTAGTAGCTCAGCTAATTCTAAAGTTAGCTCCTGTTGGGTTAATTCACCATCGGTATAACAAGTGGCCTGTAAAATATCGGGTCGTAATTGTTGCTCACATTCTAGTTGAAAAATTTTAACAAACTCCTCAAAAGAATCTTTTTTCAAACTCAAACCTGCTGCCATTGCATGTCCGCCAAATTTATTAATCAATTGCGGATGATGTGTTGCAATAGTTTCTAAAAGATCACGAATATGTAAACCGGTGATAGAACGTGCTGAACCTTTTAGTTCATCGGTTTGATGACCCTTTGCAAAAATAATCGTCGGTCTATGTAAGCGTTCAGTTAGGCGCGAAGCCAATAAACCGATGACACCTTGATGCCAACGACTGTCATATAAACAAATACCTTTTTCCAAAGGTTTTTTTTCGAGCAATGTTTCTAAAATAGCGAAAGCTTCTTGTTTCATGGTCGCTTCGATGGCGCGACGTTCTTCATTTAATTGACTAAGTTGTAAAGCAAGCTCATACGCACGATTGCGATCAGCTTCTAATAAACAAGCAATCCCTAACGACATATCCGCCAGACGACCCGCAGCATTTAAACGAGGTGCGATACAAAACGATAAATCGCTCGCCACCAGATATTCTACTTCACGTTTCGCCAATTTAAGTAAGGCATAAATTCCAGGTCGGGCTTTACCGGTTTTAATCCATTGCAAACCCTGGGTGACTAATAATCGATTATTACGATCCAAGCTAACTAAATCAGCTACCGTTCCTAATGCCACCAAATCCAAAAACTGCAGCATATTCGGCACAACTGTTTTATTTTTTGCAAACCAAGCTTGGCTACGTAAATAATGTCTGAGTGCCAACATCACGTAAAAAATAACGCCGACACCTGCTAAGTTTTTACTCGGAAATGGATCGTCTATTTGCTGCGGATTAACAATGGCATCTGCAATCGGTAAACTAGCCGCTGGCAAGTGGTGATCGGTAATGATTACTTTTAATCCAGCCGCTTTTGCGGCAATAACACCTTCATGACTCGAGATACCATTATCAACGGTTATAATTACATCCGGTTTTTTCGTGCGTAAAGCAAGTTCAACTATCTCTGGTGTTAAGCCATAACCATATTCAAAACGATTCGGCACTAAAAAATCCACTTGCTGCGCGCCAAAACAACGTAAGGCACTTACCGCTAAAGCACTACTGGTTGCACCATCACTATCAAAATCACCGACGATGAGTAAGCGCTGTTGTTGCATAACCGCTTCACCCAAACATTCTGCTGCCGCTTCGATGCCGGTTAACGATTGGAAATGTAATAAACTTGACGGGCGATAATCCAATTCCTCGACAGATTGGATGCCGCGCGCTGCATATACACGCTGTAAAACCGGATGTAAATGATTTAAATTTTCAACTACATTGAATTCGCGACGTAAAATGGTTTTATTCATGATGTTAATAGCTGAATCCCTAAGCTTAATTTGGCGCTATAAAGTGTATATGCAAGCTTACATATAAAATTATTCACTTTTTTCAGCTGAGTCTGTCGCTTTGATCATTCGCATCACATTTTCGATTGAGTCATAGCGGCAGTCAGGACGTAAACGATCAATGTAAAGCTCAGCATTTAAATGACCGATTTCATGTTGGATCAAACGGGCTAAAAATCCTCGCGCTACGCCACCTATTTCCTTACCTTCAGGTGTATAAGCAGTGTAATGAATTTCGTTATAACGATATACCTCTCCCATTTTATCCGGCACTGAAAAACACCCTTCCCAATCTTTATTCTCGCCAGCTGCTTCCACTGGGGTATAGGATGGATTAATTAAAAGCGTAGGCGGTACCACATCATAAACGTCTTTACGTCTCGCTTTAGCGGATTCAGGGACTTGAATAATAATAATCCGCCGTGCATGACCCACTTGTGGCGCAGCCAATCCTGCTGGATTGCCTAAAGGACTTTTCAGATCATTAAAAAAAATTCGAAAATCTTGAATAAATTGTTGAGTTTCGCTATCGAGTGGAAACTTAATAGCTTTAGCCGGCGTTCTTAATACATTATGTTCAGGGCTATTCAGTGTAACTAATTGCAATGCTGGATGAGATGACGCAGACGTCTTATTTAAGTTATTTGTCATTGTTTCAGTACTCGGATAACTAAAAAGTAGGAAATAACTCAAGCTTGTAGGCAATGAGTATGAATATCTTTATCATAGTGTATAATTTAACGTATAAATTTTTAACTTGATAGTCTGTTATGGAATTAAATCTTGATACTGGCGAAGGGCATTATCAGATACGTGCTTATGCTAAAGATTTTATTCAAGTTAATGATAAAAAAATCCGGCATAGTCTTATTATTATGCCGAATCAATTGATAGATCCTTGGCCCCCGCATTCTATTACAGATTTAACCCCAGATAATTTACAAACCATTATCGATTTGCATCCAAGTATTGTATTGCTCGGTAGCGGCGAAAACTTAGCGTTTCCGGACCCTGCTATATTAAACGTGTTTTATAAAGAGAAAATTGGCATTGAAGTCATGAATAACGGCGCTGCCTGCCGTACCTACACGGTGCTAATGTCTGAGGGACGAAAAGTAGCTGCTGCTTTATTGATTACTTAAATGTCGTCATCTTTTTAATGAACTTATCGGCTGTAGTTAAATCGGCCTCATTTCCTCGAGCCATTATTTCTTCATCAGTTTCAAGTCCTCCCGGCACTCTTTTAAAGATAGCTCCATATTTAATTTTGGTTTTAGTAGTTTCCGCAACATTACTTGCTAGATTCCCTTGTTCAATTTCACTATCTTTTTCAACCGCTGAAACTAAGGTTGGCTTTTTTCGTGTTGTTTGGCTATTAGGATTAATCCCATCCCTGACTTTTTACTAAATCGTTAAAAGGATCATTAGATCCTTGATCGTTATTTGTTAATTTGCTCATAATCGTTACCTCTTATATTTGTGATAGAAGAGTACACCAGTTAAACATTCGGCTTAATCAAGAGAATAATAATACAACTCCTAACCTAAAAAAGTTTAAGCGGATATTTATTCTATCAATTACGGATAGTAAATTAATGAATACACGAAAACCTAGCATTAGATAGGTTCTGGCAGATCATTCGCGAGTTGTTCTTTATTGGTGGGAAGCGCTGGGTCGCGATCATACACATCATCCCAAAAATGTAATACATCATTTTTATCCACCCAAGCAGTAATATATGTTAGGTGTATGGGTATCGGTGTTTTTAAATTGATCACTGTGGTACGTCCCGACTCTAAAGCCGCTTCAATACGTGGTGCGGCTTGCTGTAATGAAGGGTCAAGTTCTTCTAATGCTTCAAGAAATTCAAACGGATCCTCTAAACGTACACAACCCGAACTGAATAAACGCCGTTCTGCATCAAATAAATTTTTTGATGGTGTGTCATGAAGATATACAAGATGTGGGTTAGCAAATTCAAATTTAATTTGTCCCAATGAATTATGCGGCCCTGGATCCTGACGTAAAATATAACGTCCAGGATTTTTTTTCACGGCTAACCAATCCATGGCTTGTGGATTTAATTCTTTATTCGGTTGATTCGTCGCAAATACTCGAATGTGGCTACGACTCAAATAATTGGGATCACGCATCGCTTTAGGAATAACATCTCTGCGCGCAATTCCAGGAGGCACAGTCCAATAAGGATTTAATATGATACGTGTGACATGAGAATTAATCTCTGGCGTTGGTCTGGAGGGCTTCCCCACTATCACTCGGGCGGTCAAAATGGCATGGTGATCTTTAATTAACCGTAAACGATGATCCGGTACATTAATCCAAATATAGGCGGGATTGGCTAAAGCAATCAACCGCGCCCAACGTTGTAAATTGAATTGAATTTGATGTAAACGTTCCGCCGCTGAAACATTCAGCGCTTGTCGTGTCGATGCACCTACGACACCATCATCGTTTAATCCATGACGTTCTTGAAACGCAGCAACAGCTTCTTCAACTTGTTCATCAAAATCATTCGCCCCCTTCACACTCTCTATGCAAGCACTCTCTGCTAAATCTTCACTCGCACACAAACGCTGACGCAACACAAGCACGGCTGGGTTTTGCATGCCCACCGACAATACGTCTTTAGTCTGTAAACGCGGCCAAGGGTGTTGCGCAGCCTGTTGATAAAATTCTAATTTTTTTTCTAAACGTAAATAGGCTGGAATAGATGAAGACTGCGAATCAGTTTGTGCATACACAATTGTCGCAAAAGAAAATAGGCTAAGCACCAAACCCATTTTAATTTTTTTTTGTTGCGAGCAACGCATTTTATTATCCTTTTTCATCATAATGATTTACCACATACCCTTCGACAATTTCTTGAAACTGTTGGACGATGTTATCACCACGCAAGGTAGCAATTTTACGCCCATCGGCAAAAACTGGCGCAACGGGATGTTCACCGGTACCCGGTAAACTAATGCCAATATTTGCGTGTTTACTTTCCCCCGGACCATTCACAATACATCCCATAACTGCTAAAGATAAATTTTCTACGCCATGGTATTGTTGTGACCAAACTGGCATACGTTCTTTAATATAGGCTTCGACCTGCTTGGCCAATTCTTGGAAATAACTACTGGTAGTACGTCCACAGCCAGGACATGCTGACACCGAAGGCATAAAAGCTCGCAAGCCCATCGATTGTAAAATTTGTTGACAGACAAGCACCTCGCGATTTCTATCACTCCCCGGTTCAGGTGTTAATGAGGCTCGAATCGTGTCACCGATACCTTCTTGTAATAAAACTGCTAAAGCCGCTGTAGTGGCAACGATTCCTTTGGAGCCCATCCCCGCTTCAGTTAAACCCAAATGAATCGCATACGAACAGCGCGCTGCTAAATTACGATGAATGGCAATTAAATCTTGCACCCGACTTACCTTGCAAGATAAAACGATAAGGCTCGTTGGCATACCAATTTTTTCAGCCAGCTCAGCACTCAACAACGCTGATAATACTAAGGTCTCTTGCAGCACTTGCGCTGCAGAACGTGGATGCGCAGATTGAGCATTTTTATCCATCTGGCGTGCGCTCAGATCCTGATCCAAACTACCCCAATTCACACCTATCCGCACCGGCTTATTATACTTCAGTGCAACTTCTATCATCTGCGTGAATTGGACATCGCGCTTTTCACCATAACCCACATTCCCGGGATTAATACGGTATTTATCCAAGGCTTCAGCACAGTCTGGATAAGCCTTTAATAAACGGTGACCATTGTAATGAAAATCTCCGACGATCGGCACAGAATAGCCTGCTTCACGGACTCTATCGCGGATAAAAGGCACCTGTTGGGCGGCTAGCTCGGTGTTGACGGTAATTCGGACTAATTCTGAACCCGATTGAGCTAATTCAATGATTTGCTGGGCGGTGGCTACAGCATCTTCGGTATCGGTATTCGTCATGGATTGCACGACAATAGGCGCCCCACCACCGAGCAGAACTGAACCTACTTGAACGGGAGTGCTGATACGACGTAGGATAGGAGAAGGGAGTGGTTCAGATTCAGCCATAGTATATATAGTAACTTCCTTTATTCTTTAAGTACGGATGAAAATAACAATCTATTGCGGTATACTCTAGCACATTATGAAGTCAAGTAAACATACTAAAACAAGTCTAAAGACAAGGGAAACGGTTATGAATACTCACTTACAAACACTTTATCAATCGCTACCCATCAACAGCACCGATGCTTATATTGCGCGCTTAAAACAAATCCCGGTATTAAGTACTGAAGAAGAAACCGAACTCGCCGAACGCTATTATCACTATCAAGACCTAGTCGCAGCTAAAAAGCTTATTATTGCCAACCTACGTTTCGTCGTGCATATTGCACAAACGTATATGGGCTACGGTCTCGCACTCGCGGATCTGATTCAGGAAGGGAATATTGGTTTAATGAAAGCGGTTAAACGTTTTGACCCTAAAGTCGGCGTACGCCTGATTTCATTCGCTGTACATTGGATCAAAGCAGAAATTCAAGAATTTATCTTACGTAACTGGCGCATCGTCAAAATAGCCACTACGAAAGCACAGCGTAAATTATTTTTTAATTTACGTAAAATGAAAACCCATTTAGGTTGGTTTAATCAAAAGGAGATCGAAGCCGTGGCACGTGATCTCGGTGTCAAACCGGAGACTGTGCGCGAAATGGAGTCTCGTTTGGCCTCTAACGATATGAGCTTAGATGTCAGTAGTGATGAAAATAACGATTCTAAAACCACGGGCTATCCATTAATCGATATGCATTTCGAAGATAATCGTTATGATCCAGCCCGTTTACTGGAAGCCAGTGACACTACCGAATCCAGTCAAGATCATTTACATAAAGCTTTAGCCAAATTAGACGAACGAGAACAAACCATTATCAGGGATCGTTGGCTCACCGAACCTAAAATTACCTTGCAAGAATTAGCCAATCGCTATCAAGTATCAGCTGAACGCGTGCGTCAACTCGAGCAAAAAGCGATTAAAGAACTACGTCATGCGATCGAGGAGCAAGCGGCATGAAATCTATAAAAAAAAATCTGAACCCTGATAAAGATTTTGTCAGTGATATTGATAAATTTCTAAACGCTTTCGATAAACGGCATCCTGAGAAATCCGCTTCGCAAGAAAAAGAAATTGAACAATACCAAACATTGATGACGAAACGCGATATAAAAAACTGATACACACTCTTGAATACATTCGTAGCAATTGGATTTTTGACAAGGCGCCGGGAAAATGAAGCAATCGGAGTGTATTCAAGATACATGAGGATTGCGAATTGAACGGCACCACAGACAAAAATTCAACTGCGAAGAGTATACCTATGTTTCTCGAAATTGAACTCAAACTCAGCATTGCCCCCGAAGATGTTAAGCTATTATTAATACATCCTTTATTACAACTTGCCAGCACGCAAGCTATTTCAGTAGAGCAACTCATCAGCCGCTATTTTGATACCTCGGATCTTGCTTTATGGCAACAAGGTCTATCGATGCGCGTTCGTGAAGCCGGTGGGCGCAGCATACAAACCTTAAAAACAGCAGGTGAACAAATCGGTGATCTACAACATCGGCATGAATGGGATCAACCGGTGACAGAAAACATACCGAATATCGAACAGTTCACCGATCCAAACCTAATAGCCAAACTCCAAACCATCCTAGGCAACAAGCATTTGTTAGAATTATTTCATACCGACTTTCAACGCAGTTCATGGAACTTAAAAACAGAAAATGGCACGCAAATCGAACTAGTTTTAGATCAGGGTTTAGTCAAAACTGCAAACAAGCAAGCCGCTTTACATGAAATTGAGCTGGAATTAAAACAAGGTGATAGTCAAGAACTGTATAAAGTAGCCGAACTCCTCAAGGAAAGCATTCCGCTCCGCGTTGAAACGCGTAGTAAGGCAGAACGCGGCTATTTGCTCTATAATGACAATAAAATGTCATCTAATTATGTATAGTTAAACACCCCTAATTAGAGTAATATCACCACAACTTAACAAGAACTTAATAGTATGTTAGAAAACACCACCTCACATAAAAGCCAAAGAGAAAAACTCATTCTGATAGAAGGAGTCACCGAAACTGGCGAAAAATTTAGGCCCAGTGACTGGGCTGAGCGTATGTGCGGTTGTTTGGCCAGTTTTACTAACCGGCGTATGGTGTATTCTCCACAACTGCGGCCCATGATCGATCAAGAAAGTCGCACCAAATGCCTCGTTCTTGACCCCAAGCTCAAAGAAACCAACCCCGATATTTTTGAGTGTATTATGAAATTTGCCGGTGAAAATCGCTTAAAAATCCACGAATCTTATACCGAAACTGAAGAAGCAACAAAAATAAAATAATTACTGTTACTTTTTAAAAGCACTATCAAGGCTACAACCTCAAATTTGTAGCCTTGATATCTAACCTTGATAAACTAAATCAAAAATTCCACTCTCATTTATTAAAACATTTATAACTTCGACGATAAAGATGCTGTCTCATTTCTAACAATTATTTCCTTATCAGTAACTGTGTTTTCCGATTTATTATTCCTAAAAATAGTACAATTCGCATATTTAGGTTGCTTTTGTGTTTTACATCCATCCATGTTCATATAATCAGATTTCTCAGGAGAAGTTTTAGATTGTAAATATTTTTCTCTCTCTTCTTTGATTTCGGCCATAGTCATATAACCATCATCTTGAAACGACTCATTTGTTTTATTAATTTTATTGGGTTTAAAAGTTACTAATATTTGTTCTGTATTTTCAATATTTTGATTAAATGTTGGATTCACAATTTCCTGGGTATTCTCGTTTACAGAATTTTTTAAAAAATAGGTTTGATATTGATCCTGATCACTGATTGATTCTTTTACTTTTACTACCGTATCAAATTCTTCTCTTTTTTTATAAAAGCCTTCAATACCATCATATATATAAGCTTTATTTTTCATATTAATAACCTCATAAAAATTAATCCTCAGTATGTTAATTACTAAAAATTAAAGTTTTATTAAAATAAAATTTTTATTGTCAAAGCAAACTATTTAGTTATTTTAAATTTGTATTACATACGGATTGAAATTGACAGGCATGACAAATCGGTTTAGTTTTTCGACAATGCTGCTTGGCATGTGTGACGATTAAGGCATGATATTGTTTATAAAGATCGACACTTCGCGGTAGTTGTGTTTCAAATAGCTGTCGGCAATATTCATATTTCTCCTGACCTTGTATCAAATCTAAGCGTTGCAATAAACGACGCGTGTAGGCATCGATCACGAACACGAGTCGATTGAAGGCATAGAGTAAAATATCATCCGCCGTTTCAGGTCCTATGCCCTGCACTTTGAGTAATTGATCGCGCAGCTCCCGGGTACTCAATTTATCTAAACCCGCGTAAGCTGCCTGAGCTAAATACCAATGACAATAATTTTGCACGCGCTGTGTCTTAATCCGAAAATAACCACTGGGCTTTAAACAGATTTCTAAATCGGTGCTGGATAAACTTAGGATCGCTTCGGCGGTTAAAGGTATTTGTTGTTTTAAAAGCAGCAAAGCTTTCTCAACATTCGACCAATTGGTATTTTGCGTGAGTATCGCGCCTAACATGACCTCGAAGGGACCGTCTGCCGGCCACCATTGCTGGCGACCGTACATAGTCAGCAGTATTTTATAGATCCTGAGTAGTTTTCCTTCAGTCACGATTATCACTTAAAAAATGACTATTCTACACAGATTACTTACCTAAACGAACATACTAAAACTTGCTAGATTGTAAATAGGCACTTTCTTAATTAGTTCTGAAGGTCCTCAATTCTAAATTGTTATTAGTCTCTAACAAATTCATATTTTCAGGATTTACATTGGATAAGGGATCGATTTCAGGTTGAATTGCATTATTTCTAGATAAAGAGTTATCTTTAAAAAAAATACTTTTACTTACTTTATGAGTAGCGTATTTGCTGGCTTTAAATAACGCTCCAATGCTTAACGTGCTTAATAACGGCATCCACATCGCTTGAAAACCTTTTCCTGCAAATGTCTCACTTAAAAGGTTGAATAGCATGTTTGGATTTAAATAAATAGTATAAACCAGGATCGGGATTAAACGATTTACTATTTTATTTTGAATTTTTTCTGAAAATATTTCTAGCGCTTGCGCAATTAGTAAACTCCAATAATTTATTCCTAAATAAAAAGCAAAGCTCAGCCATTCATCCTCTATATCTACAGATATTGCACTTCCCATTAATAATGAATCCATAACCGCGTTAACGATCGCCAAAGAGATAGGTTGTAAGCCAAAAAAAGTAAGATTCGGTAAAAAAGGATATTTTTCTTTATTTCGTTGTGCTATTTCTTCCAAACCACCTGCTAAAACACCACTGAAGCAAGCTAATATCGGCATGCCGATACTTGTCGCTAATTCTTGCTGAGGATAAGAAATTAATCCGGTTTTATTGGGTTTGGATTGCGCATTATAGCTTTCAAAAGTATCTTTAATTTTTTTTAATTCTGTGGCATTACAATTTTTTTCTGCCAGCGTAATTGGAGACCTGCCCTCATTATTAATACTTATTTTAGCGCCATTTGCTATAAGCGATTTTAAATATTTAACACAACACCCAAGATAATCAAAAACGAAATGTAGGGGAGTCTTTCCTGTATTTTCATCGCGAAAATTAACATTTGCACCCTTTTTTATTAAGGCTTCAAACTCAGCAAAATTATCCGCAGCAATTTTAAATATGAGTTCACGACCCATTGCATTCGCATCCGCATCAGTAAGGTTATGTTTATTCGTTGGCATATACTTTTCTCAAAAAAAATTAAAAGATTTATTAAGTTGCCGAGAATCATAGGTAGCGAAGCTTAAGGATTTCTTAATTAAAAAAATTCATTAAAATAATTGATAACAAGAATTTAATATTATTTAAGTCTTATTTAGAATCTATCAAAGAAAAATTCAAACATAGTTATTGATATATCAAAAATATTTATTACATTTTTATACCTTTATTTAAATAATAAATCGACTTTGTAGTTAAGGATCTCTTAAGTTTCTCCGCCTACGATGAAGATCATTTTTTTAATTTCTTGAAGGTGTAAAATGCCCGTAAATCCTAACATAGATCATTTTTACAGAGCCGTACAACTTAACCCAAATAATTTGGATGGGTTTCAAGAACAAAGCGATATTCAAAAATCCTCGTTAATAAGCCAAGTCATTGAAAAACTTTCATTAGATAATTTAAGTGAACTCATTGTTCAACATCGAAGAGGAAGACGTAACTATAACCCCCTGCAAAATTTGCTTGTTTTTTTTGATAAAAATATCAAAAAAGAAACTATAAAAGAAAAAGAAACAAAGGATCAATTGCAAAAAATTATTTTAAAAATTATAACTAAAATAAATTCTGAACCTGAAGTGCGTATATATTTATATCAAATACAAGCATGTTCTAATCTTCTGGAAAAGACAGAAATATCTATTAATTCTAATTTGGATATATTTTTGGAATTAGGAAAATTTTTGTTAAGACTAATAAAAAGCCATGATTTAATAGATCTATTACCGCACAAATTAGAAGATAGAAAATGTTTTGAAGAATTAATAGATGACTATCTAACTTTTGTCAAAAAAATAAATTATCGTATTAATTCTAAGGAAGTTCACTTAATAGTAGAACAGTTGAGGGAGTTTAAAATATTAACTCAATTCAGAGATGTGAATCATAATAATCCAGAAATTTCCGATTTTTTTAATAAAATTCATAAAAAAATTGAAGAACTTGGTGAGCTTGCATCAAAGTTTCCACCTGGTTTTCAGTCCGATGCATTCAATCCTATAAGTCGCGATAATATAACTAATAATACCGATTTGTTTAACTCAAATGTTCACTTTCCAATTTTTAATATATCTTCTCCTTCTTTATTAGAAATTACTAATGGGACATCTGCTAACAATTTTTTTAGTAATAATGCAGCATACATAGGCAGCGGGCTAGGAGGCTTAGTATTATTAGCAATAACTGGGATTGCATTTTGGTGGCATAATAAAATTATTAAAACTGTTCAAACAGATGAAGAAGCTAATAAAAATACGGAAATAGCAATGAAAAACTTTCTACCCATAAATGAACCTAAAACTAATCCTAAAAAAACATACAGCTATATAACAGAGAAAACACTGGAGGAGATACGCGATTATTCAAATAACCTTCAAACATCATTAAAAACCTTTGTTAATTCATTAGAAAACAGCATAAGTAATGATGATTCAATTATCAAGCAAAATTCTAATGATCAAACTATAAAAGAAAACTATCTCCAAAGAATTAGTAATAAACAATTGGTTTTAGACAAACTCATACAGTCAATTGGCTATACTCAAGTATTTAAACTACATGAACTACTAATGGAGGACAGACACAAAGAAGCTTGTGGAATATATGATAATAAAAAATTATTTGAAGAAAAAATGGCTACAACAGCTAATATTTTCAAGCTCATGCAAGGATTTTATGAAACCGATCAAGATCAAGACCAAAACAATACTTTAAAACCTCTTTTAGCGTACCTTCAGGGTTTTATGCAAGGTCGCGCAATGCAATTTGATTCTAGCATTTTAACTTCATTAGAAACAGTTATACTCTTATTAAATGGCTTATTATCTTCTATAAGACAACCATTAGGCAAATATAACACCATGCATGCTGGTCTCGAGGGAGAAATAAAAGGAGAAAAAAATGGAAAACAACAAGTTTTAAATGGTATACATAAACTAGAAACTTATTCTAATACTTTATTTGCACACCCGCCTCACAACACTGTTCGTCATAGTATGCCTGGTCGACCTTCTTCCTCTGGATCGGATACATCAGATATATCTGGAATGTCAGGCCAGAGTTTATACAACTCCAGCGATGTACAACTACGAACTCCGTTAATTCAAAATAAGAGATAAAACCACTGGACTAAAACTAAATTACATATAACCAAAAGCCTGCTCTGCAGGCTTTTTTTATTCATGATTTTTAACCTTGCAAAATATTTCGATAATCTATGGCTAATTTTTTTAGGTCCAGTTGATTAAAAAATAACGAATAACACATCCAGCAACTTAATGCGGCTAAATCGCGAAATTGATGGGGCATATGATAAGGTTTAACCAGTAGTCCTTCTTCAAACAGATGCGAAAGTAAACGTTGATCTTCTAAACTGGTTTTACCAACGAATAATAAATCGATTCTATCCACTAAGCCTTGTTCAACGGCTAAACGCAGATAATTGTAGATTAAAATAAAACCTTTGCTGTAAACCAAATCTTTAGTAAAAGGACCTAAGGTCGGCAAACTACCGCGAAAAATCCGTACACTACTTTTATAGCTTTCTTCTGGCGTATGTGCTTGCTCAAGAAAAAAATGAAATACTTGCAAGAAATCAGCACCCTCTTCGGCCATAGCAATTCCGGTAACACGATCGGTTAATTTTTTAATGCGCATCGGCGAAGAAACAAAATGAAATAATTCCATAATAATCGCCAAACCTTCTTGATTGGCAATCGCTGAGGGTGGCCCTTTCCCTAAAAAAGTACAGATCGGCTGATGCATGCCATTCAGTGTTGTGCCCATGTGCACCCAACCTTCGTGCACTTCTAAAATACGCAAATCACGTTCGCTAAATAAGGCATCTTGTCGAATCTTAATCGTCTCAGCACCGGCAGCTGCATCCGCTACTATCCCATCACTAATGATCACCCATTTTTTCATTTTAGGCTTTTGCAGTTTAGTCTTAGTAGATTTATGCTGTTTAAAATAAATGGATAAACGTTGATTCAATATTGCTGCGGCTTGTTGACTATCATAACGTTTCTCATCCAATTCACTGAACGTTTTATCCTTAATATTCATTAATGCTTGTGAAACACTCGGCACTAAATCTTTTAAACGCGGCGCATTTACGTAAAAGGCATCATCGGCACTACCATAAAGTTCTTGTGATAAAGCACTAAATTCTGGCTTACCTCGCGCCGCTAATAAATTCAAAACGTCCTGATATTCACGACACATACGCAACATTATGTTACCAATGCTGCTTATTTGACCGACTTCACGGTTTATATCTCGTTCGAGGGCTTGAAACTCTTCACGTTTTTTATGAATATCAAAGGCTAACTTATTTTTTTGATAATATTCTGCATCGACCTTCGGAAGTTGTTTGCATTTTTTTTTAAAAAAATCGTCTTGTATCTCCGGACCCCATTTAATACTATCTAAAATCTTTATTGCATCTTGCGCTTGCACAATCCGATCCGATAATTCGCGTAATCGTGCGCGATAGGCCTTTTCATAAGTTTTCATAGGATCCTTCCTCGTTTTTTCGTTAATGAGGATGCTGCACCAAATTAGCTAGCAGTTGCACCTGATCGGCTGAGTCATTCAACGCTGGAATATAATTAAAATTTTCGCCACCTGCTTTTAAAAATAACTTTCGATAACGTTTAGAAATCTCTTCTAAGGTTTCTAAACAATCGACAACAAATCCCGGACAGATGATTGTGACATTTTTTATGCCTTGTGCCGGCAGTTGTTGTAATACTACATCGCAATACGGCTGTAACCACTGCGCTTTGCCAAAACGTGATTGAAACACCAGCTGATATTCTTCAGAAGATAACTGCAAACATTCTGCGATTAAACCTACCGAAGTAACACATTGTTGCTGATAAGGATCGCCTAATTCAATACAACGTTGGGGTAAGCCATGGAAAGAAAATAATAAATAGCTATTTTTTCCCCGTTCTACTCGAGATTGTTTAATCTTATTAGTAATCGCTTGAATATACAGCGGGTGATCAAAATAGGATGCTATAAAACGTAGATTAGGAATAAAGCGCGATTGCTGCAGTAATTGACTCATTTTATCAAAACAACTGGCCGTAGTCGCGGCAGAGTACTGTGGATACAAGGGTAAAATAACGATGGAAGATACACCTGCGGCTAATAATTCTCGCAGCCCATTTTTTATACTCGGCTTACCATAGCGCATAGCAAGCGCAACTTTGTATTGATCAGCTAAACTGGTTTGTAATTTTTTGGCTAAACGCTGTGTATAAACCGTTAACGGTGAACCTTCATCCATCCAAATACTTTGATAAAGTTTTGCTGAGCGTCGCGCACGTACCGGCAGAATAACGAACTTTAACAAGGGTTGCCATAAACAAGCTGGTAATTCCACCACGCGTCTATCACTTAAAAATTCCGCTAAATAATAGCGCACTGCTTTTGGCGTCGGCGCAGAGGGTGTGCCTAAATTAATCAATAGTACACCGGATTTCACGTGCGGATGCCTTTACCGCGATGCAGTAAATACAGATTGATCAAAAATAAAATCACACAGCTGAAAAATATGATGGTTAACGCCCAAACGACTGGAATATCGCTAATACCTAATAAACTATAGCGAAAACTATTCACTATATATAAAATCGGGTTAAATAAGGATACGTGGTGCCAAAAGCTCGGTAATAAATCAATGGAATAGAATACTCCACCAAGATAAGTCAATGGCGTCAACACAAACGTCGGAACTATCGAAACGTCATCAAAGGTCTTAGCAAATAACGCATTAGTAAAACCTGCCAGCGAAAATAAAATCGTCGTCATCGGCACGATCATCAGCAATACAAAAATATTAAAAACATGTAATTGTGTAAAAAATAAGGCTAAAATTGTAACTAATAGACCCACCAATAAACCGCGAGCAACACCACCGGCGACAAATCCAGCTAACAGTAAATAACTTGGCAACGGCGCAACGATAAGCTCTTCGATACTGCGTTGAAAACGCATACCGAAAAAAGAGGTCACCACATTGGTATACGCTGCCGTAATCACTGACATCATGATTAGGCCAGGAGCAATGTATTGCATATAGCTATAACCTTCGATATTGCCTAAACGTTGGCCAATCAAATTACCAAAGATTAAAAAATAGAGTGTCATTGTCACCAAAGGCGGCAATAAAGTTTGCACCCAAATACGCAAAAAGCGTTTTATTTCTTTGCGTAACAAACTTATAAATGCGATCCAGTAGACTTTTGCTTGCATAGTCGTTAATTTTTTAACACTCTCTCGTACATTAGGTTGGCTTTGTTTAATTTTTTTATTTTACTTTATCTACTATTTATTTTTATTGGCGGCAATTAAATTTAAAAATAATTCTTCTAAACGATTGGCTTTATTGCGTAAACTGGTCACTTCAATATGGTGCCCTTCTAAAAATCCAAATAAATTATTGAGCGATTGTTCTCTAGCAACATCCACTTCTAAGGTCACATTATCTAATAAACGCATTGCAAACGGCGATTGTGGTAAATCCACTAGCGGCTTTTTTAAGTCAAATACAAAGGTTTCCATATTCAAAGTCGCTAATAGATGCTTCATGCTGGTATTTTCAATTATGCTACCTTTATCAATAATAGCAATATTCTTGCATAGATATTCTGCTTCTTCTAAATAATGTGTCGTTAAAATGATGGTAATACCTTGTTGATTAATGCTACGTAAAAATTCCCACATCGAACGCCGTATTTCGATATCTACGCCTGCTGTAGGTTCATCTAATATGAGTAATTTTGGTTGATGCACTAAGGCGCGCGCTATCATTAAGCGACGTTTCATTCCACCTGAAAGTTGCATAGAAATTTGATCGCGCTTATCCCAAAGATCGAGTTTTTTTAAATAGATTTCTGCACGTTGCTTCGCCAAGCGTCTTGGTACACCATAATAACCCGCTTGATAAACAATAACGTCTATCACTTTTTCAAAGATGCTAAAATTAAGTTCTTGCGGCACAATGCCAATACAGGATTTAGCCGCTTCTAATTCGCTATCAATACTATGTCCAAACACTTTCACTGAACCGGCAGTTTTATTCACCAGCGAAGCAATAATACCAATGGTAGTTGATTTTCCAGCGCCATTGGGTCCCAATAAAGCAAAAAAATCACCTTTATCAACATTTAAATCAATATTTTTAAGGGCTATAACACCATTTTTATAGATTTTACTCAGGCCTTGGATATTCAATGCTTGCATAAGTTTAATGGCACTTTAAAATGAATAGGCTTAAAACAAAGAGTATAACATGACATGACGATACCATTCCCTACTGATCGACTCGCCAAGCTGTTGTTACCAGGTCCTACCGGGCAGCTTGAAGTAATAACGAGCTCACCTGAAACAACACGCAACCCACCGGCCATTGCGGTTATTTGCCATCCACATCCTTTGTTTGGCGGAACCATGCACAATAAAGTTATTTACACCTTGGCACGTTGTTTCAACAGCATGGAACTTGCTACGGTACGTTTCAATTTCCGAGGGGTCGGTCTCAGCCAGGGTGAATATGCTAATGGCATTGGCGAAACCGATGATTTATTAGCGATTCTAACATGGTTAAAAACCAGCTGTCCTGAATCAGCAATTTGGCTGGCTGGGTTTTCCTTTGGTGCTTATGTGGCCGCTCGCGCTGCAAAAATTTGGCCTGCAAAACAATTAATTAGCGTTGCACCTCCTATTGAAAACTTTCCTTTTAAAGAACTTCCACCCTTTTCTTGCCCCTGGATATTGATACAAGGCGATGAAGATGAAGTGGTATCTGCTGCGGCAGTATTTTCCTGGGCGGATTCCTTAGCACACCCTCCAAAAGTCATTAAAATTCATGGGGCAAGCCATTTTTTTCATGGCAAGCTCATTGAGTTACGCGATTGCTTAACAACAACCCTTAAAAAAGCTAGCTAGAGTGTATTGACAATTGTGCTAGGATGAGCGAAAAAGGGTTGTTTTTGGAGTATCGTAACGGAGCATACACAGAGTATGTGAGTAACGAAGCGCAGAAAAACAACCCTTTTTAGCCATCACCGTGCAATTTTCAACACTCTACTATGACGCCTTTAGCTGCTTATAGACAACAAGTATTACGCCAAGCTTTACAGACGGATGATCAACAAGCTTTAGCGATGCAACAATTTCAAGCGGTGTATGATAAATTAATCGCACCCCGAAAATGGTTTAGAAAAAAATCTATGCAAGGATTATATGTATGGGGGGCTGTAGGTCGAGGCAAAACCTATTTAATGGATTTATTTTACAATCATTTGCCTGTTGCTAAATCACGTTATCACTTCCACCAATTTATGCATCATGTGCATGCAGAGCTCGCTCAGCTACAAGGACAACCCAATCCATTGCTGCAAATTGCTAAACGTTTACGTAAAGAAGTCGATGTTATTTGTTTAGATGAATTCTTAGTACATGAAATTGGTGATGCAATGTTACTCGCACAATTATTAAAAGCCTTATTTGCAGAAGGTATTGTGTTAGTCACTACCGCAAATACCCCCCCCGAAGATTTATATGCTAACGGTTTGCAACGAGGACTTTTTTTACCAGCAATAAGCTTAATCAAACAACACTTATGCATTTTCCATTTAGATAGTGCGATTGATTATCGGCGTCAGCATTTAATCAACGAAGAAAATGAGTTAGTTTGTATAATAAGTCCTGTACAAGTACAAGCTTTATTCGATAGATTAAGCAAAAACCAACAGGTATCTTATCAAGCATTGACCATTAATGGCCGTAAGATTTCACATTTAGGCTGCACTGAACAGGTAATATGGTTTGATTTTAGTTCAATTTGTTCGATACCGCGCAGTCAATTGGATTATTTAGTTATTGCGCGGCGTTTTTCAACTATTTTAATCAGTGATGTCAAACCTATCGGTGAATATGAAGATAATCTAGCCAGATTATTTATCCATTTAATTGATATTCTTTATGATGCAAACAACCATGTTATTCTCACATCAACACAGCCTATCCAAGATATTTATCCTAAAGGCCGATTAAGTATTGAGTATGAGCGGACTAAAAGCCGCTTAGCTGCTTTAAAAAAAAATGGCTAAGTCGTTAACGATTTTAGTATGCAATACTCACAGCAATTGAATTTCTGACAAGCACCGTCACTATTTAATTTACATCGATATAACTTAAAAATTGCGAGCTGAGCGGCAACACAAACAAAAATTCAAGTGCGAAGAATATTAAAAAAGGCGCTAAAAGCGCCTTTTTTGGAAAAAAATCTAGACAGCTGCCTTAAGTTTTTTTAATGGTTTTATTTTTACCACTTTTCGTGCAGGTTTTGCTTTGAAAGTCGTGGGCTCACCTGTAAACGGATTGATCCCTTTACGTGCTTTAGTCGCTGATTTTTTTACCACAGTAATTTTATACATGCCTGGATGTGCAAAAGCACAGCCGGCTTTTACATGCGCATGCATAATTGCTTGTAGGGTTTCTAAAACCCCAGCAACTTGTTTCTTCGATAATTCTGTATTTTCTACTAAGCACTGAAGCAATTCAGTTTTAGTAAAAGACTTTTTCACAGCAGCAAGTTTTTTACTAGCTGATGTTACTTTAGTTTTTTTGCGTGTTTTAGCGACTGGAGACTTTTTTTTAGCTAATTTTTTAGCCATGGTTCATATTCCTCTAAATTATATAAGGAGTAAACAGAAGGTTAGGATTCTATAAAATAGCATATTTCTATTTTTTTGCTAGAGGTCCTTATAAATATTTTGTGCTTATTTTTTATTTGTAAGAAAGTATCTTTATACATGTTGTAGAATTTGCACGACTATTTCGATAAAAATTAATAAAATGATCACAAATTCTAGGATACTGGAATAACGATGCTGTAGCTGACTATTTAACATCTCTAAAATTTCATGTGCTACATCAAGTTTATGATTCAAAGCGGCTACTCTTTTTGGAATATCTAAAAACTTTTCTGTCATTTCATAATAAGATTCAAGATTCGAATAACGCCAAAAATACTCAGGAACATCTAAATATTCACTACTGAGATTAACCGAACTTCGTGTCAAGAAAATTTCACCGATACGTTTAGAAATTTCCGTACGTGATAGCGAAATTTTGCCGAAGCGTGCTAATTCTCTAGGAAAGTGACTATTCGCAAGCACAGTTTTATTCACCGATTCTTCATACGATTCTAGTTTTATCGATTGTGCTAAACCATAAGAAATAGCAAGCTTGATTTGCACATTATCTGATTCATCACTTTCTAAAGTGATCACATCGACATTAAAGCGTTGATGAGGAAAAAGCCTGGTTTGTTTGCCAAGATAATAAATGAAGCGATCCATTTCAATTTTTTCTAAAGGGTCTATAGAAAAAGGTTTTATCTCATCGATTATTTTTTTCTCTTGTTGTTTACTGAGATTCCAGGTTACAAAACAGCCATGATTAAAGAAAAAAAGATCAATAGGTTTATCTTGTTTAGTGACATACAGTACATTCCGGAATAATTTGGCAATATAGCGCTTAGTGCGAAAAAATTCCGCAAGTAGACTTAATTTATAATTAGCTGCTGTACAAAAAGAAACGCAACGCATAAATGTTCACTGTCGTATACTAGATTTGCTACCTATTATTTATACTCTTCACGGCATTCGCCAAAAACTTAATTGCTGGATGCATCAAAAAAATCAAGTGGATTTCTTGTTTTTTCGATGAATATGTGACGCAATACGTCTAGATGTCTCACGATACCCGACAACTTGCGGTATACCATTTTCTCGTAAACTAATACGCTCAACGGATTGCCACTGAATTTTAGCAGTTTTTGAAGTATTTGCTTGAATAAATTTTTCCATTATTGAACGATTAAATAATAACTGTTTTTTCAATGGTACGTGTGCCTCTAAAAAAAGTCTATGCTTTTCCCAACCAAATTTATAAGGTAAATCAATGATAGTTACTTTTTCTTTACGCGTCACTTCTGCAAATAAACTTTCTATATCTTCTGGAAAAAGTCGAATACATCCTGCACTACTCCGTCGTCCGACACCTTGCGAGTCATTCGTACCATGAATTAAATAGGTAGCCTGTTTAAGCCGCATAGCATATCCGCCCAATGGATTATCAGGACCTGGTGGGACTTTTACCGGTAAATGTACACCATCTTTCGCTCGATCTTTGCGGATTGACTCCGGTACTGTCCAGATGGGATTACGCATTTTTTCAGCAATCCATGAAGGTCCTAAAGGTGTGTCCCACCCTTCTCGACCTATTCCTACTGGATAAGTTATCACCACATGACGATGTGGTGGAAAATAATAAATGCGTAATTCGGCTAAATTAATGACTAACCCATGCCGTTTAGGTGGCAAAATAAAGCGACTAGGAATTACGATAATACTTCCCGGTAGCGGACGATCCGGATTGATCATTGGATTGGCTTCTACCAACTCAAAATAACCCATATCATAACGTCGGCCAATTTTATTAAACGTATCACCGGGTAATGCTTGCGTCCATTGCACATAACCAACAATATCATCTCCGTGTGCAGGTAACACAAAAGTTAATGCAAAAGTGGGTGTAACAACACTCCAATAGAAAAAAAAAACCATTGACAAATACATTGCTCGTTTTTTAAAACTTTCAATCATTGCAATAGAAGATGATAGTATGGACATAATTATCAGTAAAAAGCAGCTTTTCTTAAAATTGGGTATTGTACATCGAATGCGTAATTACGCAACCGCGCCACTATGCCAAGAATCTACTTATAAGCAGACCTACATAAAATCAGTTTTTTATCAATAGTTTAACGTAAGTCCAAGGATTTTATTCTATACTACGGCTATTTACTTTTACTAGGCTGAAATTATGCTTGCGATTAGCAGACAGCGCCGACGATTTTCATTACAAAAAATACAGCAATTTTTTCGCGTCGATAAACCCTTATTTATAGGCTTACTTAGTTTGGTCTGTATAGGTTTAATTATACTGTATAGTGCAAGCAATCAAAATTTAGTCATCATTAGTAAACAAGCCTTGCGAATGGTGCTTGCTTTTACGGTGATGTTAATGCTTGCGCAAATCTCACCTTCCGTTTATCGTACCTGGGCGCCTTGGATATTTATTTTTAGTTTTACTTTGCTCCTTGCGGTATTGATTTTAGGTGTTGTTGGTAAAGGAGCACAGCGCTGGTTAAATCTAGGGCTGTTAAAATTTCAACCTTCCGAACTCATGAAATTATCAGTACCCATGATGTTAGCCTGGTATTTACATGACAAATCCTTACCTCCTTCCTTGTTCAATTTATTCGTCGCACTCATTATAGTCGCTGTCCCAACATTATTAGTTATTAAACAACCTGACTTAGGAACAGCTTTATTAATTGTTGCTTCAGGTATTAGTGTTGTTTTACTCGCCGGTGTGAGTGGGCGTTGGCTACTGCTTGGCGGTTTATTAATGTTGATTATCGCCCCTGTAGGGTGGCATTTTATGCACGAATATCAGAAATTACGTGTTCTGACCTTCTTAAATCCAGAAAGAGATCCACTGGGGGCCGGTTATCATATTATTCAATCCAAAATTGCTATTGGTGCGGGTGGATTTTTTGGTAAAGGTTGGTTGCATGGCACACAATCGCATTTACAATTTTTACCTGAACATACGACAGATTTTATCTTTGCAGTTTGCGGAGAAGAATTTGGTCTTCTCGGCGGTATCGTGTTATTGAGTCTTTATTTATGGATTGCAGCACGCGGACTTTATATCAGTATGAAAGCGCAAGACACCTTTTCGCGTTTACTGGGTGGAGGACTAAGTTTGAGTTTTTTTATTGCCGCTTTTGTGAACATCGGTATGGTTAGTGGTTTATTACCGGTAGTAGGCATACCCTTACCATTGATTAGTTATGGTGGAACATCATTAATTACTTTAATCGCAGGTTTTGGTATTCTAATGTCTATCCAAACGCATAGAAAATTAGTCGGTAACTAAGGAAAGCAACATGATGAAGAACAAAACCTTTGCAGGTAGCTTATTCGCATTGCTGTTATTAATTACACTTTGCCTGACTTCTTGTACTGCCTATGCGAATAAACCTGAAGTACGTTTATTTATCGATAAGATGGTAGAAAAATACCATTTCGATCGTAAACAACTACAACAACTTTTTAATACGGTTAAATCGAACCGCTCAATTATTAGTTCTTTTACTAGCGCTAAAGAACGTTTAACCTGGTCAGAATATCAGCCTATTTTTGTTACCACAAAAAGAGCGCAAATGGGCGTAAAATTTTGGGACGCACATGCTAAAACATTAGCTGAAGCTGAAAAACACTATGGAGTTCCTGCTTCGATTATCGTTGCAATTTTAGGTGTTGAAACCCGCTATGGGGAGATTACTGGTAAATATCGTGTGATTGATTCTTTAAGCGCCTTAAGTTTCAATCATTCGCGACGATCAGATTTTTTTAAACATGAACTGGAGAATTTTTTGTTACTCAGTCGAGAAAATCCTGCGATAAATCCGAAAGTCACAAAGGGTTCTTACGCGGGCGCTATCGGAAAAGTACAATTTATGCCTAGTAATTACCGTCATCTTTCCATTGACGCAACGCATAAAGGCTATAGCGACCTAATTAATAATTCCGATGATGCTATTCTTAGTATCGCCAACTATTTAAAATTCTTTGGCTGGATCAAAACTAATCCTATCGCTATTCCAGCACGTTTTTCACCACAAGCACTGTTCAATCTACCTAAATCACAAGAGAATTTCACCGTAAAAGAATTTGAAAAATATCACATTTGCCCTAAAAAAAAGATTCCTTCACAACAAAAGGCCTTCCTGATTGTTTTACCACTTAAACATGGTAATGAATATTGGTTTGGATTTAATGACTTCCAAACGATTAAACACTATAATTCCAGTTCACTTTACGCAATGGCAGTTTTTCAATTAAGTGAATTAATCCATCATCTCCACCAACAAGAGCATCAACCGCATGTCAATAAAAAATAATGCCGAGCAAGGAAGCTTATTTTTTAAAATTATTTCTGGATTTACTGTATATCTACTTACTTTAAGTCTAGGAGCCTGTTCCTCCACCTCTAGTAGCCGCAATTATCGTTATCATCTGCAACAAGATAAAGCCCCCCGTTTTAGAATTAACGCGAATCGAATTCCTAATGCCGTGCCTAAAGCAGAGCCTTTAAGTAAACACGGCAATCCCAAATCGTATGTGGTTTTTGGGCGTCGCTACTATGTCATGAAAAACGCGAAAGGCTATCATGCCCGAGGGATTGCTTCCTGGTATGGTATGAAATTCCACGATTTTAAAACCTCAAATGGTGAAATTTATAACGTCGCTGGCATGACCGCAGCGCATAAAACACTGCCATTACCTACCTATTTACAAGTAACTAATTTACGTAATGGAAAAAAAATTATCGTTAAAGTCAATGACCGTGGTCCTTTTGCTAATAATCGTCTCATTGATCTCTCTTATGCCGCTGCAAAAAAACTGGATATGACCGGGACGGGTACAGCACCGGTTTCAATTGTTGCAATTACACCCGGTAGCACCCGCTTAGCGGCCAATAATACCTCCATACGCAGAGAGAGTTATGACGGTTATCATCATACCGAAAAAAAACATACCCCTTTTATTCAATTGGGATTATTTAAACAACGTTCATCTGCACAGAAGCTTGCATCAATGGTTAAGCAATGGACTCGTTCCGCAGTCAATGTAAAAACGACTTCAATACATAAAAGGTATTATTATCAGGTGGTCGTTGGACCTTTACCTAATTACAAAAGTTCACAACAACTTACACATAGACTGCAATTGGCTGGATTAAATCATCAATGTGTGTATAAAAGCTAATTTTTTAGTATGTCATTTAAAAAAATCTATCATTCTGTTTTTTTACTCAGTGGAATCATTCTACTTGGAGTAATTTTAATACTTAATTTTATTTATCCCCTGACCTTGGGAAAAACTAATATTCTTTATAGTGACTTTGGAAAATTTTATCACTCTCAACAATTGTTTATTCAAGGAAAAAACATCTATTCGTCAATTTATTTTGTAAAAAACAAACTTCGTACATCCACATCTACTTCAAAAGCTAAACCAACCCACTCCAAAATCTTTATATTAAGTGGAAATTTAAATCCACCTTTTTTTACGCTAATTAGCTTTCCTTTAGCCTACCTTAGTTATCCCCATGCATTATTAGTGTGGACCTTGCTTTCGATATTAGCTGGAACATTAGGAATTTTATTATTACAACAAAAACTTGATGGAAAGAATTTTTCGGTATCCTGTGCATTGTTGTTGTTAATCGCTTTGTTCAGCTATTTTCCTAGCTTTGTAAACTTACAATTTGGGCAAGTCAGTTTATTATTACTTCCCTTACTGGTCTGCGGATGGCGGGCTGCACGTCAGGAAAAAACCATTAGCGCTGCCATTTGTTTAGCGTTAGCAAGTAGTTTAAAACCCTTTATTGGTTTATTTTTATTTTATTTTCTTATGCGCAAAGAATGGCGCGGTTTGTGTGCATTTTTGCTAACACTGTTCAGTTGCGCCTTAATTGCAGTATTGTTTTTGGGATTTGATAGTTATGCGGCTTATTATCATGTATGTCAACAGATAAAATGGGCGGCTTCAAGTTGGAATATCTCGATTTATGGTTTTCTCTTACGTTTAGTGGGTGGTATTGAAAGAAATGTGGCTTTGCTGCCCGTTCCTGGACTCATTACCTATCTTTACCCATTGCTAGCAGGAATTTTTTTTCTTGCTATCATACAATTTTTGCGACCTGCACTTGCTATCCCAGCACAACGAAAAGTAGATCTTGATTTCTCAGTTATCATCACCGCTATGTTATTATTATCTCCTTTAGGCTGGCTGTATTATTTTCCTTTCTTGAGTATTCCGATATTAATTTTATGGCAATGGGCAAAAACTGGAATTTATCCTATCGCTTTACCGATAGTGTTAATGGCCTGCATTTTTTTTAGTAATATCCCCATCAGTTTATTAAGTAGCGAACAGATCCATACCAGCAATGCTCTGCATGTATTTTTTGGTTCCTCATTTTATTTTTTAGTCCTAATTGGCTTAACTAGTTTACTATTTTGGTTGCGCTATCGCTTAGCGGGTGATGTATTCAAAAATTCCAGTGCTAAGAGTATACATTTTGAAAAAATCCCCCCAGGCCTATTATTATTAATCGGCATAGTGGTTTTTTTACCCTCTTACCAAGCAATTGGCAAAGGCACTGTTGACTGGCTATTGCACAGTAAGCATTATAGTCAGCAATACTCACTCGTTGCTCTTCATCAGGAATAAACTATGTTGATCTATCCTACAATGAATCCGATTGCATTTAGCCTGGGACCACTCAAGGTTCATTGGTATGGTCTTATGTATGCGGTTGGATTTATAGGTGCGTGGTTACTCGCGAGTTATCGCGCTAAAAAACCGAATAGCGGTTGGACTATCGACGAAGTCAGTGATCTGCTTTTTTACACGGCACTCGGCGTCATTTTAGGCGGACGTGTCGGTTATATGTTGTTTTATGATTTAGGCAACTTCTTAAGTCACCCTTGGATTATTTTTCAAATTTGGCAGGGTGGCATGTCATTCCATGGGGGTCTTTTAGGCGTTTTAGTCGCGTTTTATTTATTTAGCCGAAAAACTAGAAAGCACTTTTTTGAGATTACCGATTTTGCTGCCCCTTTCGTACCGGTAGGATTGGCGGCGGGTCGGATTGGCAATTTTATTAATGGCGAATTATGGGGACGCATCACTGATGTTCCTTGGGCCATGGTATTTCCACATGCGGGAGGGTTACCCAGACATCCTTCGCAACTTTATGAATTCTTTTTTGAGGGAGTTATATTATTCATTATCCTCTGGATTTATTCGAGCAAAAAAAGACCGCGCATGGCCGTTTCAGCGTGGTTTGCTATTTTATATGGTATTTTCCGCTTTGGACTCGAATTTTTCCGCCAGCCGGACGCACAATTAGGTTTTATTGCGTGGAATTGGTTAACGATGGGCCAACTACTGTCTATTCCGCTGATCCTATTTGGTATATTTTTATTGTACAAAATACATAACAACAAAATTTAGTATTACAAAAGAATAATTTAAGTTTTTTTGCTCTTACTCATCATTGCAAGCACCGAAGCGCGCAGCAATTGTTACAATCGCTCGCATGATCTTTAAACTATTTTAATTCAAATTGATTTCTAGACTTTAGATTTAAATCTAGCCAAAATAGTAGAAATCTTCATCAAAATTTAAATTTTTCATGTCATGTGTGTAGCTCAATATTCCAAAACTTTTTTTTCTGAAAGCAAAATTCTGTTGGTTTTAGCCATTCCGCTGATTATGAGCGGTATTATTGAAACGTCAGTGGGATTTTTTTCAAATATATTTCTTGCGCATCTCGGAGCAACGAGTCTAGCCGCTGGAGCCTTAGTAAACTGGGTATTTATCACATTAATGGTAATTATTTGGGGAACACTTTCGTCGATTGCTGTCTTGGTTGCTCGGTATTATGGTGCAAAAAAAAATGATGCGATCTCTTGTGTATTCTATGCTGGCCTATTATTCGCTACCGCTTTAATGATTCCGGCGATGCTATTATTATGGCATCTTTCATCGATATTTTTATTTTTTGGACAAGCACCTGCGACGGTTAAATTAGCCCAATTCTATCTTCACGGACTTACTTGGGCCATTATTCCCGATTTTATTATTACCGTATTATTACAATTTGTTGCAGGCTTAGGCCGAACCAAAATCAATTTAACCTTTAGTTTACTATTTGTCCCTCTCAGTATCTTTTTCAACTATAGTTTAATGTTTGGAAAATTTGGCTTTCCTAACTTAGGTATTGCCGGAATTGGTTGGGGTGCTGCCATGACTTTTTGGATTATCACCTTAGGGTTTAGTATTTACTTTTACTTAAATAAAAGTTACCGCATTTATTTTAAGTTTCCTCATTGGAAAAAAATAACGCCACAATTATATGAAATTTTTCAAGTCGGTTTACCTTTGGGTTTAACTTATTGCTTCGAAGTAGGCTTTTTTTTAGCCATGAGTATACTGATGGGCCGCATTAGTGCTGATACATTGAGTGCTAATCAGATTGCTTTGCAATTTTTTTGGCTATTTTCAATTGTGACGTTTGCTCTAGCTCAAGGCATTACTATTCGCGTAGGACATAGTGTCGGTGAGAATAATAAAAAAGCTGTCAACTACGCAACTATTGTGGGCATATTTTATTCGAGTAATTTTATGCTTTTAGTCGCTCTAATTTATTGGTTCTTTCCAGAAAAGCTGATTGCTATCGACTTTAATCTGCAGGATCCTCAAAATGCTACTATTGTGCGTTTAGCAAAAGAATTTTTAGCGCTTGCAGCCCTAGTACAACTCTTTGAAGCACCTCGCTTTGCTCTATTTGGCGCGCTACGTGGTTTGAAAGATACGCAATTTACGTTATTTAGTTCTGTTTTAATATTTTGGATCATTGCTTTACCTATAGGCGCTAGCGCGTTATCGTATGGATTTGCCGGCTATGGCATTTGGTGGGCTACGGTTATAGCTGAAATCATCGGTATATTTTTATTGGTATGGCAATACCGTCGTAAAGTAAAAGAATATCTCTTTGAACCTGGCAACCCACCAGTAACATTAAAAAGTAGGTTTTAATATGTCTAAACCCAATCCACGTCCTATTCTATTGCTTATATTAGATGGATGGGGTTATAGAGCAGAAAAAGCTCATAACGCCATCGCAATGGCCAATACACCGCATTGGGATCATTTGCTACAAACCTACCCACACACACTACTGGATGCATCTGGCTTAGCCGTAGGATTGCCCATGGGTCAAATGGGTAACTCAGAAGTCGGTCATCTCACCATGGGTGCCGGTCGTGTACTCTATCAAGATTTAACCCGTATTAATAAAGATATAGAAACCGGAGATTTTTTTAAAAACCCTTGTTTGCTAACAGGATTTAAAAAAATCAAAGTCAGTCAAAAATCAGTACATATTTTAGGGCTGTTATCGCCTGGCGGTATCCATAGTCATGAACAACATTGGTATGCCTTACTTAAATTAGCCGCGCAACAAGGAATCAAACAATGCTATTTACATCCTTTTCTCGATGGTCGTGATACACCACCAAAAAGTGCAGCCATCTATCTAGAAAATCTCGAAAAAAAATGTAAACAATTTGGTGTTGGAAAAATTGTTAGTCTTATTGGTCGTTATTACGCAATGGATAGAGACAAACGTTGGGAGCGTACACAAGTAGCGTATGATTGTTTAAGCTTAGGTGAAGCACGCTATACTGCCGATACTGCTTTACAAGGTTTGCAATTGGCTTATGCTCGAGGTGAAAATGACGAGTTTGTTTCACCCACTACAATTCACAATGAAAATAAACCACCCGTGAAAATTCAAGACGGCGATCTTGTTATCTTTATGAATTTTCGCGCTGATCGTACACGTCAATTGAGTCATGCTTTTCTCGACAAGCAATTTTCAAGTTTTGTTCGACAAACACAACCACATCTAGCAGGATTTATCTCTCTAACTGAATATGCTAGCGACATTCCCAGTCAGATTGCTTTTCCACAGCAATCCTTACGTAATGGCTTAGGTGAATATCTTGCTCAACATCATTTGACCCAATTACGTATTGCAGAAACTGAAAAATATGCACATGTCACTTTCTTTTTTAATGGTGGTGATGAAGTCCCTATAGCCAATGAAACGCGGGTTTTAATTCCTTCAAAGAAAGTGAGTACCTATGATCTTACTCCAACGATGAGCGCTATCGAAATTACTCAACATCTGTTAGAGGACATTAAAGAAAAAAAATATGATGTTATTATTTGTAACTTTGCCAACCCCGATATGCTAGGACATACTGGAAATTTAACGGCAACTCTTCAAGGAATTCGTTGCATTGACGATTGTATTGGCCAGCTTATTGCTTGTTTACAAGAATATGGTGGTGAAGCTATCATTACTGCCGATCATGGTAATGCTGAATGTATGTTTGATGAAAAAACACAGCAAGCCCATACTGCTCACACCAATGAACCTGTACCCTTTGTTTATATCGGTCGACCGGCGAAAATAAATCCAGTCCAACAGGCAAGTTTAGCTGATATCGCCCCTACTCTTTTAAATTTATTAAATTTACCTAAACCGAAAGAAATGACCGGTCAAAACTTGCTTGCACTGAAATAATTTTAGCATTTTTGTTCTTTTTTTTTGCGGTAATTCTCCCTCAATAAAATTTGCCTATCTTATAATTGATTAAAATTTAGAGAAAGACTATAAAGTAAGAGCAGGCTGAGTTAGCTTAAATAAGGAGACTTTGTGAAAAACACATCGATGAAATGGATTATCATTATCTCTTTGCTTTTTACAAGCAATGCCTTTGCAAATACCAATGACTGTGGCTGTTGCTTAAAACCCATTTTGCCGACTAAAGGCATCTGGTATGTCGACTTGGCAGGAGGTTGGGTATTTAACTACCATGCCGATCAATATACCGTTTCTCAACAAACCTTTTTTCCAGATGTTTACTTTGGTGACAACAATCAAAATAGTGAAGTACTGGCTTTATCGGGAGGTTATAGTTGGCATCGAGACGACGTATGGCTACCTATTTTAAGCTTAGGTCTAGAATATAGTTATTATTTTCCTATCAAGTCAACAGGTTTCATCCAAAAATTTTTTAGCCCTAACCTTACCGACTATACCTATGAATTTAAAACCCATTTCCAACAACTTAATTTACTAGCAAAAGCTAATATTTATCGTTGGTCGAGCGGTCTTTCTCCCTATCTTTTAGGCGGGATTGGCAACAGTTGGAATACACTGAACTCTTATTCTGAAAAGGCTTTACCCGGTATTACCCCGCGTATTCCACCAGGATTTAGTAAAGGAACTACGAGTAACTTCGTTTATATCCTCGGATTCGGTATGGACTATGACATCAACAAAAATTTTCAGATAGGTTTAGGTTATCGGTATGACGTTTTAGGCAAAGCACATAGCGGCAATGGGGTTTCCACTTTTGCCAACGTCAATTTAAAAAGCCAATCCAACAGCCGATCCAGCCTAAGTACTTTACTACTTAATCTGCGATATTACTTTGCTTAACCCGATTAGATAAGCTTGGTTGCATTAGATATTACTTTGTTTAAAAAAATTATAATAAGGAAATTCTTTGAACAAAAAAACCCTGCTATTGACTCTATCGGTAGGTTTTCCTGAGCTGCGTGAGAAATCTTATCTCCATTAAGGGATTACTTTTATCCATGCGCAATTCAGCGAGTGTTTGTTCTGCATTCAGTCTGATGAAATCAATTTCACCCTTTTTAAGTTGAAGTTAACCTCAGGTGCAATCAATCTGATGATGACGTGAGGAATTATTTACAATTTTATTTTTTCTGTAAATAAAATTGCCTATCTTGTAATTGATAAAAAACTAAGGAAAGAATATAAATTAAAAACAGGTTGAGTTAGCTTGAATAAGGAGATTCTATGAAAAGCTCATCGATTCATTACCGGGCATTGCCCTGCGTATCCCACCAGGATTTCATGGGGCAACGACAAGTTACTTCGTTTATATCCTCGGATTCGACATGGCCTATAACATCAACAAAAATTTTCAGATAGGTTTAGGTTATCGGTATGACGTTCTAGGCAAAACACCTAGTGGCAACGGAAATTCCACTTTTACCAACGTCAATTTAAAAGGCCGATCCAACCTCAATACTTTACTATTTAACCTGCGAATTCTTTGCTTAAATTCATTTTTATTATAATAAGGATATTATATGAACATCAAAACCCGTGCCATTGACCCTATCGGCTGGAAACTTCTGAATCCTTTCCCTGATACCGTGACCGTGGGAACAGCTTATGAAGCAGTCTATCAGCTCGTCAGCAATTTGCCTGCTCCGATGCCGGCCCCTTTAACGGTTACTTATACCGGTGGCAGTGATTTCACCGTTGAGGACCAATGCTCCGGTCTCTTTCTTGTACCGGGGCAAACTTGTAACGTTACCGTCCTTTTTACTCCATCCAGTACAGGCGTACAGCAATTTCAATTGACATTACACTACTTTAATGATGTCGTGCCCCTACCCGTACTAACCATGACCGCAGAAGGAAGTACGACTTTAATTGTAGGCAGTGTCACTCAAACCTTACCCACAACCACTGTCGTTGAATCTATTAATCCTGTCATTTTCACCTTTCAGAACGTGGGCGCAAGTACAGCAACCAACCTCGATCTTCAACGCAATTATCCTGCTGACTTCACTGAAGAAAATAATTCTTGTTCAACGACTTTAGCGGCTGGAGCAAGTTGTACCATTCAAGGCAGCTTGATTCCTTCTGCTCCAGGCAATTATGATGTTGCCGCCTATTTATATTATGCCGAAAGCGTAACTCCCGCCTCGGTATCAACCAGTACTAATGCCATTGTGATTACCGTTACCGGTGAAGTCATCACACATTTGCCCGATCCAACTGTAGTCGGTGATAGCTTCCCAGTCGTATTTGGCTATACCAATAACAGTGACTTGCCCGCGACCGGTGTCAATATCACTACGAACTATCCGCCAGGATTTACTCAGCAATCCGATAACTGCACTGGCACGCCCCTCAACGCACACTCGAGCTGTACCATACAAGGAACATTCACACCTGCCACGGCCGGTGATTTTACCGTGGCTGTTTCATTGACTTATGCTGAAAGCAGTAATCCTGTATCACTCTCCACAAGTACAACTGCGGAAGTCGGAGCCTTAGGTATTGTCGGGAATGTCACCACGACTTTACCTGACACCACTTCCATCGACGTCAGTTATCCCGTGGTATTTACCTACACCAATGAAGGTTCCATCACCGCAACCGGTCTCAACATAACAACCAACTATCCGCCGGAATTTACTCAGCAATCCGACTCCTGCTCCGGTAACTTCTTAGACGTGGGATCAGTTTGTACAGTAACAGGAACTTTACTGCCTACGAGTCCAGGAAATTATACCGTGGATGTTTCGTTAAGCTATGACCAAAGCATTAACCCTGTTCCTTTGACCACCAGCACCTCTGCGATTGTGGTGGATATTACTGGCATGGTCAGCACGACTTTACCCGAGACCACTGCGCTCAACACCAGTTATCCGGTAGTATTTAGCTATACTAACAACAGCACCATAACAGCAACTGGCTTGGTATTGACGCCGAACTATCCGGCTGGCTTTACTGAAAATACCAATACTTGCGCATTAGGAACACTTGCTGCGGGTCAAACTTGTAGCATTGAAGGAAATTTTATACCTGCTAGCGATGGAAGTCATACTGTTGCCACTTCTTTGACTTATGCAGGCGCCCCCGCTGCGATTCCGCTTACTACCAGTACGGACACGCTTGAATTCGTGCTAACCGGTGAGGTCACCGCTTTACCAGGTAGCGTTGAACTAGGTAATGATTATCCCGTGGTATTTACCTATACGAATGATAGTCCGTTACCTGCGACTAACTTGGTCTTTACACCGAATTATCCAACCGACTTTATGCAAGATACAAATACTTGCACGAGTACCTTAGCCGGTAATTCCTCCTGTGTGGTCTCTGGAACACTGATCCCCAGCAGCAACACCCCTCCTGGACCCGTGACGGTAGAACTCGATTTAACTTATTCTGAAGGTTCACCTATTAATTTAGAAACGACTTCAGAAGTAGAAAGTACTGTTATTATTACCGGTACCATTATTCAAGCATTACCTACCACAGCAACGGCATCCGCTACGCCACTATCTGTCGTATTTCAGTATACGAATAACGGTAATGCACCCGCCACCGGATTAAATCTAACAACCAATTATCCTCCTCAATTCACCCCAATTTCAAATATGTGCACAGGAACCCTCGCAGTAGGGGGCAGTTGTCAGATATCAGGAGATTTAGATATTAGTACACCCGGTAATTATTCAGTCAGTGTGACTTTAGATACCGCCGAAACCTCACCCGATACACTGACAACGCAAACGTTAATAATAACCGCAGAAGTCATGGGATCAGTAGAGCAAACTTTACCCACCAGTACCGTGATTGGGACTGGATATCCTGTTACTTTCTTATTCATCAATGAAAGCACACTGGACGCAACGACAGTTAATATAGCCACTAACTATCCTCCTGATTTCGTGGAAACTTCAGATACGTGTGGAACAACCTTAGCGGCTGGTGACAGCTGTAGCGTACAAGGAATACTCACACCCACAAGCGAGGGAACGCAAACGGTAGGAGTAACCTTTAGCTATGCTGAAGGTGTTGATATTCCTTTAGCGACCTCAACTACGGTGGGTACGCTAGTTTTACAAGGTATCGTGCAACAAGGTTTCCCCGATGTAACAGCTCCTAATACAACTTATCCATTAATATTTGAATATACGAATCCTAGTTCTGCGGATGCCACAGGTTTAAATCTGAGTAGCACGGTACCTCCAGGTTTGGACATTACCTCCAACAGTTGTACAGGAACACTCGATGCAGGTGACAGTTGTACCATAGAAGCCAGTTTTACGCCCACAATTGCGGGTAGTTATACGGCAGGCGTGACCTTATCCTATGACCAAGGTGCACCCATTCCTTTAAATACCTATACGGTCACTGCCGGAACCGGTAATACCTTAATAATTGCTGTAGGTGATACGGGTTTTTGTCGAACCTCTCCGACTTGGAGTACTTGGACTAATCGAGATACTTTCAGCAATACCATTTTAACCGGTATAACATTTAGTCCACAATTACAACTTTTTTCGATGGTGGGCAACCAAACATCTTCGGGTGTAACAAGAGGAGTTAGCCGAACGACAGCAAATGGTATCGATTATGTTAACACCCTCTGGCAAGCACCAAATCCACTCTTTCTACCGCAATACGTCACCTGGAGTTCTGATCTTTCGCAACTGTTAGCCGTAGGTGCAAATGGAGGCATAGCTACTAGTACAAACGGAGTTAACTGGACTACGCAAACAAGTAATGTGACAATTACTTTACGAGGTGCAATTTGGAATTCACAATTACGTCAATATGTCGTCGTGGGGGGCGGTGGGGTTATTTTAACCAGTCCCAATGGTATCGATTGGCAGCGGCAAACGAGCGGAACTACCGATACTTTCTATGCGGTTACCTGGAGCCCACAACTGGGAATCTATGTGATAGCCTCGGGTAATGCTAGTAATGCCATACTGAATAGCAATGATGGTATTTCTTGGACAAGTCCGGGTATCTCATTTCCTTTTTTTGCGCCAAGAAGTGTTACCTGGTCTCCTCCCCTCAACAGATTTCTAATCGTAGGAACCAGTGGTGGCACCGGTGCAAGTAGTAATGGTACGACTTGGACGAATGAACAAACGGTAGGAGGATTGGGAGACACTTTAAATGACACCATTTGGTATAATACTCTAAGCCGATATTTTGCGGGGGGTGCGAATACTAGGTTTGCCAGAAGTACCAGTGGTCTAGGAGATATGCTTTCAACACGAATTGTTTTACTTTCTGGTCCAAATATTTTAGCTATAGCCGGAGGCGCCTTTGTTCCTTAAACAATAATTTTTGTATCATTTAGGTAATTAATTAGGTCATGTTAGCAATTAACATGACCTTTTTTTATCCAATTCTCAGCAAAAAATTTGTTTATATTGAAATAATTTCGCTTTTCTATGGATTGTTATCCATTATAAATAGGTCAATAAAATAACAATTTATACTTACTTCCCTCGCAAATTCAGCAAAGTGAATTACACTATAATTAGAGTAGCCAAAAAAATTGGCCCTTTAGGCATGCACGCCGATTGATTTCCCCAGAGTAAACTTTGTACAAATACTAAATAAAAGGATAAACTCGTATGAAATTAAAAATGCTATTTTTTTTCTTCCTCACTTGTTCTTTATTAGGTTTTAGTACTTCACCTTTTTCTGGCCAAGTTAAAACACCTGTTTCTCCAGAAGATAAACTTTCTCAAGATGTATTACGTTTTAATCGCGAGTTAGAAATTATCAAAAATGAGTACGTCAAAAAAACTTCCGAACATGAGCTATTACAAAATGCTATGCAGGGCATGGCGAGCGGGCTGGATCCACATTCAAGTTTTTTAGATGCCGATGATTTAAAAGATTTGCAAACGGCTACCACCGGTGAATTCAGTGGTTTAGGACTGGAAGTAGGCATGGAGGAAGGTGTGTTACGTGTAGTAACCCCGATTGATGATGGGCCTGCGCAAAAAGCGGGCATTAAACCAGGAGACTGGATAGTACGCATTAATAATATACCCATTCAAGGCTTAAGTTTACGCGAAGCAGTCAGAAAAATGCGTGGCGAAAAAGGCAGCTCCATACAATTGACTTTAGTGAGACAAGGTCAACATAAACCACTCTTAGTTAATTTAAAACGCAATATTATCCGGATACAAAGCATCAAAGGACACCTATTAGAACCTGATTATGCGTATATCCGCATTAATAGTTTTCAGTCCAGCACACGTCATGATTTAGATCAAATGATCGCAAAATTACAACAGCAACAAAAAACACCGATTAAAGGTTTAGTACTGGATTTAAGAAACAATCCGGGAGGATTATTAACCTCAGCGGCAGACGTCACCAATGCTTTTCTTGATACTAAGAAAATGCTTTACAATCAAGTGATTGTTTTTACCCAAGGCCAATCATCCGAAGCGAATATGAAAATTACTGCTAAACCAAATAATCAAATTTATGCAGGCACATTAGTCGTTTTGATTAATCAGGGTAGCGCATCCGGCGCTGAGATCGTTGCCGGGGCATTACAAGATAACAAACGCGCCATTATTTTAGGGACAAAAAGTTTTGGAAAAGGCTCGGTGCAAACAGTTATTCCCTTAGATGAAACAAGCGCACTGAAATTAACCACCGCATTGTATTACACCCCTTCAGGTCGATCGATTCAGGCCTCGGGCATCATGCCTGATATTACATTGGATGAATTGAAGATAAATTCCTTGAGTGAAAATCCGGCTGAACCTATCTATCTCCATGAATCGGAGTTAAAAGGACATTTAAAAAATGGTAATAATAGTAAAAAAACTATTTTTTCATCCTCAACAAGTAACAATGATTTAGTAAAAAATGATTATCAGTTATTTGTCGCATTAAACTTATTAAAAAGCATAATAGTCTTGCAAAATAACAAAAATTCAGTATAAGTCCAACTTTTTAGGTTCCTGTCTGATAATAAATCAATTTTTTTATACCTTACGTTTAGGTTGTAAATTTCCATTGTTTTCATAACTATTCGCACGCGATCTTGTTTCCGGACTTTCTATAGCAAATATATTTAACACATTGAGTATAGGTGCGAATGAGACTGATTTCTTCCTTTTTTGAAAGCTTCCTGGTTGATTATTAACGGATGACATATCCACACTATCAATATTAGTCGTTTTAATTTGATATTTTTCGGCTAATGAATTTCTCAATTGATTCAAATTAAGTTTTAAAATAAATAATTCATATTTACAGCTCTCATAAATATCCTCATATCTTTCAAATCTTTCATACGGGCAACTCTTCATATTTATTTTACATGTGCATATAACCAAACAAATTCCAAAAATAATGACTAAAGGCACAAATATAATCGTCAAATACACACAACCAATGCCTGAACATAACAGTAAAATGAAAAAAAACGCTGATAAAAGCAATTTTTTTTTATTGTATTTTTTATTACTCGAGGGCTCTTTATATTTTTCAGAAAAAAAATTAAAATTTTCTTGAAAGACTCGTTTTATTTCCAGAATATCTTCGATACTAAGCTTGTGGATACGACGCAAAATATAGATATATTTTAAAGCTTCTATAATAAACGATGAGTCAAACATTAAGGGGAAATATTTCGCGTCGATTCTATATTCAGAAAAATTATTAGCCATAGCTATTAAATCCATGTTGCTAATTTGCTCCTCTTCCATCCTGTTCCTCCTGAAATAAAACATCCCTTAACATTAGCTTATTATACTTCATGTTAAGTTCTTTTAATCAGCTATTCATTTTCAGATATACACACTAATGATAAAATTTATCTGAATTTCTGACTATCTCTTGTATTTAAAGATCGCTCGTTTGGATGAGAAGCAAACATCAACCTACATAGATTAGTAGACATAACTAACGGAGCAGCACCCTAGAATAGATTAAATTTAAAAATAATTTTGTTATTTCCCTAAAAAAATTATATCTCAAATAGACATATTGCATATTTTTTATTTTTCACTTATAATTTTTTAGTGTGATAAGCGCCGATTTGAGCTACAGCTTGCTGGCGCTATATTAAGTTTAGCTAAAGCGTTATGAAACCACCGCAGCTTTAGCCAGGTGGTTTTTTTTCGCTACTTATTTTTAGTCGGAAGACCAATTAAGAGTGAATTGTCATGGAAGATTATTGTTGTTATTTTAAAGATTGCGTATCTATTCAACACTCCTCGCAAGTCCTGCTTTTGTTCTATTTATTTTTGTCGCCTATGTAGCCTGTTTTAATGCATTAGAGCTTGCATCTCTACATTACAACAGGCTTTTAATAAAATAATTTTCGGTTTTGATTCGTATTATTTAAAAAAGGTTTTTTTAAATTTTTTAGGGAAAAATATTATGTCTATTCGTATCAATCAATCACATGTGCTTGGCTTACCCCGAATTGGTGCTAATCGAGAAATGAAAAAAACAGTTGAAAGCTATTGGCGCAAAGAATTATCACTCGCGGAATTACAACAGATAGGTCAGCGCATTGAAGATACAAATTGGCAAATGCAAGCCGATGCCGGACTTGATTTTATTACTGTGGGTGATTTTTCTTGGTATGACCATGTATTAGATCACAGCGCTCTATTAGGCGTTATTCCAGAACGTTTTAAAATTGAAAATAAAAAAATTGATCTCAATACACTATTTTGTATGGCGCGTGGTCAAGCTCCGAATGTACAAGAAACTACTGCCTGTGAAATGACAAAATGGTTTAATACCAATTACCACTATATCGTTCCTGAATTTAATGCAAAGCAAAATTTTCAATTAAGCACAGATTATTTATTTAGCGCTATCGATCGCGCACTCGCTAAAGGGTATCGAGTAAAACCCGTTTTACTCGGTCCTTTAAGTTATCTTTGGCTAGGAAAAACGAAGCAAACTGAATTCGATAAACTCAGTTTATTAGAAAATTTATTGCCCGTTTATAATCAAATTTTTGCAGAATTTAACGCTAGAAAGATTGAATGGGTCCAACTTGATGAACCTATTTTAGTATTAGATTTACCTCCCGCTTGGCAACAAGCCTATATTAAAAGTTATCAACAATTAAATTTTAATAATATAAATTGTTTATTAGCCACTTATTTTGGCGCCATCAGCGATAAATTATCGATTATCAAACATTTACCGATTGATGGTTTACATATCGATTGTTGCGCTGCCCCTGAACAATTAGCGAGTTGTCTAGAGCATTTTCCCAAGGATAAAATTCTATCCTTAGGTTTTATAAATGGTCGTAATATTTGGCGCGCCGATTTAAATAAAATATTAACGACATTACGCCCTATCCGCGAAGTTTATGGTGATAAATTATGGCTTAGCAGTAGTTGTTCATTACTTCACACTCCGGTTGATTTAGATAATGAAACTAAATTAGATCCAGAAATAAAAACTTGGCTCGCTTTTGCTAAACAAAAATTAACAGAAATTTCATTATTATCGCGCGCCTTGAATTCTAATGAATCAACCATTAAGAATTTATTAGATGAAAATCAAGTCGCTTTACAAACACGTAAAACTTCACCCCGTATCCATAATAAAGTGGTGCAAAATCGTATTCAATCCATCACCAATGATTTTGCTAAACGCAAAACCGATTATACTTCACGTGCCAAACAACAAAAATCATCTTTACAATTGCCGCTATTACCCACCACTACTATCGGTTCTTTCCCACAAACCGCTGATATCAGAAAAATTCGTCAAGAATATAAATCCGGAAAAATTACACATGAGATCTATCAACAAAAAATAAAACAGCACATCGCCGATGTAATAGTCCAGCAAGAAGCGTTAGATTTAGATGTCTTAGTCCACGGTGAAGCCGAACGTAATGATATGGTTGAATATTTTGGCGAACTGTTAAATGGTTTTGCCTTTACTAAAAATGGCTGGGTACAAAGTTACGGATCACGGTGTGTTAAACCACCTATTATTTATGGAGATGTTAGCCGCCCTGAGGCAATGACCGTAGAATGGTCTGCTTATAGCCAAAGCTTAAGTAAGCGCCCAGTCAAAGGCATGTTAACCGGTCCTGTGACAATATTAGCTTGGTCTTTTGTCCGCGATGATCAAGCGCATCAAGCCACCGCCTTACAAATTGCTTTAGCATTACGTGATGAAGTACTTGATCTAGAAAAAGCCGGCATTACTATTATTCAAATTGATGAACCCGCTTTTCGCGAAACCTTACCCTTACGTCGAGAGGATTGGCAGAATTATTTAGATTGGGCCGTGTTTTCTTTCCGCATCGCTTCCTGTGCTGTCAAAGATAGCACACAGATCCATACCCATATGTGCTATTCCGAGTTTAATGATGTGATTGCCGCCATTGCCGCACTCGATGCAGATGTCATCACACTGGAAAGTTCGCGTTCAAAAATGGAACTATTACAAGCGTTTGAAAATTTTTCCTATCCGAATGAAATCGGGCCGGGTATCTATGACATCCACTCACCGCGTATCCCTTCACAAGAGGAAATGATTGAACAACTCCAACACGCATTACGTTATATTCCTATTGAGCGTCTGTGGGTAAATCCAGATTGTGGCTTAAAAACCCGTAATTGGCCAGAAGTCAGCGCGGCTTTACGCAATATGGTAAGCGCTGCCAAATTACTCCGTGAAGATACTTCTCTTGTTGCCCAACCCTTAGCTAGGAAGGATTCCTCACATGTCATTTTTTCGAAAATTTAATTTTAGTTTTGAGGTTTTTCCTCCTAAAACAAAAAAAGCGGCAGATGATCTGGATCAGGCACGACAGGAATTATGTCAGCTTAAACCCAAATATTTTTCTGTGACTTTTGGCGCGGGTGGATCCTTGCAACAAAAATCATTGGAGGTAGTGCGACAATTCGTCGCACATGGAATTGCTGCAACTCCCCATATTTCCTGTGTGAATATGACGAGTCCACGCTTGCGAGAGCTACTTAATGAGTATAAAAAATTAGGTATTAAACAATTATTGGTGATTCAAGGTGATTTACCTAGCGATGCTATACCAATAGAAATTGAATTTAATTATACGACTGAATTAATTGCCGCCATCCGCAAAATAACGGGTAATTATTTTCATATTATTGTTGCCGCCTATCCTGAATTTCATCCACGCGCCACGAGTCCGGCGATGGACATTGAAAATTTTAAACGGAAAATTGAAGCAGGCGCCAATAGTGCCATTACCCAATTTTTTTTTAATAGTGATGCTTATTTTCGTTTTATAGAAGCCTGCGATAAATCCTCTATTCGTATTCCGATCATTCCCGGCATTACACCGATTATGAATTATCAAAAACTCATGCAATTTTCGACTGCTTGCGGCGCGGAAATTCCTTTATGGTTACATAAACATCTTAAAACTTACAGCGATGACCCCATTTCCTTACAAGAAATTGGCATTGAATTTGTCAGTAAACTTTGCCGTAGTTTATTGCAAAACGGCGTCAAAGAATTTCATTTTTATACTTTAAACCGCGCTGAACCGACACACAGCATTATTCAAAATCTTTGTTGAATGGCTTGCTAATTAAAAAAGTTAAGCTATTATTTACCTCATCTAATGTAAATAATAAATAATTTTTCCTATGAAAAAAGCAGAGATTAAACTTGACAAAATTGTAAACTCACTCTCATTGGATACTTTCTCCAATAACGAGGCATTATTTAATGACTATATCAAACTAAAAGAGCTATTAAATTCTTCTGTTTCGCCAGAACTTCTAGCAGAAATTATTAGACAATTAAAAGCTAATCTATTTTATCAGGAATTTAAGCTGAATGCTGATTCTTTGTTTTTAAAAACACTTATCAATAAAGTAACTGATTTTAAAATAATTGAAGGATTGTTGCATCTTTCAGACATACATTTTTCCCAACAAGAAGAAAAGTTTTTAGATCAACGTATTGATACCCTTTCTTCACTCTTTTTTCTAGAACAAGAATTACTAGAATTACAAAAAGACCAAGACGAAAACGAAAAGGACCCTAATCTAGAAGAAAATTTTTTTGAGGTTTATTTGCAGGATCTCAAAAAATTAAAAACAATCCTTTCGTCTGCATCGACTTCTTTAAATAATATCGTATGGTTTTTTGAATCCGACCTTTTTGAATTCATGTTAGGTGTCGCTGATTCCTCGGAGGTAGAGCCGGTGGATATCTATGAAGCTTTGTTAGAAAACACAGAAATTAAAACCGAAAAAGAATTTAGAGATCATAAAAAATTATTAGGACGAATTAAAAATGATAAATTTGAGTATCAAGAATTTTATAAAGTCTTAAGAAATTCCCCGGCTATTTCAAAATCTATTGCGCCCCGTATCAATCTTTCTGAAAAGTTTTCGACCTTAAAAATGCTTTCACCCATCGCTAAAAAAGCATTTGTTAATAATTTAATAAAACATGAGGGTGATTTAAACTTAATTAAGTTTAAACGTTAATGTTTTATTTACCCAAAAATTTGTTGATAGGTTTATTTTTTGATAAGCTTAAGCTCCCAAAAAGCTAAGATCATTTTTTTTATTAAGGCCTACCTGATCTTATGCAGTAATTTTTTTAATATTTTAAAAAACCAAGAAAAAAGCTGTTCAAATTAATTATTTATCGAGAAAAAATAAACTGGAGAATTATTTTGTTATCCTAAATAAATAAAAATATCTTATTTAATCTAGTCAAGTTAAAAAATATCGCTTAAACTGGATAAAGAATAAAAAGAATAATAGGAAACAATAACAAAAGGAGTTAATTATGCTTTTTCCATCTACATTAAAAAAATTTTCTGAAAATGGTTTTTTTGAATTAAAAAACTCAGAATTTTCTTCTGGAAATATTCGGGATCTTGAAAAAAATATCGAACAACTCCAACAAAAGCCATTTCGTATTCCTTTGCGCATTCGCTTAAAAGATATTCAAATGATTCCAGACAGCTCCCGAAGAAAACAGGGTTCGGGACCCGTCATTCAACACGTTCCACGTCGTTGGGTGGATGGTTACGGGGATCTCGCTATTAGTCAAATGGGATCTCTCCATGGTTTTAATACTCCTATGAGTTTCGGGAATTCAAATGAAGTATTTTGGCATCCATTGGAACTGGAAACTCCACTTGAGGTATTGAAAAAAGACTTACTTTCTTTATTGACTCAATCCTGGAATTCAATCGAACTGGATCAGCTCTTTTTTTGCCCTTATCACCAGGTTGATAATGTGGCGACACAGCATTTTTATACTGAATTCTTAAGCGCATTAAGCAAAAATTCTTCTTTGCAAGAATTATCAATAAATCCTTTCTCGCTGTCTAAGCAAATAGATGTTATCCATTTTTTAGCCAATACAACATTAGAACAGTTACATCTGGATATTACCGAAGCTGATCCATCCTCTTGGCAACAACTTTGCCGAATCTTGGAACGCCATCCTACGCTTAAATCATTGAATTTAGGTAACAGTGTTCTTGATACTTCTGCTTATACGGCTTTGGCGGGTTTATTAGATAAGAATTATCAAATACACATAATCCTAGCAGAACCCACTGATGTGAAATTACTGAATGCCTATCACCCCTTAAAAAAACGTTTATCTAAACCAGGCTTAGAGCGATTCAAAGAAAAATATTTATCGCAAGATAAATTACTCGAAATTGCTATTGCAGCATTAAAGTCACTGAAAGAATTTACTTCCAATCCGCAACAAACCTTACAGCAAGTACAATTAGAACAACAATTTGCTTTCTTATTAAGAAGTCAAGCCTCCTTGGCTGTTACTAAGGGAAATTATACCCACCTCCTACATCCTATTTACCAGGATCATCGCTATCTGATCAACGAGAAATCTCCTGAGCTTGTGCAATTACACATAAATACCTTACCGTCTAATACAACCAAAACCATCGGCTGTATTTTACTGGAAGAGGCGTTGGAAGCGAACAATCACAAAGCCATACAAATCTTATTAAATGCGAACGCTAATGTGCTTGAATTCCCTCGTCATGAGGAAGAACCTTTTTTAGTTAAACTGCTGCAGACGCAGGGTGCTATAAAAAAACTGGTCCTGGAACGCATCCGTCGCGATTCACAATTAGAGGAGTCTGACCTGCTTCAATTACAAGTTGCAGATGAAAGCAAGACCGTCGGTTATGTTTTATTAAAAAAAGCCTTAGAAACTCAAAATCTCTTTGCATTGCAGAATTTACTAAATGCTAAGGCCGATTTGTTTGAAACTCCAAAGGATGAACAAGAACCCTTTTTAGTGAAAGTGTTTCAAAGTCCGGGAGAATTAAAAAAATTCGTGGTTGATTATATTCGCCGAGATTCACGATTAATAGCACTGACATCCGAACGTTTAAAGAATTATTCCGGATTACTCCAAGTTTTTACCCACTTAAAAAATCATTTAGATAAGTACAGTTTGCATTTGGTGAAAAAGGATAATCCTTCACTGTTAATGTCTATTGCTTATGAAGCACTCGCTGCCTGGAATAAGATGTTAGGCCAACAAAATCCATCTGAAACAAGGGATAAGGAGTGTGCGCAAATCTATAAAGACTTAGATGAAAGCCTGAAAGTAATTAATCAGAATCCTCTAGGTGTCACCTATGCGGCGCTTTGTGAAGTTCAGATGATTATGCATAAAATGAAAAAAAAATCCATCAATGCCTTAAGAGGCATTTTTAATGTCTCTTCTTTACATGATAAGGCAATAAAGTTAGTGGATGAATTTGATAGTCAGTTAAAGGCCAACAAGGATCAGATTTTTGCGCAACAAAACGAAATGCTCAAAAATCAAAATGAGAAGATCAAACAGCTGGAGGAAAATCATGAAAAAGAACGAGTCCAAACTCAAGAAAAACAAACTGCGACGGAAGCAAAATTAGCTGCGACAGAAACAAAACTAGATAAGGCGGAAGCAAAACAAGCTGAGACAGAAATAAAACTAGATAAGGCGGAAGCAAAATTAGTTGCAGTAGAAACAGAGCTAGCCGAAACGAAAGAAAAACAAGCATCGACAGAAGCAAAACTAGATGAGACGAAAGAGAAACTAGCAGAGATGAAAGCAAAACAGAGTAAATCTGAAGCAGAAAATGCGGAGATTAAAAAGACGTTGGAGATATTGTTAAAACGAACCATTACCCTTGCTGTTTCAGAAGAAGAAACTGTCGATCCAACAACAAAAACTAATGTTCAGTTTTTTCGCCGCTAGTGTAAGGCTTCGCTAAGGAGATGCTTGTGATGTTTATCAGAGACATGGGCCAACAACTTGCCTATAAACCCTTTGAATGGATGTCCTGGTGGTGGGGAATAAAATGGGGAGGTTTTATCGAGATCTCCCCACAGCTTAGCAAAGAAAATCCTTTATGGCAGCGCGAGAAAGCTGATCTAGAAAACTTAAGGCTGTTTAAACAAACGCCAGATGAAATACAACAACAAATTGCCATCTATTGGGAAAAGCCTTTTTGGCGGCGCTGGTTATTACGTTTATTTACCGATATCACCAGTCGGATATTGATTTGGTCTTATTATCAGCGTTGCCTTTCTTTTCGGCGTATTCATCAAGAGAATTCACTACTCGGACTCGGACAACGTTTGATAGTGTATGAACCTGAACGGGGTTTTGTGAATGGGTTCATGCATGAATTAAAGCGGGATTATTCAGTATTAGAGCATCGTCTAGAAGCCTACGCCGGTAATGTTCAATGGATGGAAAAAAATCTTGATCCCCTATTGGCTCAACATGAAAAAAAAAGAAAACGGGTTTTTTTAAAATTATTGGATCGCTATTTAAAGGAATTGCCTGAAGGCTGTGATCGCGAGTCCGTGCGAAAAAAATTAGATGAAGAATATTCAGCACTTGGAAAAGTACTGAGAAGTTATTTTCAACATTGGTGTCAACCTATTAAACCCATTGAAGAAAATACCAGTCGAGCATTGGTGTATGTAGGTCCTGCTGTCATTGAAAGAGAAGTTATTCCTTCATTGGGGGCTGATTTGAGCTCTTCATTAAGTTTCAATGAATGGTTAGTACTTAAACAACATGTCTTAAAGGAGATATTAAAAGAAAATCCACCTAACTATGAAGAAATTCAATCATTTTTACAGCAGTGCTTACATAGTATAGAAGGATTAATTGAACCGCTATTGTCTGATTATGAAAGGCTAGTCTGTGAAGCGAAACATCAACGAGTTAATTATAGGGAAATGTCAAAGCGGTCCGATCATTTACAAGGCCGATTTACCTATTTCTTCCGACATAGTAGCTTATTATTTCATCCGGATAAGTCCGGTGGAGATGAAACTATCTGCCGAATAAAAAAAGAATTATTTCAAGAATTTCAACAAGTAGTTGAAGTCTCACTCGAGAGATTGAATCAAGGTTTAGTCATCTTAAAACAATGCATTCCGCCCTCAGAATTAGAGCTTAATAAGCTATTAGAGAAGATCAAACAAGACCTCATAATATTTATAGAAGAGCTTAATAAAAGGTTTGGCCAGATAGATGCACGACTTGCAGAGATAGGAGCAAGACAGGCCGCGGTCGAAGCACAACATGCGGAGTTAAAGGCAAGACAGGTAGCAGCCGAAACACAACATGCAGAGATAAGAGCAAGCCAAGCAGCGGTCGAAGCGCAACATGCAGAGATTAAATCAGAAAATGCGGAGATTAAAAAGACGCTGGAGATATTGTTAAAACGAACCAGTACCCTTGCTGTTTCAGAAGAGGAAACTGTCGATCCAACAACAAAAACTAATGTTCAGTTTTTTCGCCGTTAATGTAAAGCTTAGTTAAGGACAAGGCAATATAATTTTAGGTTTTATTTAATATTTCATTAAGACTTTCATTTACAATTAATTTTTTAAAACATTAAAAAGGAGAATATATGTCATTAAAAACTGATAATGCCGCAAAAATTTATAATGCCGCTAAAGAAGGTAATTTAGTCGGTGTTAAAAATTTAATTGAACAAGGCTACGATGTTAATGCAACTGATAATGAAGGTAAGAGTGCACTTTATTGGGCCTCAAAGAAAGGTCATATTGAAATCGTCGAATTGCTGATAAAAAACAAAGCTAATGTTAATATTGCTACAGCAAATGGTTACACCCCGTTGCATTTAGCTATTATGCAAGAGCATTATGAAATAGCGGATCTACTTATAAAAAATGGCGCGGATGTTCATGCGGCGACTGCAAGTAATAGCACACCATTACATTTTGCAGCTACTTCCGAAAGCGGAAGCACAGCAGGAATTACGTTACTGATAGAAAACAATGCCTTGGTTGATGTGGCGGATGAAGACGGTGAAACTCCACTGTTTAGAGCCTGTATCGATGGTTTTTTTGATCGAGTCAAATTACTAATTACTTGTGGCGCTGATGTAAATAAAGTTCGGAACGATAAACTATCCCCGCTTCATTGGCCATCCAAAAGAGGTCATACCGAAGTAATTGAATTATTAATAACAAATGGAGCTAATGTTAATGCTGTTGATATTTATGAAGAATCACCCTTGCATGGAGCAGCTGCCAATGGGCAAATTAATACAGCCAAACTATTGCTAGAAAATGGAGCTGGCATTAACAAAATTGATGTAGATGAAGAAACCCCACTATTTAAAACTCTTAAATATTTGCCATTTAAAGAACAATCCCCATTTGAAACAGCAAAGTTTTTTATTAAAGCCATGCTGGAACAGAATCCTGAACAAGAAAAACCTGATTATATAGAGGATAATAAAGTACTTAGCGAATATTGGAATGAATGTATTGATCTAAACACTTGCTACTATACACCTAGGCCGTAAATGGAAGCCATCGTAAACCTACCTCCAATTATATGCGTGTGATTTGCTCAGCTATTTCAACTGCATCCAATGCAGCTCCGCGACGTAGGTTATCTGAAACCAACCACAACAATAATCCATTTTGAATGGTCGAATCTATTCTTACCCTGCCTACGAATACATCATTTTTCCCTTCAATTTCTACCGGCGTGGTGTAATGATTAGTACTTAATTGGATCCCTTGGCTATTGCTTAACATTGCTTTAATATCTTCTAAGTTGATTTGTTTCGCAAATTCAACCGATAAAGAAATACTATGTCCTACTTTAACAGGGACGCGTACAGCGGTTGCTAAAACTTTAAGCCGAGGTGCTATAATTTTTTGTATTTCTTTCATAATCTTGTATTCTTCATAAGAAAAACCATCGTCGAGAATTTGATCGATCTGCGGGATTACATTAAAAGCAATCTGCCGGTTAAATACTTGACATGGGTAATGCTTACCCGAATATACACTTTTCGTTTGCTGGTAAAGCTCATCTATAGCTAATTTTCCAGCCCCGGAAGTCGATTGAAATGTAGTAATGAGTACACGAACTACTGTTGCATAGCTATGTAAGGGCTTAAGCACAACTGAAATTGGAGAGGCTAAACAGTTTGCCACAGCCAATAAATTATGTTTTTTTGTAATGAGCTGAGCATTGACTGGAGGTACTATTAATGGCACTTGTGGATCTAATCTATACATAGAACTTGAATCCACTACTTTAACTCCCGCTTCAAGTGCTTTGGGAATATAACGTTTGGAAATATCACTTTCCGTCGCAAACAAAGCCAAAAAACAATTTTTGAAGTCATAAACTTCAATATCCTCAATTATATAATCATGCCCACCAATTTTCAGTTGCTGCCCAACTGAACGTGATGAAGAAAAACATTTGAGATGATTCGGGTCGAAAGTTTTCCTTTCTATTAGTATTTCTATTATTTTACGGCCGACATTACCGGTTGCCCCGACAATGGCAATCACTTTATGTTTTTGATTCATGTTGCATTGCTCCAATTTTTCAATCGAATTATTTTATTTATTTCTTCGAGGGAGCTTATAACTTGAATGCTACTAGCAGGTTTATTAAGCAATCTCTGGAGTTGTGGTGGTTTAGGAATTTTTACATCTATAATTTGTTCAATCATGCAATCGAATTTAAAAGGATCGGCAGTTGCCACAATAATCCAGGGTTGTTTGGAAAGTTGCTGTCTTACAAAGAAAGCAGTCGCTGTATGTGGACAAATAATTTTTAAATAGTTTGTATAAACAGTTCTAATGGTATTTTTTATATTTTCATCACTGACACTAACTGCTTTTACTTCACTTTTAAATGCATTAAAGCTATTAAATAAAGCCTGTAGGCGTTCAAAATTACTGGGATTACCAACGTCCATTGCATTAGCAAGCGTTGAAATACTCTTACGGGCTTTATACTCACCTGTGACTAAATATTCAGGAATAGTCTTATTAGCATTCGTCGAAAGTGCTATCTCCCTGATTGGAAACCCCATTTTTTTTGCCCAAAAGCAGGCTACTGCATTTCCCAAGTTACCTGTAGGAATAATATATCCAGGAGAAATTTGATAACAATGGTAAAACTGCACGCTTGAATAAGCATAATAGATCATCTGTGGTAGAAGTCTGCCAATATTTATACTATTAGCGCTATTGAGATGCATGTGTTTTTGCCACCAAACATCTAAGAAAGCAGACTTAACAAGTTTTTGGCAATGATCAAAAGTACCCTCTACTGCTAATGCAAGTATATTATTATCCCAACAAGTTATTTGTTGCTGTTGTCTTTGAGAGATTTGCCCTTTGGGATAGAGAATAATGACATTCAGATTCTGTTTTAAGTAAAAAGCACTGGCCACAGCGGATCCTGTATCACCTGAGGTAGCCACCATAATCGTTGTTTTATTTTTTTGCGGAATTTGAGTTAAACATTCTGCCAAAAAACGTGCGCCAATATCTTTAAAAGAGCAAGTGGGTCCATGAAAAAGCTCAAGCATAAAAGTATTGGCGTTTATTTTTTGTAGAGGAAAAGGGAATATCAGAGTTTTTTCTATTATTTTTTCAAGTTTTTTCTCGAGTGCATCACCGCTGAAAAAAGGATGTAATAAATTTTGTGAGAATAAGTTAAGAGTGGTATTAGAATTGAATAATTTAAAATCGATAGGCGGTGAATACTCAGGAATAAATAGTCCACCATCGCTGCTAAGTCCGCTGACAATCGCGGATGAAAGTGATTGACAAATAGAACTATTTCGCGTACTGATAAATCTCATAGTTTTGTTCCTAAAACTTGGGTGACATGAGCATTAGCCTGGCTAATTCGTGAAATCCAGCTACTTGAGGTAATACCTTCAGTTTTAAAGTGTGACTGCATAGCTAAGTTAATGGCTTCGGCTTCTTTTTTGTGTTGCGCAAGAGCAAATATACTAGGACCGGATCCTGAGAAAGAGAGTCCCAATGCACCTGCCTGCAATGCGGCTTCTTTGATTTTATAAAACCCAGGAACAAAGTGTGCACGCTGATGTTCAATAAGAACATCGATTAACGATTTCTTCAGTAAATTTATATCTTTTTGATACAATGCAACAATAAATGAAGCTAGGTTTGCTGTTTGCTTGATATGATCTTGCAAGAGTAGTTCTTGTTTAAGTATTTTTCTTGCTTCTCCTGTTTGCACCTGCAAATGTGGATGTATTAAAGCATAATAAATATCTAGAATAGGAAGTTGAATAACTTCCATTGGGTTTACGGAACGAATTAGCGTTAAGCCACCAAAAATACAGGGAATAATATTATCCGCATGTTGTTGGCCGCTTGCGACTTCTTCGCCCAGTAAAGCATATTGCGCTAATTCAAGTTTCGATAAGGGTGACTTGAGAAATGCATTACAAGCAGTGAGTGCGGCAACCGCAGAAGCGGCAGAACCACCTAAGCCTGAATTTAATGGTATGCCTTTGTGAATATGGATAGAAAACCCTATATTAAGATGTAAATCTTGGCATAATTTTTGAATGACTACGGAAGCCGTATTTTTTTTAGATGCTAGGGGTAAGGATTCTTTTGCACGTATAGACTCAATAATAATTTTCTTATCGTGACGTTTAGACAAGGTAACGTAATCACCGATACTTTCAAGAGCAAAACCTAAAATATCAAATCCTACCGCCACATTGGCACAGCTAGCTGGCGCAAAAGCGGTAACCGATTGAATAGCTGAATTTATTAAAGTCATTTAACAACCTCCTTAAGATAAAAAGGAGACTAAACGTAATAAGTCTGCAAATATGCCGGCTGAGGTGACTTCAGCCCCTGCTCCAGGTCCTTGTATAACAAGGGGTTGGTTGTGATATCTTCGTGTTTGAAAAATTAACATGTTGTCTGTCCCTTTAAGGCTCGCAAAAGGGTGACTTTTAGGAAAAGATTCTATCGCAACTTTTATAGTACCGTTATGCTGAATAGAGCCTACATAACATAATCTTTCATTTGCCGCATTGGCTTTCTCAATCGATGTTTGGATGTGCTTATCATAAGCGGGAAGTTCTGCAAAAAATTCTTCTAAATTGCAAGATTTAAGCTCAGCCGGGACAAGGTCAAAAACTTCGACGTCACTTAAAGACACTTCATGGCCTATTTCTCGTGCTAAGCAAACTAATTTGCGAGCAACATCCATACCCGATAAATCTTCTCTTGGGTCCGGTTCAGTGTATCCCGCTACTTTTGCTTCGACTACAATATCAGAAAATAGTCGACCCTTTGCTAATTCGTTAAAGAGATAACTTAAGGTGCCTGATACAACCCCTTCTATTTTTATTACTTCATCACCCGTTTTGATAATATCCTGTAGGGTATTAATTACCGGAAGGCCTGCACATACCGTTGCTTCATATAAATAGTGATTATTTTTTTTCAGTGATAAACGTTTAAGTTTTTTGTAATAATCCAAATCCCCTGCATTAGCATGCTTATTAGGTGTTATTACATGAATATTTTTATTAATAAACTTAAGGTAATACTGACTAATCCCTTGATTGGCAGTGCAATCGATAATCACAGCATGTGGGACATCATTGCTAAGAATATGCTTAGAAAAAAAATCAAGATTTGCATCAATATCACAACTTTCTAATTGGTCTCGCCAGTTATTTAAGTTGATAGCTTTATAACTTAGTAACATTTTCTTACTGTTCATAATGCCGCGAACACAAAAATTAATCTGATATTTAGCTCTAAGCTGATCTATTGTTGAGTTAATTTGTTGCAATAATGTACTTCCAACTTGACCTGGCCCAATTAATCCGATTGAAATTGTTTTATGAGAAAGATAAAAACTAGCATGTAAGGTTTGTAATGCACGTTTAACATCATTCTTTTTTATTACTACAGAGATGTTTCTTTCTGAAGAACCTTGTGAGATAGCTTTGATATTTATATTTGCTTTTGCAAGTGAATCACATAACTTACCTAAAATTCCAACAGTACCTATCATTCCGCTGCCAACAGAGGCTATAATAGCGCAGTTTTTATCAACTGAAATATCTTCGATGTCTTGTCGATCAATTTCCCATAGCAAATTTTCACGTAATTCTTTTACGACGATATCGGAATCTTTTTTAGCTATAGCGAAACAAATTGAATGTTCAGAACTTGCTTGTGCGATTAAGATGACCGAGATATTTGCTTGACATAATATTTCAAATATACGTGCAGCAATACCTGAGACACCTATCATTCCTGTGCCTTCAATATTAACTAGCGCAATATCCTCAATACAAGTTAGCCCTTTAATTAAGTGAGATGATTTATTCACATCACCTGATATGTAGGTTCCTTTGTTATTGGGATGGTAGCTATTTTTTACATAAATTGGTATCTGCTGATTAAGCATCGGAGCGATAGTATTAGGGTGTAACACTTTTGCTCCAAAATAAGCTAATTCTAAAGCTTCTTTATATGAGAGAGATTCAATAACAAACGAAGATCCTACTTTTTCAGGATCCGCTGAAAATATTCCATCCACATTTTTCCAGATAGTTAAAGATTTTGCCCGAAATAATTTAGCAAAAATAGCTGCAGAAAAATCACTGCCATTTCTGCCTAAAGTAGTGTGTTGACCTTCTGCAGTAGAAGCAATAAAACCAGTTATAACTAATTGATTAAATATTTTATTTTCTAAAAAAGAATCTAATGCAGACTGACTTTTTACCCAATCGACGTTTAAAATACCATTTTTTTTATACACAAATAAGACACAAGAGGCATTTAAATATTTGACATTATTATATGCTGAAAGATGATGTGCCAAGATTTTGGCTGACCATTGTTCGCCGTATCCTAATATAAAATCACAAATCTCATTAGAATAAGTACGCGTTGTTTGAACTGTCTGCAAAATATTTTCAATCGCTAGAAAATCCTCTTGTAGTGATAGAATCAAGTCAGATTTTTGCGACTCAGGCAATAATGTCTGCACAAGATTTAAATGTATTGTGCTTAAGGTGGATAACTTAGATAAAAACATTTTGCCTGATCTCGCACTATTTAGCATTTCTTGTAGTATTTGTGTTGTCCCTTGAATTGCTGAGACCACTATTATTTCATTTTTACCTTTCAATAATGATTTTAAGGAAACGAAACGAGTAGCATTTGCTAGACTTGAACCGCCAAATTTATGAACATCATATATATTATTTTGATTTTGCATAAATCAACATGCCTCTATTTTATGAGAGTTATTCCCACGCGCACAACAAGCATACGAATGGCTTAATTTAGAAACGTTAAAAAAGATATTATTTCAAGATCGACGTATTATGCGTTTGTTAGACGAGCGTCGTGGTAGTGGTAGTGGTTGTCGCAGATGAGGTCGTGTGTACAGAGGAAGGAAAGAAAGCTGTAGCGTTCAAACAATGAGATAGGCTTAAAATACCCGGACAGGAGCCAGGTCTATTAGCCTTTTTAATATAAAGTTTCATGTTAAATTTCCAGTTTATCAATCATAATTTTTAGCACACAACTTTTTAATATAACAATTAAAGTTACTGATGTCAATATTCCTAGTCTCTTGTTAAGACTAGATAAACTATCAATAAATCAGGCTTTATCAAGTTTGTAGATGTTTTAAACCCTTAATTTATTTGGGATTTAAAAATAATAGGTTTAAATACAAGCAAAAAATTATTTAATTGTACGATTGATAAGAAAGGAAAGTCGTATTTAAATTGAATTTAATTTCAACTTAAATAAAAATGTGATCTATAGTTAATTATTATAACGATTAAATAATTTTTAATCTATAGCAGTCTGATTTGAGGATTCAATTTGGTATGAAACGATTTTCTTATTTAAAAACTCCGATATATAGAACAATTCCCTAATTTTTTGCCCTATGCTGGGTCTCTAAAAATGGCCAAAGTCACACTTAATATTCTATTAAGCTAAGAGTGTTAACCTAAAAAAGATATAAATACATTGTATGGTATATCGCTTATGGCTAATATAAAAGTTCATGTATTAAATTTTCATGGTTTGACTTCTCATTTAGAACTTCTTCTTGAAAATCCAGCAACCCAACCTTCTACTTACTATCGTATTAATCGATGGGCTGAGCCCGATATCGCTTGGAGAAAAGAAGAAAAGGTTTGCCTTAAACATGCCAGTTCAATCTATAGTTTTGAGATAGAAGCTGATCCAATGATCATTTTAATCAATTAGTGGCTGAAGTATTAATGACTCGAGGGTCTTTTAAGAGTTTACGAAGGCTCTATGATGAGCTGGTTGAACTCATCGAATCAAAGTCTTCACAAGATGCTCATGTGGCTATTGCATTGCTAATAGTGTCACTACCATGGAGCTTTTGCTCTCAAGTACGAAAATCTTTGAAGAAAAAAAACATCTCTTTCGCATGAAGAGATGTTTTATCACTATTTCTTGAAAATACGCTTATTTTTTGGTAAATTGACTAATAGCATAGAGTCTGTGTTTGCTTCTAGGTCTCTAACTGCAGTAACTTCTCTATGCTTGTTAAAAAAGCAACAATAAAGTCCTATCCCAACCGTTGTAAAGGCACCTACTAATAAGCTTCCCGCGCTAAATCCTGTCCAGAATTGAGGAGTAGATATTCCTAGTAACCCCGCTGTTTTAATTTCCGGTTTAACTAAGAGAATACCAGTAGAATTAACGGAATTTGTTAAACTTGTGGAATTATCCATTTGATTTATTTCAGTAAAGTTAACTACATTAAAAGGTTCTCTCATTCCGCGCTTAATGTTATCAAATATATCTTGATCAAATTTAATAATTATATCCGTAATTTTTTTATTAATGTCTAATGTAATTGGGATAGGTGTTTCGGAATTTGACCAATTTATTTCCTGTAAAAAGCTTAATAAATACTTCTTATCAGTAAAACTAGCTATCAATTCTTTACGTAAATTAGACAAATTCTGTTTATATATATCGATAGTTTCTTGTCTATTAGGTGATTTTTCAATGATTTTTTTTATATCTTTAAAAATCGTTTCCCAATTTACATTTACATCGATTAAATAATTTTTTCCCGTTTCTTTTTCTGAAAAGCTATTTACAGTTTCATATAAATAATAAATACGTAGTAACCAATATTCTATAGTTGAAAGCCACTTGTCAGGTAATTCTTTTGTATTTTCAGTCAAATTATCAAAAAAAGGCTGATTACAAGTACTCTTAGCTTTGCATAAATTTGCATTAAATTCTTCTAAAGCAGCTCTTATATTATTTCTTAGATTTTCTTGCTCTATTCTGGTAATTTTATTTGGAATTTTCTCTGAATCTGAAAAATTATTTATCGACATAGATGCATTGAGCTTTTTAACGGCACGTCTCGATCGTCTTTTAGGCATATATCCCCCTATTATTAAATTCTATTAACATGTATATTTATAGATATTTAATAGATATTTATTATTCTTCTAAGAAAGCACAAATGCTACGCGAGAAATATTAAATAAAACTTAAGGGCATTTTTAAAAATTGCGAAATTCTATGCACAGTACAAAAAAATAGAGGTAAAAAAAATGTTTACTAAAAGGGATAATTTTAAAAATTTAACTGAACAACAGTGATATTTAGAAAAACTTTTTGAGTGGTGTAAGTCTTTGATTTAACTGGTGGGCCGTGATGGAATCGAACCATCGACCAATAGATTAAAAGTCTACTGCTCTACCAACTGAGCTAACGGCCCCATGAAAACGGAAGCCGAGATTGTAGACAATTTGCTAGTGAATAGCAATCCTAATACACATTTTTTTCGATGACTCTAGCCATTGCAATAAATAATTCTATCAACTTTAATCTTCAAATAAACTTTGTTTAATTAGTCACCTAAAGAATCCCTGAAATTCCTCCAAATAAACCAAATAAAGAGGTCACTAATAAAATAATTCCAACCCATACGGCATAAACAGGTTTCAGACGAAAATCTTTCGGTAGTGTGCATAAAGCTAAAAGATATAAAAATCCCAATACTATCGGCAATAATAAAGCGTTCATTACTTCAACACCCACACTTAGATTCACTAAATTTACACTCCCAGAAGCCACTAATATTCCGCCTAACACTAAAATTAAAGTATAAACTCCATAAAACCAGGGGGCTTCTTTAGGATGATGTTCTAAGGAACGGCGATAACCCATCACTTCACCTAAACCCCAAGCGGCTGTTAAAGAAACCACAATGCTAGCAATCAGTGCAGCACCGATCATACCGAGAGCAAATAAAACCCGACCTATGGTAAACCCTAGACTGGGAGTAATCGCTTCACTAATTTGTTGTACTGTATTAAGCGGTGTTTGCGGATTTATTTTGCCTATAGTAGCCGCGGTCGCTATCAATAATGCCGCCATAATTAATTGTGTAATGATGGCTCCTATTACGGTATCCCAACGTGCAATCCGCAAGTGACTCACATTTAGACCCTTATCCAGTACCGCGGATTGCTGATAAAAAATCATCCAGGGCATAATCACCGCGCCAATATTTCCTGCCAGCAAATATAAGTAAGATTTATTTTGCCAGGGAATGGTCGTAAAACCAGAAAGTATTTCATGCGCTACCGGTCTTGCATCCCAAGCAACCCATAAAAAAACGAGTTCGAATAATCCTAATAAAATAGCAATCCGCTCAACGGAACGATAAGAGCCTGTCCATGCGATGACGGTCAAGAAAGCCACCACTAAGGACAGGGTTTCCCACGCTGGAATGTTAAATAGTGCCCCAACCCCCGTCAAACCACTAAACTCACTAAGTATGGCACCAATGCAAGATATCACTAAGGTCGAAACTGACAACCAGGCCCAGGTTTTGCCAAAATAATGCTTAATTAATTCGCCATGACCCATACCCGTGGCAATACCTAAACGCACGGTTAATTCTTGAGCAATATACAGGATAGGCATTAAAATAAACTGTAATGCTAATAATCGATACCCCCAAACTGCACCACTTTGCGCGGCAGTAATTAAACTACCCGCATCGGTATCAGCTAACATAACGACTAAACCCGGGCCGATTATACTCAACCAAAATAACGGTTTTTTTAAAATACGGCGCCCAAACAAAATTTTCGATTTAGACATACTTTTCAGCCATTTTTTATAATTATTCTGGCTAGAAGTGTATCAATTATAATAAAGGACTTCAATAGAAATGATAATCATTATCAATGAGAAAGTTGGCTTCTTAGATCAAATAATACTAGGCAATAAGAGATAATTAGACTTTTATAGGCTTGTTAAGCTGAAAACTATTTTTTTAGACGAACTGTCCAATAGAAACTTGCTGCTAAACCCAATAAACTTAAAAAACCCAGCACCGTAGTAAACGCTTGGCCATTTTCGGGCAAGATTGCAAATAAACGAGCATCACCTGTAATAGATAAAGGGATGGCAAGTAACACATCCATCAATGCTGCGCCTGCAACTAAACCACAACTGAGCAAAACGGCATCGTGTTGTTGAAAATCTATTTGCGATGCTTGGCCTTTTTTTTGCAAATACAATTTAACGCCATAAGCAAGCAAACTTCCGATAAATAAGGGAGTAGAAGAACTTAAAGGTAAATAAATTCCCATCCCTACTCCTAACAAGGAAATATTAATTTTACCCAATTTATTTATAGCGATTAATATCAACATGATAACTCCACCCATCGCTAATCTATTCCAAGGCAGATCATGCTTAAAGACACCTTGGGTTAAACCGGCCATCATGGCCGCAGGTGGAGCGGATAAAGTTTGCTGAGGATCCATACCTGCATGCGGTAATACTGTCGTTAAGCCATATACGCTAAAAAGTAATTGCATCACATAAGGAATAACTAAAGTAGCAACAACAACGCCAAGTATTAACATAATTTGTTGCTGACTAGGTATCGCACCAATTAAATGTCCTACTTTCAAATCTTGAATATTGTCATTCGCAATACAGGCTGTACCGGCAACCACTGCGCCGATAATGATCGTCATAGCAGCAGCATTCAATAATTGTGAACTTAACAATTCGTGGCCTTTAAAAAATAACAAACCGCGTAAAATTAATGCTATGAATAATAAACCTGAAATAACTATGGCAGAACCAGGACTCGCTGTTACACCTACTAAACCAGAAAAATAACCACATAATGCAGCAAACACAAATCCTATAAGCAACACATACACGACTGCACCGATAATAAATAATTTTGGGAATGCAAACATTAAGCTATGAATTGGCAATAAATAATCGAATAAAAAATAGATACTCAGAATAACTATACCCAAACCGGCGAGTAAATAATTTAAAGGTATATCTTGTTCGCTAGGTGAAATCTGATTTTTTAAGGGTTGAAACAGACCTTGGAGTGAGATACGTAAGCTTATATAAAAAGGACGTAATAAATTTAATAAAGTCCATAATCCTGCTGCTAACATTGCACCTAAACCAATATAATGAATGTCAATGGCATAAATCGTTAAACTTTTTGCCACAATCAAAGTTTTACCTACCGGTGCAAAATAACTTAATAAAGGTAAACTAATACACCATGCAATAACTGCCCCTAACAACAAACTAAGACCCACATTCCAACCAATTAAATAACCTACTCCAATTAAAGCGGGTGCAAACCCTAAACCAAAACCGATGATGTTAGCTTTCCCGAATACCAGCCATTTTTCAGTGGCTACCGCAATAACTTTTAAACCTGTCTGCGCAAACTCCAAACCTGCGCCCAAACCAGTACCCATTAACATTTTATTAATATGAAATGTTTGTTTCTGACTTAACTTTAAAACTTCCGATATCGCACGCGCTTCTGGAAAATAGAGTTGCGGCGTATTGATTAAAATTTTACGCAGTGGAATCGAAAACAAAATACCTAATAAACCTCCTAATAAAGCAATCGCACAATTTGCAAAATAAGGAAAATAATGCCAATAACCGATGATGACTAAGGCGGGAATAGTAAATACGATGCCTCCGGCAACTGCTTCTCCGGCAGACGCCGCGGTCTGAATCAAATTCGCTTCAAAAATGGTTCCATTACGAAATAAGCGTAGTATGGCCATTGCCAATATAGCAGCAGGTATAGATGCTGAAGGTAAAATTCCAACTTTTAAGGCGAGATAAGTACTCGATGCAGCCAACAAGATCGATAAAAAAACTCCTAAGACAATGACTCTTAAAGTAATACTGGATGGCTGTTTACTGTCATCTTGCATAGACACTCAATTTAAATGAAATCTTCTTGAATATAATTTTTTAATGCTTCTGGAATGCGTATTTTTCCTTCTTTAGTTTGATAATTTTCCATTAATGCCACTAAGGTCCGCCCCACGGCTAAACCAGAACCATTAATAGTATGTATCAATTCAGTTTTAGCGTTTTCTGGATTACGCCAACGTGCGGCTAAACGACGTGCCTGAAAAGATTCAAAATTACTGCATGATGAAATCTCACGATAGGTATTTTGACTGGGTAACCACACTTCGAGATCGTAGGTTTTTGCTGAGCTAAAACCCAAATCCCCAGTACACAAAGAAACTACACGGTAAGGTAATTCTAATTTTTGCAATATAGACTCTGCATCCTGAGTGAGTTCTTCTAAGGCTTGATAGGAATTTTTAGGTTCGACAAAATGGATTAGTTCAACTTTTTCAAATTGATGCTGACGGATCATACCGCGTGTATCTTTACCATAAGAACCGGCTTCGCTACGAAAACAAGGCGTATAAGCCACATACTTTTTAGGTAAATCCGATGCAGCATAAATAGTATCTCGGGCAATATTAGTAACGGATACTTCTGCTGTCGGTATTAAATAAAAACCTTGTTCGCCTTTTAAACTAAATAAATCTTCTGCAAAACCAGGTAATTGACCCGTACCCATCAAGCTTTCAGTATTGGCAATATAAGGCACATAAACTTCTTGATAAGCATGTTCTTTCGTATGCACATCTAACATAAATTGAATCAGAGCACGTTGTAATCTTGCCAAACGATCATACAAAACCACAAAACGCGATCCCGCAATTTTCGTTGCACTCGCAAAATCCATTAAGCCGTTTGCTTCGCCTAATGCGACATGATCTTTTACAGAAAAAGCAAAGTTAGGTACTTTTCCCCAATGACGTAATGTTTTATTTTGTGATTCGTCCAATCCAATAGGCACAGACTCATGCGGTAAATTAGGAATGGTCAAATAAATAGCTGATAATTCTTCAAGTATGTCCTTCAGCTTAGTTTCACAATCTTCTCGTTGCTTTTTTATTCCATCGACCTCTTCAAGTAAAACGGTAATGGATTCGCCTTTGGCTTTTGCTAAGCCTACTGCTTTTGCATTACGGTTACTGATATTCTGTAATGCTTCAGTTTCAGATTGCAATTCTTTGCGTCGAGTTTCTAAACGCGATATTAAGTGGGTATCCAATTGGTAACCACGATTCGCCAATTGCTTGGCAATTTCTTCAATTTGAATATCGTTACGTAAATATTTCGGATCTAACATATAATGGCCTAGATTGCTCTTTTTTAAAACGGTAAGCTAAAGATAATTATGACCGCAAATATCATTGATGGCAAAGCGATTGCTCAACACGTACGTCGTGAACTTAAACAACGCTTGCAAGAACGGCATACAAAAGGCCTAATCACTCCCGGCTTAGCGGTGATTTTAGTCGGTGAAGATGTCGCTTCGCAAATCTATGTACGTAATAAGCGCGATGCCTGTCGAGAAGTTGGCATAAATTCCTTTGCTTATGATTTACCCAACTCCACGACTGAAACTGAGTTGCTGACATTGATCCAAAAAATGAATGTCGATCCCAAGGTACATGGTATATTAATTCAACTACCGCTTCCTCACTCTATCAATACAGCCCATATTATAGAAAGTATTGATCCAAAAAAAGATGTCGATGGTTTTCATCCCACCAATTTAGGCCTGTTAGCTCAAGGTCGGCCTTTTTTACGCCCTTGCACACCCTACGGGGTGATGTGTTTATTAAACTATGAAAAAATTTCTTTAAAAGGATTGAATGCCGTCATCGTTGGAACCTCAAACATCGTTGGCAAGCCTATGGCTTTAGAACTTTTAAATGCGGGTTGTACCATCACTTTGTGTCATAGTGCCACGCGTGATTTACAACATCACATCCAACAAGCCGATATATTAGTAAGTGCCATAGGTAAGGCTGAGGTTATTCAAAGCATTTGGATCAAACCCAGCGCAATAGTGATTGATATCGGCATTACGCGCGCGCCCAGTGGAAAACTCCACGGTGATATCGAATTTTCCACGGCTAAAGAAATTGCGGCATATATTACACCCGTACCGGGCGGCGTCGGTCCCATGACCGTCGCCATGTTATTAGAAAATACTTTATTTGCTGCAGAAAATGCTAGCTAATTTCTTAAATTGGTTATGGGATAAAGTTTAGCCTTCCAATAAGAAACGAGTTTTTGCTCATTAAAAAAATTCGGCGGCTCCTTTTTTTAGATATTTTACCGAAGTAAATCCTGCTGCTAACAATATTTTTATCGCTGCCAGACTTCTCTTACCCGAAAGGCAATATAAAATGATGGTATGAGTACGCGTTAATTCGTTTAAGCGACGAGGTAATTCTTCTAAGGGTATTAATTGACCACCGATATTTTTTTCCTTATGTTCTGCTGCAGAACGTACATCAACCAAGCAAGTATTATTTTTTTGTAATAAATGAATCAATTCTTGGATAGAGAGGGCATAATTATTTAGTGATAATTCTTCAGCGCAGACACTTGCAGAAATCGGCTCATTCACAAACTCGCCATAAACACATAATTGGCAATCGGGGTTCTTACGTAAATGAATCTCTTTAAAGGTCATGCGTAAAAGATCAACCATCAGTAAACATTTTACCAAGCTTGACTCTAACTTCAATATCCACTTGATTATTTCGGTCGCTTGCAAAATACCGAGTAGACCCGGTAACACGCCAATAACACCGTCGGTGACACAATTAAGCTTACTATCGGAAGGAGTGTTCGGAAACAAGCAACGCAAACAAGGATTTTCTTGGTTAGCATGAAATACTGAACAATAACCTTGAAATTGCCCTGCACTTGCATACACATAAGGTTTGCTAAACTTAAAACACGTATCATGAATTAAATAACGCGTAGCAAAATTATCTGAACCATCAGCAATTATATCGTATTGACTAATGAGTTCGTCAGCATTGTCATGTGTGAGTTTTTTTGTATAGGAATTCACTTCAATACATGGATTAAGCGCTAAAAGTTGCTTTTTAGCAGAAATTGCTTTGGCTTGGCCCAAATCTTGAGAGCGATAAAGTACTTGTCTGTGTAAATTAGTTAAATCCACCCTATCATAGTCAACTATTCCTAGTTGTCCCACACCCGCTGCTGCCAAATAAAGTAGTAACGGTGAGCCCAATCCACCGAGACCAATACATAATACTCGAGCATCTTTAAGTTTTTTTTGTCCATCCAACCCAATTTCAGGTAATTTAATTTGTTGGGTATAACGCATTATTTCATCTGCTGAAAGAAAAGTAGACATTATTTTGGTTGGTTTATTTGACGTAAAAATTCTTCAATTGCCGCACAAGGATCACGCGCTTGTGTAATCGCTGAAATAACTGAAATCCCTTCCACTTTGGACTTTATAATATCCGGTAAACGTTCAAGGGTAATCCCGCCAATCGCAACCAATGGATAAGAAAGTGTTCTTCGCCAATATTTTAATTGCTCAATGCCTTGCGGTGGAAATAACATTTCTTTACTGTTGGTAAAATATATTGGTCCACAAGCAATGTAGGATGGATTATTGGCATGCGCGCGTGCTATTTCATAATAACAATGGGTACTCACACCGAGATACAATCCAGAACGATAAATCGCGTTGATATCCGCGTCATGTAAATCTTCTTGACCCAAATGCACGCCAGCTGCCTGCAAACGAATAGCCAGTTGCCAATAATCATTAACAAATAACTTGGCTTGATATTGATTTGTGAGAAATACACTGCGCTTAATTTCATGTTCTAAAAATAATTCGTTGGCTTCTTTAATACGTAATTGAATACACTTTACACCTTGCCTTAATAATCTTTCTACCCATAGACTGCTATCAACGATAGGATATAAACCTGTGATACACGGCTTAAAAATTGGCGGTAATTTCAATAAAGGTTTTGCGCAAACATAAGGAAGATCGATTTGTTCTTCTGGCCATCCATTATGAAAAAACTTTAGCGTTTGTTTTTCTGTATAAGCATTACGTAATCCACGTTGTATATACATTTTTGCAATAACCATCGCATCCTTGAGCGAATAGTTACGCACTAAACAGGCGGCAATAGCAGTAGAAAAAATAGCTTTCGTTACCATAGTTTGTTTTGGTAATCGTGGCGTAGCCATCCAAAATGATTCTTCTTGATTACTCCAATAATCTTGGCAAAAGGAATCTTTTTTTAATTGACTTGCTTTGATTAATACGCTTTTAGCTCCCCATTGCAACAAGCGCTGCGCGGCATTTTGTATGTCTTGATAAGTATTAAGGGTTACATCTAATATTTTCTCCATTTCCAACAAATTGCAGATAAGGAGATCGATAAAGGGAAGTAACTTTATAAAATCTGCGCGGTTAGATTCAGTGTATTTTGTTATTGTCTCGATTATCGTTGCGGATTGAACATTAAAATTTTTCAGTGTTTCTAAATCAATGGTTGCAGTGTTCCCTTCCGGGTCTGAAAAATCAATGATTAATAGCTTTGCTGGTTTCATACTTTATTTTCTTGCTGCCAAAACGGTGTATCAATAAGTGAAGTACTGGGATGGGCGACGTTTCTTTCTGGCATTATTCCAGCGCGATAAGCCTCATGCCCCGCTATGATGGCATGACGAAATGCTTGTGCCATGGCAACGGGTTGCTGTGCAAATGCAACAGCGGTATTGAGTAACACGCCATCAAATCCTAACTCCATCACCTGCACAGCATCTGAAGGCCTACCCATCCCGGCATCAACAATCAATGTAATATCGGATAATCGGTGGCGTAAGGTGGCTAGGGCATAGGGATTTAACAGCCCTTTGCCGGATCCAATCGGCGCTGCCCAAGGCATTAAAATTTTACAACCCACATCGACAAGTTTTTGACAGATCACTAAATCATCTGTGCAATAAGGAAAAACTTCAAAACCTTGTTCAACTAAAATTTTTGCCGCTTTAATTGATTCGATGGGATCCGCTTGTAAATTATGTTCATCGCCGATAACTTCTAATTTTATCCAGGAGGTATTAAATAATTCTCGACTTATCTCAGCTGTTTTAATGGCCATATTAGCGTTTCTACATCCTGCTGTATTCGGTAAAAGAAAACAATTTAGTTTTTTTATAGCTTGCCAAAAATCTTCTCCACCCAAGTTAAATGCTGTTTGACGTTGAATAGATAAGGTAATAATTTGTGCGCCCGAAGTCTGAATAGCCGCTGTCATCATCGCCAACGAAGGATAGTGTGTCGTACCTAATAGTAATCTGCTTTCTAGAATTTTTCCCGCTAGATTCCACATACCTATCCTCCTTGCATGGGTATCAAAATATCGACACAATCATTTGCTTTTAAGAAAGTAGAGTTAAAATCCCTACGTGCCACTAAGGTATTATTGACGGTCACAGCCATATAATCTCTAAGTTGCTTATTACGCATTAAAAAATCATACAAGCTTGATTCAGTTTCAATGCTGAGACTTTTGTTATTAAGAAAAACATTTATCATAAGCTTTCCAAAGTTCTGGATATTGAAGATCCTGTTGATTAATTCCACACAAAATTTCTTCCACTACTGCGGGTGCGATCAAAAAACCATGACGGTAAAGTCCATTCACGGCTATGAGCCCTTCTTCGTGATTTATGCAAGGTGAATGCGATGCTAAAGTCGGTCGACAATGAGTTCTCGTTTCAATAATTCGTGCTTCAGCAAAACCAGGATGTAAATAATAAGCGGCTGTCATTAATTCCAAACTGGTACGAACTGAGATAGGACTATAATCTTCAGCTTCAATTTCGCTAGCTCCGATAATATAAATATTTCCGGGTCTTGGAATAATATATAAACTATAACGTGGATGTAAAAAACGAATCGGACGTTGCAATTGCACATTAGGCGCATATAAATGGATTAATTCGCCACGCACTGCACGTAAATCGCTAAAAATTGTGCGCGCACCCATTCCTCGACAATCGAATACATAATCAAATTCATAGGTTTTTTTCTGAGTCATTATTCGTCTAGATAACAATGATGTGAGGTGTGTGTTGCAACGAAATGAGATACCTTGCGCCTGCAAATATTTTTTTAGAGTATGCATAACAGACTGACAATCTATTTGTGCTTCATGCGGAAAATAATAGGCTGTTTCAAACTTATCAAGTTCAGGTTCAAGTTGCATCAAGCTTTCTTTGGATAAATGCTGAAAATAATCCCCTGTTGGCAATTTACTATTGATACGCCGAGAGAAATGCTGCCATTCTGCTTTATCATGGGGATGATGAACCACAAGACAGCCGGCTTGCTGGAAATAAACCGGCTCTATTAATTGTTTAAGAATATTAGGCCAATAGTGTGCTACCGACTCTTGACCTAAGCGAAAAATCACAGGATCAGCTTTATCACATTCCGAAAAGGGCGTTAATAAACCCGCCGCAATCGAACTACAATTATTATCTCCTTGTTGTTCATCAAATAAGCTGACTTGCCAGCCGGCATTATATAAGGCGAGTGCCAATAACCGGCCCATGATGCCCATTCCTACAATACCCGCTTGCATCATCATTCGTTGGCCAGACAATCCGCAATGGCCGGTATTTCTGAATAAGGAGTTTTAGGTAAAAAATGATTGGTATAACAATCCGTTATAGCAAAATGTTCGTCGACAATATTTAAATGTTTAATATAACGGCCAACTTTATCCCAATCACGCTCAATGTTGAATAAATTACGTGAAAAAAACGGTAAACTATGCATAAAAATTTTATGATAAAGTGGTGTACGTAATTGTGGTTTTGCTTGACATAAAAATTCATAGGCTTCTTCAGGTTGTTCGGTAGTGAATGCCGCGCCACGTTGCGTTGCTTTAAGAAAAGATTTAACTAATTCAGTTTTTTGTAAGGTTTGCTCCGGAACAATGAATTGTACTGAACAAAAACAGCAACAACCTAAACCGGCAAGTTGATCGATACGCAAAAACACAGTTTCACCGCGTAGATGTTCTAATTCAATTTTTTGGAAATTAACAAAACCAATACCGGTATCAATAATGTTACGACAGATCGCATCGGTAACATTCATTCCTATGCGAACGGTTTCATAGCTATTTGGATCAATACCTGCAAGTCCTGCTAGATTATCAATAATCTTCTTACCAAACTCGCCGATATAACCTACACGTTTGTTAACGATGTCATGAAAGTTTCGAATTCCACTTGATTTTAAGGCAATTAAGCCAGTGGGAGGCTCGTCGAGTAGCGTACCAATCGACGTGACTGGGTAGCCTTTCGCTCTGGCGGCGACCGTATGGATCATCGCTTTCACACCAAAATCAACAATACCTAAACCGACTAATTCGGTTACATCGCTGGGATCGTTAGGCTCGAGTATCGCTAATTTAATATCTTCTTGAGCATAAAACCCTAATTGCTTTGCAACAATAATCGGCGCATGGTAAGGATTGGCGTACCAATTAAGTAATAAGCTAACTCGGGATTTTAATATTGACATTGCCATAACCTCTCATTTGATCAATAAAAAATGGAGATGGCAAAAGGTAAACATTCCTAAAAAATAGGAATGCATTTTTTGAAGGCGATCCTTACGCTGATATGAATCAGTTCAAGTTCAACGGGTCATAATCTCAGCCGGTTTCCCGACACCCCGCGCCATCTAACAGGTCAATTCTACATTATGCTCGTCTTGCTAATCAAGAAATATTAGCTTGGGCTTGGCTAACAAATCACAACTCTAGACTTAAAAAAATGGAGGGTTCTGCAATGCTTTCATGATCCTTCTTTCTATTTCATCAATTTCATCGAGACTATTATTCGTGAATGGTCGCTGATTTTTTACTGAATGGGAGAGAAAACTTTTTTTATGGAGAAGAACACCGAATAAAAGCAGGTTAGGTAGATTAGTCAATGAATCATTAAAATTAACTGGGTGCTGAATATCTTGCTGATGCAATGGCCAAGAATAGTCTATCGCTTTGCCCGGATTAAAGCCGATACTCTGTTCGGGAAGATTAAATAAGGTCATAGGATGGGTAGAAATATATCTTAGATTAGTTGGTTTTTTTAACTGATAAAACCTGCGCTTGGTATATCTATGCAGATAAGAAATATTCGGTTTCTTGCCAACTTTTACACTCACATTAGACTTCTTGGTAGTTGCTTTTTTTATTTTATCAAGCCTATTAACTGGATGGATCGAATTATTACTAGCAGATAAATCCATATGAGGAAATAACGGTGTAGAAATAAATTTTGCTAATTTTTGTGTATCAATTTGTCGCTTTACCCGCACAGAACTATCTGATGATTGTATACCACCATTATTTTCTTTGCTGCTAGCATATTTATATTCCTGCAGTTGACTCAAGGAAATATTAGAAAAATTAACGCAATGTTTATACGCTTGATCAATTTGTTTTTTTTGCGTTTCCAAGATGATTTGCTGATCTAAAAAACTTAGTTTAGAGGACAAGGCTTTCGATCTCATCTGTACATCTTGGTAAAAACGACTATAGATAATTAGAGTGGGATCAATTAATCGAGTAATGCTGTCCCAATCATTCATAAAAATCAAGTCAGTTTTATTATGACAGAAAAAACGGTAGTGTTTGGAACCGATTGGTTTTAATACAATAACATCACGCTCATGCACTAAATTTTCTTCTATCAAAACAATAATGTCTTTATCTTGATTAAAAATTAATGGGTAGTGTTCAAAATGCCAATCTCCCTTTTCGTTTGCTATAATGGCCAAAGATGTTTTATGTAAAATAACTTCTAGCTGTTGATACCAATTATTAACACAGGCAGCACTTAATTTTATTTTGGCAACAGGCCAAGTATTTTCTAATCGCACGCACGTCGTTCCGATGGGATAGTAATTAATTTCTGCACTTATTATTAAGTCTTGTTTTATTTGAAATATTCTCAATACAGTATTGTCTTCGGGACAAGCCTGCTTAACTTGCTGCCAAATATCAGTCAAATCTAAGGTTTTTGTAAAATCTCCCCCCTGGTCACTATCGTATATAACTACTTCTGGCAACGGGAAATTCAACTGTGAACCTGAGACAATTCGGAAAAACGCTTGATCGCCTTGTGCGATTAAATGGCTCGGTTTTAAAACATCATTTGAAAGAAATTCTTGTCTGCCATAACCAATGTGCAGCATCTCATTCTGCGCAAGATAAATTTTTAATGTCTTTTTTAATCGTTGTGCAATTGTAGAATAATAATGGATGTTTTGCGCTAAGCTTCGATGACTATTTTCTTGAATATAAAGATAGGGAGGATTAAATTTAATTTGTAAATTATTTGCCAAGCTATAATAAACATGATTTAGTATTTCCGATTGTGATTGATTAAATATAGACTGTAACGGAAAGCACAAAGTTATATTAAAAGATTGTTGTTCTTGTAAAAAATGAAAAGTAAATGCATAGGGATAAGTAACGATGTCATGAAGTGCATCTAAAGAAAAATCCGCATAAATCCGATGATCAATGGGTCCATAAAAATCGAAATGCATCCAAACTTCGCCGCTTTGATTTGCTTGCAATGTATGCAGAATAGTGACTGATTCATTAAATGTTTCGAAACAATGAATAACTGTATTGGGCCTTAACTCTATCTCTAGATTATTCGCTGTTTTATTGGTTATAAAAATTTCGTCGCGAAGCATAGGATTTATTCCTGCCAAACCATCCACGTACTTTATATTTTTGTCTGTAATAAAAAAAATATCCTTTTGATTTTTTATACCCAATATTTTTTGGATATGTTGTATCTTCAAACCTTTTTCACACAGCTTGTACCTAAAATTTTTTGTTTTTCTACAGCTTAGGCCGTTATAATCTATTAATGGAATGTAGTATTGTCCGTTAAGATAAATCTCTTGGAATTTAGCAATATTAAGCCCTTTTCCACCTTGAATCATTCCGGTAATTGCTTCACCTTCTAAAATATAAAAACTACCCTCATCACCACCTTCATAGTTTTTATTTCCGTTACTCACATGAATAAAACTCGGTTTATCTGTCGCAGCAAGCACTTGATCATTCCCATCGCTTAAAGCAATTAACTGAATGTTTCCTGTGCGGTTTTTCACATATTTCACACCAATTGCATTCTTACAATGATAAACCTTTACAAAATTAATGAATTGCAAAGCAGGATAGGCCAAATAAGACCATTCAGCCGCTTCTATATAAGCTTCCGATTCCTCTACACCTGGAAAGCAAAACAATTCTCCCTCATCAGGTGGATCTGGATTCGTTTCACTTAATTTTATGGAAATTTGATTTCTTAAAGAAACAGCATTATTTGCATAGATTTGGGTAACAGAAGAGGCCGCAGGAAAAATATAGGTTTGAATATCCGTGTTGTTTTTCAAAAAGGCAATAGCTAGTTTAACGAGCTGGTTATTGTAAGCCTTCGTTTCAAGATAAGCGGAAGGCGCAAAATGTGCGAATGCACGTAAGCCTTCCCACCATTTTTCTTCTGTATCCAAATGTACATATTTCTCAATCCATTGCTCTTGTTTTTTTGCGCGCGCCAAATCACTTTCTATCCAGATAGTTAAACTAGCAATTTCTCCTAAAGGGCCTGTAGTTTCAGAAAAGCCTTCAATAAGTTCTAGATATTCCGCAGCTTTAACGCCTGATTGCAAACCATCTAATCCTAGCAACATACTATTGGCCATTAAGTCAGGGAGCACTTTTGAATTGCCTTGGTGATACATCCGTATTTCATCAAATAAATAATAAGTATTACTAAAAATGGATGTGCCACGTCCAATAAAGGGCGCTGCGACTTTGATGGCATTTCCTAAAAACAATCTTTTTCCCAATGGAATAACATCTACATGAAATAAAATATTAAAAGCAAACTTACCATCCAAGGCCAAGTTTTTTTCTAATAATTGTTTTTCTGTTGATGTTAATATTTCCCCTTGCGTTAGTAATACATTAGAAACTTCTCCTAATAAAGTGCTACCAGTAATTAAGCCAAAATTCATAGCCACACGGCTTAATTTACCTTGTAGTAAGTCCGATAAAATGTCCTTAGACAACATACTTGTCGCGGCAAATTCTGCGAGTCGCCCGACACGTTGTAAGTGCTGAATCAGTTCTTGCGAAGTAATCTGCTTAGAAGTCGAAAAAAAATCTCTGGTTGTGCAAAGAGCCAATGCTCTTTTTTTTCTTTCTCCCGAACAACTTATTGTATCTTGAGAAAGTAATTTATGTTCAAATTCAAAAAATAAGCGTAATGCACCCAGTTGTCTAGCTCTTTCGATGGAACCCGGCATTAACCATCGACCCTTATATTTAACGGCAATTTTATAACGATACTCGATAATCGAACTGAGATCCTGTCGGGTAATAACTTCTTCAACTAAGTTTTTTTCGAGATAATTGAGTGTCTCGGAAAGATAAAATAATAAACCGCGTTTAAGGATATAATGTAAACTTTCGCCCATAAATTCAAAATAGGCTTCTTTATTCATAATCAACCGAGCATTATCATATATAGTAGCCAAATTAATGTCATAATGAGAATAAATTAATATATCCAGCACTCTTCGCCGAGTAAATCCAAGATTTAACTGTAAAGCTAACTGATCATATTGACTCATATGCAATAAAAAATGAATATAATGCAACTCCGTTTCTTTATTGTGATAAAAACGTTCAGTTATTTTGATAGTTTGTTCAGCGACTCGCTGAAAAGCCTTAACATCTCTTTCAAGATTGATGCGAACCACCTGTTGCACCAAACGATGAATAGTTGAAATATCGGGTTGATTTTGCTGGTTAATCATCGAGTAGGAACGTAATAAGTGAATGGCACTTGCTAATTTTTCAGGGTTTTCTAAAGGCAAAAATAAGGCATTAGTAATACTATCCGGATGTAAATAGGCCATGATATTTAAAATTTCCAGCGCTTTCTCACCTATTAATAAGTTTTGTTTGATTTTATCCAGCGTAATTTTCCAGGTAACAAAAACTGTTTTGGCGTAAGGATCATTACTATAATTAAAAAAATCAAAATTAAGCATTTCTTGTGACTTAAGTTTATATTGGTTTATATAATCACTAATACTATAATCACTATGGAGGTTTCTCTGCACATCAATATAGGCAACTGCTTGTTGGAAAGCTAAGGGCAGACCTTGTAACAGAGTGATGAGTTCTTTTATCGGTGCCTCTTGTTGATCTGTTTCAATTGATAATTCTTTTTTTATAAATTCTTTTGCTTCTTGTTCGGTAAAGATATCAATCGATAGTACCGACGCTATATTTTTCCAATTACTATAACGTGACGTGATCAATATGGTCGGTGTATTACCCTTTAAGACTTTAGGGATAAGATCAGAAAATTCTTTATAATTTTCCACATTGTCAAATATAAATAAGCTTTTCTCATCTGAAAAATAAGTATAAATTTCATGCATCAATTCGCTCACATCTTTTTGGTTCCCATATTTATCTTTTATATTAATCTCCAATTGAACGGCTAATTTATATAAACATTGCAAGATATCATTCTTAGTTTCGGCATTGATCCAAATCAGATTATGATCATAGCTCTCCGCATACTGTTGAGCATAACGCAAGGCCAGCTGTGTCTTGCCAATACCACCTAATCCGCTCAGCGATGTTAAGGAGTGACTGGTTTGTATCGGTTTAGCTGCTGTATCCAATGACAAATGTGTTAATAAATGGCTTACCACACCAATATTATTCCCAGAGAGTAAATGATGTAGTTGGATCAAGATTTCTTTTCTACCACTAAAGTTCTCTACCGGATTTCTCAAATTAAATATAATAGATCTTTTTTTGGGGCTATTGACAGGCTCTATATGTTTAACCTCAGTCGGTGAAACATTAATTTTGTGTAAAATATCCTGAGCAGTTTGTTTAATGCTAAACATCTCAGGATAGTCTAAATAGTTATACCTTCGAGAGAAATATTGAAATTGATTTTCTGTGTTGGGCACTACTGTTGTTTCTTCTAGGTATTTATTTTGATACTCAAACATCAGCTCGCCATTTTTTATCTCCCAGTTGAAAGGATGTCGATAACCATAACTTGAGCCATCCAGAGTATTCCTTAATCGGTAAAATTTATAGGACTGTTCTGGTATGTTAGAAAGAAGCAATCCGGTTTTTTCGAACAAATTTGCAGTATTTATCGTCTTACCATATCTATCCTGGATTCTATTACCGGAAATACGGAGTCGCACATTTTTAAAACTTGGATCAAAAAATTTGTCTGATTTACCTAAAACTACGCCTTGTGTTATTAAATCAATTGAAATCAGTTGATTGGGCGCGCCATTTTCTGCAATGTAATTTAGGGCTCGAGCACCGGCATCTTCAGCTAATTTTTCTATTGCCATCTTATCGCCTGCTTTGTCAGTCACTTGCATAAATTGGCTTTCGTAACTTTTAAAAATTTGCACACCTGCTTCCGATAACAACTGATTTAAACTACGGGTCAATGTAGAAAAAATTCGAGTAATTTTTTGTGCCTTACTTTTAGAAAGATAAAACTGACTACTCAAGGTCCGCACCGAGGCAACGATTGAAGGGATTGAACCCACGATACTTTGTGCAGTACTTATCCCAACTAAGGCGCCTGTTGCGCCGGTTTTTAACTCTGCTTTTAACGCTTCTTCAGTAATTCTATGATCTTTAGCGGTAATATGATAAAGACTCAATCGTTTGATAAAATTAAGCATAAATTTATGCACAAATAGTTCAAGAAACATAGCGACTTGTTCTTCTTTGTTTAATGGTTTTATTTTTTTTGTCAAAGGCTCTTGTATAGGTGAAGATTCTAAAGGTCTTCGCACAGAAATCGACTGGGTAGGATTTTTTACCCTTATAGATTCTTCTTGCTCACTTCTCCTACGATAACGTTCAATATCGGTGCGTAACAATTCTGAAAGTGATTCTCGTCTTTCGGCGAAATACGCAGTATTTCTAGGACGTTGTAATTGTTGAATCAACCAATCCCCTGATAGCCTGTCATCTAACATTTGATTGATATCGGCTGAGTTTTCTAAAACCCATAAACCGCAATTATAAGCATCGGTTTGCTGTTGAGAACAATATTGGCTCAAATCAATTAATTCTACTTCGAATGCTTGAAAAAGCGGATCATATTCTGGTTGCAGAGAAGATCCTAGTGAGTTTACATAATAGGCCGTAGTAACTTTATCCTGATAAGAAAAAACCAACGTCACCCAGTGCATAGCACCCACATTAATGACCATCGTATGTCGTGCGTTACTAACTTTTTTTGCATTGACTAGAAATGAAGCAATTTGCGTAATTAATTGGTCCAAAGACCCAACAATTTCAAAATCTGAAACTTCAACTTTATTAGGCTTATGAAAATTAGCGTATTCTAAGCGAGCAATATCGGCAATATCTTCTTGACTTAACCAATAATTATATTTGCCTTTCTCAGTGGCCTCCTCTAAGTTTTGCTCATTCGATCGTTTATGACGAGATAATAAAAAATATTGCTGAAGATTAAGCGAGTTTTTTTCTATGTAATCAATTATTTGTTTTTTTAATACTGAAATGAGCAGATTCGGAATTTTTGATAATTTCATTATTCTTTTAACTCCCTTTTAATTTTTAAATTATTATTGTAAACATAAAATAAAATTAAATTATTCTATAAAAAAAGTCAATTTACTAGCTTTTATAGTTGAATAATACTGACAACAATTTAAAAAATAAACAGCAGGATGATAGGATAAATTAAAGTAACCAGAGTTTTCTTTAATCTCTAATTTATTGTTTAATTCACTAAAATATTCATGTAAAGTTTTTTATAATTAATATAAAAATAAAATTGAAATACATTCGTAAATATTGGATTTTTTACATCGATCATAAACGACAATTTTCTAAACTCAAACTATCCTTTAAAAATTCAGTGGGTTTTTCTTTTAAATTTATGGTATTTACAAAGAAAAAATGACGAAGCTGCCCCCATTTAGGCTTTTCGTCAATTTTTTTCATCCCCGCTGTCAGCAATAATTTAATAGAAGGCGGATTATCTGGACGTGCAGTTGCATAAATACCCATAAAATTTTCGCCTAAAATTTTATAATTTTCTTTTAATAGGAGGGCATATTCTTGCACAACCACCGGTATGGCTTCCTTTCCATACTTTTGTCCCCAGAATTTCTTATCTAAAGCATAAGCTAATTGAGCAACACCAGGCCACTCGCTCTCATCTAATAAAACATGTCCAATAAATTCATCGGTATCGTTTTTTAAAATAGCTAATGAACTAAAGGGGTTATCATTATTCCATTTTGCAACCCATTGTTTATGTTGTTCACCAATTTTGTCTTCACTCCAAGGATTTCCATCCATTACTTTAAGCATATTTTCTGAGTCCATAAATAGCTTTTTATAATTACAAAGATGGTTGGGGCTAGTGGACTCCATCACCAATCTTTCAGTTTTTATGCTTACATTTAATCGATTAGTTTCTGGATTTTTTTCAAAATAAATATCTGGCATATAACCTCCATGTGAGTAAAATTTCTAATTAAATAGGATATCGATCTAATAAATAACTAAACACCGCTAATATCGCCATGGCTTCTCCACCTTCGGGTCGACCAGGTCTCATATTGACATTGTATGCATTAAAATCAAAGTGTAACCACGTTGTCTCTGCACTAATAAAACTATGCAAAAACAACGCCGCTGTAATCGCACCCGCAAAGGGCAAAGCTCCACAATTGTTTAAATCGGCAAATTTGCTATCGAGTAATTTTTGATACGGTTTATATAAAGGTAAACGCCATACGGGGTCCTGCTGTTGATGACTATGTTGTATAATATCATGCGCTAGTTGTTCTTGGTCGGTAAAAAAGGCACTTATTTCTGTTCCGACGGCACCTCTTGCAGCACCGGTTAAAGTAGCAAAATCAATCAACAATTCTGGACTTTCACTATCCGCTTCACACAAAGTATCCGCTAAAATAAGTCGACCTTCAGCATCAGTATTTCCAACCTCTACAGTTAAACCATGCCGAGTCTGAATAATATCACCCGGTTTAAAGGCGTTGCCTGCAATCAAATTTTCTACAGCAGGAATCAATAAACGTAAACGCACCGGTAACTGATGTGCCATAATCATTTCAGCTAAACCAATAGCATTTGCTGCACCACCCATATCCTTCTTCATAGCCAACATATTGCCACTAGACTTTAAATTATACCCTCCGGAATCAAAGCATACGCCTTTACCCACTAAGGTAACTTTTGGATGTTTACTATCACCCCATTTTAAATCAACTAATCGTGGTTCATGACAACTCGCTTTACCGACAGTATAGATAGCGGGATAGTTAGCCGTTAATAAATCTTCTCCAACTATCTGCGTCACTGAGGCATGGTATTTTTTGCCGATCTGAAATACATTTTCTACGAGTTCTGCAGGATGCATATCATCCGCTGGCGTATTGATTAGATTACGAACTCTATAAATTGCCTCAAGTTTTATCATTAATTGAGCATGATTCTTTTTTGCAATAAGCAATTGTGCTAAAGGTCGAGTAGATTTTTTATATCGGGTAAATTCATACGCACCTAAGCCCCATGCTAAAGCAATTTGTTCCAATGATTTATGTTTATCTATCCCTTCAACATGGTAATGTCCTTCGGGGAGTACAGTGGGTAGCAAACCGAACGTCCAGAAATCCGCTGCATCATTACATATCAACAAAATTTGTTGCAATTGTCCTGCTGTTCCAGGAAGTAAACTGTAACTTCCTGGTTTTGCAATAAAATTAATAGATTGTAACCATTGTTGCGTGGTATTTGTCTGTTGCGCTAACCAAGCTGACCACAACTCTGGCAAAATAGCCGTAATAGGGACAGATCGCGAGGATTCATGAATAAAACAATTAAACACTCAATACCTCCCGTGCTGAAACATAAGGTTTATCAAATACATGCGCCACCGCTTGATGTGTGATACGGCCACGTGAAATATTTAAGCCATTACGTAAATTGATATCTTCAGCCAACGCTTGATAAATACCTTTGTTGGCTAGGGCCAAAATATAAGGAAGTGTGGCATGCGTCAAAGCAAACGTAGAAGTACGTGGCACTGCACCCGGCATATTACTCACACAATAATGAACAATATCATCGACAATGTAAGTAGGATCCGTATGTGTTGTCGGCCGGCTTGTCGCAAAACATCCACCTTGATCAATGGATACATCCACAATTACCGAACCTGGGCGCATTTTATTCAATAAATCTCGTGTTACAATTTTCGGCGCTTCTGCACCGGGTACTAACACCGCACCTATTAATAAATCTGCTAATGCTACATATTTCTCTATGGAATCTTGTGTAGAAAAAATAGTATTCAGTTGCCCACCAAATTGTAGATCTAATTCTTTTAGTTTTGCGGCTGATTTATCCAACACAGTCACTTGGGCTTCTAAGCCTAATGCCATGCGAATGGCATTACTACCCACGACTCCGCCGCCTAAAACAACAACACTCGAGGATGAAACACCAGGAACACCCGATAATAAAATTCCACGTCCTCCTTGCGCCTTCTCTAAACAATGTGCGCCGGCTTGTATCGACATGCGTCCTGCTACTTCACTCATAGGCGCTAACAAAGGCAAACCACCCCGCGCATCAGTGACTGTTTCATAGGCAATAGCCGTACAATTCGAAGCTAACAATAATTCTGTTTGCTTTTTATCAGCAGCCAAATGTAAAAAGGTAAATAAGGTTTTTTCTTCACTTAAATAAGCACATTCTTGTGGTTGCGGTTCTTTAACTTTAAGGATCAAATTGCTTTGCTCGAAAACTTCTTTCGCGCTATTGAGGATAGTAGCCCCTGATTCTTGATAATCACTATCTGAAATATCAACACCATTCCCTGCATTTGTCTCAATGAAAACTCGATGACCATGATCAGTCAGTTCGCGAACAATAGATGGCACTATAGCCACTCGATATTCATTGTTCTTAATTTCTTTAGGAACGCCAATATGCATATTAACTCCACATTATTAAAGGATGTTGTCAGGTTTGTATCACTTCCTTGTGTAAACTACTCTTCACAAATGCCGTAAGTATATTTTTTTAAACTGTTAACCTCGACTTTTAGGCTACACTTGGAACCCATCACAAAATACACGGGTTTTATAAAAAGTCCATTTATAAGTGTAATAACCTATTTTTTGTATACTATTCGTTGCACGTTTTGCATGAAATAGCAACACGGGTGCATCTTTGGCGTATCTTTAATTGAATAGGAACTCTAAAAATGCTTCATTCTAAGCCTAATTCAAGGAGTTAAGTATTATCTTCTAGTATCTTTAAGTTCCACTTTTAAAGTCAATATTTTTTGAAATGTAAAACTCATAATTGTTAATGTGTTTGATTTGGTAATATCAGTGATATTGTTTTTTTTAAAAAAATAGTATTGTAAGTTATCATTTTTTAAAATGAAAAAGCTTATCATATGTTTACACAAATCCAAAAAAGAGAATAAAAGACATTATGAAAGATTATTTTTCTAACGAAAAATCTATTTCTTTGTTTGAGTTAGATCGCAATAATATTTGCTATAATATTTTTAGATTTCATTTACTCATAAATTTGGTGAAGTATGAAGGCGATATCCCAGAAATCGAAACTATTTTAAAAAATAAAAAAGAAGAAAGTGTTTAGGTGGATTTTATGCTAAAAGCTCCACATAAAAAATCTGATAGCGAGTTTTATAAAAAAATTAGAAACTTTAGTAGAAAATTACAATTCTCATCACTCAGGATATTCATTGAATATTCAATTCGAAAAGAATAACCAGCGAGATAACACTGGGCCTAGTTATCCCCTGACATATGTACGTAAAATCCTTTTCTTTCAATAGAACCCTTTCTATCAGAAGAACTGATAAAAGAAACCATTAAAAACAAAGAAAAATTTAGAAAAATTAGCATCAAAAATAAGAAACTATCTAATTGAAAGAAATAAGCTTCTGTTTGCTTATCCTTACTATGACCAAATGAATTAGCAAAGCTTTTTAATGACCAATTAACTGAGGATAACAAACTACAATTACTTAAATTTTCTCTGACTAAAGGTTTAATTGAGACAAATCAAGCTGCACGAGAACAACTAACAACACAAGAAGTAACAACATTACAAGATTTTAACAAGCTTTGCTATCTGTGAACTAGAGCTGAAATTGCAAGGTCAGGAAAGTGAAATTGCACAAAGTCGACCAACTTTCTACCGATAGACAATAAAAGATTTTTCTCAAATAAAGTTACCGATTAAACAACTGGAAAGAAAAAATCTAATGCTCGAATCTTTTAATTAAAATGAAATCTGTTATTTCTCGTTAATATTATCTAACATTAAATGATACAAATGTTTTTTTTCCTCTTCGTTCAAACCGGATTGCTTTCCTTGTTGTAATAACTTATCGATTTGTCCTTCTGCAGCTGCTTTTTTTAAATGCTTAAGTAAATCATGAAATTCAGCTTGCACCCCAGATTCGGGGATGGCTAAAGGATAATTTATCAATTGTTTGAAAATTTTATAACGAGCTTCATCTTCTCGCCAATATTCTAGTAACATAGCACTGGTTAATTCTGGATTTTGCTTGAGCAGTAAAAATAATTGAACTAAAAAATCACTTCCAGGTAATTCTAATCTGCTTAATACATGACATTGCTTATCGGAAAGTGATTTAACAATTTGCGGGAATTGCACTAATAAGGCAATCGCCAAACGCATCGGCGAAAAACGATTGGCTGTATTAAACTTTATTTTTTTTGGCATTTTTTTTATTATATTGCTTTTATCATTCATAGTAACTTTTTTTAATGTCACCACATCCATATTAACTAAAGTGGCCAATTGTTCAAATAATTTATGCTGCATAATACCCACCGCTACCTTCTCAATCAGCGGGACGGCTAACTTCGCCAGGCGTGCTTTACCTTCTAATTGATTAATATCAACTTGCGTTAACAAATAACCAAATAAAAATTCACCTAAAGACTGCGCTTGTTGCAACCTCGTAATAAATTCAGTACGACCTTTCTTTTGTAGCAAAGAGTCTGGATCTTCGCCATTAGGTAATAATAAAAAACGTAGTATATAACCATCTGTTAATAAATCTAAGCTTTGCTCAAGTACACGCCATGCCGCTTTTTTTCCGGCAATATCGCCATCGAAACAAAAAATTATTTCCTGTGTATGACTCATCAGTCGACTTATTTGATCCTGGCTGGTTGCAGTGCCCAAGGTTGCAACAGCAAAAGGGAAATCCGCTTGAAACAACGCTAAAACATCCATATAACCTTCAACCACTATGATACGTTCTAACTGACGATTTGCCTGAAATGTTTCATAAAGACCATACAGTTCTTTACCTTTATGAAAAAGTGTAGTTTCAGGTGAATTCAAATATTTGGGTTCCTGTTGCGTCAAGACACGACCGCCAAAGCCAATGACGCGTCCTCTTCTATCACGTATCGGAAACAAAATTCGATCCCGGAAGCGATCATAATAACCTTGGCCTTCGGATTTTTTAACTAATAAACCCGCTACAAATAAATTTTCGGTATCGTTAAAAGTTTTAAGCAATGTATCCCAAGCCGCTGGTGCATAACCTAAGTTAAATTTCTTAGCTATTTCGCCCGATAGTCCACGTTGTTTTAGATAGTTAATAGCGAGTGTATTATGTCGTAATTCTTTGGCATAAAATTGCGCTACCTCTTCTAACAAACCATAAAGATTAGAAGAAGCTTTATAATAAATTTCTTGATGTTTTGAATGTTGCGGGATTTCCATACCTATTTGTTCCGCTAAAAAGTTCACTGCTTCAACAAAACTTAGTTTTTCATATTCCATTAAAAAACTGAAAGCATTCCCACCTACAGAGCAACCAAAACAATAGTAAAATTGTTTTTCTGGCGTAACGGTGAAGGAAGGTGTTTTTTCGGCGTGAAAGGGACAGCAGGCAATATAATTTTTACCTTTTTTTCGCAACGGAACGCGTGCATCAATAAGCTGCACAATATCTATGCGCGCTAGGAGCTCATTAATAAATTCCTGTGGGATAGGTGCTAGTGACATATTTATGTACTCTTCGCACTTGAATCTTTGTCTGTATTACGCTTAAGAAGAAATAAACGAATTTTTAAGTCAACCGTGCTTTAATTTTTGCGCTAATTTGTGTCATGTCCGCACGACCTTGTAATTTGTCTTTCAGTTCTGCCATGACCTTTCCCATTTCCTTAACTGAAGTAGCACCTACTTTTTTAATAGCTTCAGATACAATACGATCAATATCTGTTTCTCTTAAGGGTTCTGGTAAATAAGTGTGAATAATCTTGACTTCTAAACGTTCTTGATCGGCTAAATCATCACGCTTAGCCTGGTCATATTGAGCAATTGAATCGCGACGTTGCTTAAGCATTTTATTCAATATCTGTGTAATGCGCGTATCATCTAGTTCAACGCGTTCATCCACTTCAACCTGTTTAATCGCTGCCAAAATGAGCCGTACCACACCCAAACGTTGCTTATCGTGTGCTCGAAGAGCCACTTTCATATCTTCTTGAATACGCTGTTTGAGAGAGGTATCCATGATTAATGCTTACGCTTCTTTTTTTTATCCATAAATAAAGGGTTATCGCGCATCAAACGTTTACGCTGACGTTTCATCGCTGCCGCTCTTTCACGTTTTTGTACCTCACTTGGTTTCTCGTAGCACTCACGACGACGCACTTCAGCGAAAATACCTGATTTTTCACAGGCACGCTTATAACGACGAATAGCCGACTCTAGTGTTTCGCTGGTTTTAAGTATTACACCGGGCATGTAGTGCACTTCCTCAATTAAAGTTAAAATAGGTGCTAATTCTAACCAGCAATCCATAAAAATGCAAAGTTTCTATTCAAAACAACCCAATTTCCATCCAAAAACCATACCATGTGTATTAGGGATTGAAACTTCCTGCGATGAAACCGGTATCGCTCTCTATCATGGTCAAAAAGGTCTCATTGCCCATTCGTTATATAGTCAAATTGAGCTACATAATTTGTACGGCGGCGTCGTTCCAGAACTCGCCTCACGCGACCATATTCTTAAAATATTACCCTTATTACAAGAAACTTTGACAGTCGCCAACCTCACGCTCTCAGCTATCAATGGCATTGCTTATTGTGCAGGTCCTGGCTTAGCCGGGGCTCTATTGGTCGGTGCAGCTTTTGGACGTAGTTTAGGCTGGGCACTCGGAATTCCCACCTTAGGGGTACATCATATGGAAGCGCATTTGCTTGCACCTATGCTAGAAGAACACGTCCCGGATTTCCCATTTATTGCCCTATTAGTGTCCGGCGGCCATACACTACTAGCACAAGTAAACGGTATCGGCGATTACAAGATTCTAGGTGTAAGTCTAGATGATGCGGTAGGCGAAGCTTTTGATAAAACAGCCAAATTATTAGGTTTAAATTACCCCGGTGGTCCTGCCATCGCTGCATTAGCTGAACAAGGCCAAGCTAAACAATATGCTTTTCCACGTCCGATGGTAAATAGACCGGATTGTAACTTTAGTTTTAGTGGTTTGAAAACATTTGTGAGTACAACATTAAAAAATAGCGATCAAGCTGAACAAACTAAAGCAAATATTGCTCATGAATTTCAAGCTGCCGTAGCGGATACTTTAGTTATAAAGGCTATGCGCGCTTTAAAGCAAACAGGCCTGCGTCGTTTAGTGGTTGCAGGTGGCGTAGCTGCGAATACCTGGCTCAGAAAAGAACTTGCCAACATGGCAGCTACGCATAATTTCACACTTTATTACCCACGACCCAGTTTCTGCACAGATAATGGGGCAATGATCGCTTATTTAGGCTATCGTCGCTTAAATTTAGGTCAAAGCGATAATTTAGGCATAAAAACCATTGCGCGTTATCCTTTAGATCAGTTGGATTAACTACACGAAAATTTTCATGCGACAAAGCAACAATCAAACTGTCTATCCTGATCCAGAGGAGGAAAAGAAGTGAGGGAACAATTAACTATTAAATGAAGCAAAGACTCTTCTTCATTATTAAGCTTGGCACAAAATAACAAAATTTTTCTTAAACTACTTTTATTTTCAGCATCAAAATTAAATATTAAACCCTGATCTCTTAAATTCTCATAAATACTGCAAATAGTAATATTGTCAGGTAACTCACCCTTTTTATAAATCGATAAAAATTTATTAACAGGATCTTTATAATTTCGCTTCCAGGCACCTGAAAAAAATCGGTGGATGATCCCCAAGCAACCCTCCCCTTTAGAATAATCTTTTAACAAAGCAATGCAGGTTTTAATCGGATCTTGCTCATAAAAATAGATATAATCAGGAATATTTTCTAAATCTAATTCTCGTCCTGGTATCTTGGATAAAGTTAATTCATTGAGTTGAACTTTTTCTTCAGATGTCAAATTATTTTTCAATAAATACGCTAATATCATATTAATTTCAAAAGCTAAAAAACTTAAATCAATATTTTTTCCTTTAAAAAAATGAATACTCGCTTTAATCGCTTGTAAATAATCATTAAAAGAACCTGTTGATGCTTCTTCACTATTCATCGGGGTTTGAAAATTTTGCTCGGCATTGACCTCTAATGAGCTTGAGAGTTGATTTGTTTCCTCCTTGCCTAATCCTGATTCAGTTTCAACTTTTTTGATTTCTTTTATGGTATTGTCTATAAGCTCTTCATTACAGTTAAACAATTTAATTAAATTTAATTTGAGGCATTTTTTTTCTTCATGAACGTCTTTTATTAATCTTTTATTTCTTTTTGATAACACTTCATCATCTATAATGTAAAAGAGTTCGACAATCCTATCAGAAAAAAAAGTTATTTTTTCGACACGCTCTATTTCTACTTTAGAAGGAGAGAATATATCTTTTAGAAGTTTTTGTGAAGGATCAACTAAATCTGTAGCAGGAGTATTTTTAAATTTAAGCGGCATAATTAATCTCCATTTAATTAAAATCTTTTTATGTAAAACTCCTTTCATCCAACAACATAACATAAAAAAAGTTTTTATAAAAAATTTTGGAAAGTTTTGCTTAAAAAATAAAAATTATTTTTTCTTCTTCAATTCAGATAGAGTTAATTGAGGTTCTGTGCCTTGAAATAAACGTTGAATATTTGAAAAATGCCGTGCTATGAGTATTATCGTCATTAAAAGGATGGGCAAATAAACCGGCCATGAATAAGAATAAAAAACATAAAAAAACGTCATGATAGCCGCCAAAATGGATGCAACAGAAATATAATGAAAAACCAACAATACCACCACCCAGCTTAATAAACCTATCAAGCCTAAAGGCCACGCTAAAGCAAATAATCCACCCAATGCGGTTGCTACGCCTTTCCCTCCACGAAAACCAAAAAAAATCGGATATAAATGACCTATAAAAGCAAAAAAAGCAATCCATGCCAAAGACGCTAGCGGCAAACCAAACAATTTAGCGAGCATAACTGGAATCCAACCTTTGAGCACATCTCCCAATAATACGATAACGGCTAATTTTTTTCCGCCTATTCTAAGGATATTGCTAGCCCCTGGATTCCCAGAACCTTGCGTACGAGGATCAGGTAGCCCTGCACATTTACTTACGATAATCGCACTCGACAAAGAACCCAGTAAATAGGCAATTAAGATAAAAACAAATAGTGATAACATACATTTTCCTATAAAGACTCTTTTTTAAAATATTCGCATCTTGAATAGCGGCCGCGGTATAATATAAACGATAAATAATTTTCTTGATTGAAAATTGCGACAGCCCAATTTATATACTCAACAATTGGATTTTTGACAAAGCACCACGATAATGGAGCAACCTTCGTGTATTCAAGATACATGAGGCTGCGAGTTGAGCGGCAACACAGACAAAAATTCAAGTGTCAAGAGTATAGTAATAATTATTAAAAGGTCCTAACATGACGCCCAAAGCGGATAATTTAATTTGGATCGATCTCGAGATGACAGGCCTTGATACTAATCAAGATAAAATTATCGAGATTGCAACCATTATCACAAATTCTCAATTAGAGATTATAGATGAGGGTCCTGTGTTTGCTATATTCCAATCCGAACAACTATTAACCGGAATGGACGATTGGAATAAGCGCCAACATAAAGGCTCAGGTTTACTGGAAAGAGTAAGAGTCAGCAAAACAACGGAAGAAGAAGCGGAAAAGCAAACCTTAGAATTTATTATGACGTATGTCCCTCCTAATAAATCACCGATGTGTGGTAATAGTATTTGCCAAGATCGTCGTTTCTTAGCCCGTTGTATGCCGATATTAGAAAAATATTTTCATTATCGGAACTTAGACGTAAGTACGTTAAAAGAGTTAGCCTATCGTTGGAGTCCAAGCATATTGGACGGCTACAAGAAAAAATCTAAACATTTAGCACTAGAGGATGTACGAGACTCTATTAATGAATTACGTTATTATCGCGAACATCTATTTAAACTTTAACTTTTTCGAATTGATTTTATGGCAGATTACTCAACCAAAGATTTAAAAAACGGTATGAAGGTCATGTTAGATAATGACCCTTACACGGTATTAGAAAATGATTATGTTAAACCTGGAAAAGGACAAGCTTTTAACCGGATTAAATTACGTAATTTAAAAAATGCTCGCGTTATTGAACGTACTTTAAAATCTGGAGATAGTTTACAGGCAGCTGATGTATTTGATCTTGAAGTTCAATATCTCTATAACGATGGAAATGTTTGGCATTTTATGGATGCCGAAACCTACGAACAATACGCAGCGGATGAATCGGCAGTGACAGAAGCTAAAATATGGTTAAAAGAACAAGACTTATGCACTCTAACCTTATATAAGGGCTCTCCTTTATGCATAACACCAGCTAATTTTGTTATTTTAAAAATAATTGAAACAGATCCGGGTGTGCGCGGTGACACATCGGGTGGAGGTGGAAAACCCGCGACTTTAGAAACAGGCGCTATCGTCCGAGTCCCGTTATTTATTCAAATTGGTGAATTAATCAAAGTTGATACACGCACTGGTGAATATCTTTCCCGCGTAAAAGCATAAGTTTTTTATGTATTATACTCACAGCAATTGGATTTTTGGCAAGGCGCCGTGATAATGAGCAACCGGAATGTATTCAAAATACATGAGGATTGCGAATTAAGCGGCAACACAAATAAAAATTCAAGTGCGAAGAGTATGGTATAAAAAAAGATGGATGATCTTACGATCATCCATCTCAGTTGCGCTCCTGCCCCAATCAACTGCTAAAAAAAATTTAGCAAGCTTATCCAAAAGCATTAATTTGACTGTTAGCGTTTGTCTTTATTGCCTGGCCATTGTGGTTTATTTGGATTGCCTTGTGGGCCTTGTCCAGGATTGTGCTCAGGTTTTTGTGGACCATGACCTGCATGACCTGGCCATTGTGGTTTTTGATGTTTCTGATCGTGAGGAAATTTACCTTTGTTCATATGAGCTCCTAATTAAAACTTATAATGTCTCTCCCTTTAAGCCTAGCAAAGACCTCGCTAAATACCACAATATTACTATTGATCGGTCAAAATATGAGCAATTTATACGCGTAACTTAGTAAAGCATAAAATCTAAAAAAAACAGTTTATTTAGTGAGATTAAAAAGATATTTAATGCTTAATGGAGAATAATAAATCCATAGCATAGAAAGTCGTAAATAGTTGTCAGCTAAATGCTTAACTTATTTAAATCCACTAAACGCCGTGGTGCTATGCGACCATCTTCTAAAATTTCGCCCACGCCAATAAATCGGCCACTTTCTTGTAATAGTAAACGCAGCAATCCTTGTTTGGGGAGATTTGGGAGTAATACTGCTTGTCCACGATAAAGATAATAAGCTGCCGCTTGTGAAATTTTTAAAACCGGCCATTCGTTTAACAAACTATCTAAACTCAGTAATTTTTGATCGCACTCGGCTTGGCTTAAGGTTTGTAATTCTTCCAAACTTACCATTTGTTCCGCATGATAATCAGCCACTCCTAAACGACGTAAATCAGATACATAAGCACCACATCTTAATGCTTCACCTATATCTTCTATTAAAGTACGTATATAGGTTCCTTTACTACATTTAATCTCTAAATAAAGTATGTTCTTTGCATTTGAATTTTTGTCTGTGTTGCCAGGCAACTCGCAATCCTCATGAAGGTTAGATATGTCTGCATGATTGTTGCGATCCAGTAACCGTAAACTATGTACGGTAACAGTTCGAGGACTACGTTCCACTACGATACCTTGTCTAGCTAATTTATATAAAGGACGGCCTTTATGTTTTAATGCAGAAAACATCGGTGGAATTTGCGAGATTGTTCCACGAAAAGCTGATAAAACTGTTTCAAGTTGATTAACCGAATAGTTAGAGATGGGACGTGACTCTATTATTTCTCCCTCAGCATCGCCAGTGTTGGTTTTAATTCCTAAGCAGGCACTTACAATGTAAGTTTTATCCGCATTAAGTAAAAACTGTGAAAATTTCGTAGCTTCTCCGAAACATAATGGCAACAAACCCGTTGCTAAAGGATCTAAGCTTCCTGTATGTCCGACTTTACTTGCCGAAAATAATTGCTTTACTGTTTGTAATGCTTGATTTGATGTCATCTTTTTAGGTTTATCAAGCAATAAAATACCATTGATGGAACGTTTTTTGGAGATTAAGGGGTGCATAACTTATTCTTTTATAAATAATTATTTCTATACTCTTGGTACTTGAATTTGTATGAGTGATTTATTCAGAACGTTTAGCCTTATCTTTCGCAATGACATTGTCAATTAAGCTATGAATACGATCACTCTCTTCCATGAAATCATCATAAAAAAAACGCAGGCTAGGCACTTTATATAACTGTAAACGACCTGCTAAAGCATAACGTAAACGAGCAGCTGCCTTTCTTAATAATTTAACTACTAATTCCTTACTTTGCTGTTTATCATTTGAATTTTCCACATCTAACTGTGTAAAAAATATATCCGCATAAGAGAGATCACGTGACACTTTTACTGAAGTAATCGTAATAAATTTCAAACGGCTATCCGCTATTTGTTTATTAAAGATATTATTACTTAGTTCTTTCTGTATCAGATCGGCAATACGCGCCGTGCGACTAAATTCCTTTGGCATTAGATAGTTCTAGAGATAGAAATACGTTCATACACTTCGATCATATCGCCTATTCGCACATCGGTAAAATTTTTAATACCAATACCACATTCCATACCATGACGAACTTCAGTAGCATCATCTTTAAAACGGCGTAAAGAATGCAATTCACCTTCATGAATCACAATATTATCACGCAACAAGCGAATAGGCGCATTACGTCGCACTAATCCTTCTATCACCATACAACCGGCAATAACACCGAGCTTAGCGGAACGAAACACTTCGCGAACTTCTGCTAACCCTAAAATATTTTCTTTTATTTCTGGAGCCAACAAGCCGTTCATAATATTTTTAACTTGGTCTATCAGGTCATAAATAACGCTATAATAATTCATTATTAAGCCTTCTTTTTCTACCGTTCTTTTTGCAGTGGCATCCGCTCTAACATTAAATCCTAAAATTAATGCCCTTGAAGCTAAAGCAAGGTTAGCGTCAGATTCGGTTATCGCACCTACACCCACATACACAAGTTTTATTTTAACTTCAGAAGTAGAAAGTTTATTCAAGGCTTCTTGTAAGGCCTCAGCAGATCCTTGCATATCCGCTTTCAAAATAATATTCAAAGTCTTAACTTGGTTTTCATCCAGCTGGTCAAAAATATCATCGGTTTTAATCGTCCGTTGTTGTGCTAACTTAGCTTCGCGTAATTTTCCTTCACGGAATAAAGCAATCTCGCGCGCTTTACGTTCATCAGCAACAACCACTGCTTCATCACCGGCTATAGGGACACTCGATAGACCTAAAACTTCAACGGGCATAGAGGGTCCAGCCGCTTCAACTAATTTACCTCGCTCATCGAGTAATGCTCTGACACGGCCATAAGCAGTGCCTGCTAATAAAAGATCGCCTTTATGTAGTTTTCCTCGTTGTACTAATATAGTGACAACAGGTCCTTTCCCTCTATCTAAACGTGACTCTATAACTATTCCTTGTCCTGGACCTTCTTGTGGCGCTTTCAGCTCTAATAATTCTGCTTGCACTAAAAGAGAATCTAATAAGTCATCAATCCCAGCACCTGTTTTTGCTGAGACTGGAATAAGCATAGTATCGCCACCCCACTCTTCAGGATTGAGACCTTGTTTGGCTAATTCATTCTTTATTCTATCGAGATCAGCTTCAGGTTTATCAATTTTATTCACTGCAACAACAATAGGCACATTCGCAGCTTTAGCATGTTGGATAGCTTCTATTGTTTGTGGCATCACACCATCATCAGCAGCAACAACCAAAACAACAATATCTGTCACTCGTGTACCGCGTGCCCGCATCGCTGTAAAAGCTGAATGGCCAGGCGTATCCAAAAACGTTATGACTCCCTTTGGTATTTCTACGTGATAAGCACCAATATGTTGTGTAATACCTCCCGCTTCTCCCTGTGTCACTTTGGTCCGTCGAATATAATCTAAAAGAGAAGTTTTTCCATGGTCAACGTGGCCCATGATAGTCACCACAGGCGGACGTGACAGTAATTCACCCATTTGTTGTTGCGTGGTATTTACTAAACCTTCTTCTAATGCATTCGCGCTAACCGGCTTAGCAATATGACCCATTTCTTCTACCACAAGTATGGCGGTATCTTGGTCGATAGCTTGATTAATAGTTGCAATGACACCTAACTTCATTAATGATTTAATAACTTCAGCAGCCTTAACCGACATTTTCTGCGCTAAGTCACCTACCGTAATCGTTTCAGGAATCCCAACCTCATGTATGGCAGCTACGGTTGGTTTTTCAAATTGTTGTTGTAAAAACTGATCGGGTCGTTTGTGCTTACCGGTTTTTTTACGGTAACGGAATTGTTCATCGGATTCGTCTTCAAGTTGATAAATCGCTTTATGTCGGTATTTCGCCAGCTCTTTTTCTTTTAAATTGCGATTTTTATGCTTTTTCTCACGTTCCAACCTTTCTGCATTAGTAGGTAAAGCAATAATCACTTTTTCATTAGTTGGTTTAGATTTTTTTTCTGGATTCGTTGCAGGTGCAATGAATTTTTTCTCAACTATTGGCACTTGCTCTTTTTCCACAGTTTCATTAGATACTACGGGCTCTTCACTCGCAGGAGTATTACTTTCCGAAATGGGTTCAGCTTGTATTTCAGGTGCGCGCAATTTTTTCTCTGCAGCGATTTTTTCTGCTTGACGCGCTAATTCTTCTGCTTTTTTCGTTTCTTTTGCTTCGTTAGCACGATTAGTCTCTTCATCTATTAAGCCTTCATTACTTTTCACATAGGTTCTTTTTTTGCGAACTTGAACTTTAATAGTCTTGGCTTTACCTGAGGTATCTTTTACTTTAAGTAAACTCGTGCTTTTACGAGTTCGCGTCAACGTAATCACTTTTTTAAGATTATTATCCGCAGAAGTTTCTTTTCCAAGCTCAGTGGAAACCTTATTTGCAGTTTTATCTTTAATACTTTCTGTCATACATGCTTCTCCTGCCAATATTTGACAGCTTCGAAAACCTACTTACATTTTCTGAACAAACTTTATTGCGACTTCATTTACTTATTTATCGAACTTTATATACTTATTACATGCCCTGTTATTTTACTAAATTTTTTTAAGTAAAAATAATAGTTCCATTTTTTTGACTCCTATTTTTTCTCTTCGGCAAACCAAGGAGCACGTGCAACCATAATTAACTTACCGGCTACTTCACGATCTAATTCGATAATATCTAACAAATCATCGACTGCCAACTCAGCTAGAGCCTCGCGTGAAGAAACACCTTTTTTAGCTAATGTGATGGCTATCTCTTCAGTAATACCTTCTAAGGAAAGTAAATCTTGATGCGGCTCTAAAAATTTGTCATGCTCAGGGATTGTCGACTTTTGCTTAGCTGCGGCTTGTGTCGCTAACACTTCTTTAGCACGATTCTGTAGAGTTTCTACTAATTCCGAATCAAAATCTTCAATATCTAACAGTTCTTGCGCTGATACGTAAGCAATTTCTTCTAAACTGGTAAAACCCTCTCGCGCTAATATCTCGGCAAGCTCTTCATCGATGGCAAGCTGTTCCATAAAAAGATTTTGCAAACTTTCTGACTCTTTAACTACTTTTTTTGCCGCTTCTTCTACAGTGATAACATTAATGATCCATCCCGTTAGTTCACTGGCTAAACGTACATTTTGCCCATTTCGACCAATAGCTTGCGATAATTGTTCCTCTTGTACAGCTACATCCATAACTTTAGTGTCTTCGTCCACCACAATAGAAGCGACTTCAGCGGGTGCCATCGCATTGATGGCTAATTGCACAGGGTTATCATCCCAAAGCACAATATCAATTCGTTCACCCGCTAATTCACTGGAAACAGCTTGTACTCGCGCTCCACGCATTCCAACACAAGCACCTATAGGATCAATGCGACCATCATTAGTTTTAACCGCAATTTTTGCGCGCGAACCTGGATCACGCGCTGCACTTTTAATTTCAATCAACTCTTCAGCAATCTCGGGTACTTCTATCTTAAAGAGTTCAATTAACATTTCTGGTCGTGTACGACTCATCAGTAACTGAGGCCCTCGCACTTGTGGATTTACGGCATATAAATAGCCGCGCAAACGATCTTCGGATCGTACTTCTTCGCGGGGAATCATTTCTTCACGTGGGACAAAGGCTTCTACGCTTGCGCCTAAATCCACAATCAAACCTTCTCGTGTAATACGCTTCACTATGCCTGACAACAACTCGCCAATACGATTGGTATAGGCCTCTGCTATCTTAGCGCGTTCAGCTTCTCTGACTTTCTGGATAATGACTTGCTTAGCCGTTTGCGCTGCAATACGACCAAACTCAACCGAAGGCATATGCTCTTCTATCAAATCACCAATTTGGCAATTGGGTTCCCGCCTTTTAGCTTCACTTAAAGGTATTTGTTTTAACGGATCAAAAGGAACATACTCATCTTCAAGATTATTATTAGCATCAATTCCATCCGCAACGACTGTCCAGTAACGAAAAGTATCATAGTCGCCCGTGCGGCGATCGATAGCCACGCGGACATCAATATCTTCACCGGCTTTTTTCTTAGTCGCCATCGCTAAAGCGGCTTCTATCGCTTTAAAAATTAACTCTTTATCAACATCTTTTTCGTTAGATACCGTCTCTGCCACTAATAAAATTTCTTTTTTCATAGCCTGCCTCCGGTTATTTATTCATTTCAGGCAATACATTCGCACGCAAAATATTGTCCCACGTTAATACTACTTCTTTCCCATTCTGATTCAACACTATCCCAACTACTCTAACTGATTGTAAAAAACCTTTAAATTTGCGTTGATTATCGATGGGCGTGTGTGTAAAAACACGCACATTATGACCAACATAACGCTGAAAATGCTTCTCTTTAATGAGGGGTCTATCTAAGCCCGGAGAAGAAACTTCTAAGTTATAACGACCTAACAAAGGGGTTTCTACATCCAATAATGCACTAATCTGACGACTGACCCGTTCGCAGTCAGCAAGCGTAATACCTTTTTCACTATCGATAGTGATACGCAATACACTTTGTTGACCTTGTGTCAGATAGATACAAGCCCATAACTCATAACCTAGGGCTTCAACCGTCGGTAAGATCTTTGTTTCTATCGCTGAATTGTTTTTCATCGTCTACAAGCTTGAATTATAAAAAATTACCCATCTCCAAATAAAAAGCCCCTAAAATGGGGCCTCTCACACAATAAAATTGGTAGCGGGGGTAGGATTTGAACCTACGGCCTTCGGGTTATGAGCCCGACGAGCTACCAGACTGCTCCACCCCGCGATAGCGGCACAGAGTATACTCCATTTAATGCAGTAATTACAATGGGATAAAACATTCTAATTGTGTCTTTATAACTTCCAGAATTAATCGTTGGTTTAGCTGAAAAATAAGCTTTAAATCCAGGTTAGCAGTCTTTTCACAAACTGAAAAATCATAACTCCTGCATGTCTGCTCAGGAATTTTAAGAAAGCTACTTAGCGTTTAAATGTACATACTGACAAATCTTCGAAATTTGCTATCTCAGTGTCAAAAAAAGAAGAAAGTGGAGGATGAGAGTTCACTGGACTCTCTTTCTCTAGCATAGGGCATTGTGTAGAGTGTGAAGTAAAAAATTGCCAATGAACGCTGATACAAGAGGGATATAAACCCCTGGGACTATATAAACGAGTATCCAACTCTAATAAGCGTATTTGGTCCGAGAAAAGTTGATATAACTTCGTCTTCCAAATAAAAATCGGCGAATTGGCCTTCAGAGACTCCAATGATTGTAGTTTTAGAGCTTGCAAATTAATATTAACCAAAGGCCTCAATGTTTGCAGTTTTTTATTGACCACATAAGCATTTCCACCACCTAAACTAGCCACCACAAATACGCTATCCTCATTTTCTAGCGCTAACTTTAGTTCCTCTAACGTATAATTATATTTTATGAAATTTTTATTTTTAGGTATGGGTTTATCATAAAGATCAATTAATTCTTTCCGCAATGTAAATGGATCCACTTCATAAAGGCTCTGAATACTCATTCGTAAATTTTTTTCCCTATTTTCGATACATTCAGACACATAGCAAGTTTGTGCAAAAAAATTAAGGAAAGATTGTTTACTAGAAAAACCCAAACTTAGTGCGGTAAAATGTAAACTGTAATGGTAAATATAATAATGAATGGTGGATAATTTATGATTTTTGGGATTAAAATATGCCTGGCGCCTAACTTTAGCAAAAAAACTATCTCCCAAAAGCAAAAGTAACTTTGGTTTTGCATTTTTTTCGAAGTCATACAAGCTTATCCTTTTTTGACCCAGCTCCGATTTTGCAATTGCCAGTTGTAAATTCTTCTTATGAGAATATCCATATGTCTTTAAAAACTCTTTAATGCCTAAATTATGTAATTCTTTATAAAAATTCTCCCAAGTTAAATCATAAATGGACTTTGTATTAAATCGGCTGAGGACCTTAAGCCATTTTTTAATTTCGAATCGTTTAGTATTTTTTGACGTGAAAAAGCTTGGTTGTACTGGTAATGATAATGATTCCCTATTCATGCTTATTATTCCTTTTAATTCAAATCTATTATGATAATTTCTGACTGACACCACAAGCATCGAGCAAGTTTATAAAATCTTTTCCTTGAGCGGTTTTATTTAATTGCCAATATACCTTCAAGTAACTTTTTAGCAAATAATTATACTCAGTTAAGGTTAAAATTTTTAATATGGCTTCTGCTTGTTTTAGTTCATTAAGATTATAGGTCGTCTTTTGAAATAAAATAGCGGCTAGAATGGTTGCTTTAGTGGCCCCTCGAGCTTTATTACTATAATAAAATCCTTGGATACATTCTTCCAAAGCACGATCTTTATCCCATGATTGCCAATCATGGAAAAAAAGTGAGGCTTGCTGATGGTGTTTTTCGGAACTAAAAACTAATTGACCTTTAGAATTAACCGCCGATAACACAAATAACATTGCTAAAATACTTGCTTCAATATTTGCCCAAGAGCAATTACCTATAATTTGTCCTTGGATAGGTAGATTCGCGAGAGCAACTAAACCTAAATAGCGGTGCATTCCCTGAGTTATAAATTCCCGAGATTGACGTGAATAAATTAATCGTTTGCAAAACTCCTTATCCCAAGCGAAAGGACGCTGACACTCGTAGATAACAATGCTGCCCTCACGACGACTATTTACACCTCGATCACAACGAATCAGCCAATTTTTATATTTAATTAATGCAATGGCATGACCTTCATAAGCAACGGGTAATAATAATAATTCTTGGTCTAACAAGGCATCTATACTATGTGTATGGTCTTTAATATTCAGTGTATAACGTTGATATTTTAGTAAGGCCTGCGCATTAGCAAATGCTGCAATCAATTTTTGTAAATTTTCGAAGTAAGACCGCAAATGGCGCGAAGAAAAATTATTCTGATAGCGCCGCAGAGAGTTAAGGATGACATCGAGTGTAAACTCTAAAAAAAATCCTTCGTAGTTTATCTCAATAAAACGCCCTGCAGCATTAACAATATCTACCTGGCCTGCTAACTCATAACGATGTCCAAGTAACTTAGCTTGAATAAAATCTTGTGCGAAACTTAATTTAGCACCATATCGATAGAGTAATTTTTTTAATTCAATTTGTTGTCGCAACAAGGGGTAAACTAAAACAGCTTGTCCTGCTAGAGTATAAGCATTCGCATCTGCTTTATTTTCCAGTAATAATTCACATAAAGCTATGTTGTGATTATCAACTGCCCAGTGTAGTGCGGTACGACCCGTCACATCGGCATTATTAGCATCAGCACCATGTTCTAATAATAAGGCGGCAACATCGACTTTATTAGCAATAGCAGATTCTATTAAAGGTGAGAAACCGTACTCATCGGTTGCTTCGATATCCGCGCCGGCCTGAAGAAATTGTTTCACTCCTTCAAGTGTTCCAAACAAAATTTCTTGAGTAAGACTAGACTTTATCATTCTATCTAGCAAGCGTTATATTTTTGCTCGCGCTCGCATCTAAACCAAGATTTTTTTGTAATCGGCGCTGATATTCTAGACGTTTCTGAAGAAATTTCTCATATGCCTCAGGATTTTCTGTGGGATTTGGACTTAGCGCCGAATCAATTCCACTAAAATACTGAGTTTCTTCCAACAAGGGATGGCTTAGCAGTGTTTCACCGAAACCATTCGAAGAACTTGAATTTTTTTCAACGAATGAACCAGGACCAAATTTTCCTTGTCCCTCATATCTACGTCGATTTTCATTAAATGCTTTATTCTGCGCTTCATTAAATATAGCAGAAAGCTTTTCAACGCTTAGAGCGGCCGTTCCAACCCCACCGGCGTCACTATCATTTTCTTCTATAGCTACTATAACGGGTTCTACTGGATTTGAATAATCAATAACCTCTTCTTTAGGATCAGAAGCTAGCTCATCATATTTTTCTAAAGAGCGATTTCTTTTAATTAGCTTATCAGTCATAACTTATACCCCAACTAGGCTATTATTTTAACCCAAAATTAGTTAACTCTACAAAAAAATATTAATAGAAGTACCTACCTTTAAATACAGAGATACAATCTACAATATTTAGTGAAAATGGGGTCAAATAGCGCTAGTGTAGAATAGAGGTTCTAGCAAATTGCTTAAGAGCCTGAACATGGCAATCTAGGGTTAAGCCTTTACGTAGCAAAAAATCTCTCTCAGGCCTATATTCCTTTGATTTTATCTTTTCTAATGCATCCAGAATGGTCTCGGGAGTCACTGAGGTTATTATAATTCCATCTTTTGCTTCTAGTAATTCAGCAGCACCTACATCCGATGAAACAATAACGGGTGTCCCAGATTCTAACGATTCAACAATAGTAATTCCAAATGGTTCGTAAGTAGAAGCTAAAATCGTTACATCTGCAATGCAATAATAATCTTGTACTTGCTTTACAAAACCTAACCAGCGCATATTATTAGGCAAGGAAATCGTCGGTTCTTCACCCAGAATAAGACAAAGAAAATCATCCTTCAAGCACTTAAAGGCGTTAACAAGAGGATAGAATCCTTTACGGGCGTGATTAGTGGAAATAAACAACACAATCGTTGTTTTATCAGAAAAACCCAACTTTTTTCTTAAATCATGCTTCTGCAGCGGCGTTTTATAATAGAAATGACGGTTATTAACGGGGGGATAGAGAACTTTAATCTTACTAGCAGCATTTGGATAGTGCTGAATTATTTCATGTTTTATTCGCTGAGAATGAGCAATAATTAATGGTGTTTTTTCAAATGCTCTTTTCTCGAAATAAGTCTCTAAGTAATTATGTATAAAACGGTAACTTTTCTTAGTTAGAAGATAAGCTTTATGCACACCCCCACAAATAAGTATATCTTGTCTCGTCGTTTTTACTAAGCTAATTACCAAATTATGATTACAAATTAAATTTTCCCCATCACACCATAAGTAAAAAGCAAACTTCTTCAACGAACGAGGTAAAAACTTGCAAGGAAATTTAAGAACGGTTAAGGGTGGCAATGATTTTAAAATATCTTGATTTATTTTACAAACGCAAAGCGTTAATTCATCACCAGCTTGGGAAAACCCCAAAATAATATCTTTTAAATAGGTCTCCATACCACCTTTAAAGCGAAAATGTGTATGCTTTATAGCAACTTTCATATTTTATCCCATAAAATAGCTGAGAAAAAACAACTCAATAAAATTACATACAAATTTCCAAAAGCAGTGCTTGTAATAGTAATATCAGTGAATCCATTAAATGCCAGTACTAATAATGTAGCTTTAGCAAACCATTGTGCTTCCGGATCTCGCCATAACTTTTTAACTTCAATCCAAGCACTCAACAAAATTAATACATAGACAACTAAACCGGTGATCCCTAATTGCACAGCTATAAGTAAATAAGAGTTATGCGGATCATTTAATAACGTATTAGCTACAACAACCATGCCTCCGGTTTTTTTATAAGCTTGTGGAAAACCTCCCACCCCTACCCCTAACAAAGGGTGTTGTTTAATAATTGTGAATGAATTTAATGCAAATTGTATCCTAAGACCAATACTGGTATTTTGTGAAGCAGATTGAGTGCTAAAATTCGAAACAAGATCTTTTACTCGATATTGAAAGGCGGGGAAAATCTGATAACTCAAAAAGGACAACAGTAATACCATTAATAAGGGCCAGGTATAATTTTTAGAGGTTGTATATCTAAATAGCAAAAAAACTAATAAGATAATAGCAATAAAACAGCCAGTACGTTCAGAATTAACCGCAAATAAAGAGAAAAAAAGAAAAATAGCTATTGGTAAAAAATAAAATTTATGTTTTTCTTTTAAAAAAAAGTCCAGCGAAAAATAAAAAGCAAATGCCAATATAACAGAAGCGGGGATGGGATTGACCAAATAACCCTCGGGTTGTTGACCAAACAAAACAGAAGAATATCGAAACAAAGAAACCGATAAAATATTCCAGTGTGCCAACAAAATTAATAGGGAAGCTACTATTGCTGAGCTAATTAAACAATAGATAATCCGTTTACGCAGTTCTAATGAAGTAACTAAAGGTAATAAAAAAGGAATATAAAGTAATTTTGTATAGTGAAATAACGCAGTCAACCCATGCTTTACACTCGCTATAGTGTAACTTAGACTAATAGCCAATAACACAATTAATACTATACTCCATTGGATAAATTTCAAACGCTTCACAACATAACAAGCGTCTCCCCAATGTCCTGCCAACAAACTAAATACAACTGCTAATATAAGGAAATGGCGGCTAAGCAAAGGAGATAAAGCAAGAAAGAAAGTTCCTAATCCTAGAAAAAAAATAGCTATTTGTTCTGCGTAACCAAAAAATCTTTTAAGTTCCGGTAACGTTCTTGTCATTTTTTTAAAAACCTTTATTAAATATACAAACTTTAAAAATAACTAATAAATAGGTAATAATTCGTCAAAACTCCGAAACGCAACATATATTAAAATTTAACCTATAAATAATCTTGGGTCATCATTTCAGCAATTTGTATAGCATTTAAGGCTGCACCTTTACGAATATTATCCGCTACTATCCACATATCCAAACCCAAAGGATAAGAAATATCCTCTCGAAGTCGGCCTACCATAACTTTATCGCTATTAGGTTGAGAAATGGGCGTTGGATAACCATTATTAGTAAGCTTATCGATAACTAACACACCGGGAGCTTTTTTTAATAACTGTCTGGCTTGCTGGGCACCGATTTTTTTCTTAGTTTCTATATGTACTGCTTCAGAGTGTCCATGAAACACAGGTACTCTTACCGCTGTTGGATTCACTTGAATTTCTGGATCGGCAAAAATCTTTTGTGTTTCCCAGACCATTTTCATTTCTTCGCGTGTATATCCATTTTTTTCAAACTCATCAATATGCGGAATAACATTAAAGGCTATTTGCTGTGTAAAGGCTTTTGGTTGCTTAATAGGTAAACCATTTAATAATTGACCTGCTTGCTGAATCAATTCATGAAAAGCAGCTTTTCCCGCTCCAGAAACGGATTGAAAAGTAACAACATTAATACGTGTTATGCCCACAGCATCATAAATAGGCTTCAATGCAACTAACATTTGTATCGTAGAGCAATTTGGATTAGCAATAATGCAACGCTTTTTATATCCGGCTAAGGCCTGCGGATTAACTTCTGGGATAACTAAAGGAACATCGTCGTCATAACGAAATTGAGGTGTATTATCAATAACTAAACAACCTTTTTGCGTAGCCTTAGGAACATACTCAGCGGAAACTGCTGAACCTGCGGTAAATATTGCGATATCGGCTTGTTTAAAATCAAATCCATCTAAATCAGATACAATTAATGTCCGTTTATTAAATTCCATCGTTTCACCAGAAGAACGTTCACTGGCAAGTAAATAAAGCTGCTTAATAGGAAATTTTCGCTGCTGTAAAATAGTTAATACCGATTGACCAACAAAACCAGTAGCGCCAACTATGGCTAAATTAAATTTCTTGTGCATAACAAATTAACTGCTCTTGGGTTAATAAAAATATTTCCGCTTCACCTTTTTCAAACTCTAACCAAAAAAAAGGAATTTGTGGATAACGCTTAATTAAGGCTTTTTTACTATTACCTACCTCTATAATCAAAATACCCTTTTCCTTCAAATATTTCCTGGCTTGTTTTAGAATTTGAATAATAAAATCTAAGCCATCCTCTCCTGCTGCCAAGGCCGCGACAGGTTCATGCTGGTATTCCATCGGCATACTCACAAAGTCTTCAGCATTAACATAAGGTGGATTACTAATAATAATATCGTAAAGTCGGTGGTTTAGGTTTTGGAAAAGATCGGAGTATATTAAATTAATTTGACCTTGCAGTTTATGTGCAGCTACATTAATAGCTGCCACTGCTAATGCATCTTTAGAATTATCGACAGCATCAACATGTGCTTCGGGTAAAGCGTACGCACAAGCAATTGCGATACATCCACTCCCTGTTCCGATATCAAGCACTGTATTAATCCTGTTGGTATCTTCGATCCAAGGACTAAAATCATGCTGAATTAATTCAGCTATCGGTGAACGCGGAATTAACACACGTGCATCAACATAAAAAGATAAATCCGCAAAAATTGCTTCATGCACCAAATAAGCAGTAGGAATGCGGTCTTCCACACGTTGGCGAATATTTTCTATTAGTAAACGTCGCTCAGCTAAGCTTAAGCTTGCAGCTAAAAAGCATGGATTTAAATGAGGTCCCAGTTTTAGAGTAGATAACACTAAATAAAGTATTTCATCCCAGGCATTATCTGTACCATGACCATAGTAAAGATTAGCTTTATTAAACTGAGTCAAGCCCCAGCGTAATATATCTTGTAAATGTCTAAATTCTATTAATGCTGCTTTAAGCTCTTCATTAGATATACAATAAGATAATTTAGCCACGGATTTTTAAAAATTGGGTAGAATATTCTTCATTTAAACATAGGCCTATTAGAGAAACAATCAGCAGATTACAACAGATTAAACTTATAAAATGAATGCTCGCTTAGATTAAGCCGATTGAGTAAACTGCTAAAGCTAGGGCAACTCAGAGGATCATTGAAAATGGTAAAAAAGCCATCGGATCTGCCAATCATCGAAAAAAATATAGATAAAATATTCACTAAAGATTCGAACAAAATTTTAAAAGAATTACTCAATCTGTTTATAAAAGAAACCCCCAAAATACGAGCCGAAATCAATCTAGCTTTTCAAAAAAAGCAACAACAAAAACTTAAAGAACTGTTACATAAGTTATTAGGTTCATGTGTTTATTGTGGATGGATACGGCTTAAATTCAGCATCATTACGCTGGAAAATGCCATAACCCAGCATAATTATTCAAATGAGCTTTTAGAGCAATTTAATAGTGAATTAGAGATAGCCTTGGATAAGGCAAAAGAAATAACTCACTCCTGAGCCGCAGATGTTCTAGTCGATTTTGTAATAACAAGAAAAAATTGGTAAATCTTCATAACGTTAAAAAATATAACGAATACAAAAATGTTATTTGAGTATGATTAAAAATAGAAATATCGATGAGGGAAGATATTTTCATGTGTGTAATGGCATGCTCTAAAAGTCAAGTATGCCATTATTAGGAAAGTAAAAATTAGCTAGATGTAGTTGTCTCGTTACGTTCAACCAGTTCAAGCATGGCCATGGGCGCACAATCACCGGCACGATAGCCGCACTTCAAAATACGCAAATAACCGCCTGGTCTTTTTTTAAAGCGCGGACCAACAGTATTAAAAAGTATAGCCACTGCTTCTTTATTACGTAAACGATCAAAAGCCAAACGTCGTTGCGCAACACTATCACTCTTGGCTAAAGTAATGAGCGGTTCAGCAACTCGACGTAATTCCTTAGCTTTAGCTAAGGTGGTGCATATGATTTCCTTGGTTAGCAAGGAGACAACCATATTTCGAAACATCGCGGTTCTGTGACTGGATGTTCGGCCTAATCGACGGCCGGAATTAAGATGACGCATAACACTTAGCCCTTTAAATTAATCTTTATTAATATCTTCAGTTTTTTCTAATTTTTCCGCTTCTTCTGCACCTTCTAAAGATTTTTTTAGAGAGGTCAGTTGCTGCATAGGAACGTCCATCCCTAACATCAATCCACGTTTTTGTAACGCAGTTTTAATTTCACATAAAGATACTTTACCTAAATTCGGTGTGGATAAAAGTTCAGATTCAGCTTTAGTAACCAAATCTGCAATACGATAAATATGTTCGGCCTTCAAACAATTAGCCGCACGCACCGTTAACTCTAGCTCATCAACAGGAAGTAATAACATAGGGTTAATATCAACCATATCTTCAACGACTTCATCTTCTGTTTCATGTTGTAATTCAACAAAAGTATGCAATTGTTCTTGTATGATCGTGGCAGCACGACGTATCGCTTCTTCCGGCTCAATAGTACCGTTAGTTTCTAAATCAATAACCAACTTATCTAAGTCAGTACGTTGCTCAACACGGGCATTTTCTACGGAATAGGTTGCACGTAAAATAGGGTTAAAGCGTGCATCTAATTGTAATGATCCTACTTCACTCACGAATTGATCATCTGCCTTACGTAATGAAGCGGGTTGATAACCGCGTCCTCTAACCACTTTAAGGGTCATTTTAAATTCTTTTGGCTTGGTTAAATGCGCGATAACAAAATCAGGATTTTTAACTTCAACGTCATGCGGTAAAGTAATATCTCCTGCACGGACAGGCCCTACAGTATTTTTGGCTAACTCAAGTGTAACCTCTTCTTTGCCATGCATCTGGAATGCTATGCCTTTTAAGTTAAGCAAAATATCGATAATATCTTCTTGTACACCATCTAGACTACTATATTCGTGAAGCACACCTTCGATTTTTGCTTCCACGATTGCGCAACCTGGCATCGACGATAGCAATATACGACGTAGGGCATTTCCTAAGGTATGACCAAAACCAGCTTCGAAAGGTTGCAAAGTGATTAATGCTCTATTTGGCGCAATACTTTGAACTTCAATGGTTTGTGGGGTTAAAAACTTCTTAACATTCGTCGACATGGGCTACCTTCTTACTTAGAGTAATACTCAACGACTAGATTCTCATTAAATTCTAGGGGCAATTCGCTACGCTCAGGAATTAACTTAACGATTCCCTGTAATTTAGTGGAATCCACATCTATCCAACCAGGCTGAGGCTTTTGTTTCGCAAGTTCCAGCGCAGCTTGAATACGAGTTTGGGCCTTACTTTTTTCCTTAATCTCAATAACATCGCCTGCCTTAACTTGATAGGAAGGAATATTAACAATACTTCCATTTACTTTGACGGAACGATGAGAGACTAACTGTCTTGCTTCAGCGCGTGTCGCAGAAAATCCCATACGAAATATAACATTATCTAAACGACATTCTAACAATTTAAGTAGGTTTTCGCCGGTAATGCCTTTACGCTTTGCAGCCTTAGCATAATAAAGTCGGAATTGCCTTTCTAATACACCATAAGTGCGTCGAATTAATTGCTTTTGACGAAACAATACACCAAATTCAGATAATCTACCGCGTTTAGCACCATGCATACCTGGAGGCGTAGCTAACTTACATTTGCTATCAAGTGCACGTATACCACTTTTTAACTGTAAATCAGTCCCAAGTCTGCGTGCCAATTTACAAGTAGGACCTCGGTATCTAGCCATTAAATTATTTACTCCCAATTATTAATATATACTCTGAGTATGTTTAAACTCGACGCCGCTTAGGGGCCCGACAACCATTAAAAGGAATACCCGTTACATTTAGTATTTGTGTCACTTCTATATCTTTATTCTTCAATGCCATAATAGCTTGTTCCGATCCTTGACCAGGTCCTTTTATTCTAACTTCAACTCGTCCCAAGTTATGTTTGTACTTAGCTCTATATTTATCGTAAGCCTTTTCTATTGCCTTTTCGAAAGCAACTCGAGCAGCAAAAGCTGTACCTTTTTTAGTACCTTTAAAATCACAAGCTCCAGCAGAAGATATACCTAAGGTATCACCACCCTTACGAATACAAATAATCGTATTGTTAAACGATGTGCTCAGATGAACGATTGCATCGGGAATAACCTCTTTTCGTTTACGATGAGCTCCTGCTAAAGCCTTATCAGCCATAGTTAAGGGCTGAGATGCATGTGAATTGTAATCTGTCATATTAGTGAATACCTACGCTTGTACATTTTATTGGAAACATGACCATTATGTTAATCTTTACGAATCATTTTACGAGGACCCTTACGCGTACGTGCATTAGTACGGGTACGTTGGCCACGGACTGGCAAACCACGGCGATGACGTATGCCTCTATAACAACCAAGATCCATCAAACGCTTGATACTGATAGATACTTCTCGTCGCAAATCACCTTCTACTTTATACGTAAGAATTTTCTGCCGTATAGCATCTAACTGGACATCTAAAAGATCCTTAACTTTAGTCTCAGGCAAAATATCCAAGTCTTGGCATATTTTACTAGCACGTGAACGTCCAACGCCATAGATAGCAGTTAAGCCTATAACTACATGTTTATTTATTGGTATATTGACACCGGCTATTCTAGCCATTTTTCACTCCAAACCCTTAAATTTAAGATATTTCAGAAGGCGCAGTAGGGTATCTCACTCCTGACTAAAAATCAATAACACTCTCGCAAAAAATACATCAATTGCTAGTAATCTCAGCAAGCTGTGGGCCGCAATTTAACTGAATTTCAAAGAAAATGCAGCTGTGTTTGTTTCCCGTTCAACTAAAAATCTATTAATACTATCCTTGACGTTGCTTATGACGAGCTTCAGCTGAACAAATGACTCTTAATTTGCCTTTTCTCTTAATAACCTTGCAGTTTCGGCAAATTTTTTTAATCGACGCTCTAACTTTCATAATAACCTCTAAAGATGATGCTCATGTTTTCTGAGCCAATTAATAGGCAGTGCCTGGCCCCCCACCAGAGAAACCCTTCAAATTGGCTTTTTTAAGTAAAGATTCATATTGATGTGACATCAATAAAGACTGAACCTGGACCATAAAGTCCATAATGACCACTACAATAATTAATAGGGATGTACCCCCAAAATAAAAAGGCACATGCCAAGTAAATATCATAAACTCAGGTAATAAGGCAACCAAAACCAAATAAATACAGCCTATCAAAGTAAGGCGAGTCATCGTTGTGTCAATATATCGGGCACTTTGTTCGCCGGGTCTAATACCGGGGATAAACGCCCCAGATTTCTTCAAATTATCAGCAGTTTCCCTAGGGTTAAAAACCAATGCGGTATAAAAAAAAGAAAAAAATATGATTGCCGCAGCAAATAACAAAATATAAAGCGGTTGACCGGGTGATAGCCAAAAACTAAGCTTCCCCAACCAACTCAAGCCTCTCACGTTAGCAAACCAATTTGCAAAGGTTCCCGGCAATAACATGATACTAGAAGCAAATATAGGAGGAATGACTCCCGCCATATTAATCTTTAAAGGCAAATGACTGGTCTGGGCACTATAAATCTTACGACCTTGTTGGCGTTGCGGGTAATTAACCGTAATTCGACGTTGTCCGCGCTCCATGAATACGACAAAAGCAGTTACCAACACAATAACCGCTAAAATACATAGTAAGGTTAGAAACTGAACCTGGCCCTGCCTAAATTGCTCTAAGGATTTAGCCATAGCCACTGGCAGCCCTGAAACAATTCCTGAAAATATTATGAGTGAAATACCATTGCCTATGCCATGCTCGGTAATCTGCTCACCTAACCACATCAAAAACATCGTACCGGTAACCAAGGTAATGGTGGCCACAAAATAAAAGAAAAAACCAGGATTCAGGACAACTTGATTACCTACTAGCCATTTTGCCATACCCACGGCTTGAATTAACGACAGCAATACAGTTCCATATCGCGTGTATTGATTCAATTTACGCCGCCCGGCTTCGCCCTCTTTTTTAAGCTCTTCCAATGCCGGCGTTACTGCCGTTAAAAGTTGCACAATAATTGAAACCGAAATATAGGGTAGTAGTCCTAAAGCAAAAACAGTAAACCGGGAGAGAGCACCTCCAGAAAACATGTTAAATAAACCTAAAATGCTATTGCTCTGACGACTAAATAGATCGGCTAGACGATGTGGATCTAAGCCCGGCACTGGAATATGGGCACCGATGCGATAAATAATCAACGCGAGCAAAACAAATAGCAAACGTCTTTTCAGTTCACTAAATCCGCTATTAGGCGTGCGTCCCTTCGCCGAAGCAGCAGTCATCGCTAGACGGCTAATTTTTTCCATCTATTTAAGCCTCAACACTGCCACCGCTGGCTTTAATTAAAGCCTCTGCTCCCTTACTTAACTTTATACCTTTTACCGTCACTGACCTTTCAAGTTTACCTGTTGCTATGAATTTAACTTCTTTTGTCAAAGCAGGAACCAAACGGCAATCCTTTAACACTTGTAGGTCAACAATGTCTGCCTTAATTGTATTTAAGGTATCAATACGTAGCACTTGAAGTGACAATGATTTAAAAGATGTAAATCCGAATTTAGGTAACCGACGCTGTAAAGGAGTTTGTCCACCTTCAAAACCTAATTTATGAAAGCCACCGGCACGTGCACGTTGCCCTTTATGACCTCGTCCGCAGGTTTTTCCTAAACCAGAACCGATTCCTCTGCCTACACGCTTTGCAGTGGGTTTTGATCCCGGAGCAGGCTTCAATGTATTAAGATACATAATTAGATATCCTCTACTTTGAGTAAATAAGCGACTTGATTGATCATTCCACGCATAGGTAAATTATCTTTCACCTCAACGATCTGATTTAACCGCTTTAAACCCAATGAAAGAACTGTCGCAGTATGATGAGGTAAACGACCCGAAATACTACGTATAAGAGTCAAGCGCAATTTTTTTTCTGACATATCTACTTACCTAAATTATTCGTAAATTTCTTTAATCGATTTTCCACGTTTATCCGCAATCATTTCAGGTGTAGACATGCTTGACAATGCTTTTAAAGTGGCGCGCACGACATTGATTCGATTTGAGGATCCAATGATCTTAGCAATGACATTTTTAATGCCTAACACTTCAAAAATTGCGCGCATCGGTCCGCCCGCAATAATACCTGTTCCTTCAACTGCAGGAAGTATTATAACCTTAGTTGCTCCGTGACGACCTATCAGCGGATGATATAAGGTATGATTATTCAATTCGATATAAAGCATATCTCGTCGAGCTTTTTCCAAGGCTTTTTGCATAGCAACAGAAACTTCTCGCGCCGGACGTTTGCTAAAACCAATACGTCCTTTGCCATCGCCAACGACAACTCCTGCTGCAAAGCTAAAAATACGCCCACCTTTGACGACTTTAGCATGACGATTAACTGCAATTAACTTTTCTTGCAAGCCATCACTTTTTGTTGATTGATCAAAACTCATCGATGAATAACCTTTTAATTAAAAGGGCAATCCGGCTTCCCGGGCTGCCTCTGCCAATGCCTTGATACAACCATGATACTTAAAACCTGAACGATCAAAAGCCACTTGATTTATTCCAGCCGCTAATGCTCGCTTTGCTATAAAATCACCAACTACCGTCGCTGATTTAATATTATTTCCAGTAGTACCTAAGGTCTTGATTTCTTTATCGAGTGTAGAGGCACATGCTAATACTTTATCCCCCCGATCGCCTGACACGATAATTTGCGCATAAATATGCTTAGACGTACGGGCCACACATAAGCGTGCAATACCTAGTTGACGTATTTTAGTACGCGTCTTAGTTGCCCTACGTTTCCTTTTTAACTTCTTGTCTAACATACCTTACCTCTAATCGCTATTTTTTCTTAGTTTCTTTTAATTTAATGCGTTCATTTGCATAACGAACACCTTTACCTTTATAAGCTTCCGGTGGACGATACTGACGTATCTCCGCTGCAACCTGTCCAACTAATTGTTTATTAAACCCTTGTATGACTATTTCTGTCGGGGTTGGCGTGGTAATAGTAATTCCATCGGGTATTTCATAATCTCTAGGATGTGAAAAACCTAATGTTAGATTAATTTTTTTACCTTGCACATTAGCTCTATAGCCCACACCTACTAATTGCAGAACTTTCTTAAATCCCGTTACTACGCCCTCAACCGCATTAGCTATATTAGCACGTGTAGTCCCCGCTAAAGCATCAGCCATTGTACTTTCATCGATAGGGCTAACTTGTAAAGATTTATCTTTAATTTCAATGTTAACTTGTTTAGGCAGCTTTAAGTTCAATACAGATTTACTGCCTTTAACAACTAATATTTGACCATCCAGCGTAACTTGCACATCGCCGAAATTTATTGGATTTTTTGCAACTCTTGACATATCAACCTTTCTTAACGTTTATTCAACGATAGCAATAACTTCGCCGCCTTGACCCAAAGCTCGAGCCGCTCTATCAGTCATTAATCCTTTAGGAGTAGAAATTATGGCTATTCCTAAACCTGCGACTACTTTAGGTAGCTCAGTCGCTGAGCGATAAATACGTAATCCAGGACGACTCACGCGTTTTAGTGAAGCAATAACAGGCTTATTTAAATAATATTTTAAAAATATTGTCAGCGAGGACCTACATCCTTTTTCTTCACATTGAAAATCAGAGATATAACCTTCATCTTTTAGCAGCTTAGCAATAGCTAATTTAATTTTTGACGATGGCATCGATACCGTTGGCTTTTCAATCGCTTGGGCATTTTTTATTCGGCAGAGCATATCTGCGATAGGATCTTGCATACTCATATTTTTTACCTTACCAGCTTGATTTAACTAATCCTGGGAGCTCACCTTTCATAGCATAAAGCCGCAACATATTTCGAGACAGTCCAAAGTGCCGATAAACTCCACGTGGTCGTCCCGTTAAACGACAGCGATTACGTAAACGCACTGGAGAGGAATCACGTGGCAATAATTGAATTTTTTGTTGCGCCATCCACTTATCTTCATCAGATGCGCTTATGCTGTAAATAATTTCTTTTAACTCAGCGCGTTTTGCCGCATATTTTTTAACGATAAGTTCGCGCTTTTTTTGGCGCATAATTACACTTTTCTTTGCCATAAATATTAATTCTCTTTAAACGGAAACTCAAAGGCTGCTAATAAAGCCCGTCCTTCCTTATCAGTTTTTGCGGTTGTAGTAATTGTGATGTCCATACCACGTATCACATCAATAGCATCGAACACAATTTCAGGAAAAACGATTTGCTCTTGAATTCCTAAACTATAATTTCCGCGACCATCAAAAGATCGAGGACTAAATCCACGAAAATCTCGAATACGCGGTATCGTTACACTGATTAAGCGATCTAAAAACTCGTACATACGGTTTTTTCGTAAGGTTACTTTACAGCCGATAGGCCAATCTTCTCGGATTTTAAAGCCCGCATTAGATTTCTTCGCCTTAGTAACAATTGGTTTTTGTGCAGAAATTAATGTCATATCTGACACGGCTGCATCAATTACCTTTTTATTTGCTGCAGCTTCACCAACTCCCATATTGAGTGTGATTTTAGTAATACGTGGAACTTCCATGACGCTAGCATATGCAAACTCTTGCTTAAGCTGCGACATTACTGTATTTAAATAATATTCTTTTAACCTTGCCATCAAATCTCACCTAATTATTAGATATCAACCAACTCACCGTTGGATTTAAAGATACGTACCATCTTTCCATCTTCTAGTTTTTTAATCCCTACTTTATCACCCTTTTTCGAAACTGGATTATACAAAGCCAGATTCGTTAAATTAATTAAAGCTTCTTGCGATACAATTCCCCCAGCAATATTTTTTTGCGGGTTTGGTTTCACATGTTTTTTTACTAAGTTAATGCCTTCTACTCGCGCACGGTTTTTAGTTGTGCTAATTCTCAATACTTTACCTTGTTTACCTTTATCTTTACCGGTTAAGGCGATGACTGTATCACCTTTTCTAATTTTGCGCATATTGTCCCCTACCTTATAATACTTCAGATGCCAATGAGATAATTTTCATAAAGCGCTCGGTACGTAATTCTCTAGGAACGGGACCAAATACACGCGTGCCTAAGGGTTGTAATTGTGCTGTCAATAAAATAACAGCATTACTATCAAAACGTATCACACTGCCATCACCTCTGCGGACTCTTTTTTTAGTACGCACAACGACAGCATGCCAAACTTCGCCTTTCTTCACTTTACCGCGCGGTACAGCATCTTTAACGCTAACTCTAATAACATCTCCAACTCCCGCGTAACGACGCTTTGACCCGCCGAGCACCTTAATACACATCACACTACGAGCACCGCTATTATCGGCCACAGCCAGTTTGGTTTGCATTTGTATCATAAAAAACTTCCCCTATCCCGCCGTTTCTTCAGGAACGGGTTGCTGATTTATCGACTTTACTACCACTTGCACAAGCGACCAGGCCTTACCTTTAGAAATCGGGCGTCCCTCCTGGATAATAACGATATCACCTTCTTGACATTGATTTTCAGCGTCATGAGCAAGGATTTTACTACTACGTTTTAAATACTTTCCATACTTAGGATGCTTCACTTTACGTTCTATCGAAACGTTAATGGTTTTATCCATCTTATTACTGATAACTCGACCTGTTAAGGTTCTATTGACTTTAATAGCTTGGCTCATACTTTTTTCTGGCCTATGTTTTCGTGTAAAATAGTTAATGTTGTTGCTAACAACCGCCGAACTGCCTTCAATCTATGTGTTGCAGTCAATTGATGCGTCGCATGCTGTGCTTCTAATTTAAACTTTTCCTGTCCTAACTTAAAACTTTCTTCCTTAAGTGATTCAATGGATAAATTTCTTAATTCAATCTTTTCTTTCTTATTCATTAAAGCACCGTCCGCGTAACAAAATTAGTTGTCATAGGCAATTTCGCTGCTGCCAACTTTAAAGCCACTCGAGCCATCTCAGCAGATATACCTTCCATTTCAAATAAAACACGACCCGGTTGAATAACGGCCACCCAATATTCAACGCTACCCTTTCCTTTACCCTGACGCACTTCTAAAGGTTTCTTTGTAATCGGTTTGTCAGGAAATATCCTAATCCAAACCTTTCCACCTCTTTTAATGTGTCGTGTTAAAGCACGGCGCGCTGCTTCAATTTGTCTTGAAGTAATAAAACCTGCAGCAGTTGCTTTCAAGCCAAATTGTCCAAAACTAACTTCTGTGCCTCGTGTAGCAATTCCGCGATTACGCCCTTTAAACTGCTTACGATATTTTGTTCGCTTGGGTTGCAACATAATTTTTTCCCAAATATCTATTCTTCAATATTATTTTAACGCGTCGTTTCATCTACAATTTCTTTATTCACAGCATGTTTAGCGCTAGCAGAGTGACGTCTGCGACTATAATGCTTTTGATTTCGATCATCAAGAAATTGTGTTTTAGCTTCAGTAGTTTCAATATTCGAAATTTTTGAACGATCAAAAACTTCACCTTTATAAATCCAAACCTTTACACCTAATTTTCCATAGGTTGTTTGCGCTTCTGCTAAACTGTAATCGATGTCCGCACGAAAAGTGTGTAATGGCACGCTTCCTTCTTGATAGCGTTCGCTACGAGCAATTTCTGCACCACCTAAACGTCCAGAAACATTAATCTTAATTCCAAGTGCGCCTAATCGTAAGGCTGTTTGCACCGCACGTTTCATAGCACGTCGAAACATAACACGTCTTTCTAATTGTTGTGCAATATTTTCTGCAACTAATTTTGCATCTAATTCCGGTTTCTTAACTTCCACTACAGAAAGTCGAACGGGTACCAGCATAATTTTTTCTAATTGCTCTCTTAAACGATCGATGTATTCACCCTTTTTTCCGATCACTATGCCTGGCTTTGCGACGGAGATCGTTATTTTTGATTTTCTGGCTGCACGTTCAATTTGTATTGAAGAAACCCCAGCTTGTAAAAGCGCCTTTTCAATAAGTTTACGAGCACATAAATCACTGTAAAGATTATCCGCATAATCACGAGACTTTTTTGCATACCATCTAGCTGTCGATGTTCGGGTAATACCTAAACGTATTCCAACAGGATTAACCTTATGGCCCATAATTAGTTTTTCTCCCCATTTTCATCTGACACTTTTACTGTAATGTGACACGTTGGTTTTAATATACGGTTGCTTCGGCCTTTAGCTCGGGCATGCATACGCTTTAAAGTTGGACCTTGATCTACAAAAATAGTCGATACCCTCAGCATATCGATATCGGCTCCAGCATTATGTTCTGCATTCGCTACAGCAGATTCTAAAACTTTTTTTATCGCCTTAGCATTTTTTTTGACACTCATTGTCAAGATTTGCATTGCTTTTTCCACGGTTTGACCGCGTACTTGATTCGCCACTAACCGACATTTTTGTGGTGACAATCGTGCGTATTTTAAATGTGCTGCAACTTCCACTTTCTATTCCCCATTAACTATTTTTTTTCATCTGCGCCTTTGGCTTTCTTATCAGCTGCTCTATGGCTACGAAAAGTTCGTGTAATAGAAAACTCTCCTAATTTGTGACCTATCATATTTTCGGTAATATAAATAGGAACAAAGTCACGACCATTATGAACCGCTATCGTCAAACCTATCATTTCAGGCAAAATCATAGAGCTACGTGACCATGTTTTAATAGGTCGCTTAACACTTGCGGCTTGGGCTGCCTGTACTTTTTTCGTTAAATGTCCCTGTATATACGGACCTTTTTTTACTGAGCGTGGCACTAGATCACCTCATCAAATTAAATTATTTCTTTTTACGTCGTAGCACAATCATTTTTACATCGCGTTTATTGCGGCGCGTTTTATAACCCTTGGTTGGAAGACCCGTAGGACTCACCGGATGTCGACCACCTGAAGTTTTACCTTCACCACCACCATGCGGGTGATCAACTGGATTCATCGCCACACCTCTAACAGTAGGACGAATTCCACGCCAACGGGATGCTCCTGCCTTCCCTAAAGAACGCAGATTATGATCATTGTTACTGACAACACCTATGCTCGCTTTACATTCAACAGGTACTTTGCGTAGCTCTCCCGATCGCAGCCGTATAGTAGCATAATCTCCTTCACGTGCAATGAGCTGTACATATGCGCCAGCACTACGTGCCAATTGAGCACCTTTACCAGGTTTCAGCTCAATAGCGTGCAATACTGTCCCAACAGGAATATTACGTAAAGGCAATGCATTTCCGGGTCGGATCAAAGCTTCCGGTCCTGCATTAACTTGCATACCGACTTTAAGATCATTCGGAGCCAAAATATAACGACGCTCACCATCTGGATACAAAATCAAAGCAATGTGCGCTGTACGATTTGGATCGTATTCTATCCTTTCAGCACGTCCACTAATTCCTTCTTTATCACGTTTAAAGTCTATTAAGCGATACTGTTGCTTATGACCCCCACCTTGATGACGTGTAGTAATTCTGCCTTGATTATTGCGCCCGCCCTTTTTAGGTTTTGGAGCTAATAAACTACTATGCGGCTTACCTTTATGTAGACCTACTTTGGAAATCTCAACGACAAAGCGTCGGCCTGGCGAAGTAGGATTTGCTTTTTTACTAGGCATAATACTTAATTCTCTCTATTTTGTTCCGGTAAAATCGATATCATAGCCTTCTTTCAAGCTTACATAAGCTTTTTTCCAGCCCTTTAACTGACCTTCAACTTGTTTAAAGCGACGACTTTTGGCTTTTACATTCAAAAGTTGAACCGCATTTACTTTAACATTAAACAATGATTCTACCGCTTGTTTAATTTCTGATTTATTTGCATTCTTTAATACTTTAAACACGAACTGTCGATGCTTATCTGCTAGTATCGTAGATTTTTCTGATAAATGTGGCCGCTGAATAAGCTTAAATCGACGCAACTGCTGCGTTAGGGCAATGTTCATCATGCTAAGAGTTCCTCAATTTGTTTTAAAGCAGGCGCTGTGATTAATATCTTTTCATAATGAATTAAGCTAACTGGATTAATAGCTTCCACGTCGGTTAATTCGACTTTATGTACATTTCTTGCCGCTAAAAAAATATTTTCATTAACTTCTTCAAGAACAATAAGAACTTTTTGGTCGATCTTGATATTATGTAGTTTTACAAGGAGATCACGAGTCTTAGCATTTTCGAGTTCAAACGATTCTAAAACAATAAATCTTCCTTGTCGCAAAAGCTCTGAACAAATGGAACGCATTGCTGCACGATACATTTTTTTATTTACTTTTTGTGAAAAATCTTGCGTACTTGCCGCAAAAGTAACACCACCACTACGCCAGAGTGGACTACGAATAGTACCTGCTCTTGCACGACCCATACCCTTTTGCTTCCAAGGTTTTTTTCCCCCACCACTTACAGCAGCACGATTCTTCTGCGCACGCGTACCTTGCCGTCCGCCTGCTAAGTAAGCAGTGACAACTTGATGGACTAAAGGCTCGTTAAATCGACATCCGAAAACAGTTTCTGATAACTGGAGTTCTTGTTTCGAGCCATTCTTTGTTACTAAAGCCACTTGCATAAAGCCATTCCAAAAATTTATAGTGCAAATCAATCTCTACTAAGAGATCAACCTTGGTTTCGTTTATTCTTTTTTCGTGTCGCGGGTTTTATAATAACGTGTCCGCCCGGCGCTCCAGGCACTGCTCCTTTTATATGCAGCAAATGCCGCTCAGGATCGACCTTAACTACTTCTAAAGATTGAATAGTGCAACGGTGATTTCCTAACTGTCCACACATTTTCTTTCCTTTGAACACACGACCTGGTGATTGACGCTGACCGATAGAACCTGGCGCACGATGTGAAAGCGAATTACCGTGCGTTGCATCTTGTGTAGCAAAATGATGTCGTTTAATGACACCCGCAAATCCTTTACCTTTATTAGTTCCAGTTACGTCAACCCATGTGCCTAATTTAAATAATTGATCAGCCGTAATCTCTTTTCCTAATGATAAATCCTTTAAAAATTCACTATCATCGTCATTTAATTGAAACTCCCAAAGACCTTTTCCAGGCTCAACATTGGCCTTAGCAAAGTGACCTGCTTCAGCTTTATTTAGACGTGAAGAAGATTTTTTGTCTGTAGTTACTTGAACAGATTCATATCCATCGCGCTCTTTCGTTTTAATTTGAACGATACGATTAGGTAGTATTTCAATGAGCGTAACCGGTATTACTGAACCATTCTCAGCATATATCTGTGTCATACCACATTTTCGACCTATTAAACCCATTGTCATAAAAAACACCTACACTGAATTAGTACTTTTAAGGAAATTACTTATCTCTCTTTTCGCTTTTTTCTTTTTTATCACTCATGATTTTTACCTGAATCTCAACATTAGAAGGTAAAGCTTCAAGATATTTGAGCGCATCTACTGTTTTGTCAGTCGAAGCATAAACGTCTATTAAACGTTTATGCGTACGTATTTCATACTGATCCCGAGCGTCTTTATCGACATGGGGTGAAGTGTTAAGCGTGCACTTCTTTTTATGTGTCGGCAAAGGTAGCGGAGAGATAATAGCTCCTGTTCTTTTCAATGAATTCACAATCTCTTTTGTTGTTGCATCGATTAATCGATGGTCAAACGCAAGTAGGACAATACGCAAATCTGGACTTTTTAAAGACATAAAATTTCCTACTGACCACTAGGCCTTTTTACCTTTTTTAATAAGTTTAGAAACAACACCAGACCCTACAGTTTTTCCACCTTCACGAATAGCAAAACGTAAACCTTGTTCCATAGCAACACCGTACTCATTCATCAGTGTGACTGAAATCTTGACGTTATCACCTGGCATAACCATTTCTGATCCTTCAGGAAGTTTAATCGTTCCAGTTACATCAGTCGTTCTGAAATAAAATTGTGGCTTATAGTTATTCATGAACGCTGTGTGACGACCACCTTCTTCCTTAGTCAACACATAAATTTCTGCTTCAAACTCTACCCAAGCTTCTACGGTACCTGGCTTAGCTAAAACCTGTCCGCGTTCTACGTCTTCACGTTTTAACCCTCTGATTAACGCACCTATGTTGTCGCCCGCTTCACCCTGATCCAATAATTTACGAAACATTTCCACGCCGGTCACTGCGGTATCTTGTACAGCTCGTAAGCCTACCACTTGCACAGCATCACCTACTTTTACAATTCCACGTTCTACACGACCGGTTACTACTGTCCCACGACCTGAAATGGTAAATACATCTTCGATAGGCATTAAGAAAGGCTTATCGGTATCACGAACAGGCTCTGGGAAATATTCATCCATCGCTTTAACCAATGCATAAACACCACCACCTTCACAATCACCTTCTAATGCTTTCTTAGCCGATCCACGAATAACGGGAATGTCATCGCCTGGAAATTCATATTTAGAGAGTAATTCTCTAATTTCCATTTCTACTAAATCTAATAGTTCTGCGTCATCTACCATGTCACATTTATTCATAAATACAACTATGTTAGGCACGCCTACTTGTCGCGCTAATAAGATATGCTCACGTGTTTGTGGCATAGGACCGTCTGCTGCACTCACCACGAGTATTGCACCATCCATTTGTGCTGCACCCGTAATCATGTTTTTGACATAATCGGCGTGACCAGGACAGTCAACGTGCGCGTAGTGACGTTTGTCACTTTCATACTCTACGTGCGAGGTCGAAATAGTAATACCGCGCGCTTTTTCTTCAGGGGCTTTATCAATTTTATCAAACGCAATTGCTTCACCACCAAATTTTTCTGCCATACATTTGGTAATCGCTGCCGTCAACGTTGTTTTACCATGATCGACGTGGCCTATTGTTCCCACGTTTAAGTGGGGCTTATTTCGTACAAACTTTCCAGTGGCCATAATTTTTACCTCAATAACTGTTAATTATTTACTATCATCTTTTTTACGAATAATACCATCCGCAACATTAGCGGGAGCTTCGTTATATTTACCAAACTCCATCGTATAGGTAGCACGTCCTTGAGTCGCTGAACGTAAATCAGTGGCATAACCAAACATTTCCGAAAGTGGAACCTCAGCACGTATCATCTTTCCACCACCGGCAGGTAAATCTTCCATACCCTGCAAAATACCACGACGACGATTCAAATCACCCATGACATCGCCCATATACTCTTCAGGCGTCACCACTTCAACTTTCATAATTGGCTCTAACAAAACGGGTGACGCTTTACGTGCACCTTCTTTAAAAGCCATAGAACCTGCAATTTTGAAAGCCATTTCACTGGAATCGACATCATGATAAGTACCATCAAAAAGTGTTACTTTAACATCGACGACCGGATAGCCCGCTATCACACCATTTTCTAATTGCTCTTTTATTCCTTTATCAACAGCTGGAATATACTCTCTAGGAATAACCCCACCAACAATAGCATTTTCAAACTCATAACCTTTACCCGCCTCTAATGGCTCCAACTTAATCCATACATGACCATACTGACCACGACCACCACTTTGGCGAACAAATTTTCCTTCCTGCTCAACGGCTTTACGTATTGTTTCCCGATAAGCGACTTGTGGCTTACCTACATTGGCTTCAACACTGAACTCTCGCTTCATTCGGTCGACAATAATCTCTAAATGCAACTCACCCATACCAGAGATAATGGTTTGACCTGATTCTTCGTCCACTCGTACACGAAAAGAAGGATCTTCTTGGGCAAGTTTACTCAAAGCAACAGACATTTTCTCTTGATCAGCCTTGGTTTTAGGCTCTACCGCAACGGAGATAACCGGCTCAGGAAACTCCATACGCTCTAAGGTAATAATGTTATTTGGATCTGAAAGTGTATCACCTGTCGTGGTATACTTTAAACCCACCGCTGCAGCAATATCTCCAGCACGAACCTCTTTTATTTCTTCTCGCGTATTAGCATGCATTTGCACGATACGTCCTATACGCTCTTTTTTACTTTTAACTGGGTTATAAACACCATCGCCACTTTTTACTACGCCTGAATAGACTCTAAAATACACTAATGAACCGACAAAAGGATCAGTAGCTATTTTAAACGCAAGCGCTGCAAAAGGAGCATCATCAAGGGGGGGTCTTTCAGCAACGGTTTGGTTAGCATCATCGAGTACACCTTTAATCGCTGCAACATCATTAGGGGCCGGTAGATACTCAATAACAGCATCCAACATAGCCTGTACCCCTTTATTCTTAAAAGCAGAACCACATAGCACTGGAACAATCTTGTTATCTAAGGTCAATAAACGAATAGCTTTTTTTATTTCATCGATCGTAAACTTTTCACCATTGAGATACTGCTCTGTCATTTTTTCAGAGGCTTCAGCGATCGTCTCAATCAGCTTTTCATGCCATACTTCACACTCAGCTTTTAGAACCTCGGGAATATCTCGATACTCAAAACGCATACCCTGCGTACTTTCATCCCAGTAAATAGCCTTCATTTGCACTAAATCAACCACGCCTTCAAATTTTTCTTCTGAGCCTATCGGAATATGGATAGGAATAGGACGTCCACCCAAACGCTTGGCTATTTGCTCAACGACACGCAAGAAATTAGCGCCCGCTCTATCCATCTTATTTACAAAAGCTAGACGCGGTACTTGATATTTATTTGCTTGACGCCATACCGTTTCGGATTGCGGCTCAACACCGCTCACAGCACAAAAAACAACACAAGCTCCATCCAGCACACGCAGCGAACGTTCAACCTCAATCGTAAAGTCAACGTGACCAGGCGTATCAATGATATTGATACGATGCTGGGGGAATTGATGCGCCATACCATCCCAAAAACAGGTGGTCGCAGCTGAGGTTATCGTAATACCGCGTTCTTGTTCCTGAGCCATCCAATCCATAATGGCAGTGCCCTCGTGGACCTCGCCAAGTTTATGTGATACACCGGTATAAAATAAAATACGTTCTGTTGTTGTTGTCTTCCCCGCATCGATATGGGCAATAATACCGATATTTCGATAGCGTTCTATGGGTGTTTGTCGATCCACTCTCAGTACCTTTTAAATTTTTTAAAATCAGCCGAACCGGAAATGAGCAAAAGCTTGGTTAGCTTTAGCCATGCGGTGCGTATCTTCTCGTTTCTTCACTGCGATGCCTTTATTGTCATAAGCATCTAAAATTTCTGCCGACAAGCGTTGCGCCATAGTCTTTTCACTACGTTGACTCGCCGCCACTTTAAGCCAACGCATCGCTAAGGCAGTACGTCGCGATGGACGCACCTCAACCGGAATCTGATAGGTTGAGCCACCTACGCGTCGGGCTCTTACCTCGACATTCGGCCGGATATTATCTAATGCTTGATCAAAAATATCGAGTAGTGCATCTGCATCAAAACCTTGCTTACCACTACCTTCTCCGCCCGTCTCTTCATCTTTATCTACTTTTTTAGGCTTATCCCTTAAGCGCGTATCCAATCGCTCTAAAGCGCCATAAACGATTTTTTCCGCAACAGCTTTTTTCCCATTCTTCATCACTGAATTAATGAATTTACTCAATAACTCACTTTTAAATTTAGGATCAGGGAGGATAACCCTCTTAGCAGCAACACGTCTTCTTGGCATAACTCAATTCCTAGCTATTTAATTATTTATCTTTAGGCCTTTTAGCACCATACTTAGAACGCCCTTGTTTTCGGCCCGACACCCCTGAGGTATCTAAAGCACCACGCACCACGTGATATCGAACACCAGGTAAGTCTTTTACCCGTCCGCCACGCATCAGAATAACCGAGTGCTCCTGGAGATTATGGCCTTCACCACCGATATAAGCCGTTACTTCCATCCCATTGGTTAAACGCACCCGCGCCACTTTACGTAAAGCTGAGTTCGGCTTTTTAGGTGTAACTGTATAGACACGAGTGCAAACACCGCGCTTTTGGGGACATTCGCCCAGCGCAGGTACCATTGATTTAGTGCGTCTTTGCACCCGCGGTTTTCGTACTAACTGGTTAATTGTGGCCATGTAATCTCTTTACTTAAAAATGTGGCTTAAATTTAATCTGAATACTTCATTTTTTTAGTGTAAATCAAACTTTTGTTTGTGTTTACACTAAATTTTCAGGTGTTACAGTAAGCTCAAAAAATACTTTCTTCATCGAACGAAGAGGGGCGAGATTGTAAAGAGACCGCTCTAAGATGTCAAGTGTCGACATCGCTTTCTCGGCTTATTTTCTAAGCTAATTTTGTATCTTTTCTTTACAAATTTAGAAAAAAATAAATTTTAATTAAAGCAAGTATCGTTTGTCCTGTAATCTTAACATCTTATACACCGTTGGCTTATATAAGGTATGCTGGCTGTGAAGACTTCTCTTGCCTCGCCTAAGTTAATGATAACGCCTTCTCCTCTCACACTGTTCTTTTATTAGGAAAGAAAGACAGGGAATTTGGCTCACATTGCAGGGCATTACTCGCTTCATTCTCTGTAGTTTCGGTTGATTTTTTAAAAAAAGTCGCGTTAGTTTTAGACATCCAACTTTCATCTAAAGCAGGATAAGGTTTGACTAGTTTATCAAAACAACGCTTAATGGCTACTAAAAGTGACTGTAAAAAAAGTATAAAAGCTTCTAGTAAATTGGTTTTTTTTGAAAAAAATACGCTTTTAAGTAGAGTTTCTGTACAGTTAACGTAGGCACTTTGAATGTTGACTGCTAATTTATAGCCTTTACCTTTAACAGCACTAAGATTCAGCAAAATACAAGAATAGGTTTGGCAAAAGTCTCCTTTTTCGATGGGGTCTTCCTGGTTAAAATATTTTTTTTCTTTAAAGGCATTAATCTCTTCAATTTGAATACCCTTTCCCTTTACCCAGGACAAGTTTATCTTCTTGTTGGGTTGTCCAATAATGGCCTCCTGATTTTGCTGCCGATAACAGTCATTAATTAACTCCGCGCTTACCGAAGAAAAAGCATGTAAAAAACCACCTTGATGAAAAGAATAGAGCGCCAACGCCAGATAATGCTTTTTTAACTTCTGGTCTGATATTTCAGCCAATAGATAAGTTTCCATAAATTCAGAAAGATCTTTTTCGTTTTTAAATTCCTTATTATTTCGTAGCTCCTTAACGCTTTTTCCATTGATAAAATAAATTTCCCAATTTCTGTGCCAATCGCCCAGTGTGACATTTTGACCGATTGTGATCTTGATTGTTTTATCTTTTAAACTCTGTAATTCATCCTTTAAAATTCGCTGGTTAAAAGGTTCCTCAGGCGAAATTTTTATATTTTTAGGTTTATTTAAGCGCGCAAATTGAGTTTCTAATTGAATATTCACATCCAATGATAAATCGCTAGGAGCAAAATTGGAAAGTTTAACTAAACCTTCAGACCCAGGTGCATTTTCTGAAGCCACATGTTGATGGTGACCCGATTCAAAGAAATTCTTCAATAATTCTAAATATAATGCTCTATCTTGTTTGTCATCATCATGACGAGGATGTCTTCCCTTTAGCTCATAAAAGGCCGCCGCTGCATCATTCGCAATCAATGCCGCGCCAGTACGATCTTTGCCACTTTTACAGGCCACCCAAACTATCCCATCGATACAATTCAAAATAACCATTTCAGCTGAACTTATTAGCATCTGATAATGCCTTGCATCCGCCGTTAATACACCTTGCGTAGTTGGAGTTTCCAATAAAGCTTGCAAGGCATCCAATAATCGAACGGTATTTTTATCAAATAAATCTTTCGTTTTTAAGAGATTTTCTAGAGTTTTAATTAATTCTTTTTTATTTTTTTTTGCGGAGGAATTTATATTTCGCCCATAAAGATCAAGCTCGCTTATTAATTTACGTAACGTTGAATTTTTATCACTAAATCGTTCGCTTTCCTCAATGTATTTTAATAGTGCCGGGAATTGTTCTGGTGGATGGGTACTATTTTTTTCAGACAATAAAGGAGTTAAATAACGCCCAACTGCATTTAGTAATCGCGCTGTATTAAAGTCATTGCGCTTAGTTTGATCGGGATGAACACCAAAACGTCGTAATACATTAAGTGGATGATTAGTTGATAATAAAGTTATTTTACGTGATTTATGTTGTTTATAAAAACAGCCATCAGAATTAACCCTCAGATCAAATTTAGCTAAAAAATCTCTGTAATAAAGAGTTTCTAACTGCTCTTCTTCGGTAAAAAAAAGTGCTTTAATTTTTGCATCTTTAACTGCAATCTGCTTATTAGGATTACTTAAAGCCGATTGAAAAAGTTCAGCTACCCGCTCTTTCATCTCATACAACAGCGTGTCATTATCACTCGCATCTGTAAAATAATTGGCTTTGAACGTAGCCGCCAATCCGGGTGATAAAAGAGATTGAGTTAAAATAACAAGTTCTTGGCGATTTGAGCCACCTAAAGAATTAATTTGTTTATCTAAGCTCAATCTGATCTGAGATGCCACATTTAAACAGCTTAAACGGAATCGCTCATCGCTCGCCTGTTTATCTACCATTAAATCAATTGGCGCCGGAGTTGCATGGCGAAAATTACGTGAAACTTTAACACCATTAATCTCACAACTATGCATTGACAAATTAGCTAGACCTACAACACTGCGCAGCGAAGAAGGTATCGGTTGTTTAGATAGCTCCTCTGCATATTTTTCAATGAAATCACGCTCCCAGTAAGGTAATGATTCTAACCAGGTTTTAGATGTAGCCGCATATTCTGGGAATAAGATATCATTGTCAGTATATGGAGTTTCACTTTGAACTATCTCAAGGGATGCTAGTTGGCTATCTTCACTTACAAAAGAGACCGGTGTATCGAAAGTTTCACGGCCCTTCTGCCATACCGCACAACGCTCAGCGGCACACAATGATTGAAAAGGAACTTTCAACGTTGTGTGGAAAACTAATATTGAAATATAAGATTCAATTAAGCTTTTGAGTTTCGCATTGGCAGTTTCAAAAGAAATTTTCTCATTTTTGAGGTCATTCTCATAATCTTTATAAAATCTGTCGATTTGTTCAGAGATAAAATCTAATCGAGCTGAAAATATATTATCCAACTTCCATTCTTGTTCGGTTAAATGACTTACCAGCAACAGCATGCCTGCTTTATACGACTGTCCTCGCAGAATAAAATTCTCATTTAAACTGGGTCTTGGTTTTACAGTAGGCATTAAAACACCTCTTCTTCTTTTTTATTACTCTACTAATGCTTTATCCAATATTATGATTAAAGCAAAAGATTATTAACAAAAAATGAAGCTACCGATTTTTTAGTGTTGATTTTGGCTATTTGCCAAAAAACTAGTAAGTTTTGTATTGTAAAAGATTAAAAAAATGCACCCTAAAGTGCATTTTTTATGAAAGAAAAAAACTTAGAAATTATGATTTATCATCTTTCTTAGGCGCAGATAAAGCCTGACTCAAGGCTTGTTCCACATCACTCGCTGTCATCTGGGGTGCTACTGTGGCACTTAAACGTTGCTGCCTTGCCAATATATTAGCCGCGCGCTGACGACGTGCTTCTGCATGATAAGCAAATCCAGTCCCTGCTGGAATTAAGCGGCCTACAATCACATTTTCTTTTAATCCTTTTAGTTCATCACGTTTTCCAGTAACCGCCGCTTCAGTTAATACACGGGTTGTTTCTTGGAAAGATGCGGCCGAAATAAAGGAATCCGTCGCTAAGGAAGCTTTAGTAATACCTAATAATACTGCTTCAAAGCGTGCAGGTAATTTATTTTCAGCAATCAATTTCTTATTTTCTTCTTTAAGACGTGATTCTTCCAACTGCTCGCCTTTTAAATAACGGCTTTCACCGGAATCAAGAATGTTTACTTTACGTAGCATTTGACGAACGATGACTTCAATGTGTTTATCATTGATCTTCACACCTTGTAATCGATAAACTTCTTGTACTTCGCTGACGATATAATTGGTTAGTGCATTAATCCCTAACAAACGTAAAATATCATGTGGATTTAAAGGTCCATCGGCAACAATTTCACCTCGTTCTACGTGTTCACCTTCAAAAACCGTCACATGACGCCATTTAGGAATTAACGCTTCAAACGCTTCACCGTTATTACCCGTAATCACTAAACGTCTTTTACCTTTAGTTTCTTTACCAAAACTGATAATACCGGATATTTCCGCCAAGATAGCAGGCTCTTTAGGCTTACGCGCTTCAAAAAGATCCGCTACACGAGGTAAACCACCGGTAATATCGCGCGTTTTTGAAGTTTCTTGTGGAATACGTGCAACAATGTCACCTACGCCCACCGCAGCACCATCTTCCAAGCTCAAAATAGCATTAATCGGCAAGAAGTAATGCGCTGGTAAACGGGTACCCGGTAAGAACAGATCATTACCTTCTTTATCGGTCAGTCGCACCATAGGACGCAATTCCTTACCCCCTGAGCCACGTTGTTTGGAATCCATGACCACAATACTGGTTAAACCGGTAAGTTCATCTGTTTGTCGATTCATGGTAATACCATCGATTAAGTCAATAAACTTAACATAACCGGCAACTTCAGTGACAACGGGATGTGTATGTGGATCCCATTGAGCGATTAATTGACCTGGTACCACTTCAGTGCCATCAGAAACTTTAATGGCAGCACCATAAGGTAGTTTGTAACGCTCTCTTTCGCGACCTTGAGGATCCAACAGCGTTAACTCACCAGAACGTGAGACAGTCACATAATGTCCATCATTGTGTTTGACGAGTTTGATATTGTGCAATTTAATGCGACCCTTAGATTTTACTTGGATATGATTAGCTAAAGCCACCTGGGAAGCCGCTCCACCGATATGGAAGGTACGCATGGTTAGCTGTGTGCCCGGTTCTCCTATCGATTGAGCAGCGATAACACCGACTGATTCACCGATACCTACTAAATGCCCGCGCGCTAGGTCACGGCCATAACAAGCGGCACAGATACCATATTTAGCTTCACAAGTAATTGGCGAGCGCACATTTACTTGATCCACAGCCCGTTCTTCTAAGATATTAACCCAATCCTCATCTAATAAAGTTCCCCTATTGACCACGATATCGTCACTGCCAGGCAAGCTAACATCTTCTGCGAGCACACGACCTAAAACACGTTCTCGTAATGGCACCATAATTTCTCCACCTTCAACATGGGGAGTAATAGCAATACCTAAGGTCGCTCCACAGTCATCTTCAGTAACAACCATATCCTGTGCTACGTCAACCAAACGTCGTGTCAGGTAACCGGAATTAGCCGTCTTAAGCGCGGTATCTGCCAAACCTTTACGCGCACCGTGCGTAGAAATAAAATATTGTAATACGTCTAAACCTTCACGGAAGTTAGCCGTAATTGGTGTCTCAATAATGGTGCCGTCCGGTTTAGTCATCAAACCTCGCATACCCGCTAGCTGGCGCATTTGTGCGGGTGAACCCCGAGCACCAGAATCCGCCATCATGTACACAGGATTAAATGACTCTTGTGATACGATTTTACCATCCGCGGCTTTTACATTCTCTGTCGCTAACTTTTCCATCATCGCTTTAGCAACCTGGTCATTCGTACGCGACCAAATATCAACAACTTTGTTATAACGTTCCCCCTGTGTCACTAAACCCGAAGCGTATTGAGATTCAATTTCTTTTACTTCGGTTTCAGCACCGGCAATAATAGCTGCTTTGCTTCCAGGTATAATCAAATCTTCAATCCCGACCGAAATACCTGCACGTGTAGCATAACCAAAACCGGTATACATCAATTTATCAGCAAAAATAACCGTCGCCTTCAAACCTAAACGTCGATAACATTCATTGATAAGACTTAATATCGCTTTTTTATTCAGCGTTTTATTAATTAAAGAAAAAGGTAAACCATCTGGCAGCGTTTCGCGTAATAAAGCTCTACCGACAGTGGTATCGATCAGTTTGACTGATTCTTTACGTTCACCTTTCGCATCGAATAACACTTCAGTTATTCTAACTTTAATCTTGGCGTGTAAATCTGCAAAGCCTGCATCATATAGCTGGCGGACATCGTTAATATCGGAACAAATTAAACCTTCTCCTTTGGCATTAATTTTGTCGCGTGTTAAATAATAAAGTCCTAAGACCACATCCTGAGTCGGAAGAATAATCGGTTCGCCATTCGCAGGAGATAAAATGTTATTAGTCGACATCATCAACGTACGCGCTTCTAACTGTGCTTCGATGGTCAATGGCACGTGTACTGCCATTTGGTCACCGTCAAAGTCGGCGTTATACGCGGTACAGACCAGAGGATGCAATTGGATAGCCTTGCCTTCGACTAAAATAGGTTCGAATGCCTGAATACCTAAACGATGCAATGTGGGTGCCCGGTTTAATAAGACCGGATGTTCACGGATCACATCTTCGAGAATATCCCAAACTTCGGGCGATTCATTTTCTACCATTTTCTTAGCCGCCTTAATCGTAGACGCTAAGCCACGGAATTGTAATTTACTTAAAATAAATGGCTTAAATAATTCTAAAGCCATCTTTTTCGGCAAGCCACATTGATGTAGTTTTAATGTAGGTCCTACTACGATAACTGAACGACCTGAGTAATCGACGCGTTTACCCAATAAGTTTTGCCTAAATCGACCTTGTTTACCTTTGATCATATCTGCCAAAGATTTTAAAGGTCGTTTATTACTACCCGTAATAGCTCGACCACGACGACCATTATCTAACAAGGCATCTACAGATTCTTGTAGCATACGTTTTTCATTACGAACAATGATATCTGGTGCGTTTAGATCGAGTAAACGTTTTAGACGGTTATTTCGATTGATTACACGGCGATACAGATCATTTAGATCCGATGTCGCAAAACGTCCTCCATCTAAAGGAACTAAAGGACGTAAATCCGGTGGTAATACGGGTAGTACCGTTAAAACCATCCATTCCGGTTTGTTACCGGATTGATCAAATCCTTCCAGCAGTTTTAAGCGTTTAGAGAATTTTTTTAATTTGGTTTCGGAACTGGTATTAGGAATCTCTTCACGTAAGGTATTAATTTCTTCTTTCAGATTCAAGGTAATCAGTAATTGCTGTATCGCTTCAGCACCCATACGCGCATCAAATTCGTCACCATGTTCCTCGATAGCTTCTAGGTATTGTTCATCTGTTAGAAGCTGGCCGCGTTCCAAAGTCGTCATGCCGGGCTCTATAACCACAAATGCTTCAAAATACAGAACGCGTTCTATATCGCGTAAGGTCATATCAAGTAATAAACCGATACGTGAAGGTAAAGACTTTAAAAACCAAATATGGGCAACTGGACTTGCCAGTTCGACATGACCCATACGCTCGCGTCGTACTTTCGTCAATGCCACTTCGACACCACATTTCTCACAAATCACACCGCGATGTTTAAGCCGTTTGTATTTACCACATAAGCATTCATAATCTTTAATTGGGCCAAAGATTTTTGCACAAAACAAACCATCTCTTTCAGGTTTGAAAGTACGGTAATTAATCGTCTCAGGTTTTTTGACTTCACCATAAGACCAAGTACGAATCATTTCTGGCGAAGCTAAGGAGATACGAATATTATCAAACTCGTCTAAATAATCTTCTTGTTTCAATATTCCCAATAAATCCGACATCAATGGTTTATCAACAAGCGCTTTAATTCTTTCGTTAGTTGAATTTGATTCGATCGCTTCCGCCATGCTCGCCAAACTTTCTTGAGCTTTCTCTGGTTTCACTTGTTCGGAAGATGATGGCGCAGCTTTAGCCATTTCTGATGCAGTCGTCATAGCATGCTCTAGTTCTGACTTTACAGTGTCTACTTTTGGTTTAGTTGCCAAGGTTATACTCTCCACTTCAGATTAATCTTTGGTTTCTAATTCTGCATTAATTGCCAAGGAGCGTATTTCCTTGACTAATACGTTAAATGATTCTGGCATACCCGCTTCCATCTGATGGTCACCATCTACAATGTTCTTGTACATCTTCGTTCGACCGGCAACGTCATCCGATTTGACAGTTAACATTTCTTGTAAAGTATAAGCCGCTCCATAAGCTTCTAACGCCCAAACCTCCATTTCACCAAATCGTTGACCACCAAATTGCGCTTTACCGCCCAAGGGTTGTTGGGTTACTAAACTATACGATCCGGTAGAACGAGCATGCATCTTATCGTCAACTAAATGATTCAACTTCAGCATGTACATATAACCTACCGTAACAGGCCGTTCAAAACGTTCACCGGTTCTGCCATCATATAGCGTGGTTTGTCCTGATTCTGGCAAATCTGCCAAGCTTAGCATGCGTTTAATTTCTGCTTCAGTCACTCCATCAAATACCGGAGTAGCCATCGGCACGCCGTTACGTAAATTTTGCGCCAGCTCAACAACAGACTCGTCTGATAATTTGTCTAAATCTACTTTCTGCGCCGTTTCCTTAGTATCATTGTAAATAGATCCTAAGAAGTTTTTAATTTCTTTAATATTTTTTTGCGCATCGAGCATACCCGCAATCTTGATACCTAAACCTTTCGCTGCCCAACCTAAATGCGTTTCGAGTACCTGCCCAACGTTCATACGTGATGGCACACCTAAAGGATTAAGAACGATATCAACTGGCGTACCATCTTCCATGTAAGGCATATCTTCGACAGGAATAATGGTAGAAATAACGCCTTTATTACCGTGTCGCCCGGCCATCTTGTCGCCCGGTTGAATACAACGCTTGATCGCTAAATGGACTTTAACAATCTTGAGTATACCGGGTGCTAAATCATCACCTTGGGTTAGTTTTTTACGTTTATTCTCAAATTTTTCATCTAATGCAAGACGAGCTTCTTCTAACTGTTTTGCAACGGCTTCCAATTGCTGATTAGCCGCTTCATCACGTAAGCTGACAGAAAACCATTGATCCTTAGTTAGGCCTTGTAAATAGTCTACTGTCACTTTACTACCTGACTTTAATTTATTCGGTCCACTGCTTGCCGTAGCACCCACTAATAAAGTCTCTAGACGTTGGTAGCAATCATTCTCTAAAATTCTAAATTCGTCGTATAAGTCTTTTTTAATTTTATCTAAAGCCATTTCTTCGATACTTAATGCACGTTTATCTTTTTCTAAACCATCTCGCGTAAAAACTTGAACATCAATGACTGTACCACGCATTCCAGAAGGAACACGTAACGAACTGTCTTTTACATCTGAAGCTTTTTCACCAAATATAGCGCGCAATAGTTTTTCTTCGGGCGTTAACTGTGTTTCACCTTTAGGTGTCACTTTACCCACCAATATATCACCCGCTTCTACCCAAGCACCTAAATGTACAATACCGGACTCATCTAATTTAGAAAGTGCACTTTCTCCGACATTAGGGATGTCTGATGAAACTTCTTCCGTACCTAATTTAGTGTCACGTGCAATACAGGTTAATTCTTCGATATGTATTGTGGTAAAACGATCTTCAGAAACAACACGCTCTGAAATTAAGATAGAATCTTCAAAGTTATAACCATTCCAGGGCATAAAGGCTACAAGAAGATTACGCCCTAAAGCCAACTCTCCTAAGTCAGTAGAAGGGCCATCCGCCATGACATCGCCTTTTTGGATCTTATCTCCTTTATTTACTAAAGGTCTTTGATTAATACAGGTATTTTGATTCGAACGCGTATATTTAGTCAGATTGTAAATATCAACACCTGCAGTCCCTGCTGTCGCTTCCTTGTCATCAACACGAACTACGATACGACCTGCATCGACTGAGTCAATAAACCCACCACGTTTAGCCACCACAACTACGCCTGAATCCACTGCAACTTTACGTTCCATTCCGGTACCGACTAAAGGTTTTTCAGTACGCAAGGTTGGAACTGCTTGACGTTGCATGTTCGAACCCATTAACGCACGGTTGGCATCGTCATGCTCTAAAAAAGGAATCAAAGAAGCGGCCACCGAAACAACTTGTGCCGGCGAAATATCCATATAATTGACTTTATCCGCTGTTGTCAGCATCGATTCATTACGATGTCGACAAGGAATCAAGTCATCAATCAACTTACCCTGGTTGTCAAGACGAGTATTAGCCTGAGCAATGACATATTTACCTTCTTCGATGGCAGATAAATATTGAATCTCTTTAGTTACTTTCCCATTTTCAACTTTACGGTAAGGTGTTTCAAGAAATCCATAATGATTGGTTCGAGCATAGACCGCCAAGGAATTGATCAAACCAATATTCGGTCCTTCGGGTGTTTCAATCGGACAAACACGACCATAATGCGTAGGATGCACATCTCGAACTTCAAAACCCGCTCGTTCACGTGTTAGACCACCAGGCCCTAAGGCAGAGACACGTCGTTTATGTGTAATCTCGGAAAGAGGGTTAACTTGATCCATAAATTGCGATAACTGACTCGAACCAAAGAATTCTTTGATGGCTGCTGAGATAGGTTTAGCATTAATGAGATCTTGTGGCATTAAGTTTTCAGATTCGGCCACACTTAAACGATCTCTGACGGCTCGTTCCACACGCACTAAACCAATACGAAATTGATTCTCTGCCATTTCACCGACACTACGTACCCGACGATTACCTAAATGATCGATATCATCCACGTCGCCTTTACCATTCCGTATTTCAATCAATACGCGTAAAACGGCAACAATATCGTCTTTGGTCAAAGTACCTGGCCCAGTAATTTCTTCTCGACCTAAGCGTCGATTAAATTTCATTCGTCCTACTGCAGACAAATCATAGCGATCCAAAACAAAAAACAAATTCTTAAATAAGGCTTCCGCCGCTTCTTTAGTGGGTGGCTCTCCTGGGCGCATCATACGATAAATTTCAACTAATGCTTCTTGCTGACTATGACTTGGATCAATGCGTAAGGTTGTTGAAATATACGCACCGGAATCTAAATCATTGGTATATAAAGTTTCTACTTTTTCTACTTGTGCTTCTATTAATTTTTTAACGACGTCTGCAGTTAATTCTGTGTTTGCTTCAAACAGAATCTCACCGGTTTCTGAATTAATAATAGGTTTGGCAAGGGTTTTACCAATCAAATAATCAATTGGTAATTCAAGCTGTTTAATCTTAGCTTTCTCTATTTCACGAATCTGTCTTACTGCAATACGTCGACCTTGCTCAACAATCACTTTGCCATTGGTATCTTTAATATCAAAACTTGCCGTCTCGCCACGCAAACGTTCTGGAACTAAATCTAAAACGACCGTTTCGCCTTTTAAATGGAAAACATTATTATTAAAAAATAATTCTAAGATCTCTTCTGAGGTATACCCTAATGCGCGTAATAAAATGGTAGCTGCTAATTTACGCCGTCTATCAATACGGACAAATAAATTATCCTTAGGATCAAATTCAAAATCTAACCAAGAACCACGGTATGGAATAATTCTCGCCGCATACAACAATTTACCTGAAGAATGAGTTTTACCTTTATCATGCTCGAAAAACACACCCGGTGAACGATGTAATTGTGAAACAACCACACGATCGGTTCCATTTATCACAAAACTTCCTGTGTCTGTCATCAACGGTAGCTCACCCATATACACTTCTTGTTCTTTAATATATTTAAGCTTCGTTGAGCCGGGTGCTGCTTCTTTATCGTAAATAATTAAACGCATTTTCACGCGTAAAGGCGCACCATAAGTTAAACCACGTGCTTGACATTCTTTAACATCAAAAGGCGGTTGCCCTATTCGATAATTAATATATTCTAAAGTGGCTTCACCACCAGAATAAGAAGAAATAGGAAATATCGATTTAAATGCCGCATTAAGCCCTATATCTTCTAGCGCATCCGGCGTGGTATCTACTTGTAAAAATCGATGATAAGACTCAATTTGCGTCGCTAATAAATAGGGCGCTTCCATTATGGTCGCTTGTTTACCAAAATTTTTACGAATACGTTTTTTTTCAGTAAATGAATATGGAATATTTGCTTGCTCAGTTGCTGGGGATGTCCGAATTACCATCTAAAGTTCACCTAGTTAGAGAACAAAATTAATAAAGAAAAATTGCGCCCATATCTAGCTGGGCTTATGTTTATGTTGGTTATTAATAACGCTTTAAAGTCAATTTTTTACACAATTTCAGTGAATTTATAGAGCTTCAATCTCGCTCTTAGTCCCTATTTAGCCTACGTCCAAGACCAACATCGTCTTAAATTAAATCTTACAAAATGTGCTGCACATTTAAAGATTAAAAATATATGCTTAGAAACTAATTTCATAACACAAAGAATGCCCAGCATAAATCTGAGCATTCTTTTAGTATTTAAATAAAACTTATTTCAATTCACACATACCACCCACATCTTTAAGCTTGGCGATAAGCGCTTCGGCATCTGCTTTAGACATACCTTCCTTAATGACTGCTTTAGGTGCTGATTCAACTAATTCTTTAGCTTCTCTTATGCCAAGACCAGTTACTTCACGCACTACTTTAATTACAGGAACCTTGTCTTTATTAGGATCCTTTACTCCGATCAACACAACATTAAATTCGGTCTTTTCTTCAACTGCTGCAGTAGCTGCACCTAACGCTGCTGCTGCTATTACAGGAGCGGCTGGAGCAGCTGCAGAAACATTGAATTCTTCTTCCATTTTTTTAACAAGATCAACAATTTCCATAAGTTTCATGTTAGAAACGGTCGTCAATACTTCTTTTGCTTTATCATCTGCACTCATAATTATCACTCCAAAAATAAAAACTTAATTAATTAACCGCAATTATTTAGCTACGTGTTGCTTTTTTCATGCACAGCAACCAATGTACGTACCAGCTTAGCTTGTGGTTCAGCTAGCGTACGCACTAATTTAGTAATTGGTGCTTTTATAACTGCAATTAACATAGCAATTGCTTCATCACGGGTTGGTAGATCCGCGAGTTTCTCGAGTTCATTCACCGCTAGTAATTGACCATCTAAAGCGACTGCCTTAACAACCAATTTTTCATTTTGCTTAATAAATGCTCGAATAAGCCGCGCTGCTGCACCTGGCTCTTGTTGGGAAAATGCTAAAAGTAAAGGGCCTACCAGCGTATCTTGTAAACACGCGAAGTCTGTACCTTCTAAAGCACGACGCGCCAAGGTATTACGCACTACACGTAAATACACTCCTGAGTTGCGTGCTTGTATACGTAATTGACTCATTTCCCCCACACTTAATCCACGATATTCAGCAGTAACTGCTGATAACGCATTTTTTGCAACCTCTCCAACTTCCGCAACAATGGCCTGTTTATCTTCAAGTCTTAATGTCACGTTGGTTTTTCTCCTCATGTATTGTTTAACCATCAGCCGTAATAGTTGATGATTAAAGGCTCGGTGCCTAAAGGCTCACCGTCTGCGTAGGTAATTTAAGCACCCATATTAATAAAAGACATTAATATCTATCTTTCATTTTAACGTCGGTGCACCTACGGTCTCCGACAGTTAGAGGGAAATCCCTTTAACTGCGAATTCATTCCCACTTATATCAAGTGGGGGTAGCTCTTCTATCCTAAATCCACTAAATAGTCAAGATATAAGCCGTTTATTTTAGCTTGCTTCTAGCGATGCCAAATTAATTAATAACCCAGGCCCCATCGTACTGGATAAACTTAGTTTCTTTAAATAAACCCCTTTAGCTGTAACAGGCTTGGCTTTTTTTATCGCCCCTACCAATACTTCTAAATTTTGCAATAATTGCTGAGGCTCAAAACTTAGCTTACCTATCGTACAGTGAATTATCCCACCTTTATCAGCACGGTAACGCACTTGACCCGATTTCGCATTGGCAACTGCCATATTGACATTCTTCGTTATTGTGCCAATCCTAGGATTAGGCATCAAGTTTCTAGGTCCTAATATATGGCCAAGTTGACCCACTAAGTGCATCGTATCCGGTGTTGCAATAAGCACATCAAAGTCTAAGTTGCCGGCTTTTATGCTCTCAGCCAAATCCTCAAAACCGACGATATCAGCGCCTGCTGCTTTCGCTGCCTCGGCATTATCTGCCTGAGCAAAAACAGCGACTCGAGGTGTTTTACCTATTCCATGCGGCAATACTATTGCACCACGCACAGTTTGATCCGATTTACGCGGGTCTACGCCTAGATTGATACTAACATCAACACTTTGATTGAATTTAACTGGAAATTCCTTGAGTAAGCTAACGGCTTCTATTACCGTATATACCTTATCAGGAGGCAGTTTTTCTTTAATCATACAGAAACGTTTACTGAGTTTAGCCACGTTCGCGCCCTCCTTCAACTTCAACACCCATATTACGCGCTGTGCCAGCTATTGTGCGCATTGCGGCTTCTAAATCACCTGCAGTTAAATCAGGCATTTTAATCGTTGCAATCTCAGCCAGCTGTTTACGAGTAATTTTACCGACTTTATTTTTGTTGGGGATGCTACTGCCTTTATTGATCGCCGCTGCCTTCATAATTAAATAGGATGCAGGGGGCGTTTTGATAATAAATGTAAAGCTACGATCGGAGTACACCGTAATCACGACTGGCAATGGCGTACCTTTTTCTATATTTTTCATGGTTTCCGTGCGTGCATTAAAAGCTTTGCAGAATTCCATAATGTTCACCCCTTGTTGCCCCAAAGCAGGACCAATAGGTGGTGCAGGATTAGCCTCTCTGGCTTTTACCTGTAACTTCACATAGGCTTGAATTTTCTTTGCCATGTTTACCTCCGGGTCTAGCGCTTAGCATTATCGCTAAGCTTCCCATTGATGAATATTCTTCGCATTTGAATTTTTTGTCGTTGCTGCTCAATTCACTAGGGTTATTGTTACCAAACTCCCAAATGACACGACACGTGAACAAAAAACCCATTGCTATGAATATATATTTTTTTATTCCCTTTTTTAAAGGGTCCTACAATGTATCAAGCTTTTTTAACTTGACCAAACTCTAATTCAACCGGTGTGGCACGACCAAAAATAATGACTGAAACCCGCATGCGATTTTTTTCGTAGTTTACTTCTTCAACCTCGCCATTAAAGTCAGCAAAAGGTCCATCCACAACACGCACCACTTCACCTACTTCAAACAAGACTTTAGGCCGAGGCTTATCCACGCCTTCTTGCATACGCTGTAAAATCTTATCCACCTCTTTAATGCTCAGTGGCACCGGCTTATCGCTGGTTCCACCGATAAATTTAATCACGCCTGGTGTCTTTTGAACGAGATACCAACTATCTTCATCCATATCCATTTCGACTAAAACATATCCCGGATAAAATTTTCGTGCCGTTTTACGCTTACGGCCTTGATGAATTTCGACCACTTCTTCAGTCGGCACGATAATTTGGCCAAATTTCTCCGTTAAACCTTGTTGTTTAATCCGTTCATTTAAAGCATCTAAAACTTTGCGTTCATAACCTGAACGTGCTTGTACGACGTACCATTGCATCGATCCATGCGCAGTTCTTTCCTCTGTAGTAGATAGTTTTTCATTAGCTGAAACAGGATCATTCGACGATTGCTCTGAAACATCGGAATGAAGTTCCGGTTTTTTTTCTGTCATAAGTTAACTATCCTCTTCATTTACGCTGTTAAAAAAGCAACTGCCCATAATAAGAGTGTATCTATACCCCATAAAAACAAACCCGCTACAACAACCATCGCCATCACGATCAAAGTAGTACGCACCGTTTCTTCTCGAGTTGGCCAGACTACTTTACGTAATTCAGCACGAGAAGCTTGTGCAAATGCCCAAAACCGCCGCCCTAGCATCGTATAAAAAAATAATGACGCCAGCACAAGTATGTCTATTATCCAGCCTATCAAGCGAATAGCAATGGCCTGGTGGGAAAAATAATTATTGGCATAAATAGCCAATAGTAAAATAACCCCCATTATTATCCAAATTATGGAGTCTCTTTTAGTGACCTTGTTTTCAAGCTTTGCGTTCTTCATTTTAACCTTGCCAAACTAGATTTTTGGCAGGCCAGGAGGGAATCGAACCCCCAACCTGCGGTTTTGGAGACCGCCGCTCTGCCAATTGAGCTACTGGCCTAATTCTTTACTTGTATTCTTTGTCTTTGGAGCCCACAACCGGGATCGAACCGGTGACCTCTTCCTTACCAAGGAAGTGCTCTACCACTGAGCCATGTGGGCCTACATGCATTACTCATTGCGTTTAAATTGTTTCCACGCTGCCACTTCGCCCTGCATCGCTTTTTTTTGGAGCGGGTGATGGGAATCGAACCCACATAGCCAGCTTGGAAGGCTGGAATTCTAACCGTTGAACTACACCCGCAAGTATATCTAAAAATAACTGGTGGAGGGGGAAGGATTCGAACCTTCGAAGGCTGAGCCGGCAGATTTACAGTCTGCTCCCTTTGGCCGCTCGGGAACCCCTCCTCAAAATTGAGGGGCTATTTTGCGAAAGTCAAGGCTGGATGTCAACCACTATTCTCATTACAATACATAAAAGTTTTTTTGAGTACTCTTTGCACTTAAATTTTGTCTGTATTGCCGCTCAATTCGAATCCTCATGTATAGTCTATACCAGATTGTTGCATGTACGTGGCACTTGCTAAATACTTAATTGCTGTGGATCAATATATTATGCATTTTCAAATGAACATCTATTCTGCCGCGGTGACACTTTTTTTAGTCATGGATCCGCTCGGAAACATTCCGGTTTTTTTATCATTACTTAAACAAGTTGATCCATCAAGACGCACCAAAATTATTTTGCGTGAAAGTTTAATTGCGTTTGCTATCTTGACGCTTTTTTTATTTTGTGGAAAACCTATCTTAACTAGCTTACATATTAGTGAAGAAGCCTTAGGCATCGCCGGTGGAATTATTTTATTTCTTATAGCAATTAAAATGTTATTTCCTGTGGGACAAAAAATAGCGGAACAAACGCAAGGAGAACCTTTTATTGTTCCTATGGCCATTCCTTTGCTCGCTGGACCTTCTTCCATGACTACCGTCATCTTATTCGCCAGCCAGGCACCTCATCAAATGGGTAAATGGTTTACCGCTTTAGCAGCCGCATCATTGATAGCAACACTTTTACTTTTAATTGCCGTACCCCTACAAAAATTGTTGGGTGTCAAAGTTATTGCGGCATTAGAACGTTTAATGGGGATGATATTGACCACCATTGCTGTACAAATGTTTTTAACTGGTCTCGGCACCTACCTAAGTAGTCTTGGCTAATAACACCTTTTTCAATATGGCTAAAGCTTCATCCAATTGTCTTTTACTGATTACTAATGGTGGTGCTAAACGAATAACCGTATCGTGCGTTTCGTAACTTAATAAACCATGTTCTAGTAATTGTAAAACAATCGTACGACCTTTCGCGAAACGTGAGTCAAGTTCTACACCGATAAATAAACCTTTTCCGCGAATTTCTTTGATTAAGGGGGATGAAATTTCTAGTAGATTTTGATGTAAATAATCACCCAACTCTTCTGAACGTTGGATTAGATTTTCCTCAAACAGGATATTTAAAGCTTCTAACGCAACTGTTACGGCTAGAGGGTTACCACCAAAAGTGCTGCCGTGATCACCTGGTTTAAAAACACTCATGACATCACGACGACTTAAAAATAATGATACAGGTAATAAACCACCACCTAATGCTTTACCTAAAATTAAAGCATCCGGTTTAACGTTTTCATGTTCACAGGCTAAAAATTTACCCGTTCTACCTAAGCCAGTTTGTATTTCATCAAGGATAAGTAAAACATTACGTTCTCGACAAATTTGTGCAACGGTTTGCAAATAGCCTTTAGGAGGTACAACAATGCCACGTTCACCTTGAATAGGTTCGACCAAAAAAGCAGCTGTATTAGGAGTTATTGCTGCCGCTAAGGCTTCCGGATCAGCATATTCTATTGTTTTGAATCCTGGAGCAAACGGACCAAAGCCGAACTGATATTGTGGTTTTGATGACATACCCACCACGGTTGTGGTACGACCATGAAAGTTGCCTCTACAAACAATAATTTCGGCTTGGTTCTCTGTCACTTTCTTTACGGTGTAAGCCCATTTTCTAGCCGCTTTAATCGCTGTTTCTACCGCTTCAACACCCGTATTCATCGGTAAAGCGCTATCCATCTGCGTTAAATCACAAACACGCTTTAAAAAAGCACCCAACCTATCACTATAAAAAGCGCGCGAGCAAATCGATAAGCGTTGCGCTTGCTGTGTTAACACCTGTACTAAGCGCGGATGACTGTGCCCATGACTGACTGCGGAATAAGCACTCATCATATCGATGTAGCGCTTACCAGAAACATCCCAAAGCTCTGCACCTAAGCCGCGACTGAGCACTACCGGTAAAGGATCGTAATTGGCCGCACCATAACGTTGTTCAAGCTCGATAGAATTATTATGCATTTGGTCATTAGAAAAGGTGGATTGTTGATCAACGATAACGCTTTGCTTACTCATTTAGTTTAAACTCCAAAAATACTCAGCAATATTTCTTGAATTAATCTTTCCGTTTTTTGATTCTTATCATGATAAGGGTTGTATTCAACCACTTCAACTCCAATCAGTTGTAATTCTTGACGTAATTGAATCAGTACTTGGCATAAATCCTTTCCTGAAATACCATTTGCTTCTGGCACACCCACGCCGGATGCATCAAAAGGATCAATAACATCTAAATCCAAGCTGACTCCAAATCCAAAACTGTTTTCTTTAACATAGGCGATCGCTTCAGAAAATACAGTATCTAAACCACACTGTACAATTGCTTGCATATTATAAATACGAATAAAAAACCCTCTATCATAAAAAAAGGACATTGTGATGAGCAATGTCCTTTGGTTATCAGAAACCCTTTCAACAATAATACTTTCAAAGAAAAATATTTTTCTAGTAGTAAACTTCCTTAAATAAGCCAATATCCTTAGATCTTGTAAGAAGAACTTGGGTTTAATATTACGTTTTCCTGAGAATTTTGTACCTTAGAGCCATCAAACAAAGCATATTGGGTGGTTTGTTCAGGTTGGGCGGTTTGTTCAGGCTCGTCTACGTTGTGTTGGTTTAAGTTCTCTTCTTTTTTTGGTGTGTCAGATATAGAAATGCTATTTAAGATATTTATATTTAATGGTTTTTTTAATAAAAATCCATCTACCCCTGCAACTTGATTAGTTGTAGAATGGCGGCTATCAATTTCATCTCCCCAACGATTATTTATTTCCTTATTTAAATCCTCCTGATTACCAGGAATTGTTCGGTCCTCCAGGAGTAAATCTACTACATAAATCCATTCTGCACTTATTCCATAGTTTCCAAGCAGTTCATCAATCTTATCATAGTCGGGTACCACCTTCTCCGTTGCAAGAAATCCATGAATACATAATGCTTGGCGCAATTTTATTTCAGTTTTTTCGGCTTCAACTTCTGCCTCAAATTCGTCTTCAAATTCGTCTTCAAATTCGTTTATTTTCAATTCTTCTAAAATTTCAAGAGATTTTTTCAATTTTTCAAAAGAGTTATTCAATTCAGAATTAACTTGATGTTTTTTCCATAAAAAAGCGGCTATAGGTGATAGCAAGAGTGCCACTGTGATAATTGGTATTGTTATTAGAAGCGGTAAAGCTAAAGCTGATATTACGGTGGTAAAGGCAGCAGTTAATGCGGTAGCTACACTCGGCAGCCACGGAGTAAAAAATGCAGCCAATGCTAAAAAAGAACCCGTGATTGAGATACCCAATAAAGAATATAAATACCTCGAAAGATATTTATTTATTTTTTTAACACGCTCCTTAAAAGGTTGATTAAGCTCTTTCTCTAACTCTAAATTTTTTCGTTTTAAATCTTCCAACATTTCTTTAGACATAAATAATAGCCTTATTTTTTAAAAAAATAAATCAAGATAGTAAAATATTTTATAAATTTAACGAGACATTAAACATATTTTAAATCCTTGTGGACAAACACACTACTAAGTATCCGTGGTCATACCCACATGAGTGGTTAATTATACAAAATAAATCTTAATAGAATATTAAGATCGTAAGAAAAATTTCTTCATTTTTTGGAGATAAATAATTTATAAAGCTCACTAGGAACAATGCCGTTGCAAGGCTAGCTGACTTTTTTTAACTTGAATGTAAATTAAAGCAAAAACTTGATATATCCTAAAAGAGGACTAACAATAGATCTATGCAACCCCTTGCTCCACTCATTAAAGATTTAGCCGTCATACTAGGCGTAGCCAGCTTAGTCACACTTTTATTTCAAAAAATAAGACAACCTGTGGTACTAGGCTATCTATTATCCGGAATTATTGTCGGTCCGCATGTTCCTCCCTACGACCTTGTTACCGATGTACCCAGTTTACATACACTTTCCGAGCTGGGCGTTATCTTTTTGATGTTTTCTCTTGGGTTAGATTTTAGTTTTCATAAACTTAAACGTGTAGGAACACCCGCTATCGTAACGGGTTTGTTTGAAGTGTTAGTCGTTTTATTAATTGGTTTCGTTCTAGGCAAAATTTTAGGCTGGTCTGTTTATGATTGTATTTTTTTAGGCGCTGCACTTTCCATCTCGTCAACAACAATTATTATCAAAGCCATGGAAGAATTGGGTTTAAAAAGCAAACATTTTGCCGAACTAGTGTTTGGAGTGTTGATTGTTGAAGACCTGCTGGCCATTTTATTACTGGCTGGACTCTCTATTGTAGTCGGTACACATGCGGTTATTTCTGCGACACTCGCAGACTCTGCCATCAAACTTTTTATCGTTGTCGGTAGTTGGTTTTTAATCGGTTATTTTTTAATTCCTACTTTAATTAGAAAATTAGTGGATGTCGCGAATCAAGAGACCTTAACCATCGTTTCGGTGGCGCTGTGTTTAATACTGGTCTGTATTGCGGCGTACTTTGGCTATTCTACAGCACTAGGTGCCTTTATCATGGGCTCGATATTAGCTGAAACAGATTTAATTCAGTTCATTGAACAATATATGCGCCCTATTCGTGACATTTTTGCGGCAGTGTTTTTTATTTCGGTGGGTATGCTTATTGACCCGAATATGATCTTACAAAATATTTGGATAGTATTACTCATTTCCATCATCACTATCCTTGCTAAAATCTTGGCTACGGGCACCGGCGCGTTAGCGGCAGGTCAGAGTTTAAGCACTTCGGTGCGCGCAGGTTTTAGTATGGCGCAAATTGGCGAATTTTCGTTTATTATTGCAGGATTAGGACTGACATTACAGGTTACACGACCAGCACTCTTCCCAATTATTATAGCCGTATCGGCCGTCACTACTTTTACTACACCCTATCTCATTATGTCCTCAGCTACGCTGAGTAAACTATTGGAGAAAAACCTTCCCATACGTGCAAAACAACTATTAATCCATTACACGATACTTATCCATCGCTACTTAAGACTGAAGAAAAAACGTGTGATGTATAGTCAATATATTATTCGGCTACTTATTAATAGTGTTATGGTAGCGATTATTTTCAGTTTGAGTGAAAAATGGATATTTCCAAAGATTAGTGAATGGATCAACTCAAGGTATTGGGTAAATACCTTAAGTTGTCTGATTGCTTTATTATTAGCTTCACCCTTTATCTGGGGTATGACATTTGCTTATCGTGCTTTCCCACATCGACGCCATGCCGCGATTCGACCTATCATCGCCATAGGATGGATTTTTACTTTAACCGTCATCATTACCTTAGCCATTACTTATTTCCATACCTGGTCTATTATTTTACTGTTAATCATTATTTCGTTAACATTATTTAGTTTATTACATAAACCGCTGCAAAAATTTTACCCATGGTTAGAAAAAAGATTTCTAGCCAATATTAAAACACCTAGCATCCAAGAAACTTCTAAGGATGAATTAACCGCCTGGGGCATTAATTTAAAAGGGACTGATATCCAGAATAATTATTATTTTATCAATAAAACCTTACAAGAATTAAACCTTGCGAAACAATTTGGCATCCATGTGGTTGCACTTTATCGTGGCCCTAAAATTATTTTGACTCCGCAACACCATGAAAAAATTAGGCTTTACGATAAGTTGTTTATTCTAGGCAGCGATGAACAAATTGATAGCTTTAGCCAATTATTGCAGGTCACCACCTACCAAGAAGAACTAGAATTATACAATCATCTTGAATTAAAAACTTTTTTACTTGATAAAAGCCATCCTTTCGTAGGACTTAGCATTGAAGAAGCTATGCAGAAAAATCATATTGACGGCATAGTTTTAGGTATGGAACGCAAAGGTGTCAGAAAAATTAATCCCAGTAAAGACACTCTTTTGCGCAAAGAAGATCTCTTGATTTTGTTAGTTTATAAAGCCTCAATTTAGCATCACCTATTTACCATTGCTCCTACATACCAAACCATCGTTATTGCGAACTCATATCGTGCGGCAATCTAAGAAATTTTATAAGTTAGATGTCCATGCTTATTTCATTCGCTCGCTATGACGATGATTTTTTTATACTATTATGGAAGAATTTTGATAGCATACATGGTTAAGAGCACCTACGGTTCCTGCCATATAACTAATTTGATTAAAATATCGGCTATCAACCTTTTGCTTACCTATACTTAATGAATATACATAAAGAGGAAGATCATCATTATTAAGCAGTTTTTCCATCGACTATTCCCCAAAAAAATAGCTCATCCACAAGCCAAAATTATCCCTAGAGCTGGACATACCATTTCACGCAAAGATATTAATCCTAATGCGCTCAAGGTGTTATATCGCTTGAATCAGCATAAATACAGTGCTTATTTGGTAGGTGGATGTTTACGTGATATTTTACTTAAGCAAAAACCAAAAGACTTTGACATTGCCACCAATGCCAGTCCTGAAAATATCAAAAAACTTTTCCGCAATTGTTTATTGATTGGTAGACGCTTTCGTCTTGCGCATATACGCTTTGGCCGAGAAATCATTGAGGTCAGTACCTTTCGGGCACAAAGCAAAAAAAAATCCTTTAAACATCGTAAGATTGCCACACACGGTATGCTATTGCGCGATAATGTTTACGGAACAATCGAAGAAGATGTTTGGCGACGGGATTTTACTATGAATGCCCTCTACTACAATATTGCTGATTTTTCTTTAGTCGATTATTGTGGTGGGCTCGCTGATATACAAAATAAAATAGTACGGATTATTGGTGAACCAAGATTACGTTACCAAGAAGATCCCGTTCGATTATTACGGGCGATACGCTTTGCTGGCAAATTAGATTTTGAATTGGATCCAGCTACTGCAGAGCCTATACAAGAACTTGCGCCTCTACTCCGACATGTGCCACCCGCGCGCTTATTTGAAGAAGTACTTAAACTTTTTCATCATGGCCAAGCCCTAAAAACCTATCAACTACTCCAGCAATATCAATTACTCAATGAATTATTTCCGCAAGCCAAACAAAACTCTCTAGACGACACGAACGACAAAATTTTAGAACTAGCCTGTGAAAATACTGATAAACGTATCCAACAAGGAAAGACCGTTTCCCCTGCATTTTTGTTTGCCGTGTTTTTATGGCCTAGCGTACAAAACAAAGCCGAACAACTCATTGCCCAACATACCCGCACATTTATTGCCTATCAACATGCAGTGAGTGATGCATTAAGCAAACAACAGAAATTAATTACCATCCCGCGCCGCTATAGTACTGCGATTCGTGAAATATGGGATTTACAACATCGATTATTACAACGGCGTCCTTATATGCTGTATCGTTTAATAAATCATCCTCGCTTTCGCGCCGCTTATGATTTTTTATTATTACGTGCCGAAATCAAGGAAATAGATCCAAGCATCGCGAGCTGGTGGACCCACTTTTTAGAAGCGGACGATGAAACCAAGAAACAATTAACTCAAGCCATAACGCAAACACCTCGAGGAACCAAACGCCCCAAAAAACGAGGAAGAACAATATGAATGGAATTCAACCCAGACTTACTCAATCGGCGAGTTGGAGGAATTTAAACCAACATTTTTTGCAGATTAAAAAAATACCACTCGCAGAATTATTTCTCAGCGATCCGCTGCGCGCTAAAAAATTTACGTTAACCGAAAAAAACTTACATTTTGATTACTCAAAAAATCCGATAGACGAAACAACACTCATTCTGTTAACACAATTGGCCAACCAAGCTCATCTAAAAAAACAGATCAATGATTTATTTTCAGGCGCCTGTGTAAATACTACACAACAAATTCCTGCCTTACATACCGCATTACGCAACCCCAGAAAATCTGGATTAATCGTGAATGGCGAAGATATATTAGTCAAAATTCATGCTTGTTTAGATAAAATGCAACATTTTGCAGAACAAATATCTCAAGACCATTGGCTTAGCTTTAGCGGCAAAAAAATAACCGATATTATCAATTTAGGTATAGGTGGATCAGATTTAGGTCCTTTAATGGCAGTCCATGCATTGAAGTCTTTCCAACATAACTCACTCCATTTTCATTTTATCTCGCAAATTGACAACCGAACATTACAAAGCTTGTTAGAAAAAATTAACTTAGAAACCAGTTTATTTATTATTACCAGCAAATCTTTTACCACTTGTGAAACACTATTGAATGCTTCAACATTGCTAAAACTATTTCAAGAAAAATTTAGCTCAGCATCGAGCAAACCCCATTTTTTAGCCGTCACCAGTGAAGTCGAAAAAGCTATCGCATTCGGTATTGATCCTGAATGTATATTTCCACTCTGGGATTGGGTCGGCGGCCGTTATTCATTATGGTCGGCGGTTGGTTTACCCATTGTTTTATCTATTGGCATGTCAAATTTCCGCAAATTGCTAAGCGGCGCACATGCTATGGATCAACATTTTTTTCAACAACCCTGGTTATCTAATATGCCTGTGTTATTAGGCCTATTAGGTATCTGGCAGGTCAATTTTTTTCAATCTTCAGCCCATGCAGTTTTACCTTACGATTCCGGTTTGAAGTACTTTCCTGCTTATTTACAGCAATTAGAGATGGAAAGTAATGGTAAATCGACACGCATTGACGGTGAGACTGTGGATTATGCCACCTGTCCGATTATTTTTGGTGACATTGGTTTAAATGCTCAACATGCGTTTAATCAATTGTTTCATCAAGGTACGGTCAATTTTTCAGCTGATTTTATTTGTACGTTGCATGATCCTAAACTCAATATTCAACATCAACAACATATTATCGCTAGTGCTTTAAGTCAAAGTAAGGTCTTTATGGAAGGCTGCCACAGTGATATTAATTACAAAAATTTACGAGGAAATCATGCCAATAACATGCTGGCCCTAAATGAACTTACTCCTTTTAGTTTAGGACAGTTGATAGCACTTTATGAACATAAAGTCTTTGTGCAAAGTGTCATTTGGCAGGTTAATCCGTTCGATCAATGGGGCGTGGAATATGGAAAACAATTAAATAAAAAGATATTCCAAAATTTAAGATATCCTAGCCAGCAGATCGAGATAAATTTAGATTCTTCAACTCAGGCGCTGATTCAGCTTTATAAACAGATTAATAGTCCGTAAACAGTATATAACAATTTGCTCTATTTTCTTTAAGTCAAAAGTATTTATTTATATTAGGCGCACTCGAATAGCACTGATATAATTATTATTTATCTATAAGGTTAATGAATGGATATTGCAGATTCCAAGCCTTTTTCATCCGCAAAAGTCGAAGTTAAAAAACGTAGCCGACAAAAAGTGGCCTGGCCAGCGTACGAGCTGGCTTTTTTGGATCATGATTTTTTGCTGCATAAATCTTTACGTTCAGTACGTTTACAATTAGAATTGTTAAAACCAGAACTCTCACAGCAAAAGTTAAAAATTGAGTCGACCATCGTTGTATTTGGCAGCGCTCGAGTGGTTGACCCAGAAGTAACCAAGCAACAACTTAAGCAAATGCAACAGAAATTAAAACAAAATCCACGAAGCACTTCTGCCAAAAGTGAGGAAAAACTACTTAAAAACCAATTGGAAAAAGGCAAATACTACCAAGAATCGCAACGTTTTAGTCAAATAGTCTCTGAAAAATGTCAAAAAAATCGACGTCGACACTTCGTCATCGTCACTGGCGGTGGACCTGGTATCATGGAAGCCGCAAACCGCGGCGCTCAGGATGTCAAAGCAAAAAGTATCGGTTTAAATATTGTGCTACCGCACGAACAAAGTCCTAATCCATACATTTCACCAGAGCTCTGTTTTCAATTCCATTATTTTGCAATCCGCAAAATGCACTTTTTGATCCGAGCTCGTGCATTAGTCTGCTTCCCTGGCGGTTACGGAACCTTAGATGAACTCTTTGAAACCTTAACGCTGCTACAAACCAAAAAAATCAAACCTATTCCTTTATTATTATTTGGTAAAAAATATTGGTCGAAATTAATCGATTTCAATTTTCTAGTGAGTGAAGGCATGATCGATGCCAAAGACTTGAAATTTTTCCGTTTTGTTGAAACTGCAGAGCAAGCCTGGAAAATCATCGCCGAATTTTATAATTTACCAAAGAAATAATAAAAATAAACTTCAATTGAAGTTATATGTTTGTCGTCCCTAACATACATTGCAGTTCACTTCTTGCGTTTAAAAAAGAGTCTATTTATAAATTGTGTAAATTAGCCATAGACAATCTGCAAATCTTTATTAATACACTTTTCTTAGCCACAGCTCCTCAAGTTATCAATGATTAATTCTACAACTATTAACCAATCTAATTTCAGATCGCTAAAAACAACTTGGAAATGCTCATATTCATATGCAAATTCTTTTTTCGCTTTTTTTGCAACGATAACTAGGCACGGAACCTAGGCAGATTATTAACCTCTTCATCCAATTTTTTGTTTGAGAAATCAGGTTTAGGTACAAATTGATTATTAATTTTAACAATAGATTGATTTAAATCTTGTACTAAAGGTTCTGGTAATGGCCCTTCTAAAATAGTTTGTTGTTTTCCATCAGCTCCTGTAACGCTAAGTTTTAAATTAATATCTTTTGGATCTATTGTCAGACCATTTTTCTTCGCTAAGTCTTTAACAGCTTGCAAAGTACGCGTTACATCGTCCTTTTTTATCATATGTAATTGAATAAATAAAAGTAGCAATAAAGCAAGTAAGGGGTTTCTATATTGAAAGCCAGTTTCTGCCATTCTTTTTTCAATATCATCACGATCAGGTCTGGATGCTTCTATACATATTTTTTCACCTGGCTTCAAATTAGACAAAGCATACTGCAATTGTTCGCGCAGGTTATCTTTATTAATTTTATAACCGATTACAGGCTCAACTTTCGTTCCTTTATCTAAATTATTAATAGTTAATCCTTGTGCTGTCATCGAGGCATTAGAATTAAATTTTGAGTTTTTATCATGCAATTGGATACGTGCTTTAACTGATTCAACTGATTGTAAATCGCTTAAAGAATGACTGTATTCTTCTACTGTTTTATCTAGATACTGACCAAAAGCATTACGTAGGTGTGGTTTATCCTCTTCACTAATCGATTGTCCATGTTCTGCTAGTTTATTAAGAAAAAATGCGAAAAGTTTCTGTTTTAATTGAGCTTGTTCTATACTTTTCTTAAAATAAGCTTGTGCATTTGGCACGACTTGCTTTGGATTATCCCGATGTCTTAATGCCAACTTTCCTTGATTTAGAGTCTCATCAAAACTTGCTTGGAACACATTCTGAATTTCAGTTTTAATCTCACTCATTGCATCCGGATTTAATCCAGTAGAGACTATATTTCTTCCATTATCAGTTAGTTTCCCTAAATCTTCATTTAGGAATGTCTTAAGATCTTCTATTTTAATCAAATCAGAAGTTTTATCTCTTAAACTGTCGGCAATAAGCTCTATTGCGACAGTATGTTGTATTTGTACCATAATCGTTATCCCCTCTGAAATGATTTTATTTTTGCTTCTTTAAAACAGTGTACTATATCTTCTAATTTTTTTTCATTACTTTCTATTTCAGCAGCGTGAAGATTGAGTTGCTTAATAATGAACGCTTTTGCTTTTTCAATTTCTCCCCCTTCCATTGTTATATTCTTATTTTCAAGAGCATGCAGAATAGACCCATTATTTAGGTTCATTTCGTTATAGGCACTTATAAAAATTCGGTATTTTTTTTCTGTTCCTTTAGTGCAATTATTAAAATTAAAATGAATTACTTTATTGCCCTTAAAACTTTGAATAGCATCAACCATTTGTGTAAAAATAACGCTTTCTTCGGTCACATTGGTAAAATTCCAACGACTTTCGCCTTTGGTTTTATATTCTAAAGTATTCTCTTTAACTCTCTGGATAGACCATACTTGTTTTTTATTCCCTAAGTTTTGTTCATAAGTTATCGTTTGATTTTTATCCAACGTATCACGCCGTTGAAACAGTGTACCACTTACACTAAAAGTAGGAGTTTGTTGGGTTGCCAATTCAAGATCATTAGCAATCACTCTACAATCGCTAGGAAGATAAACAGGTAAAGGTTGTCCGAGTGTTAAAGTATTAGTTATGTCTTTACTTTCTATCAATCTCTCAACATCAGCTTGCTTATTGCTTAATTTCTGATGCTGCATTTCCTCAATATAAGTAATTCGCTGTTTCGTTATAGATCTTAATAAATCTTGAAGTGCTGCTATTGCTCCATAAAATCGTTTAACGTCAGTTTGCCATCCCTCCCGTTGCTTAAGGGTTACATCAAGTTGATATTCATTCTGTAGGAGATCAATTGCTTTTAAAATTAGTTGTTTTGTATCCAAGTCGTTGAAGCATTCTTCTTGTTCAAGATCATGAATAATAGCATCCACTAACTTGGAATCTACTACTTTCCTAAATAATCTCCTTTCACTGAAGAATTTCCAATCATAGCATTGACTTCCTATTAAGTGTGGATTCAGCTTACTCATCAAAATTTTAGCATTAGTTTCACTTAGCCCGAGAGTTTCGGCAAAATTTTGTAGATCAGTCTGCTCTTCAATGCCAGAGTCTTCGCTTTCACTGGAATTATCATCAACCCTTTCATTAATGAGTTGAGGATAATTAGACAGCGCAAATTCAATTTCAGAAAACTCTTGAAACATTTGCTTAATTAATTTTAATTCATGGTGCTTTAAGTGCTTGATTTTCTCTTCTAGCTCTTCGTGATCATAAAGAGCGAGCGCCGAGAGATTTATTTCAGAAAGAGAAAATTCTTTTTTAAGACGTCGAGTAACATCCACCTTTTCTATTGGAGTTAATTCAATTTTAACTGGATGCCCGATGAGGCGTTGCAGTTTTTTTTCTAACCAAGGTTTTGCTTCTAAAGTTTCTATTTCTGACTCATCAAGAATAGTATCAATAGTCTCTTTAATAGCCTCTTTGCGTAGTTTACTACGCAATTTTTTAAATCCATCATCCTCTTCGATGTCATGATTTAGTTCATCTGCTTGTTCTGCACTGATCGAGCAAACCGCTTGTAGAGCTAAAGAAAACTCTTCGTACTTCTTAGTTTCATCATTAATGACTAAACTTGCATATTGCAATCCTTGCAAGAGCTTTGGAAGCTCAGCAAATTCTTTCTCATCCTTTAGAAATTCAATAAGTGCTTCATACTCAAAAGAAGTTGATGGCATAAATTTTTCCTTTGTTTTTAATTCTACATTTAATCGATCGACTATTGATTCTATTTCTTTCTTTAATTCTTCAATTTTCGCAACAAATTCGTGAAGTTTATTTTCTTGAACAAAGATTTGTTCTTCCAGAGTAGAATTTTGCTTTTCGAGTTCTATTAACTTAGTACTTAATGTGTCTATCTGCGTTTCTTGCCCAATCAGCTGTCCCTCTTGATTAAGTCTTTCGTTAAGATCCTTTGTTTCTATTTGTAAATGCTCTACCTGAAGGTTAGAGTCAGACAAATCCTCTCTTAATCTTTTCACATTCTCCTTCGAATCCGTTAATTTTTCAATTAAATTTATTCTTTTTTCATTAAATTTATTTAAATCCTCCAGATATTTCGCACGTAATTCTTTTTTAAGTCTTTGAAGTTTTCTCGGTAGGTTAGCAAGAAAGTCTCGAATTTTTTTAGGCTCTTGAGTAAACTGATCTTCTAGCACATTAAATTGCGTCGCTAAATAATTTAATGTAGTTTCTTGTTCATTAAATTGTTCTCCTGCAATTCTCAGTTTTTCCTCGAGTTCAGTAATTATCTGAACAAGCTTTTGCTTTTCCAAAGTGGTTTTCGTTTCTACTAATCTGTCCTTTTCGTTTATTAATTCTCCATTCTGCGATTTAAATCCTTGAAATTTTTTCTCTTTTACGCTGAGTTGTCCTACTAAGCTTTCCTTTGCAGTATTTAAAACATCTATACTTCCCTGTAAATCTCTTAGCTCCGTTTTTAATGTTTCTATTTTCTGAGTAAGTCCTTTAATTGCTTCCTCTGTCGTTAACCCTTCTAACTTTGTCTTTAATTCCTTTAGCTCAGCCTCTTTTGCAGTCAATTGCTTTGTTTGCGTTTTGAGTTTTTCTCCATGCTGCTTTATTTCTTTCTTTAATTCTTTTATCTCAATTTCTGATTGATCTAAATTCTTTTTTAACTCATCCTCTTTTTTTGAAAAGCTTGTTAATTCTTCATTAAATTCTTCTATTTCCTCATTTAGCTTGGTTCTTTCATCCTGAAGTTTACCTGTTGCTTCTTGTGAAAGTTTTTGTATAACTTCAATTTTTTCAACAGATCGATTGGATTGTTCTGTTACTAGACAACTGTAATCTTTGATAAGTTGGTCAACTCTTACTGCTAAATCATCAATGTTTGCTTGATTAAGTTTTTCTCTAATCTCTGTTACAAGATTTTCTTCTAATCCGTCAATTTTTTCTTTCTGTTTAGATTTTTGATCCACTGCTCCAGAGAATTTATTTACTTTTTCTGATAATGCTTCTCTCTCTTGCTTTAAGTTTCCTATTTTTTCTATTAAATTGTTATTTTCTAATTTAAAATCTTGAAACTTTTGTTCTTGAGTGCTGAGTTGTCTTTCTAAGCTGTCTTTTGCAGTATTTAAATCATCTACACTTCCCTGTAAACCTTTTAGCTCAGTTTCCAACTGATTTATTTCCTGAGCATGTTGTTTATACTCATCATCACTGATTAATTGACTTAACTTTGCCTTTAATTTTTTTAACTGTTCTTCTTTTTCAGTCAATTGCTTTGTTTGCGTTTTAAGTTTTTCTCCATGCTGTTCTATTTCAGTTTTTAATTTCTTTATCTCAGCTTCAGATTTTGTCAAATTAGTTGTTAAACTAGTCTCAGCTCTTTGATGCTCGGTTAATTTTGCATTGAACCCTTCTATTTCCTCATTTAACTTCTTTTTACTTTGCAACAATTCACCTTCTGCTTCCTGCGAAAGTTCTTCTATAGATTTAATTTCTTGAGCGCATCGAGTAGATTGTTCTGTTGTTAGGCTTTCGTATCCATTTACAAGTTGTTGGACTCTTCCTGTTAAATCATCCAAATCCTTGTTTGCTTGAGCAAGATTTCCTTTTACTGCTTTCACAAGATTTCCTTCTAACTGGCCAATCGTTATTTCCAGCGCAGATTTTTGATCAACCGCAGCAGAAAATATTTTTATTTTTCCTTCTAATTGCGTTTTATCTTCTTCTAAGTTTGCTTTCTCACCTGCTAACTTTTGATTTTCTGAGTTAAACCCTTCAAGTTTTTGCTCTTGAGTGCTGAGTTGTCTTTCTAAGCTGTCTTTTGCAGTATTTAAATCATCTACACTTTCCTGTAAACCTTTTAGCTCAGTTTCCAATGACACTATTTTCTGAGTATGTTGTTTAAGCTCATCATCATTGGTTAACTGATTTAACCCCGTCTTTAATTTATCTATCTGTTCTTCTTTTGCAGATAAATCCTTTTTATGTTTTTCAAGCTGTTCTTGCTTTTCTTTTATTTGAGCTTCTAATTTCTTTACTTCGTCCTTAGATTTATTCAAATTAGCTTTTAACTCAGTTTCTTTTCCTAAAAATCCTTTTAATTTGTTATTGAGCTTTTCTATTTCCTCATTTAGCTTGTTTCTTTCGCCCAACAACTTACCGTCTGCTTCCTGTGAAAGCTCTTGTATAACTTCAATTTTGTTAGCCGATCGACTAGCTTGTTCTGTTGTTAGGTCTTTGTATTCATTGACAAGTTGATCCACTCTTTCTTTTAAATCATCCATGTTAGCTTGTCTAAGCTTTCCGTTAATCGCTTCTATACGCTGCGTTGCTTCAATTGAAAATTCTTTAAATTTTTCCAGAGTTTTAGCTAGTAAATCTAAACTTTGTTTGATAATGTGTAGACTGTTATGACACTGATTAACTAACTCAATTAATTGGTTGCCAGAGAACAAATCTTCTTTAGATAGTTCCAATAGTTGTGTTCTAAGAGCAAGTAAGTCCACAGCGGCTTCCGGTCGGCCTAATTCACTGGGCTGCTGAGCTTGTAAGAAGACCGTTATGAATAGCTTAAATACTTGATTAATATCAATATCCTTTGCATCTTTTACAACTGAATCCAAAAAGCTCCCTGCTCTTCTTGTTAAGGAAGGTAAATGATTGTCTTGCATGATTTTCTGTAACAAGCCCTTAATCTTTTCTTTATCCTTGCATCCAATAAGTATAAGTAATTGACAGAAATCTTGATTATCAAAAAGAAGTTTCAGCGCATGCAATTGGTCAAGATTTGGTGAGTATTGTTTTATTTGATCCAGTAAAATAGCCAATAATTCGCTGTATTGATTCGGATTGGGATAAGACATTAACTTCAGAGTTATGTCCGCAATAATCTGTCGCTTTTTTAAGTTTTCTTCAAGGAATTCTTTATCAGTAAATGCATCAAGCTCAAGTAATTGTTTTAATAAATTAAACTTAGCTTCAGAATCAGTATTGTTTGCATCAAGCAAAGCTTGCAAAAATGCACAACTACTAGCGAGTGGAAATAATCGACCCTTTTCAGAACAAATCATCTTTATGATAGGTTGCTTGTAATTATTTAAAACAGATGATTGACTAACAGCATCGACTTGTTTGTAAAATTCTTCTAAATCTCCTTCCTTCATAAAAGTGGATCGTAAATTGGAATTCTGATTGTTAATAAATTGTTCACGAACCCAACTTGACCATTGTGTTAAATCCACAAAAAATTCATTTACTTGTTTATTATTTACTTCATTCTGCTGATGAGCTGCACGTTTATCATTCACTTCCGGCGGCATCTCATTTAATTGAGCAAGCGTGAGATATTCCTTTGAAAAATCAAATCCACTCGAATAATTAACTTTTCTACAAAATTCAAACCAAAGATCTTTAGCTAAATTGACATACTGATTATAGCTATCAATATTATCTTTTTTTACTGCGTTGTTATTATCATCTGCTAATCGATTACGCCATTTTTCATCTAATTGTTTAAATAAATACGATCTGGGTTGCTGAACAGCTGTATTGCTTTTAATTTTAATAATCTGTTTTAGTTCATTAGATAATCTTGACAGAAGTGCTTCTTTGGCACCAATAAATTGATTTTCCCTGTTTTTTAGGATATTACTAGCTTGTGTTACCACTTCGACGATAATGGCTTTATTTTTAGCATTTAACCAAGGAATCTCTTGATTTTTCCATTGCAAAGACTGTTCTCTATTCGTAATCTTTTGTTGAGCATAGCTCTCCCAATTAGTAATCAATTCTGATTCAGCTTTTTTAAGTTCGTCATATTTTTCTGACACTGATCCATAGTTATAAATACTCACCGCACTACCCGCTTGGCCATTCCGTGCTGCGCGACCAATCGCTTGTTTTTCATCACGTCGATTCGATAATTGATCAGCGTCGGTATAAACTAAGATAACTTTTAAGCCATCAGCTACCTCGGTTCTAATATCCGTACCTCGTTGCAGTCGTGAACTAAGTGTCACTTTACCTGGCTGTCCAGCTTCATTAACTATCTCTTGCTCAGATTTTTGTTTTGCATTGGTATCCTCCACTAATGTTAAACCTGATTGTCTCACTAACTCTTTTGCGTGCAATTTTCGATAGACTTCTGATACCATCTGATCATTATCCAAAAGAATTAATATCGGCTGATTTTTATACGAATTTGAAATCTGTTTAGTAATGGCCGTTATAAGCGCATTGTCGTCCTCAGCATAAACGTTGGGTAATAGTGTTAATTTCGATGGCTGATGACTGGTGGTTTTAAAAATCTTGTTAATACCAAACTGGCTATTAATTTGTTCACGCTCACGCTTATTTCCAGCAGTGGCGGTCATTCCTATTAATTTTTCATAGTTCAGCAAAGATTGTTCAGCATTTTCTGATAATACTAACGGAGCGATAGGTTCAACAAAAAAATCAGGCGCTTCACTTCTTTTTTTACTTTCTTCATTGAGAAGTGTATGTAGAGCATACTGGACATCATAAGTTGAACCGGGTTGCAATTGGTTTTTATCAATAACCATGGCAAATTTTTTGTGATAAATCTGTCCGTTTATATCTATTTCACAAGGAACAATACAATAATGCTCGTTTTCTTTTAAACTGGCTGCGGCATGCATATCCAACAGTAATTCCGCAAGCTTATCTACAGTTTTTTCGTCGGGTTGTTGCAAATGATAGTCATTAACAAAGGTCGATGCTTTGGGTGCTTTATGGCTTTCTGCCAGTATGGCTTGCAATAAAGGATCCAGATGATCTTTTGTATTAATTTTATCAAGTTTTAAAGGAACGATTTTCTCTAAATAATACGTCGCAATTATTTCATAAACCCAGACATCATAATTAAATCGATCTTTCCCTGCATCCGCATAACGAAACACGGTTTTTTCATCAAAAAAATGATAGTCTGCCTCATCCAAAACTCCATAGCGATTTTTTTTGTTATGAATAATGCCATCATTCACTAACCAACGTTGACGATTAACTGTCAAATTACCGAGTGTTGAATAATTGACACCACCTTTTTCTCTTTGAATTTCCTTGTAATCTGTTTGTGATGAAGACTGATGGATATAACTACTATCTATTAATGCTTTAAGATAAGCTGCTTTAGCTTCCTGATGATCCCGTTCAGAAAGAGCGGATTTAGAACTTAAGTTATCTATGGTTATCTTTTTTAAAGCGAGATAAATATTCCAACTTAAGGAAATAAGACTCTTACCTTGACCGGTGGGGACTTGCAGAATTAAATTTTCATCATCATGGATCAGTGCATACAACAATACCAGCATCTGTGTATCATTCAGCCATTTTCCTGTCTGACGTAACAGAAGCTCACGAATGACTACTAACTGTCTTGCCTTTAGCCAATCATTTTTTGAATCAGTTATTAGTTCCTTACCGAATTTATGTAACTTGATTACCAATTCATCGGTTTTCTTTGCAGCCAGATTGTATTGTTGACTGTGGGTATTTGCATAACAAAAGAGACCGCTGAGATGTTGCTTTTCTTGAATGGTAAGCGCTTTGTCTCCTTTTAATTTAAAACTCGCTATGACTCTTTTTATATTTTCTTCATCGGCATCACCGTAACTTCGCTTATCATCCTTTTGATAAATAGTTTCAAAATAATGTATTAAATTATCTATATTTTCTAAAACATTATTCTGCTCTGTAGCATAGTTAAGAAAGAATTGAAGTGTTGGTTTTGGTGTTTGTTTATAATAATCAGCTAATTTTTTTAACTCTAATGGAGGAAGTGTATTCAACAAAGGAATTAATTGTTTAGCTTGATCAAACCATTTTTCACCATTTTTTGCTTGATCAATCGCTTGCAGCAAAATAATTCGCTGATCAATTGATGAATTTTTATATTCTTCATTAAATTCTTTGAAAAAATCGGTTGATTTAAATTTTTCTAAGCTTAACTGCAATAAAATTGCCAAACTTTGTTGCCATAATTCAGTTTTATCCTGAGCTAATTTTTTAAGATCCGAAATAAGTTTATTTTTATTTTTTTCATCTTTGTTTTCAGCGACAGCTGATTGAATAAGCGCTAAATAATTCAACCAGTTTTTTGAGTCTTTTTGTTGAATTAAAAATTCTATGCAATCGCTAAAATATTTAACATCATTTAACGCGAAATCAACACACGATGATTTTTGCTTCGGACTTAAGGAACTATTGTGCAATTTGCCAATAGCCGATAGAACTTCAGTATTTTTTTCACTTTTTAGTAAGGATAAAAGATTATTGATTAATGTCGATCTAGCATTTTCCCGTTCTTTATTAAAAAGTTTTTCTAGTGTATTAATGGGGAAAAACTGTGCTATCGCATTATTACTATTTTCTGGCAATAATGTCTCTAAAATGGCTTGCAATTGCGGTAAGCTGATGTGTGCGGTAGTTTTAGAATGAGTATTAAGTAATACATTAACCACGGGGGTTAATTCATCAAAATAATCCTTTTCCGTAAGTTTTAGGATTTTTTTCTTAAATATTGTCAGATCCATTTCTTCATTAGGTACAGCTACGCAGTTCAAAAGCTTACGAAGAATGACCACATGTTCGTCGCGATGCGCGTTTGGTAAACGTTTTTTTGTTTCGTCAATAAATGAAATAATTTCTTCGCCATTTAGAGGTCTTAAATCAGCATCTTGTAATCGAATAAAGCAATGCTCACTTGTTTTTTTGATAAACTCACGACGTAAGCTTATTGCTTGTTCTTCTGTATCTGTTTCAACAATTTTTTTAGTAATGTCATATATTTCTTGCAAAGCTGGTAATTGATAACCCTGTTTAAACTCTGAGAAATTGATAGAATCCAATTGTTTAAATAATAATTCCACTTGAGATTTATTTTTGACTTGGTTAACTAAATTAATCAATCCAGAAACTAACGGATTATTAGTGAAATAGGAAGGGTAACACAACCAAATTAGCGTTGTTAACAGCACTGAATCTAAAGCTATATTATTGCGTGAAATAAATTGATAGTATTTACTGAGATTCTCTGCTGGGTCAGAAATCACTTGCTGTGTTTTGTCGATAAATTCACTGGTAAAAAAGTTTAATAAATTACCAGAAGCATTCAACAAATCGAGTGTAAAGTTATTCAGTAACTTATTTTTCTGCAAAGCTTGATAGAGTGTTATCAATTGCTTGAAATCAAAATGAAGCGATCTTAATTCTTTGTTATCCCAATCGATCAATGAATTTAATCGGCTTAGAAATTTAGAAAAATTAGTATCATTTAATTTTTCAGCTTTTAACTCATCAAAATAAGTTAATAATTCATTATTTTCTAGGGTATTAACACCTTGTGTCGTGCATGCTAATAAACAACGGGCTAAATTATCTTGAGTCTGGGCAGAAATTGATTTTTTAGCGATTGTTTCAAAAAATTCGCTATAAAGCTCAAGCTGTTGCTGTGTTACATTCGGTAAGCGTTGTACAAAGCGTATTGAGCGCGTCTGCCAGGTATCTACTTCCGATATGGATATCTTCATCTCAGGAATATAACTACCAGGTGTCGAATTACAGTATTTGAATTCACTGAGATTGGCATTTATAGATGCATCAGGTTGTCCGATAATATTAATGCCTTCATGAATCACGGCATAATAAACACCTGATTGAGTCCAATCCAGTTGGTCGAGGTTATTTAATACGCGTTGCTGATTTTTCAAGGATTCAGCCATATTTTCACAGGACTGTAAAACCAGCAGCACACGTTCCAACAAAACAGGTATATGCAAAGAATTTTGCTTCGCTAATAAACGTTTTAATGAATCTGAATTAAAAACTAAACCGCGTTTTTTATTTATCTCTAGAAAGTCCGTAAAAGAATTAAATGCGCTCCAGAGTGAAGAGAAGCGTGAATAACCGATTGATTGAATATGTTTTTCAACAAGTTCCCACCATAGATTACTTTCTTCAGTGGTTTTTAAATTATTCACACAATCGACAGTCGCTTCGATTTCTGCTTTTTCTAACAATTCTGATAAATTAACCGCTGGATCAACAAAGTATTTTTTCCAATTAGTAAAGAATGATTGGTCTTTGTTAAAGATAGCTTGTCCTAGTTCAAAAAAAGCGGAAGCATCGCCTGTAAGTTGTTTAGGACAGCCATAATGATAAAATAACTGGCCTAAGGCTTTGAAATTCCTAACAGTTAGAGAAGAGATAAATGAGTCTATAAATTCATTAGATAAAATCGGTTTACTTTCTTCCCGATTCAAAGTGAGCAACCAAGTTTTTAGGGAAGCACCTAAATCATTAATTTCATTGTTCTCTAAGTTTTCCCAACAGATTTTCTGAAATTTTTTAGCGTTTATTGGATCAAAGAGTCGATCATCCCCTTCGCAATTCACTACTGCTGGCATAGGGTCTGTTATTTTCAGTGTAAAGGGATTAAGCGATTTTAGATCCTGGGAAGCAGTATAATTTAAATCTTTTTGTTCTTTTTCAGCAGAAAAATCTAAAATGAGATTATTGTCCTGTCCCAGTAAAACAGTAAAACCAGCGGGTGGGTTATTTAAAGTAAATGAAAAACTAAAATGTCGGCCATTCTCCATGATTTTTTTAAGGGCTGCTTCTGTCAGCTTCCCAATGATCTGTTTAGCATCCCGCGAACTACCTACCCATTGATTAAATAATATCTGCAAATCAGGATCATTTTCTCCTTCTTTTTTCAAAGACGTCTTTAATTTTTCTAAACTAAGCTTCCAATTGTCATCTTGATATATAGACTGAATATTGTTGCGAGTAATTAGCTTATCTTCATCACCTTTAAAAAACTGAGGTAGTGGTTTCGGAAGCGGTTGCGGTTGCTGCTGTTGTTGCTGTTGCTGCTGTTGTTGTTGTTGCTGTTGCTGTTGCTGTTGCTGTTGTTGTTGTTGTTGCTTACCCACATTAGCAGCCGTTAAGGGCCAGCTTCTATTTCCGGGTAATCCCGAATGATTTTTCTCTAAACGAGTAGGGTTTAATTTTTCTATATTCTTAGTATTTTTTTGCAAATCAGGCAGACGAGCACTATGTCGATTAGCTAATATTGCATTTTGTAATTCTTTATAAATAGTTCTAATCTGGTTTTCTTGAGAAATTTCTTCAAGCTCTCGGATACTAATCTGTATTGTGATCGAATTATCCTCTTTAACTTTAGTTTTAAGCTCATTAAGCAAGCCTACGTGCTGTCGATTTTCTGCATTAAAATGATGCAACGTGAATTGTTTATCTAATTGCGTGTTATTATCTTTTTCATTTAATAAACTAAGAATATTGCCTATATTTTCATTATCTAAATTTTTCTCTGGTAAAATAATTCCCAAACAATCGAACAAAGGTAATTTTACAGGTTGCTCATAACATTGTTTTAATTCATTATACAGAACGGTTGTTAAATCTGTTTGATTCTTACTACCGGACAGATCAAAACTAACGTCAAGGGCTAGAGATTCAGAAGCTGCTTTTTCACGCAATAAATTAAATAAAGCCTTTAATCCTACTTCACCCATTTCTGCTAAGGGCTTTGTTACATCTTCTGAATTGTTTTTTAGCAACTCATAGAGATCCTTAGCCGCCTCTTTCCACAATACAGCACGTTCATCAGCATGTTCAGCATGTGAGTTATATCGTTCTGAAATTGAACCTTTACATTGTAGATATAGAAAGCCATTTCTAACAGCACAGTTTTCTGCATAAATAACATATTGCTTTAAATTTTCATTATTTGGGCAATTCTTTTCTCTATTAATTGTTATTTTTTGAATAACAGGATGATTCGCATGTAACAGCGCAAGTAACTTATATTCCTCATCATTTATCGAAAAATCACTGTTTAGATTAATAACTGCCGTTGGCAGAGTATTTGGTGTCAATCCATCAATTAACTCTTTAACAGAGGATACCGATAATGTTAGTACTCCACTGAGTTCAGCCTCAATCTTGGTATTTAAATCAGTATATTGATGTTTTAATGTCTCAAGATCCTCTTTTTGTATTCCTAACTGAGTATTTTGCTCTGCAAGTTTAATAAAAATTTCTTCTATAGATTGTAAATTTTTTTGTATTCTCTTTTGCAGATTCTGCAGTAATATCTGCTTATCAGTTGGATTAGTATTTCTTTTAGCATTATCAAAATCACTTTGTATTTCTAAATACTGGCTCTGACATTGACTAAATCTTTCACGCAATTGCCTGATTTCTTCATGTTGTCGTTTATTTTCTTCATCTATTTTTTGTTGATTTTGTTTTCTTAGCGCCTGCAATGCAGTTTCAAGTTTAGTTTTAAAGCTGTTGAAATCTTTAATCATTTCCAAATTAATTAAAGTAGGCTTTAAATTTTCTGATTTTTTATTATTATTTTGAACTTTAGTAAAAAAGGCTTGTATTTGTTTTTCAACAGCTTTTAAAGCTTCACTTTTAAGACATTCTTCCGGTAAATTATCTTGTACAATTTTTTTTATAACTAAAAATCTTAACAAGGAATGTATATATGGTAATGCTCTAAAAAGATTAGCAATACTCGCATTTATTAAATTTTTATGAACATTATATTTTGGTAATTTGTGTTCAATATCCTTATAATAATAATTATTTAATTTAACTCTATCATTATTTTGAATTGGATTTCTATTATTTTTATCATCTAATACTTTACACACATCTCCTAAATACTGACTCAATTCATTTTTTTCTTTTTGTGTTATTGCCTGAGTCTCATTAGAACTTCTCGTATTCTTTATTGTGTTTTCACACAGTTCTTTAAAAAACTCTCTTTCAGATTTGAACGCTTCAATAGTTAAATCTGAAAAAGGTACTGCATCAATAAGGCTATCTTCCCAAAAAGTAGTTATCTCTTTATTTTTATTTTCTTGAATAAATTTCCTATATTTTTCAAGATTCCTTTTTATTTCTGCTATCGTTAGTTTTGAATTTTCTGACGATAACGAAGATTCTGATGCTGTTTTCGAAAGGCTAGAAACTGGCATAGTTACGCTTCCTTAAATGGAAAGTCTTTTTATTTTTATTGGTTAAATTTTCCCACATTTATTTTACAAAATAAATATTAAACTTTTATTAAATACAGAAAAAATTTTTACATAAAAAATAGCTGGAACGGGTTCGAGAAGCTAAAAAAGGTAGAAAATGGGGGTTTTTCAGAAAAAAATGGTTGATGACCCTCAAAAGAGCCCATTAAACATAAGCCTACAATCGAAACCGCAAGACTTTTTCTTTGTGATCGGGTTTAAAATTAATCACTTTAATTGCTTTATTTTCGCATTCAATCCAGCCAAAACGTTTCGCAGCAGCAAGCCCATCTATTTTAACCCGCTTAGCGCCACGCTGAACTAATAGATTGATCATAGAACTTACCGTCGCTAAGAGTCGACCTGTGGTATAACTTCCATAGAGTTTACCGGGAGAAGTTTTTAATAGCATTCCATAATCAAAAATTGGATAGCCTTTCTCAACTTGAATAATATCGGGCAATGTCAGCAACGTCCCGCTTTTTCCTCCATCGCTATCTTCATGAGTTTCTACTATGGAAACTTCAAAATAGCCCCATAGCAATAACAAAAACAAATGAGCTTGTTCAGAATTTATAGGATTATCGATAAGTCCAGCGATCTGACTCAATAACTCATCTATGTTTAAATTAAATTTATCAATTTCAATATTGTTAACCATTGAGTTCACCTTTATAGATTAAGGTGCACCACCGCCGCCTGGAGCTGAGTTAGATACATCTGCTTTGGTTTGTTTCATTTCTCTTAAACGACGACCTAATTGCATACCACCCGCAGCACTTTCGCTAAGACCCTGGCTAGTAGGCATTTGCTGGGTAATTTGTCCAACATCTCGATCGTGCTGACCACGTATACCTTGCAGCATTGATTCTTCGTGACCACTCTCTTGGGGACCTCCTATCCAGCGTAATACTTTATTGGGCACTTCATAAATCATTGCAAAGCTGCGGTTAACAATAGCTAACACCGCTGCCGCGTAAATAGACATCATCGCAGTTTGATAAACAATAGCAAAAATGTCGCCATTATAATCATTTAAAAATTGCACTGCGATACTAAAGCCATGATTAAATACTGAAAGCGCAACATACGATAAAATAATCCCAAAAATAAAACCAAATACCATTAACATAGGTCTTAAGAAAACACTGGCAAGCAACATGATCGATTGTTCCGCTTTACCCAAAAAGTCATGTCCTTCTGGATGGGTTATTCCCAATGCCACTAATGGCGCCGCTAAAATGGCTTCTAACACCACTGCAAACCAGGTAATACTACCAAATGCGAACAGGAAGAATGGAATTAGAGGCACATAATAGGAAAGGATAGAACCCAAAACGAAATTAATACTCATCCAAACAGTGAGCATAGGAACTACCAACATCAACAGATTAGTAATCGCTAACATGGCGTTCACTGCACCCCCCACTGTCCAAAAACCCGAAGCAAATCCCGCTGCAATACCTGCAATACCTAATCCAGTCATGGTGGCTAAGAGTGATATCCAAACCTGCTCTACCATCGATACCAAGCCATTCCCCACTGACGCTAAAGCAACAATAGGGTCCATATCTTTATTATTAATTCCATCGGCTAAGCTTTTTTCAAAATCCTGCACTCTAGGAAATATCGTATCCAAAATAGCAGATACTACCTTACCAATTGCATTTACATTCGCTGGATGTTCTGGCAGAGAAGGATCAGCTTCATCACCAGGATTATTATTGCTAGCTGCTCGTGTTATTTCTGCTGCCATATAACTATCAATAGCACCGTTTACACTTGGCAAGTTATTTTTTAGATTATATATTACATTGTCATCTTTGATTTGAGAAAAGGTATTTGAATCATAATCAGGATTAAATTCAGGGTAAATTTTATTTGTTATTGCAAGCTCTCCTGTGTTTTTTCTAATACTTTGATTTAAACGAGCCATATTGTAGTAATAACTACCGGCCAGTATCCAACCTGATTTTTTTGCATTATTAATAAAGTCTTTATATTTTTTACTTCCATCATCTGCTAATGAGCGCAAAGCAGGTTTTACAATCCCAAAATAGTCCTCTCCTGCATCTACCAAATTATTTTTAAAGGATTCAAAACTAGTCGAATCTAACTTAATTCTCTGCGCAGGTGTATGTGTTGTAGAAGGGGGGGATATTGTATTAGCAATACTGTTTGCCTGGGCAGTTAAATCCAGTGTCATTTGTCTCATGGCAACACTTGCACTATCATTAGCGCTCAAATTAGCTGGGTTATCCACCTGACCATTATCTGCTTTATTGCCGATAAAATCCCAGGAGACTATACCACACATACCTTGTAAACTAGCAAAAGCACCGGGTAATTTTCCAGGAAAAGTATAATACCCACCGGTATCTTTTGTATAATCGATGGGTAGACCCGTATTTTTTCCATCCGGCCCTTTACCTGTTATAGTTAGCGAGTTTAAAAAATCAGGCACTATTACCTTTTCATTTGGATCAGTGTTGTAATATTGATTAGCTAAAGCATTATGTACTGCCAACATACATACTTCTGATTTTAGAATGCTACCTGCTTTGTTAATTAAAAAAGTATTATTAGCCCCTTTTTTTGGATCCAATGATTGAATAGGCTCAATTATCGTCCCGTTACGATTAATATAATTTAAAGTGACATTCCAAACCTGGTCCGCAGCGCCAACACCTTGCACCACTACCCACATAACAAGAATTTGTATAAAAGAGTAACCTGTAGCCTTCGGCAGCAACAAACCTATACCGCCGACCGTTCGGAGTGGAATCCAGATTGACGACCATTTCTTACCGAGAAACTCACCTTCATGCGAGGTATTTAAAATGGAAGTAAATAAAACATAACTTAATACTGTAGAAGCCATAACCAATATGATGGAATTAAACGTCCCAAACATCGTTCCTAAAATTTGGCTTCCTGTGCCATGTAACACGCCATCTACCACACCAAAAATAGTCGCTAAATAGGAAACCGATAAATCACTCACAGGCGGCGTTAAACTTATAGCATCCGCGAGCAGCAAAGATGGAAAAAAACAAAGGAAAATGCTTAGTAAAATTTTTTTCATTATTTTTTCTTTCCAATAAATTGACCGTTTAACCAATCACGAAAACTACAACCTAAACGGCGCTGTTTAATTTGAAATAGCCAAAAGTGGTAACGAAAGATTTGCGTTAGAATAATGATGCTTATCCCCAAGCAAGGATAAAACCCGCGAAAAGAATGATGATGTAAAAGATAAATGCTATAAGCTATATTAATTAGAAAAAGAAAAATCCATATCCACATCAAACGGGAAAATTCTTTACTGCGTTGCATTAAATCAGCAGACGTTAACTTAAGGCGCGACAATGCTTCTTCAAAGGATTCCTGTGTCTTAGCTTGATCAGGGATGAAGAATTTTTTTATAAAACTAAAAATTGAGCGATTGTCTTTAACCAATTGTTGATAGTCTATCCATTTGGGAACATCAACAGCAGGTTTAATTATTTTTTTTATGTTACCAAAAAAACTCACGTATCACCCCGCGGTTCAATATCCTATATTATCTCGACTGCATCCAACTTGCAAATTTATGTTTTACTGACCCGGGGGGATGCTTTAATGCCAATAATATAATTACACTCAATAGTTCGAAAAATTAGATGATTTCAATTTTAGAGGTAAATTTTGTTTGATTTCACTCGCATTAAGTTGGATAATTAAGTTTCCTTTTGCAGTAACGAGGCGAAACAAACAAAATTCAACGCCGAGAGGATATTACCAATAAAAATATAATACTTATGCCTGATCTTACTCACAAAGGTTCACATCTCTATTGGAAACATTATCAAGATCCCTTGATTTATAGGGTTCTTTGCTTCATGGAAAGCGTTGAATCTTGGACTAAAGATGGTGACCCCACACTTGAAGCAAGCATCTTAGAGTTGGGTAAAGAACTCGATGATATCGATAAAGTTGATCTGGATAAACTCGCCCAACAGGCATTGTTTATTCGATTAGGCAATCATTTAGGTATGTCTCGTACCTTGCGCCTCCTCCAAGCTTTAGACACCTCTCAACCAGGTTCGGCCGCTAAATTACTCATGCACGCCGAAGAAATCAGTCAAGGTCCAGATGATGAAGCCGGTCTATTTTTACGTAGAAATATTAGCTTTGAGCGGTTGCGATTATTAGCTAGAGTTTTTTCACAAAGCCGTTTGGACTTAGTTTTAAAAGCATTAGAAGGTGAATAAATATGCTAAAATCATGGCAATCTCGATGCGCTTTAATTTTTTTCAGCTGTTCCTTCATTGGTTTAGCGTATGCTTATTCTGAATCACCAAAAAGTGACTCCTTACAGACCTATCGTGATGAAATTAAACAGTCAGAAACCAATGCCTCGCAAGCTGTTTTAGATACCTTACAAGCCAATACCGACACCGACAAGTCTTCTCAACAAAACAACCAACCAGCACACGGAACATCCGCAACGACGTCGAAACCTCGTTCAAATAACGATAAGGCCTTTATCCCTCTAGATAAACCTGCAAACACAAGCAATCCACCCAATAAAAATCCTTGGTTGCAACCTAATCCTTGGGCAAAACAACCGCCAAATATTTGGGAAAAAAATGCCAAACTAAATCCTTATGCAAATGCACCTATTCCTGGACCAACAACCCCAACAAATGTAGCTATTAGTCCACCCAATATTTTTGCACCATCATCACCCACCTCTAACACAAGCAATTTGCCATCCAATGCTCACTCATAAAAAAATTTACTTTAAAACTTCGTGAGGATGTTACTATGTCTCATTTATCAAAAATAAAAACTTTAAAAAATGTCTTTTTAAGTATTTCTTTAGTCATAAGCAGTTTATATGTTCTAAGCAGTTATGCCGATATAGGTCCAGTCCCCACACCCGATTTTACAACGATCAGCATAAAAAACTTAGTAGCGGGCTATGGTAGTACAGCCATTTCAAAAAACCTAATGAATACTGCACCAATAGGAGATGATTTAACTATCGCTATTAACAATGCCCAAGCGGCTTATTTATTATCTGACAGCTCTTCTTTAGGAAGCTTAACGCAACAACAACTTATTCAATCGGCTAATTTAAACGATAAAAACAATAACATATTAGCTTTTCTTTGGGATCCCAATATAAAAATCAACCCTAATCTAGAAAAAAACCCTTTAAGCTCTATTGATATCAATAGCTTACTCCAGCCTATTACCTATAATGATACTGAAGAAGCAGCAGCTAAAAATGTGATTAACGCTTTAAGTGGTTCATTAATGCCTATTAACACCATAAATTTCAATCAATTGATTGCAAATTTATCGGGAGACAAAGAAAATAACCTGAAATATGAGCTGCAAAAAAAGCAAACTCAAACCTATCTTGCCTCTTTGCGTAGTTATTTAGCCACGCAAACTATGGCACTCAGTAATCTTTATCAGCTTTATGCAGAAAGGCAACCCATCGATCCTAGCAAAGCAGATTCTGCTGTGCGCTCTTCACTGGCAACATTAAGTGGTCAGACATCGGGTCCCATCAGTTTACTAAAATTAGAAAATATTATGACAACACGCCGAATTCTAGATAAAAACTGGTATAAAAATGATTTGATTAATGAAAATCCCGCTACTTTACAACGCCAACAAGTGGAGTTATTAGCAGAAAATTTATCCGAAAGTTACCAAATCCGGATGACATTAGAACGTTTACTCGCTACTATGTCCGTTTTGGTTTTAGAGTTTAATGGACAAATTCGTACCCAATTGCAAACTCAAATACAAAGCATTAATAACCCTCAGCAGACAGGATAATTTTTTCTTATAAACTACATGGAATTTAAAAACACCATCTGCTCTTTATTAGAACAGATTAATTCTCCCATGCAGTTGCGTAAACTCACACCTACGCAACTGCCGCAATTAGCAACTGAGCTTAGGGCATTTCTTATTCAAACGCTGGATCAATGTGGAGGCCATTTTGCGGGTAACTTAGGAACTGTAGAATTAACCATTGCATTGCATTATGTGTTTAATACGCCACATGATCATATTATTTGGGATGTCGGTCATCAAGCTTATGTACATAAAATTATTACCGGTCGGCGTGAAAAACTCTGTAGCATACGAAAAACCCATGGTTTAGCGCCCTTTCCTTCTCGCGAAGAAAGTTCATTTGATAGTTTTGGCGTTGGTCATTCGAGTACGTCCATTAGCGCTGCATTAGGTTTTAGTGTGGCCGCCAAAAAAAATAATACGGGTCAAAAAACAATTGCAGTTATAGGCGACGGGGCAATGACTGCGGGTATGGCTTTTGAAGCTTTAAACCACGCAGGGGATATTCATGCCGATCTTTTAGTCGTACTCAATGATAACGATATGTCAATTTCCAATAATGTCGGCGCTTTATCTAATTATTTTGCCCGCATATTATCCAGTAAACTTTATTCAACTGTTAGAGAAGGCAGTAAAAGAATTTTAGAATCTATTCCTAGTGTACGTAAACTTGCTAAACGTACTGAAGAGCATGTTAAAGGGATGTTAGTTCCAGGTACTTTATTTGAAGAATTAGGTTTTAATTATATTGGTCCGATTGATGGCCATGACTTACCTTTATTAATGAATACTTTAAGTAATTTAAGTCAATTAGCCGGACCACAACTTGTTCATGTTATTACAACCAAAGGCAAAGGTTATGTCGCTGCTGAACAAAACCCTATTGCTTATCATGCCGTCAATCCACATTTTTTAGCACCCGCTTTATCCTCTAGTGTGGATAAACCTAAAACCTACGCAAATATTTTTGGGGAATGGATTTGTGATATGGCCGCTATCGATGAACGTGTAATCGCGATTACACCGGCGATGCGCGAAGGATCTGATCTGATAGAATTTTCCGAGCGTTATCCAGACCGTTACTTTGATGTTGGCATCGCGGAACAACACGCGGTTACTTTCGCCGCAGGTCTAGCCTGCGCAGGCCAAAAACCAGTGGTTGCGATCTATTCTACCTTTTTGCAACGTGCTTATGATCAACTGATACATGACGTTGCACTACAAAATCTTCCAGTATTGTTTGCTTTAGATCGATCCGGAATCGTCGGTGGAGATGGTGCTACACACCATGGTTGTTTTGATCTATCTTATCTGCGTTGTATCCCCAATTTGACACTCATGACACCGAGTAATGAAAACGAATTAAGACAAATGCTTTTTACAGGCTTTCAACTCACAACGCCTTGTGCGGTACGCTATCCACGCGGCACAGGAGTAGGTGTCTCAGTTGAAAAAAAAATGTCATGTATACCTATCGGTAAAGCAGAACTTCGTCGTAAGGGGCACTCAATTGCATTATTAGCCTTTGGCTCTATGCTACAACCCGCACTCAGCGTTGGTGAGTCATTGAATGCCACTGTGGTCAATATGCGTTTCGTCAAACCTTTAGACGAAAAACTGTTGCGAAATCTGGCAAAAACTCACGACTTATTGGTCAGTTTAGAAGAAAATGTTAAGGTGGGTGGGGCAGGATCAGCAGTGAGTGAATTTTTACACCAACAAGGGATTGCTTGTGATGTATTGATCTTAGGGCTTCCGGATCGATTTATTGAACATGGTGACCCAAATACATTGCTTGCAGAAGTTGATTTAGATGCAGCCACTATCTTGTCTGCAATTGAACAACGACTAGCACTATCACTGACTTTTTAGTACAGTGAGCACATTTTCTGGGCTTTTGTTGAATAAAGCACACTGAGACTTTTTTATATTTATGATTTCTAAGCTGTTAAGTAAATTTATTCCTAGCCGTAATCAACGACTGCTAAAACAATTTGAAAAAACCGTTGCTGACATTAATGCGCTAGAACCTAGCATGCAAAGTTTATCTGATGCACAATTACAAGCAAAAACATCAGAATTTAAAGCTCGCCTACAAGATGGCTGCTCTTTAGACGAATTGTTAATCGAAGCATTTGCAGTGGTGCGCGAAGCGAGTACTCGTATGTTAGGTTTGCGTCATTTCGACGTACAATTAATTGGTGGCATGGTTTTACATAATGGTAAAATTGCTGAAATGCGCACCGGAGAAGGTAAAACTTTAGTCGCTACCTTACCTGCTTACCTGAATGCATTAAGTGGTTTAGGTGTGCACATTGTTACTGTCAACGATTATCTTGCCAAACGCGACGCAGAATGGATGAAACCTGTTTATGACTTTTTAGGGTTAACTACGGGCGTAATTGTTTCTGATCTTCCATTAGCTGAACGTCAAGCGGCATATGCTGCGGATATTACCTATGGTACTAATAATGAATTTGGCTTTGATTATCTCCGCGATAATATGGCTTTTTCATTGGCAGAAAAATCTCAACGCATTTTAAATTTTGCTATTGTCGATGAAGTGGATTCTATCTTGATTGATGAAGCGCGTACTCCGTTAATCATTTCCGGTGCCAGTGAAGAAAGCTCTGAACTTTATATCAAAATCAATCAAATTATACCTAAACTCGTTTTAAGAAAAGAAGAGGATGGTCCTGGTGATTTTTACCTCGATGAAAAAGCCAAACAAGCTTACTTAACCGAAGAAGGACATCAAAAATTAGAAGAGTTATTGGTTAAACAAGGCTTATTAAATCCAGGCGAAAATTTATATCATCTGACTAATATTGGTTTGATGCATCATGTTTATGCGGCTTTACGTGCCCATTATTTATTCCAACGCGACATTGATTATATTGTGCAAAATAATCAAGTTATTATTGTTGATGAACATACTGGCCGTTTAATGTCAGGTCGACGCTGGTCAGATGGGTTACATCAAGCAGTTGAAGCAAAAGAAAAAGCCAATATCCAAAACGAAAATCAAACCTTAGCTTCGATTACGTTTCAAAATTATTTCCGTTTGTATCATAAACTGGCCGGGATGACGGGCACGGCCGATACTGAAGCGTATGAATTTCAACAAATTTATAATTTAGAAGTTGTTGTAATTCCCACGCACTTGCCTGTTTCTCGTTCAGATTTAGCCGATCAAATTTATTTGACTAAAGATGAAAAGTTTAATGCGATCATCGACGATATTAAAGCCTGTCAAGCACGTAAACAACCGGTATTAGTCGGTACCGCATCGATTGAGACATCGGAATATTTGTCGCAACTATTAGAAAAAGAAAACATTCCGCATCAAGTACTGAATGCTAAATTTCACGAAAAAGAAGCACAAATTATTGCCGAAGCCGGCCGGCCTGGAACGGTAACGATTGCCACAAACATGGCCGGACGAGGAACAGACATTGTCTTGGGCGGTAATTTAAAAGCCGAGCTTGCCGCTCTACCGGTTGAGAGCTCCGCGGAAGAAATTGCGCAACATAAACTTAATTGGCAAAAAAAGCATGATGAAGTGATTGCCGCAGGAGGTCTACATATCCTCGGTAGTGAACGTCATGAATCACGCCGCATCGATAATCAATTACGTGGTCGCTCAGGACGACAAGGTGATCCCGGCTCTTCACGTTTTTATTTATCATTACAAGATAATTTAATGCGGATTTTTGCATCGGATCGAGTGGCCATGATTATGCAAAAGATTGGCATGCAGCCCGGTGAAGCCATTGAACATCGATGGATAACACGTGCTATTGAAAATGCGCAACGTAAAGTTGAGGGTCGCAATTTTGATGTGCGCAAGCAATTATTAGAATTTGATAACGTTGCAAACGAACAACGTAAAGTAATTTATGAGCAACGTAATGAATTATTAGCTACAGAAGATATTTCTCCTGTCATTAATAATCTCTGGGCTGATGTCATCTATAGTGCTATTGAGCATTATATCCCTTCACAAAGTTTAGAAGAGCAATGGGATATACCTGGCCTAAAAAATCAATTGAAACAAGATTTTTGTCTAGATTTACCTCTAGATACTTGGTTAGAAGATCCTAATTGTCTGGAAGAAAATCTTCGCGAAAAAATATTACTCGCTGCTGAAAACTCTTATGCTGAGAAAGAAAAATTATTTGGTTCAGCGACATTACATCAAGTTGAAAAAAGTTTGATGCTACAAACACTCGATACTTTATGGAAAGATCATTTAGCTGCAATGGATCATTTACGACAAGGAATACATTTGCGTGGTTATGCGCAAAAAAATCCCAAGCAAGAATACAAGCGCGAATCCTTTATGTTATTTGCTGAACTTTTAGATCAGCTAAAATATCAAGTCATTAGCTTACTTAGTTGCCTGCAAATAAGAACACCTGAAGATGCGGAACGTTTAGAAGAACAACGACGTCAACAAATGCCACAATTACTTGATTATCAACATCAAGATGTACTGGCAGCGGATGAAACTCTGTTAACTAATGAAACTGCAACTGCACGTCTTAGTATACAACGAAATTCGAATAAAACCGGCCGCAATGACCCTTGTCCTTGTGGCTCAGGAAAAAAATATAAACATTGTCATGGCCAAATAAGTTAACTTTGAAGAGTTTAATTAATTATGTCCCCTATTATTATAAAAACGGCCACAGAGATTGAGAAAATGCGCATTGCGGGTCAGCTCGCTGCAGAAGTTTTAGAAATGATCGAACCCCATGTGAAATTGGGCGTTACCACCAATCAGCTCGATAAAATCTGCCATGATTATATCGTCAATAAACAACGTGCAATTCCTGCCCCTTTAAATTATCGGGGTTTTCCGAAATCAATTTGTACTTCTATCAATCATCAAGTCTGTCATGGTATTCCTAGCGAACGGCTATTAAAAGACGGAGATCTAATTAATATTGATATTACTATTATTAAAGACGGCTATCATGGCGATACCAGTAAAATGTTTTTTGTAGGTAAGCCTTCGATATTAGCGCAGCGTTTATCAAAAATAACTCAAGAGTGCTTATACAAAGCGATACGCCTAGTTAAACCTGGTACTCATCTGGGTGATATTGGTGCCTGTATACAACAATATGCTGAATCAGAAGGCTTTTCTGTGGTACGTGAATATTGTGGCCATGGCATTGGTCGACTCTTTCATGAAGATCTGCAAGTACTGCACTATGGTCAAGCCGGCACCGGTGTTCAATTGGTCCCTGGTATGACTTTCACTATTGAGCCTATGATCAATGCTGGTAAACGTTTTACTAAACTCATGCCTGATCAATGGACGGTGGTAACAAAAGATCATAGCTTATCCGCGCAATGGGAACATACACTCCTTGTCACAGAAACCGGCTACGAAGTATTTACTAAACGTGGTGAAGAGCAAGATTTGATCTAGCTTTAGAAAAATAGCAACCCTAAGGTGTCCCTTTACTTGCATAATTGGTATGCCTTAGTTGATTTCAAGTTGTTAAGTCTTTATAGTCTTTAATTCTGCTATTTCGTAAATAAAAGCGTCAAAAAAAAGATAATAATATGTTAAAACGCTTAGTTGGCTATCTATTCCTATTTGGCTTAATTGCTGCTAGTACTATTTGTCTAGTATTAGATAGTAAAAAAAACACTGCTTTAACCCCTCCTACATTGGTTGAAGCGACTCAAGCTCATACACAATCCTGGCAAGACACACTTCAGGCTATTGGAAGTTTATCGGCAAGCCAGGGTGTAGTTGTTAAATCTGAAACCACGGGCCGAATTAGTGCTATTTATTTCCGCTCGGGTGATAACGTTAAAACGGGAGATCCGTTAGTACAACTTAATCCAGCTATTTTAAAAGCCCAGTTAGCTGCAGCGCAGGCTGAAACTCAACTCTGTAAAGCCGATTATGCACGTGGTTTAACCCTTTTTAAAAAAAAGGTGTTTGCACAAGCTGATCTAGATAAAGTTGCAGCGAGTTATCATGCTAATCTTGCCAAGCAAGCACAAATTGCAGCCGCACTCGACCAAACGCTCATACGTGCACCTTTTAGTGGCCAACTAGGACTACGCATGGTCAACTTAGGGGATATTATCGATCCGAATAAATCTATCGTTAATTTAGAAGCTATCAACCCATTGCGAGTTGATTTTAACATTCCTGGAACCGCAGCCAATAAAATCACTTTAGGTAGTAAAGTATTTATTCATTCAAATGCTTATCCAGATAAAATTTTTGTTGGCACTATTTATGCCTTAGATTCACACATCGATAACGATACGCGCAGCTTAAGTGTGCGAGCAAGTCTTAACAACCCAAAAAAAGAATTATTACCTGGTGCATTTGTCGATATCAATATCAATTTAGGTCCTCCAGAAACCTTAATTATCGTTCCAGAAACTGCAGTCAATAGTGATCAAAATGGCAATTACGTTTATCGCATCATTAACCAAAGAGCGATTAAAACTCCAGTCATTATTCGCTTTCATCAAAATGGAAAAATAGGTTTAAGTTCAGGTATTTATGAAGGCAACCAAATTATTAGTGTTGGTGGTTTTAAAGTACAAGCCAATTCAGTCGTAATAGTTAAGAGATAGACTCATGCAATTCACTGAACTATTCATCCGCAAACCCATATTAAGTATCGTTTTAAGTTTGTTCATTTTGCTGGTTGGTGTTAAGGCATTTTTATCATTACCCATACGTTTATATCCTTCTATATCTCCTTCTGTCATAAACATACAAACCACTTATCCTGGCGCACCTGCACAATTAATGGAAAGCTTCGTTACTACCCCTTTAGAAAATGCTTTAGGCGGTATTGAAGGGATTGATATTATGCATTCTTCTAGCAAACAAAGTACTAGTCAAATCAGCTTACAATTTAAGCTCGGTTATGATCTGACTAAAGCTATGACTAATGTCAGTAATGCGATTGCTTCAGTACGCAAGCAATTACCTAAAGCAGTATTAGACCCCGTTATTAATACTAAAGATCCAGAAGCCGATCCAACACTATTCATTTCATTTACTAGTAATACATTAAGTCTTCCCGCAATTACTGACTACCTGGTTCGAGTTATCCAACCGCAATTACAAACTATTACTGGAGTTAGCCAAGCACAAATATTTGGTGATAATAATTATGCGCTGCGAATATGGCTTGATCCGATAAAAATGGCTGCTCATCAAATCACTGCTAGCGACATTATGACAGCCCTACAACAAAATAATATTCAATCAGCCTCTGGGTCACTGATTACTCCGAATCAAATCATTAGTATCAATACCAATACGGATATACATACCGCAGCAGAATTAAATAATTTAGTTATTCGGAAACAAAATAATTATTTAGTGCGTTTGTCCGATGTGGGACAAGCTGTTCTTGGCGTTGAGTCCGATGAAACTAGCGCTACTATTAATGGGAATAAACAATCCGTCATTATGGGTATTGTACCTCTTAGTATTGCTAATCCTTTAGATGTTTCTAAAGCAGTCTTAGCACTATTACCTGAATTAGAAAAAGCTGCCCCAGCCGATATAAAAATTCATTTAGTATGGAATTCGTCAAAATTTATTGCCGCATCCTTACACGATGTCAAACAAACTATTTTTGAAGCATGTTTATTTGTATTTGTCATCATTTTTTTATTTCTTGCTAATTTTCGTGCGGGTTTAATTCCTTTAGTCACTATTCCTTTATCATTAATGGGCGTCTGCGTCGTTATGTTAATTCTAGGTTATACTTTAAATGTATTAACTTTCTTAGCCTGGGTTTTGGGTATTGGTTTAGTCGTAGATGATGCAATCGTTGTATTGGAAAATATTCATCGTCATATCCGTTTAGGAAAAACACCAGAAAATGCAGCCATCATCGGCACTAAGGAAATTGGGTTTGCTATCGTCGCTATGACATTAACCTTAGCTGCTGTTTATGCGCCCATCGGCTTTATCAACGATATGAGCGGTTTATTATTTCGTGAATTTGCGTTTACTTTAACCTCGGCAGTGATTATTTCAGGCTTTATTGCTTTAATACTTTCACCGATGATGTGCGCTAAACTTTTGAAACATGTGCAGCAAGCCTCTCGTTTCAGCCTAAAAGTCGAGCTTTTTTTTAATGTCATGGTAGCCATTTATAAAAAATATTTACTTTTAGCAATAACCCATCGAAAAATAATGTTAAGTATGGGTGTAATAATTTACTTAGTCTGTTTCGGGTTATTTAAAACCTTACCTAGTGAGTTAGCTCCGCAAGAAGATCAAGGTTTCCTCATAACCGCTGTATCTGGACCTACGTCTGCTAATCTAGCCTATATGGAAAAGTATATGGCTAAAATTCAAGCTATCTATAAATCCATGCCCGAGATAGATACTTTTATTAGCTTAATAGGAAATCCTATCACTAATAACGCGCTCTCTTTTTTAATTTTAAAGCCTTGGCAAGAGCGAAATAAATCTAGCGCCGATATTATTCAAACTTTATTTAAGCGTCTTTGGGGAATTACGGGTCTACAAGCATTTTCATTTAGTCCTCATCCCTTACCTGGCGCAACGGGCCATGCACCCTTGATGTTCGTTCTTAAGAGTACCGATAGCTATGACACATTGAATCAGTTAAGCAATAAATTACAATTAGCTATTACAAAAAATAATCCGCGTATTTTAGGTCTACAGTCCGATCTCAAAATGGATGCTGGACAAATACAACTCAATATTGATAGAGATAAAGCCAATTCCTTAGGTATCGCGATGAGTGATATAGCAAATAGTTTGAATATACTTATTGGTACACCCCAGGCAAGTCTTGTAAACTGGGATGGTCGTAGTTATCAGGTAATCCCACAATTGTATAGAAATTTTATGAGTACCGATCAACAACTAAAACTCATTAATGTACGTGGACAAAATAACAAACTGATTCCTTTAGCTAACTTCATCAATATAAAAAATTCATTTACTGCCTTAAGCCTCAATCATTTTCAACAATTACGTTCCGTTACTTTTAGTGCTAATCTTGCTCCAGGTTATACTATCGGTCAGGCTGTCGATTATTTAACACAAATGGTGGATAAAATTCTTCCTCAAAATGTTCAAATTGATTTTTCAGGAGAAACACGTCAATTTTTTCAAGCGGGAAATAGTATGGAGCAAACCTTTTTGTTTGCATTGTTATTTATTTTTCTAGTCCTGGCTGCTCAATTTGAAAGCTTTCGTGCACCTTTTATTATCCTAATAGCCGTACCCTTATCGTTAACCGGAGCTTTATTTGCACTGCATTGTGCCGGTGGAAGTTTAAATATTTATACACAAATTGGATTAATTACTTTAATTGGACTCATTACTAAACATGGTATTTTAATTGTAGAATTTGCCAGACAATTACAAAAACATCGACATGTTTCTGCGCAACAAGCTGTCGTCGAAGCCTCTGCATTACGTTTACGTCCTATTTTCATGACCACAACAACTATGTTGTTGGCGGCCGTGCCATTGGCATTGGCGAATGGTCCAGGCGCCCATGCACGCAATCAATTGGGCTGGGTTATTTTAGGGGGAATGTCTATTGGTACACTTTTTACCTTATTTATTTTGCCGGTAGTCTATACTTTGATTTACAATTCCAAATCCAGTCTTGATAAAACTAATGAACCAGAAAGTAAAACCGAAACAGTTACTGCAAGCGAGTAATTATTTTATTTAAATTCAAAGAGTCTCTCACCTATGACACCATTAAAAACGATTATCGGAAAAGCTTATCAAAATATAAAGAAGGTTAATCCTGAAACTATTGACGATGCAAGTAAATCAGCAATATTAGAAGTTATGCAATTACTCGATAAAGGTGAGCTGCGAGTCGCTGAAAAACAACATGATCAATGGTTAGTCCATACCTGGGTAAAAGAGGCTATTTTACTATCATTTCGTATCAATCAGAATGAATTATTTAGTGCGGGCTATACACATTACTTCGATAAAATTCCACCTAAATTCTCTCATTACGATAAACCGCAATTTCAACAACAAAGTCTTCGTGTCGTACCTAATGCCTGTGTCCGTCAGGGGTCCTATATTGGTAAAAATACTATTCTCATGCCTTCATTCATTAACATAGGTGCTTACATTGATGAGGGTAGCATGATAGATACTTGGGCAACTGTAGGTTCCTGTGCACAGATTGGTAAACATGTGCATTTATCAGGTGGAGTAGGTATTGGTGGAGTATTAGAACCATTACAAGCCAAACCAACTATTGTTGAAGATCATTGTTTTATTGGTGCACGTTCTGAAATCGTAGAAGGTGTCGTGGTTGAAGAAAATAGTGTCATTGGTATGGGTGTGTTTATAGGAAGTAACACGCCGATCTATAATCGCAAAACGGAAGAAATTATTTACGGACGGGTTCCTAAAGGCTCAGTCGTTCTTGCTGGAAGTCTACCGTCTAAAACCGGACATTGCCATCTTAATTGCGCCATTATTATCAAACAAATAGATGATCGAACTCGAGCCAAAGTTGCAATTAATGAATTACTTAGAGATAGTTAAAGTATGTTCACAGCCATTAGATTTTTGGGCAAGCTACGAAAACTGAGCAATCACAGTGTATTATAATGTAAATGAGAATTGTGGATTGAACAGTAACGCAGACAAAAATTCAAAGGCGAAAAGTATAATTGCACAGATCAAATAACTATCCTACTATTACTAAGTCTAATTATTTTTTTCCTAAGGATTTTCCTAATGCAAAAGAAAAGTATTATTACAGCCGTTTTATTAAGCGGTTTATTAGCAACATCTGCCATCATGGCTATGAGCTCAAGCAACCATATGGCTTGTGTTAAAACTAACCCACAAGAGATTGCCGCACTATTCGATCGCTGGAACAACTCTCTTAAAACCAGAAACCCAATTAAAGTTAATGCTAATTATTCGGATAATGCCATATTATTGGCAACTATATCCAACAAACCCAGAGTGAATAGCGCAGAACGGATTGACTATTTTAAAGATTTTTTAACAAAGCACCCAGTCGGTAAAATTGATTCGCGCACAATAAAAATCGGATGTAATAAAGCTATTGATACAGGTTTATATACATTCACATTGAAAGATGGAAAAAAAGTTCACGCCCGTTATACATTTACGTATCGATGGAATGGACACAAATGGCTGATTTCATCCCATCATTCATCTGTATTACCTGAAAAAAAGGAATAAACGTTTTTAAATAAAAATAAAACAATTGGCGAATTTAATTTTTAAAACTGTTGGTGCCGAAAGCCGGACTCGAACCGGCACAGCTTACGCCACCGCCCCCTCAAGACGGCGTGTCTACCAATTCCACCATTTCGGCAATAATACGAACATATTAAGAAAATTCAGACGGTAGAGGATAAGATTGTTGATGGTCGATATTTGTTTTTCCTGTATTTTTGTTTAAAGATAAATTTTTCTCTGCATTATTAGTTTTATTAACTTTAGATGATGATTGCAGCGCCATGTTGGCTAAATTTTGAATGGGATCCTGTCTAGTGGTATGTCCCGCTAAATATCCTAAACTAAGGCTAGTAATAAAAAATAATAATGCAAGTAAACCGGTTAATTTAAGTAAAAAAGAACCTGCTCCTTGACTTCCAAAGACTGTCTGTGATGCAGCGCTTCCAAAAGTCGCACCTAATTCGGCACCTTTACCTTGTTGTATTAGAATTAAAGCAATCAATGCTATCGAAATAATAACGTGCATTAAAACTAAAAATTGTTGTAGCATATTATATAAAAATACTAAAAATTAAACTCTATGGCCTGCTGTTGAAGCAAGTATTTCATAAATGCGCCAAAACTCTGCAGCATATAACGAAGCCCCGCCAATCAATCCACCGTCAACATCTGGCATTTGAAACAAAGCTTCAGCATTGCTAGCCTTAACGCTGCCACCATACAGGATAGGTAATTCTTGCGCAAGATCCTTACCCAAAAAATTAAGTTGTTCACGTAAAAATTGATGTACTTCCTGGGCTTGCTGAGGTTGGGCAGTCAATCCTGTGCCAATAGCCCAAACGGGTTCATAGGCGATAATAGCTTGTTTTAAAACATCACATCCATAATCCACAATTTTTTCTAATTGCGTTTGCAATACGGCATAGGTTCGATTTGCTTGACGCTCAACTAAGGTCTCCCCTATGCAAAGAATTGGAGTAAGGCCCGTTCTTATGGCTAAGCTAAATTTCTTTGCGATTTGTGCATCTGTCTCCCCATATAATTGGCGCCGCTCTGAATGACCTAACAATACATATTGACAACCAAATTCAGATAACATCGATGCTGATATCTCTCCTGTGTAAGGACCTTCGGGTTCAGCAGCCATATTTTGACCGCCCCATTGCAATTTGGTTTTGTTTAACAACATCTGGGTTTGATTAAGAAAAACATACGATGGGCACACAACTATATTTACATTTGATTGTTCTTTTTGTTCAGAATAAGCAATTTTATTTAATAATTCAGCGACAGAAGTTTTACTTCCGTGCATCTTCCAATTGCCAACGATATATTGCTTGCGCATGATTAGATTCCTCTTACCTATTCACTGCCGAATAATTGGTATTTAGTCCAGCATACTCAGGTCTCAGCAGATCACTGCTTTCATCAAGGGAAATTTTGTTCCCATTATTTATTGAACCCTGAAAATTTGTATGATTAAAAAAACAGCAATGCGTTCTAAGCTGCTTAAAAAATTTTATTATTATGTTACTAGGAAAAAACCGATCTTCTAATCGTTCTTGTAAATCTTTTAATCTAGCAATGTCCAGTGCCTGTAATTTGCAAAACTCAAACAAATAATCAAAAAATTGTTGATGCAATTGACGCTTATCTGAATTAGAAAGAGCCAACTCATTGTTTAATACTAATGGTAAAGTTTTTAATATTAATTCTATTTGGTGAAAAGTAAGCGTAGCAAATATTTTATTAACCCATTGCTTGAAAAAATGGAGAGATTGTATTAAATCACGATGCAATAAGTTAAATCTAAATCTATTAAAAAATATAAAACGTAAAACTATAATATAACCTTTTGTTTCTTTTTCAAACAGTATAGTGGATAATTTTTCATCATTTATTTTTTTAACTATTAAATTGATTAAATAGGTATAATGTTTGACTTTAAATTGATTTGAATTTTCACGCTCAAACACTATCTGTAACCATGTTCCAATGGTACACCAGATAAAACTATATCCATTACCTTGTGTCTGAAAAATTAATGTATCTAAACCAGAATTGGTGGTTTTATCAATTATTTTTTTACAAATAGTACTCAAATAAATAATTTGACTGGGATGCAAACTTTCGTAAGCAATCAGATATAACAGTTTATGAAGAATATTAAATCCAGTATTTTCGGTATTTAAAGTTAATTTGGTTAAGGTAAGAATACTGGCCTTATCCAAAAATAGCTCTATGCTTGCTGCCATTGCTATAATTCTTTTGCCATTTTTATCAGAAGTGACAAAATCATCACGTGTAAATTTTATTAGCTCACTTAACAAATAATAAGTCCAAGCCATTTGCTTGAAGTTATTATCAAAGAATATCTCATCGATGGTATCGAATTCTGTTTGTGACAATAATACATGTATTAATTCAAGTAGACGTTTACTCTGATCGGCAGTTAAACTTTTATTTTTTATAAAAATAAGCATGAACATCGGGATTATGGAAAGTTCAAGTGCATTTTTACTTAACAAAAATTTTCGTATCCAGCTGGAGCGAACCTTTTTGAAATGTGACTTAATCAATTTTGGATCAGGAACACATAGGCAGTAGCCTTTTTTAAAAAGCAAATCAACTAATATTTTCCGTGTGTCTTTTTGATGGTCTAATCGACTCAGCATCATAAACTTCCTTGTTATTTTCTTTGGGATACTAATCTTGCAAGCTATCTTTTAGCAATTGTATCAAAAATTTATTCGAATTACTAAATTTTTAATGCTACAAAAGAAGGAACTTCGCCAAGATTCGAGGCTTTTTCCACCGTAGGAAAAAACTGATTAGGACTTAAATTTTGATTTTGCGAATTTCTAGCTGAAACAAAATTTTCTGCTTCAACAATAAAGTGATCCTCAGCCACAACAGGCGATGCTAAGGTATTAACTATTTTTTTACTAAAAAGGCTTGGTATTCTATTAAATAGTTGTTTTAAACGATAAAAAGAATTTTGAGATTCGATCTCAAATTCTCCAAACTCAGTAGTCGTAGAGTTAGCTTTGTCAGCTCTACAAAAACCATAACCACTGACACCAACAAAAGTTATTACCGAGACTAAAGCGGCCGCAATAATCCCTATGGGTGGCGCTATAAAAAGTCCAAGTATTAATCCCGCTCCAATAGCGGTTATGGCTGAAAAAACAGTCCATTTACACCAATCCTTTAAAAATTGAACAATGTGATGATTTTGAGATTTATTGTTTTCTATAATTTTGTGTTCAGCTTGATGCCACTGTTTTTCTTTGGACAAATAAGCTTTAATCTTTTCAGAGAGATTTTCTTTAAAGGTATGTCTATAAATATGTGTCTTATCTTTTTTCTTAATTAAAAAATAACACATACCCGATTTAATATCTAAATCTAACGCTAATTGAGACAAATCTTGAATAAATTTTGTTTCATTAATACAAGCGCCTTCATTAGTTTGTGTTATTTTAATTTTGGATAATAAATCTTTTTTTTCTTTTTGAAAAAGCTCATAAAATTTATTTCCAGCAGATTTATCCCCACGTTCATAAATGATAATAAAACCATGCTCTGCTATAGTAATCGTTTCACCTTCGATATGACTGAGATGAGGAACAGGATGAGACACAAATATTCCTGTTATAGAATCCTTAATAGTTTTTTTTACTTCATTAGCTGCACCTATAATTCTATAGCGACTATTCTCTTTACTATTCTTTATGCCCGGCTTTAAGAACTGAATTTGATCATATTGATCTTTAAAAGGCACCAAAAGAGGCGTACCGCTAGTATCCAGATCATTTAACCATTGAAGTGCAGCTTCTTGATTAGCAAATGGAATAAGCTCATCAATTCGATTATAATAAACAGGAACAGTTAGATTAGGCATAAAAAACTCTTTTTATTATTATTATTATTTATTTTCGAAAGAATACAAAAAAATAAAAAAAATATCAAATAAAAAATTTTACATATTTAAATTATAAATATATTTTTTATTTAACATGATTGTGTTTATGCCAATGTAACTTGGTGCGTAACGTTTCAAAATAATTATAATCTAAGGGATGAATTAATTTGAGTGACTTAGCATTTTTTTGAATGCTAATATTGGCGCCTATAGGTACTGAAATTCTCTCTTGACCATCGCAGCTTAACCAAGGTGCAGCAGTACTGTGCGTATCAATATGAATTACAATTCGACTTTTTGACGAAACAACAATCGGTCTTGCGCTGAGCGTATGTGGAAACATCGGGACAAGTACAATAGCTTCAAGTTGTGGGTATAAAATCGGTCCACCGCCAGATAAAGCATAAGCTGTTGAACCGGTTGGTGTTGCTACTATTAAACCATCCGCTTGCTGAGCACAAACAAATTGGTCATCAATCATAATAGAAAACTCGATCATGCGCGCCACATTGCCTGGCATTAATACGACTTCATTTAAAGCAATCCCTGCTTGCTGCTTATCTAGTTGCATAGCTATCGTGGCATTTAATAAAAAACGACTTTCTTCTTGGTAATTGCCTTTTAATACTTCACCAATCTTTTTTTCTAAATCTTGGGGATGAATATCAGTAAGAAAACCAAGACGACCGCGATTGACTCCTAACACCGGTGTATTATGTTTTACGGCACTATGTGCAGCATTGATAAGACTCCCATCACCTCCTACTACAATCAGCAAATCAACTTTTTGTGCTAATTCGTCACGTTTACATGAAATAAATTGGCGTTTTTTAAAACTACGTGCAGTTTCTTCTTCCACCAAAACTTCATATTGATGGGATTGCAAATAATCTAATACAGCAATGAGTGTATCACTGACATCTTTCATTCCTTGTCTGCCGATCAAACCGATAGTTGTAAAAATTTTGCTCATAACTTTATTCATACATTTTTAAAGATTGGCGATATCCTGGTTGAAACTATTCAGGTAGTCAACTGGAATACTAGTATATTAGACCGGATTAAAATTTTTATCCCACAAGAACCCAAACTCTTGAATCCAAGCATTCGAGTCTCCATTATTTATACATATGCCTCTATTCTAATATAGAGTAGTTATCTCTTTCTTTAAAAAATGGGAGCCTGTCAGAAATGACTGAAAAAGATACATCTAAAAAATCCACTTGGGAAAAGCTCAATATTGCAGCAAAGCAAGATACTTCTAAGTCTCCTAATGAGGAAAAAGCAGCTTCTGCAGAAAAGGAAAAGCCCGATCAGCAGAAACAATTAACCCATCCTTCTTACGAAGCGCTAGAAGCACAGTTACTGGCGACGGAAAAACAACTTGATGATTCTAAAAGCCAACTTGCTAAACTTGAGGAACAAAAAATTTACCAATTGGCTGAAATGGACAATATTCAACGCCGTACTAAACGTGACATTGAAAATGCCTATAAATTTTCATTGGAAAAATTTATTAAAGAATTACTGCCAGTAAAAGATAGTTTAGAAACAGCCCTCGTTCATGCTAAGTCTGAAGAGCAGGATGCCGCTTTATCTGGTATCCAACTTACACTAAAACAATTACAAAGCCTATTAGAAAAAAACGGTGTAAAATCGTTAGAGCCTGCTGGTCAGCCTTTTGACTCTCATTTTCATGAAGCAATGCTTGCTGAAGAAAGTAATGAAATCCCTAACACAATTATAAGGGTACTGCAAAAGGGCTACTTACTTCATGAAAGACTCATACGACCTGCTTTAGTTGTGGTTGCTAAAGCTAAAGAAAAAACTTCATGATTATGCATCTTGAAAATCAAACCCACCAACCCAATTTTAATAGGAGTTGTTAATTTTCAATAAACTCAATCATTTTCAACTTCATTAATTTTAGTAAAGAATTAGTTTAACGCGGAGAAATTTATGGCAAGTGCGCAACCACCAAAAAACACCATAATCGGCATCGATTTAGGTACTACAAACTCTTGTATGGCCATTATAGAAGGCGGCAAATCCAAAGTAATTGAGAACAAAGAAGGACGGCGAACTACCCCCTCTGTCGTTAGTTTTGACCTTGAAGAGGGCAAAGAAATTAAAGAGATTAAAGTGGGCGAAGCAGCAAAACGCCAATCTGTCACTAAACCTACTGAAACTGTTTATGCAGCAAAACGTTTGATAGGTCGGAAATTCGAAGACTCAGAGGTAAAAAAAGACATCAAAATGGTCCCTTACGGAATCGTTCGCGCTACCAATGGTGATGCTTGGATAGAAGTTTATAAAGAAGCTACTAAAGAAGGTAAGAAAATAAAAGTTGCTTCTAAAGAAATATCGCCTCAAGAAGTTTCGGCACAAATCTTAAGAAAATTAAAAAGTGATGCTGAAGCCTACTTAGGATATAAAGTTAAGGAAGCGGTTATTACCGTACCCGCCTACTTTAATGACTCACAACGCCAAGCTACTAAAGACGCAGGTCGCATTGCAGGTCTTGAAGTTAAACGGATTATCAATGAACCCACCGCTGCTGCACTTGCCTATGGACTCGATAAAAACCGAGGAGATGCAAAGATTGCCGTTTATGATTTAGGAGGAGGTACTTTCGATATTTCCATTATCGAAATTGTTGAAGTTGAAGGTGAGCATCAATTCGAAGTGTTGGCCACTAACGGCGATACTTTTCTTGGTGGTGAAGACTTCGATTTACGTGTTATAAATTACTTAGCAGATGAATTTAAAAAGGATCAAGGAATTGATTTACATAACGATCCGCTTGCTTTGCAACGCTTGAAGGAAGCGGCTGAAAAAGCAAAGATTGAACTCTCTTCAGCTCAAGAAACAGACATCAATCTTCCTTTTATAACAGCGGACAGTAATGGTCCAAAACATTTAAACATTAAATTAACGCGTGCCAAACTTGAGTCATTGGTAGAAGACTTGATTCAACGTACGATTGATCCTTGCAAAAATGCGATTAAAGATGCCAAGATTTCTCTCAATGAGATATCACAAGTTATCTTGGTCGGTGGACAAACCCGTATGCCTAAAGTACAAGAGGTCGTCAGAAATTATTTCGGCAAAGATGCGCGTCATAATGTCAACCCAGATGAAGCTGTCGCTATTGGTGCTGCTATTCAAGGGGGTGTATTAGCTGGTGATGTCAAGGATGTCTTATTACTCGATGTAACTCCACTTTCACTAGGGATAGAAACTTTAGGTGGAGTAATGACTAAACTAATCGAGAGGAACACCACCATACCAACAAAGAAAAGCCAAGTGTTTTCAACTGCTGACGATAATCAACCCGCAGTTACGATTCATGTACTGCAAGGGGAACGTGAAATGGCTTCGGCGAATAAAACATTAGGTCGTTTTGATCTTGCGGATATTCCACCTGGTCCACGTGGTACACCACAGATCGAAGTAACCTTTGACATTGATGCGAATGGTATCATCAACGTATCCGCTAAAAATAAAACCACCGGAAAAGAACAAAAGATTGTGATTAAATCCGGTAGTGGGTTATCTGAAGCAGAAATTCAACAAATGGTCAAAGATGCTGAAGTACATGCAGATGACGATCGTAAATTCCATGAACTTATCCAAATTCGTAATCAAGCGGATAGTTTAATCCATACCACGAGTAAAGCATTATCTGATGCCGGTGATAAGATCAGTACAGACGAAAAAGCTCAATTAGAAAACTCTATAAATGAATTAAAAGAAGCACTGAAAGGTACTGATAAAGAAAACATTGAATCTAAGCTTAAAGAGCTTACCGAGATCTCTGGCAAAATGTCTGATCGCCTTTATGCACAACCAGAGGCTGGAGCGGGTGATGCCGGAAGTCAAACTGAATCTGCTCAGGAAACTACTAAAGACAACAAAGATGACGTTGTTGATGCGGTATTCGAAGAAGTGAAAGACAAAGACAAGGATAAAAAAGATAACGATAAAGACAAAGAATAAGCATTCGTCTTCTAGTTACTGGCTGGAGACTGCAGCTAGTAACTAGATCGTAACATCTATATCCATTAAAAATTAAAAATCTCAAAATCCCTTGTTATGTAATTTACTCGCAAGGGATTTTCTATCTTTGGTTCTCTACTTATGGCAAAAAAAACTGATTATTACGAAACACTGGGTGTGTCACGCAACGCAGATGAGAACGAACTAAAAAAAGCTTATCGCAAATTAGCGATGAAATATCATCCTGATAAACATCATTCTGCTCAAGGCAAATCGGCAAAAGATGCTGAAGAAAAATTTAAAGAAATCAGTGAAGCCTACGAAGTTTTATCAGACCCTAATAAGCGTGCCGCTTATAATCAATTTGGTCATGCTGGAGTAGATGCTGCCGGCATGGGTGGCGCACAAGGAGCACATGGATTTAACTTTAATGATGTTTTTGGTGATATCGGTGATGTCTTCGGTAATATTTTTGGTAATCGTGGCGGTCCACAACAAAGCCAGCGTGCACAACGTGGTGCCGATTTACGTTATACCTTAGAATTGGATCTAGAATCCGCGATTCATGGTACAACCGTACAAATTCGTATTCCTCGTCTTGTGACCTGTAAAAGCTGCCAAGGATCGGGCGCACGTAAAGGTACTAAACCTGTTATTTGCAAAACCTGTGAAGGGCAAGGACAAGTTCGCATTCAACAAGGTTTTTTCACCATTCAACAAACCTGTCCTGAGTGTCACGGTGAAGGTCGTATTATTACTGATCCTTGTCCAGAGTGTCGTGGTCAAGGTCAAATTCAAGAAACTAAAACCTTATCCGTAAAAATTCCAGCCGGTATAGACGAAGGCAATCGCATTCGTTTAACCGGTGAAGGTGAAGCCGGTAGTCGTGGTGCTCCCGCTGGTGATCTCTATGTCCAAATTCATCTAAAACCACATCCTTTATTTAAACGTGAAGGTAATCACTTATATTGCGATGTTCCTATTAACTTAACACTTGCGCTGTTAGGTGGTGATATACAAATTCCCACTTTAACTGGTGTGGTAAACCTACATATACCACCCGAAACCCAAAGCGGAAAAGTATTACGTTTACGGGGCAAGGGAGTTCCTGGACGCCCAGGTGCAACAGGCGATCTTCTTTGTCGTGTTTTTGTAGAAACACCGGTTAATCTGAACAAAGCACAAAAAGAGCTGGTGATTGCACTTGAAAAAGAATTACAAAATGGTAATCACTACCCTAAAGCCCGTTCATGGTTTGAAAGTGTCAGGAAATTTTTCATTAAGCAAAACTGAACTCGAAAAATTGGATTAAAAAAGGTATCATCGGACAATCAATGACTCAGTATGGACGCTGAAGAAAGATACATAAGCTAGAGAGAAATCATGAAAAAAGTTCCTATGACTATCAGCGGTGCTGAACATTTAAAGGAAGAACTCCACCAATTAAAAACTTTGAAACGGCCACAAGTCATTGCGGCTATTGCTGAAGCGCGTGCGCACGGAGATCTCAAAGAAAATGCCGAATATCATGCCGCCAAAGAAATGCAAGGCTTTATCGAAGGTCGTATTACCGAAATCGAAAATAAATTAGGCAGTGCACAAATCATTGACGTCACTAAAATCAACAATCATGGCAAAGTCATTTTTGGCTCTACCATACATTTACTTAATACCAAGAATGATGAAGAGGTTATCTATCAAATAGTCGGTGAAGATGAAGCTGATATCAAACATTCGAAAATATCAGTCGCCTCCCCCATTGCCCGTGCACTGATCGGTAAAGAAGAAGGCGATTCTGTCGATGTACAAACTCCGGCGGGTTTGGTTAACTTAGAGATCGATAAAGTAGAATATATCTAAAAATTTCTTTATTCTTAATATTTAAGCTTTCAAACTAGGTTTGCCGACTGCGATTGCTTTATCAGCATAATTGTTATTTAAAGTATCCATTTCATTATCTGTTAAATTATCAATACGAGTTGCATTTCTGTAACTTTGGGGAATCTTTCTTCTTTCCTGTTCGATTTTTTCTAAAAAAGGATGATTGTTAGTTAAAATGACTAATTTTCCTTCTCTATCAAATTTAAGTATTTTAGGACTTCCCCTTCTGGAGTTATTACTAAATAATGAAGTATTTGTATTACTACGTCTTAGGCTAGGTGTTTGGGATTCAACCTGTTTAGCATTATGATTTTCAATAGAAGAGCTTGAAGTTACTATAGTAGAATCAAGTATACGAATGGTTGATTGAAATTTATTATTTCTTATTTTCTGTTCCTGAGTTGCGATCCTCTGTTTTACTATGCCGCCACCAGGAAGCTCATCGGTAATTGCAGTCCCACCATTTTGGGTAGTTAGCAAAATAACTTTATGTGCTTGTTCCCATTTAGCAGTATCTTTGCAATTAGAATTTTTACTTTGAACTTTTAGTATCGTAACTTCTTTCTTTACACCCATAAAATAAAAACCTCGAGAATTTTTTATTGTTTTTCTAGAACTAATTTTTAGAATATTAGACTAACGATTTATAATTAAGGTTTCCTTAAGGAATGAAAAAATTAATTTATAAATTATTATTTATTGTTTAGATATCCGAAGTTAATTTAAAACTCTCAAGTTTAGGGCCTAAATAATCACCTATTTTACTAAACCTAAATTCTATTGTAGCGAATGCAATGCTAGGACAAGCTAAACAACCATCGGATATTTTAAATTTTGTTCATGAGATTTAATATCGGCTTTTGCAACAGCAGAAAATAATCAAAGTAAACACACAATTTTTTTCAACATAAAATTAATTTTCTACTAAACTGCTACCGCAGCTTTAATCGCCGAATGATGCGTATAATCTTTTAATGCAAAATCATCAAAGCAATAATCAAATAATGATTTCGGTTTACGCAAAATATTTAATTGCGGTAACGCATAGGGTTGTCGTGATAATTGGCAATGAACTTGATCGATATGATTATTATAGATATGACAATCTCCACCGGTCCAAATAAATTCACCTACTTGCAAATCACATTGTTGTGCAATCATATAGGTTAATAAAGCATAAGAGGCAATATTAAAGGGTACACCTAAAAATGCATCGGCACTGCGTTGATAAAGTTGACAAGAAAGCCGTGAATTCGCTACATAAAATTGAAATAATAAATGACAAGGCGGCAAGGCCATTTTTGCCAATTCTCCCACATTCCAAGCGCTGACAATTAAGCGACGTGAATCCGGATTAGTTTTTATTTGTTGAATAAGCTGACTTATCTGATCAATCTCTTCATGATCGGCTGTCGGCCAAGAACGCCATTGTTTACCGTAAATAGCTCCTAAGTTACCCGCTGCATCAGCCCATTCATCCCAAATAGTCACTTGATGTTCATTTAAGTAACGAATATTGGTATCACCACGTAAAAACCATAGCAATTCATAAATAATACTTTTTAAATGGACTTTTTTTGTCGTGACTAAAGGAAAACCGACACTCAAATCAAAACGCATTTGATAAGCAAAACTACTGAGTGTGCCTGTGCCCGTCCTATCGGTTTTAGCTTGCCCCTTATTAAGAATATGCTGTAAAAAATCTAAATAGACTCGCATCAGGATTTTACTCGCTAAAACCTCAAAGTCTAGCGTAAGTTTAGCTAAAATTGAAGCAATCACTATTCTGAGATACTATACCGCTTTTGTTAAACTCTTAACATTTTCTAGCTCTTATTAAAATTATGCAAATAAATCTTTTTGGTGCAGGTTATGTAGGTTTAGTCACAGCGACTTGTTTAGCTGAGCATGGAAATAAAGTGCTTTGCATTGATAAGGATCAAGAAAAAATAAAGCGCTTACAATCAGGCGAATGTCCTATTCATGAGCCCGATTTACCCGCTTTATTACAAAAAAATTTAAACTCTGGACGGCTAAATTTTAGTGCAGACCCTCAAGAAGGGATTGAACATGGTTTTTATCAATTTATTACCGTAGGCACGCCTCAAGATGAAGATGGTTCAGCGGATTTAACTTATGTTTTAGAGGTTGCAGAATATATCGGTAAAACTCTGCAGGAGCCTAAACTGATTATCAATAAGTCGACGGTGCCTGTTGGCACTGCTAATAAAGTAAAAGCCATTATCCAAAAGCGATTAGATCATCGTAATATCAACATTTCATTCGATGTCGCTTCAAATCCTGAGTTTTTACGTGAAGGCGCAGCAATAAATGATTTTATGCGTTCTGACCGAATTATTATTGGTACCGATAATAAAGCCGCAGAATCTCAATTGAGACATCTCTATAGACCTTTTAATCGTAATAACGATCGTTTAATTGCTATGGATATTCGCTCTGCCGAACTAACCAAATATGCAGCCAATGCATTTTTAGCCACCAAAATTAGTTTCATAAATGAAATAAGTCAGTTAGCAGAGCGTTTAAATGCGGACATAGAGCAAGTTCGCATTGGCATCGGCTCCGATCCTCGTATCGGTTATCATTTTATTAATCCAGGATGTGGTTATGGTGGTTCTTGTTTTCCTAAGGATGTAGTGGCTTTAGAGGCCACTGCAAAAACAGTTGATTATCAACCTCGACTATTAAATGCTGTACATCAAGTTAATGATGCACAAAAAAAACTATTATTTAGCAAAATTTCCCAATACTTTAAAAATGATTTAAATGGAAAGATAATCGCCCTCTGGGGTTTGTCTTTCAAACCCAACACAGACGACATGCGCGAAGCACCTAGCAAAGTGTTGATTGCGTCGGCTTTAGCTGCAGGAATGAAAATTCAAGCATTTGATCCCGTCGCGATGTCCGAGGCCGCACGTTTATATAGGGGTGAAACTAATTTTAGTTGTTGTGATAGCCCAGAAAAGGCCTTAATTAATGCAGATGTTTTAGTAATAGTCACTGAATGGAATATCTTCTTTAATCCTGATTTTCAACTCATCAAACAGCATTTAAAAGAACCCGTTATCTTTGACGGAAGAAACCTTTATGATCCAGTATTTTTAAAGCAGTTGGGAATTAAATACTATGCCATTGGTCGCGGGGAGCATTTATAATATGAAAAAAATTACCAAAGCAATTTTCCCGGTTGCAGGTCTTGGTACACGTTTTTTACCTGCAACAAAAGCAAGTCCTAAGGAAATGTTGCCTATTGTGGATAAACCTTTAATTCAATATGCAGTAGAAGAAGCGATTGCAGCAGGAATTACTGAGCTTATTTTTATAACAAGTAGTAGCAAACGGGCTATTGAAGATCATTTTGATTCGAATTATGAATTAGAAGCCAAGCTAGCCGAAACAGGAAAAAAAGACCTGTTAGCTATTGTGAAAAATATTTTACCGAAAGGGGTTAGTTGTGTTTATCTACGTCAATCAGACACATTAGGCTTAGGACATGCTGTTTTGTGCGCGCGACCTCTTGTTAATGAAGAAGCATTTGCTGTTTTACTTGCCGATGATTTAATTGATTCCACTATTCCTTGTTTGAAGCAAATGTTAGATATCTATCAAGACAAACAGAATACTATCATTGCCGTACAACCTATAACTCCTGAAGAAAGTGAACAGTACGGTATAATCGGTTATAAAACTAGAGAAGGTAGACTGAGCCAGATTAACACTATAGTAGAAAAACCTACTCACAAACAAGCACCTTCCAATTTGGCTGTGGTTGGTCGCTATATTCTTACTTCGACTATCTTCCCTTATCTTTCCCGGACGCCCATTGGAAAAAACGGAGAAATTCAACTGACTGATGCTATCGCTCGTCAGCTAAACGATGAGGTGATGCATGCTTGGGAATTTGAAGGCATACGCTACGATTGTGGAAGTAAGTTTGGTTATTTAAAAGCAACGATCGCCCATGCTCTAAAACACCCAGAAACTAAAAATTTATTTACTCATTATTTAAAAAGTTTGAATGATAAGCTTGACTAATCCTTTAACCAAAAAAAAACGAAGAAGGATTGAAACCTCTTCGTTTTAAAGTTTATGCTTATGAAAGCATAATTTTTAATTTTTCGCCTGGCTTGAGAAAATCGCTATCAAGCTTATTCCAAGCTTGTATCTTCTTAACCGATACATGGTAGTACTTAGCAATACCTGTTAGCGTATCTCCACTTTTTACCCAATGGATTTGCTGCGAACTTAGCTTAGTTTGAGTACTCACTAACTGCACAGGACCACCGTGCTTACCTTTTGATCCAGCTTGTTTTAAAGCAAGCTTATTATCATTAGGTTGGGTCTTGCCTAACTTATAGTTCGAGCTTGATGCAGTTGCTAATTGTTGTTTATACAACGCTACCCTATCAATAGGTAAAGCGAGCTGACCACGTTTAATCGCAGCCGAATTACTTTTCACCCCAGGATTCAATTCCTTTAAATCCGCAACGCTCATGCCTGCTAATTTAGCGACACGAGTTAAACTCATGCTATTTGCGTCAACTAATTCTAAATAAGGCTTAGCACTCACGGGAGGCAAACTCACACCATACTTATCTGGATTTTTAACAATCGCAGCTAAAGCCAATAAACGCGGAATATAAGAACGTGTCTCAGATGCCAATGGCAATGCCCAGAAATGGGTATTCTTATCCTGCTGCGTATTATGGCGAATCGCATTCTGCACGTTACCCTCACCTGTGTCATAAGCCGCTATGGCTAATAACCAGTCACCCCCGAAGAAGCTTTTTAAATAGGTAAGGTAATTTAAGGCCGCATTGGTCGAGCTACTAATATCTCGACGACCATCAAAACCTCTATCTTGATGAACACCATACCCTTTAGCAGTACTGGTCATTAACTGCCATAGACCAGCCGCCCCGGAAGACGAGTTAGTTGCTGACGGGTTATAACCACTCTCAATAATAGGCAATAAAACCAATTCTGTAGGCAAATCACGCTTTCTCACCTGCGCGTATACATAGTAAATATAAGGCGCAGCTCGATTTACCGCGTCTTTTAAATAGAGCGGGTTTTTAGTAAACCAACGGATCTGCTCTTGAACCTGAGGTTGATTTTCCTCACGAGCTGATAACTGTAAATGAGCTCGAATAGGCTCCCAAAGTGTACCCTTCTCTACAGCGCTATACAGCGCTTTAGCATTTTGCGGAGCTAAACTACTACCAGTCGATTTCATAATAACGTTTTGATAGGTTTTACTATCTGTATCGTTATGCGCACCGCTGAGACCCATCCCCCCTTCTTCAGAGGCAGGAAATTGCATACATGCGGTAACACCCACTGCTAGAATGAGTAGTGCGGTAAGTAATAATGTATAAATTTTAAGCATTTTATAAGTCATACTAAAGATCTTACGGGGACCACTTAGGTAGGTCAAGATAAAAGGCTTACAAGAGCTAAATTAAACGTCATTTTTGTAAGCTTTTATCCTACATTTTAAACAAGTATTTCTTACTCAAATACCTACATTTTTACATTGATTTTATGTATATATGAAAATAAAAACCACGTATTTTTAAGGTCTTTTTAGTCTTACCCTACTTATGCGATAATAAAAAGGTTAAGATTCATCATCTATTACTTCTAACTGTTTTTAGCTGGATAATCCTTTTGAAACAGCATTACCTGGACATTGAAGATCATCGTTTAGCTAGTCTACTTCCTCATTATGCTGGCCGCCATTTATTACAGTTGAGTCCTTATTCTTTTTCAAGCTTATCTACTAGTCCTATTATCCATAAAATTACGGTTTCTTCGAATTATAAATATAAGTCGAACACTTACAAGTTAGATTGCCCTGATCTGGAAAGTTTATACACTCATTTACCGTTTGCCAATGATAGTATTAACCTAATCCTCATGCCCCATACGCTAGAAGTAAGCAAAAATACCGCACAAGTCATACTTACAGAAGCCTGGCGAGTATTAGCCCCCAATGGCCATTTAATTATACTAGGTATCAATCCTATCAGTTTTTGGGGCTTATATTGGTTATGCTCAATAAATAAGAAACTTGCTTGGGATGGTCGTTTTCACACAATCCAAACCCTTTGTCAATGGATACACTTTTTAGGAGGTGAAATTCAGCATACTGAGAGTTTTCTATTTCGACCCCCTTTATCCACTCCCCTCGGGATGTGGTTATTCAAGAAATTAGCTTGGCTAGAACGGATATCGCCTTGGCTTATCCCCTTTATGGGAGGAATTTATTTGATTATTGCTGAAAAACGAATAAAAAGACTCAATGGCCTAGGCTTAGTTTGGCAATTTCCACCAGTACTCAATAATAAGGTTTTGGCTCCCAATGCTCGAGGACCCCACCATGCATAAAATCCCAAAAATAGAGATTTTTACCGATGGTGCTTGCCGGGGAAACCCCGGGCCTGGAGCCTGGGCAGCTCTCCTAAGGTACCAGGGAAAAGAAAAAACTATTTATGGTACCGAAAATCCTACTACAAATAACCGCATGGAATTAATGGCGGCCATTCAGGCTTTAATGGCAGTAAAAAAACCCTGTCAAATATCACTAAGCACTGATTCGCAATATGTTCAAAAAGGCATTACTGAATGGCTGCCTCGATGGAAGCAACGAGCATGGCTTACTGCCAATAAAAAACCTGTTAAAAATTCTGATTTATGGAAAGAATTGGCTATACAAGCTGAACGTCATCAAATCCGCTGGAAATGGGTAAAAGGACATAGTGATCATCCAGAAAACGACCGTGTTGACAGTTTAGCTAATGCTGCCTTAGATGAGCTTTTAAAGTAGCTAATTTATCCTCTGAAAGAAAATAGAGAATATATACTCACAACAATTAAATTTTTGGCAAGACGCCACAAAAATGAACAACCAAAATGTATTTAAGATACATGAAGAGAGTATTCAGTCCTTAAGATAATAAGCATCTAGCAAAGCTCGTCGATAAACGAGTGGTGCCTTTATTTCATCTTCAAATTCGACATATTCCCAAGCATCTGCATTGCCCAATAAGCGGCGTAATAAAAGATTATTCAGTGCATGACCAGATTTATAACCACTAAATGCACCGATGAGGCTATGACCTAATAAATAGAGGTCTCCCACTGCATCAAGAATTTTATGACGCACAAACTCATCCTCGTAACGTAAACCGTCTTCATTCAATACCCTATACTCATCTACAACCACTGCATTATCTAGGCTTCCACCCAAAGCGAGACGTACCTCACGTAATTTCTCATAATCTGCCATAAACCCAAATGTACGTGCGCGACTAACCTCTTTAATATAAGAAGTCGTGGAAAAATCAATACTTGCTTTTTGACTACGATTTTGAAAAAGCGGGTGATTAAAATCAATTTCAAATGAAACCTTAAACCCATCGAATGGTTCAAAAGAAGCCCATTTATCCCCTTCAGTTACTTTAATAGCTTGTTTGATTCGGATAAAGCGTTTTGAAGCGCTCTGTTCCTCAATACCTGCCGACTGAATCAAAAAAATAAAGGGCCCTGCGCTTCCATCCATAATGGGAATTTCTGAAGCGGTAATATCAACATACGCGTTATCAATACCCAAACCTGCCATAGCCGACATTAAATGCTCTATGGTCGCAACTCTGACACCATTTTTCAATAAAGTAGTTTGTAGTGTAGTTTCACCGACATGTTCAGCTCGAGCTTGAACTTCAACAATAGGATTAAAATCTATCCGTCGAAAAATAATTCCTGTGTTAATAGGTGCAGGTCGCAAGGTTAATATTGCTGTTTCACCACTATGTAATGTGATACCTGCAGCTTTAATAACGTTTTTTAAAGTACGTTGTTTTAGCGCACGAGATGTTTGGATTGAATTGTTTTTTCTGGACACCCTTAAGAAACCTCTTCTTGTCTTCGTAAAAAAGCCGGAATATCAAAATATTCAATATCGGTAACAGCATTATCTGCTGTGGACTTACTTGGTGTAATAACACCCTGTTTGCGTAACACCGTAGGACGCTCCAACTGATGATAATCTAAGCTACCGTCAGCTGCTCTAATGAGGCTTGAATCCTCTCCCTCATGCATTACCGTGCCCATAGGAAGATTATGTCCTAGGCCTGTTATCACTATTGTTACACGTAATTCATCATTCATTCCTGGATCTATCACTGTACCAATGACAACATTAGCGTCTTCTGAAGCAATTTCTTTAATCACTCCACCGACTATTCCAAATTCTTTCATTGATAAATCCGGTCCCGCAGTTATATTAACTAATACACCGCGTGCACCTTTTAAATTTATATCCTTTAATAGCGGACTGCCGATAGCAGCATTTGCTGCCGATAGCGCTCTATCTGAACCCAATCCTACTCCTGTACCCATCATGGTCGTACCCATCTCTGACATTACGGTTTTAACATCCGCAAAATCCACATTAATTAGACCGGCACGTGTTATTAAAGCAGCAATTCCTTTGACAGCGCCAAATAATACATCATCTACCGCTTTAAATGCATCTAAAAAACTAACTTCATCACCTAAGACATTCATTAACTTTTCATTAGGAATGGTAATCAACGAATCGACATGCTGGCTAAGTTGCTTAATTCCTTCCTCAGCTAAGCGCAAACGCTTCTTCCCTTCAATCTCAAAAGGCTTAGTTACAACTGCTACAGTCAAAATTTTCATCTGCTTAGCAATTTCTGCAATAACGGGTGCAGCGCCCGTTCCTGTACCACCACCCATCCCTGCAGTGATAAACACCATATCGGCTCCCTCTAGAGCCGCTCTAACTCTTTCTCTATCTGCTTCTGCAGCAAGACGACCTATTTCAGGATTTGCTCCAGCACCTAAACCTTTAGTGATTTGTTGACCTAATTGTAACAAACAATTAGCAGAAGAGTTTTTTAGCGCTTGGGCATCGGTATTAGCACAGATAAATTCTACTCCCGGAATATCTTGTGCCAACATATGTTCAAGAGTATTTCCACCACCACCTCCAACGCCAACAACTTTTATTACAGCATTTTGTAGAGGGGGATTGTGCGAATCAAATTTGGCACTCATAATTAACTCCTAAGAATTTCAGTATTATTTAAAAATTTTCGCATAACCAATTTTTTATACGTGCTATTTTTCTACCAAATAAAACATTAGGTTTTCTTTGTTCGCATTGTTGTTGATAGCCATATAATAGTAAGCCTGTACTGGTAGCATACATTCCATTCGTGGTTACTTCGCTATTCCCAGTAATATATTGAGGATGACCCAGTCTTACCGGTAACTTAAAAATCTTCTCTGCTAATTCGACACTACCACTGACATTAGAAGCACCACCTGTCAACACCACCCCTGCTGCAAGAAATTCTTCAAAACCACTACGATATAATTCGGCTTTGACTAAATGGAAAAGCTCTTCATAGCGTGGTCCTACCACCTCTGCTAAAGCACGTTTTGTCAGTGTGCGTCCGGGACGATCTCCCACTCCGGAAACTTCAACATGCTCATCTGGATTGGCTAGTTCTGATAAAGCACAGGCATGTCTTCTTTTTATCTGTTCTGCACTCTGTGTGGGTGTTCTTAATGCAACGGCAATATCATTTGTGACTTGATCACCCGCAATTGGAATAACTGATGTAAAACGTATAGCGCCTTCAGTAAATATAGCGATATCGGTGGTTCCACCACCAATGTCTATTAAACACACACCTAACTCTTTCTCATCTTCTGTTAATACCGATTGACTCGATGCAAGTTGTTCTAAAATTATTTCGGTCACTTCTAAACCACAGCGTTGGATACATTTAATGATGTTTTGAGCCGCGCTAACTGCGCCCGTTACCATATGTACTTTAGCTTCTAATCGCACCCCGGACATGCCTATTGGCTCACGAATACCTTCTTGACTATCAATAATAAATTCTTGAGGCAAAATATGTATTATTTTTTGATCCGCTGGAATAGCAACCGCTTTCGCCGCATCAATCACCCGTTCCACATCTGCATGAGTAACTTCTTGATTTTGAATCGCAACAATTCCATGAGAATTCAAACTTCGAATATGATTTCCAGCAATACCAGTGTATACACTTCGAACTGGACTTCCTGCCATGGCTTCTGCTTCACCCACAGCTTGCTGAATTGAATCAACTGTTGCATCAATATTAACTACAACACCTCGCTTTAATCCTAATGAAGGATAAATTCCCATCCCAATAATTTCGATACCATTGGACTTAACTTCACCCACTAAGGCATTGACCTTGGATGTGCCAATATCTAAACCTACTATTAAATTCTTAATCGGTTTCTTTGCCATATTATTTCACCTTCAATTAAATTCTCTAGATCTTTTCAAACTTCATCATTTAACTTCATTGTTAGGATATAGCTCATTACTTTATTTTTTGTGAACCGAATTTTCCCCATAAACTCAAAAACTCGCTGCATTTGGAAGAAAATCTTGTTTTACGTCATTAATAATTTTCTAAGAAATCCGTTTCTTAAATTTTACTGCCATACCATGGGCATATCGGAGATCCACATAATCTACCATAGATACTTTACTTGCAATAACATCAGAATAAACATCTAGCAAACGTTCTACTTGTATAGAAGGTTGACTTCGACTTAAATAAACTGTTAACCCATTATCTAATTTTAGATACCAATATTGTTGATCAACTAGCCTTAATAATTTAATTTTTAAGTTTAATTGTGCAAACATTGGATTCAGTGTGATATAGGTTTGTAATAAATATTTTTGTTGGCCTACCGGCCCTTCAAAAATGGGCAGATCTAATATCCCAGAATCTCCATCTGGAATAAAAATATTACCTTGATCATCTAATAAACCCTTTCCAATAAAAGCGATAGGTTTCTTAGTAAGAAAACTTACCACCAATGTATCCGGCCAAAATCGTTTTATGTTTACATTAGCTATCCATGGTAAATGTAAAATTTTTTCTTTTAACCCCTGGCTATCTAAACGAAAAAAACCTTTTGCAATAAATGGCAAAATAATTTGCTGCAAATGACTTTGCTTAACATAAGTTAAATCACCACTGATTCTAATATTTTTAACAGGAAAGCAGCTAGGATTGGCTAATTTTTGCCATAATAAAATTAAACTTAAAATGAGTAATAAACTCAATGAAAATTTAAAAAACCATCCTTTTGAAGGCAATTGGGAACTTAAACGGGTCAATCTAGGTTTATCGCGTTGCCGTTGGAATCGTTGGTTTTCAACTACCTTCCCATTTTTAACCATCGCTTAGCCATTAGAAATACAAGAAATCAAAAGGGATAATAATCTATATAGTGTGTTTCTGCCAGTTTTACTGTTCTCGCTTAGCTTCTTAATATTTAAGAGTATATCGTTCCTATGATTTTGAAGAATGTACCTTTGCAAGTTCGAAAGATATAAATTAATACTGAATACTGATAGATTCTTCGCCAAAGCTTTCACGCAGAGCCTTCAATAAATCGTCTTCAGGCTTCACTCTCCAATTATCACCTAAATTTAAATACACTCGTGTTTTAAGTTCAGGGTGAATATAAGCAATCCGCGTGCGGCAAAGACCTGGACAAAAATTGCTCATTATTTTTTGCAAGTCATCAAGTAGCGCCGGCTTAATGACAGACTTAGAAAGTTTAATCAATAAGTTTTTCGCATGAGTTTCACGTGCTTCACTGATATCTAAAATTTTTTTCGCTAATACTCGTGTATTCCCCGTAAATTCGTCTCGTTGGATCTCTCCTTCAATAATTAATAATTTATCTTTATTCAGCTTTTCACGATATTTGGTATAGGTATCACTAAATAAGGTTACTTCTAAACGTCCGCTTGCATCCTCCAAATTAAGTACAGCCATACGATCACCGCGTTTGGTCCATAATGAACGAATAGTCAGTACCCAACCAGCGATAGTCATAGATTGACCCGCTTTGCTAGTTAATTCACTTAAAGGCGTTGAAATGAAATGAGCTAATTCGCTTGCATAATTTTCTAAAGGATGACCACTTAAATAAAAACCTAAGACTTCTTTTTCAGCCTGTAAACGTTGCAATTTTGGCCAATCTTCCTGAATCACCATTTGGCTTGAATGAGAGACCATATCGAGGCCAAAAAAATCTTTTTGACCTGAAACTTTTGCCAATGATCTTTGATCCGCCGCTTGTAAAGCAGCTTCCATATTACCTAGAAGACTGGCACGATTGATACCAAAACTATCTAAGCTACCCGAAAAAATTAAGGCTTCTAAACTTCTACGATTTAGTTTTTGCAAATCCACACGATGGCACAAATCAAATAAATCACTAAATTTTTGCTGTTGGCGCTGCTCTATGAGCATTTCTATTGCTCCAGCGCCCAAACCTTTAATAGCGCCTAAGCCGTACCGAATCGAACCAGTAGTTTCCTCAACAGTAAATTTATATTCGCTATGATTGATATCGGGTGGCAATATTTTCAATTTCATTGAACAACATTCTGCAAGAAAGGTCACTACTTTTTCAGTATGATCCATATCGGATGATAATACTGCGGCCATAAATTCTGCGGGATAGTGTGTTTTTAACCATGCCGTTTGATAAGAAACTAAAGCATAGGCCGCTGAATGCGATTTATTGAATCCATAGTCTGCAAATTTTTCCATTAAATCAAAGATTTGATTTGCTAAACGAAACTCAATGTTTTTCTGTTCTGCCCCTTTTATAAAAACTATTCTTTGCTGTGCCATTTCCTCTGCTTTCTTTTTCCCCATAGCACGACGCAATAAGTCAGCTTCCCCTAAAGTATAACCTGCTAGTACTTGCGCAATTTGCATTACTTGTTCTTGATATAAAATAATTCCATAGGTAGGACTTAATATTGGCTCTAAAAAAGGATGATCATACTGAACTTGAGCACGTCCATGTTTACGATTAATAAAATCATCGACCATACCTGACTGTAATGGCCCAGGGCGAAATAAAGCAACTAAAGCAATGATTTCATCAAAACTATCGGGACGTAATCGTTTAACGAGATCCCGCATCCCTCGAGACTCTAATTGAAATACAGCAGTAGTATTACAAGTTTTTAATAAAGCGAAAGTACTCACATCATCAATAGAAATGGCAGTGATATCTAATAAAGATTCTTCTGATGACTTTTTTGCATTAATTGCTTGAACCGCCCAATCAATTATGGTCAAGGTTCGAAGGCCAAGAAAATCAAATTTAACTAAGCCAACTTTTTCAATATCATCTTTGTCAAATTGAGTAATGCAGTGTATTCCGCCTGGCTCACAATAAAGTGGTGTAAAATCTGTCAGTCTGGAAGGTGCAATAACTACTCCACCCGCATGTTTACCGACATTACGAATCAATCCTTCCAATTTTTTTGCTAAATCAATTAATACTTTGACTTCATCTTCATTTGCATAACGATATTTTAGTTCATCTTCTTGATCAAGCGCTTTTTCCAGTGTAATACCTAACTCAAAAGGAATTAGCTTGGCAATTTTATCCACCATACCATATGGGTATCCTAGAACTCGCCCTACATCTCTAACCACTGCACGAGCGGCCATACTTCCATACGTTATAATTTGCGAAACCGCATCACGCCCATAACGTTCTGTTACATAATCAATAACCCTATCACGTCCTTCCATACAGAAATCAATATCGAAATCCGGCATAGAAATACGTTCTGGATTTAAAAAGCGTTCAAAAAGCAAGTCATATTGCAAAGGATCTAAACCAGTAATTTGCAAGGCATAAGCTACTAAAGATCCTGCTCCAGAACCCCTACCAGGGCCCACTGGAATTTGATTTTTCTTTGCCCAACGAATAAAGTCAGCAACAATAAGAAAGTAACTTGCAAAACCCATCGAATTGATCACTTTGAGCTCTGAATGCAGTCGTTCAAAATAAATTTTTTCAAATTCCTTGGTGTTAATGCACGGCTTCTGCACCTCTTCCTTTTCATCCAAACCCACTAACTTGGATTCTGTATTCTTCCGAGATAAACCTAAAACTTTAGAGCGCTTCTCTAAACATTGTGCTAAGCCTTGTTTTGCTTCTTGTATTAAGAAACTTTCTGCACTCATTCCTGCTGGAATAGGAAAATTAGGCAAAAAAGATGCTTCTAATTTAATTTCTAAGTTACAACGCTTAGCAATTTCCAGCGAATTAGTCAACGCAGATGGAATATCAGCAAATAAAACAAGCATTTCTTCTATTGAACGAAGATATTGTTGCTCGGTATGAATCTTAGGGCGTTTAGGATCATTTAAGGTATATCCGTTATTAATGCAAACTCTAGCTTCATGTGCTTCAAAATCTTCAGGTGAAAGAAAGCAAACTTCATTGGTTGCTACGACTGGTGCATTATATTTTTTTGCTAGTTCAAGAGCAGACCCGATATATTCCTCCTCTAAGGGTCGGCCTAAACGTTGTAGCTGCAAATAAAAACGATTTGGGAATAGAGTTAGCCAAGATTGTAAAATTTCAGCTGCTAAAGGTTTATTATTTTTCATTAAACAAGATGTAATTTCTCCTTCTCTTCCTCCTGATAATACGATTAAGCCTTCAGAATAATTTGCAAACCAACTCTTTTGGAGAATTGGTTTTCCCTTTTGTTGATTCTCTAAATAGGAACGAGAAATTAATTGAATTAAGTTTTGATAACCTAGTTGGTTTTGGCAAAGTAAAATTAATTGAAACGCTGGATCAGATAATCGATCATTTTTTACCCAACATTCAGCTCCAATTATAGGTTTGATCCCTTTTTTTATTGCTGCCTGATAGAATTTAATTGTTGCAAATAAATTGGATAGATCCGTTACGGCAATAGCTGGCATGGAAAGCTCATCCGCTCTCGAGATAAGCTTATCAATACGAATCAAGCCATCGCTCAAAGAGTATTCTGTATGTAGGTGCAGATGGATAAAGGATAGCATATACTCTTCGCACTTGAATTTTTGTCTGTGTTGATCCTCAACTCGCAATTATCTTGGTTCGCTCGATTTGCTTCGTCTAGCAGCACCTTACCAAAAAAACATGCTGTGAGTATACCCCCGATCAACGCGCCACAGAAACCTTGTACTTTGCCAGAATCAATTTGAAAGATAGCTAGCTTCAATGAACTTCTAACTTTTTGCAAGAAAAAAATACTAATTTTCCTTCTCAAACGCGCTTGAATCCTAAGGTTCTAGGGCTTTATAGGTTTCTTTTAAGCTAAAGATTAAATAAGTATAAAGTATATCTAATTGTTGGGGTTGGCCAGTTAAATAACAACGTAAAAAGTTTTTACATACGTAATTTAGTTTAATCGCTCCAGCATAACAGGCTCCACCTTTTATTTTGTGTACTATATTTTCAATAGTTTCCCAATCTTTTAACTGATAGGTCTTTTCAAGCTCTTGGATATGACCAGGGATAGATTCTTTAAACATTTCAATAATTTCATTGAACAAATCTATATTTCCGCTCAAATTTTTAAGACTAATACTTTTATCATAAATAGGATATGAATTTATAATATCGAGTAAGTTAGCTTTCTCTATGGTTAAGTTGTTTTCCTCTATGTATTCATGTTTAATAGATTTAGATTGTTTTAGCAAAGGGTTAAATTCAATCACATTAATTTTTTTATCTTGAAAATATTTATCTAGTTTTTTTATTTTTTCTTTCGTCAAAGGTTTTAACCATACTTCATTGATGCCAGCTGCTAAGCACTCTTCCTTAAATTTATTTTCTCCATGGGCTGTTAAAGTAATAATTGGAGTCACCGGCTTTTGGTGGATACGTTCCCAATAACGGAATAAAACGGAGATTTCACTCCCACTAAGGCCAGGCAAACCCAGATCAGTAATAATTAAATCAAACCTATGATTTTTAGCAAACGGTAGTGCTTCTTGCATAGTTGTTACTACTGTCAGATTATACCCAGCTTGAGTGAGTAACTCTTGAGAAAATTTAATCGTTAAAAGATCATCTTCAATCAATAAAATGCTTTTTTTAATTGGCTTTTTTAGGGATTGTGTCTGTTGCAAAATTTTTTTAACTTCTGGTAGCTTCTTAGGTTCTAAAAAGACAAATGGTTCAGAGTATTTATTTTTAAATTTTAAAAGTTTATTTTTTTTTGCAAACTTCATAAACAAGGTAAAAGAAAAGCTAGTACCTACGCCCATCTCGCTTTTTACTTGTATCTCACCACCTAATAAATTAACAAATTTTTTCACTATGTAAAGGCCAACACCGTAACCTTGCGTTTGATCCTTTTTTTCAAAACTAGGTGTTATTCGAAAAAAAGGATCAAATACAGATTTCAATTTATCCGCAGGAATCCCTATCCCTGTATCGCTAATAGTGAACTCAATATACACACCATCTGATTGATGTGGTAATAATACTAATTCTCTAATAGTTACAACAACTGCTCCTTGCTCAGTAAATTTAATCGCATTAGTCACTAAATTTAGTAAAATACGTTCTAGTTTATTTTGATCACTTACAATATTCTCGGCAGAAGAAACGTCTAAATTAATCTGTAATGTAATTCCTTTAGCTTTTACTGAAGGTAATAATAAATTTTGCAGAGATTCAGTTAAATCTGATAAAGAAAAACTATTCATTTTAAGCTGTGCTTCGTTAGCTTTTTCTAAGGAAGCCACATCAAGCACGTTGTTTAGCAAACTCAATAATTGATTACTGGCATTATAAATTAAACGTAAATCATTTTTATTTTCCAATTCTTTTAAACGTTGCTCGAGTAATTGAGATAAACCGATAATACCTGTTAAAGGCGTCCGTATATCATGACTCATATTCGCAAGAAACTCAGTTTTAGCTTGATTCGCTGCATCGGCTAATATTTTCGATTTTTTTAATTTTCTCTGTGTATTTTTAAGTTCTGTAATATCAATAGATACTCCTAAGACACCAATTATTTTTTCAGATTTTCCTCTTAAAGGCGATTTTTGAGTCAAAAAAATATGCATAGTATCGTCAGATAACTTAGCTCTTTCTTCAAAACTAACCATTTGATTATTTTGCATCACAAAGCGATCATTTTCCTGTATTCTTTCAGCTTGATCTTTCCAGGAAAAATCAAAATCCGTTTTGCCGATAACTGCTTTAGAATCAGAAAATCCTGTTAATTCGGTATGTAATATACTCCCACCCAAAATAACACTATTAGTATCTTTCCAATAAATACTAGCAGGGACATTTTCAACAATATTACTTAAATATATATTTAATTTTTCATTTTCTTCCCATAAATATTGGTTAAAGTCCTTGAGTGATGGATTAATTTCACTAAAGATAGTTACCTCTTCTTTTTTGGATATGATTGAAATACATTGAATTAATATAGGCTCTTCTTGATCATTAGATACTTTATGATAAATAGCAGAAAAACTTTTAGCTTTATTTTTAATACTTTTATTAAAGAGATCATTAACTATCCTTAAATAATCACTCTCAAAAATATTTGATATGGGCTTATCAATTAACTCAGCTAAAGAATTAATATTTAATGAAGAAAAAAAATGTTGATTACCCCCTTTAAAAGATTTTTTTTTACTATCTAACCAGTAAACCGAAAAAGGTAAAGCATCTAAGATAAGCCGAAAATTCATCATACTTGTTCCTTAAAAAATATCCTTAATTACATTATTTTACTTTTGGTTTAAGAAGACAGGAAAAGTTAGGATCATTATTAATTGTATTTAAAGGAGTAGTAAAAAAATTAGATTGGCCAACTGAGCCTAATTTTTTATTAAAGTTATTTGAGCATTTTTTGGAACTGAATTCATTAACTTTATCTGAAAATAATTCAACTAAAGAATTTTCATCCACTTTTTCTAGAATATCGTAATGCGTAGCGTTAATTTCTCTAATTTCAAATTGTTCCTTATCTAAAAAATTAAGTAAAAAATTATTTTCATCTTGATTATGCATTTCTGTAAATTTATCATTCAAAATTGTTGCTTTTAATAAACAAACAGGCGTGAAAGTAAGTTTTCTTGGTTTATATTTAAATCCAATTTCTTGATGATGTTCACATAACTTCTCAAGTGCATCCAATAGCTTAGACGAGTTTTCAGAAAAATTAGCTTTCTGCCTTTGCTCCTTACAATAAATTAAAACTTCTCTTTTTAAATCATTTTGTTTCAACTCGGATATACAAGAAACTACCCATGTATCAATCAAACCACAAAACTTTAAATTTTGAGGATTTTCTGATGTAGACTCATTTTGAGCAGCCATTTCTAAGGCTAACATACCGCCAAAGGAATAACCCGCTAAAATAAAAGGTCCTTGTATTTGATTGTTTATGATTGAAAGATAGTTTTGTGCCATCTGCTCCATTGTTAATAATTTTAATTGGTTACTATCCAATAATGGATCTTCAATCCCATAACAAATATTATCAAATTTCACCTGTTCTATTAGTTTTTCAAAACAACTAAGGCCACCCCCTGCAGGATGTATGAATATAATAGGTGGTAAATTACTATCACCGTCTTTACATATTCGAAGTGATCTTTTTTTAGTTTCATGATGTAACTTCATAATTAAGACATCTGCCAGACCTTCGATAGTTGGATTTTGATATAAATCATTAGCATGAAAGATTTTTTCATTCAAATAATTATCAAATTCGACATTTTCAACACCAGTATTCTTTTCAAAATTCCTCTCAAAGTCTGGTTTGAATCTTTTTTCAAATTCTGGTTTAAATTTAATATTAATTGCATTAATTATTTCCATTGTCGCAATCGAATCACAACCAAAACTTATAAGATTAGTTTTTGTATTATTTGGAAAAGCATATAATCTATTTTTTACTATTTTTAATATAGCTTTCTCATTTTGTGTTTTAGGAAGAATTTCTTCTATCAAGTTTTCGTTTAATTTGGATTCAAATTTTTGAAACTGTGTTTTATCTAATTTTCCGTTAGCACTGGTTTTAAAATCATCCAATTGAATATAAAATGAAGGGAACATATATGCTGGTAAACTTTTACTTAGAAGAGAATGAAACATTTTGTTAGTTGATTCAATACTTTTTTTATTCATGGAATTCGAAGTATAGAAAGCCACTAACTTATTAACATTTCCTATTTTGGTAACTAATACTTCAACTTGTTTAATGTCTGGGTGTAATGACAAACAATGTCTAATTTCTTCAAGTGCAACAAGATTCCCATTAATCTTAATTTGCTTGTTATCTGATCGTCCCATAAACATTATTTGAGGATCCTTTGTAATGCATTTGACTAAATCCCTCGTTTGGAACTTTCCTCCAGCAAATCGTTTTTCAAGTAATTGTGCATTTAAATAACCTTTTGCCACACCCCATCCTTTTACAAATAACTCGCCAATCCCACCTAAAGGAGTTTTGCTTCCAAGTGCTGTTATTATTTCCACTTCTGTTTCATTGATAGGTAAGCCAATGAGTGTTGAATTATGATCATTTATTGTTTGTTTATTAAAAGTATGGGTCAATGTAAAAATACTAGCTTCAGTAGGTCCATACCCGTTTATAATAATGGGAGCTTCTTCAAAATTTAAAACTTTTAATATTGTATCTTTATGCACGACATCGCCACCCACCATCAAATACTTTAAGTCTTTAAATAAATCCGGATGGTTATTAGCATGAGAATCAAACAATCCAGCCGTTAACCACATATGGGTAATATTTTCTGATTTTAGTTTATTTCGAAATAAACCTATATTTAAGATGGTTTCCTTATTAAAAAGGACTAAATTAGCCCCATGATTCCATGCTAACCAACATTCCAGTTGTGCAGCATCAAACGCCTGGTTTGCAGTCTGCGCCATGCTATCTCCTGGCAAAACCTCTATAAAATTAGGCGACTCCACTACACGAAAAATCCCCTTTTCCTGCAAAATAACTCCTTTAGGAGTACCTGTAGATCCGGATGTGTACAGAACACAAAACTCATCTGATTTTTTATCCAACTTTGGTAGTTCTTTATCTAAGTTGGTAGGATTATTAACCGTTTTAATTGAAATTAATTCAAACCTTTGAGCATTTATATCAAATAGTCCTTTGCGATTATCATCAACGATTAAAAATTTAATTTTAGCATCATTAATAATTGATAGAAGTCGCTCATTTGGATTTTCTTTAGAAAGAGGAATAAAAACTGCGCCAATTTTTAATATTGCTAATTCTGCTATAAAAAATAAATAATTTGCATCTAAAAAAATTCCAACATAATTTCCACATTCTACGCCGGAATCAATTAAAGCATGAGCTAAATTGGTTGATTGTCGATCAACCTCATTAAAATTTAGGCGCTTTTGGCCGCAGCAAAGCGCAATATTTTCTGAATATTGTCGCACAATTTCTTGAAATCTATCTACCAGACTAATTTCCTGAGCCAAATTAAGTTTTGGACCCTGCCCCAAATCTATTAACTGTTCTCGTTCTTCATCGCATACCACCGATATGTTTTGCAAGCTTTGTTTTGGATTATTATAAGCACTAGTAATTGTGTGAAGAAAATTTTTAGCAAACCCTTGTATAAAAGAGAAGCTAAATAATTCTGAAGCATATTCAATAACGAAATTTAATTTATCTTGGTGTTCCTGAGCAAAAAGTGTGAAATTACCAAATCGACAGGTTTCTCTTAAATCAAAGATAATGGGTTGCTTAGGCAATACTAGCTCGGCCACTTCTTCATTTAGTTTTAACGTCGGAATAGGATAACTTTGATAAATGAGCGCAGGATTTAATAAAATGTTTTTAATGTTTTGTTCTAATAAAATTTTTTGAATTTTTTCAAAAGAAATTTCTTGAAATTCTTGACTTGCTAAGAAATTTTTTTGGACAGTTTTTAAATATTCATCAAGTTGAAGTTTTTCATCTAAGTCAAATTGTTGTACTAATAGATTGATAAAAAAACCTACCATTTTATCATAGGAAGGATGCCCACTCCTTCCATTCAAAGCGGTTATGGTTATAACATTCTTTTGATAAGTATAAGAAGCGATTAACAAAGCAAACAAAGCATTAATCGCGCTAAAACAAGTCACTCCCGCCGATTTAACTAACGTCTTTAATGCTAATACTTCTTTAAGCTCTAAGGAAAATTCATATCTTTTAGCAATAAGCTCACTAGCTGGTTTGAAAATTGGTAAATATAGATCCGTCGGGAGTAATGTTGGATTTTGGATTTGAGAAAATTTATCCTGCCAAAAATTAAACGCGGCTACTTGATAAGCCTGGTCTTTCAATTTTTTTTGTTGATCGCTAATAAAATCAATATGTTGAGGAGGAAAAATAATTGATTTAAGTGGATTCTTTGTTATTTTTTCATATATCTCTGTTAAAGTATTTAAGCAATTAGCAAGTGAAATTGCATCAAAAATAGCATGGTGAACATGAAATAAAATATAATAATTCTTTTCTACCTGATCTTTAAAGACAGTAATTCTGATGAGAGACTTATCAGTCATTGTCCAAGGTACATTTATTTCCTTCTGAATAGCTTGTTCCAAAGTTTTTTCATTTTTTATATTTTTAATTTCAAAGTAAAGTTTCCTATTTTCAGGCGAAGAAATTTCTTGTGTTAATTCATTTTTTTTTATTTTAAAGACTGTGCCAAATACATCATAATATTTTATAAGTTCGTTACATGCATTTTTAAAATCCTCTTCAAATTTTTCACTGTCTAGATTTTCGCTTAGTTTGTATTGGTAACAGGCAAGCATATGATAGTTGGAACTATTACCTGCTGATTCTTGCTGTTCTGCAACCCAAATTCGTTGCTGTTGAAAGGAAACAGGTAATGCTCGATTATAAAAATAATCATTTCGAGCAACAATTTTAGGAAATTTTTCTTGCTGCTTAATGTAATTAATTAAGGTCAAACTGGTTGTTTTGTCACATAGCAACATTTGTAGTGTAACCATTATTTTTTCTCTCTCATACAAAGAGAGACGTAATTCTGTCGCTTTTAAAGAGTCTAATCCTCTTGCTACGAGTGGTTTATCCTGCCCTACATCACCTAATAAATTACTACATAATTTATTTATCCTAATATCTAATGCTTCTATCGATTTTATGCTAGTGTTATCAATAAAAAATTGATTTGATAAACATTCTAGCGAGTTTATCATTTGTTTTAATTCTACTAAATATTTTTGAGTTATCTTGTTGCTATCTAGAGTTAATTTATTCGACTGAGGTCTTGAAGATTGTCGTGAGGAATTCAACGCTTTACGAATTATGGTATCTAAATCAATAGATGCTATTTTTTTGGCAGACAATCTTAAAATTGATTCCTCATCTAAATCAAATGAGGTAAAATCTAAATAAAGATTTAATTTTTTTAACAAAAATTTGAGACTAGCATGAAGCCAAACATGAGCTTTGGTTTTATCCAATAAATACTTAGATTTCGGATTTTTTTCTTCATTCAAAATATTTAAAAAGTTACTTGCCGAGCTATTCTTTTGAGATTTTTTAAAATTAAGCTTGATATATTTCTTACCTTCTTGTAGAGCAAATTGAGCGATGTGTTTCAACATCTCATACTCCATACCTCTATTGAAAACTCTGCAACTAAGAAAAAAACTATTAACAATTAAGCTATTTCTACTCAAACTAATTACTGCGACAGCGGTAATGTCTTCAGGAGAAAAATTATCTTTAATTCTTCCGATAAAAATCTCTCTTATAGGACTATTAACTATTGCGTTTATTTCATTAACTTCTATTGCTTTTGATTCAGGAAAAATATTAAATTGGTTGGTTTTTCCAGATAGTTGACTAACTCTTTGAATTACCTGCATGTCTTCTTCAGAATTAATCTTGCTAATAATAATAGACTGTCCTAATTCTTGAGATCTTAAATACTCCACAGGATCATTAAATTGTGTCGCAAGTGCCGCTTTAATCTCTGCTTGTGAATAAAACGCATCTCGCGTTTTATCCGTTTCTGTAATAATTAAATGTTCGTCAATATCAAGTTCCAAACACTTTTTATAATCTTCTAAATTTTGCGGCATAGTAATACAAAATACACCTAAACTACTTACCTCGTTAATTTCTATGGGATTATCGTCAATAAAACGAAAGCTATCGGGAATAAGATTTATATCTTCCGCAAGTTCTTTGATATTTTCAGACTTAGGTTTCCAATTTATTTTATTAAATTTACTAAGGTGCTTAAGTTTTAATGGCATCTCAGCTTCACGTTGATTAAAAACATCGATTACAATTTGTTCATCATTTTTGCTACACAAACAAATTATTTTTCCATTTTCATGTTGTTTAACTAAATATTCCTGCAATAAAAAATTATGCTCTTCAAATACAACACCTTTAGGGTTATTCTCGGTTACAACACCAGTCCACAAAGTATTATCGCAATCAACCGCTATAAGTTTAAAATTTTTTTGTGTAATTGCATGTAATTTTCTAGTTAATAAAGCGGCTATTGCGGCATAAAATCTAGGAATATAAGGAATATGTGTATCTCCTTCTACAGGATTTTCAAATTCAAAATCCCCATATATTTCCTTAATATTTGATAAGCTCAAAATGTGAATTTTATTTTTATTGAATTCTTCTATATATTTTTCTTCTATTTTTTTTAATTTTTCATTATAAATTATTCCTGGACTTGGACATAAAAAAACCAGAAAAGGTAATGAGCTTTGTTGTTTAATTTTAATAATTTTATTTAAAATCAAAATTAAATTTTTTTCTAATTTAATTTCATCTATAGCTAAATCAGCTTCTAAAAAATCAAATAATCTAAATAAAATAACACACGGCTGTTTTATTTCAGAACTTAGTTCTATTATTAAACTTTTATTTACATACTTTATTTCAATAGATTCTTCAGAAGGCAAACGTAAGAGAGATGTCAGAAGAGGAGTGTGAGGATATTTTAAAGCTGGTTTTTGAAGATAATCCGAGTTAAATGTAGAAAGAATTAACATTTTTTTTTATTCCATTTTTGTTGTAAGAATTCACGCAAGGTAAATTATATTACCATTTTAAACATATTAAAAGTATTTTTAAAAAAATTAAAAAATAAAGCAGTGAAATTATAAAAATTTTATTTTTAATTTAATTAAAATTAGGAAGAAAAATTTGAGTAACAAACTAGATTTTATCTAGCTTGTTACTTTAGAAAGGTTAGTAACATTAACCATACTGACTAATTCTCGGATTACCACTGAAAACATCATTAACTTCAATTCGCCTGTACTACGTAAGTCAGCCAAAAATTGTTCCCAGCGTTGAATAAAATCTTGATTGTCTGTTTCCCATTGTTCCAAGCAGATTTCATTATTACCTTGTTTATCTATAACACATTGTAAAATAATAACGGTCAGATGACGTTGCTGAGTATCTAGATCATCCAATAAAATCACTCTAGCCAAATTGTCCCATAAAGTTTCAATTGCTATCTTCATAATCTGAGATCGCAACCAAGTAAATCCAAATCTTTCACCCACCATGAAATACAGTTCAGCGACATCTTGCAAAGCCAAATTATTTCTCTGTGCCGCATCTATAATATCCAATAGGGCGTATTCATGATCCACATTTGCAATACGTTTCGCAATTTCTTCTGATATACCTGCTTCGATAAGTCCTTGAATATTTTTTTCCCAGTGTTCTCGTTCCTCACCAATAAGTAAATTCGGTAGGCTTTTGTTCAGTGTAATTATTGGTTGTTTAAATCGATCAACCATTCCTAAAATATCGGTTAATTGATCTTTATAGTTATAGATAAACCATCGAGTTGCACGCCTTATCAACCGATTAAATTGGCGCATAATAGAATAACGAGTAACTGGGGCCACATCGTCACTTAAGTTTTCTGCAATTCCGAGTAGCTCAGAAAAACCAAACACATGGTGCGCAATTGCATAAGCACGTGCAATTGAAGCAATATCTGCACCAATTTCGGTCTTTAAACGGAAGACAAATGTAATACCCATATCATTAACCATGGCATTACTAATCTTGGTTGCAATAATTTCGCGACGCAGACTATGTTGTTGCATAAATTTCGAGAATCGACCGCGCAAGGGTTTTGGAAAAGCAGATTCCAAAACACGTTTTAAATAGTCTTCTTCTAAAGAATGCTTCTCCAGCAATTCAGCTTTTACCCACATTTTGGTATAAGCAAGTAATACAGCAATTTCAGGACTAGTTAGTCCTTTACCCAACGCTTTCCTTTCTAACAAGGCCTTTTCATCGGGAAGAAATTCTAATGCGCGATCTAATTTACCATGTCGCTCTAATTCTTGAATATAACGGCGATGAAATTCTAATTCTTGCTGAGCATGCATAGCTGCTAGACTAATGGTACGTGTTTGACAATAATTATCATAAAGAACGAGTCTAGCAATTTCATCAGTCATTTCTGCTAATAATGAATTTCGTTGCTCAAAAGTCATTTCACCTGAAGCTACCACTGCATTCAATAAAATCTTACAATTAACCTCATGATCGGAACAATCTACACCAGCAGAGTTATCAATAAAGTCCGTATAAATTAAGCCACCATTTAAAGCATATTCAATACGACCCAATTGAGTTAAACCAAGATTCCCTCCCTCCGCTACAATTCGGCAATGTAATTCTTTAGCATCAATACGTAAATTATCGTTAGTTCTATCACCAACATCTGCATTCCTTTCAATCGATGCTTTAACATAAGTACCAATACCGCCATTCCATAATAAATCAACGTTGGCTTTTAATATCGCTCGAATTAATCCATCGGGTGCAATGGAATCTTGACTAATATCTAATAATTTTTTAATTTCTCTAGATAATACAATGGATTTTTGTGATCGTAAAAAAACACCACCGCCTTTAGAAATTAAGCTGCTGTTATAATCCTGCCAAGTGGAACGAGGTAGATTAAATAAACGTTTTCTTTCTTGAAAGCTTTTTTCTGGATCTGGATTAGGATCAATAAATATATGCATATGATTAAATGCGGCAACGAGCTTAATATGATGAGACAAAAGCATCCCATTACCAAAAACATCGCCCGACATGTCACCAATACCAACAACGGTAAAATCATTTTTATCAGGATTGAATCCTAATGCTCTACAATGCCTTCTAACAGATTCCCATGCCCCACGAGCAGTAATCCCCATTTTTTTATGGTCATAACCGACACTACCGCCTGAAGCAAACGCATCTCCTAGCCAAAAGTTATATTCAGCCGCGATGGCATTCGCAATATCTGAAAAACTTGCTGTACCTTTATCGGCAGCAACAACTAAATAAGGATCTTCTTCATCATACCGCACGACATCTTTAGGATGTATAACCACATTATTTTGCAAATTATCGGTCAAATCCAATAAGCCTCGCATAAAAGTCTGATAACAGATGATCACTTCATTCATCACCATTTCACGATCAGCATTTTCAGGTAATTGCTTACAAACAAAACCACCTTTAGCGCCAGCAGGAACTATTACTGCATTTTTCACCTGCTGAGCTTTCATTAAACCCAATACTTCTGTGCGAAAATCTTCTCTACGATCTGACCAACGGATACCACCACGAGCAACCTTTGCAGCCCTTAAATGAACCGCCTCAACACGTGGAGAATATACAAAAATTTCATACATTGGTCTGGGCAGTGGTAAATCTGTAATTTGATTCGGGTTTAACTTAAGTGCCAACCACGGCTTTGGTTTATTCTGTTGACAGGTTTGATAATAATTAGTTCGCAACGTAGCCTGAATGACTTCAAATAAATTTCGCAAAATGCGATCTTCGTCTAAACTCACAACCGCATCCAAGGCAGTAAGTAAACTTTTTTCCAGACTAGCCGTCACACTACCGGATTCATCTTGAAGACTAGGATCAAAATAATATTTAAACAGTTTAACTAAAATTTTAGCAATTTCTGCATTACGCGATACTACTGTTTCTACGTAAGCTTGACTAAATGGCACTCCGATTTGACGAAGGTATTTGGTATAAGCTCTTAGTATAGAAACTTCACGCCAAGTTAATTGACCTGCCAATATTAAACGATTAAACCCATCATTTTCGACTTCTCCAGACCAAATCTTACTAAAAGCTTCTTGAAAAATTTCTTTAACCTGAGAAACATCTATGTCATCGATATGAACGGGTTTCACACCAAAATCATTAATCCAAATGCGATGACCATCGGGTAAGGTAATTTCTTGCGGCCACTCATCCATGACGCGTAAGCCCATATTTTCCAGAACTGGCAAGGCATCCGACAAAATGATGGGTTTGCCTGCCTGAAATAATTTAAATCTTAATGGGACACCCTTTTCATTCGCAGATGGATAAAAATTCATTTCTAAAGGATGTTCTAGGGAAATTCTTTCTAATTGAGCTATATCATGTACAGCTATGGTTGCGGAAAATGTATCTCGATATCCACTAGGAAAAGCATACATATATTTTTGTAGCAGGCGTGTACCATCTTGTTCGCCATAATATTCAATTAAAGCCTGACGCAATTCTTCTTTCCAAGAACGGGCTACTTCAACCAGTTGCGCCTCAATTTTTTTAACATCATAGGTTAAATCCTTCTTAGGATCGGTCCTAATTAAAAAATGGATGCGCGCAAGATTAGAATCTCCAAACAAGGTTGAAAAACCAATTTCAATACCAGAGAATTCTCGTACCAAGATCTTTTCCATCTGGCGTTGTAGATCGGTATTTAATTGTTCTTTGGGTAAATAAACTAAACAAGAAATAAAACGCCGATAATTATCTTGCCTTACGAATAGACGGACTGTTCTTTGCTCTTGAATATGTAAAATACCTAAAGCGAGTTGCGTTAGTTCCTTCACAGAAGCTTGAAATAAGTCGTCACGAGGTAAACTTGAAAGAATATCTAATAATGCTTTTCCAGCGTGACCTTTTAAAGGAAGATTTGAATTTTGTAAAATTAATTGTATCTTGCGCCGTATCAATGGAATGCTGCGTGGATCACTATGATAAACTGTTGAAGTATAAAGACCAATAAAACGTCTTTCTCCAATTAATTCCCCCTGCTCATTAAAACGTTTGACGCCAATGTAATCAGCATAAACGGAACGATGCACTCTAGATTTACTATTGGTCTTAGAAATAACAAGTACTTGTGGAGAGAAAGCCAAACGACGTGCTTCCGGAGGTAATTCTGTTAAAGGTTTTTCTTCCTTACTTCTGGTTTCATCTCTTAAAACACCTAAACCCGATTTTTTGACCATGCGCAATGTTTTATGATCTTTGCTTAAATCATAATCACGACAACCTAAAAAAGTAAAATGATCATTTAGCAACCAAACCAAAAAATCTTTAGATTCTGCAACATCTTCTGGATCATAAGGTGGGGAATTTTGTTCTAGTTCTTTTAAACAACTTTGCATTCTCGATCGCATTTCGGACCAGTCATTTACAACTAAACTAACCTGCTCTAATACTTTTTCCAGCTTTTTAGCCAGCTTACTAAGGATTTCAGCACTCGAATTTTTATCAATTTCCAAATAAATTAAGGCTTCAGTTTGTTTGTTAGAGATAGCATCATAAGGTAAAACCTCAATTACTTTCCCCTGTTGATCCCGGCGTAATTTTATATTCCCAAAATGAATATTGAAAAAGATATTAAACCCTTGTCGATTGATTTCCATGCGAGTGGAATCCACTAAAAAAGGCTTATCTTCGGCAACGATTTCAACAATGCTATATTTGCTTTCCCAACCATCTTTTTCAAGGCTAGGATTATAAACACGAATCTTTGCTTGACCAGGTAAACGTTGGTAAATAAGATTCCAATGAGAAGCAAGTGCTGCACCAAGATTTTCTGCGGAACGACTTTTTAAAGTTTCTAAATCGGTATGGGCATAATACTGGTGAGCAAAAGCAGTAAATAACTTAGTTTGATTTTTTGGGACTTTTTGTAATGCAAATTTTAAAATTTTATCTATGATCGTTTTATAAACGCGGTTAGTAAGGTTGTTCATATTGAACTAATAGATTGAGTGATAAAAATTCCCCATACCCGTTGGTAAAATCCTTAAATCCATTACTCCTGTTTATAACCAATAGACACTTTATAAGGGGTCAAGTAAACTAGCATATTGTAATACGCTCCCAACAAAAAACCAATGAAAACCATCTAATTTTTATGTCAGCTTCTAATAGCGATTCAGCAGAAATCAGCAAGTTTACGCAGATGGCTGAGCAATGGTGGGATATTGAGGGTCTATGCAAACCCTTACACATCATCAATCCTCTGCGCTTAGAATTTATAACAGCACAACATACATTACCAGGTCAAAAAGTAATCGATATTGGTTGTGGCGGAGGAATATTAACCGAAACATTGGCTAAAAAAGGTGCTCAAGTCACCGGTATTGATAAAAGTAACTCCCTCATAAAAGTTGCAAAAAAGCATGCAGAAGAAAATCAATTTTCAATCAAATATTACCATACCGATGCAGAATCATATGCTAAAAATCATAGTCAGTCCTTTGATGTGGTGTGCTGCATGGAGTTATTGGAACATGTCCCTAACCCTAATTCGCTTATAAAAGCTTGTAGTGACTTAGCTAAACCAGGCGCTAGCATTTTTTTTTCTACAATCAACCGTAATCCTCATGCTTACTTATTAGCTATACTCGGCGCGGAATATTTCTTAAAACTTTTACCTCGCGGAACACACGATTATAAAAAATTTATTCGCCCTTCAGAGTTGGCTAGCGCCGCTCGACAAGCTAATTTGATACTGCAAAAATTTCAAGGCATCCACTATAATCCTCTTACCCAACATTATGCCTTAGGAAAAGATATCCGCATCAATTATCTTGCTGCTTTTAAAAAACGTGCCTAAGTTATGCCATTTTCAATTTTAAAACATCCAAAAATAAATGGAATACTTTTTGATTTAGACGGAACTCTACTCGATACTGCTGCTGATTTAGCTGCTGCTCTCAATTACGTTTTAAAATCACAACAAAAACCACCTTTATCTATTGATAACATTCGCCCCGCCATATCTTCTGGCGTAGCCGGTTTATTAAATCTAGGACTCCAAATCGAAGTAAAGGATCCTATCTTCCCTCACTTGCGCAAACAATTTCTCGATTACTATGTCCAACATATTTGTGTAAATACTCATTTATTTCCAGGTGTAGAAATTTTAATTAATTACTTACAAGAAAAAAAATGGCCGTGGGGTATTGTCACGAATAAATCGACTATTTTAACTGGGGATTTAATAAAAAAATTTCCATTACTTAATAAAGCTAGATGTATCATTGCTGGAGATACACTTAAATATAGTAAGCCTCATCCGCAGCCTTTATTGCATGCCTGTAACTGCATAGGCTGCCTTCCAGAAAATTGCATTTATGTTGGTGATGCTAAATACGATATCGATGCAGCTAATGCTGCGGGCATGTATAGTCTTATTGCGCTTTATGGATATTTCAATAACAAAGAGGATATAACTACTTGGAATGCCAGTTCCACTGTTGCTACTCCTCTTGATATTATTAACTATTTAAAACAATCAAAACTTAAATTATAAAACTCATCGATTTAAAAAAAACAAAAAAATTTTTTGCTATACTAAAAACTTTTCATTCTATCGAGTATTAAAGATGAGTAATTTGTTAGAACCTACTTTACGGGTAAAAACCAGACCTAACGATGCCAATAAAGCCGGTGATATTTTTGGTGGTTGGTTGATGTCACAAATCGATATTGCTGGAGCTATTGCTGCTGCACAACGCGCTAAGGGGCCTGTCGTTACCATTGCTGTCAAAGAATTAAAGTTTTTACAGCCTTTGTTTATTTATGATATTGCAAGCTTTTATACCAAGATTATCGCAATAGGAAAAACTTCAGTAACGATAGAGGTAGAAGTCTATGCGGAACGTTACCAAGAAGGAGTGAATGAATCTACTCAAATTAAAGTTTCTGAAGCCAGTCTAGTTTATGTAGCAGTATCAAAACCTGGAGAAAAACGTTTAATCCCCAACGAATGATAAACCAATGTTAAACGCCACTACCTATAGTTATCTCTGCATTAGGTAGTGTTATATTTAATTCTAATATCGAGCAATTCCCAGTTCGTTCCAGCTCAACTTTCACTTGGTCTTGATCGATATCGACATATTTAGCAATGACTTCAATCAATTCCTGCTGTAATCTCGGCAAAAAGTCGGAATTATTCTCGGTTCTGCGTTCATGAGATACAATAATTTGTAAACGCTCTTTAGCAAGCGTCGCAGTATTTTTAGGTTTATTTCTAAAAATATAATCTAACAAGCTCATGTTGCTACCTCCTCACGGCCAAAGAGACGACGTAACAAACCTTTCTTTTCTAGTTTAATAAATTTAAAAGGTATTTCTTCGCCTAATAAGCGAGAGACAGCATCCGCATAAGCCTGATGCGCATCGCTTTCTCCATTTAACGTAACGGGTACGCCTGCATTGGATGCGCGTAACACGGCTTGTGATTCTGGAATAACGCTCAATAAGGGGATGGATAATATATCCAACACATCATCCACACTAAGCATATCGCCCTTTTCTACTCGTGTTAAAGAATAACGTGTCAGGAGTAAATGTTGCTTCACTGGTTCAAGACCTAATTCAGCACGTCTCGATTTACTATCTAGGATCCCTAACATTCTATCGGAATCTCTAACAGAAGAAACTTCCGGGTTGCTGACAACAATAGCGACATCAGCAAAATACATGGCTAAGGTTGCACCGCGTTCTATACCAGCAGGTGAATCACAAAGAATATAATCAAAATCTTTTTTGAGTTCGTCTAAAATTTTTTCCACGCCTTCCTTAGTCAAAGCATCTTTATCCCGAGTTTGTGAAGCAGGTAGAATATAAAGATTCTCTAGCCTTTTATCTTTAATTAAAGCTTGTTTAATATTCGCTTCGCCGCGAATCACATTCACAAAATCAAAAACAACTCGCCTCTCGCAACCCATAATTAGATCGAGATTACGTAAACCAATATCAAAATCAATAACGACTGTTTTAAATCCACGAAAAGCAAGACCTGCTGCCATCGCAGCACTACTTGTCGTTTTTCCGACACCACCCTTTCCAGATGTAATAACAATAATTTCAGCCAAGGGTTGCTCCTATTATCAAATTAAAGAATGTTGTAGCGATCATTTTCAGCTAAGATTATTTTTTAGATTCATTATGGCATTGCTTAGTAAGTGATCACCCTATATATTGATGATCGCACCGTTAAAACACCTATATAGGCTAATATTACTGGATTTCCTTAAAAAGTGGAAGTTTTCTTACATAAAAGATTAAAGTTTATTTTTTGCACAAGAAAAATACAAAACAAGTTACTATTGCATATTATTCTACATTTTTATCTTTTTTAGTTCTATGCTAAGCACCGAACAACTACAAGCTGCGTATATTTTGCACGCCCGTCCTTATCGAGATACTAGTTTATTAATAGATGCATTTACAGCTTCGCAAGGTAGAATAAATCTTATTGCCAAAGGTGCGCGTGGAGTACGTGGGAAAAAATCGCGTTTCAAAGGATCATTACAAGCTTTTGTACCATTGCTACTTTCTTGGCGCGGCAAAACTGATCTCATGAATTTAATCAATGCAGAACCCCATCCTATTTCTCTTCCTCATTTAACAGGTAAACTTTTAGTTTGTGGTCTTTATCTCAATGAACTATTAATCCGTTTACTTTATCGTTACGATCCTTATCCGCATTTGTTCCAAGCTTATCAAACGGCGCTGTGCAGCTTACCTGACAATCCAGCTATTGCTTTACGTTTGTTTGAAAAAAAACTACTCGCTGAATTAGGCTATGCTTTATATCTAGATAAGGATAGTCAAACCAACCAAGCTCTTTTACCTTATCAATCTTACCAATTTATCCCAAGTCAAGGCTTGGTTGTTTGCTTAAATAAATCACTACCTAAGCAATCAGTTTTTTCTGGCGCATCACTTTTGGCGATGCACCATGAAGCATGGGATACACCTATACATTTATTAGATGCAAAGCGTTTATTCCGTCTTGCTCTAAATTATCTACTCGAAGACAAAACTATCCGTAGTCGTGAGTTATTAGTGCTGTCATAGTACTACTATTATGATAATTCGCAAAGACATACTCAATAGCAAGAAATATACTAAGTTTAAAGAGTTAAATACATAACCGTACAAGTTGACATCTAATAATATTATTAATATTATCTTTTAATAAGCATGAGTACCCTATTTCAACACTTATTTCAACTTATTCTTATATACTTTAGAATAATACATTAAAATTTGCGGGGTTCATTATGAAGTTTCACGTCCATTGCTTACTCTCTATTCTAGGCCTATCGCTTTTAGCAGGTTGTGCATCTTCTTTATCGCCAGATGTTTATACTACAAGTGGGGCTGGACATGTCCAGCGTGTTGCTAAGGGTGTGGTAACCAGTAGCCGAGTTGTGAAAGTAACCGGAAATGGCGAGCTTGGTGTTGGAGGTATAGCCGGAGGTGCTTTAGGCGCTATTGCTGGCTCCGAAATAGGTGGCGGGAGAGGTAGTTTAGCCAGCGGCATTGGTGGTGCTCTATTAGGTGGTTTTGCAGGCAATCAAATTCAAAAAGGTCTTTCAACACAAACCGGTGTTGAATATGTAGTTAAACTCAGAAATAATTCGTTAATTTCTGTAGTACAAGCACCGACACCAACTTTTAATCGCGGCCAGCATGTATTAGTACAATATGGTGCTGGTGGTCGTCCGCGCATCATTGCTGATCCTGATTACTATGCACGTTAATCGTTTAATTTTTCAACTGCTTAGATTAATTGAAAGTTAAATTTATTCTATCTTTTCAGGAAAAAAAATGCCTACGATTAAACTCAGTAAACGTAATCTATTTTCAACTTTATTATTAGGATTCTCATCCGGTTTACCGCTCGCATTAACCTCTAGTACACTACAAGCTTGGTTTACAGTGACGGGTGCCAGTTTGCTGGCTATTGGCAGTTTAGGGTTAATTGGTCAACCTTATATCTATAAATTTCTTTGGGCACCTTTACTTGATCGTTGGATCCCTCCTTTATTAGGGCGGCGACGAGGTTGGATCATCCTTCTCCAATTTGCTTTAATAGTAGCCATTTCTATCATGGCTTTGGCTAATCCTCAAACCAGTGCTTCATTATTAATATCCGTTGCTTTTCTTGTTGCTTTTCTTTCAGCTTCACAGGACATTGCTATCGATGCGTATCGAACAGATATTCTTAAACCTAATGAACGCGGATTAGGAACCACACTGTATAGTTGGGGATACAGGGCTGCTATGCTAGTTTCTGGTGCAGCAGCACTTGCTTTAGCTGAATATATTGGCTGGCGTAGTACGTATTTGTTGATGGCAGGTTTAATAGTTATTGGTCTTTTTGGCGCCTGGTTTGGGGAAGAACCTAATGATGATGAAGAAAAACATCCTCCAACCACTTTACGCGCTGCAATCATTGAACCTTTTAGAGATTTCTTAAGCCGAAAGTCTGCTTGGTTAATTTTATTATTTATTTTACTCTATAAGTTCGGTGATGCACTGAGTGTTTCGTTAACCACACCGTTTCTAATTCGTGGCTTAGGCTTTTCTTTAAGCACCGTAGCTTTTGTGAATAAAGGTATCGGTTTCGTCGCTACCATGCTAGGACTTCTTGCAGGTGGTGTTTTAATGGCACGTATTAGCTTATTTCGCGCTTTGTTATATTTTGGTATTTTACAAGCCGTGGCCATTTTAACTTTTCTACATCTGGCTATTGTGGGACATAATTACCATTGGCTAATCTTTGCGGTTTCTGTCGATAGTTTTTGTAATGCCATGGGGAGTGTCGCCTTCGTCGCCTTATTTATGAGCTTATGTAATCACCGCTATACCGCCACCCAATTTGCTCTATTTACAGCATTCTCTAGTGTTGGACGAGTTTTCGTAGGCCCCCTAGCAGGTCTCATTGCTACTTATTATAGTTGGCCCGTATTTTTTGTATTATCACTTGCAGCTTCTCTACCTGGTTTAGGCTTATTATGGTATTTACATGACAACTTTAATAATAACCACTCTGATATTGTCCTGGAAAAAACGGCTTGAAATGATCAATTATCAAGGACGATAATCGTTTCTACTTCCACTTTAACCTTCTAGGTAAATTACAGCTCCAATAGTTCTTCTAGCAAACACCCTACTGACTACATATCCTCAGTCTGACAGTTATTTTGTTTGCCATTAGGTAAATGACCTAAAAAATAAGTTAAAACCTAGTAAATTTTAACGTATTCGACTTGAATTTTCTTAGTATGCTCCCCATATAGAGTGATGTTGGTGTGATAAAGTTAACTTATTGTACTCTTTATCAAACATCATTATGATTAACCCCTGCTGCTGAGGGGTTAATTTGATTAATATCCTCATTTTGACAGTAATTCTTAAGGAGAAATCTGCATGAGTGTTGCATTAGAAAAACCTTTAGTTGAAAATTTAGTTCCTATGAACGATCGCATTCTTGTCAAACGCGATGAAGAAGAAGAAAGATCTATAGGTGGTATTGTTATTCCAGATACCGCAAAAGAGAAACCTGTTAGGGGTACAGTAGTCGCTGTAGGGCATGGTAAACGCTTGAAATCAGGTCAAATTCAAACGTTAAGCATTAAAGTAAGCGATAAAATATATTTCGGAAAATATAGTGGAACTGAAATCAAACTTGATGGTAGAGAATATCTCATTATGCGTGAAGATGATGTTCTGGCGATAATCAAAGATTAATCACAATTTTAACCCTTATTTTTATTCAGAGGAATTAATACAATGGCTGCAAAAGTTTTACAATTTGGTATAGATGCACGTGCTTCTATCGTACGAGGTGTTGATACACTAGCAGAGGCCGTCAAAGTAACTTTAGGACCTAAAGGTCGAAATGTTATTTTAGACAAAAGTTTCGGCTCTCCTACCATTACAAAAGATGGTGTTTCCGTTGCGAAAGAAATCGAACTCAAAGATAAATTTGAGAATATGGGCGCACAAATGGTCAAAGAAGTGGCTTCTCAAACTTCAGACGAAGCAGGCGATGGTACTACCACTGCTACCGTGTTGGCTCAGGCTATTTTACGTGAAGGGATGAAAGCCGTTGCTGCTGGCATGAACCCCATGGATCTCAAGCGAGGTATTGATACTGCAGTAACAACTGCAATAGAAGCACTACAAGCTATTTCTAAACCTTGTGATGAGGATCATTGGATTACGCAAGTGGGTACTGTTTCGGCGAATGATGATAACGCTATTGGTGAAATCATCGCTAAAGCAATGAGCAAGGTAGGTAAAAAAGGAGTTATCACCGTAGAAGATGGTTCCGGCTTGAAAAATGAACTCGATACAGTAGAAGGTATGCAATTTGACCGTGGTTATCTCTCACCGTATTTCATCAACAATCAACAAAGCATGGCTTGCGAACTGGATAATCCTTATATTCTATTAGTGGATAAGAAAATCTCTAATATTCGCGAAATGCTACCTGTACTTGAAGGTGTGGCTAAAGCAGGTCGTTCTTTATTCATTATCGCAGAAGATGTTGAAGGCGAAGCATTAGCAACCTTAGTCGTAAATACCATTCGTGGTATCGTCAAAGTTTGTGCGGTGAAAGCACCCGGTTTTGGTGACCGCCGTAAAGAAATGCTGAAAGATATTGCTATTTTAACCAAAGCTAATGTTATTGCTGAAGAAATTGGCTTAGCCCTTGAAAAGGCTTCTCTAGAAGACTTAGGTTCGGCTAAACGTGTGGTTGTCACTAAAGACAACACAACCATCATCGGCGGCGAAGGTGAAAAGGGCAAGATTCAATCTCGAATAGATGAGATTGATGCTCAAATTAAAATAAGCACGTCTGACTACGACAAAGAAAAACTACAGGAGCGTTCAGCTAAACTATCCGGTGGTGTCGCTGTTATTAAAGTTGGCGCTGCTACTGAAATGGAAATGAAAGAAAAGAAAGCCCGTGTAGAAGATGCATTACATGCAACCCGTGCTGCGGTTGAAGCAGGCATTGTTCCCGGCGGCGGTGTCGCTCTAATCCGAGCTTTAAGCGCCTTAAAAAATCTTAAAGGCAATAACCCTGATCAAGCACATGGTATTCATATTGTTGCCGATGCAATGTGCTCACCTTTACGTCAAATTGTTACTAATGCTGGCGGACGTCCTGATGTTGTTATTGATAAAGTACTGCATAGTGCAGAAATTAACTACGGCTATAATGCAGCAACAGGTGAATACGGTGACATGATAAAAATGGGTATTTTAGATCCTACTAAAGTAACCCAAACTGCATTACAAAATGCAGCTTCCATCGCCGGTCTCATGATTACTACAGAATGCATGGTTGCAGAAGTCCCTAAGAAGGATGAAGGCGCTGGTGCTCCTAGTGATATGGGCGGAATGGGCGGAATGGGTGGCATGGGCGGAATGGGTGGCATGATGTAACCCTCCAGTTTTATATCATAAAAAACCCCGCTATTGCGGGGTTTTTCTTTTTCAATGAATTAAAGCTACACTTATGAAAAGAGTAAAATGATATCCTAGATGAGGGATTATTTTTATGTTTAGTCGTATTTTATTATTTTTAGGCACTAATATTTTAGTTATTGCGACTATTTCTATAGTTACCAATTTATTAGGCCTACATAGTTATCTCACTTCGCATGGAATTAATTATCTATCATTAGCTATTTTTTGTGCGTTATGGGGCACAGCAGGGGCCTTTATTTCACTTTTCACCTCAAAATTTATTGCTAAAAAAAGCATGGATTTAAAAATTATTGATCCCAACGCTGCCGTGGGTGAAGAAAAAAATATCCTTGAAGTTATCCACAATTTAGCACGTAAAGCTGGCTTAAAGGTTTTACCTGAAGTAGGAATTTACAATTCACCTGAACTCAATGCTTTTGCAACTGGCCCCACTAAAAATAATTCTTTAGTGGCTGTTTCTAGCGGCTTACTGCAAAAAATGAATCCCGCTGAAATTGAAGGTGTCTTAGGACATGAAATCACTCATATTACTAATGGAGATATGGTTACCATGACACTTATATTAGGCATAATTAATGCTTTTGCTCTTTTTTTATCACGAATCGTAGCATACGTAATTTCTGTAGGAGCGGCTGGGCGTAATAATGATGAAGGATCGATAAGTGGCCCTGGACCGATGTTTTTTATGCTATCGATGATATTTGATATTCTATTTACATTTTTAGGTAGTATTTTAGTGGCTGCTTTTTCCAGACATCGTGAATACCGCGCAGATAAAGGCGGTGCTCTGTTAGCAGGTCGAGACAAAATGATTGAAGCGCTACAAGCCTTACAAAAAGCAACGGAGCCCGAAGATACGCGCGCTCCTGCTTTGTCGACTTTAAAAATATCGCATAAAAGCGGTGGATTTCGTGCTTTATTTTCAAGTCATCCACCCTTGGAATTACGCATCGAACGTTTGCAAAAAGGAGAATAAAAATTAGCTTATAAAAATAGTTTTACAAGTCACCTTGCTCCTTTGCATATTGCATCACACCACCGCGGAAAGGAGCAAATCCTGCCCCAAATATAATTCCAGCATCGATTAGATCACTATCTGCAACAACTTTTTCTTCCAAACATTTTTTAGCTTCATCTATCATCGGCTGAATTAAACTATCTGTTAAATTAGTGGGTGCTTTATAATCTTCAGGAATTTTTTCTTTCATAGGCTTCCCTTGTTTATAACGATAAAATCCTTTCCCCGTTTTTCGCCCTAGATCCTTGTTAGCAACCATTTTCTCTAAACCTTCAGGTATAATACTTCCTAAAGATTCACTGAGAATTTTTGCTACAGCTAAGCAAATATCTAGACCTACCGTATCGGCTAGCTCTAAAGGCCCCATGGGCATACCGAAATCTACAGCCGCTTTATCTATAACTGGCGCAGGAATTCCAGTCTGCAATAATAATACTGATTGCATTAAATAGGGCATTAATAAGCGATTAACTAAAAATCCAGGTGAGCTTTTTACAGGTAAAGGTAAGCGATTAATTTGACGTACAAATGCTAGACCCTTCTCTATGATATCCGGGGGAGTGATTGCTGATTCCACTACCTCTACCAAAGGCATTTTAGCTACCGGATTAAAAAAATGTAAACCAATTAAACGTTCTGGATATCGTAATCCTTGTTGAATATCTTCTAAAACAATACTCGATGTATTGCTAGCCAACAATGTATCTGATTTAATTTGATTCTCTAACTGTCGAAATAAATCTTGCTTGACGTTTGAATTCTCGAATATTGCTTCAATAATAATATCTGCCCTACGTACACCATAGCCTGCTAAATCTGGTACTAGTTTATCCATAGCGGCTTGAATTGCCCTAGGTGTTTTTAATCGTTTTTGGAATAATGCATAAGCTCTCGTCATAGCCGGAGAAATATATTTCGCTTCACGATCCTGTAGAGTGACATGCAATCCTTGTAAAGCACACCAAGCAGCAATATCCCCTCCCATAGTTCCTGCTCCTATGACATGAACATGTTTAAAACATATGTTATTTTTTTTTCCTAATTTCTTTAAACGTTCTTTTAAAAAAAAGACTCTCATTAAATTCTTTGCTGTAGGGGTCAAAGCCAATTCACTTAAAGAAATTGCTTCATGTAAAAATGCTTGATTATTGACACCATATTGTTTCCATAGATGAAGTGCAGCATAAGGCGCAGGATAATGTTTAGGATTAACTTTAGCATTTAGACGACGTTGCGCAATTTTGCTAATAATATTTCTCAACCAACGATAATTAGTTATTTTTTTCCAATTTATTGCAATAAAAGAATTCTTTTTTTTAATTTTTGATGAAGCATAAAATAAAGACGCTCTTTCAGCATGTCGAAATGGAACAAGCTGATCAATTAAACCTAACTTAAGTGCCTTAAAAGGTGAAATTACTTTTCCTGTTAAAATTAATTCGAGTGCAGAAGGCCCTCCCAATAAACGTGGCAAACGTATAGTCCCTCCCCAACCGGGATGAATTCCAAGTAACACCTCTGGCAAACCTAAACGAGTTTTATCGTCATCCACAGCAATACGATAATCACAAGCTAAAGCCAGTTCTAAGCCTCCCCCTAAACATAATCCATTGATCAAAGCGACTGTGGGAATATTGAGTCCAGCTAATTCAGCAAATACTTTTTGTCCAAGTTGAATAAACGTAAAAATCTCTTCCTTAGTTTTTAATTTACTGATTGTTTGAATATCAGCACCAACAATAAAACCGTTTGCTTTATTAGAAGAAATTATTAGACCATGCACTGATTTGCCATTACGAATTTCTCGAATAATCGTGCTTAATTCAGTTAATACATTTTCATCTAGATTATTGCTAGAGCTATTTTCTTTATCAAAATATAACCAAAGAACCTGTTCTTTTTGTTGTAATCGCCAATTTAAATAGCTTTTCATCAGACTACTCCTGTTTTAGTTCTAGCCATATTTTCAAGTAACAATGCGCCACCTTGTCCACCACCAATGCAGAGTGTTGCTATACCAAAACGTGCTTGTTTTCTTTTTAAAATATGCGCTAGATGTAAAACTATTCGCGCACCGCTTGCCCCCACTGGATGCCCTATAGCAACTGCTCCCCCATCTATGTTGAGTTTTGCTTGATCTATTTTTCCTAAAGCTTGGGTTAAACCCAGTTGACTTTTACAATAATCAACATCTTGCCAAGCTGCCAAACAGGCTAAAACCTGACCTGCAAACGCTTCATTAATTTCCCAAAAATCGATATTTTCAAAAGTAAGTGCTTGTTTTTTTAAAAGCGCTGCCACCGCATGTACTGGACCTAAACCCATTTCGCTCGGATCAACGCCTGCCCATGCCACATCGACTATGCGCGTTAAAATTGGCAATTGATATTTTTGTATTGCTTCTTCGCTTGCTAAAATTAAAAAAGCGGCTCCATCAGTAATTTGAGAGCTATTTCCTGCAGTTACCAAACCAAAAGGTTTATCAAAAAAAGGATGTAATGTAGTTAATTTTTCTAGACTCGTATCACGACGCAAACCATTATCAAAAGAATAATAAATATTTTGTTTGTCATAAATTGGATTTATTTCTTCCTTAAAAATTCCTGCATCTTGTGCCATTGCTAAACGATGGTGGCTTTGTAAAGAAAATTCATCCATTTCTTCACGTGTAATTCCAAAACGATGGGCAATTATCTCTGCGGTTTGACCCATTCCTAAGCCTACAATCGGATCCGTTAAACCATGTAGTAGAGCAATAATCGGTTTTAAATATTTCAGTTTAAATTGTGTAAGTAGCTTTAAACGAGCAAAGAAATTCTTAGCTAAATTCCACTCAGTAAACCAAGCAGTCATTTCTTTACTCAGTAGCAGAGGCGCTTGACTCATCGCCTCTGTCCCTCCTGCTAATACTAAGTTATATCTTCCGCAAGCAATATCTAAAGCCGCACTATCTAAAGCTTGCATACCGGAAGCACAATTCCGCTGTACTGTATAAGCAGGTACTGCTTTACCACAACCTAACCGCAATGCAATAACACGACTGATATTAGCCTCATCAGGACTTGGCATAACACAACCCGTAACCACTTCATCCAGCTGATCAGGGCTAAATACTTGACGTGCTAATAAATAACGTCCTGCTTGTACAGCTAAATCAGAAGCTGAAAAATTTCCAGGACCTCCACCTACTTTCAACCAGGGAGTACGCATGCCATCCACAATGTAAACTGACCGTGCAAAATCTGATCGATCGAGTATTTGCATAAACAACTTCCTAAAGCTTTTTTTAACTTAGACAATAACTAGTTTTATTTTAATATACCTACTGTTAACCAATGTGCAAGATTGACTAGTCAAGTAAACCTATTAAAAGGCATCAACCTGCATAGCATCCCGCTGGAATTTTTTAGCTTGTAAAAACTGCTCAATTTCTGCTGAGGTAAGGATTTTATTTGCTAAAGCCAATTTAAGTTGTTGTTCAATAGCTAAGCTTCGTTTTAAACCATTTTTTTTTAATTTTTCCAGAATGGGTTGGATTTTTTCAAACTCATTAAAAGCAATTTCCATACGTCCTGTTGGATCTTCAATTTTTCTTCCTAAATAACAATTCTGGGTTATACGATCACGAAATTTACCCGTTTTAGTCATCACGGATACTAATTGTTGATCTTGTTTATCCGTGGGTAATTGATAAGGTCGACCTAAAGGAAAAACAATAAATTTTAGTAACTTACCTAAAAAAGGTTTAGGAAAATTATTAAAAAATCGTTCGAATGCATATTGAATATGATAAAGGCAATAATCTAATCCCCAACGAGCATAAACATCATCTTCTTTTGAGAGTGGATATTCTTGTATGTAACGAATAACACTAGATGCAATATAAAGATAACTTAAAACATCACCTAAACGCGCAGATATTCTTTCCTTACGTTTTAATTTTCCGCCCAAAATTATCAATGTAAAATCAGTAATTAAAGCTAAGGCAGCTGACAAGCGAGAAATTTGTCGATAATAATAGCTAAATTTTTTTAAAGGCGATTTAATAAATAAATGACCTAAACCGAAAGCAAATAAAAATGTTTTTAATGAATTTTTTATACTATAAAGCAGATGATGAATTAATAATTTATCTAAAACGGGAATATTCTTTTTTTCGATAGCTTGCATTTCATCTCTTAAATAAGGATGACAACGCAGCGCCCCTTGGCCAAATAAAATCAGATTGCGAGTTAAAATATTTGCACCTTCGACAGTAATCGATATCGGTATAGCAATGTAGCCTTGTGCCAAATAATTACGCGGTCCCATTTGGATACCACGTCCTCCGTGAATGTCCATCGCATCATTAATAATAATGCGAGCAAATTCTGTCATGTGGTATTTTGCTATTGAAGAAGCTAACGCAGGTTTCAAAGAAACATCGACCGCAGTCACTGTAAATCGACGTGTTGCTTCTATTAAATAAGTTAATCCTGCGATTCTTGCTAAAGCCGCTGCGACACCTTCAAAGTGAGCAATTGATAAATGAAACTGTTTTCTTAATACGCTATAAGCCCCTGTCATGCGATAAGCTAATTGGGCCTGTGCAGCACTGACAGCCGGTAATGAAATACCCCTACCTATCGATAAACATTCCATCAACATACGCCAACCTTGACCTAACATTTTCTCACCACCAATAACAAAACTGATAGGAATAAAAACGTTTTTACCTATTATAGGACCATTCATAAAAGCTAAACCCATAGGCAAATGTCTTTTACCTATTTCAATACCATCCAATGAAGAAGGCACCAAAGCAAGTGTAATCCCTATTTGTTTTTTTTCTCCCAGCAACTGATCAGGATCCATTAATTTAAACGCAACACCTATAACCGTAGCAATAGGTGCTAAAGTAATATAACGTTTATTAAAATGGAGTTGTATTCCCAGTATTTCTTTACCTTGATAAATTCCTTTACATACTATTCCATGATCTTTAAGTGCAGCTGCATCACTACCTGCATCCACAGAGGTTAATGCAAAACAAGGGATTTCTTCTCCTCTAGCAAGTCTAGGCAAATAATAATTTTTTTGATCTTCTGTCCCATAATGAAGTAATAATTCTGCCGGTCCGAGAGAATTCGGAACCAAAGCATTGACAGCTGCACTAACCGAACGTGTCGCAATTTTCAATACAATTGAAGAATGGGCTAAAGCAGAAAAACCTAATCCTTCATATTTTTTTGGAATGACCATACCAAAAAACTTTTGTTTTTTTAAAAACTCCCAAACTGTAGTTGGTAAATCGTGCTCTACTGTTAAAATGTTAAAATCATCTAACATGCTACAAAGCATTTCTACTTGGTCATTGATAAAAGTTTCCTCTTCATGGGTCAGATTTGATAAGGAAATACTATGTAAAGCTTTCCAACTCGGCAAGCCGCGAAATAAATCTTTTTCCCACCACAAATCACCTGCTTCTAGAACAATTTTTTCTGTTTCGCTAATAGGAGGGAGTATTTTGCTTAAATAAGCTAAAAAAGGTTTAACTAGAAAAACTCTTCGTATTGGCGTTACGCATAACATCATTATCAAAATCAAGATAAAAAAACATAAACTAATCATTACCCACATTAGTTACTCCATAATCTATGATTGCAAACTCAATTTATTACTTTAAGATGTACTGCTTAATTCTCGCCAAGAACTGCGTCCACTTTTCGTTAAAGTAAGCTCTCCGTGCCGACAAGCTACTTTTGCTTTAACTACATAAGTAGTTTTTAGCGTAAGTACTCCTACTGTCATTTGTTTTGCTTGCACAATAACGTCATAAATATAAGCTAAGCTTTGATTAATACAATACGATGTTAGATGTCTTATAAATTTTGAGCTAATTTGAAAACCTGCATAATTAAAATATTCATGCCATTCAGACCTAAATGTCGAAAGACTTGTAAGTCGGTGTTCCGTTAATTTTAACCCAGCTTCCGCAGCCTGAAATTGCTGTGCAGTAATAATCATATTTTGACTCATACGTAATTCTAAATAAGAACTACTCAATATCGATAATGTCATTAAAGACATAATAAAAAGAAAAAATAATACCATCACTAATATAAATCCTTGTTGATTACTTTCTTTATATTCGCTCACGTAATCCTATTATTTGCTTCCATTCTTGTTGTAATTGATTGTTGTCTGTCAATAATAGTCTAATTTCTACACTACGCGCATTTGTCCAATGTTTTACCTCATTAGCATTCTTATAAAACAAAGTACCATCAGTATTTTTCATACCCAATTTTATCGACATTCTTTTTATTCCTTCAATTAATTCTATAGGCTTGTAAAAAGATTGATTTAAATTACGCCGATATAAAGCATGAATATGCTGTCCCCTTTCATTCATACGTCCTGTATCGGCAATGTAATAAATAATTTTATTAAAGAAACCAATTTCGCTACCTATTTGATAGCTATAAATCAGATGGATATTATTCCAATGAATAAATTCAGCATGTTGGCAATCACTGATGAGTAAAGTATCTTTAGGTCGAAATATCGTTTTATTTACCAAACTAATGTGCCTAGACTTTGCTTCATTTACTGGAAAAGTATTGGGATCAAGAAATTGGATTAAAATTGCATCACTGTCCTTTTGATACTGAGCAAACTTAGGTAAGCTTAACTTTGCTGTCGTATATCCTTTATGCCAAACAACCAAGCTAGTATTATCTGATAAATGGTTATTTAATGTCATAACATCGATTAAACGCACACAACCAATAAAACCTGCCATGCGAATATCATGGCTGAGTAAGTGAAACGCAAGGCGTACTTTGGTGGGGATAATATTCAAATTCTGAGTTAATTGATAAATATTTTTGCTATAAATAAAAATATTTATAATTCCTACGCTAAGAAATAAAGACAAACTTATTGCTATCATTAATTCAATCAAGCTATATCCTTGCTCTCTGCTTTTCATGCAGTAAATAATAAAGTCAGAGACGATTGAAATTTTGAAAAAGGGGAAAACCACTGAATTTTGCTTTGATAGCTAGATACATTAAGTTGCGATATCTGCCCCGTTCCTTTTGGAAAATTTTCTTGTGTCTCTTTTTTCCATAATGTTAATGCTTGCTGCAAACAAATTCGCTGAGATTCACAAATTGTAAAGCTCTCAGCGAGTTCTAGATTCTTTAAATCGGCCAAATTAATTAAGTAAGCATGCTCACTGACATGCAAAGCCACCAATTGAGCTTGAGCAAAACCTAATAGACTAAAACTTAATATTGCCGTAGCAACCATAACTTCGATTAAGCTAAATCCTTGTTGACTTAATAGCACTAAATTTTTCCTTTTATTTTAACTTAGTCATTTCCTATTAAATTATTATATTAATAATTTAATAGTTATGCAATAAAACATTCAAAAGGGACTTTCTTTTATTTTTCGTTAATAGTAGACTCTCGCAACTAATAATCTTTCCTAAAAGGGGAATAAAGCGTATGAATAAAAAAATAATTGCTGTGCTTATTAGTGTTGCTTTATTGTCCGCTTGCGCAGGCAAAACTCCAAGCCCTATTCCACAACCTCAATGCTGCAATGACACAAAACAAAAACCAAAGGACAATAAAACTAAAAACACCAATATAATTCCTAAAGAATTTATAAGATAAAAAGTTATTTAGGCATATTAGAAAAAAGTGATACTTTAATGCCCACTTGAATTTAATTCTGCATCTCAACCCTATCCTTAGTAATTTTTGGATAAGGTTGAGAAATAATGATAATAGATTACTTTACTTCTTATTTTTACAACGATTTAGTAAAAATTGCACTATTAAAGATACCGGTCGACCTGTCGCCGTTTTTTCTGGTCCGCTTTTCCAGGCTGTTCCAGCAATATCTAAATGTGCCCAATTTAATTTTTTAGTAAATCGAGATAAAAAACAAGCAGCTGTAATACTCTTACCGCCACCCATACCCACATTAGAGATATCGGCTACATTGCTGTCGATTTGTGGCTGATATTCATCCCATAAAGGTAATGGCCATACTCTATCTTGACTTTGTTGACCCGCTTTTTCGATTTCCAGAGCAAGCTCCATGCTATTACTCATCATACCCGTCGCTACTGCACCTAATGCAACAATAATAGCCCCGGTCAAAGTAGCCATATCAATAACCACATCCGGGTTAAAACGTTCACTATAGGTTAAGGCATCTGCCAAAATTAAACGTCCTTCTGCATCGGTATTAATCACCTCTACATTTAACCCCGATAGTGTTTTTATCACATCACCAGGCTTAACTGCTGTACCACTTGGTAAATTTTCAGTTAATGGCATTATACCTACCACATGAATAGGCAATTTAAGTTCAGCAATAACTTTTAAAATTCCCATCACACTAGCAGCACCTGACATATCATATTTCATTTCTTCCATTCCAGCGGCAGGTTTTAAACAAATTCCACCTGAGTCAAAAGTTACACCCTTTCCGACTAGCACAACAGGTTGTTGTCCTAATGCTCCCTGATATTCTAAAATAACGAACTTGACTGGTGCTTCAGAACCCTGCGTTACTGCTAACAGCCCACCCATGCCTTCTTTTTTTATTGCCGCTTCATCTAATATGTTAATCGTAAGGCCGGTATCATTCGCTAGCTTTTTGGCTTGTTCTGCCATGATGCTGGGTGTACATAAATTAGCAGGCAGATTAGCTAGATCTTTAGTTAATTTTATTCCATGAGTAATAGCTGTAGCCTGTTTTATTGTCTCTGTGGCTTTCGTCGATTCTCTAGAATTAGGAAAATTAAAAATAAATCTTTTCGGGAGAGATATTTTATTTTTTTTATCTGTTTTTAATTCATCAAAGCAATAAAAACAATCTTCAATAAGCTCGATACTCTGACGTATCTGTTTATCAAGATCACACGCTTTCATTGAAATATCAGTTAAAAAACTTGTTATTTCATCAATTTGTAAAGCTTTTAAGGCACATGCCATACAACTAATAATTTTACGAAAATCTATTACGGATAAATTGGATTCTTCCCCGCAATAAACTAAAAGAACACGCGATGCAGATATTCCTGGAACGTTATAAAGCAAAATACTTTTACCACATTCTTCTATTAAATCGCCTTTATCTAAAATTTTGTGGATGTATCCCTGGCTATGTTTGTCTAATAGCTGAGCAGATTGAGATAGCCGTTTACCTTGAAAAGTACTGACGATTAAGCAATCACTCGTTTGTTTAATAAGATCAATAGAATCGATAGAATATTGCATAGTCACCTCAAATTATTTTATTAATAACCTTGCACTTTACGACACCACCTTAAAACTCAAATGAGAGAGATATCCGCTCATAGAATAACCCAAGCCAAGCTTGGCTCAGAAATTTAAGAGGAAAATAGCAGTTCTCCTCTTGAAAATCTTCATGGCGAGATGAAAGGGCTTCAAAGCATAAACAAGCATCGATGTGCAATGAGTATAAACCAGTTTACCTAATTTATACTTATTTGCTAGATTCAATACACTCTTTATGAAATAATTTGAATTCTTCTATTTTTAACCTTTAAAATGATTCTTTTTCGTTATTTAACTCGAGAGGTACTTACTAGTCTTTCCCTCATAACTAGTCTATTATTCCTGATTTTAATGAGCAATGAATTTGTTCATTATCTTAATCAAGTAGCTGGCGGGAAATTTGCCGCGAGTATCTTATGGGAATTGATAGTTTTAGAAGCTCCTCGTTTTTTAGCCATACTTCTCCCTTTTAGCTTATTCCTTGCCATATTGTTCACCTACGGTCGCCTTTATGCCGATTATGAGATGACAGTGCTTAACGCCTGCGGATTCAGTTTGGGCCAATTAACCCGCATGAGTCTACCCTTTATTTTCCTACTAACTGCTGTAGTGGCTAGTTTAAACCTTTGGTTAAACCCTTTTTTATTACGTTATCAGAATAAACTGCTGAACCAGACTGGAACAGCCGTGGAATTACAAACTGTACAGCCTGGAAGTTTTCAACAAACTAATGGAGGTCATCGCATTGTTTACGTTGAAAGCGTTTCAGCAGATCATAAAACAGTAAAAAACATTTTCATGGCACAAACAAACTCACAAAAATTACCATCCGAGATTACGCCCTGGACTATACTGAGCGCTAATAGTGGTTACCAAATGATTGATCCAGTCACCAAAGAGCCTTTTTTTGTTGCAGTGGAAGGAAAGCGTTACCAAGGCATTCCCGGCCAAACAGAATATTATATTACACAATTTCTAAAATATGGAATCCGTATTGATTTAGATACTAGCACAGCTAATAAACAACAAGATGCTTTGTCGAGTATTACTTTATGGAATGCAAACCAAGCTAATAAACCTAGCTATTTTTCTGAACTACAATGGCGTCTTTCCGCACCAATTTCAATTTTACTTCTGGCTTTGCTAGCTATACCACTCAGTAGAGTTAACCCCAGACAAGGAAAATATTTGCATATATTACCCGCCATAGTCATTTATATTATGTATCTTAATTTATTACTAGTAGGCCGTAATTGGATAGAAAATGGAGATATTTCTTACCGCTGGGGCCTCTGGTGGATACATGGCCTACTCATTCTTACCATAATATTTGCCTGGTGTTATGCTTTAGGATGGAATAGGGTCAAATATCACTTACTCCATTTAGTTAAGCTAAGACCATGAAAATAATCGATCGCTACTTAGGCAGAACCATTATTAGCACTACTCTTTCTGTCCTAGGAATATTATTAATTCTGTTTTCCTTAATTAAGCTAATTGCAGAAACACGTGATATAGGAAATGGTCATTATACTTTAGCAAGTGCTTTTTATTACGTATTGCTGACCCTACCATCTCAATTTTATAGTTTTTTCCCTATAGCTATCTTGTTAGGTAGCATTCTTGGTTTAAGTGTTTTAGCAAAACACAGTGAACTAATGATATTACATTCTAATGGTGTCTCTCTTTATCAAATGGCTTGGAGTTTAATCAAAGCTACCTTGCTGGTTGTTTTTTTAGCTGCTTTGATTGGGGAAGGATTAGCACCGCGCGCTGCTCGTCTAGCAGAAAATCATAAATCTTTTCTTACCACAAATGGTCAAACGCTAATGACCCAACAAGGAGCTGTTTGGATTCGAGATGGGCATAATTATATTTATATTCAATCAATTTTGGATCCAACTCATTTAAATAAAGTAAGTCGTTACCAATTTGATGATAATAATAATCTATTGGAAGCAAGTTTTGCCAAACGAGTTAATTATGAAGAAAATACTTGGAATGCCTACGATATTGCAAGCAGTATAATTACCTTAAACAAAACTCAAGCCAAACATATAGCACATGAAATTTGGCCATTTTCCTTTAGTCCTAAGCTTTTGAATATTTCAATTATTAAACCAGAAGAAATGTCTTTAAATCAGCTTAATGATTATATTCGTTATCGTCGAAAAAACCTTCTAAACATCAGTCATTATTCTTTAGCTTTTTGGCAACGTATACTACAACCGGCTGCTATATGGGTTATGCTTTGTTTGGCTATTCCTTTTACCTTTAAACATTTAAGAACATTAGCTACCAGTTTGAGGGCTATTGCAGGGGTTGCAGTAGGGTTTGGTTTTTACCTTTTAAATGATTTTTTTGGTCCATTTGCCATTGTCTATCAATGGCCACCCTTTTTAGCTGCTCTACTTCCTATTCTCATTTTTATGTTCATCGCTATTATTTTAATGCGTTGGGCAAGATAGCTAGAGGTTACTATGCCAACAACATTCCGCATTGCTATAGCACAATTAAATTTTTTAGTAGGTGATATTAAAGGAAATACACATATAATTTTAGATAGTATACAAAAAGCTAAGGAAGATTCAGTTGATCTGTTGATTTTTCCAGAACTTGCTTTGAGTGGTTATCCCCCCGAAGATCTAATTTTGCGTGAAGATTTTAAAAAAACTATCCATCATGCTTTAAAAATTATTCAAAAAAAATCTAGTGATATCGCTATTTTATTAAGTTATCCAGACTATAATTCTAAAGGGGTTTTTAATGCCGTTAGCTTGATAGAAAATAAAAAAATTGTTTGTACCTATCATAAACAATATTTACCCAATTATGGTGTCTTTGATGAACGACGTTATTTTAAACCTGGAAATTTAGATGGTTTGTTCAAAATAAAAGGTCTAAATATAGGTATTTTAATTTGTGAAGATCTTTGGTTCAGTCAACCTTCATCTGCACTTAAAGAAAAAGGGGCTCAAATATTAGTATGTATCAATGCTTCTCCTTTTGATTATACAAAAGTTGAACAACGTTTAAAAATGATAACCGATCGCATAAAAGAAACAAACTTACCCATACTTTATGTCCATGGCGTGGGTGGACAAGACGATTTAGTATTTGATGGTGGTTCCCAAGCGTTTGATGCTAAAGGTCATCTTATAGCCGAAGCAGGTTTTTTTAAAGAAACCTTATGGTTAGTTGATCTCAAAGTTAATTCATTGATTGAATTTATATCACAAACTCTTTTATCTAAACCTTTGATTAATGAAGTCATCTATAAAGCTTTAGTACTTGGGGTACGTGATTATGTCAATAAAAATCATTTTCCAGGTGTTTTAATTGGGATTTCCGGTGGCATCGATTCTGCATTAGTTTTAGCTATTGCAGTCGATGCCTTAGGTAAAGATCGTGTTCAGGCCGTTTTTTTACCTTCTCGTTACACCTCACAACTTAGCCAGGATATTGTGCGAATGCTTGTAAACAAATTAGGTGTGCAGATAAATATACTATCCATTGAGCCAAGTTTTTCAGCATTTTTAACAACATTAAATTTTAATACTAAACATCCTCCTGTAGGGCTTACAACTGAAAATATTCAAGCACGTTGCCGCGCAGTATTATTAATGGCTTTATCTAATCAATCTGGAAATCTTCTATTGAATTGCACTAATAAAAGTGAATTAGCTGTAGGTTATGGTACTTTATACGGAGATATGACGGGTGGATTTTCGGTACTTAAAGATGTATATAAGACTCGTGTTTATCAACTAGCGACTTATCGCAATAATGATGGAATTTTTCCAGATGTGTTATTATCACGCCCACCCAGTGCTGAACTCTCCGAAAACCAAAAAGATGAAGACATTCTACCGCCCTATGCTCAACTCGATCCTATTTTAGAATTGTATGTAGAACAAGATAAAAGTATAGATGAAATTGTTAAAGCAGGATTTGCTAAAGAAAAGGTGCAAAGAATTATAGATTTAGTTAATAAAAACGAATATAAACGTCGTCAATTGGCTCCTGGCCCCAAGATCACACCGCGTGCTTTTGGTCGAGAACGACGTTATCCTATTACATCTGGTTTTTATAACATAAGCTTGAAATAATCTTTATACTTACAGTATGGGATTTTTGACAAGACCATGAGACGAAGCAACTACAGCGTATTGTTATACACGAAAATTGCGAGCTGACAACACATTCAAAAATTCAAGTACGAAGAGTATAGTCAAATATTTATATAATCTGCATCGGGATAATTTAATCTAAACACAGCCAAACTCTGACTCGCCAACTCTTCTAAACCCAAAATACGATAAGACTTAATCATAATAATCAAAGCTTTTTGAACTTCAGGCGCTCCTTGGTAACGTTGTATAATTTCATTAGCCCGATTTGCTGCAGCCACATATGCTTTTTTATGGAAATAATAATCAGCAATATGTAATTCATAACTTGCAAATAAATTACGCAAATAAATCATGCGCTGACGAGCATCGGAAACATATCGACTATCAGGATAACGACGAATCAATTCTGCAAATTCTTGATATCCTAGTTGCATAGTCCCTGGATCACGCAAAGACAAATCAATCGGGACATAACGTAAATACCAACCTCTATCTTGATCCATATCCGCCATTGCTTGCATATAGTATGCATAATCAATATGTTCACTATTTGGATATAAATGAATAAAACGCTCGGCTGCGGATTTCGCCGATGGCGAATCACCATCCTTATAGTATGCATATATCAATTCTAGCTGGGCCTTCTCTGCATATCGATTAAAAGGATATAATACATCTAATGCTTCATAAGCTTTAATAGCCTGACTAAAATTCCGATCAACTAAAGATTCTTTTGCGTTTTGATAAATTTGGTTAACTGTTTGTCCCTTAAAAGCAATAAAAGGGTCATTGGAATGACTAGCACACGCAGTCAGCATAGCCAATACAAAATTCACCAAAAATACAAATTTAAATATTTTCACAATACTTTTCAATAAAGCTATGCTTTATTCCCTTTTTTAAAGTGAAGGAAGGAATAAGCGAAATTACTGTCTGCTCTTTTATCCAGCATCCAAAAAGTCAAATTTTATTATTTTAATGTGACTAGCAAATCCATTTAATCTTTTTTACGGAAAATCTCATTTAGCTTAAATTTCTCTGCCAAAATAGGGATTCCACACCAACCTATGATGGCCTCGATAATGAGAATAACACCCACTAAAAAAGCAAATAATTTGCCCAGACCCAATAACACACCAATCAATAATACAATACCGATCACCAAACGTGAAAGACGTTCATTGGACTCAAGATTGCTTGCTACATTGAACATAGATAGTATCCTCTATTAAGTCGTAATAAAAAGGCATCGCTCCCGTCAGCATTATAGCGATATTCTATGAAAAACACAGCTCAAGTAATAAATTGTCAAGCAATTGTCCCAGAACATTTAGCAGAAAAGCGTCTCGACCAAATTTTGAGTCAGTTATTTCCTGCTTATTCCCGTACACGTCTACAACAATGGATTCGTTGTAAACAAGTTTGGGTTGATGATGAACTCAAACGACCACGGGATAAAATAAAAGCTGGAGCTAAAATTATTATTTTAGCTAGCTTAAATGAGGAAGTTAGTTGGGAGGCAGAAGAGCTTCCTCTTGATATTATTTATGAAGATGAAGCTTTACTTGTAGTTAACAAGCCTGCGGGATTAGTCGTCCATCCTGCCGCAGGAAATACGCATAAAACACTCGTAAATGCCTTATTACATTATTTACCTGAGCTCAAAAAACTTCCTCGTGCTGGAATCATACATCGTTTAGACAAAGACACATCAGGTTTATTAATAATTCCTAAAATTTTAAATGCCTATAATAAATTGATTAAACAACTACAAGCACGAACTATGAAACGCGAATATTTAGCTGTTATTCAAGGGCTATTAATCGCTGGAGGAACTATCAATGCACCTATAGGCCGTCATCCGAAGCTAAGAAAAAAAATGGCTGTCACAGAATTGTTGAATGGAAAACCAGCCGTATCGCATTATCGTGTCATGGAACGTTTTAACCATCACACCCTCATTAAAGTAAAATTAGAAACCGGACGTACTCATCAAATTCGCGTGCATATGGCGCATATTCATCATCCATTGGTCGGAGATAAAACCTACAACAGCGGTCGGTTTCACTTACCAAAAAAAGCCAGTGAATTGCTGATTAATTGCTTGCATCAGTTTTCTCGCCAAGCCTTACACGCACAATGTTTAGGAATTATACATCCTGTTACCTTACAACCCATGGAATGGCACAGCCCTTTACCTGAAGATATGCTTCATTTAATTAACTGTTTACGAGAAGATAAACTTAATGCTTGATTTAATTATTCCTGATTGGCCAGCTCCCTACTGGGTCAAAGCCTGTACAACGACTCGAAAAGGTGGATTTAGCCATGCTCCCTATAATAGTTTAAATTTCGCCACGCATGTAGGTGATAATTTGGACGATGTATCTAAAAATCGTCAATTATTAAAGAAAAAATTACAACTAAAAAAACCTATTGTCTGGTTAGAACAAGTACATGGAAACACTGCTATTTCAACTGAGCACCTCCCCGAAAGTTTTGCGGCTGATGCTATTTATTCAGGAACAGAACAAATGGTCTGTGCCGTCCAAACCGCAGATTGCTTGCCATTATTGGTTTGTAGCTCCAGTAGTTATTGTGTCGCCGCTATCCATGCTGGTTGGAAAGGTTTAAGTAATGGTATTATAGAAAATACTATTAATGCATTAGCCTTACCGCCCAAAGATATTTTAGTTTGGCTAGGTCCTGCTATCGGTCCTCAAGCTTTTAGAGTCGGAGAAGAGGTTTTTCAATCTTTTGTGGACAAAGATCAGACGACTGAAATAGCTTTTAAGCCTTTAGAAAACAAGCAATGGCAGGCAAATCTCTATAAATTGGCGCAACTACGTTTACGCAAGTTAGGAATAAACTCAATCTATGGGGGTAATTACTGTACTTTTTCCGACAAGCTTCGTTTTTTCTCATATCGGAGAGACCGAATAACAGGTCGGATGCTAAGCCTTATTTGGATAAACCTACCTTAAAAAAAGACTCGTCTTAAGCATTAACCTTGCCTAAAATCTCCAAAATAGAGTCGTAGCAATTGAATTTTGAAGTACCGTAATTATGTATTCTGCATAGACTTAACCTGCATTTAGAATTGCGGAATCGAGCAGCCACACAGAACAAAACTCAAGAATGAAGTCTAAGGGCTTTTATTGAATTACGCCCAAGCCTACCTTATACTATTACGCAATATAAAAACAATAATAATAAATTTATGCATCATCGATTTTCTTCAGCTTTACTATTATGCCTGTTAACTACTCCATTATTAGCGGAACCTACTTCTAAAAATTTATACCTTGCGCCTGATAAACGTTGGGGTATATTGTTTTATCATAGTTGGATGACTAATAATAATATTGGTCCGTTATTAACCGCTCAAGATGTTCATTTCAAGTATGGGACGATGAATTCTATCGATTTGTCTTATCAATTAGACCCAGCTAACCCTTTACGGCGTTTTTTTCGGCCTTTAGTTAGTACTGTTGAAGTGGCTGGAAATATAACGCAGCGCCGTGACCCCAACGGTCTCATCTATGAATTTGATCCTTACTTAAATTTTCGCTGGAAAACTTTCCCTTGGGATCATTATGTCACTACAACTTTTGCTATTGGCGATGGACTTTCATATGCAACCAGCATTCCTCTACGCGAAGAGCATGATTCGTCCAATAATCATGCTAAAAGATTACTAAATTTTTTAGTTGTAGAAGCGACCTTTGCGGCTCCTAGCCACCCCGATTTACAATTCGTGATCAGAGCACATCACCGCTGCGGCGCTTGGGGATTATTTGGCGCCGGTAATTTAAGCTCCAATGCCATTGGTGTAGGAATACGTTATCTATTTTAATTCTACTCAAAAAACTTTATTTTGTAGGCACGGACGGTTTCGATAAAGTATTTTCGATAGCAATATCAATATCATTTCTTTTTTGTGAATTAAAAAAAATAGAACTTTTTCCTGAACAAGAAGACTCTTGTATTTTAGACAAAACTTCTTTATTTTTATCCTTGCAAATCTGCTGTGTATTCTTATTCCGATAATAGTTTTTTCTAGCAAAATCTAGTGAATTTTTCCCTATACAATTAATACTTCGCATCATTATTGCATAACCTTCTAATTAATTAAAAAAATACTAACTAATTATATCAACTATTTATTTTTTTTCAAAAAAAATAAATTTAAAAAAAACGTTCTAAATTTTTTTAGTCAAAACAGAGCGACTTGGAAAAATCTTAACGGTTTTAATCATATTATCTTTAATCAAGATAACTTCCATGGTTTTATTTTCAAACTGAAACACCGCTCCTACCTTTGGAATAACTTCAAGCGTCTCAATAATTAATCCACTTAAAGTCTTAGGGCCACGTAAGGGTAAATTTAAATTTAATTGACGATTTAAATCTCGTAATGCAATTCCGCCATCCACCAAGTAACTACCATCCGCTTGCAATGTGACAGCACGACGAATTAATGCCATATCCGTGGTAAACTCACCCACAATTTCTTCTAATATGTCTTCTAAAGTAATAAGACCCTGAATCTCGCCATATTCATTGACGACTAAGCCAATACGATGTTTCTCACGACGAAAATTTAACAATTGGCTATTTAATGCTGTTGCTTCAGGTATAAAATGAACTTCTTCCGCTGCTGCGATTAATACTTCTTTACTTAATTGTTGTTTACTTAAACTATTTAAAACTTTTCGAAAATGTAAAATTCCTATTATCTCATCAAGAGAATCTCGATAAATCGGTAACCGTGTATATTCACTTTTAATTAATTGCTTTAAAATTACATCCCAAGGCTGATTAATATCAATACCAATAATTTCCTGCCTTGGAATCATAATATCTTCTACAGTTACTTTATTTAGCTCTAATACCTTCAGTAGCATACTTTTATAACCATTGGGCATATGTCCAGTGCCCTCACGTAATAAACTTACTAATTCTTCATGGGATAATTGTTCAACAGTCAATTTTGGAATTTTTATCCCAAATAAACGTAAAGTTGTATTTGCCATTAAATTTGTTAGCCAAACAAAAGGGTATAAAATATGCAACAAAATAACTAAAGGCCAAACGGCAAACAGCGCAATAGGTTGAGGATATAAGGTTGCTAAGGTTTTTGGCGCTACTTCACAAAAAATTAATACTACAAAAGTAAGCAATAAGGTTGCCAAAAAAACACCCGATGCTGAAAAATATTGTAACGCAAGCAACGTAACTACAGCGGAAGCAAGGATATTAGCAAAAGTTCCGCATAAAAGAATAACTCCGAGCAAACGATCGGGTCTTTTTAATAAATCCTGTACACGTTTGGCGAGCGGGTTACGCTGTCTCACTAGATGACGTAATCGATATCTATTTATCGATAACATGGCAGCTTCTGCCAATGAAAAAAAGACAGCGGCTAATAATAATAAAAATAATAAACCAACAAGAAATGCAAATGAATAATGCATGCGCTAAGGTCTCATCCTTTTAAAGATTAGGCATGAAAAAAATCGTTCCTAAATAAACTATTCCAGTTAAACTAGCACCAATTAAGGTCCAGCTAATCGCAATTTTACCCCGCCAACCAAAATAATTTCTCCCGATTAATAGCATTAAAAGCACTCCCCAAGCGAGTAGTGATAAAAGTATTTTTTGCCACAAATGCTGTTCAAAAACTGGATGAAATAAAATCAAACTACTGGCCAATACTAATGTCAGTAAAATAACAGCGATAGAAATAAGCATAAATAGATACGTTTCCATTACTTCCAAAGGTGGGAAATATTGAATAAATCCTGTAGCTTGTTTATGCTTGAGCATCCACTCTTGGCTGGCTAATAGCAATGCTTGGAGTGCGGCGCTGATTAAAACAATCAGTGCAAGCGTTGATAGAAAAATATGAACAAAATCAGCATAGGACACCATGAAACTCGCTTACTCCTCAGCTAAGCTGATACAATAACAGAAATTTTTAGGTCATTCATCATGTCCTTTTTTATAAAATCCGACTTTTCTATTTGGTAGACTTAGTCTCATTAAAAATTACGATAAATTTAGGACTGCTATAAAATCATGTTTGACAATTTAACAGCTCGTTTAAAACAATCTTTTAAAAATATTCGTGGTCAAGGTCGCTTAAGCGAACATAATATTAAGGAAAGTCTTCGTGAAGTAAAAAAATCTTTAATTGAAGCGGATGTCGCCTATCCTGTTGTCAAAACAATTATCGAACAAGTTCGCCAAGGCGCCATTGGACAAAAAGTCACAGAAAGCTTAGCGCCAGGTCAAGCCTTTATAAAAATTGTAAGTGATACCTTAACTAGTATCATGGGGAAGGACCTATCTGAATTAAATCTTTCTACACAGGCGCCAGCCATCATTATGGTAGCCGGTTTGCAAGGTTCTGGCAAAACAACAACGGTTGCAAAATTAGCCTATTGGTTAAAAGAACAAAAAAATAAATCAGTTTTAGTGACCAGTACTGATATTCATCGTCCTGCAGCTATTTTACAACTTGAAAACATGGCCGAAAGTATAGGTGCGTTATTTCACACGAGTAACGCCTCGCAAACACCTACTTATATTGTTCAAACTGCTATCCAAGCTGCTCGAAATAAAGGAGTAGATGTCGTTATTATAGATACAGCCGGCCGCTTGCATATTGATACCGCGATGATGGATGAAGTGCGCACTATTTACGCTGTTAGTAATCCCATCGAAAGCTTATTCGTGCTTGATAGTATGATGGGTCAAGACGCTGTAAAAGCAGCACAAGGTTTTAATGAAGCTATCCCTCTCACTGGAATCATCCTGAGCAAAATGGATGGTGATGCACGTGGGGGAGCCGCTTTATCAGTAAAATTTACTTTAGGTAAACCAATTAAATTTATCGGTTCCGGCGAAAAAGTCACCGCACTTGAGCCTTTTTACCCAGATAGGATTGCTTCGCGCATACTCGGTATGGGCGATGTCCTTTCGTTAGTCGAAGAAGTACAGCGCCATACCGATCAAAAAGCCATACAAAAACTCAATCAAAAATTGCAAAAAGGCAAAAAATTTGATCTGGAAGATTTTTTAAATCAACTTATACAAATGGATAATATGGGAGGAATGGAGCAGCTCTTAGGCAAACTTCCCGATGAAAACAGTACTGCTTTACTCGCTAGTGCTAAAAATACACTGAATAAAAAACTAACTTCCCAGATGCAAGCAATCATCCGTTCTATGACAAAAAAAGAACGGCTTTTTCCAGATATTATCCAAGGATCCCGAAAACGGCGTATTGCCGGAGGTTCGGGGACGCAAATCCAGGATGTGAACCGACTCCTGAAACAGTTCAATCAAATGCAAAAAATGATGAAGCGTTTCTCTAAGCCTGGCTCCATGAATAAACTTCTACAAAGACTACAAAATCACTACCCTCGGTAAAACCTCTAGAAACTCGAATGAAGCCCTTCCCAAATTAATAAAATCTGCGTAGAATCCGGGCTGGTTCAATCTAAGCTAGCTCATTCAATTGAGCGTTTAAATAGACAGTAAAAATAGAGAGGAAAATTTATTCCATGGTTACCATTCGCTTAGCACGAGGAGGTCGTACAGAACGCCCCTTCTATCACATTGTTGTAACAGATAGCCGAAAGCCGCGTGATGGACGCTATATTGAGCGCTTAGGTTTTTATAACCCTGTTGCCGCAGGTAAAGAAGTAAGCTTACAAATTGCAGAAGACCGAGTTAACTATTGGGTATCTCAAGGAGCTCAGCTGTCAGAACAAGTCCAAAGTCTGCTGAAAAAAGCTAAAAATGGAACTAATAATCCTAAGAAAACTGATGTCCAGGCGGAAGCTGCTTAATACATCTGCCTTTCCGGAAATTATTAAGACCACCTCTCTGTATTAGATGCTAGATAAAGTACTGCTGTTTCAATCAAAGAGGTAAAGATGACAAAAAGAAAGGTCTTGGTAGGAACTATCGGAAAACCTTATGGTATCAAAGGATGGGTTAAAATAAATTCCTATACAGAGCCTTTCAGTAATATCCTCGATTATCAACCCTGGTACTTAGAAGCACCCAGTAAACCTTCTTCTCCTCCTATCCTAATTGAAATAATAGATAATTGCCTTCATGGTCAACAGATATTAGCGCTACTCGCAAACTGTATAACGCCTGAATCAGCATGTCTTTATACAAATTATAAAATCTATGTAGATCGAGAAAAATTCTTTCCCTTAGCAGAGCAAGAGTATTATTGGACAGATTTAGAAGGCTTAAAAGTCTATACTTGTGAAAACGCTTATCTCGGCATAATCCAAGCTATCTTTGCTACGGGTGCTAACGATGTATTAGTGATCACTGATAAAAAAAGACATTTAGTTCCATTTTTATTAGAGCAGACCATTAAGTCTATCGATTTAGAAAATAAAACTATGATTGTCGATTGGGACGCTGAATTTTGATGGATATCCAGATTATTAGCCTATTTCCTGAAATGTTTACTCCTTTAAATTTGAGTATACCTGGACGTGCACAAAAAAAAGGGCTATTAAAAATATCTTATTTAAATCCTCGGGATTTCACACAAGATAAGCATAATACTGTAGATGATCGTCCCTATGGCGGCGGGCCTGGAATGGTTATGAAGTTTGAGCCATTATTAGCTGCGATAAAGATGGCTAAATTACGTCAAAAGACTTTATATCCTTCCCCTTTAGTTAGTTATTTATCGCCTCAAGGAAAAAAATTTGATCAAATAGCTGCTCAAAAATTAAGCCAACGTACAGGACTTATCCTAATCGCAGGTCGTTATGAAGGCATCGATCAGCGTCTTATTAACCATGAAGTCGATGAGGAATGGTCTGTTGGAGATTTTATTTTGAGTGGTGGCGAACTAGCGGCTATGTGTCTTATTGATAGCATAGCCCGCCTATTACCAGGAGCATTAGGTCATCTGGAATCTGCTTCACAAGATTCATTTAGCTCGGCTCTACTAGATTACCCACATTATACACGCCCTGCAAAGCTAGATGGTCAAGATGTTCCGGAAGTTCTGCTACAGGGAGACCACTCAGCCATTGCTCGTTGGCGTTTAAAACAAGCTTTGGGACAAACCTGGCAACGTCGACCAGATTTATTAAAAAAGCATATACTTAGCGAACAAGAGCAGGTATTATTGGCCGAATTCATCCGTGAAAATAGCGAATAAAATTTGGAGTTAGCGATGAGCAATCTCATACAAACTATTGAAAAAGAACAAATGCAGTCAAAACAGGACATTCCAGACTTTCGTGCGGGAGATACAGTCGCAGTCAAAATTAAAGTCAAAGAAGGTACTCGCGAACGATTACAGTCCTTTGAAGGTATTGTTATTGCGCGACGAAATCGTGGATTCAACTCTGCCTTTACTGTAAGAAAGATCTCACATGGCGAGGGAGTGGAACGAGTTTTTCCTCTTTATAGCCCTTTAACGGCTAGCATAGAAATTAAAAGGCGTGGTGATGTTCGAAAAGCAAAACTATATCATTTACGCAACCTACGTGGTAAAGCGGCGCGTATTAAAGAAAAATTAGTAAATACCTTGCAAGCTTCCATTTCAACAAAAGAAGATGCTAGTAATAACGATCCTATAGAATAGATGTCAATCTTTGCCAGCAATATTTTTAATATTGTTGGCAATTCAAAGTTTTAGACTCCCTTTAAAAAATAATATTGCTTTTATGTTTTATAAAGCTATCGTTCAAACTCCTATTGGTAAGCTAGGAATATCCACTTTGGGTCAATTATTAATCCGGCTTGATTTTTTAACCAATGATAGAGTATTAATTACCCCTAATGAAGAAATTATAGAAAACATCGTAAGTCAGCTTAATCAATATTTTCAATGCCCAAGTTTTGAGTTTAATATTCCCTACCAATTACAGGGAACTCCTTTTCAAACTAAGGTTTGGCAAGCATTAAGTAATTTGCCTATACAAACAACTATTAGTTACGGTGCTCTCGCCAATAAATTAAAAACAGGTGCGCGAGCTGTAGGTAATGCTTGCCGAGCAAACCCTCTTCCAATACTAATCCCATGTCATCGTGTTTTAGCTCAAGGAAATTTAGGTGGCTATAAAGGAAAAGAAATATCTATTAAAAAATGGTTGTTAAATCATGAATTTTATTCCAGTACATTTTAAGCTGGATTAGAATCGAAATATATTTTTCACTTTAATAATCAAATGAAAATTTGTTTATTTATTAATTCTTTCAAGCTTGCTCAAATTCCTTTCTCAGCTCCTGTAAGTCTTTACTCAAAAGTGTGTAAGTTAAGACTGAAGCCGCCAAACGCCCATTGTAATAAATTATAACTTTGTTAATCTAAGTAGTGTGTGTTGTTAATGATCTAATCAAGGACTTAATTTCCAGAAATAATCTAAAGAATAGATTACTGACATGGAAATTAATTAGCAAATCCTTATGTTATGTGGAATAGATAAGGATGTCTACACTACAAGGATGTAGTGTTAGCAAGGATGCTACAAGGACGTTACTAACACAGATATACCCCCTTGGGCCGTTTTACGGCCCTTTTTAATTTATCGCATGAATTTTTGTCAATGTTTTCATCAATTCATAACAATAAATATTAAAAACTTTTACAATATATCAATCTTGCCAAAAATGATGATTTCTTTCATAGTAAGTCTCTGCTTGTATATTATAAGAATGAGCATTTAATTTTAATGTTATAGTTCCTTCGGTCGCGGTATTATAGATTTTAGAACCTAAACGTTGATAACGATTTAATACGATTTTATGCGGAAATTTAAATCGATTATGAAAACCCGTTGAAAACAAAGCATAGACTGGTTGTACATAGTTTAAAAATTCTATACTTGAAGAAGTTTTACTGCCATGATGGGGTACTATTAATACTGTGCTTTGCAGAGATTTTTGTTTTGTATGAACAAGATAGTTTTCTGCAGCTTTTTCTATATCACCAACCAATAAAATACTTTGTAACTGGTTACTAATTTTAAGTACACATGAACTATTATTACCTAGGTAATCAAGATTCGAGGGTGGGTATAAAATCTCGAAATTAATTCCATCCCATTGCCAGCGCATCTTTTCTTCGCACAAATTTACGATTCTTGGTAGAAATTTTTTTGGAATACTACTCAGTATTTTATCTACTTGTATTTGTTTTAAAATAATCGTCGCTCCACCACTATGATCATTATCACCATGACTAATCACCATCAGATTCACTTTATGAACACCAATTGTTTGTAAAAAAGGAAGTAAAACCAATTTTCCTGTATCAAAGGATGGGCTTAAGCGGGGACCCGTATCATAAATCAGGACATGATGCTGAGTACGAATTACACTAGCTAAACCCTGACCTACATCGAGAAGATTAATCCAAATATCACCATATTGTGGGCCCTGATTTTCTCCAAAAAATAAAGGTAAGAGCCAAATGAAACCCAAGCAACGAGCTGGTGTTCCCCTAGGCGCTAAAATTAATAATATGCCAATTAAACTTGAAGCTAAAATCCAACGATTTGATAAATATGCATAATATTGAGTAAAAGGTATTTCTGAAAAAAAATTGAGTAATCTCCAAAGCAACTCTAACAATTTTTCTACGAAAATTAAGATATTTTTTCCTGGAACAGCGCTTACTAAACTAAGTAAGCTACCTAATAAACTAAGCGGTAAAATTAAAAAGCCAATAGAAGGAATGGCTATTAAGTTAGCAATAAAACTAATCCAAGAAATTTGATGAAAAAATAACAAAGATAAAGGAATCAGTCCTAAACTTAAAGTCAATTGTATTCGGCACCAAACTCGCCAATTTTTTAATGGCTTCATACGGTTTGAAACAGCATAAAAAATTAATACAACTGCTGCGAAGGATAACCAAAAACTTGCTGAAAGTACTGCAAAAGGTTCCATTATTAAAATAATCAATAATGTTAAATGAAATGAATGCCAATTAGTAAGATAGCGCTGTTTAATTATCGCCAAAGAAAATATAGATAACATCAGTAAAGCACGTTGGGTCGGAATAGCGAACCCGGCTAAAGCGCTATAGAAAATGGTTAATATTAACGTTAATACGCCAGCAATTTTCGGTACTGGAATATACAAAGTGACGACGGGTATATGAGACAAAGTAAAACGAACTATCCAATAAATAATTCCAGCAATAAAAGCGAGATGTAAACCTGCAATAGCAAATAAATGATTAGTCCCTGTACCACGCATTACTCGCCATTGTTCGTCAGTAATTTCACAACGAATTCCTGTCGTCAGTGCACTTATAAGTCCTATTAAAGGGTAAGCTTCTAGCGCTTTTTTTACATTTGTATTAATTTTTTGACGTAAATTATCTATAAAATAATATACATTTGTTCGTTGAATTAGACGCAAAGGTAATTTTTCTAATAGATAACCTGTAGCACAAATGTTTTGTTGGAACAACTCAGCTTGATAGTCAAAGCTGCCAGGGTTCCAAAAAGCACGAGAACGACGTAGGCGTAAAGCAAATTGCCAGATATCTCCTTTTTTAAAATCAGCTAATACATTTGAATTTTTATAAAAATATCCTTTAATTCGTACAGGTATGGGATAACGTAAAGATACTGAGGTCTCAAGCTTTTGTATAAGAAAGTCAAAACGCACAACATTCGAGAAATTCTCTGGAATAGTTATTATCCTTCCTTTTGCAATTAGGGTCTTACCTTCTAATATTTTTGGCAATTGTAAAATAAGTTGTTGATGAGCAGTTATTAACGACCAAGAAAAACCTAAACAACAAGCAACAAAAAATAAAATCCAATTTACAAAAAAAAATCCTTTAAAAAAACTGAAAAAAATTAAAATTATACTCAATAATATTAGCAAATAGGCTAGTTTTACCGTAGGTAAATGCGAGAAATGTGTGATCCAAACCACACCGATTAAAAACCCTAACGTCCAGCGGGCCATATTTTTTTATTAAACGATAACTTGTCTTATTGTATATTTTTTTTAATTTATTTAAAAACACCTTTATAGTAATAAAAAATAATATTAAACATTATTTTTATTTAAACCATTATCTTGTATACTTAATGGATAGATCTAAAATTAAATGTATAATTAAAGGCAAGCTAAATTAGTCTAACAAGGAGTGTTCGTATGCAAAAATCAACTGATCTTAATAAAAGAGTCTCAGATAAATCTAATTCTGAAAATACTATTCAAAAATTACCTATAGAAACTTCCTCTAATTCTTCTGAAAAAACAACCTCTAATGAAAAAAAAAGGATTTTTTAGCATCTTTCAGAAATTAGGATGCTCAAATACTGATCTTGCAGACGATAAAAAAAGTGAAGTCTTCACAGTACCTAAATTTCGACCTAAATAATATAAGGCTCTAAAAATAAATAAAAAATTTTTATTTATAATTTGTATTTAATGTAAAACCATTTTTAACGGTGCAGTTATAACCATAACAAAGCTAGCAACTAATCCTGCTGCTGGGATAGTTAATATCCATGCCCACATAATTCGTCGTATAGTGGGCCAATGGGTATTGAGCCAACCGTTTGTTGAGCCTACTCCAAGAATCGCTCCTGTCACTGTATGTGTAGTAGAAACAGGAATACCCAAATCAGTAGCTGCAAATAACGTGAATGCAGCACCTGTCGCAGCGCACCCGCCACTTAAAGGAGTTAATTGAGTTATTTTATTTCCTAAGGTATGCACAATACGCCAACCCCCGATAAGTGTTCCCAATCCCATTACGAAATTACAAGAAATAATTACCCAAAATGGAACATAAAAATGCCCATTCAAAAGACCTGTAGAAAATAATAATACGGCGATAATACCCATTGTTTTTTGGGCATCATTTCCACCATGGCCTAAACTTAATAAGGCTCCTGCAACAAATTGAGCGCGTTTAGCCCAACATTGAGTCTTATCGGCATTTATATCTTTTAAAAAAAAATGTGCTAATTTTATCAACAACCAACTAATTAATAATCCCAACAAGGGTGACAGGACTATTGCTATCAATACAGGTAACAATCCATGCCAATTTAAAACATGCCAGCCCCCTGCCACTAAACCTGCGCCGACTAACCCTCCTATTAATCCATGAGAAGAACTTGAGGGTAAACCAAAATACCAAGTTAAAAGATTCCAAATAATAGCTCCCATTAGAGCCGCAAAAAGTACATAAGGGGTAATGATATTAGGTTCGATAAGACCTGAGCCTATAGTGGTCGCAACACTTAGATGAAAAAATAAGAAAGCAATAAAGTTAAAAAATGCCGCCCATAATACTGCTGTTAAAGGTTTTAGAACCTTTGTTGCAACCATAATAGCGATAGAGTTTGCCGCATCATGAAAACCATTAATAAAGTCGAAGATAAATGCTAAGACAATAACGAAATAAATAAATACTAAAGTGCTCGTCATAAAGCATTCTTTCCATCACCAAAACTTGGGGTCAAGTATACACGACGTTGGTAAGGTTGGCACTCTGATGATGTTAAGCCAATTTTATAAAAAATGGATATTGAGTTATATTTCATAGGGTAATTTATAGTTAGTAAAAAAACTTATTGTGTTTATACTCTCGCATTTGAATTTTTGTCTATGACTCTCAATTCGCAATCTCCATGTATATTAAATACATTCCTGTTGCTGCATTCTCACAACACCTTACCAAAAATCCAATTACTGTAAGTATACTTCAATTATTTTTAATTCCTAAAATTCTATAGTTCATTCTTTAAATTCCATCTCTTATTTCCTATAGTAACCCTTTAATGTAGAATTATATCTTATGTTATCGCTTATTGAATTAATCCAGCAACTTGTTGCTCGACCTTCAGTTACTCCAGAAGATGAGGGCTGTCAAACTGTTTTATGTCAGCATTTAAAGCGCCTAGGTTTTGCGATTGAACACTTACCATTTGCGGGAGTCAATAATTTTTGGGCTAAACGTGGAAAAAAATCACCTTTATTTGTTTTTGTTGGGCATACTGATGTCGTTCCCACTGGCCCCTTAAATAAATGGGATAGTCCTCCTTTTGTACCTACCATTCGTAATGGACAACTTTTTGGTCGTGGTAGCGCTGATATGAAAGGAAGTCTCGCCGCAATGTTAGTGGCTTGTGAAAAATTTATTGATGAATATCCTAATCATAGTGGTTCTATAGCATGGTTAATTACTAGTGATGAAGAAGGTCCCAGCGTCAATGGCACAGTAAAAGTAGTTGAAGTACTTAAAAACAGACATGAAAAAATAGATTACTGCTTAGTTGGCGAACCTACTTGTGAAGAAAAATTAGGAGATACTTTAAAAGTAGGTCGCCGTGGATCTTTATCAGCCCATTTGATCATTAAAGGTAAACAAGGCCATATTGCTTATCCTCAATTAGCTGAAAACCCTATCCATCGTTTTAACCCAAGTCTATCCGAATTATTGAGTACCAACTGGGATGAAGGAGTAGCCTATCCTAATTTTCAACAAACTAGCTTACAAATTTATAATATTCATGGCGGTACTGGTGCTGGAAATGTTATTCCAGATAATATAGAGGTTAAGTTTAATTTTCGTTATTCTCCAGCAACCACCGCAAAAAAATTAGAAGATACTGTAGAAAATATTTTAAAAAAACATCATCTAAAATATCAAATCACTTGGCAACGTGGAGGACTTCCTTTTCTAAGTTCTTCAGGACAGTTACGTTTTGCTTGTCTTGATGTTATAGAACAACTTACTGGGATTACACCTATAATTTCTACAACAGGAGGCACTTCTGATGCTCGGTTTATTGCGCCCTTAGGAGCAGAAATTGTTGAGTTTGGTCCATGCAATCGTACTATTCATCAAATTAATGAGTACGTCTCTATTGATGATCTTGAACAATTAGCTTTAATTTATAAAGAAATTTTGAAGAAAATTTTGTGTGTTTAAAGATAAATCAGTAAAATACGGATAAAAAAAAGCAGCCTTTAAAGCTGCTTGCGGTTAATCGTTAGTATTCTCTATTATGAGAGAAACTGCGATTTTGATAACCATGATGGATCAGGATAGTAAGCAAATACTAGCGTTCCGTTCTTAATCGAATGGATTAATGAATCGGCAACTGCTGGACTGACTGCAAAACAACCCCAACTTCGTCCCAGACGGCCATGTTGCTGCGCAAATTGCGCTGTCGCATAATCCGCCCTATGGACTACGATATCACGAGCTTCCGCCCTATCGTTAAATCCTTTTTCTAGACCTTTTAACTTTAATGAATATCCATGTTTACCCTGATAGGTTGACTCGGTTAAAAACACACCTAAACTTGATTCTAAACTTCCTGGTCTATCTGAGAAGGAAGTTGCATAATTGCCACCACTATTCTGTCCATGGGCAACGTACTCATTAAAAAGCACAGAGCTGTTGTTAAGGTCTAATACCCACAATCTTCGTGCTGTTGATGGCTTAGTATAATCAATAATTGTTAGAATATGCTGATTGTCTAAACCTTCCTGTCTGGCTTTGTTATAAGCCTCCAAGCCTAATTGTAATACTTTAGGATTAAGACCTGGAGCCCGCCCACTGAATTGCTGCAACTCAGCTTGCACGTTAGCATTCTGGCTTACTGGGCTAGCATTAACGGTCATCGCGAAGAGACCACTGGCTAGCAGTAATAAACTTGTTATTTTCTTTAATATCACTATATAACCCCCCTCTACTTATTTAGCAGAAGAAGACCACTATAGCATAATTCGTACAATTTTTGAACGTATTTTCCCAATTTTATTAGATAAAAGGCTTACATTTATTTTTTAAGATGTAAGCCAAAGGGAAGATAGAAATTTAGGTTAAAACCTTTTGTTTAAGAAAATCTCACTAAGCGTTTCATGGGTGAAAATTGTTAGGCGAGAAATTTTCAGTGAATAGTTCTTTTGTACTCAAATTCGCAGATTAAAGGACTATTCTATTTTTATCTTTATTTTATAGAACAACATTCAAGCTCAAAATTTCTTGTTAATACAAAATAAAAAGAAGAAGCTTAGTAAAAATGTAGAATAATCCTATCCTAGAAAAATAAGCTATTTCAGTTCGCGAGACCCTTCTTTGCTAAATATTTTTAAAAAATCTTCTTTTATGATGTTCAAACCAAATCGATCTATTAAGATTTTAACTGAGCTTAACTTAAATTTTTAAGCTATGTTTATTGTTAAATCAAATATTATAATTTTTCTCTTGGGTTTCGCGATAGAAATTATTTCATTTTTCTTGGTCTGCCTCGTTTACGTATGGTGCCTGTTTTAGCTATGTTGAGCTGAGAGGTCCTTCCTCGACCCTTTGTCGTTAACATTCTTTTCATTCTTTTTCGATTTCCTTTAGCCTTTGCAACTGCTAAAGCCTTGAAATTAGCTTCCATTTTTTTATGTTCAATTTTAACAACTTTTTCAAGTGCTTTTTGATAAGCTTCTTGCTCTGCAATTTTTAGTTTTTCTTTGAAATTCGCTTTCAGCATGGCAATCTTGGCACGTAAGGCTTTTTGTATCATACGAGCGTTTAGAGCGGCTTTACTTCGTTGCATTTTTTTAGCAGTACTTAAGGGTGGTCTACCTCGTTTAGTTTTTGTTTGTGTTTTAACATTCGTCATATGTATTCCTTATAGTTAAAATAATAAATTAATATATACTTTTCACACTTGTACTTTTGCCTGTGTTGCCGCTTAACCTGCAATCCACATGATTATCATGTAAAGATTGCTGTATGGACGCACTTGACAAAAATCCCATTACTATGAGTATACCTTCTTAAAATTAAGGTGATATTAAATAATATTTTCTTTAATTAAGAAGAATAAACCTAAATAGACATTCTATTATATAATATTTTATCATATTAAAAAATTCAGCTTTTTTATTAACATTTTTTAATTGTCAAATTTCTAATTTATATAAATAGATAATTATTTATGGGGATTTCATTATCTTTTTTCAATAGATATATAATTTCTTTGTGTATTTCCAATATACAATTGTCTAGGTCTTGCAATGCGAAGTTTTGGGTCAGCCATCATTTCTTCCCATTGTGAAATCCAACCCACCGTCCGAGCTAATGCAAAAATTACTGTAAACATATTGGTAGGAATTCCTAAAGCACTTAAAGTAATACCCGAATAAAAATCTACGTTAGGATATAATTTTCTTTCAACGAAATAAGGATCTTCTAAAGCAATTTTCTCTAAAGCTAATGCAAGTTTAAATAAAGGCACTTCTTTTTGCCCAGTTTCTTCTAACACATCATGACATGTTTTTTTCATCACTGATGCTCGCGGGTCATAATTTTTATATACGCGATGTCCAAAACCCATTAATCGAAAGGGATCATTTGGATCTTTTGCCTTTTGGATATAGTGTTTAATATGAGAAATATCTCCTATTTCAAGTAACATATTTAAGCATGCTTCGTTGGCACCGCCATGAGCGGGTCCCCATAAAGCGGCTATCCCTGCTGAAATGCAGGCATATGGATTAGCGCCTGTTGAGCCAGCCATTCTAACGGTAGATGTAGAAGCATTTTGCTCATGATCAGCATGTAAAATAAAAATTTTATCTAAAGCCTTTGCAAGCACTGGGTTAGGTGGATTCTCTTCAGTTGGAACCCCAAACATCATATGCATAAAATTTTCTGCATAATTTAAATGATTCAATGGATACATAAAAGGCAATCCTGTCGCATATTTGTAAGACATAGCGGCAAGAGTTGGCATTTTAGCAATTAATCTTAATGCGGCTAATTTGCGATGTTCTTTATTATGAATATCCAACAAATCGTGATAGAAAGCAGACAAAGCTCCAACTACACCCAACATAATTGCCATGGGATGCGCATCTCTACGAAATCCATGAAAAAAATGACGTAGCTGTTCATGTACCATGGTATGTTGATTAATTTCTTCATTAAAATTCTGCTTTTGAATTTGATTGGGTAATTCACCATAAAGCAATAAATAAGCAACTTCTATAAAATCTGATTTTTCTGCAAGTTGATCAATCGAGTAGCCGCGATAAAGTAAAATACCCTTTTCACCATCAATAAAAGTTATTTTAGAAGAACACGAAGCAGTAGATAGAAATCCCGGATCATAAGTAAATCGATTAACTTTTGCTAATTGAGTCACATCAATAACATCAGGTCCTAAGGTTGCTTTGCAAACCGGCAAATTAACAGGCGCTAAGTCATTAACAGTTAAAGTTGCCGTGGAAGAAGACAAATCTTTAGCAGTTACTTCCGCAGATTGAGTCATAATAGCCTCTAAATTTATAAATTTAATTTCATCACAAATATACTAGCAATTATCTAAAAAGCGGGGTGATATATAACAAAGATAAAATACTGATGTCAATTTCGGGCAACTTAATAAGATTTTATCAAATTATTAGAAAGACGTGCTAGATTTATGCTAGATTAACGATATTGTGCAAACTATTCAACAATTAACTGTAACAAATGACTATTCAGGTCAGAGACTCGACAATTTTTTAATGTCGCGGTTAAAGGGCCTACCTAAAAGTCGTCTTTATCGAATCATACGAAAAGGTGAATTACGCATCAACAAAAAAAGAGTAAAGCCCGATTATCGTTTACAAGAAGGAGATATTATTCGGATCCCCCCCCTACGACTTACCCCCCGTACTCCAAAAAATATTTTAAATGCAAACTTAGCTGCACTACTTGAAAAAGCAATTATTTTTGAAGATAACCATTTTTTAGCCCTTAATAAACCTAGTGGTATGGCCGTCCATGGTGGAAGTAGGATACACTTAGGGGTCATAGAAGCTTTACGCCTGTTGCGACCACAATTGAAATTCTTGGAATTAGCTCATCGCTTGGATCGTGACACTTCAGGTTGTTTACTACTTGCTAAAAAAAGTAATATTTTAAAAGAATTACATGAATTATTACGTTCGGGTCAGATGAAAAAGACTTATATTGCTTTAGTAGCAGGACATTGGCCTAAATCGTTACAAAAAGTCAACGCTCCACTATATAAAAATCAATTACAATCCGGAGAGCGCATCGTAGTTGTTCAAGCAGAGGGCAAAAGTTCCCTAACTGAATTTTCTGTACAACATTATTATGCTGAGTCCACATTAATCGCAGCAATGCCCATCACTGGCCGCACCCATCAGATTCGCGTTCATGCTCAATTTGCCAAACACCCTATTATTGGAGACGAAAAATATGGAGAAAAAGAAATCAATAAAAAAATGCGTCAACTAGGCTGTCAACGACTTTTCTTACACGCCAGTCAGCTTGAGTTTACTTTAGGTTCGACAGGAAAAACTATAAGGCTAGTTGCTAAATTGCCAGAAGATTTAAATCAAGTTTTGAAAAATTTAACCTCTTTACCGAGTTTTTAAATATTTCATTTTTGACTGTTTTTCTTTAATTCGGCAAAAATATGTCTGCGAACTTCATCAACATCAGCATGCCCATTGATTAAAATATAGCAAGGCGCATCTGGATCACCGCTACGTTGCCATTCTTTGTAATAGAAAAGTACTGGTTTGGTTTGTTGATGATAAATGCGCAAACGCTCACGTATAGTTGCTTCAGTATCATCATTTCGTTGAATGAGTGGTTCTCCTGTTACATCATCTGTATTTGGGACTTTTGGAGAATTATGTAATATATGATATATACGGCCCGAACCGGGATGGATACGCCGCCCACTGAGACGTTTAACAATTTCATCATCCTCAATCTCAATTTCTATAACAAAATCAATAAAAATTCCGTTAGATCGTATCGCCTCCGCTTGAGGTAAAGTACGTGGAAATCCATCAAATAAAAAACCATTCGTACAATCGGCTTGTTGAATACGTGATTCGACTAATTCAATAATAACCTTATCAGAAATTAATTGCCCTGTATCCATTAAAGCCTTGATTTGAAGTCCCACAGGGGTACCTTGGATAGCAGGATCGCGTAGTATATCTCCAGTAGAAATTTTAGGAATATGATAAAAAGTCGTTAAAAACTCTGCTTGGGTGCCCTTTCCCGCCCCGGGTGGTCCTAGTAAAATAATGTTCATCTTCTATTCTTATCTCAGTAATGTCTAAACTTCATCCACAAAAAGCGGGATTCGGACTAGTCAGAAGTCTAAAAATATGTTTTTATCACTATCTGATTTTTCCAATCTATAGTGAAAAACCAAAACCAGGATGTTTCTGTAAGTAACTATAACAAACCAGATCAATCAAAAAAAGTTTCCAAAGAGTCTACTATAAAAAGAGATAGAATATGTAGAGTCTTTTTTAGTAAATATACCTGATCTACTGTCCAACTAAGAACCTATCAGAAAATATGATTTTTTGCGCATCACAAAATCTTTTGCAAAGAGTATACATTAAAGGACTTTATTCCATCAAAACATTATGATGATCTTATGAATACTTTTGTTTTTGATATTGAAACTATCCCTGATATAAAGAATGGGCGAATTCTTTATAATATAAATAGTGAAAAAAACGATCGGGAAGTCGCTAATATAATGTTAGCTAAACGCCAAGAAAAAACAGGTAATTCAAGTTTTCTTCCTCATCATTTGCAACGTATCGTGGCTATTTCTGTTGCATTACGCACTAAAAATCAATTCAAAATTGGGTCATTGGGTAATATCGATTCAGATGAACCTACTCTTATAAAAGCATTTTTCAAATGTGTTGAGAAATACTTACCCATTTTAGTATCCTGGAATGGAAGTGGCTTCGATCTACCTGTTCTACATTATCGGGCATTATTATACGGAATCAGTGCTCCTAGTTATTGGAATATAGGTAATGACGATGCCAGTTTCCGTTGGAATAACTATTTGAGTCGTTATCATTATCGACATACGGATTTGATGGATGTATTAGCTGCCTATCAAGCCCGTGCAAATGCCCCTTTGACAGATATTGCTATCATGTTAGGTTTGCCCGGAAAATTAGGTATGGATGGTAGCCAAGTTTGGGATTATTTTTTAGATGGAAAATTAGCAGCCATCCGAGATTATTGTGAAACAGATGTCTTGAATACTTATTTAATCTATCTTCGTTTTGAATTAATAAGAGGAACTTTCTCTTTTGAAACTTATCAAAAAAAATGTGCTTATGTACGTGAAAAAATTACTGAAGAAAATAAACCCCATTTTAAACAATTTATAAAAGCATGGAAAATTTAAAAACTTTCTCTACTACAACTCCTATCGTCATTACAGGCATTTCTCATGAAGGCCGCGGCATTGCACATATCAATGGCAAAATTACCTTTATCGAAAATGCTTTACCCGGAGAGACTGTTCTTATCGCCTACAGCAAAAAACGACGTTCCTATGACGAAGCAAAATCCATCCAGGTTTTAAAAGCCTCAACGGATAGAATTCAACCAGCCTGTCTACATTACGATAGCTGTGGGGGCTGTAGCTTACAGCATTTAAGTAACCAAGCTCAATTGCAACATAAAGAAAAAACCTTTGTTGATCAACTCAGCCACTTCACTGAAATGAAGCCTAAATCATTATTACCTCCACTGACTGGTGCGAGCTGGGGCTATCGCCGCCGTGCACGGCTTGGGGTTAAATATGTTGCTAAAAAGCAAGTGGTGTTAGTTGGTTTCCGCGAAAAAAATGGACGTTATCTTGCACAATTAGAAACTTGTAAAACATTAGACCCAAGAGTTGGTCAACTTTTAGTCCCTTTACAGCAACTTATTCATAAACTAAATGCATTTCAAGCCATACCACAAATTGAAGCAGCACTCGGTGATGAGATGCTAGGTTTAGTTTTTCGACACCTCACCCCTTTAGATAACTCTGATCAAATGCAACTCAAAAGCTTTGCTGAACAGCATCAAATCCAACTTTATCTACAGCCAGGGAATGAGAATAGCACTCATTGCATTTGGCCAACAGACCCTAAATTATTAAGCTATCGTTTGGAAAATAAAGGTTATAAGCCTCTAAAACTTTTATTCGAGCCTAAACATTTTATACAGATTAATGCAGATATCAATCAAGCGATGATTCAACGAGCTATGGAATTGCTCTCACCTAATTTCAGCGATCGGATATTGGATTTATTCTGCGGATTAGGTAATTTTAGTTTACCTCTAGCCACTCGATCTCATTTCGTCGTAGGTGTTGAGGGTTATGCAGAACTCGTGGAACGGGCAAAAGCCAATGCTAAACACAATGACATTAACAATACACAATTTTATACAGCTGATTTAACAAGTTCTATATTAAAAGAAGCTTGGGCTCAACAAACTTTCAACAAGATTCTATTGGATCCACCCCGCTCTGGAGCTTTGGAAATCATTTCGCAAATTGCAAATTGGAATGTTGAACGTATTGTGTATGTATCCTGTAATTCTGCTAGTCTGGCTAGAGATGCGGGAGAATTAGTAAAGCAAGGTTATAGATTAGAAAAAGCCGGAATCATGGATATGTTCCCGCAAACTCATCATTCAGAAGCAATTTGTTTATTTACTAAATAGGTTGTATGAATAAACTAAACAGCACATTTCTCAAAAATTTCTTGTTTTTGATAGGGATACTTTGCAGTACGATCTTACTAATAAACCCGACGAAAAGTTTTGGCTATTATGATGAAAATGGCCAAGACTCATCGCTTTCATCTATTCAACAAAACCTGAATAACATATTAAGTCATTTTAGGGGGTTTAATACCGGTGTTTCCATACAGTCTTTATCCACTGGAAGAGTGTTATATCAATATAATGCAAATCGGGGTTTTGTTCCGGCCAGTACCTTAAAATTATTTACTGGTATTGCTGCTTTGGATTATTTAGGGCCTCACTTCCAATTTAAAACGCGTTTTTTAACCAACTCAGGAGCAGGAATTCATAATGGTGTCTTAACTGGAAATTTGTATATTAAATTTAGTGGCGACCCTTATTTAACGCTCGATGATCTCAAGGACATGTTAGAGACTTTAAATGAACAACACATAAATAAGGTCCAAGGTAATATTGTTATTGATGATACTGTCATCGATCGAAGTACCTGGCCTCCTGGGCGCGTCATTGACGATAGAATTTTTTGCTATGCAGCCCCTGTAACAGCTACCATAATCAATCGGAATTGCTTTAGTGTTAGTGTTAAACCTAATCGTTTATTACATCCCACTATTACAAAAAGTAATAGTAATTTAGGTATTATTATTGATAACCAAGCAGTCACAAAACGTTTAAAACAAAGGAGTTATTCATTAGATTTAAAGCCGAATACAGCTAGCAAAAATCACTACACTTTAAAAGGCTATCTTTCCCCTAAAATGGGCCCTTTATCATTTGCAGTTGCTTTGCAGAATCCAAATTTAGCCACCTATGATATTGTGGCCGGATTATTAAGAAAATACTCTATCCGCTATTCCAATTTAATCTATGGAAAAACTCCTCCTCTCGCTAAGTCCTTAGCTGAAAATAGCTCTCCTGAACTTGCTTTTTTAATAAAAAATATGTTAAAAAAGTCAGATAATCTTATTGCAGATAGTTTATTAAAAAAACTAGGGGAACAGTATTTTTCAGTGCAAGGTAGTTGGAAAACCGGTAGAAATGCTGTTCAAGCTATTCTTGCCAACAAAACAGATATAGATTTCAAGCAATTAGTAATGGTCGATGGCTCCGGTCTATCTCGTAACAATATAGTCACACCTAATGCCTTTGTTAAGTTATTAAATTTCGCTTATACACAATTACCTGATAGTGATTTATTTTTTGAGTCCTTACCACAATCAGGAATCGATGGTACATTAAAACATCGTCTAGGTGGTCCTACTTTAGGTAGGATACACGCTAAAACGGGAAGCATGCATGGAATAAGTAGCTTAGCAGGTTATGTCCGAACCGCTAATAATCAAGTTCTAGCTTTTTCTATTTTAATTAATGATCCAGTTCAAGGTAAAAATAATCAAGGAGGTTATCGTTTATTAGAAAATCGAATTTGTGAGTTTTTGGCTAGAAGTTATATATAAAATAAATATTCAGCTCAAAACCAAGTTTACTTAAGTTAGTTGATTTTTCTAAATTTTTTAGAGCTGCAAACTAAAAATAAGGATAATTGAAAATGGTTAAAATAAAAAATTCGCTCTACTTAAATAATGATGGCAGTATTAATTTAGAAACATGGCTACATCATGCTGCAATGCAACGTAGTCAAGAAGATTTCAAATTGATTCGACAAGCTTCTATTTTAAGTCAAATTGTAGGCGAATCAAAAACAACACCTACTCATGTCTCTTGCTTACAGCAAGGCCTCACTATGGCCGAAATTCTGTTAGATTTACATTTAGATAAAGAAACCATTGCGGCTTCTTTAATTTATAGTTGCGTAAATTATGCTGAGCTGTGTTTAGAAACGGTCTATGAACATTTAGGACCCAATGTGGCTAAAATAATCGAAGGCGCTAAACAAATGAACGCCATTCGTATTGCCAATACAGCTGCTAATCTTCATCAAGCGCAATTAGAAAATATTCGAAAAATGTTACTTGCAATGGTAGAAGATATGCGAGTTGTTCTTATTAAACTCGCAGAACGTACCGCCACTATGCGCACGTTGGATATGCTAGATCGCAAAGCAAGCCAAATCTATGCACGGGAAACACTTGATATTTACGCTCCATTAGCTAATCGTCTTGGTGTAGGTCAACTGCAATGGGAATTAGAAGATTTATCTTTACATTATCTAGAACCTAAAATATATGCACAAATTGCACAACTTCTTCAAGAACGATTAATTGATCGAGAATCTTATGTACAAATTATTTTAACTCAATTACGAAAGATTTTAGGTAATGCTCAGCTACATAACTTTGAAATATATGGACGTGTAAAACATATCCATAGTATTTACAGAAAGATGCAACAAAAAAAATTAAAATTTGAAGAGCTTTATGATCTCAATGCTATCCGCATTTTAGTCAATACCGTTAAAGATTGTTACAATGTTTTAAGTATCATTCATAGTTTATGGTCGCCTGTATCAGGACAATTTGATGATTATATTGCAACGCCAAAATCTAATGGTTATCGTTCTATTCATACAGCGGTTTTAGGCCCTGGCCAAAAGATACTTGAAATTCAAATTCGTACGCATCAAATGCACCAAGAATCTGAACATGGTCTAGCTGCCCATTGGCAATATAAAGAAACTACTCAACAACAGAAAGAAAGTTATCAAACAAAAATCGCCTGGCTTCGACAAGTATTAGAATGGCAAAAAGAATTAGTAAAACGTGGCAAGGCTACCGTACCAGGTCTTACGACTGTTTTAGATGATCGAGTGTATGTTTTTACCCCTAATGGAGATATCCTTGATCTGCCTAAAGGTTCTACACCTTTGGATTTTGCTTATCATATTCATAGTGAAGTCGGACATCGTTGCCGAGGAGCAAAAATTAACGGCGCTATTGTCCCATTAACTTACCAACTAAAAATTGGTGAGCAAATCGAAATTCTTACTGCAAAACAAGGGAATCCGAGTCTAGACTGGTTAAATCCAAATTTAGGATATTTATACACTGCTCGTGCTAAAGCAAAAGCCCATCATTGGTTTAAAACTCAAGATTATGAAAAACATTTACTCCATGGTGAAGATTTATTTAATAAAGAAATTCAACGCTTAGGATTATCAACTCTCGATCCTGAGAAGTTAGCTCACAAACTTCATTTTAAGACCAAAAAAGAAATGATTGCCGCATTAGGCAGCGGGGATTTACGACTTGCTCAACTTTTAAATGCGATACAATCACAAGAAAAACAATTAGTATCTAGCTTGATCCAACCCGAAATTTTGTTAGGTAAACCTCGTAGCAGTCTACCAGAAGGAATTAGCATAGCCGGTGTTACCGATTTGCTAACGCAGACCGCCGGTTGTTGCAAACCTGTTCCAGGCGATCCTATCCGAGGCTTCATCACACAAAGTCGTGGAATTGTGTTACATCGTGATGATTGTATGCATTTACTCAACCTTGAACCTGAAAAACAAAACCGCTTAGTAGAGGCTGATTGGGGACAAGGTGTTAGCCAAGTGTATCCAGTTGACATTTGCGTAGAAGCCTACAATCGACCCGGTTTGCTTCGTGATGTATCTACACTCATTGCAAATGAAAAATTAAATTTGGTTGCACTAACATTAGCTAGTGATAAACCGGATCCAAAGGCTTATATTAAATTAACTATCGAAATATCCAGTCTACTCTCACTTGGCAAAGTCTTAGATCGTATCAAACAAGTGCCCAATGTTATTGATGTAAGAAGACAGATCATTAGTTAACTTACAGGTATTGGATTGATGATATACTACTCACAGCAATGGGATTTTTGGCAAGGCCCGTGAAGATGAGCAACCGGAATGTATTATATATACAAGGGTTGCGAGTTAAACGGCAATACAAACAAAAACTCAAGCGTGAAGAGTATATATGTCTAAAGAAACAATTTATAGCATCTCTGAACTTAATCATATGGTTCAAGATCTATTGGAAGATGCTTTTTTACCTATTTGGGTAGAAGGTGAAATTTCTAATTTTGCAAATCCTAGTTCTGGGCATTGGTATTTTTCTTTAAAAGACGAAAATGCTCAAGTACGCTGTGCGCTTTTTAATGGTCGGCATCGTTATGAAGATAACCAACCGAAAAATGGCATGCAAATCTTAGCTCGTGCCAAAATTTCTTTATATCCCGCACGTGGAGAATTTCAATTAGTCATTGACCAATTTGAACCTGCCGGTGAAGGCGCTTTACGTAAAGCATTTGAAAAATTAAAAAAACAACTTGCAGAAGAAGGATTATTTGAGCCTCAAAATAAAAAACCCTTACCGAAGTTTCCTAGTACAATAGGCATTATTAGCTCAGAAACAGGTGCTGCGTTGCGAGATATCTGTATTGTTCTTAAATTACGTTTTCCTGCTATCAACATCATTGTATATCCTTCTTTAGTGCAAGGCAAAAATGCCTCGACACAAATTGTTCAGCAAATAAAAACTGCAAATCAGCGTCAGGAATGTGACGTTTTAATTTTGGCGCGGGGGGGAGGATCATTAGAAGATTTATGGCCTTTTAACGAAGAAAACGTAGCTAGATCAATTTTTAAAAGCGATTTACCACTCATTACTGGCATTGGACATGAAACAGATTTTACCATTGCAGATTTTGTTGCGGATAAGCGTGCTGCCACTCCAACGATGGCAGCACAACTAGCAAGTCCGGATAGACGTGAATACCAACAACAATTAGATAAAACCTGCCAACACCTTATTAATATTATCAACCATGTATTAAAAAGCTATCAGCAAAGCCTTGAAAACTTAACTAAGCGATTACGTCATCCCCAACAACGGTTACAAGAAGGATTTCAACATTGTGACGAATTAACACAGCGCTTAAATTTAAGCATAAAAAACCAATTACAAATACATCAGCAAAAAATATTAGGCTTATCCCGCACACTTCAAGCTATAAGTCCCTTAGCTAGCCTAGCACGCGGATATGCAATTGTTAGCGATGCAGCAAGCAAAAAAATCCTACGTGATAGCAAGGAAGTAAAATCCGGGCAAAAAATTATTACCAAGCTGGCTAAGGGTGAATTACTATGTGAAGTCAAAGCACAACTCTAATTTTTACTAGCCCAGATATGAGATAAATGCCTTCACAAGCACAGCAATTGAACTACTTTTAAAATAACTTTTATTGTAAAGCTATCTAAAGTAATTAATTTATTTTATGCCAATACAAAGCTAATACTAACGTCTGAGTGATTAATATCAGTCGTCTTTTGATCATATATATTTCATAATCAGCTTTATAATTGGATTGTCATTAATTTTTCTTACGAAACAATTGAATGAAATAGAGGTATTATTCTATACAAAGCTTTGGTATAGCAACACGAGTGAATAAATGTGGTTTTGCAATGGTGCTGGATGGATATGCATTCAGCCGATTACGAAACTCTGGATTTGAGAAAGCTGCACGAAAAAGTTCAACAGATTCCCACACCGCGTAGTTTAGAAACATGCTGCTTCCAGCAATAGCTCGATGCAGCTGCGTTGAAATATAACCAGGCTGTTTTTCATCCAATTTGCATCATCTTCCCACACACTAAGCAATGCATCGATTTCGTTTGGGTCGACTGTAAAAATATTTACGAGGATGACAGGTGAATCAGTAGAATTGAGCTGTTGTAATTGGAAATAATGGGTCAAGAGGGCTGAATTGTGATCATTTGGTATATATATTCCAAAAATTTTTGCTTAAGTTAATTATAAGTTATGTTATTTAGCTATACAATAGTTTTGGGTACTCACTCCTTATAATTTCCTAGGAAGAGATAAAATTTGGCTGTAACGCATTTTTAATGCATAAAATTGAGTAATATATTACGCAAAAAATATAGTAGTTATTTTTCTTCTGGCATAGGTTCGGCGTAGCCGCACTCTTTACGGGGGCATACTTTTTCAGTCCCGCGACGTTTAGTAGTTTTAATTGTCATCACCGGCCAAGCACAACGCGGACATGCTTGCTCGATTGGTTCATTCCATACTGCATAAGTACAGGTAGGATAAGTAGAACAAGAAAAGAAAATTTTACCATATCGGGATTTACGTTTCAGTAATGTACCTTTATGACATTCAGGACATTCTATTCCTGTATCTGCTGGTTTTTCTAAAGGCTCTATATGTTTACATTTAGGGTAGTTACTGCAACCAATAAACTTCCCATAACGACCAATTTTTATATATAAAGCGTGACCACAATCCGGACATAATTGACCTTGTACAACCTCAGGCTCACTTACTGTTGTGACCTCTCCTTCCATGTTTCTCGTATAATCACATTCGGGGTATCCTGAACATCCAATAAATCTACCGCGCTTACCTAAACGTATTGATAAAGTTTTACCACATTTAGGACAAGTTTCGTCTAACGCTTCTTGAGTCACATCTTTTCGCTGGACAGTTTCTTCAGTGGTCTCTATAAGTGTTTTAAACGGAATCCAAAAATCTTGTAATAAAGGAACCCACTCTTTTTCTCCCCTAGAAATTTGATCAAGCTCATCTTCTAATCGCGCCGTAAATGCATAATCAACATATTGCATAAAATAACGGGTAAGAAATTTATTCACTATCCTACCAACATCAGTCGGCTTAAATCTTTTTTGATCCAGCGTAACATATTCCCTTTGCTGTAAAGTTGAAATAATAGGCACGTAGGTTGAAGGTCGACCAATATCTCGTTCTTCTAAGGCCTTGACTAAGCTTGCTTCACTATAACGTGGGGGTGGTTCAGTAAAATGTTGATCGGCACTAATATCAATAAGATTAACTTGATCCCCTACTTTTAATGCTGGCAACATGCTTTCTTCAGATTTAATTCTATCATCCTCTGATGTTTTGGTTTTGCTATCATCATAACTTTCTAGATAAACCGCCATAAAGCCTGCATGCACGATAGTTGAACCATTGGCTCGAAAACAATGATCCTTAGCTGCTTTTGCACTTAAATCAACTGCTACTGTGTCGATAGTGGCATGCATCATCTGCGAGGCAACCGCACGTTTCCAAATAAGTTCATATAATTTAAATTGATCAGGGGCTAAATGTTTTTTTAATTGCTCAAAGGAAAATTCTACATGTGTCGGCCGAATGGCTTCATGCGCTTCTTGTGCATTACGACTTTTAGTCCGAAAATGTCGAGGAGACTCCGGTAAATCTTTTTCACCATAGCGTTGTAAAATCAGTTCACGTATCGATACAACAGCCTCATTGGATAAATGAACAGAATCCGTTCGCATATAAGTAATTAACCCGACTAAACCTTCACCTACATCAATTCCTTCATAAAGTTGTTGTGCGAGACGCATAGTTCGTTGAGCCGTAAATCCTAATTTACGACCGGCTTCTTGTTGCAAAGTAGATGTGGTAAAAGGTGCTGCAGGATTACGTTTACGTTGTTTTTTCTCAACATTTATTACTTGTAAATAACCCTGTGCCAATTGTTGCAAATTTTCCTTGATTGCAGTGGCTTGTTCTTTGGTAGTAATACTAAATTGATTAAGTTTTTCTTGCTGATACTGAATTAAACGTGCCGCAAAAAGTTTTTCGTCCGACTTGTTATTAGCCGTTATTGTCCAATATTCTCGGGATTTAAAAGCCTCGATCTCTTCTTCACGTTCAACAATTAATCGTAATGCGGGACTTTGAACACGCCCTGCAGACAAACCGCGACGAACTTTTTTCCATAATAAAGGTGATAAGGTAAAACCGACTAAATAATCTAATGCTCGGCGTGCTTGCTGTGCATTAACCAAATCCATAGCAATATGACGTGGATTTTCTACCGCTGCATTAACCGCTGATTTAGTAATTTCATGAAAGACTACACGATAAATCGGTTTATTTTTTAGCAGTTTTTTTTGCCTAAGAATTTCATAAATATGCCATGCAATGGCTTCTCCTTCACGATCAGGGTCAGTCGCAAGATATAAAGCATCTGCACTTTTAAAAGCTTTAATAATCATATCCATATGCTTGGCATTCTTTTCAATCAGAGCATATTGCATAGCAAAACTCTGCTCTGGATTCACAGCACCTTCTTTAGGTATTAGATCACGAACATGGCCATAGGAGGCCAAAACTTCAAAGTCTTTACCTAAATATTTCTTGATTGTTTTAGCCTTTGCTGGCGATTCTACAATCAATAGATTTTTTGCCATCTTTTATTTCCTCACGTAGCCCCCAGGAACTACGTCAATATACCCTTGTAGTTGCAATGTCGATAAACAAGCAAGTAGTTTATCGATAGTTAAGCCAGTTCTTAGCATCAAAATATCTATACTTGTCTTTTCAAATCCAAGGCACTCTACAAGCTTTCTATCCTGTGAATCAAGTCTAGATATACTTTTCAGAATTGAATTTTTGTTTGTGTTGCCATTTAATTCGCAATTTTGATGGTTATCAATCTCAAAATGCTTCATTGTAGGTAAAAAAGAAAGTCCTTGTATAATATCCGCACAACTCTCAACCAGTGTAGCCCCTTCTTTCAATAAGGCATGACAACCTTGACTTAAAGGATTGCGAATAGAACCGGGAATAGCAAATACCTCTCGACCTTGATCCAAGGCATAGCGTGCAGTGATTAATGACCCACTTTGCAACGTTGCTTCTACCACGATGACACCTAAACTCATACCACTAATTATCCTATTTCGCCTAGGAAAATATTCTGCCTTGGGTGAGGAGTAAGGAAAAAATTCAGAAATCAAAACCCCTCCTTTTTCCAAAATATCCAAAGCCAAAGATTGATGACAAGCTGGATAAATATGTTCTAAGCCACTCCCTAATACAGCCACTGTTATTCCTTTGTTAAACAAAGCTCCTTGATGTGCTGCACCATCAATACCCCTTGCCAATCCACTGATAATAACAAATCCAAGAGCATTTAATTCGTTTGCTAGTTGATGAGCAATCTCTAAGCCCGTATGGGTAGGGTTGCGAGCTCCCACTATGGCCAAGGCTTGTTGATGCCGTTGCAAAAAAGATAACTCACCCTTAACAAATAAAATTAATGGTGGAGAAGAAATTTTGTGCAATAATGCCGGATAATGTAAGTCATCCCAATGTAAAATATAACATTGTGGCTGCTCTTCCCAACGTAAACAACTTTCTACAATTTTCCAATCTGGTTTTAGTAAATTACTAGCTAATTTTGGATTGACCCCAGCAGCCAGCAATTCTTCATGCGAGGCTAATAAGATTTGTTTGGGGGTAGTAAATTTTTTTAAGAGCATCGAAACTGTGCTAAAACCACAGCGCGGGACGGTATATAGGGCTAACCAATATCCTATTTCACTTAACATCAAATCCATGAGCTTGCACTTTAATTAGTCAATCTACAAATTTAAGTTTCTCACCTAAGCGCAAGTATTTTCAAGGGAATATACTGCTTGTAAAGGTGAGAATTTTACCTGCTTGATATATACCCTATTCCGATAATGAGTGAAAAGACCATATACTTACAACAATTGGATTTTTAACAAATCGCCGCGATAATGAAACAATCACAGTGTATTTAAGATACTCGAGGATTGCGAATTAAGCGGTAACATAGACAAAAGTTCAAGTGCGAAAAGTATTAAGATTATTGTTTATAACGACCCATACTCGCCTCAATTTCAATTCTTGCTTGTTCAGGTCCTACCCAGCCTGTCACTTTAACCCATTTTCCAACTTCTAAATCCTTATAATGTTCAAAGAAATGTTGGATACTTTGTGTGAGTTGTTCCGGTAAATCTTGCCAAGTTTTTACTTGGTGATACAGTGAAGATAATTTATCGATAGGCACAGCTAAAATTTTCGCATCGATGCCTGATTCATCTTCCATCTTTAACATTCCAATAGGTCGGCAACAGATCACACAACCAATTAACAATGGAAAAGGAGCTACAACTAAAACATCAACCGGATCACCATCTTCTGATAAAGTCGAAGGGACATAACCGTAATTACAGGGATAGTACATGGCTGTGCCCAAAAAACGATCGACACGTAATGCACCTGTTTCTTTATCTACCTCATATTTAATCGGGTCACTATGGCTAGGAATTTCTATCACTACATTTATTTCATCAGGCACTTTTTTTCCTGGACCTAATTTTACAAGCGCATTCATAATTTTATATTTCCTAAAATTCTACTTTTATCGCATAATATACTTACAGCAATTTGGTTTGGAAGTAGACTGTGTAGTCAAGCAACCGAAGTGTATTAATATACATGAGGATTGCAAAGTGAGAAGCAACCCAGTCAAAAATCAAAATGCAAAGAGTATAATAAACAAACTTTATGACTTAAGCTAGCCCAGTTAATAAGGCTTATTATGGACTGTATTTTCTGCAAAATTATTAAGAAAGAACTTCCCGCTGAAATAACCTATCAAGATAAAGATATTATTGCCTTTAAAGATAGACATCCACGTGCCCCTGTTCATCAATTAATTGTACCTAAAAAGCATATTGCAACACTTAATGATCTGACAGAGAATGATACGCTGCTGGCAGGAAATATATTACAAATAGCCTGTCATTTAGCTAAAAAAGAAAATATTGCTCAGTCTGGATATCGAATAGTTTTCAATTGTAATAAAGATGGCGGACAAGAAGTTTTCCATTTACATCTACATCTTTTAGGTGGTAGATCGCTGCATTGGCCTCCAGGTTAGTAATTTTTAAAAAATAGCTTATATTTGCGTTTTTAAGCTATTGATTATTTCTCCATTGTCTTAAATATCTTGCCAAGCGAAGGGAAGCCTAGGTATATTTCCTTTAAGAAAATAATTTAGCACTGATTGGGGCATCATCATGGATTTAGTAACACTAGTTTTAGCTTGCAGTTTATATGCTGATAACGCTATCCCCTATGCCATGATACAAACCGGAACCCAAAATAACCCATTAGCCGTTACAGTTGATGATGATACTAAGAGTTTTAAGACGATTCCTGCTGCTGTTCAGTATACCCAAACTCAAATTGCACAAGGAAAAAATCTAGAGATCGGCTTGATGCAAATTTCTAGTCGATGGCTTCCAGAAATCGGCGCTCATGCTTCCGATTTGTTTAGACCTTGTAAGAATCTGGTTGTTGCCACACAAATTTTAGAAAAATTGCGCTTAAAATGCCAATCTATTGTTACTAATAACCCGAACACAGATATTCAGTCTTGTGTACTTTCGTTATACAAAAGCAAAAATCTACAAAGTGGATTACCTTATGCTTATCAGGTAATCGAATATGCCAAAACACATCCGTTTAATGAACTTGCTGAAAAAGCACGAGACCCAGGAATGTTAGCTGCAATAGAAAAAACTAATACTAAGCCTATACATTCTAAACAAACCCTAACAGAAAATAGACATCAATCCTAACATTACGCTATAAAATCATTATGCCAAATCCAACCGTTGACTTTTATATATTAAATACACTTATACAAGAAGATGTTTATCGTTTTATCTGCCGCTTAGTTGATAAAGCCTATCTTCTGCAAAAAAAAATTTATATCCAGGTTAACTCGGATGAGGAAGGTCAACGTTTAGATGATTTACTATGGACCTTTCGTGATATTAGTTTTATTCCTCATAGTTACCTAGGAGCCAATGCGACCCTTGACCCGATGTTATCTGTAAATATTGCTACCAAAAAACCCAGTAAACTTGATGCTGAGATTTTATTTAATCTCAGTCATGAAGTCCCAACCTACTTTCCTGAATTCTCGCGTATTATTGAGGTGGTATCAGAAGAAAAAAAAAATAAAACTCAATCACGTCAGAAATATAAATTTTATAAAGCACAGAACTGTCAATTAACCATGCATAATATAAGCGCATCATGATTAATAAAAATTATGACTCTAAAAAGATAGAAGCTCATTGGCGAAAACAGTGGGAAATGAATACTTATTTTCAACCTACTGGCCAAGGTGAACCCTATTGCATCGTGCTTCCACCTCCCAATGTAACGGGAAGTTTGCATATGGGGCATGGTTTTCAAGTCACGTTGATGGACGCATTGATTCGATATCAACGTATGTGTGGGAAAAATGTTTTATGGCAAGGCGGCACAGATCATGCAGGCATTGCCACCCAAATGGTGGTAGAACGTCAATTGTTAACTCAAGGAAAATCTCGACATGACTTAGGACGTGAAATATTTGTTGAAGCCATATGGGAATGGAAAAAGAAATCTGGAGGCATGATAACAGAACAATTACGTTATATGGGTGCTTCCATAGATTGGACACGAGAGCGATTTACTCGCGATACACATTTTTCTGCAGCTGTAGAAAAAGTATTCATTGATTTATATAAACAAGGTTTAATTTATCGCGGTAAACGTTTGGTAAACTGGGATCCACAACTTTTGACAGCAGTTTCTGATCTTGAAGTAATCAACCAAGAAGAGCCTGGCCACTTATGGACTATTCGATATCCATTATTGAATAGCAATGATTTTTTATTAGTCGCCACTACAAGACCCGAAACTTTATTTGGAGATGTCGCCGTAGCTGTACATCCGGATGATCCCCGTTATCAATCCTACATTGGAAAACAGATAAAACTTCCCTTAACTAACCGTGTTGTTCCAATAATTGCAGACATGTCAGTTGAACCAGCTTTTGGTAGTGGTTGCGTAAAGATCACTCCCGCACATGATTTTAATGATTATGCAACTGCGCAAAGACATCATTTACCAAGCATTAATATTTTCACACCCAATGCATATCTTAATGAACATGTTCCTGAAAACTTTCGCGGTTTAGAACGCTTTGCTGCACGAAAAAAAATCATCAACAATTTAGAGCAACTCGGATTAGTAGAGAAGATAGAAGCTTACCCAGTAAAAATTCCACGTGGGGATCGCTCAGGCGTTGTGATAGAACCATATCTTACTGATCAATGGTTTATGTCGATGCAACCCTTAGCTAAAACCGCTATCCTATCCATCACTCAAGGACAACTTGATTTTATTCCAGAAACCTGGCGCAAGGTTTGTTTAAAATGGCTAGAAAATATTGAAGATTGGTGTATTAGCCGACAGCTTTGGTGGGGACATCGAATTCCTGCCTGGCATGACGAACTAGGCCAATTTTATGTTGGCAAAGATGAAAAAAGTATTCGCCAGCAATACTCCTTAGATCCTAAAGTGACACTTAAACAAGATGAAGATGTATTAGATACTTGGTTTTCATCAGCACTTTGGCCTTTTGTCACTTTAGGCTGGCCAGAAGCTACTAAAGAATTAGCCTCTTTTTATCCGACTAATGTTTTAGTAACCGGATTTGATATTATCTTTTTTTGGGTAGCTCGTATGTTAATGCTGGGACTACATTTTACGAGTAAGGTTCCCTTTAAAGAAGTCTATGTAACTGGTTTGATACGAGATCATGAAGGCCAAAAAATGTCCAAATCGAAAGGTAATGTTTTAGATCCTCTCGATGTAATATTAGGTATTAGCCTAGATGATTTAGTGGTAAAACGTACTCAAGGTTTATTACAGCCACAAATGGCCAAAAAAATTGAACAGGCTACGAAGCAACAATTTCCACAAGGAATTCCTGCATTAGGCACTGATGCTTTACGATTCACTTTTTATGCATTAGCCTCACCTACACGCGATATACGTTTTGATTTGAATCGAACTGAAGGCTACCGAAATTTTTGCAATAAGCTTTGGAATGCATCACGTTTTGTTTTAACATATACGTCTAATCAAACAAGCTTTAAATCATTGCCCACACTAACTCTCTCCATTAACCGTGCTTTTTATTCTTTATTGCAAAACACTATTGCTGAAATGCATAAGCATTTTCAAGATTATCGATTTGATCTAATGGCGCAAACGATTTATGAATTTATTTGGAATGAATATTGTGATTGGTATGTTGAATTAGCTAAACCTATTTTAGCCAATGCTAACTCACCAGCAGGACAAGAAACCTTGACCTGCTTAATTTTTGTTTTAGAAACCTGTTTACGCTTGCTACATCCTTTAATGCCCTTTGTAACCGAAGAAATTTGGCAAACCATCGCGCCATTAGCCGGTGAAACAGGGAATAGTTTAATGATTAAGAGCTATCCCGTATTTAATAAAAAGAAAAAAGATACTAACGCAGAACAGAATTTAATTTGGCTAAAATCAATTGTGCATACGATTCGTACTCTACGTAGCGAAATGAATATAGCTCCGGGTAGAAAAATTCGCTTATTGCTTTGCAAAGGAAATGAAAAAGATCGTGAGAATAATCACCTTTTTCATAAGGAAATTATGAATCTTGCTAAAATAAGTGAAATAAATTGGGTAATAGAAAAAGACAAAAATGCTAACTATGCTATGGGGTTAATGGGTAACTTAGAATTACTTATTCCCATGGAAGGATTAATTAATATTGAAGCTGAAACACTACGCTTAAAAAAAGAAATTCTAAAAATAGAAAAAGAAATCGAACGCGCCAAATCCAAATTGGATAATTCCGCTTTTGTAAAAAAAGCACCTCCAGAAATTATTGCTCAAGAACAGCAACGCTTTATCGATTTTACAAATACTTATACTAAACTGCAAAGCCAATTAAATTCGCTTATTAATTAATTTTAATTCTACTCTATAATTTTCGTAAGGCTAGCCAATTTTGCTAGCAACACGTAACATATCATCAACTCAACTAAATTCTGTAATTATGCGACAAATCATTTTAGATACTGAAACCACTGGCAGAGACATTAATGACGGTCACAGGATCATTGAAGTAGGCTGCTTGGAAATGATCGACCGTCGTCTCACTAAGCGACAGTTTCATTGTTTCCTAAATCCAGGTCGAGATAGTGAGGCCAGTGCGTTTGCAGTGCATGGCTTAAGCACCGAATTCCTTCTGGATAAACCTCTATTTAATACTATTGCAGATGAATTATTAGAATTCATTAAAGATTCCCAACTTATTATCCATAATGCACCGTTTGATCTAGGTTTTTTAGATAACGAATTAAAATTAACCAAAAAAAAATATAAAAAAATTACAGATTATTGCCAAGTTTTAGATACGCTTCCATTAGCTCGTCAATTGCACCCGGGACAACGCAATAGCTTAGACGCACTTTGCAAACGCTATGATATTGATAATTCGAAACGTGATAAGCATGGTGCTTTATTGGATGCTGAATTGTTAGCTCGAGTTTACCTCGCCATGACTGGTGGCCAAACTCATCTGTTCAATGAAGAACAGATATCACATGCTATTCAAACGACTGCACATAAAAAAATTGGCGACGAAGTTATATTATTACCTATCATCTATGCCACTAAGGAAGAACTAATAGCACATCAAAACCGTTTAACTAACATTAATAAATTATCTGGCCAGTGTAAATGGCCTTTTGATGCTGAGGAAATTAATTAAATGCGCATCAAGTTTCTACACAAATTTATACAGCTAGAGGCTTCAGGTGGCATTTCTTTAGGAATTGCTACGCTATTAGCTTTAATTCTCGCTAATTCGAGTTGGCAAACTTATTATCAAACATTCCTAAATTTCAACATAAGTATAGGCCCAAGCATCCATTTTTCTTTTTTACATTTTATCAATGATGGATTGATGACTGTTTTCTTTTTTTTAGTCAGTCTAGAAGTTAAACGAGAATTAGTTCAGGGTGAACTCAATACACTCACTAAAGCATTGCTACCCACTCTAGCAGCTATAGGCGGGATGATAATTCCCGCTTTAGTTTATTTAACCATTAATCATGGATATCCTCAGCTTATATCGGGTTGGGCAATACCTATGGCGACAGATATTGCCTTTTCGTTAGGGGTACTATCACTGCTTGGCAAGCATATACCCGTTGCTTTAAAAATTTTCTTAATGGCATTAGCTATCATTGATGACCTTGGTGCAATTATTGTCATAGCCATTTTTTATACTCAGCAAATAGGCTGTCTATATTTATTTTTATCTTTACTGACTTTTATCGGATTACTAAGCTTAAACTATTTTAAAATTCAAGAATTTCTTCCATACTGTTTGTTAGGCATAACTTTATGGGTACTCATATTTAACTCGGGTATTCATGCAACAATTGCTGGCGTATTGTTTGGCTTCACTATTCCCCTAAATAGTAGCAATAAAAATTTTAATTCTTTACTGCATCATTTAATACATCAATTACACCCATGGATCGCCTTCGGTATTTTACCACTTTTTGCTTTTGCCAATGCTGGTCTATCTTTTTCGAATATAAAATTATCGACTTTTATTCATCCATTACCTTTAGGAATAATTGTCGGATTATTTTTGGGTAAACAATTAGGGATTTTTGGAGCTAGTTGGCTGGCAGTAAAAACTAAGCTGGCAAAATTACCCTACCAAGTGAACTGGTGGCATATTTATGGAACCGCTCTGATTTGTGGGATAGGTTTTACGATGAGTTTATTTATTGCCAGTCTAGCTTTTGGAGACAATGAATTAACCGCTTTAGTCCGCTTAGGAGTTTTTACCGGTTCAGTTTTATCTGGGATTGCAGGTTATAGTATTTTATCTTTAGCTCAACCAAAAAACCAGCGATTAAGCAACCCATCAAAAATTTAGAATTATTTAAAAAGACCATCTTTGTATTCTCAAAAATGGTCTTTTTTTTTACTTGTGTGTAATGTTTAAAGTGCTTTCTCTATGCAATTCATTAACCGGGTCGTCATGCATCGGTATGGCAGAAGGAATTGTTTTTAAAAATGTACCTTGATTTACCAAAAGTTCAGAGAAGCTACGAGTATTATTTGCTGCTAGCACATCAATTTTATTACTAATAGCTATAGTTTTATTTTTTACCTCTTGAATTTTTCTACTAAAATCATTGCTAATTTCATCGTCATCCCCATTAACTTCATTAGGTTCAGTTAATTGATTTAAGACTTTTACTTGTTTGAAGACTTTATCAGCATCTTCTGCATTGGTTCCAAGTTGATTAATTTTCCTATTCAAAAATAAATTAGTGATTGCTATGATTGCGACACCAAAAAATAAAACCGGAAGAACAGGTAAAATTATGGAAGATGCAATAAAAAGAGGTGCTAAAGTAAGCCCTGCAACAAGCAATGCTAAAGTTATGGTCAAAACCTCACTGATATTTTTCGCTTTGTATTTTAATTTTCGATAATTTTCTTTAGTCGCTATTACATTAGATTCTTCGTTTTTAATAATCTCCTTAATGATTTGTTTTTGCTGTTCTAATTCTAGGGAATTAAGATCTATAAACCCTTCTCCATTTATTAATTCATGCGATTCAAAACCCTCCAGTAAGTGTCTATTTTTCTCACAAACTGTTTCCACTCTTATATTATTTAATGCTGGCATAATAACCTCATTGATTGGGATAATTTTATATTTTTGCTATAGTAAATTGCAAAATATATTCCATTGCCTTTATTTTTATTTACTTAATTTTATTTCTTAAGAAAATAAAATATTAAATTTTTTATAAATAGAATTTCCTCCTTGTCATAGATATTCCTACAGATGATCTTATATTAACCTAATTTTTAGATCAATTACTATTTTAAAAATTATATATTATATAAATAAAATAAATTTTAATTTATTTTTTTACAAAATAAAAATTTCAGTCTATTATTCCGATAAAAAATGAATGTAGTTAATTATATTTAATATTAAAATTCGATTAAATCTTTTAATTTAAAAAAATAAAAAATGTATAAAAAAACCCTTAGATATATCGGACAAGAGTTTCAACGACATAATGAATTAGTTTGCAAGAATTATCAGGCCTTCACCACAATACCCAGCAAAGCCCACTTAAATCCGATACCTTAGTTTACGTAGCTACCACCATTAATCAGAAACCGAAAACTAACTTTAATCATAGTGAATAAAAGCCCATTTCGAATGGTAGCACCTGGGAAAATAGATATAAATTTTATTTTCTAATGGAAAGCAAGGCTTAATTCGTGTATTGCATTAACCAATATTTTTACATTTTCCGGCTTTGTATATTGCGAAATCCCATGGCCTAGATTAAATATATGACCAGATCCAGTACCGTACGATTGAAGTATACTTTTTACTTCCTGACGAATTGTCTCTGGATTTGAGAATAAAACTGCTGGGTCCATATTACCTTGCAAAGCTACTTTGTTGCAAAGTCTTTGACGGGCTAATCCTATATCGATAGTCCAATCCAAACCTATTGCGTCGCAACCTGAATTGGCTATTTCTTCTAACCACAAATTTCCACCTTTGGTAAATAAAACGATAGGTACCTTTTCCTGTGTATTCTGATTCTTTAAATTAGCGACAATTTGTGTCATATAATCTAGCGAGAATTCTTGATACGCCGCTGTTGTTAATAATCCTCCCCAAGTATCAAAAATCATGATGGCCTGTGCGCCGGCAGCAATTTGTGCATTGAGGTACAAGATAATTGCTTTAGTTAAGGTGTTTAACAAATGATGTAATGTCTTAGAGTCCTGATATAAGAGTGTTTTAACTTGTCTAAATTCTCGACTACCTCCACCTTCCAGCATATAACATGCAAGTGTCCATGGACTTCCTGCAAATCCAATCAAAGGAATATTATTTTTTAATTCCCTACGCGTGCATGAAATCGCATCCATTACATAACGTAAATCGATTCCGGGATCCGGGATCGGTAAAGTTTTAATATCTGTTAACGTTTTTAAAGATTTATGGAATTTGGGTCCTTCTCCTTCGACAAAATAAAGCCCTAAGCCCATTGCGTCTGGAATGGTCAAGATATCTGAAAATATAATGGCAGCATCTAAATCAAATCGTTGTAGCGGCTGTAAAGTGACTTCACAAGCCAGTTCAGGGGTTTTACATAAAGTTAAAAAATCACCTGCCTGGCTACGAGTTGCACAATACTCAGGCAAATAACGACCTGCTTGACGCATAATCCATACTGGGGTGCGATCGGTAGGCTGCCTTAAGAGTGCCCGGATTAAGCAATGTTTGGAATTTTTCATCATTTTTAAACTTTATTTGTTAAAATTATCAACGTATGTAATTGAACTAACAAACGATCGGCACTAAACATAAATAAATCAATGGCAAATTGATCCGATTGATTGATTTCTAAAGAGTTGAACTGAAGTTTTATTTCTTTTTTCCAACTGGAAAATTCTTCTAAACCCTCAATTGTTTGATTTTCATCTTTGCTCTTAAGACTATCAATACTTCTTTGAAATAAATCCTGTATTACTTGATAAACTTTTTGGATTTTGGCATGCTGATTAAAGACCAAAATATTTTGATCTGAAAAGTCCATTAATGCGTTCCTCATTAAAGTAATACAACGTAAAATTTCTCTCTCAGCCTCTAAAATATTTTTAAATGTTTTTTCCAAATTAGATCGACCAAATGATTCACTCATTACTTCTTTAATTAATTTTTTTTGAATTCCTATATTATTCAATATTTTATTTTCAAAAATTTCCTGCAGCTTTGTATTATTATCATCACCATTCTTGAATGTAAACTCTTCTAATTTTTGCGCCAGAGCTTTTAAATTTTGTAAGGTATCTACTAATATATATCGTAATTGTGTATGTGAATGCAAAGGCCAGATAAAACGTGATACTAATAATGCAATAATAATACCTAAATTGATTTCTAAAAACCGACTCATCACTGTATAAAAATTAGGATCTGGAGAAATAACAATAATAATTAATGTGACTGCTCCCAAAGGACCTGCTTCACTCCAAGTACTTGGACTATCGGCAATATAACTGAAAACCGCAGTGGCAACACATAGAATCAAGATAGTCAACGCAACATTTGGATAAACAAGCCATAAGGTCAAACTAGCAACGCCGGCCCCTATTACCGTCCCTAAAAAGCGCATATATGATTTCTGTAAAATCGCACCAACACGTGATTGGGCACACATCACCACTAGAATAGTAATAATGACCCATCTCCCTTGGAGTGGAAGCTTAAAAAGATAAGAAATTAACAACCCGAATAATAATGCGATAGCTGTTTTTAGGCTATGAACAAGCCGATCACTGTCTAATCTATGAAGCTGATGTCGCCATTGAATAAATTGCATGTTAGCTCGTTAATAAAATAAATGTACTCTTCACAAAATAATGTGAGTATATTTAAAAAAACAGATAGATAAAGCCTAAACAATTTAGTATATGATAGTCGGTGTTAAAAATATCAAAAGCTCACTACGCCTGTTATTCGACCTAGTTAATCGAAATAATCGACCTATAATGGGTAAAGTACCTAAAAAAGGAATCCGCTGTTCTATTTTACCCTGAGAATACTCATAGATTCCACCTAATACAACTGTTTCACCATTTTTTACGATAACTTGTGTTTTAATTCCACGTGCTTTAATTGTTGGTGCAGCAACTGCCATAAAGGTACTGGGTTGGTCTTGATTGACCCTTAAGTCTAATATTATGCGCTCATCTGGCATAATTCTGGGTGTTACTTTTAATGATAGCACGGCTTTTTTAAATATAACGTTGGTCCCTCCACTCGACGCTTTTTCTTGATAAGGGATTTCAGCACCTGCTTCTATAAATGCAGTCTGCTGATCTGCGGTAATCAAATGTGGGGTGGAAATTACTTGGGCCGCTCCTTCATTTTCTAATGCAGATAATTCTAAATCTAAAAAAGAATTCTGACCTAAACGCATTAAACGCAGACCTAGCGACACAGCACCCGTCGCGGTGGTAATACCTGTGATAGGTAAATCCATTGTTAAATATTGCAATAAACCCGTATTAGAATTATTTAACTCATGACTCAGCTGATGTTTAATAAGCTTATTAGCTGTTTGAGTTTGTGTTGAACCAAATTTTGCTCCTATTTCTTTTTCCATATTTTGGTCAATACTTACAATTCGAGCCTCAATCAAAATTTGCCCGATTGGTTTATCTAATTCCCTAATAAATGCTGTAATTTTATTCTGTTGTTCAACTGAGTCTCTAATCCATAAGCTATTAGTTAGGTTATCTACACTAACATTACCATGCGTAGATAAAAGTGAATTGGTTTTATCTTTTAATAGTTTACTGATATCTGATGCTTTTCTATAGTGAATTTGTATAACTTTAAAAATTAAAGGGGATAATTCTCTTTTTTCCTGCTGGATTTGTAAATTAATTCTATCTTGTTTTAATAATTGATCGAATGTGGTAATAAACCAACCATTAATAATGGAACGCTTAGCAAGACCTTGGGTTTGCAGAATGGTATCTAAAGCTTGTTCCCAATTAATGTCATGCAAATAAATGCTAAATTCTCCTTGAATTTTATCGTCAATAATTAAATTATTGCCATGCATTTCAGATAAATGCTGTAAGACTGAACTAATTTTTATATTATGAAAAGCTAAAGAGATGTTCTCTTTCGCTAATAATTTGTAATTGAAAGTTAATGTTAAAAAAAAGATTAGTAATTTTGTATTAAATGATATTTTTAACATAGAAAAGCTTATTAGGTTTATTTAACAGAATTATAATTTTTGCAGCATAAATACCTATAACTAAACCGTGCTCTAAACCTAAATAATCGCCTAATTTAACTCTACAAATTTGCTTATTTGGTAATCTAACAAAGCCCCAATTTTGTTCTTTATCAGTTGATAAAGAACCTAACATTATTATTTTATTTAAAGAGAATTTTATTAAATTTCTATTTTCAATTAAGGATTTAGCAGTTAATCTTTTTATTTTCGACAAATCCAATATTAATTTTTTATAATTATAGGTATATAAATTTAACAAAATTATAATATTGTTGCTGCTATTTTTTGTGGGAGAATTAAAAAAATTCCATATAAAACTTTTAATTAATACAGGTTTATTCTGCGCGATTGCTTCATTTATAAAATGAAAAATATTATTGTTGGTACCAGCTAAATAGATTTCCATGTTAATTATATTTGATAAATTTTCTTTTTTAGTAGAAGAAAAATGTATCCTCTTTCTTAAATCAATTGTCCAAAAATTTTCATGCTGCAAGGAATCAAATTGATTTACTTTTTTAATTTTTTTCTTAAAATTAGAATATTTTGAAATTTTTATTCGTTGACTATTTAATTGTTTTTTTAAAAATTGAAATTTTACATAGATTTTTTCTTTCTTTTCAATAGTTGGTCGTAATATAAGAAAATATCCTAATATGCAAATTAAAAAAACGGTCGATAAAATTACAATGGATTTTAACTTTACAGACCATAACGCAATCCTTTTAAAAATATATTTTCTCCTTATAAATCCATAGGAAATCAATAAAAATATTGGTTTTAATTAAAGCTCATTTGAACAATAAAATCCAATTGTAAATTCTTAAATTCATTAAAAATCTGCGAGTATAATTTTGAATCGAAGTTTAATTGTAATAATTTTTTAAATTTTATATATTCTTTTTTTGAATTAGCATGCATTATTAAACTTAAATATGGCGGATGAAATGCAATCAGACGAATAAAAATATCGGGTGTTAATAAATATTTAAGATGACTGATAAAATCTAAAATTTTTTTTACTTGCTGATTATTAATCTTAATTTTTTTTATAATATTTGTCAGTTCTTTTTCCTTATATTGCAGTTTTTTCATTTCTTGCACTATCGGTGATATATTTTTCATCTGTAAAAAAATACGCTCATAGGCTAGTTGATAATGTTTTATTTGGTGAATAATGAGAATTTTTGAAACAAATATCAAGATCAGGCATGAGCATGAAACATAAAACCAAACAATAATAAATCGCCTTATTTTTAATTTATTTTTATGTTCTCGCCAGGGTAATAAATTTATTTTCTTCACAATATTTTCCCTATTTTAAAACCAACCTAAATTAATTAATAGTCGTTTGAATTTCTTATTTTATTTTAAAAATTTAAATTGGTTCTTAAAGCTAATCCATAACTCAAAAGTAAATTTGGAAAATTCTGCAATAATTTATCTCTATCTATTATAGGACTACATTTAATGGAATTTGGATATTTTAATAATTGTATCTTTAATTCTAAAAATCCATCTAATCTCTTTAACAAATAATTTAATAACGCTATATTTATGCCAATGAGAAAAAGCTTTTTCAAAATAAGGTATGGATAGGTTAAAGCATATCTTTTTATACATCGTTTAATTTGTAATAAAATACATTCATATTCCAAGACATCAGTTAGATTTTCACAATAAATCATTGTTTGAGAACAGTTAAAAAACAAGAATGTTAACTGACTCGCTCCTAGATCTAAGAAGATGACATTTTCGCTCATCTTGTCAGGATAAAAAAAACAACAGGCTCTTTCTAAAGCAAACGAACCTACTTCTACAGCAATGGGAATTAAATTTGCTTGCTGAATGATATCTAAACGAAAATCTAAATGATCTTTACGGCAGGCTACTAGTAAAACTTTATGTTCTTGATTTTTGGGCAATGGATCAAAAACTTGATAATCAAAATAAAGTTTACATAAAGGGTAGGGAATCGATTGTTCAGCCAATAACTCAATTATTTCTTCAATATGTTGACAATCTGCGCTGTCTATTTTTACCGATTTGCTACATACCAGAATATCGGGAATATTTACTATACAATTTCTTATATAATCTTTGTCTAGTAATGTTCCCTTTAAGACATCGGCAATCTGAGGAATGTCTTTAGTCTGTAAAACTCCGATTGGGGTAGGAATTGTTTGAATAGCATATTCTTTAAGCGCATTATTACAATCTAAGCAAACCCATTTAATCGTACGGTTACCTATATCCAAACCTATCGCAGTATCCGTGTTATGGGTATTTTTAAATCTATCCTTGAAAAAATACATACTCTTTTACTTTTTAATGAAATTTTTAAAACTTATTGTTCTTTTATTATGCATCCAAATAATAAATTGTCAATTATTTAATACATAATAAGAGTACTGTTATTTTGAAATGTAATGATGTTAAAAAATTCCGATACTTTCTTTTAATCAAAATAAAGTGTACAAAGACCCCATTACACACTATTTTTATTAAAACCCTTGTTTAAGAGGGAAGTCACTTACGTTATGATAGAACCCAGCTAATCAACTGTTTTCATTATGAAACGATCGAGTCATTTTTTCCGTAATTTTTTTTTCATGCTATTAAGCCTTTTCATCACGCTTTTAGTAGCTGGAAGTCTCCTTTATATTTATCTTGATAAACAATTACCCGATGTTGAAGAATTAAAATCCGTACAACTTCCAATCCCAATGCGAATTTACACCAGTGATGGACAACCTATTGCTGAATTTGGGGAGTTACACCGAAACCTTGTTAGATTGAATGAAGTTCCTAATTTGATGGTTAAAGCTTTTTTAGCCACCGAAGATCAGCGCTTTTTAGAACATCATGGTGTTGATTTTTATGGTTTATTACGTGCTGCAGGTGAAGTATTACTCACGGGAAGTAAAGTACAAGGAGGAAGTACTATTACGATGCAAGTTGCGCGTAATTTTTATCTATCTCGAGAAAAAACTTTTTTAAGAAAATTTACTGAAATTTTGCTCTCGTTAAAAATCGAACGAGAATTTACTAAAGAACAAATTTTAGAACTTTACCTTAATAAAATCTTTCTTGGAAATCGAGCTTATGGAGTAGCTGCTGCTGCGCAAGTTTATTTTAATAAAACACTTAATCAACTCACGTTACCAGAAATGGCAACTATTGCTGGTTTACCAAAAGCTCCTTCTGCCATTAACCCATTAGTAAACCCAATTGCGGCAAAACAACGTCGTGATCATGTCTTAATGCGTATGAATGAATTAGGTTATATCTCTAAAACGGTTTATGAATCCGCAATAGCAACACCGATGTTAACCCATGCGCAAACTAATATCGGAGGAATGATTAAAGCACCTTATGTCGCTGAGATGGTACGTGACATGATGTATAAAAGTTTTGGTGAAGATATTTATTTGAAAGGTTACAATGTTTATACTACGATCAATTCAGTGCAACAAATTGCAGCTGACAAAGCATTACGAGCTACTTTATTAGCTTATGACAAACGACATGCATATAGGAAACCAGAAAAAAATATTGCTCCATTAGATGCGAATAAAGTAACTCATACTTTGAATGCATTACATCGCATAGCTTCTATCAATGGTTTAGACGCTGCCATTGTTATTTCTGTGACTGACCAAGCTATCACTGCTCTTTTAGTCGATAACCAAATGATTTTTATTCCCTGGCAAGGTGTAGCCTGGACCATGCCCCACCTTGACGCAACTAATTTAAATCCTCCTCCTGAGGCCTTGAAAAATAAAGTTCATGTCGGCGATGTTATTCGTGTAGAGTTAACTGCAAATAATACTTGGGAATTATCGCAAATTCCTAAAGTACAAGGTGCTTTAGTCGCATTAAGTCCACAAACCGGCGCTATTAGCGCATTAGTTGGTGGCTTTGACTATAATGTAAGTAAATTTAACCGTGTTGTTCAGGCAGAACGACAACCCGGATCAGGATTCAAACCTTTCATTTACGCAGCTGCTCTAGCTAAGGGATATACGCTAGCCAACGTGTTTAATGACGCTCCATTGGTTTTTGATATACCTGGTCGTGATGAACCTTGGCGTCCACAAAATGATAATCATATTTTCAGTGGCCCAACGCGTTTGCGTATTGCTCTAGCTAAATCCATCAATCTTATATCCGTTCGCTTATTACAAGCTATTGATGTCCCCTATGTATTAACGTATGTAAAGCGATTTGGTTTTAATTCAAAAAAATTACCACGTAATCTCACTTTAGCGCTCGGAACCGGTGAAGTCACTCCTCTTGAATTAGCTCGAGCATACGCTGTGTTTGCTAATGGCGGCTTTCGAATAACCCCCTTTCTAATTGATCATATTACCAATGAACAAGGTCAAATCATCTATAAAGCTGAACCTAAAATAGCTTGTGAGGCTTGTTTGCGCGGAGAAATTGAGCCCCCATTAACGGGTGAAAAAGATAGTCCTTATGCACCACAAGTCATTCCTGCTGACATCGCTTTTCTCATGACATCTGCCTTAAAAGATGTCATTCGTTATGGCACAGGTTCACAAGCTCGAGTATTGAACCGGAATGATCTGGCTGGAAAAACGGGTACAACAAGTGATTATGTTGATACTTGGTTTACTGGATTTAATAGTAATTTGGTATCGACTGTTTGGATAGGATTCGATCAACCGAGTTCTGTTCAAGAATATGGTGCAAAAGCCGCTTTACCTATGTGGATGGATTTCATGCGTGTCGCATTAAAAGGCCAGGCTGAAAAAACCATGCCACAACCTACTGATATAGTAACGGCAAGCATAGATCCCACCACAGGTAATTTATTACCTGATGGAACACCGGGCTCTATCCTAGAATATTTTCGTAAAGATGATCTATCAAGAATATCGACGCAAGAAGATATGACTCCATTCAATGCGATTGATAGTCCTGGTGAAGCACCTATAGATAACAATAATACCGATACTCAAGTGTCAACACAAAAGCAAGATAACACAACAAACAATGAACCAGTTTTTTAAGTTATAAGCCAACAGCTCTTTCTAAACTACGCTTTGTTTGTGGTCCTTCTAATACATGTTTCAATTGACCATCAGGTCCAATAACAAATGTGGTTGGCAAACCGGATATCCCTCGTATACCAAAATTAGCTTTCGGATCATTCACTACTGTAGGAAATATAACACCACTTCGTTGTATATGTTGCTGTAAGTTACCTGGATCATCATAATTAAACCCGAACATCGCAACCTGATCAGCATGCGCTCGATAAAATGCATTTAATTCAGGTATTTCACCCATACAATATTCACACCATGTTGCCCAATAGCTAATAACTACCCACCTACCTTTATAATTAGAAAAATTAAGATCTCTTACTATACTGGCTCCCCATACAACGCTCGATACACTGAACAAAATGCTGGTTAATAGCACTAATTTAAAAATTTTACGCATATTATTCCTCGCAGTAAAAATGAGGTCGATCAATTTTGTGACAAATACTTAATAATTTTATTGATTTTAAATCAGGGGGATCAATTTCATTAAACTTCAATTTTTAAAATAACTCAAGGATTTAACGCTTAGTTCAAAAATCACTCTGTAGAGTAAAATATCGGTTTTTTATATTTACCCCACTAAGTTTTTTAAATCTTTTACCTCTTTCATTTTGTCAATGAGCTTGCTACCATGCATTTTCGCTTAGGGGTGCCTAACTAGGCTGAGAAATACCCTTCTAACCTGATCGGGATAATCCCCGCGTAGGAAAAGTGTATGTTAAAATCACCCGCTGTGTTGGTAAACAACGCAAGTTTATACTACCAAGATAAAGTTTTATTCGACCAGTTAAATTTCTATTTGGCAGCTGGACAAACAACTTGTCTATTAGGTATGAGCGGCATTGGCAAAAGTCGTCTTTTACAACTTATCGCCGGATTAAACACTTTCTCAGCATCTGTCTCCACCTGCGATCAGAAAGGTTTGGCGGGTCGCTTAGCTTATATGCCGCAAACCCATGCTTTATTACCTTGGCTAACTATTTTAGATAATGTTGTCTTAGGCTACCGATTAAGACGAGATAACAAACCGTATACTCAAGCTCGGGAATTATTACATCAACTAGGCTTAGGTGACGTCATAAATAAATACCCTGAACAATTGTCGGGTGGAATGCAACAACGTGCCACGTTAGCACGCGTACTGTTAGAAAAGCGGCCTATCGTATTGATGGACGAGCCTTTTTCTGCCTTAGATACCATTACTCGTTATCACCTACAAGAACTTACTGCAAACGCATTAAAAGATCACACTGTATTATTAGTGACACATGACCCCTTAGAAGCATTACGTTTGGGACACCATGTTGCCATTATGTCAGGTGAACCTGCAAAAATAAATCATATAAACTGCGATCTTGCTGACTTGCCTCCTCGCTCATTAAATAATCCTGAATTATTGCAATGGCAAGCCAAACTCTTAAATATGCTTCAGGAACTTAAATAATGGCTCCATTTATTGTTCTGCGTAATCTATTCAGCAATAGAATTACACTACTTCAAAAATTCTTGATATCTCTATGGTCCTTAAAACTTACTGCTTGCAAAAAGTTATTTTTAAAAATTTATCCCCTATTTTTTCATAAAATGTGCATTCCAGTCTGGTTTATTATGATCTGGGAAGGTTTGATTCGTATATTACAACTACCTAATTATATATTACCCTCCCCATTTGCAGTTTTACAAAGCCTAATTAACCATGCAGGATTGATTACATCACAAACGTTACCGACGCTAGCAGAAATTCTCTTTGGTTTATTTTTTGGAATTATATTAGGTATGGCTATTGCACTCAGTATGTGCTTATTTCGTAAATTGCATGCATTCTTACTTCCATTATTATTGGCCAGCCAAGCTTTACCAGTATTTGCAATTGCTCCCTTATTGGTGCTTTGGTTTGGTTATGGAATAACCGCTAAAATTATTACCACCATTTTCATGTTATTTTTTCCTATCACCAATAATTTTCTTGATGGTTTAAAACAAACGCCAGAAAATTATTTAAACCTCGCTAAGATTATGAATAGTAATCGTTGGCAAGTTCTCTATCAAATCCGTATCCCAGCGGCGTTACCGAACCTTGCCTCCGGCATTCGACTAGCAACGGCTATGGCGCCTTTAGGAGCGATTATTGGAGAGTGGGTCGGATCGAATCAAGGTTTAGGTTTCTTATTGTTAAATACTAACGCGCAGATGCAAATTGATTTAATGTTTGCTGTATTAGTAGTTATATTTTTTCTAGGAATTTTTCTGTATTTCCTTGTTGATACTTTACTTAATAGGGCTTTACCCTGGACTTTGTTAAAGTCGTCTTAAACAAGCGATTCTCAATTTTAAAAAATAAAATATTTATTTATGAAAATACAAAAAAAAATCATTCTTCTAATAAGTATTTGGTTATTTAATAATAACGTTGCAGCTAAGCCTTTAACATTGATTCTAGATTGGTTGATTAATCCCGATCATGCAGCCATTTTTGTTGCAAAAGAACAAGGATTTTTTGCCCGCGAAGGATTACAAGTTAATATTATTGCTCCTAGCAATCCAGATGACGGCCCTAAACTAGTAGCGGCAGGTCACGCTGACTTAGCCGTTAGCTATCAGCCGCAATTAGTAGTACAAGCTGCAAAAGGTTTACCCTTAATACGCATAGCCAGTTTAATAAGCCAACCTTTAAACTGTTTGATCGTTAAAAAAAATGGAACTATTCGTAAGCTTGCTGATCTAAAAGGCAAACGCATCGCTTATACATCCCATGTTGAAGGAACGCTGATGTTAAATGCTTTATTAGAAAAAGCACACTTAAGTATGAATGACGTACAAACAATTAATGTACAATACGATTGGACGCAAGCACTTTTAAGCAATCGCGTCGATGCGGTTATTAATGTCATGCGTAACGTAGAACCTTTGCAAATGCAGTTTGCTCATCAAGCAGTAAAAATCTTTCCAGTCGAGCTAGCTAGGATTCCAACTTATGATGAGTTAATTATCATCGCCAATAAAAATAAATTATCTGATCCGCGTATTATTCAATTTTTGACAGCCCTTAATAAAGCAACACGCTACTTATTGAATAACCCAGAAAAATGCTGGCTATTATTTGCAAAAAACCATCCTGCCCTAAACAACCAGTTAAATCATCAAATCTGGGAAGCGACGTTACCCTATATTGCACCTCACCCAATTAATTTTAATAAAAATTCTTACAAAAAATTTATGTTATTTTTACTGCAAAAAAAAATAATACATACTACGTTAGTAAGCAAAGATTATGTGTTAAAATTAATCTAATAGAATTACAAAAAAAATAGAAAAATATAAATGCAAATTTCTTATAGTTATCGCTGTTTAATAGGCACAATTATAGTCCTACTTTCAGCTTGTCAGCCCTCAAAAAAACTAGATCATAATACTAATTTGATACTTGAAACTCCCTTATCTGCCAATGGAATTGTCTTACCTGTTACTATTAAAAATAAACGTTATTCTTTTTTATTGGATACAGGAGCTAGTTATTCAGCAATAGATAATAAGCTCGCATCGCTATTAACATTAGCCACATTAAGAAAAGATATTCCACTTTATTTTCATCAATTTATTACAGATGGCTTAATTACTGCGAATGATAAATTAAATAATTTTAAATTGTGGCGTCCTTTACCTATAGAAATAGGAACTTATACTATTTTGGGCCACGATCCGTGGATTGGGCTAGATTTAACATTATTTAGTCAAGCTTTTGGTCAAAAAATAGATGGTATTTTAGGTATAGAGGTTTTTCGTCAATTAAATTGGGCTATTGATAATAAAGCCAAAACTGTAACGATATGGAAGCAGACGCCATCCCAAATTAATTATCAAAATTGTGTTCCCTACGAAGATGCTTATGCCCAATCTCCTTTATTAATAATAAATAATAAAAATAAATCTGACCAATGGAATTCTGCAACTTTAAATGTAGATACTGGTGCTGATGGTACCATAATTTCTAATGAGCTTTTAAGTTTTTGGAAAAACTCAAAAAAATGCAAACTGACTTTGGATCAAAAAAATATTGTTGGCGCTTCAGCAAGTGGATTAAACACCAATGAAACTTACTTAATTGACTGCTTATTTTTTGATCAGATGCGCGTAGGAAACTTCAAAATCCATGCAACTAAAAATAATATAAACAAATTAGGATTTGATTTTTTTTCACGCTTTGATAATTATATTTTTATCCCTAGCAAAATGCAATTTTGTTACAACGCTACAAAATTTACTCAAAATGATCAAAAATCCTTACGTTATTTTTCATTAGCTTATTATAATGATCATCTGGAATTTCGTTATAACAATCCAGATAATATTGCTCGCTACCAATTATTAAATGGGGATATTTTACTTCAAATTAATAATATTAATGTTAATAATTTAGACATTAAACAAATTAGGGAATTATTAAATACTACCCCATTTAATAAATTAAGCTTATTAATCCTTCGAGGTACAAATAAAATAAAATTAGAAATTTAACAAATCCCTGAAAACAAATAGAAACGATTAAGGTTTGATATTACCTAAGCCTCCAAAGAATCTCATTTCCCTATTTTTCATCTGAAAAAATAAATCATGCAGAAAGTTAGAAATTTCGTTACAATCCCCGTCTATGTCTAATCCTAATCATCCCTTATTAGAATCATTAAATGAGGCACAACAACAAGTCGTTGCGGCCCCACTAACACATTTGTTGGTATTAGCCGGAGCAGGTAGCGGAAAAACACGTGTATTAGTCCATCGTATTGCCTGGCTAATCAATGTGGAAAATATATCCCCGCATAATATTCTTGCCGTAACCTTTACTAACAAAGCTGCTGGAGAAATGCGCCAACGCTTAGAAAATTTACTCGATATTCCTATGCGGATGATGTGGGTGGGTACATTTCATGGGCTTGCTCATCGCTTATTACGCCAACATTGGGAAGCAGCAGGCTTACCACAAACATTTCAAATATTAGATAGTGACGATCAATATCGCGTAATTAAACGAATTTTGGCCAGCTTGAATCTTGATGAAGCACAATGGGCCCCAAAAAAAGTGCAATGGTTTATTAATCAACAAAAAGATGAAGGGATTCGATCTCATCAAGTTGCTAACGCTAATGATCCATATACCAAAACCTTAATTCGTATCTACCAATCTTATGAAGAGATTTGCATTCGAAATGGCGTTATCGATTTTGCGGAATTAATTTTACGTAGTTATGAACTTTTTATTAAAAATCCAGATATTTTACACCATTATCAAGAACGTTTTCGATATATTTTGGTCGATGAATTTCAAGACACTAACACCATTCAATACGCTTGGTTAAAATTATTAAGTAGCGGAAAAAACTATTTAATGATAGTTGGTGATGATGATCAATCTATTTATGGATGGCGTGGCGCCCGTGTAAAAAATATTCAAGATTTTACGCGCGATTTTCCAGAGAATCAGATGATACGTCTCGAACAAAATTATCGTTCAACTGGAGTTATTTTAGCTGCCTCCAACGCCTTGATAACTCACAACGATGGTCGTTTGGGTAAAAAACTTTGGAGCAGTGGTGGTCAAGGTGATCTTATATCACTCTATGGGGCTTTCAACGATTTAGATGAAGCACGTTTTATCGTTAACCAAATAAAACAAGGATTAAAGAAAGAAGTACAAGCGAATGAAATTGCTATTTTGTATCGGTCTAATGCACAATCACGCGTACTTGAAGAAGCCTTAATTTCTGCTCAAATTCCTTATCGTATCTACGGTGGATTACGCTTTTTTGAACGTGCTGAAATCAAAGACGCCTTAGCGTATTTACGTTTAATTGCAAATCGAAATGATGATCCAGCTTTCGAGCGTGTCGTCAATACTCCAACGCGTGGTATTGGCGATCAAACCTTACAAATCCTACGTATGGAAGCACGCTCTCAAGGCATTTCTTTGTGGCAAACCGCTCAACATTTATTAACTACACAAACCTTATCCGCACGTGCAATCAATGCATTAGCGCTTTTCATCCAATTGATGGACAAAATAGATGAAGAGACTAAAAACTTAACACTCGCAGAGCAAACCGAACAAGTTCTATATAGTAGTGGGTTATTTAGTCATTATAAAAAAGAAAAGGGCGAGCGTGGTCAAGCACGCATTGAAAATCTTGAAGAATTAATCAATGCTACTAGACAATTTGTGCCTGAAGACAGTAGTGTTTCTATTTTATCTGCCTTTCTTGCGCATGTTGCATTGGAAGCAGGTGAACATCAAGCCAATGACCAGCAAGAATGTGTACAATTAATGACATTACATTCTGCTAAAGGTTTGGAATTTCCGTGGGTTTTTTTATGTGGAATGGAAGAAGGATTGTTTCCACATCATATGTCCCATGAAGAGCCTGGTCGCTTAGAAGAAGAACGCCGACTCTGTTATGTAGGCATGACGCGTGCAATGCGTAAGTTATTTCTGAGTTATGCTGAAGTCAGACGTTTACATGGCACCGAAAGCCATCATCGACCCTCTCGATTCATTTCCGAAATTCCCAAACAGTTATTAGAAGAGGTTCGTTTGCGGACATCTGTCATCAGACCTACGCAAGCATTAAAACCCTCAAAAAATTCCACTCGTGATTCAATGATAGGTGATACCGGATTACGCATTGGGCAGACTGTCACGCACCCAGCGTTTGGTGAAGGAACATTAATTGATGCCGAAGGACGGGGTGAACATACACGTTTACAAATAAAATTTAATCAAGCGGGTACAAAATGGTTGGTGGCAAGTTATGCCAAACTAACCGCAAAATAAAAATATCCTTCACATTTAAATTTTTTTCTACTTTGGTGCTCAATTCCTAATCTCTTTCTCGTGGCACTTAAAAAATTAAATTGCTTCGGGTATTACTCATTTCACATGACGAATTCGACGTAATAGGACATACAAAGCGCCTGCTCCTCCATCTCGGGGTTGAGCAGAAGAAAACGCTAACACCCAAGGAATTTGCATCAACCAACAATTGACATAATTTTTCAGTTTGGCTCCTCCTTGCAAAAGTTTTCCTTTTCCATGAATTATTCTCACACAGCTATAACTATGTTCTTGACTTCGTAACAAAAAATTCAGCACCGCGCTTCGCGCCTTCTCTACCGTCATTTGATGCAAATCAAGATAATCAGATTGACGTATTCCCCCACGAATAAATTGTTTAATGCGTTTATTTTGCAACCCTGGTCGACTAAAAAAGAGTCGATCCTCTGATCCTATTGTTAATTCAGTTGGATCAAAAAGTAATAGGTAGTTTTGTTGCTTATTATCTTTTAAATTAATTAATTTTGTTTTTTCATTCCCGAAAATAATTTTTTTGGATTTAACCTTTGAAGGGAATGATTTTGTACGTTTTACATCTGACATTGCTTCTTTAAAAAACGCAAGATCTTCTTTATCGGGCGGAGGAGATTTATTCATAAAAGAGTACCCGTTAAGCAAAATTTTCTGAAGCATTGCGTAAAAGTAATAGAATAAACTATTATTAACAGTATCGTTTAAAATTTGACTGGAAAGAGTGTGTCTTTTTCATTGATATACCGATTATTTTTAATCATAAGCTTATTATTGATAAGCTTAGGTCTTGTAGCTTGTGCTAGCAATTCTAGCCGTGTGCCTAGTCCAGTATTACTATCGAACAGTCAAAATTATGCTCTGTCGACTCCAGCAGTCCCTAGTAATAATGTAATTCAATCTATTGCTTTGCTTCTACCACTACAAGGTCCTTTAGCTAGTATTGGCCAGTCAGTAAAACAAGGTTTTTTAGCCGCCGCTGAAGAAAATGGATCATCACCGCGTATTATACTAATAGACACCAGTGTTGAATCTTCCATACAAGCGGCCTATACCGCAGCCATAGCAAAAAATGCGCAAATAATTGTCGGCCCATTACTCAAACACGAAGTACAAAGCATTGCCAGTTTCCAAACCAACATACCGATTTTAGCACTGAACTATTTAAATGCTGATATTAGTACACCCCCTGAGTTATACCAATTTGGTTTATCCCCTATCGATGAAGCTCAACAGGCAACGCAACATGCTTGGCAAAGTGGTAAACGTTCTGCACTCATTATGACTGCCAATGGCAATTGGGGATCTCAGATTGGTGAAGCATTCGCACAGCAATGGCAAGCTTTAGGAGGAACCGTTGTTGGTCAACTTGCATTGTCAGAAAGTCCTGCTGATATAACCAGACAAATGAGGAGTTTTCTTCATTTTAAACGTCCACACGATAGACGTAGCGATTTTGATGTAATTTTCTTGGCGAGCAGTCCGCAAATAGGCCGTCAAGTCAAACCTTTACTAAAATTCTTTTTTGCGGGTGATATACCTGTTTATGCTACTGCATCAATTTATAGTGGTACTCACGCACACCGTTTTGACAAAGATCTGAATCAAGTTATTTTCTGCGCTGCTCCCTGGTCGCTTGCTAACAACAGCATAGAACCTAATCTATACCAACAACTAAAATCAGCTTCCCCTGAACGTTTTAATCGAAACAGTAAATATTATGCGTTAGGCATTGATGCATTCCATATTATTCATCAGCTAGGAGTCCTAATGCAATTTCCACAACAAACGCTACAAGGTACTACAGGAATACTTTCATTAAATAGTCAACATCGTATCGTTCGCCAATTACCTTGTGCGCAATTTCGTAATGGAAATATTATCCCTCTTGATTAATGCTTATATCAATCAATACAAAAAAAATAGGCAATCAAATCGAATACTTAGTTTGTGATTATTTACGAAAGCAAAAACTAAAACTAATCGCACGTAATTATGCTTGTCGCTTAGGAGAAATTGATTTGATTATGCAAGATCAATCCACACTGATCTTCATAGAAGTGCGCTATCGACAACATCTCAACTTTGGCAGTAGTTTGGAATCAGTCAATTCGATTAAACAGAACAAAATCATCAAAACTGCAGAATATTACTTATTATCTCAACATTTATCTGAAAAAATGGCTTGTCGTTTTGATGTTGTGGGTGTTAAGCCTACACTACAAAAATTAGGGAGTATTTCCAAACTGGACGCGGCTCAAGTAGAATGGATAAAAAACGCATTCTCTAGGTAAGCTATGAATCTATTAACACGAATTAAAACCCATTTTTCTGAGAGCATACGCACAAAATCGGATGCCGCAGAAACTCTGCCTGAAATTATTTTGGCAGCCAGTCAATTATTTGTTGAATGTTTCCTGAATAATAATAAAATTTTGGTTTGTGGTAATGGCGGCTCGGCGGCTGATTCACAACATTTTGCTTCTGAGATGATCAACCGTTTTGAAACTGAGCGTCCAAGTTTACCGGCAATCGCCTTGACCACCGATACTTCAACGATCACTTCTATTGCAAATGACTATAGCTATAGTGAAATCTTTGCTAAACAGATCAGAGCTTTAGGGCAAGCAGGAGATATTTTATTTATTATTTCAACCAGCGGTAACTCAGAAAATATATTAAAAGCTTGCGAAGCCGCTCAAAGCAGAGATCTAAAAATTATTGCCCTCACCGGGAAAGAAGGAGGAGCTTTAGCCGGATTATTAAGCTCCACTGATATTGAAATTCGCGTTCAAGGTACATCGACGGCGCGAATACAGGAAACACACTTATTAATCATCCATTGCTTGTGTGACTTAATCGATAAGCAATTGTTTGGTTAAATCGTCTTATAAAATAATCCCTACATTAACTACATCTCTATATGAACCAATATCTACATTCTGCTTAGGTGGTATTTGACCATACACTATTAATTGCTATTGCTGTTGTAGACCATCACCCACTCCAAATTGCGCATCTACTCCTATAACATTGCCCCAGTTGACCGTATGTGTTGGGGTTTTGCGTTAAAAGATATTTAATGGATGAATGCTCAGGCCCCGACATCCTACGCAATCTTGTCGTCCCTTGGTAATTTGAACCTTGATCAAGTATTACTAGTAGGGTGTAGTTAAAGTGCAAAGCACTTTGAGCCTTGCTGTTGAATTGGTTGGCCGGCAAGAATTAGGATTGTATAAACCAAATATTAAGGGTGTCGCACTATTGTACAATTACCCACCACATCTACACCTCCCATCATTGATGCAGAATTTATCAATGCAAAAACTGGATTATTACAAATTAATAAAAAAAGAAAAAAACAAAAATACTTGGATAAAAAACGCACGATTAACCCCTTCTTCCAACGGATGAACACCATTGCTAGAAAATTAATCCATTTTATCTACTAAATTTATATAGATAAAAAGTTTACTATTAAACTCAGTAGTAGTTTCCTAATTTAAGCCTAATAAAGGAACGATTTATTATCCAGTCGATTGACAGATTAATACGTGACAGCCACCATAACGGTATCGGTATAACTCCCTACGCCAACTCAGCAGACCAAAAACGTTATAAGTTTTTGTTTCTGATAAACCGATAGCCGTATAAGAATCGCTGACAGTACCCGTACCTGCTGTACCATCTCCCCACACCGTGGTATCAGCAGCGGTAGTGTATAAACTATAGTTTAAATGAACTCCAGGCAGAAGCATATATCGATTGGGTATTGAAGCAGCTGTTTTAGGTCGCTAAATATTAGTAATAATTTATAATCCTTAATTTATACTCTTCGCCTTTGAATTTTTGTCGGCGTTGCCGCTCAATTTGCAATCCTCATGTATGCTTAATACACTCCGGTTGCTTCATTTTCACGGCGCCTTGCCAAAAATCCAATTGCTGTGATTATAATTCTAGTGAATATTTGCTGATTTAACGAATAAGGCTGGATTTTATGCTTGAAAAAATAACGAGTAAAAATAACACTATTGATCTCATCGATCTTGGGCTCATTCGAATCAGTGGCAAAGACGCCAAGCAGTTCTTACAAGGCCAATTGACTTGTGATTTGGAAGAAATCAATACAGAACAGAGCCGATTAGGTGCACATTGTGAGGTAAAAGGACGCGTAATTGCTAGTTTTCGTTTATTTTTTTACCAAAATAACTATTACTTTTTATTGCCACTCAATACGCTGCCGCTTTTATTAGCCTCCTTACAAAAATATGCGGTTTTTTCGAAAGTAACGTTAACGGATGTCAGTAAAGATTGGCAAAAAATTGGACTTTACGGCCCTTATTTAAAAGATTTACTAAATGATCAGAAATTATACGTAGCAGAGGAAAATGAAGTTGCAGAATTTAATAATAAACTAAGCTTATCTATTCCAGGACCTGAACCACGTAATATTTTGCTCGCGCCAGCTTCTGAAACCATTGGGTTTATCGAGGCGCTTGAGCAACAGAATATCGATTATTGGCACTTACTGGATATCATGGCTGGCATTCCGACCATTTATCCCGAAACCAGTAGTCAATTTACACCACATCAACTGAATTTCCCACAGATAAACGGCGTGAGCTTTAACAAAGGTTGTTATATAGGTCAAGAAATCATTGCTCGAACGCATTATTTAGGAAAATCCAAAAGTCGCCTTTATCGGGTTAGTTTTCAAGACGATAAACTACCTCTACCCGGCACCCCTCTATTTGACGGTGAACAAAAGATCGAAAAAGGCACTCTGATTATGTGCGCTAAAGAACAGGATAATTGTTACCAAGCCTTGGCATGTTTGCAAACTCAAGCTATTTCCCATAGTATCAGACTAGGTAATCATGAAGGTCCAGTCTTAGACTTCTTAGAACTACCCTATTCTATTAACTAGAAAATATGACTATGTTTACATTACAAAAAAAAATATTAGGTTTTATTCTGCTATTAGGTCTCAGTGCTAGTGTATTAGCCAATGTTCCACCTACTAATGGCAACACTCTCTCAACTGCAACATTGAGCAATCCACAAAGCAAAGCTATCGAGTTTGCTAGACAAGCGGGCGCTATAGCGGGTATCGCTCAGGCTTGCGGACAGAATTTAGGAGATTTTTCTGCAAGAATAAACGAAGCCATAAATAAGTTATCGAGTGATCCTTCTGATCAAGCAGCAGCTTCTTTAGTTTATCAACGCATCAGCCAGGAAGCGCAAATAGCTGAAAGTAAAAACCAATCTATCCCTTGCATGAAAGTGCTACAGGATTTTCGAAGTTTACCAATTATGCAATCTGATTATAAAACCACGGTTATCGATCAACTTAATCCAGCTGGTCCATAATAATCGATATTTACATCACTAATTGTTGTGAATTCGATTCCCGGATAAAAAATAGCAAAATTAGAGAGAATAGAAGGTAGATGGGTAATATACTTAATGCATGCCGGTATTCTATACTTGAAAAGTAATGCACACCGGATATCAATTTGCCATGCCAATGACCATCTAATAATTTTCCTATCAATGGCTGAGTTAACGCACTGAAAATAATATCGCCGGTATTAATTAGGGCGATTATTGTCGCTGCAACTGTTATTTTATTTAATTCTCTTCCCAATGCAAAACCTAACATAAATGCACCGGTGCTAAATCCAAATATAAATAACAACGCTCCCAACAACCAAAGTGGAAAATTTATATAGATAATCAAGGTAATGCAAACCAAAGCTACAAAAGCATTAATCAACATTACCGGACGTCGTTTGTTTATCCGATCCGACCATAAGCCTATTAATGGACTGCCAAAAGCTAAACCTAAAAAAATAAAAGAAGCCAAAAAAGCTGCTTGCGTATGCGAAACCTGATAAGTTTCTTTTAAGAAGGGAATACACCAAAGTCCAGCAAAACTATCGATGGGTGAAAAAGCCAATCCACTATAAAACGTAATTAACCAGTTTTGTTTATTATTCAATACCATCCAGACATCATGGAACGAAAATTTTTCACTTATTCCAGCTTCCCTGACTGCCCCTACCGGGTTATCACGCACAATTAAGTAAAATAAAACTGCTAAAATAAGTCCACTTACAGCACACAAATATAAACTCTGTCGCCAACCCAAAACGCTAACTGCAAAGGACAATGGCACCTGGCCAGCAACTGCACCTAACATCGCCGCTGTAGCTAACAAGCCACCAACAAATGCAAGTTGATTGGGTTTGAACCAAAGGCTAGTCATCTTCATATAACTAACTGTGGCAAAAGCTGCACCAACCCCCATTAATGTCCTAGCCCAAGTAGCTATACTTAAAGTATGTGCCTTAGAAAAAATATAAACTCCGGCTGCACATATGAAAATAGCTATTGCAGTTAATAAACGCGGACTATAACGGTCGAGTAAAACACCCACAAAAAGTTGGGCTATCAAAAAAGAATAAAAAAAACTCGCAGCTAAATTACCTAAACCGGTACCTTGTATCTGAAATACACGCATCAGATCGTCGGTCATGATGCTAGGAGAGACTTGTAAAATGTATTTATAAAACAAAAATACAGCCGCTAGAGCAATGACTAGCCAAGGATACATTGGATGAGCGGTAAAATGTTTCTTTTCTATAGACATGACATGCTAAACCTTCTAAACCTTAAAATTTATTTAGCGCGGCATTATGGCATTATTAGTCAATTTTTGCACTTCTTATCACATTCATAAGACATTCCATAAAAATCTTAATACTTAAAGAAGTTTGGCAAATTGAATTAAAAGCAGCAGAAACGAGATTAAAAAAATCTCAGTCAAATTGATTTTACAAAATTTAAAAAAAATAAGTATTTAATTATTAAACTAATAAATTTACCGATTCGCAAATTAAAGTCTCGGCGTATAATACGATTTATTTCAGCCCCGGTGGCACAGTTGGAAAGCGCGGTCCCCTCCTAAGGGACAGGTCGCCGGTTCGAATCCGGCCTGGGGCACCATATTTGCAAGAGGATGAACAAGCGGCTAGGCTTTTGCTAAGAGGTCTAATGAATATTTTATCGATACAATCCCATGTTAGCTATGGTTATGTGGGCAACAAAGCGGCGACTTTCCCCTTACAAGCGCTAGGATTTGATGTGTGGCCCGTTAATACCGTGCAATTTTCCAACCATACTGGCTATGGTCATTGGCAAGGTGATATTTGCACTGCTAAGCAGGTACGTGCCATCATTCAGGGTTTAGTTTCCTTAGATTTAGCAAAACAATGCAATGCGATTTTATCTGGTTATATTGGTGATAAAGAAATTGGCCGCGTTATTGTTGAAACTGTACAACAATTTCAACAAGTTAATCCTAAGCTTGTTTATCTCTGTGATCCCGTTATGGCTACACCGAATGGTAAAGCCTGTTTTGTTAAACCGGATATTCCTGATTTCTTTCGTACCGAAATTTTATCCATTGCTAGCATTATTACGCCCAATCATTTTGAGGCGGAATATTTATACGGAAAAAAAATTAATAATTTAAATGATTTAAAACAAGCTGCGCATTTTTTTCATAATCAAGGAATACATATTGTCATCATAACTAGCCTAAATTTAAAAGAAAAAACGATATCAAACCCGAATAAACTCGTTGCTTTTCTTTCAAGCAAACAAGAACAATGGTACGCTACAATTTCTAATCCAAGCATACCCGCAGCGATCAATGGGAGTGGGGATCTTTTTTCAGCACTGTATTTAGGTCATTTTTTGTTAACTCACAACGCCTTAACTGCTTTCCGTTTAGCCTTAAATAAAACTCATCAAATAATTCAAACCACTCATGCAGCAAATCGCTGCGAATTAAAAATTATTGGTAATGATTATAAGCAAGCTGCTCCAGATTATGTTATGCTACAACAAATAGAATAACAGGAAGTTACAATGAAAGATTATCGTTTTTATTTATGGATAGCCTATCTATCAACAGCTGCTGTTCTGTTAATTAATCTGCTAACTCCTCTAATTCGTTATTATAAGTTATTTAAAAAAAAGCGAAGCATTACGTCATTAACCGCAAAAAAATAATGTTAAAAATTTGGCAGAAAAAAAATTTTTTGGCCTATTTGCTTTGGCCATTATCATTTATTTACCGTATTTTTATTTTTGTACGTCGTAAATTTTATCAGTTCCATTTTTTAAAAATAAATTACCTCTCAATACCTGTTATCGTTGTTGGAAATATTACCATTGGAGGAACCGGTAAAACACCCGTTGTCATCGCATTAGCGCTTTTTTTAAAAGAAAAAGGTTGGCGGCCAGGTATTATCAGTCGTGGTTATGGCGGTAACACCAAGCATTTTCCTTGCTTAGTACATCAAAACAGTAATGCTCGTGAAGTAGGTGATGAACCTATTTTAATTGCTCGACATACTGGGTGTCCCACCATGATCGATCCTGATCGCAGTCGCGGCGCTAAGAGTTTACTGAAACGTTCGAATTGCAACATTGTCATTAGTGATGATGGTCTACAGCACTTAAGCTTAGGTAGAGATATAGAAATTGTCGTCGTTGATGGGGAAAGGCGTTTTGGGAATAACTTTTGTTTACCCGCAGGGCCCTTACGTGAACCTATTTCCCGTTTAAATTCAGTTGATTTTGTTATCAGCAAAGGAACCGCTCAAACCAATGAATTTAAACTATGCTTAATTCCTGATTATTTTTACCAACTTATTCAAACTAAAAATAAACAGTCGAAAGAATATTTTCTTGGAAGAAAAGTGCATGCAGTGGCTGGCATAGGAAATCCCGATCAATTTTTTAAGACCTTACGTAAACTAGGCCTGAATATCATTGAACACCCCTTCCCCGATCATTATCTATTTAAACCGCGAGATTTCAATTACGGGGATGATGCCATTGTTATAATGACGGAGAAAGATGCAGTAAAATGCGTAGGTTTTGTTGATGCCAGACTTTGGTGTTTAAGAACCACAATAGCGTTAGACAATAATTTTCTAAATACTATATTTAATCGAGTTAATTTAATAAATAAAAATCTAAAATCTTCTTCAAGCTAGTTTTTATATCTATACGGGGTTGCCAATCAAGTTGTTGTTGCGCACGTTTAATCGATGGCATACGACGTTCCACATCTTGATAACCTTTTCCATAATAATTATCTGAATTTATAGTCTGTAATTCTACTTGTGTAGCATAATTTGCATAATATGCGTAAGTTTTAATTAATTCTAATAATAATTCGGCGAGTTCACGGATAGAAACATCGTTTGCTGGATTACCAATATTAAAAATTGCTTGTTCTGCACATCCATTTTTATTTGCAATAATTTTTAATAAGCATCCTATTCCGTCATCAATATCGATAAAGCTACGTCGTTGTTGTCCTCCATTCACTAATTGAATGGCTTCTCCACGTAATATATTTCCAATAAATTGACTGACGACTCGCGAGCTTCCTGGCTTGGGATTATGTGGATCATCAAGCTTAGGGCCTAACCAATTGAATGGTCTAAAAAGCGTATAGCGCAATTCATTCGCTAAACCATAAGCATGAATCACTCTATCTAGTAGCTGTTTGCTGCAAGAATATATCCAACGTGGTTTATTAATGGGTCCCAGCACAAAATTACTCGTTTCTTCATCAAATGCTTCATCAGTGCACATTCCATATACTTCAGAAGTCGAGGGGAAAACTATACGTTTTTGATGTTTAACGCACAAACGAATAATTTTTAAATTAGCTTCAAAATCAAGTTCAAAAATTCCTAAAGGATTTTTTACATAACTTGCCGGCGTGGCGATTGCAACTAAAGGGATGACCACATCACAGTGTTGAATCTGCTGTTCAATCCATACTATTTCATGATTTAGGTCACCTTTTTTAAAGGTGAGTCGTGGGTGTTTAATGAACTCACTGATTTTGTTTTCGCTTAAATCCAATCCAATTAGCTGCCAATCTGTTTTTTCTAAACAATGCTCCAATAGGCTGCTGCCAATAAAGCCATTGATCCCAAGAATTAATACTTTTAAACTCATACTTTACTACTTGTGTTAAAAATGCATTTGTTATATTTACTTTTCATTCGTCTCATCAACAATCTTTCTAATAACATAGCGGGGGCGGTGACGTACTTCCTGATAAATACGTCCAATATATTCCCCCATAATACCTAGACCCATCAGCATTATACCCATTATAAAAAAAACTATCGCAAACAACGTAAACACACCTTCCACTTCTGGGCCGATAATAATCCGCCGTAAAAGCAAATATACAACAAAAAAACTACTTAAAATGGAAATAAACAATCCCAACATGGTAAAAATCTGTAAGGGTAATAATGTAAAACTAGTCATCCAATCAAAATTTAAACGTAGCAAGCGGTAAAGATTATATTTAGACTTACCCGACTTACGCGCATCGTGTCCAACTTCAATTTCGGTAGGCGATATAGAAAGCCTATAGGCTTGTGCTGGAATAAATAGGGAAGTTTCCTTGCTTGCTATCATTAAATCAACCAGTGAACGTCGGTATGCTCTCAGCATACATCCTTGATCACTTAAACGAATCTTAGTCATTTTATAGCGTAACCAATTATTTAATATTGAGGCGTAACGTCGGAAAAAAGTATCTTGTCGATTTTTCCTTATTCCACCCACATAATCATGACCCTCTTCAATAAGTTTTATCAAATGAGAGATTTCTTCAGGTGGATTTTGCAGGTCAGCATCTAAGGTAATAATAATTTCTCCTCTTACCCGCTCTAAACCTGCCATTAAAGCCATATGCTGACCAAAATTCCCATTGAAATGAATAATTCGAATTTGTTCTGGTCGTCTTTTTTGTAATTCATTAAGTCGATCATAAGAATCATCCTGACTACCATCGTTTACTAAAATGATCTCATAAGTCTCACCTGATTTATCTAAACTTGAAATTAAGCGTTGATATAACTGCTCTAGGTTTTCAGACTCATTATAAACAGGGATAACCACACTAATATAAGGTTTATTCATTTTTTCTTTATCCTCTTTAATCATTAGTATTACATCATTGGATGATTACTTAATAAAACATCTTGGTTAGTCTGTGCAAGCAAATAAATTTTCGGATTTTTTGATTGTTTAAATCGTTGATATATTTCTTTATTAGTTACCATATAAACGTGTCCAAGATTATTCCAAATAGGCCAAAAATTAGCATCTTTTAACATCCAAGCATCGGTATCCTGATGTTGCATACCAAAGGATAACTCCCCCCCGACATTCACTGCAAATACCCGTTGATTTAAATAAAAAGGTAAATCTTGATAATAATCATAGTACGCCACTACTTTATCATTTGGTTTTAATAAAGGTTTTAGAGTTGCAACTAAAGGTTTTATAGATCGCGTATCGAGCTGGGGAATACTGATAGAAACAATCAGAAAGCTAATCACACTTCCTATTGTTAAGATTGCAAACGCCATTTTAGGTTTTCTAAGTAAAACAAAGCAACTCGCCACTATGCTATTTAATAGAAAAACACTATAGCTTGTTATTAAAAAAAGTTTTGCAGTTTGAGAAAGCGTTATAGAAGAATCATTTACTAAACATAAAAGACCTACAATCCCTAAAGCTAACCATACCAATGGTACAGCTATATATCCCCATTTAATTTCATTGAAACGCTGCCAATGAGTAGAAAGATAATGGCCGGTTAACAAAGCCAAACCAGGAAAAATAGGTAAAATATATGGAATTAATTTGGAATGTGAAAAGGAAAAGAAAAGAAAAATTGTCCCTATCCATAGTAAAAGGAAAATATAATTATTTTTTTCTTTAAATTGTTGCCAATTTCGGGGGAAGTGAGTGACTATGGCTTGAGGAAAAAAACATACCCAAGGTAAAAAACCAGCGATAAAAATTGGAATAAAAAACCAATCGGGTTGGTAACGTTGTGCTATTAAAGTGGAGTAACGTAAAAATTGTTGATCAATAAAATAGAATTGAAAAAATTCAGGATTCCTAGACTGTACTAAAATATGCCATGGCAAAACTATTAATAAAAATAATAAAATTCCACTCGGAAGATAACATTCTTTCAGTAAACGCCACTGATTAGATAATAAGACCCAAAGACCAATAATCATAGTTGGGAATATGATGCCGATAAGCCCTTTAGTGAGTACTGCTAGCCCAGCAAGCATATAAGCAGTATAAAATAAAAACCGACGCTCTAAGCTTGGCGATTGATTGATGGCAACTAAAAAGGCTAACAAGCTTCCAGATAAACAGACCGATAAGGTCATATCCAGCGTTACCATTCGTGCTAATGCAAAATATAAAAGACTAGAGGCAAGAATAACAGCACTTAAGAGTCCCGCTCGCCTTTCAAAAAGAACTCGACCCGCTGCATAAACTAACAAGCAGCCTAATAAAGCCACAATGGCGTTAGGTAAACGAACCGTCCACTCACTGATAGGTGCAAAATAATGATTTGTTTTAGACCTATTCAGTGAATATTCTGCATGGGTAATCCATGGATTTAAAACTTTAATTGCACTGGCCTGTAACCAATAAAATAAGGGTGGCTTTTCAAAATATTTGATCCCGTTCAGATGTGGAGTTACAAAATCATGTACAACCAACATTTCGCGTGGAATTTCAGCGTACCTCCCTTCATCAGGTACACTCAGCGGCCTTGTTCCTAAAAATAAACTGAATATTAAACCAATACCCACTGCTAGTAAGATTAAATCAAAGCACCAGTTTCCTTTATTGGACTTAGCTTGAATGATCGACATGCTTATCACTGCCTATTTTGGATAGGGGTTGAGAAATGGCCCTATTACTATAATAATAGGCCAAATTTATAACGGTTCTGGAGAGGAAAAGCAATGCAAAAGCAAAAGATCGCGGTAATTTTGTCGGGATGTGGCGCCCTAGATGGCAGCGAAATCCATGAATCTGTACTTAGTTTATTAGCTTTAGACCATGCTGAACTACCTTATCAATGTTTGGCTCCGAATATACCTCAAACCCGTGTAGTCAATATGGCCGATGGTAAAGTCCAGGAACATGCTGAAAGAAATATACTGGAAGAGTCCGCGCGCATTGCACGTGGAAAAATTAAAGATATTGCCTCAGCCAACCCGGATGACTATACCGCTATGATCTTTCCCGGTGGTTTTGGCGCCGCATTAAATCTGTGTAATTTTGGTTTGAATAAAGAAAATTATTCCATACAAAAAGATGTTTTTAAATTTGCTAAAGCGATGATAGAAACAAAAAAACCTGCAGGATTTATTTGTATTGCACCCGTTTTAGCCCCAAAACTTTACCCAACTGGTATTAAAATAACGATAGGCAATGATAAAGCTACTGCAGAGATATTAGAAAAGTTGGGCGCTCAACATATTCCATGTGCTGCTATAGATTGTGTCGTGGATAAAACCCACAAATTAATCAGCACGCCGGCTTATATGTTAGCCCGCTCAATTAAAGAAGTTGCGATAGGTATTGAATGCTTAGTCAAAGAACTCTCTTTAATGCTGAACACATAATCTCATTACCCATGAATAAATTTCTAAGACCGATACGTAGCTTTGCGCATCGTCAAAAAAAATTAAGCAAGAGTCAACAGCTGGCTTTTTCGACTTTATCTAATCAAAAAATATTATCCAAATTAGATTTTAAAAAACTATTTCAACGAGAAGCCTACACCATACTAGAAATTGGTTTTGGTATGGGTGGTAGTTTGTTGCAACAAGCCTTACAGCATCCAGAAAATAATTATTTGGGAATTGAAGTTCATCGTCCTGGAATCGCATTAGTATTAAAACAAATCGAAAAACTTAAACTTAACAATATTAAAGTTTTTTATGCTGATGCCACAGAAATTTTAGCTCATTCCTTCCCTAAACATAGCTTAGATTTAGTGCAAATTTTCTTTCCAGATCCTTGGCCGAAAACTCGGCATCATAAACGACGATTAATACAAGCAAAATTTATTGCGTTATTACATGAAAAACTTAAATTAAATGGCAGATTACATCTTGCCACAGATTGGCAAGATTATGCTCAACATATGTTAAAAATCATGGAAAGTGCGCCTGAATGGCAAAATACGGTTGAGAAAAATCAATTTACACCCAGGCCATCCACTAGACCAACGACTAAATTTGAAAAACGCGGTCAAGAATTAGGATATTCAATCTGGGATCTGGTTTTTCGTACACTTTAATTTTTATATCCACCGCAATTGGATTTTTAGCTTAACACCACGAAAATGTCATAAGAGCCATCACAGACAAAAATGCATGCGAAAAGTAATAAGCTTAATCATTCATAAACATAGCAAGCAAATCATTATAAAACCGTTTACCAAATTCTGTCGTTTCCATTGCAAAGCCATCACAAGTCAGCAAACCTTGTTGCTGTGCTTTGTGTAAAATAGGTTGAATAGTGGATAAAGATAATCCTGTTCGCTGCTGAAATAATTCCGTTGGAATTTTTTGGTACAGTCTTAATGCATTTATCATAAACTCGAAAGGCAATTCCTCAGCTAAAATAAATTTTTCTTCAGCTAAAAAATGATTTTTTTGTGCTAAATATGCTTTTGGATTCTTTTGCTTCCAAACACGCCTAATAGTCCTTTTTTTGTTATCAGTTATTTTACTGTGTGCGCCTGCCCCGATACCTATATAATCACCAAATTGCCAATAATTAAGATTGTGTAAGCAATTGTATCTCTCTTTACTGAAAGCGGAAATTTCGTAGTGCTTATAGGCTTTTTGTTTAAAAATTTCTTCGCCTCGATCCTGTAATTCTCCCATCGTTTCCTCTAGTGGTAATTGCGGTGGTCTTTGGTAAAATCGAGTATTCGGTTCAATAGTCAACTGATACCAAGAAATATGCGTCGGCTCCAACGAAAAAGCAATCTGCAAATCTTCCAGACCTTCTATTACAGTCTGGTTCGGCAAACCATGCATCAGATCGAGATTGATATTGGTAAATCCCGCTGTTTTTGCTGCTAAGACGGCTTTAATTGCTTCATTTCCATCATGAATACGTCCAAGGATTTTCAATTTTTCAGTGGAAAAACTTTGTATACCTAATGAAAGTCGATTAATACCTGCTTCACGATAACCATAAAAACGTTGATATTCTACCGTACCTGGATTGGCTTCCAAGGTAATTTCAATAGAGTCAGAAAATTCTAGACGGTGGGCTAGTTCTACCAGCAAATACTTAAGCGTTGCGGGTGAAAATAAACTGGGGGTACCTCCACCCATAAAAATACTAGTGATCGGTCGATCGTATAGATTATTGAGATCTTGCTCTAAATCTAATAGCAACATGTTTACATAATTTATTTCTGGCAAACCAGTTATTAAAGTGTGTGAATTAAAATCACAATAAGGACATTTTCGCATACACCAAGGAAAATGAATATATAGAGACAAAGGTGGCAGTGTTAACATACATATTTTAGATATGGGAAAAATACAAATTTGTCTTATATAAAAATTCAATTATCCCATTTTTTTCATGTTTTAAAAAAATATTATTTAATTGTTCTATCATAGCCTTATATTTTGCATGCTCAGGCCCTGGAATAAATGACGTGGATAGTAATCTGCCTTGAAATCCTTCCCAATCAAATTGCTGCACGTTTCTAAAAGATGCAGTTTTTATAGTATGTCCTTTAAAAAAACTATCCATAGCCACTTTATCTAATTTTTTGGCATTGGAACTAGCATAATCCTTGCCATACTTTAACAATAAGCTTTCATAATCGCATATAAGCGGAGATTGGACATCTCGAACATTCCAGATCAACACTACCCAGCCATTAGGTTTGGCAATACGTTTAAATTCTCTCTTGGTTTTTTCCGTATCAAACCAATGAAAAGCTGTGCCAACAGTTAGAAAATCCACACTCGCATTCTCTAAATGAGTTGCTTCAGCTGTGCCGAAAATTGAGTGAAATTGAGAATATTGTGCTAAATAATCCTCTCCTGCTTCTCTCATTGCTTGATTAGGCTCAACACCGTACACTTCATTGCCATAATCGAGAAATAATTTAGCCAGAAATCCCGTACCAGAACCTATATCCCCAATGACACTTTTTTTGTTTAAATCACATTTACTCACGAGCAAATCCAATATTTCTATCGGATAAGAAGGTCGATATTTAAGATAATGTTGTACCGTCTTAGTAAAAGGTTCAATAAATTTATTGGCCATTTAGAAGTTCCAATATTGGTTTTTTTCTAAATTATATCATCGGTAAACTTAATTTTTGCTTTAGTATAAAAAAGTCTTTCCAAGGATCATGTTTGAGCTTAGCTAATCGTTGCGGCAAATTTTTCACTGTAAAAGTATCAGATTTAATTCGTGTCGTTAATTCATTCCAATTTAAAGGGGTGGCCACGGCTGCATTCGCCCTAGTCCGAGTTGAATACGGGGCTATGCTGCTGGCACCGCGTTGATTTCGCAGGTAATCAACAAAAATCTTCCCTTTACGCTTGGCTTTACTCATATTAGCAACCAAGAGCTGAGGATTCTGCATTACCAAATATTGAGTAAATGTGTGGGCAAATATTTTTATTTTGTCCCAATTATACAGTCGTTTAATGGGAATAACCACATGCAATCCTTTACTACCCGTCGTTTTAACAAAACTCTTCAAGTTAATCTTCCGCAAATTATCTTTGACAAAAAAAGCAGCTTCAATAAGCTTTTTCCATTCGGTATCCAATCCAGGATCAAGATCGAAGGTAATAAAATCAGGTTTTTCTATTTTATCAATTTGACTTGCCCAAGGATGAATTTCCAAAACACCTAATTGTATCAATGCCATTAAACCGAGTTTATTTTTAATATACAGATACGGTTCTGACTTATTCGTTTTATCGGACAAACTTATAGCATACAGATTTTCAGTCTCTGCAGTTAAGTGTCTTTGATAAAAACATTTTTTCTTTTGACCATTAGGACAACGCAGCAGTGTTAATGGTCGTTGCAAAATATAAGGTAATATCCATTCTGCTATTTGATTGTAATAATTTGCCAAATCTAATTTCGTTATATTTACATCGGGATATAATAATTTATCAGGATGAGATAAATTAAATTTTTCTTTTGGACACTTATTTTTTTTTATTGATATTCTGTTTGTAGTTAATTTACCCATCTTCTACACTACTCCTTAATAATTTCATTGGGTTTTTTATCATTGCGTAATCCTTTAAAACTAGGATGACGTAAAACCCCTGCCCGCGTCCATTCAGTAAACTCAACTTCAACAATTATTTTGGGAAGAACCCAAGTTACTTGATCTAAGGATCGAGGCACAATCCTCAAAGGAGCTTTATTAGTTTTATATTTATTTAACAATTTTCTAATATTTTTTAAAGAATTTTCGTTAAATCCAGTCCCGACTTTTCCACAATAATACAATTGATTTCTCTTGCCATATATCGCTAATACTAAGGAAGCAAAATGATGTCGATTTCTATTTCCAGGAGTAAATCCTATGACTAAAAATTCTTGCCGTTTGTTACATTTTATTTTAAGCCAATTTTTATTTCTTCCAGATAAATATGGGCTGAATTTTTTTTTAGATATAATGCCTTCAAGACCTTTTTTACATGCTTTTTTAAAAAAAATATCCCCATCATTTCCATCGATATGATTGCTAAATATTAATTTATTATTATTTAAAGGGATTAATTTTCTTAATAATTTTTTACGATCTTCTAAAGCACAATGACTTAAATCTTTATCTTGATAATAAATTAAGTCAAAAACTACATAACTTAATATGGATTTTTCCTTTTTATTGATAGAATTAGATAATAGTTGAAAATCAGACTGCTTTTTTTGATTTACAGCAATAACTTCTCCGTCAAGAATAGCCGACTGAAGATTTAGTTTTTTAATTTCTAGCTGTAACTCTTTAAATTTTTCAGTCCAATCTTTTTGATTTCGAGTTAAAAATTTTATTTTTTTATTTTTAACAAAACAAAGTAGACGATAACCATCAAATTTTATTTCATGTAGCCAATCGTCGCCGACGGGTGGTTTTTCAACCAATGTAGCTAATTCAGGAAGAATAGAATTAGGCATAGGAGTTTTTTTTGCTTTGTTTAGCACAGAATTTCTAGAAGCTTTATTTATTTTGGATTTTTCAGGTAAATCTGCTTGGAATTTTTTTGCTATTCCTTGCAAGGAACGTCGGCTAAGGACGCTATTAGGTTTAGCTAGCGTAATATCATATTGTTGTTCGGATCGCGCATATTTATCATTTACTTTAATAAACAACCAATTTTTTGGATTATTTTTGATCTGAACTAAATTCCATGCTCCCTTTAATTTTTTACCTTTTAAAGTAAAACTTAAATGGCCTTTTTTATAAGCAAAATTTGGATCAGCATTTTCGCATACCCATGTACCTACATCCCAAAGCATTACCGTGCCGCCGCCATATTCGCCTTTGGGAATAACTCCTTCAAATTTAGCATATTCAATAGGATGATCTTCTACATGTACCGCTAAACGCTTAATTGAGCTATCTAAACTAGGTCCTTTAGGTATTGCCCAACTTTTTAAAACTCCATTTAATTCCAAACGGAGATCGTAATGCAAATGACTGGCAGCATGTTTTTGGATAATATAAATTAATTGCTTACTTCTTTTAATACTGCCCCAGGGTTCTCTACTATGCTTAAAATTCCTTTTTTTACGATACTTTTGTAAAGAGATAACCATACCTAAGACCGTCGCTTTTTTGATGCCTTTTGTTTATTTCTTTCTAAGCTTTTTTTCAATAAATCTACAAAATCGATGACATTACTTTTCTTAAGGTTGGTTTTAGTTTTTTTGGAAGAAACTTTTTTATGATGAATCTTAGCTTCTACCCATTTAGTTAAAGTTTCTCTAAATACATCATGATAATCTTTAGGATCCCACTTAGTAGTCATTCCATTAACCAGTTGTTTAGCGATCTCTATTTCTTTTGCAGAAATTTTATAAGCTTTTACATTGGCTGAAGGAAATCCATAATCTGAAGCTTTTCTAAGTTCCTGATGATATCTAAGCAAATTAAGCACTAATGCATTTTCATAGGGCATAAGTGCTGCTAAATATTCGCGGGTATGAATGATAACTTTAGAAATTCCAACTTTCTTAGTGTCTTTTAAGATTTTACGTAATAAAACATAAGCTTTTTCACCTTTTTTATCTGGAACTAAATAATAAGGTTTTTCAAAATCCATGGTATTTATGCTATTTTTGTTAACAAAAGTAACAATGTCAATGGTCTTAGAATGCTCACCTGAAATAGCTTTAAGATCAGATTGTTTTAATACTAAGTAATTATTATCATCATATTCATATCCTTTAGCGATATCAGTCCAAGGTACTTCTTCACCGGTATGCTCATTGATACGCATATAACGAATTCGTGCTTTATCACGAGAATCAATTAATTTAAATTGGATATCAAATTTTTTTTCTGCTGGATATAAAATAACCGGAATATTGACTAAACCAAAAGTAATATATCCTTTCCAAATAGGCCTTGCCATTAAATGTCCCTATCAAATTAAAAAATCAATTTATATATATCTAGCACATATTTACGGATCTGAATTTAAATTGAACACTTTTCGACCAATTTATCTTATGTAAAACTTTTAATCATTATTAAATTATTGAATATTGTCGTTTTTCAGTATAACTGACTCAAATTTTGATATTTTTCCTGTAAAAGGCGTTTATTTTATTGGATTTTTGAAAGCGCTTTTAATCTTAGCTTAATAATTAAAAATTATACTTGGCACTCTTAATTTAATAAGGTTCTTTTTATGCCAAAAAATAAAATTTTAAGCTGTATTTCTTCTCCCGAAAAAGATAAAGTAGCTTACACACCTCATGTTCCATCAACTTCTAATGAAGAAGCTGTTAATAAAAAATTTCGTGAAGCAGTTCAATTAAAAATAAATACACTTGAAGCAAAAACGATTAGGGATGAAGTAGAAGAAAAATCACTCCAAGCATATAAAATAATGAAAAAAATTTCTGCTGAAATAAATACGATTCAGAAGAATAAAAAAATTCAAACAAAGCAAGAGACAGCACAGTCACAAACTATTTCTCTAAAACCACAACCTCAAGATAAAACAGAAAAACAAAATCTTGATCATGAGAATAAAGCTGGAAATCCACTTATTATTAGGCCTACTGATTTACAACAGCACAGATTGAAATCAGTAGAAAAATTGGGTCATAGCCAAAATAAAAATGAACCATCTGAACTAGAAAAGAGGTTAGCTAAGCGAAGAGAATGGGAAAAAAAAAATACTAATCCTGTTGAAGCAAAACCCGCTACTCCTAGTAAAATTGAAACTATTAAGGGCTCTAAATATGAGGAAAAAGCAACAAATTTATTAACTTCATTGGAGCTATATCTAGGCGACGCATTTGAAGATATTGAATTTCGTGTTAATGAAGAGATTTGTAATGGGGAATTCAATGAACAAAAATTACAAGAACTCATCGATTATGAAAAGGAAGTGAAAACCCGCTTTTTTTACGTTAGAATAAATGAAATATTTCAAACATTAGCTTATTATTTAGATGAAAGTGAGCTCGATGAAATAAAAAATAAAATAAATTCTAAATACGCTTCAAATGATTTAAATGAACAGGATTTAAACAATGTTAATGCTTATGCGACAGAAAAAATGAATTTTCCTGTAGAAGTTGTTCATCGATTCACGATATTATCTACAATCACTGAAGAGCCTGAAAATAGACATACTTTAGAGATGCCCATCATCGATGAACCACAGCACCTAATGGATAAATTAGACAATTTGTTACAAGGACTACAGGAATTTACAAAAGAACCTGGACAAAATAATTTTTCTCAACCGGCTATATGTAGAGCATCAGTTTTTACCTTATCTAATAATAGTAATAATGGTAAAGAATTTTATGATGAGTCTAGACTCGACAATTTTTTATCTAGTCCTTAATTTTTATTTCTGAAACAAGGATGTTTCTATTAGTTATTTTTTAATTTTGTTGCAGCAAGCTCATGAGCAAGATTAATATAATGTTTTCTATTTTTAGCGTTAGGATTCTTTTCATACTCCTTTAACCATTTTAAGCATTTCTTGCTGACCATCATAAGGATCAGTTCGATAATGTGTTTGTTGACTGCTCAAGCCTGGCACTTGACTATTAAGTAAAATGATTCCGACGTTTTAAGCCTTCAGTCATTGCGTTCTCATCTTCAATGAGTGTATTTAAAACTGGCTTGATCCTAGCTCCCGAAAAAATCCCGCAAGGTTTTTTAGATTAACTCAATGGTGTAGTCATTGATTTTCTGGTGCGCCCGGAGAGATTCGAACTCCCGACCACCAAGTTCGTAGCCTGGTACTCTATCCAGCTGAGCTACGGGCGCAATTCTAAAGAGTTGGGCATTCTATCAGTTTATGTTTAATCCAGCTAGCCTTGAATTAAAAAGGCTATGTCAAATTTTATAAAAAATAATTTTACCTGTTTATAAGAATGGAGAATTCTCTATTGACTTAACAGGTGATAAAAAAAATAGAATTACAAAATTGCAGTGAAAATTAAACAAATGAAGTAATGTGTTAATTTAATTATATTTTAGCTAAACCCATCTCAATTGAAGTACATGGCGGAGAGAGAGGGATTCGAACCCTCGATTGTTTTTACGCCATACTCCCTTAGCAGGGGAGCGCCTTCAGCCTCTCGGCCACCTCTCCGACGCTG